>ERZ795043.3-NODE-3-length-513237-cov-351.025833_pt1 | contig 513237 bp, 375 predicted proteins | sample MGYA00375127_ERZ795043 | MGnify/ENA primary metagenome ERZ795043 (study PRJEB30172, sample SAMN05518447) | compost metagenome | isolation source: Feedstock adapted compost from Newby Island compost facility, Milpitas, CA | place: USA:Newby Island compost facility...
CGGAGCGCACGGCGCTCTCGGCCCCCTGTGGCCCACGCAGATGAAATAGCCCTGCGGGGGTGCATCCCGCCCCCGGTTGGGACTTGCGGGACGCGAGGTTCCTGCGTATGGTGCCGTGCATTCAGGGCGCACCCGTAGCTCAATTGGATAGAGCATCTGACTACGGATCAGAAGGTTCCAGGTTCGACTCCTGGCGGGTGCGCCATCCGTCTTTCTGAGCGAACCGTCGCGGCAAGACGCGCGCAACGGCCGCCGGCTGAGTCGAAGAAGCGTCACCACCGCGCCAATCGTGCACCACCCGCCTTGCGCGGGGGCAAGCCCAATCGCTGCCGCCCGCCCGGAGGCCGCACACACGCAAACACAAACGACGGTACGAACCTTTGTGTCCCGCCCGGCAACCGCCGGGCCTTTCTCATCATCGCGCGGCCCCGTGTTTGGAACGCAAAAGGTTGGACGGCCGAGAGTCTCCGAAGCCTCCCTTGCGCCCCGTCCGCCCGGTTGCTAACGATGAGGCATGACGACGATTCTGCTGAAAATCGCGGTGGCGACCGCGGCCGGGTTCATCATGCTGGCTCTGCTGTGAGGCGGTTTCGCTACTGCGCGGATCCCTTGTTTCTCGGGGCGTGCACGCTCTATGCGCTCAATCGTTGGGGACTGCAGCCGTGCACGGACCTGTCGTTTTTCCATTCCTGGTTCGACGATCTGCTGCTGATCCCCTGCGCGCTACCTCCGGTGCTGGCGCTGCACCGGCGCTGGGGCCTGCGCGCTCACGATCGCCCGCCCACCGCCGGCGAGATCCTTGGTCACCTGGTTCTCTGGTCGGTGCTGTGTGAATGGATCGGCCCCGCGATCGTTCCCGGCACCGTGGGCGATTGGTGGGACGTGGCAGCCTACGCGTGCGGCGCCCTTTTGGCCGCGCTCTGGTGGCACCGGCCGCTCCGTCGTCCCGTGCCATCCCGTCAACCTGCGGCTGAAAAAGGCACGCGATTGGCGCCCTCTTCGCCCCAGGAACCGGTTGATGCGTATCCATCCCCCGGTTGCTGACGCGGGCATGCAGATTCACCGGCGGCGGGCGGTGCCCGATTGTGACCGGCAGTGGTGGCCTTGCCGCTCGTTCCTCGCCCGGGCCCTGCATCGAAAGCGAGTCGGAACCAGAGGAGGGTTGTGACAGACCAGCCTCACAGGAGGCCGCAAACACCCAGGATCTGCGCGCACGGCTCGTGCGTGCCCCTGCCCGGTGGGGGCCTTTGTCCCGACGAGACTCCCGCATCGCTTGTCGAAGTGCATCCGAGTTGTGTCCCCTGGCGGTTGGGGGCCGGCCCGGCAAACGCTTTCAGCCCCAAGGACGGTGCCGCACGCTGACGAACCGTTCCCCTGCCGGCGACCCGGACACGAACTCGTCGGGACTTTACTTGAGTCGGGCAGGCCCTTCGAAAGCGGCCGGGGAGGCTGCCGCAGAATCGCCGGGCACCCTGCCCGGCGGCTTCAACGACAGTTGCAAATCTTGGGCGACAGCCCGGCACAGACTCACCAAGCTCTCCTCGGCCCACGAAAGGTTTTTACCCTGGAGATGAAGAATCCCCCATTCCCGTGTCAGTTCGCGGCGACCCAGCGGCAGGGCAACCAGGGAACCCTCGGCCAGTTCTTTCTGTGCCACCCACGGGGCCACAACAGTGATGCCGAGGTCCAGTTTCACCAATTCCTTGGCCGCGTCCATGCTGCCCAGCTCCACCACCGAGGCGAGCACGATGCCCTCCCGCTGGAAATACTCCTCCACGAGGCGGAACGTCACGCTGCTCTTGCTGTAAAGGATGAAAGGCTGGGTCGAGATCTCCGAGCGGTTCACCTGACCCCGCTGCGCCCAGGGATGCCGGGGGCTGACCACGAAAACCAGGGTGTCGCGGAACAATGGCATGAATGTCACGCCCGCGGACGCGTGCGGGCGCAGGGCCAGAGCCAGGTCGATCCGCTGGTCCAACAGTGCGGCCACGGCGGAGGGCGTGTCGCCCGACTCGACCGTGAGGGTGTACTCGGGAAACTTTCGCCGGAACTCTCGCAGTGCACGGGGCAGCAGATACTGGCAGGCGGTGAGACTCGCCATGAGTCGCAGCCGGCCCCGGCCCCACTGGTTGAGCTGCCGGAGGGCCTCTGTGGCGGCCGACATTTCGGCCAGGATCCGGTGTGCATGAGTGAGGAGCTGCTCGCCCGCGACCGTCAGCGCCATTCTTCTGCCCACTCTGTCCAAAAGCCGACACCCCAGATGTTCCTCCAGGGCCTTCACCGAGTGGCTCACCGCCGACTGCATCACGTGCAGCTCCCGCGCCGCCTGCGTAAAGCTACGGCAACGCGCAAGGGTCACAAACACCCGCAACTGCCAACTGTCGAGTATCTCCATCGTGCGTCCAGCGTGCCGCTCTGGACACGTGGACAATTGGCAGGGAGCAGGAAGCGCACCAAGTGAACCCCTTTGGCACAAAGATGGCTCCCTACAGCGCCGGTCCCGGCCGCCGGCAGGATTGACACAGGTCAATGCGGCCGCCGGACCATTCGGCTACGACTGGTGGAGACTTCGCTCCGCCGAGGAGCGGGTCCCATCCTGACGCGTTCCATCAATGAGTGTGATCATGAAAAGAACGGATCGGACCATGCAAAATAGGAACCCGCGGCCAGGCCGCCGAGGTTGGGTATCCGCCTGCATCCTTCCGCTGGCCATTGCCGCCTCCGCCGGAGCGTCCGACAGCAGCCAGGCGTTCTTCGACGAGGCCCTTCCGTCGGCTTTTCGAGAAGGAAAATTCTCCCTCAACGTCCGGGCCCGTTACGAATTCGTGAACCAGGACAACCTGCCGCTCGATTCCCATGCGGGAACCATCCGGACGCGATTCGGCTTCACGACCGCGCCGTTTCACGGTTTCCAAGGCATGCTGGAGGCAGAAAACATCCTGGCGGTGGACGACGACTCCTACAACGCCGCAGGTGCCAACGGACAGCCGCAGCGCCCGGTGGTGGCCGACCCGGAGACCACGGAAATCAACCAGGCGTGGCTGGCCTGGACGTGGACAAACCGGCTGACGCTCAAAGCCGGCCGGCAACGGATCGTTTTCGACAACCATCGTTTCATCGGGGACGTCGGATGGCGGCAGAACATGCAGACCTACGATGCCGTGGGTTTGACCTGGAAACCGTGCCGGGATGTGGTGCTGGACTACGCCTACCTGTGGGAAGTGCGCCGCGTCTTCGGCAACGTCAGCGGGTTGCCACCAGTCAACCGAAACTTTGACTCCGATTCGCACCTGGTTCATCTCTCCTGGGCGCCGCACCGCGCCGTGCGCCTGACCGCCTACACGTACCTGCTCGACCTCGAAAACGCGGCCGGTGCCCAGGCCTCCTGCGCCACCTACGGTCTGGCGTGGTCCGGCACGCAACCCATCAGCGGCGACTTCCTCCTCGACTATCGCCTGGAAGGCGCCTGGCAGACCGACTACGCCGACAGCCCGCTGAATTACAGCGCGCCCTACTTCTCCATCGAGCTGACGGGCCGGTACCGGCGATGGACCCTGGGGGCGGCCTGGGAGACGCTGGGCAGCGACAATGGCGCGCCGGTCCGCACGCCCCTGGCCACGCTGCACGGGTGGAACGGCTGGGCCGACGTGTTCCTCAACACGCCTGCAGCCGGACTGCGCGATCTACAGGGATTCGTCCAGGTCGCGCTGCCGGGTGAGGTCCCGGTCCGTCTCGTCTATCACAAGTTCGACGCCGAGGACGGTGGCGCCGATTACGGCCAGGAGTTGGACCTGCTGGCCTCCAAGCGCTTCGGCCGGCACTGGACCCTGTTGGCCAAGTACGCCTGGTACGACGGAGCCGACCGGCCCTACGACTTCACCATCCACAAGGTCTGGGCCCAGGTGGAATTCGATTTCTGAAGGGCCGCGGCAGGGGCCACGCACCCTTCGAGCCCGGCCGGAGCAAACGCCCGCTCCGCACACCGAGCCCCGCCGGGGGCCGCTTCCCCTGCCACGCCACCCGAGGCCGGACGAACGACCGATCCACGAAAAAGGAAGCGCCCGGGCGATCGCCAAGCCGCCCGGGCGCGTGCATCCTCAGGGAAGGAGTCTGCCAGGAAAATCAGTCGAAGGCGTGCCCGGCACAGCACAGGACGTTCCGAACCTTGTGCCGGACCAGCTCCTTGACCATGGCACGGGCCGGGCCGAGGTATTTGCGGGGATCGATCTCGGACGGCTTCTCCCACAGCACCTTGCGGATCCCGGCGGTCAGGGCCAGGCGGAGGTCGGTGTCAATGTTCACCTTCGTGCACCCCAGCCGGCGGGCGACCTCGATGTCCGCCTCCGGCACGCCCCGGGCATCCTGCAGTTTGCCGCCGTACTTGTTGATTTCGTCCACCAGATACTGCGGCACGCTGGAGGCCCCGTGCAACACCAGCGGATAATCGCCCAGCCCCGCATCCATCAACGCCTTCTTGATGGCCTTCAGCCGCTCCAGGTCCAGCCGCTGGTCGCCCTTGAATTTGTAGGCCCCATGGCTGTTGCCGATGGCCACCGCCAGTGAATCGCACCCGGTCAGCTTGACGAATTTCACCGCCTCGTCCGGGTCCGTGTAATGGCCGCTCTTGGAGTAGCCGCCGCCTTCCTCGCCCTCGTCGAACTGGACACCAACCAGGTGGCCCAGCTCCGCCTCGACCACGCAGTTGTGTTTGTGGGCGTACTCGACCACCTTGCGGGTGATCTCCACGTTCTTGTCGAAGGGCTCGTACGAGGCGTCAATCATCACGCTGGTGAACCCCTCGTCAATGCACTGCTTGCACAGTTCGAACGAATCGCCGTGATCCAGATGCACGGCAATGGGGATGTTCGAAAGGCTCACCGCCGCCTCGATCAGCTTTTTCAGGTACACCGGATTGGCATACTGCCGGGCACCCTTGGAGATCTGCAGAATCAGCGGCGCCTTCTCCTCCTCGCAGGCTTCCACAATCGCCTGCACCAGTTCCATGTTGTTGACGTTGAAAGCGCCAATGGCGTACTTCCCCTTCAAAGCCTTGGCGAACAGTTCGCGTGTTGTCGTCAGTGGCATACGAATCCCTTCTCGATCTTCAGCATTCCCTTCCGGTCCCGGAACCGGAACCACGTCCGACTCCGGCACCGTTTCCCGCAAATCATACCCCACCCCCACCCGGCTGGGGAACAAAAAAGACGGTCCCCGCCCTCCGCTGCTCATGAGGCCCGATCACCCCCGAATGTCGCATGATAAAGACTTTTTGCTGGAACACCCCGGCCCACCCGGCTAATCTGAGACCCGGTAGCAGGGACGCGGAGCTGGCGTATGGATATCGTATTCAACTGCCCCAACTGTGATCAGGAACTCGAGGTGGACAGCTCGGCAGCCGGTGCCCAATTGAATTGCCCCGCCTGCCAGGCCCTCATCACCGTGCCCGAACCGGAAAGCCCTCTGCCCAAGGAGGAAAGCCCGGCCGAGGTCAAGCCCAGCATCATCAACCCCATCGCTGCCTCGGCCGCCGCCAAACAGGAACTCCACCTCAAAGTCCCCGTGCGCGAAGGCCCCAGCGAGGTCCTCATCCAAAAACCCAAGCCCCCCTTGGAAGCCGCCGCCAAGGGCGACAAGAAAATCCGCATCAAAACCATCCGCCACACCGACTGCATCGAGGTTGGACACGACCGCTTCGACGAGATGGTCACCCAGTTCCTCCAGAAGGTCGGTGAAGACAACATCATCAGCATCACCCCGCTCACCTACACCCATCTGGACATCGGCACCCAAAAGTTGCTGACCGATTACGCCGTCATGATCGTGTACCGCGGCTGATCCGGGGCGCTTCTGCCCTTCGCACCGCCGGATTTTTGCGGCATACCGGAGGAAGGCCTCCCTTGACAGATCCACCGGCCGGAATACTGTTCTTTTGAACAGTTGTTCATATGAACAGTTCCACCGAGCTGACCCCGCGACAGCGGGAAATCCTGGAATACCTGGCCGCCGTCCAACAGGAACGGGGCGTGCCCCCCACGCTGCGCGAAATCGCCGCCCGATTCGGGTTCCGCAGCATGAACGCCGCCGCCGCCCATGTGCGCGCCCTCCGTCGCAAAGGTTGGGTGGAGGCCGATCCTCACCGGGCCCGAACCCTTCGGCTGGTCCGACCCGGTCAGGTCCGAAAACCACTGGTCCACGTCCCCCTCTACGGGTCCATCCCCGCCGGTTTCGCCGAGGACCGCACCCAGGAAGCCCGGGGATGCATCTCGGTGGACATCGAGACGTTGGGATTGGATCTGCGCCCCAACCCGCGCCTGTTTGCCTTGGAGGTGCGGGGAGATTCCATGATCGGCCGCCACATCCTGGAGGGGGACATTGTCATTCTGGAACACGGTCGCACACCGCGTCCCGGCGACGTGGTGGCAGCCCTCATTGACAACGAAAGCACGCTCAAAACGTTCGTCATGGTCCGCGGCAAACCCTGTTTGCGCGCGGAAAACCCCAAATACCCGGACCTCATTCCGGCCCGGGAACTGGTGATTCAAGGGGTCATGATCGCCCTGATCCGCAAGGTCAAATAACCGCCCGGGCCGGCGGCCCGCCGCCTCCGGCCAAGCCGTCCCACCCCGGACCGGAAACGGTGCTCCCCTGCCCGGTGCGGCATCTCCCGTCCCGCGTACCGGGAGGGCAACCCAAACGAAACCGAAGGCATGGAACGGTGGATCGTCCATCTGGATGCCGACGCGTTCTTCGCCTCGGTCGAACAGGCGGCCGATGCCCGGCTGCGGGGCCGGCCGGTGGCCGTGGGCGGCCAGCGCCGGGGCGTGATTGCCAGCGCCTCCTACGAGGCCCGGCGCCACGGCATCTACACGCCCATGCCCACCTCGCTGGCCCGGCGGTTGTGTCCCTCCCTCATCGTGCTGCCGGGCGACTTCGAAAAGTACGAGCGTTTCTCGCAATGGATGTTCTCCTACGCCTACGACTTCACGCCGGAGGTGGAACAAACCTCGATTGACGAGGGTTACCTGGACGTCACCGCCCATCGGGGACGTCCGGCGGTGGAAATCGCGGATCGTTTGCGCCGCATCATTCGCGAAACCCTCAAACTCACCGTCAGCGAAGGCATCGGCACCAGCAAACTCGTCAGCCAAATAGCCGCCAAACTGCACAAGCCGGCCGCCTTCCACGCGGTCCCGCCCGGCCGGGAAACGGCCTTCCTCCATCCCCTGCCCGTCCACTGGTTGCCCGGGGTGGGACCGCAAACCGCCGCCCGACTGCGCGCGGCCGGTTTGCGGCTCATCCGCGACGTGGCCCTCACCCCGCCGGACCGGCTCGCCTGGCTGGTGGGATCCGCCGCCCTCGATCTGCACCGCTTCGCCCGCGGCCTGGACGATCGCCCCCTGATCCCCCGCGCCCTGCCCCAGCAAAGCTACCAGCAACAGCACACCTTCGAACCGGATTGCACCGACGACACCCACGCCCGCGCCATCCTGCGGCACATGGCCGATGCCCTCTTCGCACGCGTCCGCTCCGAAGGCCGCAGCGTGCGCACCCTCACCCTGAAGGTCACCTACGCCGACATGGACGAAGACCGCGCCTCGGAAAGTCTGGAAGAACCCACTGCCCTGGAGACCGATGTCTACGGCCGACTCGACGCACTCCTGCAACGGGCATGGCGCCGGCGGGTGGCCCTCCGGCGGGTCACCCTGAAACTCTCCCAAATCCACGACGGAATCTGGAGCGCGCCCCTGCCCCTGACGCCGGAGACCCAACAACAGGCCGCACGGGCCCGACTGGCCCGGGCCGTGGACGAACTCCGCCAACGCCTCGGCCGGACCGCGCTGATGCGGGGACACGACCTGAACCTGCGTGCCCAGCCCGAACCCCGGGAACCGCGGGCCCCTTCGAACATCTCCTTCACCACCTGTTCTCCGGCGGATGCCCGGATCCTCCGCGCCTCCGCGCCGGCCCATTCAGCCGGGCCTTCCCGAACCGTCATACCCCGCGTGGCGGGACCCCTTCTTCTCACCCGCCGACCGGCCGCCCCCTACGTACCGTTGCGGGTTCGGAGCTGTTATTCCTTTCTGGACGCCACCCTCACACCCGCCGCCGTGGTGGCCCTGGCCCAACGGTACGAATGCCCGGCCGTGGCCCTGGTGGACCTGGGCAACCTGCATGCCGCCGTGGCCTTCACCGAGGCAGCCCAACAGGCCGGCATCCAACCCATCCTGGGCGCCGAACTCCAGGTGGAAGGTGCACCCCTCATCCTGTATGTGGAATCGGCCCGGGGGTATACCAACCTCTGCCGATTGCTCTCCGAAAACGGGTCCGAACCCGAACCTCCCTCCCGCCCGGGAGGGCTTCCCTGCACGGGCTACACCGGAAACGAACTCCCCGCCGACGAGAGCGCCGGACACACCGTTGCCGCCCGCCAACGACGGATCCGAACTCGCAAGGAACTGGAGGGATTCACGGAAGGGTTGATCGCCGTGGCTGCCGATCCCCGCTGGGCCGACCTGTTCCCCGGCCGATTCTATCTGGCGGCCGCCGGTCCCGCCCGAACCACCATCCCGGACGGGAAACCCCGCCTCCTGTGCCCGCCCGTCCACTACGCCACACCGGAAGAACAGGAACTGCATCTCATCCTCCAAGCCATCCGAACGCGAACCCTCCTCCGGCAGCCGCATCCGGAAAAACACTTCGGACGCCGCTGGCACTTTCGTTCCCCGGCCGAAATGGAACTCCTGGGCCGCGGCCACGCCCACTGGCGGGCATTGGGCCGGGAAATCGCCGAACGTTGTCGGTTTGTCCTGCCCCGCGGCCGTCCCCAGTTCCCGGCCTACGTTCCTCCCGACGGCACCCCGCCCGGCACCTTCCTGCGGCGACTGGTGGAGGCGGGTCTGGAACGGCGGTACGGCCGGCGCGGCGCCCGCACCCCGGACGGCCGGCATGTGACCGAAGGCGAACTGCGGGCGCGTGTGGAAGAGGAACTCCGGGTCATCGCCGCCGTGGGGTATGAGGAATATTTCCTGGTGGTGTGGGACCTTCTGGAACGTTGCCGCGCCCGGGGCATCGAATGGATCACCCGCGGCAGCGCGGCCGATTCCCTCGTCTGCTACTGCCTCGGCATCAGTAACGTCTGTCCCATCCGGTTCGGACTTTACTTCCGCCGGTTCCTCAACCTCGAACGCATGCAAATGCACAAGCTGCCCGACATAGACGTGGACTTTCCCCACGATCGCAAGGACGAGGTGGTGACGGAGCTGCTGAGCCGATACGGACCCCGCCACGCCGCCGTGGTGGGCGGGTTTTCCACGTTCCGGGCCCGGGCAGCCGTGGCAGAAGTGGCCAAGGTCCTGGGCGTGGCCGAAGAAACCGTCCGCCGGTTCACGGAACGGCTCCCATGGACCCTCTCGCCGGGCGAGGCGGCCGCCGAGGCCGCTTCCGATCCCCACACGCCGAGCCCTCCTGCACCCTTGGAAGAACGGCTTCGGTCCCTGCCCGAATGCCGGGACCTGCCGTTGACAGAGGAACCCTTGCGCACCGCGATCCGATGGGGTGCGCGTCTGGAAGGACTGCCCCGCCATCCCAAGATGCACCCCTGCGGCGTGGTCCTCTCCCGCCAGCCCATGGAAGAACTCACCCCCACGTTTCGCTCCGCCAAAGGCTGGCCCACGACGCACCTCGACATGGACGGCGTGGAAGCCTTGGGACTAGTGAAACTGGACCTCCTGGCCCAGGCCGGCCTTTCCGTCATGCGCGACGTCAAACAGGACCTGGCCGCCCGTGGGTTGGAAGTGGACCTCGAGCGGTTTACCATCCGCCGACGTCCCTTCTCCGCCCGGACCGCCGCTGCTGCCGACCGGCACGTTTCCGTCTCTGAAGCCTCCTTCGACGATCCCCGGGTCTGGGCCATGATCGCCGGCGGCGGGGCACGAGCCGTTCACCACATCGAATCCCCCGCCATGACCTCCCTCTGTCGCATGAGCCAGGTTCGGGACATCGAGGGATTGATCGCCCTGGTCAGCGTCATCCGCCCCGGTGCCGCCAACGAACAAAACAAACTGCGCTTCACCCGCCGTTACCAGGGTTTCGAGCCGATCGCCTATCCGCATCCGATCTTGGCCGAGTGCCTGGGCGACGCCTGGGGCCTGGTCATCTACGAGGAGCACGTCCTGTTGATCTGCGAACGGTTCGCCGGACTGTCCCCCGGCCGGGCCGATCAGTTGCGGCGCGCACTGGGCCGCGGCCAGATGACCGTGGTGGACACCATCGGCCGCGAGTTCTGCGCCGCCGCCCGTGCCCGTGGACACCCGGAAGAACTCGTCGCTGCGGTCTGGTCCATGGTCCGCGGCTTTGCCGGGTACTCTTTCTGCAAGGCCCACAGCACCGCCTACGCCGTGGAAGCCTACCAGTCCGCCTGGTTGAAATGCCATTTCCCGGCCGAGTTCATGGCCGCCGTGTTGACCCACGGCAAGGGGTTCTATGACCCCTTGGTTTACGTCCTCGAATGTCATCGCCTGGGAATCCCGTTGCTCCCGCCGGACGTCAACAAGCCCGGACCACGCTTCGAAGTGGAACGTCATCCACGGCCCGCCATCCGGGTGCCCCTCACCCGGTTGAAAGGGTTGACCGACGAAACCCGCGAGCGACTCCTGGCCGAGCGCGGTCGTGCCCCCTTCCTTTCCATGGCGGACTTCCACGAACGGGTGCGGCCGCTGCCGGAGGAACTGGAGGCCATGATCCGGGTGGGCGCTTTCGATGGCTGGGCCCTCCCGCGGACAGCCCTGTTCTGGGAAGCCCGACGTCTGCTCCGGCATCGGCCGGATCCTGTCCAGCCCCTCCAAGGCTGGTTGTTCCCGGAACTGGCGCCCGGGAATCCCTCCGATTGCAGCGTTCCCGCCCACGTGAAACTTCCCCGGCACCAGCCCACCCTCCAGGAACGCCTGGCAGACGAACTCGAGCTGCTCGGTTTCCCCGTCAGCGCTCATCCGCTGGCGTTGTACCCCGACGTGGCTTGGGAAACGTACTGCCCGGTCGCCTGCCTCGGCGAGCACACCGGTCGCCAGGTCACCACCTGCGGACTGGTGGTCGAACAACGCGTCCATCATCAGCTCACAGGCGAACCGATGAAATTTCTCACCCTGGCCGACTGGACCGGGATGGTGGAAACCGAACTGTTCGCCCACACCTACCGCACCTACGGTCCCGCCACCATACGATACCCGGTGCTGGAGGTCACCGGCAGGGTGGAACCGTTCGAAAACGGTTGCGGGTTCACCCTCCGGGTCGAACGGGCCGGACCGCCCCGCCGCCGGGGCTCACCCCAACCTTCCCGCCCGACCGCATCCCCCGCCACACCCGGCGCACGGACCGCCCCGTGAGTCCACTCCGCCCGTCACCCCGACCACGCCCCGTCACGTCCACACCAGCCGCAACCATTGCCCCAGCAACACCAGAATCACCCCCGGACAAAACCACCGCAAAAAGAGGCCCCACAGGGCCACCCGCCACCGGCCCCACCGCCCCCGAACGAACGCCGAACAACCCTCCGCAGCCTCCGCCGCCGCCGCCTCCACCGACCAGCGCCATCCTGTGAACAGGCTCAACAACAGCGAGATCAGCAACAACAAACCCGTCCCGAACACCTGGTCCAGAATGTCCATCACCCCCGTCTGCCCCGCCAGATGCACCTCCGAAAAGATCCGCGCCCCGCCGACCGACAGTGCCGACGGAATCCCCAGCACGAACGCGGCCCCGCCCACGCCCCAGGCCGCACGCGCCCGCGACACCCCTTTCTCCTGCACCAGCCAAGCCACCGGCACCTCCAACATGGCGATCGTGGAGGTCAAAGCCGCCACCACCAGCAGCAAGAAGAACACGGGCCCGATCAACCCGCCGCCCGGCATCCGCTCGAACACATCCGGCAGGGTTTGAAACGTCAACGAGGGCCCGCCCGCCGGGTCCCGCCCCAGCGCAAACACCGCGGGAAAGATCATCAAGCCGGCCACCAACGCCACCAACGTGTCCAACCCCGCCACCCACAGGCTCGCCTGCGGCAGCGGATGGGATCGGTCCAGATACGAGGCGTACGTGATCAGCAGGCCCCAGCCCACCCCCAGCGAGAACAACACCTGCCCCGTCGCTTTCAACAGGACGTCCGCATGCAGCTTGCTGAAATCCGGCTGCAGATAGTATTTCACCCCCGCAGCCGCCCCGGGCAGGGTGAGACTCCGGATCAGCACCAGCACCATCAACACCCACAGCAACGGCATCAACCGCCGGGACCATCGTTCGATCCCGGCCGCCACACCGGCCTGAACGATCGCCACCGTACAGGCCAGAAACGCCGCGAACGAAGCCAGCACCGGCCCTGGCGAGGCGGCGAAAACGGCGAAGTCCAACCGCACACCCAAGGCCGCAGCCACGGCGTACGCCAGCGCCCAACCCGCCACCACCGAGTAATAGCTCAGCACCACAAAACAACAGGTGATGCAGAGAAAACCGACCCACGGCCAGGCCGTTCCCGGGGCCAGCACGCGCAAGCTGCCCACCACGTCCCGTCCGCCGCGCCGGCCCAGCACCAACTCGTTCAACATCAGCGGCAGCCCGACCAACACCACCGCCGCCAGATAAACCAGCACAAAAGCCGCCCCACCGTTCTCGCCCGTCAAATAGGGGAAGCGCCAGATGTTGCCCAAGCCGATGGCCGAGCCCGCCGCCGCCAGAACGAATCCCCAACGCGACCGCCAATGTTCATCGGGCTGCCGTGTCTGCATGCCCCTTTCCCTTACGGAAACCGGCCCCTTCATCCAAGCCGATTGCGCCCCGGCTGCCTCGACGGCTCGACCCCGTTCCAAGACAGACGCACCCACACCCAGCGCCCTGACCCCGTGAATCACCACCCTGATCCACAGGTCCGAACCACGGCCGCCAGGCCATCAGTCAGGCGCCGGCGGCATCCTCTTCAGTTCTCCCCTCCCGCCGACGATGCAAGCCGCTCCTCATGGCCGCTGCATGAACCTGGATGACCTCCGATGGCCGGGCCGAGCTCTATCGTTGGCCCGCGAAGAGGGTCCGGTTCCTTACAGAAGCCGGATCGGTGGCGCGGTTCCGTTACCCGGTCGCGCTAGCACGGCGCCCAAGTTACCAGCCGGCCTGCCGGGAAGGCCGGGTGTGAATCTCCGCATGGCCGCCGCTTGAAACGCCGCGGCCCGGTTGTCGCCCCGCCGCACAGGGAACTGCGCGTGGGCCCACCGGGCCGCACTCCCGCCCTGTTCAGCCGGCCTCAGGGTGTGGCCAGTCGGAAATAGAGCGATCCGCTCCCGATCGCGTGTGTGTACGGGCTCATGGCGGCCGGGACGTTGGTCCAAGGCCCGGTCACCGCCGGTGCCGCCTGCAGGACAAACCGCGGATCGTCCCAGCTCAAGACCAGGTTGTTGCCGTCCCGACCGAACAGAAGCGGGATCGGCTGTGCCACTGCGCTCTGCAGCACTTCCACCGCAAAGTCCAGGAACTGGAAGTCAAATGCAGTGGTCTCCAGCGAGTTGGGTCGGATGGCAAATGCATCGAACCGGTGGTAGGCGTAAACCGAGTCGCGCCCCGTCACGCTCCATGTGTTCTGGCCATCGGTGATGGTCACCGTGACCTCCACCTCGTTCAACCCCACGCGCGTGACCATGAACTCCAGCGTGTAGTTCACCAGGTCCTGAAACGCCGGTTGACCGGCCGCCTCCTCGGGTCCCGTGGCCAGCGTCACTGGATAATCCCCCGTGGACCCCATCAGGTTGCCGCTGCCCAGACCGGTTCGCACCCGCAGGTTGATCGGGCTGGTTCCGAAGGTCTGCGCGTAGTCAATGATGGCCATGTAACCCCGGACGTTCTGGCCGTTGCCGGCGCTGCCCGATCCGAAGTTGTCGCCGGTGACCCGCTGGCCGCCGTCGGCGTAATCGAACAGGCCCACACGCAGGTTCCCGCCCGTGGGCACGATCTGGGAACTGTTCCAGCGCCAGGTGACCTTGATGGCCTTGCCCACATCCAGATGCACGGGCAGGTTCGTCTCGGTGTCGTCCGTAAAATAACCGATCCACAATCGTGAACTGCCCGAAGCCGGCTGGCCATAAAGGAAACCGTCCAGGAAATAAAGCGAGCCCGAACTGGAAGCGAACCAGACCGAGTTCGAGATTCCCACCGGGCCGGTCGTCCGGTCGCCGTCGGCCCAGTTGTCGTACAGCACCAGCCCGACCGGCGTCGGGACCGGTGGTTGGACCGTCACGGTGGCCACGGACGAGGTGACCGACGTGTTGGCGCAGCCCACCGTCACGATGCACCGGAACTGAATCCCGTCATCCGCCAGGTGCAGATTCGGCGTGGTGTAGACCGGGGTTGTCATGCCGGAACCTTCTGTGGCGTTGGCCCACGTCTGACCGCCGTCCCGGCTGACCTGCCACTGGTAGGTGGGAGCGGTCCCATCGGCCGTGAGGGTCAGAGTGGTGTTGATCCCTGCGGTGATGACCACATTCGTCGGTTGCTCCGTGATCACCGGTGGCGAGCACTGCAACGGGGAGGGTGTCACCTCCGCCCAGGTGGTGGCCACCCGCAACTCGTCGAACGACGCGTTCGCGCCCGAGGCGACATAAAACCTGCCCGGGCCCGTGTTGCTCGGGTCTTCGCTCCCATCGGTGGCGGTGGCATGGGGCGGCGGCACACTCTCTTCGGGCGCGCCCAGCGTGCTGGGGTCGGGATTCACCCAAAGATCCACGATGTCGTCCCCATTGGCGATGATCTGGTGCCGGATCACCACGAACACCGTCGTTTCCACGGGAATCAGGGTCGAGGCCCAGGCAACGGTCCCGTTGGTCTTGGCCACGCCGATCTGGCATTGGTTTCCTACTGAACGCGCATAGGCACGGACCGTGTAGGCACTGCCGCTGTTCTGACGGTTGATCTGCACGATGGGTTCGCCGGCGGGATCCACATCCGCCGAGTTGTGAAACTGGTACAGGAACGAATAGTAAACATTGGTCGTGACATTGGCAGGAAAGGTGCCTGCAGCCGGAGCGAAAAGATTCCGCGTGACGATCCCAGAGTTGGAGGAAACATCCGCCTTGTCCCCTGCCGACGGGACCAACCCGAGTGCCGTACCATCCAAGCTGCCGCTGCCTGCGGTGACCGTCACCTCGGGACTGGAACCGGCCCAACCCTCGGTCCCACCCACCGCACCGAGGTTCCCGCTCTGGAAACCGACCATTTGACTGGTGCGCATCAGGACGGCCGACGCGGGCAGGCTCAAACCAAGCCAACCCGCCAACGCCCAGACAAGCCCGCGCGGGTACAGAGAACCCGGCCGGCAGCTGTTTACATGGTGCCTTTCGTTCGAGACGTCACGTGAGTGGTTCATAAGAAACGACAGGTTCGGTGACTGACATACGGGCCTTGTTGCGGTCCCTGCAATCAGAACCGCCGCCGGCGCCCCGCCGGCGGAAATCCGTCTTTCCAGACCCGGCTCAAGGTTTCCACAACGACATCAGCCGGCGGAAGTTGAAAGCGTCGCTGCCGAGATTCTGCCAGATGGCCGGGTCGAACGCCTCGGGATTGGCCCGGGCGGTCTGGAACCGGACATGCCCGTCACCAAACAGGGCGTTGATCCCTGCCACACCGCCCTGGTCCTTGTGCGCCGCCGCGTTGATGTTGTGAAGCAGATCGGTGGACATGCTCTTGGTGGGATCCATCTGGGGCATCTTCATCCGCGCGACGTTCCTGGTTTGCGGGTCATAAACCAGTGCGGGCAGGTACACCCCGCGGGCAGCCAACTCCAGCGTCCGGGACTGCGGATAGTAGTTGTAACCGCACCGGACATTGTCGTCGCCCGAATCCCTGGGCGTCGAAGGCCATGGAAAATCGCGGGAATAGTACTCGTACGTCCACGTCTCGCTGACCTTCGAGCCGCTCGGGCAGTAGAAGACCTTGGCGTCCGGCACCACCTTGGAGAAGAACAAGCTGCCCAGGGCATAGGGGCCGCGGCTCAGATTGGGCGTGCCCGGAACCACCCGGCAGGCCTCGTACGTCTGCCACGGATTCTGGCCCTGGGGCCAGTTGCACTGCGGCAGCACATCATCATTGTCGCCGGCGTACATGTGGACGCCCATGCCGATCTGCCGTTGATTGTTGTTGCAGGCAATCCGCTGCGCGCGGTCCTTGGCCTTGGCCAAGGCCGGCAACAGCATCCCCGCCAGAATGGCAATGATGGCAATCACCACCAGAAGTTCGATCAATGTGAAGGCCGGACGGGAAGCCCGCCGGATCGGCAGTTTCCCGGTCACCTTGCGCACAGGATTCACTCGCATCATGACACTGGTTCGTCTGAGGGTTTGTCTGTCTGCTATCACGTTACGCGGAAACCCGACCCCCGCCACCCCGATTTTCTGCACCGCTGCTTGAAAATTTTGCCAACCCGGGTTCGGCAGATCCCCCCTTGCCGAACGGATTTCGACCCTCCGGCACCGGCGTCGGGCCATGGCCGGGGTTCACGGCCCGACCCGGGCATGGCAGCGAGGGGGGCCTGTGGAGGCTTGCGTCCCTCTGCCACGGTCACCCATCCTCGTGCCGGTCGAACGCCTGCCGGGCCCGGTCCGCGGATCGCGCCCGCATTTCTGTTCGAACGACCAGAGAGGAGAACCCATGGGATTGCTGGACGGAAAAATCGGAGTGGTCTTTGGAGTGGCGAACAAGCGGTCGATCGCCTGGGCCATCGCCCAGGCGTGGGCCCGCGAGGGCGCCAAACTGGCCTTTACCTACCAGGGCGAACGCTTGAAAGAAAATGTCGCCGAACTGGTCGGCACGTTTGGTGCCGACACGTTGCTCATGCCCTGCGACGTGACCCGGGACGAGGAGATCCAGGCCGTTTTCTCCCAGCTCCAGCAGCGTTACGGCCGGTTGCACCTTCTCCTGCATTCGGTGGCCTACGCGCCGCGCGAGGCCCTGGAAGGCTCGTTCCTGGACACCAGCCGTGAGGCCTTTCGGGTGGCGTTGGATGTCAGCGCCTACTCGCTGGTGGCACTGGCGCGTGCCGCTGCCCCCTTGATGACCGAGGGCGGCAGCATCCTCACCCTCTCCTACTACGGCGCCGAAAAGGTCGTGCCCCATTACAACGTCATGGGTGTGGCGAAGGCGGCGTTGGAAGCCTCGGTCCGGTACCTGGCGTACGACCTGGGACCCAGGCGGATTCGCGTCAACGCCATCAGCGCGGGCCCCGTCAACACGCTGGCCGCCCGGGGCATCAGCGGTTTTCTCGAGATGCTCAAGCACTACGAGGCCAGGAGCCCGCTCCGGCGCAATGTCCAGCCCGAAGAGCTGGGTGCCACCGGTCTCTTCTTGGCCAGCGATGGCGCCGGCGCCATCACCGGGCAGGTCGTCTACGTGGATTGCGGCTACCAGATCATGGGGATGTGAGCCCCCACCACAAGGCCCCCGGCACTTGGGCCGGAGGGGCTGGCGCCGATCCGGCCTGCACCGGACAGCGCGACACTGCGGCGCGGGCAATGAGCCTGCCGAGCCGCCGGAGGCTCACGGCAGACCCTGCTGCACAAAGAGCACGTACGCAGCCACCAGGATCCAGCCCATCCAGCGCGGCAAACCACCCAGGCCGTACACGAATCCCAGGTGCAGCAGCGCCGCCCCGCAGATCGCCGCCATGGCGGGGGTGAAGAACGCAGGGACCTCCAGCGGCCGGACACACGCGTACAATCCCACGCACAAGGGTATGCAAATGTGTCCATCGCCCACCTGCGAGGAGTACACCACCTCCGGCCGCCCGCGAAACCCGTAGTACAGGGCCAGCACCGCGTTCGGTGTGACCAGCAGCCAACCGCTCAGCCAGCCCAGGTACCGGGCGCTGAACAGCCCCTCCGCCCGCTGCAGCACCCAGTCCACCAACCACTGGATGCTCACGTAGCTCAGCCACGCACCCAAAGCCAGCGCCGCCACGTCGAACAAAAGGATCCAACCCAGCAACCGCCCCTCCTGACGCCGGTTTTCTTGAAGCACCTCGACCACGTGCCAGCCCTGCCACACCAGAAAAAGCGCCACCAACCATGCACCTTCCCCGGCGCGAATCCATCCATCCCGCCCCTGCATCCAAAGCACCAGCGTGAAAGCGAGGGCCGCCAGCAGGGTCAGTACCACGCCTTGGCGTTCCCGCTGCCGTTGCGCCGCTGAAGGTTCCTCCCGCGAATCCGCAACAGCCCCGCCTCCGGCCAGTGACAAATTCCAGAAAATGGCAGGCAGGCCCACCAGCAGGGTCAGGTTCGTCATGTTGTTGACGAATGCGTTGGTCAGCACTTCCCCGCCGGGCCCGCCCTCCCGCAGCAGCACGAACACAAAAATCAGGTTGCCCAGGCCGGAACAGTAAGGCATGACCAGCGCACCCAGCACCGTACCCTCGAAGCCGCGGGCCGACAGCGCCTCCAATCGCCACAACAGCAGGAACGAGCCCAAGGCGAACAACCCCAGATAAACCCAAGGCGCAACCACGCCCCACGTACCGGCCTGTGCCGCCACACCCTCCATCTTCTGATCCCTCCCGCTCGGTCGTGCCCTCTCCCGCCCTGCCCGTCTCGGTCCCGCCGACTCAACCCGGCCACAGCAACACGATCAACTGCGCCAGTACGATCCGCAAGATCATGGTCAGTGGGTAAACCGTCGAGTATGCCACCGCCGGTGCTTCCGATCTGCAAAACGACTGGGCAAAAGCCAGTGCCGGAGGATCGGTCATGCTGCCTGCCATCAAACCGCAGATGCTCAGGTAGTTCATCCGGCGCACCCGCCGCAGCCACGTCCCCACCGCCAACAGCGGCAGCGAGGTCACCACCGCGCCAGCCGCCATCCACAGCCATCCTGCCATCCCCCGAAGCGATTCCTCGAAATGCTCGCCTGCACGCAGACCCACGCACGCCAGAAACAGCACAATCCCCAGTTCGCGCAGCAGCAGATTGGCGTTCACCGGCATGTACCACACCAGCGGACCCAGCTTGCCCACGCGACTCAGCACGATCGCCACCAACAGCGGCCCGCCGGCCAGTCCCAAACGGACCGGCGCAGGCATCGAACCCAGCCGCAGCGACAGGCTGCCAGCCAGGATCCCCAGTGCGATACCGACGAAAATGGGAACCAACCTCGTGTGGTTCAGCTCCTCCACGGCGTTGCCCAGCAACTGCGCCGCGCGCGCCAGGTCCTCGCGGGTGCCCACCAGCCGGAGCATGTCGCCGTACTGCAACCGCAGATCCGCCGTCACCGGCACTTCCACGTCCGCACGGGTCAACCGCGTCACCGTCACCCCGAACCGGTGGTTCAGGGCCAGTTGGCGCAGCGATTTGCCCACGCATTCCCGGTTGGTCACCACCACGCGCGCATACGTGATCGGCCCTTCCACCCGGGTCAAATCCTCCTCGCTTACCCGGCCCACGATCATCCGGAACTGCTGGACCGCCTTCGGTCGGCCCACCACCACCATCACATCGCCCACATTCAACACCGTGTCGGCCCGCGCGATCTGGACCCCACGCTGCCCCGCCTTCCGCAGCCGCGAAATCACCACCCCCAGCTTCTCGATCCCGGGAAGCTGCCGCACGGTCAGGCCGTCCAGGTTCGGGTTCCTCAGCTCCACATTGAGGTAAGTGAGACTTTCCTGGCCCGCCCGTTGATCCTCCTCGAACCGGCGCCGTTCCGCTTCCAAGTCAATGCGGTGCCAGCTCCGCAGCACCAGCATGGCCAGAATGATGCCCACGATCCCAAACGGATAGGTCACCGCATAGGCCATGGCCGGAAGCGCCAAAGCCGCCGGATCCGGCTGATGCACCGCCCGCAACGCCTCCTGGGCAGCGCCTAGGGCAGGCGTGTTCGTCGTGGCACCGGCAAAAATCCCGGCCACCGCCCCCGCGTGGAACCCCCACCAAAGACCCAACCCCACGGCCAACGCCGCACCCAGAGCTACCACCAGAGCCGCCCCCAAGTTCAGGTCGGTCCCCTGCCGTCGTAACGAGTCTAGCAACCCCGGCCCCACCTGCATCCCGATGGTGTAAACGAACAGAATCAGTCCGAACTCCTGCACAAAGGCCCGGACCTCAGGGTCCAATCCCCATCCGAAATGCCCCAGCACAAGCCCCACGAACAACGTGCCGGCCACACCCAGACTCAGTCCGCGCAACCGCACGCTCCCCAGGGCCAAACCACCCGCGCCCACGATCGCCAGCACCAACAGGGCGTGCGCCGTGGGTTGGGTCTGCCGGAAGTGTGTCCACCAATCGAACATGTTCTCTTGCAACAACCGCGGCCCCGGCCGCTTCAGCCGCCGCCGCTCGCCCGAACCCGAATCGTGAGCCGCCGATTCTCCGTCACGCCCTCCGTGAGGTCAATCCGCCCGGCAGCTCATCGGCACCGGTTGCATCCCACGTGCACGCCCCACCCACACCGGAACCGCCCCCAAAAGCGGTGGGGAGTCACGCCGGGCTCGCCACTGCCGCTGCGCCAAAGGGCTCCGGCTGCCGCGCACAGGCGCCGGTGCAGCCGGTCCCTCTCCGGCCGCCACTTCGAACCGCGCGAAGGCAGACCTCACCACGCAGGACCGAGAGGATCGGACAGCACGAGAAGGAATCGGCGCGTCCGGGATACCGCCGCCGCAAACCCGAGCCCCACTCATCCACTGGAGCGGCCGCGCTGTGCCTTCCCATCCGACCCGCCGCATTCCGCGGTCAACCAGTTCAGATAGGCATCCAGCCCCGCATGCACCGGAGTGACCAGCAGTTCGGGCACCTTGTAAGGATGTTCCCGGCGGATCCAGGCCTCCAGCAAGCCCAGTTGCGAACGCAACGTCTTGACGATCATCAGCACCTCACCGGCCTGTTCCACGCGGCCCTCCCACCAGTAATGCGATTCCACGCCGGGAACCAGATTCACACAGGCCACCAACCGTGCCTCCAGAGCCCCGCGCGCCAAGCGCCGTGCTGTCTCCACGTCCGGCGCGGTCATCAGCACAATCACCACGTTCCGCGTATGCTTCATGCTTTCGCTCCTCCATCCGTGCTCCGTGCGCCCGAAACCGGCCGCCGGAAATCCGACCCGCCAGGCCTGCCGTCGCCCGGATCCCCTTGACTCTTCGGCTCCCTGCCGCGCTCCCTGCGAGTCACCGGGCCTGCACACAGCGCTCCCCGACGGCCGAACCAAGCAAGCGTCCCGGCCACCCCGGCAGGGCGCACGGGGGCAAACAATCTCCACGGGCACCCGGTGGCAGCCGCACCCGCTCCCCGTTGCCACAGCCGACCCTCGAGCGGTGGCTGCAGCTCGCAATGGACCCGGCCGGTCCCGCCCCGGCCATCGCCAGCCGCAGCCCAGGCGTTCCATCGGAACCGTCCTGCTTTTACCCCACAACGACCGGCGGCGTCCACACCCGTCACCCCTCCCGACCCGGCCGCCACGGAATCCACTATGCCCGCCCGTTGCGCTCTACTCGTGTCCCGCCTGAACGTCCAGGAACCCACCGCTGCATCAGATCTTTCTCCCACCGGAGGCACGCTCGAGACTCAGATTGACGGAGATGAATCTGCTCCGCCTGGCCATGTCCCCTCCCGGTGTCTCTTGTGGCGTGTCGCTCCGTACTCTAGAGGGGTCCCTCTTGCACAGCAAGATCTCCTCCCTGCTGCGGACGCCTGGTGGTACCCGCGCCGGCAAGCTGGCGGCACGGTGCGGACCTCACATCGTACGAGGGCGGCGGAATCGCCGCTGTCGCGCCCGGTTGTACGGGTTCGCCCCGGTGCTTGCCGGAACTCCGACCGCCTCCGGCACAGTCAGAAAACAAGGCAGGTGTGACCCACTTGAGGGGGCGTGTGGCGAAGGTGGCCCGCCGGGCATGGGTGCACGTTGCCGAGGTTGTCCGTCGCCCCGGCTTCCGTTCCGGCGCGGCATCCGGATGCCCGAAGGCTTCGATCCGGCCGTGATCAGATCCGATCCCGGCCTTCGCACGGCCCTGCGGACCAACCTGAAGCGCTCTCCGGTTCCGCGACACCGTACAAAAAAACTCCCTGCCGGCCGGTGAAGGCCGAAACAGGGAGGTGCAGTAGAAAAGGTGGAGGCGATCAGCTCTGGCCGCCGGCCTTCGGGCTCTGAACGGGCTTCTTGGCCACGTCCTTGGCCGCCGGACAGCAGCTCTTCTTGGCTTGGGCAGCCGGGCAGGCAGACTTGGCCTTTTCGCAGGCGGCCTTGTCCTTCGCGCCGGCATCACCAGCCTGAACCGCAAAGGCGACCGCCACCACCGCGAGGAGTGCAATGAGTTTCTTCATACGCCTCCTTAGATAGCCCGAGACACAGCATCATTCAAATTTTTCCATTTTTTTGCAAGAATTGTGGAGGAGGCTGTTCGGGCGGTGCGGGCGTCGGTCCAGTGACAGACGCAACCGCGGAATCGGTCGTGGGCTCGGCGCCTGGCGCGGGCGGAGAGCCTTTTGCGTTCCGAATCAACGACTTACGACACATCCCCCCGCCCCGACGAGGGTTGAGCGACCAGCAGCAGTTCGTCGCCGCACATCGGGTCGCTGCGCAGCCTCCACCTGAGTTGCAACTGGTAGAGCAGCCCGTTTAGCAGTGCCGGGAGGCGGCCCAGTTCCCGCATCTCGGCCCGGCCACGCTTTTGGATCGCCCGGCTCAGCGCGCCGTAAACCCATGCGGTCCGTGCCGTGGAGCGGAGGACCCGGATCTTCAGTCCCGCCCGCTCGGCCAGGCGACGCAGTGTACGTGGTGAAAACAGATACAGATGCCGCGGCGGGTCCAGGTTGAGCCAGGCGGGCCCGAATCGTCTGTGGCCGTGGCTCTCCAGGTTGGGCGTCAGGAGGACCAGCTGGCCGGACGGTCTCAAGACCCGCGCGCACTCGCGCAACAGTCCCGCCGGATCGTGCACGTGCTCGAGGACGTGAGCCGAGAAGACGGCGTCGAACGAGGCGTCCGGATAGTGCTGTTCCTCCAGCGTTCCCAACCGGACCGGCACGCCGCGTGCCCGGGCAGTCGCCACGGCCTGCGGATCCACTTCGACGCCCTCGACCGACCAACCCAGTTGCTGCATTCGAGCCAGGTGAACGCCGCTGCCGCAGCCCACGTCCAGCAATCTTGCCGGGCGGGAGGGCGCGGGCAGGTACATGGCCACCGAGTCGAGTTCGTCCGGTCCGCCAGGATGCAACCGTGCCAGCGCACTCCACACCGCGCATCCGAGTCCACCCCAGCGGCCGGCCGGTCCCGGGGGGTATCCGAAGCGGCGCGCCAGATACGCCCGTTGAGCGGTCTCCAGGAAGTGGCGAAGCCAGTCGGGGCCGGGTGCGGGTTGAGCATGGGTGTAATAGCCGGTGTAGGCCGCGGCAAGGTCTTCGGGGATGGGTTGGGGATCCAGCCAGGCGAGACCGCAATCCGGGTTTTCGCAGAGCAGGAAGCCCCAGCGGCCGGGGGCCTGAAAAGACCGGTCGGCCAGGTTGTCGTACAGCCGCCGGCCGGGCTGGCCGCAGATCAGGCAGTTCGGCACCGGCCGACTGCGCAAGTGTATCTTCCCGGCCTCATTCTGCCTGGTCATGATTCGTCAACTGAAGACGTTCCTAGGTTGGCGCCGGCGCTTCAGGAGGCCGTACACCACCCAATCCCGAAGGTGCACCAGCACCTGCGCAGCCAGCCACAAGGGCCAGCCCGAGATGCGCCGGCCCGCGCGGACGATCTCGCGGGCATACTCCCGCTGGCCCAACTGGCGGATCCGCCGCGCCTTGATACCGGTCCGCACGCCGAACAATCCGCGCAACTTCCAGTTCCGAACCAGACCGGTGCCGCCCCGCATGGCCTCGACCAGTTGCATGGTTTTCCATTCGTCCAACACCAGCGCCTGCAGCCCGGGCATCAGTTCACAGCTCATGTTGCCGCCGTGCCACCGGTACTGGACCAGATCCCGGGTCACCTCGATGCGTGCCCGGCTGTGCCGGCCCCAGTCCGCGTAGAACACCACGTCGGCCAGGATGGGCATGTCCATGCGGAACCGGCATGGTGCGGGCTGGTAACCGGTCTTGAACAGCGTGGCGGCCAGGGCCTGATTGCCGATCTCGGCCTTCTTGCGCAGGTAGGCGTCCACGTCCCACACGCGCACCCTGCCCGTGGGCCGGCCCGAAACGCTCAGGTGGCGGCCTTCCTCATCAATGCGTTCGTCCAGACACCACCCCAGGGCCGGCGCCGGGTGGGGCTCCAACACCTGCATCATCACCTCGTAAAAGGGTGGTTTCAGCAGGTCATCGGCCGGCATCAGATGCAGGTATTCCGTTTCAGCGGCGAAATCCAGGGCGCGATTCAGGTTGCCGAACAACCCGAGGTTGCTGGGATTCCGCACAAACTCGCACGGGCAGCCTTGGAAGGCGCGGACGATCGCCTCTGTACCGTCCGTCGAACCGTTGTCCAGCACCACCACCCGATCCGGCCGGCGGGTTTGGGCGGCCAACGATTCCAGGGTGGCCCGGAGGAATCGCTCGCCGTTGTACACGGGGATCACTGTCAGCAGCCGCGTTCGCATCGCGCGCCTGAGTATCCCAGGGCAGGCAACCGCTCGACAAGCACGCGCCCTACAGCCCCGTGGGATGATCGAGGAACGTCCAGGGCAACCCGAATCGGCGCGACAAATGGGCCGCGAGGGCCCGGACCCCGAAAGTCTCGGTGGCGTAATGACCGCCGTAGAAGACGTTCAGGCCCAACTCTTCCGCCAGTGCCCAGGTCCAGTGCGGGCCTTCCCCGGTGATGAAGGTGTCCAAGCCGGCCGCCACTGCTTCGCGCAGTTCGGCGCCGGCACCACCGGTCACCACCCCCACCCGCCGGCACAGCGCCGGACCGCCGGGCAGGAGTCTGACCGGTCCACCCAGCACGCGCGCCAACCGTTCCTGCAGTTCCTCGCGCCCCACCCGGGTTTCCACCCACCAGCCAATTTCCCTGCCTTTCCAGAAGAAAAACCGCTTCCGCGGTCGCCAACCCAGCGCCTCGCACAATAAACGGTTGTTTCCCCACCGCGGATGGGCGTCCAAGGGAAGATGCGCGCTGTACACCGCCAGGTTGTACCGGTTCAGGGCCAACCAGAGCTGGCGATGGGTGCCCGTCCAAGGCTGTCGAACCGACCAAAACAACCCGTGATGGACCAGCAGGAAATCTGCGCCGGCTTCTCCGGCCATGCGGACCGTCGCCAGTGAGGCATCCACGGCCGCCGCCAGCCGGGTCACCCGCCCGTCGTTCTCCACCTGCAACCCATTCCAGGCACCGTCGTAGTCCGGAAACTCCGGGATGCCCAGAACACGGTTGCAGTAATCCACAATCTCGTTGAGGGAAACGGACCTGCGCCTTCTCACGCGCCCAGAAAGCCGGTCTCACCCGCCAATGCCAAGCCGAAAGCTTTTGAAGACAACCGGCAGGGCCGCGGCTGCGTGCGACCCCGTGCCTCTCCGCCCGAGTGCGCGCCGGCGGGTGGACAAGGCCTGCAGGCCCACCCCTCCCGGCACCACGCCCACAACCCCAGGCTCATCCATCCCCGGGAGCGGGCGGCTGCCCGCCTTCACCGGGCCTGGCGGACGCGAATGGTGAACTTCCGCGCCTGCGCGTTCATGGAAACGAACCGCACGTGCTCGGTGGCGTTCTCGGTCAGAATCAGCGTTTGGAAAGGTGTCTCGTCACCGGTGCTGTATCCGTTCTGATCCTTGAACACGCAGTTGACCTGCACTTCGATCCGCCTGTTCTCCCGGTTCCGGATTTGGGCAGTGACTTCCAGCCGCCCGTCCGGCAGGACGCGCTCCTGGATGCCGGAGCAGGTGACCGAATGCTGCACCCCGGGATCGAGCAGAACCAGCCGTTCGGTAGACTCGTACGGCGGTGTCTTGGATGTCTCGGGCAGATACGGCCCGCGGTCATACGTGCGGCAGCCGGTGCCAACCACGACTGCCCATACAATCAGCCAACAGATGCCCGTTTTCATTGGGTTTGCGGTGTGGTGGAAGTGTCGCTCACGAACAAAACCGTGTCCCGGCCATGGGCCGGCACACGGAAATGCACCGTTTTGGTCCGCCCCGCCAGCGGCCGGCCCGAATGGTCCAGGAACTCGATCACGGCCGTGTGCTCACCCGGCGGCAACCTCATCTGCACAAACGTCAGGTAGCGCGGCAGATTGTCCCAAGCCCGCGTATCCGCCTCCGGCACGGTGGCGGCCGACAGTAATTTGCCGGCAATCCCGGCCAGCACCAAGGCCGCACCCGCCTCGTCCGCCGCGCTCTTCCGCCCCTGGCCGGTGGTGGCCAGGATGGCGCCGCCCAGGATGGCGGCGTCGCTGGCAGCGTCCGTGCTTTCTTTGAACACGGCCTTGTTACCCAACACGTGGTCCATCACGCGGCCGCCGCGCGTGGTGGCCTGATAGCCCACGTCGTCTACCGGGGCCGCCGTGACGGTGACCTGGCCCACGGTGACCCGGGCCGCCTGCACCGGCGAGGGCGGCGTGCGGAACCGAAGCTGTTCGCCGTAGCGGCCGGCGGCGTACTTGACCGGTCCGGGTCCGAATTCGATGAAGATGAGCGTGTTGACCGAGGGGTCCGGCTCCGGAAGTGTGGCCCCGCGTACATGTTCGCCCGCACGGCGCAGCGCATCGGACGGGTCGCCTCCCAACTTCGCCGTCGCCAGCGCATCCAGATAATCCGGCAGCACCCAGTCCCCGACGTAGGTGTGCTCCTCCGCGTCGCTGTCCTCGAACTCGGCGCTCCGGAAGCAGGCCCGGGCGTTATCCAGCTCGCCCTGGCGCCAGTAGAGAATGCCGCGGTAAATCCAGGCCATGCTCCGCTCGTAAGGCTCGCCGAGAAAGGGCTTCACCGACTCGGGCCGGAACAGGCTGCGCGCCTTGCGGGCCTCCGGATCCGGACCGTACCGGCCTTGCAGCGTCAGGAGCGCATCGTCCAGAAGGGACCGTGCCAGGTCGAACCGACCCTGGCGCATGGCCGCCGCTGCCGTGCGATACTGCCACAACACCCGATCCCGCGCCGGTCCCTCGGCAATCTGGCGCGGACCGTCCACCAAGATATCGCCCGTCAAAGGCGGTCCCTGCGGGCGGGAGGTGGCGCACCCGGCCGAAATGATCGCCCCCAGAAGGATCATCCCCAGGCACAGACCCAGCCGAGCCCCCAGCAGCACTCGGCACCACTCGAGCCGCCCTCCCCGGCCCGGCGTGGCGCTCGAACCGGCCCAACCCTGACGGCGGGTTGACATGCAAATTTCCTCCGTTTCCACCGCCGCCCCGCACCCGGCCACCTCCAGACCCGTCTTCAACGATAGGCGGCGTCTTCCAATCCCTGCTTTTTCACCTCCGCCATGTCCTCCCAGACAATGGCGCTGGTCCGTGCGTCAATGAGCTGAAAGGTGTAAAGAATGTAGTCGCTGGTGCCGGCCCGTGTCCGGGTGGAGAGGCCTTCCAACGTGCCGGTGAGGAAATAATCCGCACCCTGAAACTCCTGGAGGTTCGGATCGCTGGCCGACGTGACCGCACCTTCGCGTTTGAGGTTTCGTTCCCGTTCCAGCGTGGCCATGCGGTCCCGCGCCAGAAAGATCACCTTGCCCGCAGCCCGCGAATTCAACTGCGCCCGAATGCGGGTCAGGAAAATGTCCTTGTTGATGGGAAAGCGGGTCTTGTTCTCCACCGGATCCAACACCACCACGGGCGGCCGCGGTGCCTGGGCAATCTGCGGAATGGCCAGGATGCTTCGCGCCATCTTGTCGGCCACCGCCACCAGATCCTGCGACTCAATTCCGGTGCCGGCCACGAAACCCTGTTCGTCCGGGTTCAGCCTGGTGACCGGCACCCCGGAGGGATTCTTCACGCCGCTGGAGGCGCATCCGGTCCACACCAGCACCCCCATGAGCACCGTGCTGCAGAAGATCGTCCGATTCATGTTCACCTCACAAAAGGGTTGGAGTCGCCCCCTTCAAAACCGTGGCGCGTCCGGCACCCGCGGCGCGTCCGAAACCGCGGGCGGATCGGTCCAGTAGTAGGTGGAAGTCGGGCAGGGCTGGGAATGGATCTGAGCATGCGGCGATGGCAGCCCGGGCGGCGCAGGGGTCTGGCGCGCCGGCGGCGGCGCCGGCGATGCCGCCGGAGTGGGGTGCGCTTTGCCCGCTTGCCCGGCCCGCGCGTGTTGCTCGGCCACCGTGCCCACCAGCAATCCTGCGGCCGTTCCCACGGCCAGACCTTTCCCCACCGATTCGGTCCCCGCACCGATCAGTGCGCCCGAAGCCGCACCCGCGACCGTGGCCGGCCATACGTAGGAACCCGGCTGCACCGGCGCTGTTGCCACTGATGCCACAGGCGTCAGCGTGGCCGAGTAACCAACCCAACCGCCCCGGCACCGTCCCCAGCCCCGGCCATAACCCACCCCCACGTGCACACTCGACACCACCGGGGCCGGCACCAGCACGGCCTGGGATTCGGAACGGGCCGATCGCGCCCAACCCGCCAGCGTCCCGGCCGCCAGGCCGATCCCGGCCCCGATTGCCGCGCCGTTGCCGGAAAACGCCTCGTGGCGGTCGGCCCCGATCACCCCCCCGATCAACGCACCCCAAAGCGCCCCGCCGAACGCTTCCGCGGGCAACGGCTGTGCCGACGCCCAACCGGGCACGGCCAGCCATGCACCCAGGATCACACTCGCCAGGTTCCGTTTCATCACTTCCTTGGACGCCATTCCGCCGACCCTATTCGCTCCGAAGGACGTTACCACCAACGCCACGTCCCGCAACCGGAGCCGGCACGGGCGCGCCCCCGGACGCCTGCATGGAGCATCGAAGGATCCGCACCCGATCCTACTGCCCGGTCTTGAGTTCAATGACATCGTGCGGTGCGGCTTCGCGCATGCCGGCGGGGGTGACCCGGATGTACCGTGCCTTCTCCTTGAGCTGCGCCAGATTCGCCGCGCCCAGGTAGCCCATGCCGGCCTGGATCCCGCCGATGAGCTGGGCCAACACACGGTCCACCGAACCGGCAGCCTCCTTGAGCGCTTCGATCCCCTCGGGGGCCACCTTCTGGTTGGGGTTGTTCTCGTGACCGTAACGGGCGGCCGAGCCTGCTTTCATGGCCGACAGACTCCCCATGCCGCGGTACTGCTTGTAGAGTTTCCCGCTGATCTCGATGATCTCGCCCGGTGCTTCCGTGCAACCGGCAAACAACGCCCCGCACACCACTGCATCCGCCAGGGTCAACGCCTTGACGATGTCGCCCGATTTGTTGATGCCGCCGTCGGCCAGGATGGTCACCTTGCATTTTGCGGCGGCGCGACTGCAGACATACAGGGCGGTCAACTGCGGGATGCCCACGCCGGCCACCAGCCGGGTGGTGCAGATGGACCCCGGTCCCTGGCCCACCTTGATGATGTTGGCGCCGCAGGAGGCCAGATATTCCACGCCTGCCGCGGTGGTCACGTTGCCGGCGATGATGGGCAGTTTGGGGAACGCATCCCGCAACAGGCGCACCGTGTCGCCCACGCCCTTGCTGTGGCCGTGAGCCGTGGACACGGCCACGACGTCCACCCCGCGTTCGACCAGTGCCGACACGTGGTTGAGGATCCGTTCGCGGTCGAGCTCGCCGAAGGCGTTGCGCACAGCACTGACCGCCGCGCCGCATACCAGCCGGTACTGGCTGTCCCGGGCCGGCTTGAACTGCGATTTCCGTTCCTGCGCGATCCGCTCCACGTCGTTCATGGTGAAGAGGCCGCGCAGCTTGTCCTCGTCGTCCACGACCAGGAGCTTGTGGATGCCGGGATGCTCGGTGAAAAACTTGTCCGCCCTCGCAATGGGGTCGCGGCCGAGTTCCTTGCGGTTGATGGTGTGCACCTGGGCACGGGGTGTCATCACTTCGGCCACCTTCCGCTGCGCGTAGCGCGGTTTGACCACGTGCCCGGGCAACAGCCCCACCAGCCGCCCGTCGCTTTCCACCACCGGGAAGGTGCTGAACCCGTACCGGCGTTCCTCCATCATCCTGACGACGTCCCCCACGTACTGGTCCGGCGTCACCTTGATGGGGTCGGGGATCATGCCCGGCACGTGATACTTCACGCGGCTGACCTCGGAGAGTTGCTGGCGCTCGGGCATGTTGTAGTGGATCAGACCGAGGCCGCCGTTCAAGGCCATGGCGATGGCCATGCGTGACTCGGTCACGGTGTCCATGTCGGCCGAGATGATGGGGATGTTCAAAACCAGGTTCTCGGCCAGGCGGGTCTCCAGACGGGTCTCGCGCGGAAGGACCTCGGAGTAAAGCGTGGCCAGCGTGACGTCGTCATAGGTCAACGCCACGTGCGCGTTGGCGGGAAAGAACTCGTCCGCCGGAAGGTAAAACCGTGCGTCCAGGTCTTGCCGTTTTTGGGTCGCTGCCATGCCAGAGCATGCCGGCAAAGACCCGAAGCTGACAAGTCCGGAACGGGCCCGGTCGCCGGGCTCAGGCCGCGCCGGCCGCGGGGGCGGCCACGGGTGCCGCTGGCCGGGCAACCGGCGCCGGCGGGGGTGGTTCAGCCGGCTGCGGCTGGAACGGCTCGAGTTCCTCGCCCTTGCGAACCAGGCGGGCGCTGTTGAACACCACGATGAGCGACCCGACGTTGTGCAGGATCGCGGCCACGATGGGGTTCAGGTAGCCGAAGGCCGCAGCCGTCAGCCCGGCAATGATGAAGAAGACGCCGAACAGGAAGTTCTGGTTGATGACCGCCCGGGTGCTGCGCGACAGCTTGACCAGGAACGGCAGCCGGCGCAGGTCGTTGTTCATCAGGGCGATGGTGGCGCTGTGGATGGCCACCTCGCTCCCGGCTGCCCCCATGGCAATGCCCATGTCCCCGGCGGCCAGGGCGGGCGCGTCGTTCACGCCATCCCCCACCACTGCCACCCGGTAGCCTTTCGACCGGATCTCGCGCACGAAGTCCACCTTGTCCTGTGGCAGGCAGTCGCCCCGGACCTCCTCGCACCCGATCTCGCGTGCCACACGCGCGGCCACCGGCGTGCGATCGCCCGAGATCATGGCGATCCGCCGGACACCGGCCTCCTTCAGCTCCGCCAGAGCGGGCTGCGCCTCCGGCCGGATCTGGTCCTGCAGGCCGATCCATCCGATGCACTGGCCGTTGCGCGCCACGAACACCAGGCTCCAGCCCTCCGCTTCGTCCAGGTCCACCGCCTGCAGGGCCTCCCCGTCAACGCCCTGTTCCCGCAACCACTGCGCCCGGCCCACCAGCACCACGTCGTCGCCCACGCGGGCGCGCACGCCGCGCCCGGGCGTCTCGCTGAAGTCCTGGGGTTCGACCAACGGCACCTTCACCTCCGCTGCCAGTTCGTTCAGGGCCTTTGCAGTCGGGTGGTTGCTGTACTTTTCCGCCGAGGCAGCCAGGCGCAGCAGTTCGGCCGGTTTCACCCCCGAGGCGGGTGCCAGCCGGCTGACGGCCAGTTGCCCCGTGGTGAGGGTACCGGTCTTGTCGAAGATGAAGGCATTGATCTTAGCGGCCAGTTCGATGTCCGCCACGTTCTTGATGAGGATCCCCAGCCGCGCCGCCGCCGAGAGGGCCGCCACCATCGCCGTGGGCGTGGCCAGGATGAACGCACACGGACAGGCAACGATGAAAACGGCGATCACCCGGTCCAGGTCCCGCGTAAACGCCCAGACGAGCGCACCGATCAACAGGACCAGCGGCGTGTAAAAGCCCATGTACTGGTCCACGATCTTCATGATGGGCAGCTTGGTCTTTTCCGCCGCCAGGATCAGCTCGCGCACACGCCCCAGCGTGGTGTCGGTGCCGGCGCGGGTGACCCGCACCTCGAGCACACCGGTCAGGTTCTGTGTGCCGGCGAAGACCTCGTCGCCCGGTTTCTTGTCCACCGGCAGCGATTCACCCGTGATGGTGGCCTGGTTGAAGGAGCCCTGCCCCTTCACGATGACGCCGTCGGCCGGGACGTTGTCGCCGGGCCGGATGCGGATGATGTCCCCCACGGCCAGCTCGCTTGCCGGGACTTCTTCCTCCGTGCCGTCGGGTCGGATCCGGCGGGCCTTGGTGGGGGTCAGCCGGATGAGCGATTCGATGGAAGCGCGCGCCCCCTCGGCGGTGCGGGTCTCGATGATCTCGCCCAGCAACATGAAAAAGGCCACCACGCCGGCGGTCTTGTAATCGCCGGAGGCAAACGCGGCCAGCACGGCAATGGCCACCAGCTCGTTGATGCTGAGCCGGCCGGCCCGCAGATCGCGCACCGCCGTCACCAGGATGGGGTACCCGAGGATGATCGCGCCGATCATGCCGCTGGCGCTGGCCACGGCATGGCTTTGGTCGAACAACCAGTCAACCACGAACGCGTTGATCACGAACACCAATCCGATCAACGTCTGCCACAGCTTCACCGGGGCGTGCTCGTGATCGTGACCGCAGCCACAGCCGGGCCCGTGCTCATGCTGCTCGTGCCCCGGATGCCTCTCCGGCGGCTCCTGGTGACTCAGCAACGATGTGACCTGCATGGTGTCCTCCCCTCCGCACCGACCCGGCTCCTTTTTACCGGCCCGGTTGCGGGCTCTGGGGTTTGGGCGGTTCCCGATTCAACAATAGCCGCAACTCCCGCGTTTGGCCATCCGGCCGGTCCGGCACGTAAAACTTGTCCTGCACGTTGGTCAGCACCCGGGCCATCACCTCGGCCACACGCTGCTGCATGTAAAGGTCCGGATTGCGCTCGAACTGCGCCAGCAGGCCCTCGAACCGGCGGGCCTCGGCGGCCAGGCTTTCCAGGTACCGCGTCCGCTCAGCCTGGGCCCGGCTGATCATGGCCGCGGCCTCGGAGGCGGCCCGGTTGGTGGTCTGATTCGCGTAGCTCAGGGCCTCGTTCAAAACCTGGCTCCGCCGCACGGCGGCGTTCACGACGTCATCGAAGGCCTGTTTGAGCTGTCGCGGCGGCCGGCTTTCCACCTGCAGTTGCTCCACCGCAATGCCGAGGTCCCGTTCCCGCGCCAGCTCGGTGAACCGGCGCAGCACCTCCTCCTGAAAACCGAGCACGTTCCGCGTCAGAATGTCATCCACGGTGAATCGCGCGGCTGCTTGGAGCAGTGCCTGATTGAGCGTGTTCAACACGGCGTTGGACACACCCGTCAGATCGAACGCCCCGTTGGTCCCCACGCCGAAACCAAAGACGCAGCGCAGCGGATCCTCGATCCGGTACCGCAGGGTGGCCCGGGAATGGATGATGTTGCCGTCTGCGGTGAGGAGATAACCGTCCACACCGGGAATCAACGGCGTGCCCGGCGCGACGGGGGGCTCGGTCCCTGCCAGTTCCTGCTCCGGCGTCAGGGCGTACCAGCCGATGGTGCTGCGCAGGGTTTGGATCTCGGTGATGCGCACCCGGACCAGCTCGTCAATGGGATACGGAAACGACCAGTGCAAGCCCGGCGCCAACAACGCCGCCTCGCCCTCGCCCACCGGCCGGCCCAGTCGCAGGATCAGCCCCCGCTCCTGCGGTCCGATGATGAAAAAGCTGCTGCCCAGAAAGACCAGCACCAGCACCAGCATCAGGAACCGCACGATGGCAAAGCTGCTGTGCAGGGCCTGTGCCAGTGCTTCCGACCCGGTGTCCACCGGCGTGGGCGGACCGGCCGACGGAGGTGCGGGAGATCGGGAAGTCGGTTCCGGCATGGCAATCAACGCGCGTTGCGGTTGGTCAGGAAACCTTGGAACAGGTCAAACGGCGGTGTGCGCTCGTCGAAAATCAGGGTCGTGCGCTCCTTCAGGGCCTGCTCGAGCGCACGCAGCCGCAACTCGAAGTTCGCCAGCGCGGGGTTCCGCTCGAACACCGGCAACCACTCCGCCGCCCGGGCCTCGCCCTCGCCCCGGATCCGGGTCGCCTCCGCCTCGGCGGCGGCCAGGATCTCCGCCGCCTGCCGATCCGCCGCAGCCCGGATCCGCTGTGCCTCGGCCTCGCCCTCGTTCTCCAGACGGCTCACCAGCACCTTGCGCTCGGAGGTCATGCGATCGAACACCGTCTGGGTCACACTCTCCGGCAGGCCGATCCGTTTGATCCCCAGAAACTCGATCTCGATGCCGGTGCGGTTGGTGCGCAACTGCGCCTCCACCAGTTCGCGAATCTCGCGTTCGATCTGGTCGAACTTCACCTGATTCGGATCGGCGTTCAGGAAATCGGACAGGCGGTACCGGCCCACCACCGCGCCCTTGGCGTTGCCCAAGACCCCCTCCAGCATCCGCTCGGCCGCCTGCAGCGAGCCGCCACCGAACTTGGGGAAAAACTCCTCAGCATGGGCAATCCGCCAGCCCACGTAAACCGAGGTCAGCAGGTTGTTGTTGTCGGCCGTCAGCCCCTCGGTGAACTTGTCCTCGAACACCTGGATCCGGCGATCGAACTTGTACACGCGCTGGATCGGCCACGGCCACTTCAGATAGGCCCCCGGCTCGGTGATGCTCCGCGTGGGCCGGCCAAACGTGGTCACCACCGCCACCTCCGACTGCCGCACCTGAAACACAAACAGCAGCAGCGCGAAGATGATCACCAGAACCGCGCCGACCAATACCGTCACAACCGACCGTTTCATGTTTCGAAGGAAATCACGGACTCGATGTTCGCGACGACGGCAACGCCACATCCAGGAGCTCCTGCCGGATCCGGTCCTGCAGATCCACCTGGATCACGTCCTGAACGTTCGTCGTCCACAACACATACTTTCGCGCCCCGGCCACCGCCGGAACGAACCGCTGCAAATACAACCGCAGCGGATAGACCGAAGGAGCCGCGCGAAAGGCGGGCTCCTGATTCGTAAAAGCCGCCGCACGCGCCAGACTCAGCCGTTCCAACTGCACCCGCTCGGCCCAGGCCTGGTTTGTCAGGACAAACGCCTGTGCCGCCGCCAGCGCGTTGGTCCGGATCGCCTCCGCCTGGGCATCGAGGATCCGGGCCTGCCGCGTGTGCCAGGCCGAGACCACCTTGGCAAACTCCGGCGCCACCTTCACCGGTGGATGGATCCCCTGCAGCCCCACAAAAACGATCCGCACCCCCAGCCGCAATCGCTCGGCCTCGCGCTGGATCCGCGCGCGCAATTCCTCGGCCGCCCGTGCCCGGCCCGTGCTCATGATCTCGTTGAAATCCGCGCTCACCAGGTACCGCACGATCTCCCGCGTGGCCAGGCTCTCCAGCAACGCCGCAGGGTCCTTGTGCCCGTAGGCCCACTGCCGCACATCCTCGATCTGGAAATGGATCGGCACATTCACCACCAGGAAACTCACCGGCGGGGCGGTTCGGGCCTCCTCACCGGCGGGCCGCTGCCCGGCCGCCTCCCGGGCAGCCACCATGAAGAGGTCCTCCTTGCCGTGCGCCACCGTCCAGACCACGGTCCGGGTATCTTTCACACCCGGTTCATGTTCCTCCGGTTCGATGCCCACCGTCAGGGTCTGGATCTCGTCGGTTCGAAACCGGTAGACCTTTTCCACCGGCCACGGCCACTTCACATGCAGGCCCGGCCCCAGCAACGCGCGGTCACCCGCAGGCCGGCCCCAGCGTTCCAGCAGCGCCTGCTGTCCGGGATCCACCACCACGAAACACGTGGACAACAACAACACGCCCAATTGCAGCAACAGCAACCAGCCCAGCGCGCGTTCGAAGAACCGGTAAAACCAGGTCTCCGATACCTTGAACCCAAACTGATAATCCAGAGCCTCGGCCGCCGTGGTCACCAGACCCTCCGGCCGGCTCAACAGCCCGACAAACCGGCTCTCGTACACCGGCCGCGGTCGTTCCCCCTTCAACCGCGGGCGATAAACCTCCAGGATCAAATTCAGTGCGGTCTCCACCGCCACCAGGCCCAGCACCACCACCAGCACCTTCGCCACCCAGAAATCCGTGCGCGGCCAGCCGGCTTCCACCCCCACCACGGCCGCCGCCGCCAACATGCACACGTAGGCACCGAACAAGACCATGTCACCGCCGGGCCGCAGCAGGCGTTGGTTTTCCAGGCGCGCCAGTGTGGAGGCGAATTTGCCGACCAGGAAGAGGATCAGCGCGAACAGTCCGAAGAAGGACATGGCCACCAGCGGGGGCGAAACCGGAGGCAGCGTTTGCCGGTCCAGCCAGCGCCAGAGCCACCACGTCCCCGCCCCCTGCAACCCGCACAGCAACAGCGTGAAGATCGGTACGAAATATCGCTCGAACTGTTCGCGCGCCCGCCGCGCCGGCAGCAGCTCGGATTCATCCGTTTCGAACAGGGCTGCCTGCCCTTTCGACCGGATCATCTCCTCCATCTCGAGCCGTTCCTCCGCCTCCTGCTCCTCCAGGCGGAGCTGGAACCAGCTCACGAAAGCCACCAGCATCCCCAACCCCAGGTGCACCGCCGCCACATGACCCGCCAGCGAATGCACGTACCGCGCCGCGGCCAAGGCCGCCACGGCCACACCCAGCAGGGTGAGGAGGTTGATCAGTCCGTATTTCTGGTAACTGCGTCGCATCCGGTTTGGTCCTTCAACCCGGGCCACCCCGGGACGCCCGGACCGGGCATGGCGCGATCCACTTGCACACGCATCTCCCCGGGCTTGGACACCGGCGGGCGCCCATCGTTCAACTCAGCTCCCGATCCTCGAACAACGCCGCCGCCACGGCCAACAAGGCGCCCACAAACCCCGCCGTGTAGGCCAGCGCCTTGCCGACGTACCCCCAGTGAAACGATCCGCGGCCCGTCTCGAGCAGGTCGCCGAGCCAGAAAAGCTGCCAATTCGGCAACAACGTGTAAAGCGTGGTCGCCCACCAGGGTCCCCCCTCCAGCGTCCCGCCCATCCGGCTGTAGAGATAATCCGCCACCAACCCCAGTAGAAACACCCCCGTGCAAACCGCCAGTGTCGGGATCATGTCCAGCCGGGTGGAACAGGCCAGAGCCACCGCTGCCAACAGCCAGAGGGCAAACAGAATCAACAGACCCGCCGGAAGGATCCGCCAGTCATAGGCCGCCTGCTCGTACAGGCTCGGGGCATGCGGCGAAAACTCGCCGATCAACACGGCCGCCAGCGTCACCAGCGGGATCAGCGCCCCGATCGTGTGGCTCACGAACGGCCGGCGCAGGAAATAATTGGCAAACCCGCCGTAGAGGTAGGCAGCCACCACCGCCCCGGCAAAGATACCCAGCGCGCGCACGTCCGTCTCGCCGTAGGCGTCGAATGCCATCCGCCCCGCCACCAGGGCCGCCACCACATTCACGTAGGTCAGCACCGTCAGCGCGGCTGCCAACCCCAGGTATTTCGCCAGCAGAAACCGCGTCTTGCCCACCGGCTTGGACAACACCGCCAGGGCCGTGCCGGTGCGCAACTCGCGTGCCACCGAGGAGGACGCACTCAGGACCGCACCCGCCAGCCCGCTCAACAATGCCACCGCCAGAGCGCTGTTCTTCACCAGCTTCGGCTCGTCACCGAACGCAAAGTAGTAGGGCACGGCCAAAAAGATCTCGAACAGCGCCGAACTGGTCATCAGCAACAGAAACACCGGTTGCCGCACCAGTTCCATGAACGCGTTGACCGCTATGTTCCACAACGCTTGCATCGCGTCCTGACCGGCAATATACGGCGCCGCCGGAGCCCGACCAAGCTTTCCCCGCCCCGAAGCGCCAGGCGCCCAGTCCCGCACCGGTTCACCGTCTCCCTCCCTCCGGGATCAGGGCCCGCACCACCTCTGCATTAAACCGACAACGCTCCGCCCGCAGGTTTTCCGCCAGACCGAACAACGCCCGCACCGCCACCTCCCGCGTCGGACGCGGCCCCTGCCCGTGCCAGTAGGCCAACAATTCCCGATACTCCGGCGGCGGTTCCACCGTGTACACACACGATCTCGATTCCACCTTCTTGTGCGGCCACCAAGCCCAGCCGATCCCGTGCCGCTCAACCAGCGCCACACACTCCCGAAACCATTCATTCGAGTTCTCCCCGCTCTCACCCAGCCAGATCGGCACGCCAAACTTCCGTCGCAACTCCAGATACGGCGCAATGGCCTCCTCCGTGTTCGGATTCCAATACTTGTGAAAGCTCACGACCATGTTCTCATCCCAGGGACCCGGGAAGCCGCGGTAGTTGTTGCCCCAGCCGTTGCCCCCCAGAATGATCATGTGGTTCCGATCCACCCCGCGGATGGCGCGGGTGATCTCGCGGTACAGCTCCCACAGCGGTGCATTGGTCTGGTCCTCGCGTCCATGACGCTCCCGCCCCTCGAACGACCAGTTGGGTTCGTTGATCAGGTCGTAACCGCCGATCCACGGCTCGTTGGCGTACCGTTCCGCCAGTTTCCGCCACAGCGCTACTGTCTTGGCCCGGTTGCGCGGATCCTCCCACAAGGAAGGCTTGTTCGTGTCCCGGTCACAGATGTTCACATCGTGCCCCTGGCCGCCCGGCGCGGCGTGCAGGTCCAGGATCACATACATCCGCCGTGGCCGGCACCACGAAAGCAACCGGTCAATCATCTCGAACCCCGTCGGCAGCCAGGTCTGCCCATCCGGCTCGGGCTCCTCCTCCACCGGCAGGGTGAACAAATTGAAATGCATCGGCAGGCGAATGGAGTTGAATCCGGCACGGGCCAGTGTTTCGACGTCGGCCTCGGTCATGTGCCGGTCCCGCCAGAGGGTGTAGAACCGTTCCGTCGCCTCGGCTCCGATTAGCTCGACGATCCTCTCCCGAATCCGATGCTGCGGGTTCACCCCCTTCAGCCGCAGCATGTAACCCTCCTGCAGCATCCACCCGCCCAGCCCCATTCCCCGAAGGAGAACTTCCCGGCCCTGGCCGTCCACAATTCGATCCCCCTGTGCACGCAGAAAACCCTCGGCGTGAACGGAAGGCCCGGACAGCAGTGCGCCGAGAAGCCCCACACAGCACAACGACCACACGGTGCGTTTCATGAGCGACAATGACGATGTTTCGGACCCTGGTTCGTTGCCCCTGCCCTCAATTGGGTGTCCGGGCCGGTTCATTTAAACCGCCGTCAGGCCTCGCGTCCAGCGCAGGAAACCGGTCCTGTGAAGCGGGGCGCCCGTCGCTTGGGAACCTGCTGATGCCCCGGCCGGTCCAACCACCTCCCGATCCCAGCGCCGCGCATCGGACCGCTCCCCTGCCCCGCTTGGGAAGCGGGGTTTGTCTCCGCGCGCCATACCTGGCATGCCCATCCCACCCGGCACGTGGATAGCAAGCCCTCCCTCTACTGGCCGGCAGTCTTACGCCGACACCGTTGACACGGTCGAAAGGCAGGACTAGGGTGAGTTGCAGTTGGTGGCCACTGCTGCTGCGAAGCAACGGTTTGAAACACGACGACCACTCTCAACCATGCGACCTGACAGTCAACCCTGGCGGAGCCGTGCACACGGCGCGTTCACCCTCATCGAACTTTTGGTGGTCATTGCGATCATCGCCATCCTGGCGGGCATGCTGTTGCCGGCCCTGAGCAAGGCCAAAGCCAAGACCCAGGGCATCTATTGCATGAACAATGGCAACCAGATCATGAAGGCCATTACACTTTACGCATCGGATCATCGCGAGCTGCTGCCGCCCAATCCGGATGATGGACAAGTCTACCCCGCCGGCCACCACTGGCTGGCTGGAAATGCGGGCCGGAACGGTTCACATGAGTTCAACCCGGACATCCTCAGGGATGAACAGTTCAGCACCATCGCGCCCTACGTGGCCAACAACATCGAGATCTACCGTTGTCCAGCCGACAAACGATCGGGGTTCTACAGCGGCTCCGACCCCACCAAACGGGGTCAAACCGTCCGCGCCGCCCGTACCATTGCCATGAGCCAAGCGGTTGGCACCGTCTGCCGCGTCTTTGACGCAACTGGGAACAGTCACGGAGGAACACCTGATCGGCCTGTGAACGGGCCTTGGCTGAACAACGCTCATACCCATAAGCGCGGCTCCCCGTGGTTGACGTACGGGAAAACCACCGACTTTACGCGGCCCGGGCCGGCCATGACCTGGGTCATCTTGGATGAAGACGAGTACAGCCTCAACGATGCAGGATTTGCAGTGGGAATGCAGAGGCCCGAGTGGATCGACTTCCCGGGGACCTACCACAACTTTGGCGCAGGTTTCGCCTTCGCCGACGGCCACTCCGAGATCCACAAGTGGCGGGACAGCCGTACGCGAGTTTCCGGCCCCAACCCGGCCGTTCGGGCAGTGCCCAACAGCCCCGATTGGGCTTGGATCGCTGAACGAACCAGTGCCCGGGTGCAATAAGCTCCGCGCCTGTCCAGGTGCTAAATCCTGAAGACCTTCCCCGAAGGCCAGATCGGCGTCAGGGTCTGGGCGCGCCCAGGATGGTTTTCAGCGCGGTGACGATCTCGTCTGCCCTGGCGGAGCGGCCCTCGACCAAACCTGCCGCCACCCCGCTGGTAAAAGCCGCCGCTGCCGAGGTACCCGCCACCAGGAACGGTTGGCCCTGGTAATAAACCACGCTCGCACCCGGCGCCACCACGTCCACGAACTCACCCCGGTTGGCATACGGCGCAATCGTGCCCGAGCGGTCCCCGGCCGTGACCGCCACCACCTCCGGATAAGCAGCGGGATAGACAGGAGCAGTGGTGGGTTGATTGCCGGCCGCGGCCACCACCAGCACACCGCCGTCGCTCACCTGCCGGATCAGCTCGTGTAACAGAGGGCTGTCACCCTCGCCGCCCAGGCTCAAATTCACGATCCGGGCACCGCCCTCCTGCACCGCACGGTACACCCCCAGCGCCAGGTCGAAGGTCGAGGTCACGTCGCGCCCGCCGTAAATGTCCACGGGCAAAAGTCGCACGGAGGAGTTAGGCCCGGCGGCCGCTTCCAAGCCGCGCAGAATGGTCTGGGCCATGGCTGTGCCGTGGGTCGGAAGCTCGGGAGGCGGACCTGCCGACTCGGCCACCTGCAAGGGCGGAAGCAAAAAACTGTTCAGGGTGCCGGGCAACGGTTGAACAGCCGTGTCCACCACGGCCACGACCAGCGGGGCATTCGGATCCTGCGACCGTGGTGTCACCCGCGGCAGCCCGACCGAGGTGCTCCACACCCCTTGCAGAGCCGGCGGCTGGCCCAAGGGATAATTCGCCTCCAGCGCGGCCACGCCGCCGCTCTCCAGCAGGCTTTGCCGTGCCCGCTCGGCCGCCTCCGCATCCGCGAACCGAAACCGATAGGCTCGCAACGCCTCGATCCGGCCGACGATCTCGGCATCCACCGCCCGTGCCAGGGCATCGGGGTCGGCTCCGGGTTTCAGCCGCACGATCCACTCGTTCGTGATCCGGTTGGTGGCACTCCGGGAATGCGCATCCATGGCGGGGGCCGGCACGGGTCGCGTGGCGTCCTGCATGGAGGTCCGGAAGACGTACAGATGCGGCGGCCCGTTGCTCTGCGGGATCAGCGTGAAGTTCAACCGGTCCAGCAACCGCCGGAGGGCCTCACCCGGCGGCAGATCCTCGAACCGCGTCGAAACCCGGCCGGTCATGCCCGGTTCCACCCAGACCCGCCACCCGGTCTGTGTGGCGATTTCCTCCAGCACAGCATCCAGAGACACGTCGCGCAGATCGGCACTCACCCGGTTGCGAAGGGTGTCCCAGGCAAGCCGTCGCGACCCGCCCGGATCAGCAGCGTCGGCGCCCCACACCACCTGGGCGTGCCACAGAAACAACGGGACAACCCACAGAAGCGTGGCGCCCAACCTCCACCGGTTTCGACCGAACATGGTGCCTGAACGTAGCACACCCGTCGTGCCGACCCAAGAAATCCCGCGCCGCGTCGCCGGCGCCGGTTTCACGCACCCGCGGAATCGGGCCGCCTCCAAGCCCCGTGCGGGTTGCCTGCTCCCCGGAGCAGCCAGGGCCCACGGGCTCACTCTGCATGCCGACTCGCCCCGGGCGGTTCGGGCCCGAAGCGGTCGCCCGGTAAAATCGGGTGCCCCGCCAGGAATTCCCGCACCGCGAGACGCCGCCCCCCCTCGCGCTGGAGCTCCTCAATGCGCAGGGCGTCCGTTCCGCAGGCCACCACCACTCCCTCCGGTCCGCTTGCCAAGACCTCCCCCGGTTGCCCCGCGCCCTCCTCCACCGAGGCCCGCCAGATCTTCACCAGGCAGGGACGCCGCTGACCGCCCCCGGCATCGGACCGTTCGCGAGTGTCCGGGACCTCCGCTCCCTCGGGCCGCGGCCACCACCAAGTGAAACTGCCCGGCCAGGGATCGAGCGCTCGAATCTGCCGTTCGATCTCCACAGCCGGACGGGTCCAGTCAATCCGACCGTGTTCCCTCCGCAACCTCGGCGCATACGACACCCCCTCTGCGGGCTGGGGTTGCGGGGTCAACCGACCTGCGAGGTACTCCGGCAGTGCCTCCACCAACAATTCGGCCGCCAGTTCGGCCAACCGATCGTGAAGTTGCCCTGCCGTCTCCCCCGGTTGGATGCGCAGCGAACGCCGGGCCAGGATCGGACCGGTGTCCATCCCCTCGTCCATCAGCATCAACGTCACGCCGGTCTCCGTCTCCCCGTTGGCCAGGGCCCACTGGATCGGTGCCGCCCCTCGATACTTTGGCAGCAATGAAGCGTGCAGGTTCACGCACCCGTATCGTGGCAGTTGCAATACCGACGCCGGCAGGATCTGTCCGAAGGCCATCACCACGACGAGCTCGGGCGCCCAGGCCCGCAGCGCATCGAGGAACCCGGGCTCGCGCACCCGCTGCGGCTGCAGCACCGGCAGGCCCCGTTCCAAGGCAAGCCGTTTGACGGGTGAGGGCTGGAGCTGCAAATGACGCCCCGCCGGCCGATCCGGCTGGGTCACCACACCCACCACTTCCGCACCCGGCCAGTCCACCAACCGGGCCAGACTCGGGCAGGCGATCTCCGCCGTGCCCATGTACACACAGCGCACCGGTTTCACCTCCGCACAGACAACGGCAAACTCCCCGGCACGAAAAGTCCAAACCCTCTTCACCCGCCCGGCACACCCCGTCACGGCACGTTCAGGCGAACCAGAGGCGCACCACTCGGCGGTGCACACGCCTCGAGACGGCGACCGCCGTCGTTGGACCGCACAAAAATCCGGGTGCGCACAATTTTTGTTTGTACCTTAAGAAATGCGGTCTAGCATGGGCGAAGCGTGCGACTCACACCTCCGGCGGTTGTCCGGATGACCCTTCCATGACGGGAGCGTCCTCCAGCCAAACAGCGGTCCGGGTTTCCGGCGCGGCACAGGGACATCCTGAAGCGGCACCGCCGGGTGGCGCACTCCGATGCATCGCATGATCGCGATATGGCAGACGGCATCAACGACGACAGCGGCGTCAGTGCAACGAGCCTCGGGTTGAGCGAGGTGTTCCGGGACTGCCTTCCCTGCGGGCTGCTGGCCGCAGACCGGCAAGGGCGCTTGGCCTGGCTCAACGATGCGGCCGCCCGCCTTCTCGGAGGCACGCCGGCCGACCTGGCCGGCCAGCCCCTTGCCCGCCTGCCCGAGCCCTTGCGCCGATTCCTCGAAAGCCCACCGGATGCCGCCGAGGCCGAACTCGTCTGGCAGGTCGGCGCGGACCGATTCATCTGCCGGGTCAGTCGTTTGGGCGAGCTCCCCCCGCCAGACAGCGGTCTGCACTGGTTCTCCCTGCACGATCTCCGGCCGATGGAACGGGTCGAACGTGAGTTGGTCCGGCTCGATCGTCTGGCCAACATCGGCACGCTGGCGGCCAGTGTGGCTCATGAGATCAAGAACGCGCTCGTGGCGGTCAAGACCTACGTCGAGCTCGTCCAAGCCGGGCAATCCGCCGCCGATCTCGGGACGGTGGCCCTGCGGGAGCTCAAACGGATCGAGTCCATCATCCTTCAGATGTTGCGGTTCACCGGCACCCCGCGCCAGCAGGCCGCCCGGGCGCGCCTCCGCGACATCCTGGAGCATTCCCTGCGGCTGGTCCAGGAACCGCTCCGGCTCAAGTCCATCCGGCTGGAACGAAAGTACCAGACCGAGGAGGATCGCGTCGTGGGCAACGAGTACCAGCTCGAACAGGCCTTCGTGAATCTGCTGATCAATGCCATCGAGGCGATGACCTCCGGCGGCACGCTGTCCCTCGAAATCGCGCGGGAACCCGCCGACGAACCCGCCGGCGCGCTGCGCGAAGGTGGCCGGCCGCCCCGACTGCGCGTCACCATCTCTGACACAGGGTCGGGCATCGCCCCGGAAGACCTCCCCCGGGTGTTCGAACCCTTCTTTACGACCAAACGCGAAGGCACCGGCCTGGGTCTGGCCATCACCCGGAGGATCCTCGAAGAACACCAGGCCGCCATCAGCGTCGAAAGCCAACTTCAGCGCGGCACAACCTTTCACATCCTGTTCCCGGCCGCACCACCGGGTTGATCCCGCTCATGCCGCCGGTCGGATCCGCATCTTGCCCACCCTGCAACGGGCCTGTCCGGCTGGCCCTGGCCAGCGACATTCACTTCGCCGGCCCGATCGAACAGGCCCGCGGCGAGGACACCGATTTCCGGCGCATCCCCAACCGGCTCCAGCGCGCCGCCCTGCGCGCCTGGCGGCACTGGTTTTGGATGCGTCATCCCCTCGGCAACAACGCCCTGCTGGACCGATTCCTCGCACAGGCCCGCGCCGCCGGCTGTGACAGGGCCGTGGTCAACGGCGATTACGCCGCCGACACCGCCAGCCTGGGCCTGACCGATCCCGGCACGTACGAGAGCGCACGGCTTTGCATCGAAAAACTTCGCGCCGCGTTCCCCCGCCGGCTCCACCTCGTCCTCGGCGATCACGAGCTCGGCAAGCTCAGCTTCTTCGGTCACTACGGCGGGCTGCGTTGGGAAAGCTGGCAGCGGGCCACGAACCAGCTGGGGCTTCATCCCTTTTGGACTTCTGACCTGGGTGTGTACCGCCTCATCGCCGTCACTTCCACCCTCCTTGCCCTGCCCTTGTTCGCCAGGGACATGCTCCCGGAAGAACGTCCGCTGTGGGAAACCGCCCGGGTGGACCATCTGACCCGGATCGCGTCCGTGTTCGACGCCACTTCACCCGACCGGCGGATCCTTTTGTTCTGTCATGACCCCAGCGCGCTGCCTTTTCTGGAAACGCTGCCTGCCGTGCAGAGGCGAATGGACCGGATCGAACTCACCGTCATCGGGCACCTGCATTCGGAATGGATCCTCTGGAAAAGCCGTGTGCTGGCTGGCATGCCCCGACTACGCAGGCTCGGCATCAGCGTTGAACGGATGAGTTCAGCTCTGCGGCAGGCCCGCGCCTGGCAACGATTCCGTGTCCGGCTGTGTCCCTCCCTGGCCGGCATCCAGATCGAGCGCGGTGGCGGCTGGGTGCTGCTCGAATTGGACCCGGCCGGGCGCAAGCCCCTGCTCTGGCAGTTGAACCGGCTGCGCCGGTCCCGCCCCGACGATTCCTCCCAACCCTGTGCGGAGGAACCGGTCGCCCCCGGTGGATGAACCCTTCCCAAGCCCTCCGGCCCTGCGCTGCGCAAACGGGTGCGGGCCATCGGTGATCCGCCACCCCTCAAGGGCCTGCAGCACGCCAGCCCCACGTCCTCCCTTCCCGCACCCGCCAGCGGTCCTCGTACAGGCCGATGCGATCAAAAGGAATGTGCGCCACGCCCAGGCGCTGTGCCGCGGCGGGATCCCACTGCAAACGCCCATCCGGACCCGGCGCAAAGGCCGTCTCCTCCGGATGCTCCGCGTTGGCATCCGCTCGAACAGCCGCGGGCGCGCGCAACAGCAGGCGCGGACAACGCACCGTCACATTGCTCCGCAGCAGGTTGGCATCCGCATCGGCCTCCAAAGCAGCCAGTTCGGGATATCGCCGCAGGTAAAGTTCCCGATCGATCCGCGCCGTGTGCCAGGCGTTGCTGGCAAAGCGTCGCCAGCGCGAGTCGCCCCAGGGCGTGAAACTCACCGCCACGGGCGTGTCCACGAAAAGATTGCCCTCGATCCGGTTGTCCTTCCCGCCGTGGATCTGCACGCCGCCAAAGTGCGTGGCCTCCGGAGCGCAGCGTTGGAAGACATTGCCATAAACCCACACGCCGCTGATGGCGTCGTCCAGACGAATGCCGGCCCTCATCCGGTGCCCGCGATTCGCTAGGTCCTCGCCCGGACCGAGATCATGCCAGTAATTGAACCGGAACACGTTCCCGCGATAGGTGGGGTCGCCCCACATGTCCACGGCCCCCTGATCATCCGATTCCAGCACGACGCGGAAGGCCTCGTTGAACTCCACCAAGTGATCGTTGCCTTCCACCCGCATCGCGCTGCTGGCCAGGTCGTGAAAGAGATTGTGCCGGATGCAGTGTCCCACGCCGTCCACCCAGATCCCCGGCGTGTACGTGTGATCCACCCGCGAGAGATGAGCAAACCGGCAGTTCTCCACCCGATGCCCCCCGGGTTCCAGGCGCCGCCGGTCCCCACCCGACAACCACACACCGGCGCGGCCCAGCTGCTCAAAATCACACGACACCACCGCGTGCCCGCGCCCGCCGCGGATCTCCAGGCCCATGCCACCCAGATTCCGCCACCGGCACCCCTCGAATCGCACCTCTTCGCCCCCTGTCACCACCACGCCGTCCCCGGCACCACACTCGAACCGCAGCCCCTCGAAACGAACATGCGAGACCTCCCGCAATTCCAGAAACGGCCCCGCCGCACAGGACATCTCCACCACCGCGGCGTGCGGATCCGACGGCGGCCAGAACACCACGCACCCGCGCCGGCGGTCCATCCACCATTCCCCAGGCTCGTCCAGCTCGCTCAGGGCGTGCACGACCCGAAACCGCTGCCCTTCGCGAAACCCGTACCGGTGCCACGGCCGCGCCAGATGAATCTCCCGCCGATCCGAATCCACGCGCTCGACCTTCTCGTAGGAATCCGCCCAGTCCCAAAACCAATAGCCGTACAACCACAGCTCCGGTTCCCCCAACCATCGCAGCAGCCGATCGTCAGCAAACCGAAACCGACCCTCCGGCGAGCCCGGCCGGCCATCCCACGCCTGCAACGTGCGCGGTTCCGCAACCGCACCCGTCCGCGCAAAACCTAGATTGGGCCAACGCGCCATCGGCAGCGGCCGGCCGTCAAAAAAGAGTTCCATCACCGGATGAGTCCGAAAACCGCGGCCGCTGCCGAATCCGCCCAGCTCCAACGGCGGAAGATGGGTTACCCCCACTCCCCGCAGGTCGCATTCCACGACATGCGCCCGCGCCACCGCCGGCAGCCGCTCCCGCACCCACACCTCTTCAACGGGACGAAACGACCGAAGTCGCACCCCGCCGAACAGCCGCGCCTCACCCGGACCGGCCGCCCGGTAAACCACAGGCCGCCCCGGCTCGCCCGAGTCATCCCGTGTCAGCACGACGGGTGCGCCAACAGCATACTCGCCCGCGTGCATCCACACCTCCACGCCATCCGCCGGCAGCCCGCCGGCACGTTTCAACTCCCGCACCGCCGCACGCGCACCCTCCAACGTCCGCAGGGGCTGCGCCGCCGTGCCCGGATGCCGATCGTCGCCCGACGGTGACACGTGCAAAACCAGCGGGGCGGCCGTCACCCAGCACACGCATCCGGCCGCCAGTCCCAGCACGCAAATCCCTTTCATTCCCGCACTCCTGTTCGGCCTCGACCGGGGTTGTCCCCCACGCCACCGCACCCTGCCCGCGCTGCCAAGCCGGCGCAAGCCGAACCTCGCAACCGCGGGCAAACCGCAACCGACCGACAAAAAATCGCAATCCACCGCAAGCGCCCATCCGGCGCATCCCCTATGCTGGCAGGCATGACACACGCGATTGTGAAGCAGACCGAACCCACGTCGTCTGGCGCTCTTGCCCTGGCGGTGCTGGCTGGATGGACCGGCCTGCACCCGGCCGCTGCTCAGGAAGAAGCCTTTCCCGGCACGCTGCCGCCGGTCATCGTCCGCGGCATTGTTCCGGCCGAGGGTGCCCTGCCTGATGTACGGGACACTCACATCTACCAAGGCAAGAAAACCTCCGTGGCGGTTCTGGACGTCCTCCCGCCGATCGCCAACAACAACTATCGTGAGGCATTCTCCCTCCTGCCCGGATTGCTGGTCTCCGAGATGGCCACGCCGGGGCACGTGAACCTGAACTACCGGGGCATCGGAGATCCGCACGAATCCGAGTACCTTCTCACCCTTCAGGACGGCGTGCCGGTCTCCTCGGATTGGCTGGGCTACAGCACCGCCTACTACACGCCTCCGCTCGAGAGCGTTCAACGCGTGGAACTGATTCGGGGTGGGTCCGCCCTGCTTTACGGACCCCAGCCGGGCCCGGTGTTGAACTACGTCACGGCCGACCCCACCGCCGCGACTTCATTCGAACTCGACACGCGGCACCTGGCCGGCTCCTGGGGACTCTATTCAACCTACACCCGATTGTCCGGCACGCTCTCGGACGTGGGCTATCTCGCCGGCTTCCACCATCGCCAGAGCGATGGCTTCCGCGACGCCAACTCGGATTACTCCGTCTTCCAGGGCCAGGGGAAGATCGTGATCCCGCTCAACGCCGGGTGGAACCTGCGCCTGGACTTCTACGGTTATTCTTCCGAGGCGGGCGAAGCGGGCCGGTTGACCCTGGCACAATACCAGGCCGACCGCGAGCAGACGGTCAAACCCATGGACCGCCTCTTCGTCGAACGCTACGTCCCGAGCCTGACCCTTGAAGGCTCTCTGGCGGACCAAACGCGCCTGACGGTCAAGACCTGGGCCGGCCATCAGGACCGCCTGAGCCGCCGCCAGAACGGTTCCGGCACCTTCATGAACCTGGATCAGCAGATCTTCGATTTCGCCGGCCTGGACACGCGTGTGCGCCACGACTGGCTGGCCGGCGGAGGCGAACATCAGTTCACGGGCGGCCTCGTGCTGTACGCCGCCAGCAGCCCGCGCAGCCGCGAACGCGCACAAGGGCTGGGCACCAGCCTGCACGGGGAACCCCGGTTCGATCTGGACCGTCACTCGCTATACGGGGCCCTTTTCGCGGAGAATCGTTTCCAGTGGGGACGGTGGGGCCTGATCCCGGCCTTCCGCCTCGAGCTGCTCGAAACGTCCGTCGAGGAGAACTTCAACCAGGAAGTCACCCGGCCCCTGATGGATGAAACGTTCCGTCGGGCCGTGCCCCTCTTCGGCCTGGGCATCACCTGGGACGTGCACGAGTCCCATCGCTGGTACGCCAATGTTTCCCAAGGATATCGTCCACCCCGCTATGACGACCTGGTCAATCCCACCAGCAACACCCAGCAGGCTCCGGCGGACCTCGAAGAAGGCCGCACCCTCACGCTCGAAACGGGTCTCCGGGGCAACCTTCGCAACTGGCTGGCCTACGACACCAGCGTGTTTTGGACCGACTACGACGGGGTGATCGAAAACCGTGATCTGGGCGGGGGCAACTTCGAACGCTCAAACTCCGGACAGGCGCGCCACTACGGGTGGGAAACGAGTCTCGAGTTCCAGCCGGTTTCGTTCGTCGAATCCCTGACGGCCGCTCCGGTGGATCCTGCCTGGGGGAGCTGGACCTGGTTCGGCAGCTTCGCCCTCCTGCACGCCGAGTTTACCGGCGGGCGCAACGACGGACGCACGCCGGCCTACGCACCGGACTTCATCCTGAAAGCCGGCCTGATCGGGCGATGGAACGATCGTTTCAAGATCGCCCTTGTCGGGACGTACGTGGACGCCATGTACTGGCAGGACAGCAACCAGCCGGGAAGCGTGGGCCTGGATCGCATACCGGACTTTGCCGTCTGGGATCTAACCGCCGAAGCCGCGGTTTACCGGGACCAGGTCCGTCTGCTGGCCGGGATCCAGAACGTGTTCGATCGGGAGTACTTCTCCCGGGTTCGCAGCGACGGGATCGAGCCCATGCCCGGGCGCAATTTCTACATCGGCATCCGGGTGCGCTGGTTCTGAGACACCCTTGCCGGCCGGATCCTCAAGCCCGGCAGGTTCGCCACACCGGAAACCGGGCCGCGGCGGGCGCTCCCAGCGCCCCGCGGCCCTCACCCTTCTCCCTCGCCCGCACCGCCGCCCTCGGCCGCACCCGGGCGGATCTCCTTCACCGTCTTCGGCAACGGTTTGCCGTGGTAGGGCGAGTGCAAATTGAAGTAAATCCCGCACAGCGGGCGATCCGTGTCCGACACACTCAGGATCACCGTCACATGCTTGTCCAAGGCAATGCCGTGACGCATCCCCGGACCCCGGTTCTGATACGCCTGAATCGCCCGCGAAACCAACGAACGCAGGGCCCGCTCGAAATCCGGCGTGGGGCGTTCCAGGCACACCACAAATCGGTCGTACGCACGGACCGCCTCTTCCATCTCCGGTTTGAAATCATCCACCGTCACAATGCCAGATTAAACGCGACCGGCCGAAACTCAAGCGGCCCGACCGCGGGTCCCGCCCCGATCGCCACCACCGGCCGCGCCTGCGACGGGACGTTTCAATCGCCCGTACCTCCCGCACCCTCCTCCCCGCCCCCGGCACGCACCGCCGGCGTGCGCGGCCCGAACAACACCGTCCCCAGCCGCACCATCGTCGCACCCTCCTCCACCGCCACCTCGAAATCCCCGCTCATGCCCATGCTCAGATGCGGCAACGACACCCCCAGCCGCTGTTCACACGCATCCTTCAACTCCCGCAACCGCCGGAAATACGGCCGCACCCGTTCCGGATCCGGCGACCACGGCGGCACCGTCATCAGCCCCTGCAGCTCCAACCGCGACAGGCCGTTCAGCGCCTCCAGTTCCTCCAACAACCGCTCCGGTGCGTAACCGAACTTGCTCGATTCCCCCGCCACGTTCACCTCCAGCAGGACCGGCACCCGCCGACCCGCCTGCTCGGCCCGACGCTGGATCTCCGTGGCCACCTTCAAACTGTCCACACTCTGAATCATTTCGAACAACCCCACCGCCTCCCGCACCTTGTTGGTCTGCAGGTGACCGATCAGATGCCAGCGGGCCGATCCCGGACAGAGCGGGATCTTCGCCCGCGCCTCCTGCACGCGGTTCTCACCGAACACCCGCAGTCCACACGCCAGCGCGGCTTCCACCGCCGCGGGCGGATGCGTCTTGGTCACCGCCACGATGAGCACCTCCGCCGGATCCCGTCCCGCCCGCTCGCACGCCCGGCGGATTCGCAATTGCACCTCTGCCAGATTCGCACCGATGCGCTCGGCCCAGTCCATGGCACCGATCCTATCGCCCGGCACCCGCTGCGCAAAGCGCGCAGGCTCGCGCGCCGCCGCCCCGGCCGGGCGCTGCCGGGCATCGTTGACGCCCCGCCGGACCGGGTGTTACGTTGCCACCGGCCCATATGAAACCGTCCGGGCCGCGCGAAGGGAACGAGCATGCATATCCCGGACAACTTCCTGGATCCGAAGACCGCACTTGTCACCTCGGCCCTGGCCGCCGGCGCGGTCGGCCTGGCATTGCACCGCGCCCAGCGGGACCTGCCACCCGCCCGCGTGCCTTTGCTGGGTCTGGGCGCCGCATTCATCTTCGCCGCGCAGATGATCAATTTCCCGGTCGTGGCAGGAACCTCCGGACACCTGGTCGGCGGGGTGCTCGTGGCCTCTCTTCTGGGACCGGCAGCGGCGGTGGTGGTCATGACGGCGGTGCTGGTCGTGCAATGTTTCCTGTTTGCCGACGGCGGCGTCACCGCTCTCGGCGCGAACATCCTCAACATGGGTGTGGTGGGAGCCGTGGGAGGCTGGTGCGCCGCCCAGGCGGTCGTGCGGCTGGTGCCCGGCATGGCCGGCCGTGTCGCAGCCGTGGCCTTCGGCGGCTGGTTTTCCATGGTCCTGGCCGCCGCGGCCTGCGCGTGCGAACTGGCTGCGTCCGGTACCGTCCGGCTTTCCCTGGCCCTGCCCGCCCTGACAGGCATCCACGCGCTCATCGGCCTCGGCGAAGGCCTGATCAGCGCCCTCGTCTTCTCCACCGTGGCCCGGCTCCGGCCGGAACTCCTTTCACACGCGGCTCCCGTCTCGCGGTCCGGCCGGGCCCGCGATCTGTGGACCTGGGGTCTGACGGTGTCGTTCGCCCTGGCGGTGCTGCTGGCCCCTTGGGCGTCGAGCTGGCCGGACGGTCTGGAGAAAGTGGCCGAGCACCTCGGCTTTGCCGACCGTGCCACCGCGCATCTCCCGGCCCCCATGCCCGATTATTCGGTGCCCGGCATGAGCCATACGGTCCTCACCGTCGCTTTGGCCGGGGTCACCGGAACGCTCGTCGTTCTGGTCCTTGCCCTCCTGCTCGGCCGTTGGCTCGTTCGCCCGGCCTCCGGCCTCCACGCTGGTCAGCCCGCTCCTCAACGTCGCACCCCGTGAACGGTGTCTCCTCATGAGACCGCGCCTGCCGCTGTACCCCGATCATTGTCACCCGCCGCGGCACACTGCGGTCCATCGTTGGCCGGCCGAATGGAAACTGGCCGGCGCCGCCCTTGTCCTGGTCGGCATCGCGCTTCAGCCGGGCTTTTCCCCGTTTTGGTTCCTGCCGCTCTGGGCGGGGCTGATCGCACTCGGCCGGGCAGCCGGCGTGCCGTTCACGCTCGTGCTGCGACGGATCCTGTGGCTCTCCCCCCTGATCGCCGGGGTGGCTCTGGCAGGCGCCTGGCAACCCGCCGGAGGACCCGGCTGGCAGGTCCTCACGATGAAAAGCATCACCAGCCTGTGGACCGTCATCCTGATGGCCCACACCACCCCGTTCCCGGAAGTGCTCCGCGTCCTGCGCCGACTGCGCGTGCCCCATCTGCTGATCACCACGCTGGCACTCATGCACCGATACCTCTTCGTGCTGACGCAGGAAGCCGAACGCATGCAACGCGCCCGCGCCGCACGGACCTTCCAACCCCGGGCCACCCGGCTCTGGCGGCTCCAGGCCTCCGTGGTGGCCCGCCTGTTCATCCGCGCCAGCGAACGCGCCACGCGCATCTACCAGGCCATGCTGGCCCGAGGCTGGTCATGACCCCCGCCATCGAGATCCGGAACCTTCGATACCGCTACCACGACGGGACCGAGGCCCTGCGCGGCGTCAGCCTGCGCATCCAACCGGACGAGTGCGTCGGCCTGCTCGGCCCCAACGGCTCCGGCAAATCCACCCTCCTGCTCCATCTCAACGGCATCCTCCCGGATGAGGGCCCCCCGGAGGGAACCGTCCTCGTCTTCGGCCGGCCCGTCGTCCCGGAAAACCTGCCCCTCATTCGCCGACAGGTCGGCCTCCTGTTCCAGGATCCGGACGATCAGCTCTTCTGTCCCACCGTGGCGGATGACGTCGCTTTCGGCCCCCAACAGCTCGGTCTGCCAGAACCCGAGATCCGTGCCCGCGTGCAACGTGCCCTGGCCGCGGTGAGCCTGGAGGCCCTGGCCGATCGCCCCACTCACCACCTGAGTCACGGGGAAAAACGACGGGCCTGTCTGGCCGGATTGCTCGCGTATGAACCGGCCCTTCTGGTGCTGGACGAACCCACCAGCGGCCTGGACCCGCGCGGCCGCAGAGAATTCAAGTCCCTGCTCCGCCGGTTGCCCGGCACGAAGCTCATCGCCACACACGACCTCGAACTGGTCGTCGAGCTCTGCCCGCGCTGCATCCTCCTCGACGAGGGACGCGTGGTGGCCGACGGTTCCACGGTGGAACTCCTCAACGACGAACCACTCATGCTGGCACACGGTCTCGAACGACCCCACATCCTGCTCCACACCCATCCCCATCCGTCCCATGTGGAACCCCGAACCTCTTGAGTCGTTGCCCAAACCGGCCCTCTACGAGCACCTGGCCCGGGCGTTGGAAGAACTCCTCCGCGGCGAACAGGATTTCCTCGCCAACGCGGCCAACACCGCCGCCCTCCTCTACCACAGCCTGCCCGAAGTCAACTGGGTCGGCCTCTACCGCCACCAGCACAACGAGTTGATCCTCGGACCCTTCCAAGGCAGACCCGCCTGCGTCCGTATCCCGATCGGACGCGGCGTCTGCGGCACCGCCGCCGCGCAACGCAAAACCCTCGTCGTACCCGACGTACACGCCTTCCCGGGACATATCGCCTGCGATCCCGACTCACGCTCCGAGATTGTCATCCCTCTGCTGCTCGGCCCCGATCTCGTCGGCGTCTGGGACATGGACAGCCCCCAACCCGCGCGCTTCGACGAAACCGACCGCGCCGGCCTCGAACGGCTCCTCCAGATCCTTCTCCGCGCTTCCTTTTCTGATACCGCGGCCCAACAGCCGGTCCTCATCAAAACCGAAGCCCCTCTCCAAACCCCGCCTTTGCAACACAGCCCATGAAACGCATGCTCGAACCGGAACTGATGACCGAGCCCGAACAGGCCCGCGCCTACGCCGAGGCCGACTTTGCCGAACCCCACAGCCGCTACGTGGAACTCTTCCTACAAAAATTTCCCGACCGCCCCAAACACGCGTTCGTGCTCGACCTCGGCTGCGGCCCCGGCGATGTCACGCGGCGCCTGGCCCGTGCCTGCCCCGGCTACCGGATCGTCGCCGTGGACGGCTCACCCGCCATGCTGCGCCTGGCCCGTCGCCTCACCGCACGTGAACCGGACCTCCGGAACCGGATCCATTATCGCAAAGGTTACCTGCCAAAGGCGCGCATCCCGCGCGGCCCCTACGACGTCATCCTCGCCACAAGCTTCCTGCACCACCTGGCGGATCCCATGATCCTCTGGCAGGCCGTGCGGAAATACGGCCGCGCCGGCACCATCGTCCTGGTGGCCGACCTCCGCCGACCCCGCACGCCCGCACACGCACGCCGACTCGTCGAACGTTACGCCGCGGGCGAACCCGCCGTACTGCGCCGCGACTTCCACCGCTCGCTCCTGGCCGCCTTCACACCGGCCGAAGTCCGGACCCAGCTCCGAAAGGCCAACCTCCGCGAACTTTCCGTTGAAGTCATCAGCGACCGACACCTCCTCATCAGCGGCCGGCTGCGCGGTTGAACCTGCAGATCCCGGGAGCATCCCCAGCCGCCGGCGCGGTAGCTAGCTTGGCCCGCGACTTTCGCCATTGCCCCCCGCGCGCCACCAGCCTATGGATCCGAACAGCATGAGCGTCGAGCCGAGCCTGTTACCCTGCACACCCGCGGTGGTCCCCCCACTGGACCCGGAGTTCAGACCCCTCGCCCTGGCGTACCGGGACTTCACCGCCGCAGCCGCCGCATGCCCGCACCCGCTCCCAGTCACCCTCGCACTCGAACAACCCGGCGGCACCGTCTCCCGCCACAGCCTGTTGCTGTTCCCACCCAATGACCCACGCGCAGCGGCGAACTTCACCCTCCTTGAACGGGTCGTGAAAACGTTGCTCTGGACCCGCGGCGGCTGGCGCCTGCACCTCGACGCCCCTGAAGACCTGGTCACCCGTCTCCGCAACCACTACGAGGCATCCCCCGCGGGCCGGTTCGACGCGGAAACCGTCGCCCGCCGGATCTTCGATCATCCACTCGAGCTGGTCGCCACCCACAGCCCGCCGCCCGAGCGCACCGCCCCGATCCGTATCGGCCGACACACCGAGGGGTGCCGAATCGGATTCGACCTCGGCGGCAGCGATCGCAAGGTCGCCGCCGTGGTACACGGCGAGGTCGTGTTCAGCGAGGAAACACCCTGGAACCCATGCGTCCAAACCGACCCCGGGTACCATTTCGAGGGCATCATGGATTCCCTGCAAAGCGCCGCCAAACGGTTGCCCCGCGTGGATGCCATCGGGGGCAGCGCCGCCGGTGTCTACGTGAACAACCAGGTCAAGGTGGCTTCCCTCTTTCGCAGCGTGCCGCCCGACCTCTTCGAAGCCCGCGTGCGGAATCTCTTCCTCGAAATCCAGCAAGCCTGGGGCAACCTCCCCTTCATCGTCATGAACGATGGCGAAGTCGCCGCCCTCGCCGGCTCCATGATCCTCGAGCAAACAGCCGTGCTCGGCCTGGCCATGGGCACCAGCACCGCCGGCGGCTGGGTCAATTCCGACGGCAACCTCACCCACTGGCTGAACGAACTCGCTTTCGTGCCGATCGACCTCCGCCCCGACGCGCCCCGCGACGACTGGTCCGGCGACCGCGGCGTCGCCGCATCCTACCTCTCCCAACAGGCCATCGGCCGCCTGCTCGAGCCCGCTGAGATTCACCTGCCCCAAACCCTGTCCCTCCCCGAAAAGCTCGAACACGTTCAGGACCTCATGGCCCGCGGCGACGATCGCGCCCGGCGCATTTATCAAACCATCGGTACCTACCTCGGCTATCAACTCGCCTACCTGGCAGAGTTCTATCCCGCACGGCATGTACTCCTGCTGGGTCGCGTCACCACCGGCCCCGGCGGCCGCGTCCTCCTGGCGCAGGCCCGGCTCGTGCTCGAGACGGAATTCCCCCACCTGGCCAACCGCCTCAGCCTGCACCTGCCTGACGAACGGTTCAAACGTCACGGACAGGCCATCGCCGCAGCCAGCCTGCCCGAAACCACGAGACAGCCTGCCAAAACATGAATACCCCTCACCTCGACTGGATCCGAAAACTCGAACGATGGTGGGCCGAGGGCGCCACCCTGCCATACGGCCCGTTCCGGCCTTCTCCCTTGTCCGCCCCAAAACCGGACGCACCCCGCGCGCTCTTTTTCGCCCCGCATCCCGACGACGAAAGTATCACCGGTGCACTGGCCGTGCGCCTCCTACAGGAAGCCGGTTTTCGGATCATCAACATCGCGGTCACCCTCGGCAGCCGAAGAGAACAACGACCCCGTCGCCTGGCAGAACTCCGCCACGCCTGCGCTTACCTGGGGTTCGAGCTCGAACTGCCCACCCCCGAAGGGTTCGAAAACGTCACACCCGAAACCCGGCGGAACGATCCGGCCCACTGGAACGCCATGACCCGCCGCGCTGCCGAGCTCATCCAGCAACACCGACCGTCCATCCTCTTTTGCCCGCATGACCGCGATGGTCATCCCACGCACATCGGCACTCATCACCTCGTCCTGGACGCGCTCCGCTTGGTGGCGCCCACCTGGGATTGCCGCCTCATCGAAACGGAGTTCTGGGCCCCCATGGACGAACCCAATCTCCTCGTGGAAATCCCGCCCGAGCTCCTGGCCCGGATGATGGCCGCCACCGCCTGTCACGCGGGCGAAGTGCAGCGCAACCCCTACCACCTCCGCCTGCCGGCCTGGGCCATGGACAACGTCCGCCGCGGCGCCGAGCGGGTCGGGGGATTCGGTTCCACCACGCCCGGATTCCTCTTCGGCCAGCTTTTCCGCATCCGCCGCGCGCACCGGAACGAGTGGCTGCCCGCCCCGCCCCCACAAAAGCTGTTGCTCGCCAGCGTCTCAGCCGCCACGCTGCTGGCCTGAACGGGCACGCGGAAAACCGACCGCCGCACGTTCGCTCCGCAGGCATCGGATGCGACGCCCGGCCACGCACGGACAGAAAACCGCGGACGCCCCCGCAGCCGTTCATCGGCCATGGCACGACTGAACTACCACATCATCCCGGCGGCAACACCGGGATCCAGACGGCTGATGCTCATGATGCACGGCCTGGGCGACAGCCACGAGGGTTACCTGTGGCTGCCGGACGCCCTGCAACTGCCCTGGCTCCACTTCGCCCTCCCCGATGCACCCGACCCCTACTACGGCGGCTACTCGTGGTTCGACATCTTCGGCAATCCTGAGCCCGGTGTACGGCGCAGCTATCAGTTGCTCCGGGAACTCCTGGAGGAACTCCACGAACAAGGCTGGCCGGCCGACCAGATGATCGTGGGCGGCTTCTCGCAAGGCGGCCTCATGGCCATCGAGATCGCCGTCCGCTACCCGCGCCGCCTGGCCGGCGTGCTCTGCATCAGCGGCGCCGTCTGTGATCCTGACACCCTGATCCGCGAACAGTCCCCGGTCGCCCGCCAGCAACGCATCCTCGCCACCCACGGCCGTTACGACGACATCCTCCCCATCGAGGTCACCCGCAGGCAGATCCACCAACTCCAACAAGCTGGCATACCCATCACCTGGGTCGAACTCGAAAAAACCCACACCATCGCCGGAGAAACCGAACTGCGGCTCATCCGCGACTTCATCCTCGACTGCTACGTCCCGGCTGACTCCGGCCCCCCGCCCGGCTGAAACAACCGATCCTGCTCCAGGTTCCCCGGCGCCACCCTCCGGTCCGCCACACCAGGTTGCCACCGGCCTTTGGCCCCGCCGAACCCCCGCAGACACCCCACCGGCTTCTTGCTCCGCCGGTCCGTTCCGACCGGCCACCCGGCGGCGGGCCATCGTCACTTCTTGTCCCCTTTGTCGCTCTCCTTCCCCACGTACTTCCGCGTCGCCGTGTCCACCCGCACCCGCTCGCCCTTGTCCAGGAAGAGCGGCACCATGATCTCCAAACCCGTCTCCAACACCGCCGGCTTCCACGTCGCGTCCGAACCGCCCCGGATCGGCGGAGCCGTCTCCGAGATGCTCAGCGTCACCTGCGGCGGCAGGACAATGTCCAGCAGCTTCCCGTCCAAAAACAGCGCCTTGTACTCCTCGTTCTCCTTCAAAAACACCTTCCGATCCCCCACCTGCTCCGCCGTCAACACCAGTTCCTCGAACGTCTCCGCATCCAGAAACACGTACTCCTCCCCCTGCGCATAGCTGTACTGCACTGTCCGATGCTGCACCTCCGCCACCGGCACGCGCTCCGTGTCCGTGAAGGTCCGCTCCAGGAATCGGCCCGACCGCAGATGTCGCAATCGCGCATGGATCTTGTGCTTCGTCTGTGCGGTCCCGGTGACGTGCAGCTCCTCGATCACATGCGGCGCCCCATCCAACAGGAGCACCATCCCCTTCTTGAACTCGGATGGCAGAACGCTTTGCATAGGCACCGCAACCAGTTTGGGCCGGCCCGCCAACGACGTCAACGACCCGGCCCGTCCCCTTTCCGGTCGCCGCCTTTGGCCCGCCCGATCCCTGGCCATCCGCTTCCGCCGCGGGCCCGCCCCCGGCACCCGGCTGAACATTAGTAGATTGAATAAAACTCTGGAGATAACAAAGTTTGACGGCCATCCGGCCTCTCCCTAACTTGCGCGTCGTCAGGCCAAAGGGCCTGGGTACCTCGGGTGTCAGGCAAGGGCATGAAAACTCTGGCGTGTTTCTTTACGTCTTCGGTGGGACGCAAGTTCCTCATGGCCGCCAGCGGAGGGCTGCTGTTCCTTTTTGTCGTGGCCCACCTGCTGGGGAACCTGCAGATCTTTCTTCCCCCCGAGGCCATCAACAACTACGCGAAATACCTGCAGTCGCATCCGGAGCTGATCTGGCCGGCCCGCATCGGCCTGTTGGTGTTTGTGGGCATCCATGTCTGGGCGGCTGTGACCCTCACGCTGGAGAACCGCGCCGCCCGGCCCGTGGGGTACTGGGGCCGGCCCGCCCCCTACGGGGCCAGTCCCGCCTCCCGCACCATGATGGTCAGCGGGGTGGCGCTGGCGGCCTTCATCGTCTACCACCTGTTGCACTACACGGTGGTGGTGGACGGCCTCAGCGGGGCCCGTGTCCCGCTCAGCCAGCTCAAGGCCCGGCACGACGTCTACGCCATGATGGTCGCCGGCTTCAGCGTTTGGTACGTCTCCCTGGCGTACATCGTGGGCGTCGGCGCCCTTTGCTGGCATCTCAGCCACGGGTTGGGTGCCATGTTCCAGTCGCTCGGCCTCAAAAACGCCGTGTACGGCCCCTGTCTGGACCGCGCCGCCCGTGTGGTGGCCCTGGTCATCTTCCTCGGATACAGTTCCATCCCGGTGGCCGTGCTGGCCGGACATGGCCGGGAATACCTGCATCAGACCATCGAACGCATCGCCGCCGGCGATGCACCCGGCTCCCCCGCACACTCCACCGCTGATCACCGCTGACCCTTCTTGCAGCCATGGCCACGCTCAACGCTCACATCCCCTCCGGGCCCCTGGCCCAGAAATGGACGCGACACCGCAACGAGTCGCGTCTGATCAGCCCCGCCAACAAGCGAAAATACCGGATCATCGTCGTGGGCGCGGGTCTGGCCGGTGCCTCCGCCTCGGCGGCCCTGGCCGAACTGGGTTACGAGGTGCACAACTTCGTCTATCACGACACCCCGCGGCGCGCCCATTCCGTGGCCGCCCAGGGCGGCATCAACGCCGCCAAGAACTATCAAAACGACGGGGACTCCGTCTGGCGCCTGTTCTACGACACCATCAAGGGCGGCGACTTCCGCGCCCGCGAGGCCAACGTGTACCGCCTGGCCGAGGTGTCGGTGCAGATCATTGACCACTGCGTGGCCTTGGGCGTGCCCTTTGCCCGGGAATACGGCGGTCTGCTCGACAACCGATCGTTCGGCGGGGCACAGGTCTCGCGCACCTTCTACGCGCGCGGTCAAACCGGCCAGCAACTCCTGCTGGGCGCCTACTCCGCCCTCTGCCGCATGATCGCCTCCGGCCAGGTCAAGTCCCACACCCACACCGAGATGCTCGACCTGGTCGTGGTGGACGGCCACGCCAAGGGCATCATCGCCCGGGACCTCCGCACCGGCCGGATCACCCGGCACAACGCCGACGCCGTCGTCCTGGCCACGGGCGGCTACGGCAACGTCTTCTACCTCTCCACCAACGCCCTCAACTCCAACGCCACCGCCATCTGGCGCGCCTACAAACGCGGCGCCTGCTTCGCCAACCCCTGTTTCACCCAGATTCACCCCACCTGCATCCCCGTCAGCGGAGAGTACCAGTCCAAGCTCACCCTCATGAGCGAATCGCTCCGCAACGACGGCCGCATCTGGGTGCCCAAACGGCGGGAGGACTGCCAGAAACATCCCAACGACATCCCGGAAAGCGACCGCGATTACTACCTCGAACGCATGTACCCGGCCTACGGCAACCTCTGCCCCCGCGACATCGCCAGTCGCGCCGCCAAAAAGGTCTGCGACGAAGGTCGCGGCGTCGGCCCCGGCGGCCGCGGCGTTTACCTCGATTTCTCCGACGCCATCAAACGTCTCGGTATCGAAAAGGTCCGCGAACGCTATGGAAACCTTTTCGACATGTACCGCGAGATCACCGGCGAGGACGCCTACCAGGTCCCCATGCGCATCTACCCCGCCGTCCACTACACCATGGGCGGCCTCTGGGTGGACTACAACCTCATGAGCAACCTGCCCGGCCTGTTCGTCATCGGCGAAGCCAACTTCTCCGATCACGGCGCCAACCGCCTCGGTGCCAGCGCACTCATGCAGGGACTGGCCGACGGCTTCTTCATCCTCCCGCTGACCATCGGAAACTACCTGGCAACGGTCAACCCGGCCCAACGCCCGTCCACCGACCACCCGGCCTTCGCCGAGGCGGAGCAGGATGTCACCGCCCGGCTCAAACGCCTCCTCGAATGCCGTGGCAAACGCACCCCCACCGAGTTCCACCGCGAACTCGGCCGGCTCCTCTGGGACCACTGTGGTATGGCCCGCAACAAGGCCGGACTGGAGTTCGCCCTGCGGCGCATCCCCGAACTGCGCGAGCAGTTCTGGCACGACGTCAACGTCCCCGGCGAGGCCACCACCCTCAATCAGGCGCTCGAAAAGGCCAACCGCGTCGCCGATTTCCTCGAGCTGGCCGAGCTCATGTGCCTGGACGCCCTTCACCGCGAGGAAAGCTGCGGCGGCCATTTCCGTGAGGAACATCAACTGCCCGACGGCGAGGCCAAACGCGACGACGAACACTTCGCCTACGTCGCCGCCTGGGAATACGCCGGCCCGGACCGGCCTCCCATCCTCAACAAGGAACCGCTCGTGTACGAAGAAGTCCGCATGACCACCCGCAGCTACAAATAGGACTTCGCACGACCGGCAACCGGCAACCGTTTCCCGCACAGCAGCCATGAAAGTCACCCTCAAAGTCTGGCGCCAAAAGGACGCTCACAGCCCGGGACGGTTCGTCACCTACGTGACCCCGGAGCTCAATCCCAACATGTCGTTCCTCGAAATGCTGGACGTGGTCAATGAAGACCTCATCCGGCGTGGCGAGGAACCCATCGCCTTCGACCACGACTGCCGGGAGGGCATCTGCGGCACCTGCTCCCTTGTCATCAACGGCAAACCCCACGGCCCCCACCGCGGCGTGACCACCTGCCAGACCTACATGCGCAGTTTCAAGGACGGCGACACCATCGTCATCGAGCCGTTCCGCGCCCGCGCCTTTCCCGTCATCAAGGACCTCATCGTGGACCGGAGCGCGTTCGACCGCATCATGTGGGCCGGCGGCTTCATCAGCGTCCGCACCGGCAGTGCGCCCGAGGCCAACAGCATCCTCGTCCCCAAGGAAACCGCCGAACGCGCCATGGACGCCGCCCAGTGCATCGGGTGCGGCGCCTGCGTGGCCGCCTGCAAGAATGCCAGCGCCATGCTATTCGTGGCCGCCAAGATCTCTCACCTGGGGCTCCTGCCCCAGGGCCAGCCCGAACGCTGGCGCCGCGCCCGCGCCATGATCGAACAAATGGACCGCGAGGGTTTCGGCGCCTGCACGGTCACCGGCTCCTGCGAGGCCGTCTGTCCCAAGGGCATCAGTCTCGAGTTCATCGCCCGCATGAACCGCGACTACGCCGTGTCCCTCCTCAAGGGGGACCCCCCGTCACGCGCCTCCGCCGCACTTTGAACCCGCACCAGGACAGGCCGTTCCCCGGCACCGGGCGCCCCTCCATCGCCGCACCGGCCAAACGGCCACTGCCGCCGCGCCCGCTCGTCGCCGTCATCGCCCTTCAGCCCCTTCCCGGCTCACCCCTCCACGCCGGTTCCCACCGCGCCATACTCGAACGCGCCCTGGCAGACGCCCGCCTCTACGCCGGGGCAGGAGTGGACGCACTCCTCATCGAAAACAGTTACGACCCGCCCTACACCCGGCCGCCCCTGCCAGCGGCCGCCGTCCGACTGGTCACCCGGATCGCCCGCGAGTTGCGCAGCCTCTTCCCCGGCCCCATCGGCATCCAGCTGCTCGAAGCCGCCAACGAAACGGCGTTGGAAATCGCAGCCGAAACCGACCTCGACTTCGTCCGGGTGGAAGGTTACGTCTTCGCCCACGTCGGCGGCGCCGGCCTCATCCAGGGCTGTGCCGGGCCACTCCTCCGCCTCCGCCGCAACCGCAACGCCGGGCACATCCGCATCCTTGCCGACCTCAAAAAGAAACATTGCGCCCACGCGCTCACCGCCGACCTCGACATCGTGGACGAACTCAAGCAGGCCGAGTTCTTCCTCGTGGACGGCGTGATCGTCACCGGCCCCCGTACCGGCGAGGCACCGGCGCTGCGGGAACTGCGCCGCGTCCGGCGCCACGCGCACGTGCCCGTCTGGATCGGCTCCGGGATCACGCCCCGCAACCTGCCCCGCTACTTCAAGGAAGCCGACGGTTTCATCGTCGGCTCCGCCTTCCGCACCGGTGGCGATTTTCTCGGCAGCACCGATCCCGGGCGACTCCGGGCCTTTCTGGCCGTCTGGAACCGCTGCCGCAGCGAACAAGCCTCCGCAGACCGAACGTCCCCAACCCCGCCGACCCCGCGCCCCTACCAGTAGCGCTCCCAATGCACCTGCCCGGGCGCGTCCTTCCGGTGTTCCCGGTATCCCTCGCCCGCCAACAGTTTCACCATCTCCTCGATCATGGCGGGATTGCCGCAGAGGAACACGTGCGTGTGATGCGGCGAGGGGGCAAAACCCCATCCCTCGGCAATCAGCCCGGACCGCCACACATCCTGCACATGCCCCACCAGGCCGCTCCACGGCGGCACGGCCCCTTGCGGCCGCGACACCACCGGCAGGTACAGCAAATGCGGGTGCCGCCGTGCCAGGTCCTCCAGCTCATTCCGGTATCCCAGGTCCGAAGGATACCGCGCCCCGTGGATCACCGCCGTGCGCCGCTGCGAGTTCTCGGCCAGGTGCGTGCGCAACATGCTCATGTAGGGGGCCAGCCCCGTGCCCGTGGCCACCAGCACCAGATGCGCGTCTGCCGGCACATGCCGCAACGTGAACATCCCGCTGAACTTCGGCCCCAGCCACAACCGGTCCCCCACGTGCAACCGGAACAGCCGTGGCGTCAACGCCCCCGACCGCACCAGCGCCAGATAAAACTCCAGGTACTCGTTCTGCCGCGACGAAGAGGCGATCGAATAGGCCCGCCGGATCCATTGGTGCGGTGGGGCCGGCGGGTTCTCCGGTTCCGCGTCCGGCACCCGCGGCGCCGACCCGGGCAAACCCAACACCGCAAACTGACCCGGCTCGAACGGCGGCAACGCCCAACCCTCCGGCACCACCCGCAGGATGATCAGGCCCGGCGCCACCTCCTGCCGCCACGCCACACGTGCATTGTAATCCATGTTCGACATCCCAAACCGCTCTGCGCGGCCCAGTGTACGAATCCCGCCAACTGCAAAAAGCCCTTTCCACCGCGCGCAGGTCGGAGACGCGGCCCCCCCGACCGCACATCGCCTCCTTCACAGACCCGCGGTTGACACCGCCTGCCCCTGCGCCAGATGATGAAACCCATGAGAGAAATCATCTATCCGCGCAGTCCCCGGGAGATGATGGACGGGTGGATGCACCTGCCGCGATACATTGACAAAATCCGGCTCTTCCTGGCCGGGCGGTTGCATCCGGACTACCTGCCCAACCTCGGCAAGGGATTCGACGGCCTCTGGCTCAAATACGCGGGGCTCACCCACGAACAGATGGTGGAGGTCGTCCGCAACACCATCATTGACGGACAGGTCTGCGACTGGGTCCGCCAGAACGTCAAAGTTCCCCCGGAGGTCAAGGCCGCTCACAGAGAAGAGATGCTCAGCTATCCCAGGCCCGATGACGCCGAAGGCCAGGCCCGACTCCGCTGGCGCAAGGAACAATCCGGCCTGGCCCATCGGGACGACATCCGCACATTCGTGGACTACATCGACGCCGACGAAAAACGGATCTGATCCACGGCACCGACCGCACGTGAACCCCTGGACCGACCGACACTGGTTCCTGCTGGCCGTGCTCGCATACGGCGCGGCCACGTTGTGGTCCGTCTTTTTGTGGCGGCGGGGATTCCGGCGACATGACTGGATCAACTACACGATCCTGGCGGTGGGATTCCTCTTCCATACCTGGGCGCTGCTCCGGCGGGGCATGAGCCTCCAGCACTGCCCGGTCCGCAATCTCTTCGAAGCCACGGCTTTCGTCGGTTGGAGCCTCATGGTGGCCTACCTCGTCTTCGGCCTGTGGCCGCGCATGCGTTTTCTGGGCGTGCTGGTCGCCCCGCTGCAACTGGCCCTCGGTGTGTTCGCATTGATGCCGGCGCTCGACACACCCTCCGGGCCCATCGTCCAGACCGACCGGGTCCTGGAAAGCCTTCACGCCGCCACGGCCCTGCTCGCCTACGGCGCGTTCGGCCTCGGCGCCGTGGCCGCCGGGCTCTACCTCGTCCAGGCACACGACCTCAAACTTCGCAAGCTCCGCGCTGTCATGGCCCTTCTGCCCCCCATCGAACGCCTCGAACGGGTGGCGCGGCGGCTGGCCCAAACCGGCTGGCTTTTGCTCGGGCTGTCCCTGGCGCTCGGCAGCCGGCTCACCCCGCCGCCGGGCACGTACTTCGCCGGAGATCCCAAGGTCGTCTGGTCGGCCCTCCTCTGGATCGGGTACGCCACCCTGCTGGTCTGGCACTGGCGCGGGCTCTCCTCCCGGCGGTTCGCCTGGGGACTCGTGGGCGTGTTCGCCTTCGTGCTCCTGACCTTCTGGTGGACCAACCTCCTGTCGCCCCTGCACCACCCATGAACGAGCCGGTCCATCTGCAAGGAGGAACGAGCCAGATCCTCGTCATGGGATTGAGCCACCGGACCGCACCCGTGGCCGTGCGTGAGCGTGTGGCTTTCGCCGAGCCACGCATCCCCGCCGCCCTGCAAACTCTCCGCGAAGCGCACATCGCCGAAGAAGCCGTCATCCTCAGCACCTGCAACCGCGTGGAGATCTACGTGGCCACCCGGCTGCCGGCCGACCTGGCCTTCCAGGACCTCGAAGAGTTCCTGGGCCGGTGCCATGACTATCGCGACCCCCTCACCGACCACCTCTACCGCTTCACCGAACCCCGCAGTGTGGAGCACCTCTTCCGGGTCGCCTGCGGCCTCGATTCCATGGTCCTCGGAGAAACCGAGATCCTCGGCCAGCTGAAAGACGCCTACGAACTGGCCCGCCGCAGGGGCTTCACCGGGCCGCGACTCAACAAGGCGTTCCAGAAGGCCTTTCACGTCGCCAAACAGGTGCGCACGGAGACCCTCATCCAACGCGGCAGCACCTCCGTGGCCAACGTGGCCGTCGAACTGGCCGAGCGCCTCTTCAGCTCGCTCCGCCCGTGCACCGTGCTGGTCATCGGCGCCGGTGACACGAGCGAAAAGGTCGCTCGCGCACTCGTCTCCCGCGGCGCGGGCCGGCTCTGGGTCACCAACCGCACCCACGAACGGGCCGAGGCCCTTGCCGCCTCCCTCGGGGGCCAGGCCATCCGCTTCGAAGAGTGGCCCACCGCCTTCGCCCAGATCGACATCGTCATCAGCAGCACCGCCTCGCCCACGCCCCTGCTGGACCGCGCCCGCCTGGAACGATGGATGCGCCACCGGAGCCGGCGCCCCCTCCTCCTCATTGACATCGCCGTGCCCCGTGACATCGACACCTCCGTCAACGAACTCGACGACGTCTACCTCTACAACGTGGACGATCTTCAGGCCATCGCCGACGATTACGTCCGCCAGCGCCAGGCCGAGGTCGCCCGTTGCGAATCTCTCATCCGGGAGAAGGTCCGGGCCTTCCTTCAACCGCCGCAACGGCCCGCCCCACCGGGCGATCCGGCCCCCTCCCACGCCTGATGCCCATGCCCGATCCCTCCCGCCCCATCATCGTCGCCACCCGCGGCAGCGCCCTGGCACTCGCCCAGGCACACGCCGTCCTCAACCAGTGCCGCCAGACCTTCCCCAAACTCCGCTTCGAACTCAAAATCATCAAAACCACGGGCGACAAACTCCAAACCGCCTCCCTCGCCCAGTCCGGTCGCTCCCTTCCCAAGGGGCTGTTCACCAAGGAACTCGAGGTGGCCCTGCTCAAGGGCCGCGCCGACATGGCCGTCCACAGCCTGAAAGATCTCCCCACCGAGCTGCCCGCCGGCCTCCAACTCGGTGCCGTCACCCGCCGGGCCGACGTCCGGGACGTCCTCATCTACCGCGACGCCGGGCATTTCGCCGCCCTGGCCCACGCGTCCGGGCCCGAATGGGTACCGGGGCAGTCGCAGCTCCGCGGCTTCCCCCCTCGCATCACACTGGCCGATCTGCCACCCGGCACCGTCGTGGCCACCAGCAGCACGCGCCGCCAGGCCCAGATCCGGGCGCTCCGACCCGACCTCCGCTTCGCCGAACTGCGGGGAAACGTCCCCACACGGCTGGAGAAACTTGCCACCCGCGACGCCTTCGACGCCACCATCCTCGCCCTTGCCGGCCTTTCCCGCCTGAACTTCCGCATCACCCCGGAGGGCCGTTTGGAAGGCGACGCCGTACCGGAGGGGCTGCTGGCGACCGTCCTGCCCCTGGAGACCATGCTCCCGTGCGTCGGCCAGGGCGCCGTGGGCATCGAGATCCGGGCCGACGACGACCGGCTCCGGGCCATCTGCGCGCGCCTCAACCACTACAACACCTGCCAGGCCGTCACGGCCGAACGGGCCTTTCTCCGCGCCATGGGCGGCGGTTGCCAGAGCCCCGTCGCCGCCCATGCCGAGGTCGTCGGTGACCAACTGCGCCTCCGCGCCATCTCGTTCCTTGACGGCGTCCGGCGCGCCGACGCCACCGGCCCCGTCCAGGATCCGGTCGCACTCGGAGAATCCGTCGCCGCGCAGCTCAAGGCCGGCTGCTGAGAGGTTGCCCGCCCGGTGCCGAACCGGCATCCGTCAGCCCGGCCGCACGAACGTGCCGGAACGCCACCGCCCCTCCCGCCGGCTCCGCACCAGCGCCAGGCCCGAGGCTTCATAGGCGGTCCGAACCGCGTCGAATTCCCGGGCCAGTATGCCCGCCACCACCAGGGAACCGCCCGGCGCCAGCCGCGCACACAAGCGCTCTCGCGCCGCCAGCAAGACCGGCGCCGTCACGTTCGCCGCCATCACGTCAAACCGCCGCCCCCGCACCGGCAGCCGCAGCAAATCCACCCGATCCAGGCGCAGGCAGCCCTCCACACCGTTCACCCTTGCGTTCCGGCGCGCCGTCTCCACTGCGGTCTCGTCGTAATCAAGCGCCTCGACGGGAGCGTAACCCAGTTTCACCGCCGCCACCGCCAGGATCCCCGACCCCGTACCGGCGTCCAGGAAGCTCTGGGCCCGGCCAGCGTTCCGCAGCCGGACCAGCTCCTCCAGACAGAACCGCGTGGTCGGATGATGTCCCGTGCCGAAGCTCAACCCGGGATCCAGCACCACCTCCACCTGCCCCTGCTTCAGCACCGGCCGGCACCAACTCGGTCGAATCACCAGCCGTCCCAGTTCCAGCACGCCGAAATGGACTTTCCAACTCTCCGCCCAATCCTCCCGCGGCAACATCCGGGCCCGCACCACCAGACGCTGTCCACCCGGGTCGCTCACCCCCGCAGCCCGCAGCAGCCGCCGCAGCCGGGCCCGCTGCGTGCGCCACACCGGGGGACCCGGCCTTTCCTCCAAAAACGCCACCACCCGTGCGCGTGATTCGCCCGGCCGATACTCGATCACCGGCGGCACCTCCCACACCTCAAACACCCCGTCCGCAACCGCCTCCGCCCAGGCCCGCGGACAGCTCACGCGGATCTCGAACAGTTCCTCACCCGCGGCCGACCCCCTGCTCCCCGGTTTCCGTTCCCTCTCACACATGCATCACGCCCAACTCCCGCAAGGAAATGTAATCCCGCGACCTGCCCGCCGTGGCCCGCCCCACGATCACATGGTCCAGCACCTCGATGCGCAGCACCTGCCCCGCCCGCACCAGGTCCCGCGTCACCCGCACGTCCGCCTCCGAGGGCGTCGGGTCCCCGCTCGGATGATTGTGGATCAGGACCACCGCCGCCGCCTTCGCCGCCACCGCCGGCCGAAACACCTCACGCGGATGCACCAGTATCGTGTCCAATGTCCCCTGCGAGATCCGTTCCAGCTTGATCAGCCGATGTCGCGTGTTCAACAACGCCACCCAAAACGTCTCCACCGTGCACAATCGCGCCTGCTCCCGCACCAGCCGCGCCACCGCCTCCGGATGATTCAACGGTTCGCTCTCCTCCACGCGTTCTTCCACCAGCCTCCGCGCCAGCGCAAACGCCCCCACCAACGTCACCGCCTTGTCGCGTCCCACCCCTTTGACCTCCTGCAACTCCTCCAGTTTGGCCTGGGCCAGGCCGTGGAGCGACCCGAACCGCCGCAGCAGTTCGTGTCCCACCTCCACCGCGTTCGCCCCCCGGTGACCGGTCCGCAGCAGAATCGCCAACAGCTCCGCCGTCGTCAGCGCCTCCGGACCGCGCTGCACCAGCCGCTCCCGCGGCCGCTCCGCCGGCGGTTGATCCTTCAACCGCAGATGACCCGATGCCACGGCCCGTCTTTTAGCCGCCTCCATCCCCGCCCGCACGCCCAAAAAGATCCGGTTCCTCCCCCGCCTGCTCCCGCGCCTCCCGGCGGGCCCCACCTCCCGTCGCCCCGCCCGTCTCCGGCACCGCATGACCCAGCTCCGCCAACACCTCCGCCACCGTTCGAAAATGCAGTTTCGCCACCTCCGCGCACACCTGCGGCCCGTGCCTCTGCACCAGCTCACGCAAGGCCGCGCGCGCCTCCGGACCGGCTCCCCGAGGCAGCTGCACCCCCCAGCGCCGGCTCATCCGACCCAGCCGATCCAAAAACGCCTCCCGCGCCAACAACGACGCCCCCGCCACGGCCGGATCCGACTCCGCCCGATGCCGCTGCACCAGTTCCAGCGATCGACCCCGCCGCATCCGCGCCTGATCCAGCAGGCGCGGATCGGACGCAAACTGGTCGCTGATGACCCGCACAGGAAAGGGCTCCAGCCGATCCCCGCGTTCCAGCAGATTCTCCAGCGCACGCGCATGCCCCCAGGCCAGCAGCCGGTTCACGTTCCCCATCTCCCGCCAACACCGGTTGTAGGCCGCGTTCCCGATCACCACCACCTCCCACGCGCAACCGGGCGTGGACCGGATCTGCCGGGCCAGTTCCCGCACCGCCGCCTCGCTGCCCACCCGTTTGCTGTCCCGGATCCCGCTCTCCTGCCACGCGCGCACCACCGACTCGTTGACGTACACCGCCGCCACACACAACGGACCGAAAAGGTCGCCCTTGCCCGACTCGTCAATCCCCACCCGCGGCAGCTTCAACTCCGGTTGCAGCTCCAGCTCGTACCCAAGCCGCGCCTCCTTCAGGATCTCCGGCTCGAGCACGTACTGTACGAACTCGCGTGTGCCGCGCCCCTGCACCACCGCCTTGCCGCTCCGGTAACACACCACGTTCACGTCCCGGCCAAATGCCCCGAACCGCGCGTACGGCACCTCCCGAAATTCGAACCCGTGCTCCCGGCAATACCTCTCCAACGCCCGGGCCTGGTCCTCCGTCAACTCCACCGTGTAACTGTGCAGCGGCGCTCCCACGCTGGCGCAACCTAACCGGCGCGCGTACCCTGCCGCAAGCCATGACCAAACCGGCCCATGCCCGGCACGCCGCGGAATTGCGCGCACTCGTGCGCGTCCTCCTGCGTTGGTTCGGCCACAACGCCCGCAACCTGCCCTGGCGCCGCACCCGCGATCCCTACGCCATCTGGGTCGCCGAGGTCATGCTCCAACAAACCCGCGTGTCCACCGTCCAATCCTACTGGGAACGTTGGATGCGCGAGCTGCCCGACCTCCCCGCCCTCGCACGAGCCCACCCTCGCCGACTGCGCAAACTCTGGGAAGGGCTCGGCTATTACCGCCGTCTCGACCACCTCCATAGCGCCGCCCGGCTCATCCTCGAGCAGCATGCGGGCCGGTTCCCCCACACCTACGACGAGATCCTCAAACTGCCCGGAATCGGACCCTACACCGCGGGCGCCATCGCCAGCGCCGCCTTCAACCTCCCCACCCCGGTCGTGGACGGCAACGTGGCCCGTGTGCTCAGTCGGTTCCGCGGCCGACCCCTCACCGCCCGATCCGCCGACTCCTGGGCACTCGCCACGCGCCTCGTCCAAACCGCCGCCCGATGCATGCCCGTTGCCCTCCTCCCCCTGGCCGAACCCGGTCGCCCGGACACCGCGCCCCTCTGCCCGCCTTGTTCGGCCCTCAACCAGGCCCTCATGGAACTCGGCGCCACGATCTGTCTGCCCCACAACCCGCGTTGCACCGATTGCCCGCTGCGCAGCCGCTGCCTCCACGCCCGACAAGGCGGCGCCGATCCCGGGCGGGCCACCCGCCGCAGTCCGGCCGAACCCCGGCGGCTGGTCGCCTGCCTCGTCCGGTCCGACGGACACTGGCTCCTCCACCAGCGCGGCACGGGCGTCAACCGCGGCTACTGGGAACTCCCCGTGTTCGAACTCCCCTCGGACCGCCCGCCCTCCGGCCATTTCCCAACCGACCCCGAATCCTGGTTCGAGTTCGAGCCGTCCCCCACACAAGGCCCTCCCACCATCGTCCACCACATCACCCGCTTCCGGTACCACGTGGAAATCCGTGCCGCACGGCTCAAGCGGCCCTGGCCACCGGGACACTGGCTCACCCCCCGCCAGCTCCAAAATCGCCCCCTCTCGCGGCTCACCACCAAGATCCTTCACCACTGGACCTCCACCGCCGACGCAACCGCAAAACATCCCGAGCACGATCCCGCCCCGCACAAAAGGCATGCGTCAGAGGGCCCGACTCTGCTTAAATGACGGCCCGATGACGATCATCACGGATGAACGTTGTACCGGCTACCACGCGCCCGGGCATCCTGAACGGCCCCAGCGCGTGCAGGCCACCTTGGAGCGGTTGCGCACCCAAACGGAGCTGCCCCTTCAATGGTCCAGCCCGGGCGAGGTCTCGGAGGAAGAGTTGCTCCGCGCCCACACACCCGCCCACCTCCGGCGGCTGGAAGAACCACGCGATTTCGACATGGACACCGCCTGGCTGCCGGACATCCACCTCCACGCCCGCCGCTCCGCGGCCGCCGCCCTCACCGCCATGCGGCTCGCCCTGGCCGGCCAGCCCGTCTTCAGCCTCATGCGCCCCCCGGGACACCACGCCACCCGCGACCGCGCCATGGGCTTTTGTTACTTGAACAATGCCGCCATCGCCGCCCTGGCCGCCCGCACCGCCGGAGTCGAACGGGTCGCCGTCTTCGATTTCGACGTCCACCACGGCAACGGCACGGAAGACATCCTTCTCGACCAGCCCGGCACGCTGTACGTCTCCGTCCACCAACACCCCTGCTACCCGGGCACCGGCACCGACCATCGCGGCTCCAACTGCCGCAATTACCCCGTCCCGCCCTCCACGCCGGCGCCCGAATACCGCACCCACCTCCATCACGCTTTGGCAGACATCGAAAAGTTCAATCCCGACCTGCTGATTGTCTCGGCCGGGTTCGACGCCTACGTGCGCGACCCTCTCGCACGCCAGATGCTCGAGGTCGAAGATTTCCTCTGGCTCGGCGCCCAGATTCGCAGCCTGAACCGTCCCACCCTGACCCTGCTCGAAGGCGGTTACAGCCGCGACCTGCCCGAGCTCATCTTCGCCTATCTGAAGGGCATTTCCGGCCACTGAACTCTCCACGCCCCGCGGTCGCATCGCCCCCGCCCCCGCCTGCCCGGAGCACCTCCGCACCCTGCCTGGCACACGCCGGCACCACCACCCTGTCAAAGGCCACAACCGCGTTTTTCGTTTCCCTCCCGTTCCGCCGCCCCTATCCTCGCCGCGAACCATAAACAACCTCAACCAATCTTATGAAAGAGCACACCTACCGCTTCTGCTTCGGTCCTTGGAACATCAGCGAAGGTCAGGATCCCTACGGGCCGCCGGTCCGGTCCCCCAAACCATTCGACTGGAAACTCGACGCACTCAAACGCCTCGGCTTCGACGCCATGATGTTTCACGACGACGATGCCGTGCCGGACCTCGACACCAAGTCCGGCGCCCAAATCCGCAGAGAAGCACGCGACTTGCGCCGCAAACTCGCCGACGCCGGCATCGCCGCCGAAATGGTCGCACCCCGGCTCTGGTTTGATCCCCGCACCGTGGACGGGGCCTTCACCAGCAACGACCCCAAATGCCGCGCCTACGCCATCGAGCGTTCCCTCCGCTGCATCGACCTGGCCCGGGAACTGGGCACCGACCTGGTCGTCCTCTGGCTCGCCCGCGAAGGCACCTACCTGCGCGAATCCAAAGACGCGCGGCGATGTGTGGACCACCTCGTCCAGGCCCTCAACCGCATGCTCGCGCACGACCCCAAAATCCGCATCGCCATCGAACCCAAACCAAACGAGCCCATGGACCAGGCCTACATCCCCACCATCGGTCACGCCATCGCCCTGGCCCATCTCACCGACGACCCCGAGCGCGTCGGTTGCGTCATGGAGACCGCCCACGCCATTCTGGCCGGACTCGACCCCGCCGACGAAATCGACTTCGCCTGCGCGTTCGGCAAACTCTGGTCCCTCCACCTCAACGACCAAAACGGACTCAAGTTCGACCAGGACAAACCCTTCGGCAGCGCCAACCTCCGGCTCGCCTTCAACCAGGTCCGCGCCCTTGAACGAAACCGCTACGGTCGCAAAGGCGAATTTGTTTGCTTCGACGTCCATCCCTTCCGCCCCACCCGCGAGGAACACTGGCTGGCCCACCTCGAAAACAGCCGGCGCACATTCCTCCTGCTGGTCGAAAAGGCCCGGACTTTCGACGAAGCTAGGGCCCGCGCCCTCATCCGGGAACGCAACTACGCCGCACTCGATCAGATGGTCATCGAACACCTCCTGGGCACCTGATCCCACGGCGCCTCCCGAAGCACGCTCCATCCGAAAGCCCCGCCTCCGTCCCCCTGACAAGGCCCGAAGGACCGCCGGCCGGGCGGATGGATGCCGCCTTTGAAACCGGCCCGGGAGAACCTGTGCCGCCAGATCACGTTCTCCCGGGCCGCTCCCGCAAGTCCCACGCCTTTTCGCGCCCGCACCACCGCTTGCATGACAAAACCCGATCCGGGCGCCGGAAGGCCCGCCCGCCGCAACAACCCACCCTGCCAGCCACACCGGCAAAGGGCACATTTCCGGTCCCATCCGCCGCAATGAGCCCCCGGACCAGGGGGCCAGAATTGGCCATGGCAAGCGTCCCACCAGCGCCGTACATTGGCAGTGGCATGAAGATCCATACCATCCATTCCAGCGCCTCATGCCCGGCAAGTCCGAAACCCGGCCGGGCACGGACCCGCACCGGGCAGGGAGCCGAATGCCTGGCGGCGGTCACTGCGGCGCTGATCGCAGCTCTGGCCTCCGGTTGCGGACGGGCGGACAACACCGCCCCATCCACGGCACCGCCACCCGTCGAACCGGAGGCGGTTGCGCCCGCGCAGACGGCCCCAACCGCCGGACCCGAGGCGGCCGTCCCGCCCCAAACACCGGGCCCCCGCAGTCTTGTGGACGAGGAACGGCTCAGAAAGGCATTCGCAGATGCACCCGCGGCGTTTCACGTCTTTTTGGAAGAGGCACTCGGAGTGGCGCGCACGAGCAACCGTGCCGAGGCCATCGAGCAGTTCCAGAAACTGTTGCGGCACCCGCAACTGACACCCGGACAGCAGGCAGCCGTGGAAGAAACCCTCGCCAGGCTCCAGCGAGGTCAACCCTGAAAGTCGTCAGAGCCGGCACGACCACGAAGATGAGAGCGAAACTGAAACTGCTACGTGACGGTCTGCGCACCGGCACGACACGCACGGTGCCGGATCGGGTCCGCGGGTTTACCCTGATCGAGCTGCTGGTGGTGATCGCAATCATTGCGATCCTCGCGGGGATGCTCCTGCCGGCGCTCTCCAAAGCCAAGGCAAAGGCCCAGCGCATGTCGTGCGTCAACAACCTCCGGCAGCTGGGCCAGGGCACCATGATGTACGTACAGGATTTCGCCGGGCGCCTGCCGCCGTGGCGGGTGGGCCTCCCCAACGAGGACGACCTGAGCGCATCGCACTACAGCCGGTACGTGGTCAACGGACCGGCCAACGCCCGGGCGCCCCAGAACATCCCGGTCCCGGGCTGGACCTGGCAAAACGGCGGGTACCTGTACCCCCTGAAGTACACCGGCGACGGCAACATCTTCTTCTGCCCCGCTTTCAAGGAAGGCCCCTTCAGCAGCAGCTATTACTCGCCCCTGCTGACAACCGACGTGGGCGGGGACGTGCGGTCCAGCTACCTCTACAACCCGCGCACGATCAACGCGGGCAACCGTCCCGGGTCCATCGACACCCACCGGCGCTACCGCAAGGAAAGCCAGATGGAACCGCACAAACTGTTCGCGGTGGACGTCATCCAGGGACTGTCGTTCTGGGCCCACTATCGCGAGGGCGGATTCAACGTGTTGTTCACGGACGGGTCGGTGAAATGGTCCAAACACCCGGACGTGACACGCTGGAACCTCGACAACAGCTATCTCCAGGCGCGGGTGCTGGACCTCATGTTCGACCGGTTGGAACAGGGCGCACGCTGAATCGCCAGGGCGCCCGCGGGCCCGGACGACAACCGCTCAACCCTCGGCCAACCACGGCGCCAGCCAGCGCGCCATCTCCTCCACGGGCACCCCCTTGCGCCGCGCGTAATCCGCCAGCTGGTCCCGGCCGATCCTGCCCACGGCAAAGTACCGCGACTCCGGATGGGCAAAGTACAGGCCGCTGACGCTGCTGCCGGGCCACATCGCGTACGACTCGGTCAGGCGGATCCCGGCCCACGTGTCCGCCTGCAACAGCCGCCAGAGCACAGCCTTCTCCGTGTGATCCGGACAGGCCGGGTAACCGGCGGCCGGCCGGATCCCCCGGTACCGTTCCTCAATCAGATCTTCCAAACTCAGATCCTCCTGACGGCCGTAGCCCCATTCCCGGCGAACCCGGGCATGCAACCACTCGGCAAAGGCCTCCGCCAGCCGATCCGCCAGTGCCTCGGCCATGATGGCGTGGTAATCGTCGTGGGCGGCCTTGAACTCCCGAACCACCGATTCCAATCCATGCCCGCTGGTCACCGCAAAGGCGCCGATGTAATCCGTCTCATCCGCCCCAAGCTGCTCGGCCGAGGCAACGAAGTCGGCCAGGCACCAGTTGGGCGTGCCGTCGTCCTTGGGCATCTGCTGCCGGAGGAAATGCAGCCGCGCCAGATGCCGCGTACCCTGCGGATCGGCGTACACCTCCACATCGTCGCCCGCCCGCCTCGCGGCAAAGAAACCGTAAACGCCTCGTGGCTGGAGTCTGCCTTCGCTGACCAGTCGTTCCAGCAACCGTTGGGCATCCTCGAAAAGCTGGCGCGCCTGGGCCCCGTGTCGGGGATGGTCCAGAATGGCCGGGTAACGCCCCCGCAGTTCCCAGGCATGAAAAAACGGCGACCAGTCAATGTAAGGGACCAGATCGGCAAGCGAAACCGCCACGGCCCGCATCCCCGGCGCGATCGGGGGCGCGTCCCCCCCGGCCGGATGCAGCACACAAAGACCCAGGAATTCAGGTCGGGGCCGGTCGGAGTAATCCAGCCCCGGCGCGCGCCGGCGCGCCTCCTCGAGCGGCAGCAGGGGTTGTCGCCGGGACTCGTGCGAGCGGCGAAGCTGCTCGTATTCCTCGCGAATCTGCCGGACGAAAGGCTCGCGTTGTTCGGGATGCAGAAGCTGGCTGACCACCGGGACGGCGCGGCTGGCGTCCAGGACATGAATGACCGGATGCCGGTAGGCCGGGGCAATCTTCACCGCCGTGTGCGCCTTGCTGGTCGTCGCACCCCCGATGAGCAGCGGCTGGGTGAAACCCTGGCGATCGAGCTCGCGCGCCACATGAACCATCTCATCCAGTGAGGGCGTGATCAGACCGCTCAAACCGATGATGTCGGCGCGCCGTTCCCGGGCGGTCTCCAGGATGCGCTCGCAGGGAACCATGACCCCCAGGTCAATGACCTCGTAGTTGTTACAGGCCAACACCACGCCGACGATGTTCTTGCCGATGTCATGCACATCGCCCTTCACGGTGGCCAGAAGAACGCGGCCATGGGGTTGAACCGCCTGACCGGCGGCCAGTCGCTCGGCCTTCTCCTTCTCCAGCCAGGGGGTCAGACAGGCCACCGCCTTCTTCATGACCCGGGCGGACTTCACCACCTGGGGCAGGAACATCTTGCCGGCGCCGAACAGGTCGCCGACGACGTTCATCCCGGCCATCAGCGGCCCCTCGATGACGGCCAGCGGATGACCAAGTTTCCGGCGCGCCTCCTCCGTGTCGGCCTCGATGTAGGTGTCGATCCCGTGAACAAGCGCGTGCTTGAGGCGCTCCTCCACCGGCCACCGCCGCCATTCGGGCGGACCACCGGACGCGGCCTGATCGCCGCCGCGGGCGGCACCCTTGAGTTGCTCGCCATACTGAACGAGCCGTTCGGTGGCGTCCGGCCGGCGATTGAGGATCACGTCCTCGACCCGTTCCCGCAGCTCGGCCGGGATCTCCTCGTATACCGCCAGCAGACCGGCATTGACGATGCCCATGTCGAGTCCGGCCCGGATGGCGTGATACAGGAAGACACTGTGCATGGCCTCCCGGACCCGCTGGTTGCCGCGGAAGCTGAACGAAACATTGCTGATGCCGCCGCTGACGCGGGCGCCGGGCAGGTTTTCCTTGATCCATCGCGTGGCCCGGATGAAATCCACCGCATAGTTGGCGTGTTCCTCGATGCCGGTGCCCACGGTGAGCACGTTGGGATCGAAGATGATGTCCTCGGGCGGGAACCCGGCCTTCCGCGTCAGCAGCTCGTAACTGCGGCGGCAAACCTCGATCTTCCGCTCAAAAGTGTCGGCCTGGCCGCGTTCGTCGAAGGCCATCACCACCAGTGCCGCACCATACCGGCGGACCAGGCGGGCCAGCTCCAGGAACCTCTCCTCGCCCTCCTTGAGCGAGAGCGAATTCACGATGCCCTTGCCGGGCAAGCAGCGCAGACCCGCCTCGAGCACGTTCCAGTTCGAGGAATCCACCATGACCGGCACCCGGGCCACGTCCGGCTCACTGAGCATCAGCCGCAGAAACCGCGTCATGGCCTGCACACCGTCCAGCAGGGCCTCGTCCATGCAAACGTCCAGCGCCTGCGCACCGGACTCTACCTGCTGCCGCGCGATGGCGACCGCCCCCGCATAGTCACCCTCGCGAATGAGCCGGGCAAACTTCGGGGAACCGGCCACATTGGTGCGCTCGCCAATGTTCACGAAGTTGGTCTCGGGAGTGAACTTCAGCGGCTCCAGCCCGCTGAGCCGCAGCGTGCGCGGCACCTGGGGCGGGATCCGCGGCGGGCAATCCCGCACAGCCTCCGCCAGGCGCCGGATGTGCGCCGGCGTGGTCCCGCAGCAGCCCCCCACGATGTTCACCCAGCCGGCCCGGGCCCATTCCTGCAGTTGAACCGCCAGACTCTCGGGCGTCTCGGGAAACCCGGTCGGCGACAGCGGATCGGGCAACCCGGCGTTGGGATAAAAACACGTGTAGGCGGACACCATCCCGGCCAGTTCCTCCGCAAACGGACGCATCTCCCGGGGGCCCAGGGCACAGTTGAGACCCACGGTGAGCGGCCGGGCGTGTTCCACCGCAATCCAAAAGGCCTCGAGCGTCTGGCCGATGAGTGTCCGACCCGAGCGGTCGGTGATGGTCCCGGAGATCATCACCGGCAGGCGCCGCCCCGCTGCCTCGAAAACCTCCTCGGCGGCAAACACGGCGGCCTTGGCATTGAGGGTGTCAAAGATGGTCTCGATCAACAGCACGTCCACTCCCCCCGCCACCAGGGCCTCGATCTGCTGCCGATAGGCCCGCCGCAACTGATCGAAGTTCACCGCGCGAAACCCGGCATCGTTCACGTCCGGCGAAAGACTCGCGGTGACCGGCATCGGCCCGATCGCACCCGCCACAAACCGCGGTGAACCGGTCCGGTCCGCCACCTCGTCGGCCGCCTCACGGGCCAGCCGCGCCGCCGCCAGGTTCAGATCCGCAACCAGCCGGCCCAGCCCCGGGTCGCTCACCACCCGCTCGAAATACGCCTCGTCCTTGCGCGGACCCTCCGGCGTCGGCCCGAAGAATTCGTGCTGGCCGATGCTCGTGGCCGAAAAGGTGTTGGTTTCGATGATGTCCGCGCCCGCCTCCAGATACTGCCGGTGCAGGAAACGGATCAACCCGGGCTGTGTCAGCACCAGCAGGTCGTGGTTGCCCTTGAGGGGTTTGCCCGCGTGGTCCCGGAATCGCTCCGCCCGCACGTCGGCCTCCGAAAGCCCCTGCTGCTGGATCAGCGTCCCCATCGCACCGTCCAGCAGCACGATCCGCCGACGCAGAAGGGACTCGAGCTCGGTGGCCTCCGCCATGCGACTCGATTGCATGGGCCGCAAGATACCGGGGCACCCTGCCACCCGCAAGGTTAATCATCAATCCATCGTGATGGGATGATTTGCTATGAGCACCGCCCCGCCACGGCCCGGCGGCATGGCGCCGTGCACGGACCGGCTCAACGGTAAAGGACCGTCTCCAGCTCGTGCCGCAGATGACTCATCACCGCGTAACGCCGGTTGGGATCGGGCTGCAGACACCGCAAAAGAACCCGTTCCAGGGCCGGCGGGATGTCCGGATTGAGTTCGCGCGGCGGCCGGAGCCGGGCCGGATCCTGCTGGCCGCGCAGGATCTCCTCGGGCGTGCTCCCATCGAAGGGTTTCTGGTGGGTGAGCAGTTCGTAGGCAACGACGCCGTAGGCGAAGATGTCCACACGCTGGTCCAACGGCTGCCGCAGCAGTTGTTCGGGCGCCATGTAGGAGGGCGTGCCGGGATTCCGGTCGAGCCGGACCGGCGCAGGAGGAATCGGCTGGGCGATGTCAAAGTCCACGAGCCGGATGCTGGCACCCGGGGTGACCAGCACGTTTTCCGGTTTGAAATCCAGATGCATGTAGCCGCGATCGTGCATGTGTTCGAGCGCCACGGCCATGTCGAGCAGGATCTGGGCGACGTTCTCGGCCAGCACGGGATCTCCGCGGGCGGCCCGTTCCTTCAGGTTTTCGCCCTCGACGTATTCCATGGCCAGGTAATGCCGGCCGGCGTGGCGTCCGTGTTCGTAGTAACGGACGATGAACGGGTGCGGCTGCAGATCGGCCAGCACCTTGCAGCCGTGAAGGAAACGACGCCGGGCGGCCCGCTGGGACTCGAGTTCCGTGTGCATGACGCGAAGCGCGTAATGATGATGCGCGTCGTCGCGGGCCAGCCAGATCTCCGCCATCCCGCCCCGTTTCACGGGTTCGAGCAACACGAAACGCCCGAACCGTGCCATCGGCGAGAGGGGACGCACCTTCCTGGTCCACCAAAGAAACACCGCTTCCTAGGTACCACGGATTGCCGGACTTCGCCAACCTTCGGTAAGGCCACCCGGGCACGGCACGGGCGCCCGGAACCCGGCCCGGCCTGGCCGTCCCCGTAGCAGGGATTCGCCGGCCGGGATTGGAAGACCACGGTACTTTTGCCATTCTGAACGGTCCATGGAACGCCAAGCGACCATCCGGGTGCTGCCCGTGCTGTACGAGGATGCCGACCTGCTGGTGGTGAACAAGCCGCCGGGGCTGGTCTGTCATCCCACCAAACCGGACGGGCGCTCGAGTCTGGTGGAACAACTCCGCCTGCGGGCCGGCCCCTCCTCCGCACCTCACCTGGTCAACCGGCTGGACCGGGAGACCAGCGGCCTCGTGCTGGTGGCCAAACGGCGCGAAACCGCATCGGAGCTGGGCAAGCTGATGGAGAACCGCAGAGTCGAAAAGGAGTACCTGGCGATCGTTCATGGGCACCCGCAAGAGACGCGCGGCCGGATCGAAGCGCCCCTGGGGCCGGACCCGGACAGCCCCGTGGCCGTCAAGGACCGCGTGGTCGCGGGCGGTGCACCGGCCTGCACGGATTATGAGGTGCTGGTGCGTTTTGTCCGGCCGGTGCCGCGCCGTCCCGATCCGCGTTGGTGGGGGGACGAAAACGCCACCGAACCCGACCCGGCCGCCCGGGACGAGGAGGCCCCGCCCGCCCCGCAACCGTTCGCGCTGGTGCGGCTGTGGCCGCGCACTGGACGGAAGCACCAGTTGCGAATCCACCTGGCGCACCTGGGACATCCGGTCGTCGGAGACAAACTCTACGGCGGGGATCCGTTGTTGTATCTGGCCTTCGCGCAGGATCGGTTGACCGCGGCGGACCGGGCGCGCCTGATCCTGCCCGCACAAGCCTTGCACGCGGCCGCGTTGCGGTTCCAATGGCGCGGCCGGCTCTGGGAATTCCGGGCGGAACCGTTTCCCGTGTTCGTCGAGTTTCTGCGCGAGGCGGGCGTGGACCTCTCCGGCGTCGTGCAACCAGACATCACGGACCCCGGCCGCGGCCTCACAATAGATTGACAGGATCCACGTCCACCGTGAGACGGACGTCTTCCGGAAGCTGCAGTTGATCGAACCAGGGGGCCAGCTGCCGCACCAGGCGGAGCATCCGCCGCGTGCGGATCATCAGATGGTAGCGGTAGTAGGACTGGGCGCGTTCGAGTGGTGCCGGAGCCGGCCCTGCCAGCACGGTTTCTTCGCGGTCGGGAATTCGCGTTTCCAGCTCGCGCCGCACGTAGGCGGCCACGAACTGGACCTTTTCCTCGTTGCGCCCCCGCAGGGTCAGCAGGGCCACCCGCGTGAAGGGCGGGTAGCGCAACTGGGCGCGGAACTCGATCTCCTGCTCGTAAAAACCCTCGAAGTCATGGCGCCGGGCGTACTGGATGGCCGGGTGATAAGGTGTGAAGGACTGCACGATCACCTCGCCCTCCACGTCACCCCGGCCGGCGCGGCCCGCCACCTGGGTGAGAAGCTGGAAGGTTCGCTCGGCGGCCCGAAAGTCAGGCTGATGCAACGTCAGGTCGGCATGCACGATGCCGACCAGGGTCACGTTGGGAAAGTGCAGCCCCTTGGCGATCATCTGGGTGCCCACGAGGATGTCGATCCTGCCGGCGCGGAACTCGGCCAGGATGCGACGGTACTCGTCCTTGCGCTGCAGGATGTCCGAATCCATGCGCTGGACCCGGGCTCCGGGAAACGCGCGCAACAGGGCCTCTTCCACCCGTTGCGTGCCGACACCCGAATAGCGGATGGCCGGGTCGCCGCAGCGAGGGTTGGGACAGGCGGCGGGGGCATCCTGGCTCTCGCCACAGATGTGACAAAGCAGGCGCTGGCCGGCCCGATGATAGGTGAACGCCACGCTGCAGTGGGGGCAGTGTGCGACGTAGCCACATTTGGAACACTGCAGCGCGCTGGCGTATCCGCGCCGGTTGAGGAACAGGATCACCTGCTCCCTGCGCTCCAGACGCTGCAAAATGGCCTCGCGCAATTGGGGGGAAAAAATCGGCACGCCGCGCTGGGACCGCAGGGCCGCGCGCATGTCCACCACCCGCACCCGCGGCATCTTTTTGCCATCGGCGCGCTCCGGCAGGGTCAGCAGGGTGTACTTGCCGTGGCGGGCGTTGTGGTAACTCTCCAGCGAGGGCGTGGCCGACCCCAGCACCACCACCGCCGGCTCCAGCCGGCCCCGCACCACGGCGACGTCCCGGGCGTGATACCGCGGGGCCTCCTCCTGTTTGTAGGTGGGCTCGTGTTCCTCGTCCACGATGATGAGCCCCAAATTCTGCACGGGCGCGAAAATCGCCGAACGCGCCCCGATGACGATGCGGGCGCGCCCCTGGCGGATCTTGTGCCATTCGTCATGACGTTCGCCCGCCGAGAGATGACTGTGAAGGACGGCCACCAGCGTCCGCAACGGACCGGTACAGAAGCGTGCCTTGAAACGCTCGACCGTCTGCGGCGTCAGCGAGATCTCCGGCACCAACACAATGGCCCCCCGACCCCGCTCCAGCGCGGCAGCAATCGCCTGCAGGTAGACCTCCGTCTTGCCGCTGCCGGTCACCCCGTGAAGCAGAAAGACCGGCAGTGACGCGCCCTCGTCGGCACGGGCCTCGCCAGAGCTCCCCTCGACCGTCATCCCGCCCGCGGCGAGTGTGTCGAGACCACGGGTGATCGCCTGCACGGCCTTGGCCTGGGCCTCGTTGAGCGGCAGAGGTGCGCTGGGCAGGATCTGCTCGCGCCCCCAGGGATCCCGTTCTTCGATCTGGGGCACGATCTCCACCAGCCCCTTGTCTTCGAGCCGGCGCACGGTGGAGAGACTGGCGCCGGTCAGTTGCAGCAGCTCGGCCAGCGGCAGGCTGCGGTGCTCCTCCACCACGTGCAGGATTTCCTTCTGCCGCGCCGACAGCCGCGGCAGCGGACCGTGGGCGGGCAGCAGCCGCACATGAAGACGGCGTCGCCAGTCGGCATCCGGCCGCCGGACGGCCTCCGGCAGGACCGTGCGAAGGGCCAGCTCGGCCGGACAACAGTAGTACGCGGCGATCCATCGGGCCAGCCGCAGCACCGACGGCGTCACCAGTGAAACACCGGCCACCACACGAAGGATCGGCTTGAGCCGCGGCAGCGGTGAATGCGGCAGGATTTCGGTGACCAACCCGTAGACCTTGCGCCGGCCCAGGGGGACCTCGACGCGCGTGCCGGGCTCCACCCGTCCCTCCCATTCCGGCGGGATCAGGTAGTCCAACTCCTTTCGCAGGGCCACTTCGAGAATGACACGGGCGACCATCGTGCGCGCCGGGCCAGTGTGCGCCGGCAGACCTGTCGCGGCAATGAAGGGTTGTTTCGCGCGGCCATCCGCGCGATGCACCGCCGCAGGCGAATGCCTTCGTCCCGGTCCTCAGGTCGAGGGGCGGGAGGCTGTTGCGTTCAACGCCGCTTCGAGCTCGGGGTTGGGAGGAAACCCGCCGGCACGGGCCTTTTGATAGTGCCAGCGGGCCAGCTCGAGCAGGGGCGGATCCCGGTGAAGGTAGAAGACGGCCAGGTTGTGATGAGCGGCGGCATACCCGGGCTCCAGCAAAATGGCCCGACGCAGCGCCGTTTCCGCGGCGGCGCGAAGCCCCTTGTGACTGAGCGCCAGTCCCAGGTAGTTCTGGACCTCGGCACTGCGCGGATCCAGCTCGGCGGCCCGGCTGAAGGCGTCCACCGCGTCGTCGTACCGCCCCAGGCGGAGGTAAACCTGCCCCAGGACCGATCGCACCCGCGCATCCCCGGGAGCGAGGCGCGCAGCCGCCTCGGCGTGTGGCAGGGCCTGTCCGGGCCGATCCCTTCGCAACTCGACCAGGGCAAGATTGGCCAGGGCCGTGGGATGCCGGGGTGACTGTTGAAGGATCTCGGAGTAAAGCCTCCCGGCGGCCTCGAGATTGCCCTGCTCGAAGGCCCGCCGGGCCTGTTCCAGCCGTTTCTCCACCTCCGGCGGGGCCGGCGCCGGCGGCGCGGTGGAGGCCGTTGCTGGAGCAGCCCCGGCCGCTCCCGGGGAAGGCCGGTCCGGTTCGGTCAAAGGAGCCGGGTCGGGAGCGCGGAGCAGGGCCAGTTCCTCGGCGGTGAAAGGCACCGGTTCAGCCTCCAGGGCCGCCAGGCGCGCACGCAGGGTGGCGACCGCCTCGGCGTGCGCCTGTGCCCGGGCAACCTCGTTGCTGCGGGCATTGAGGAGACGTTGTTCCAACGCGGCCTTCTCGAGGCGGAGGATGTCCAGATCGGATTCAAGGGTTGCAAGCCGGAGCTGCGATTGGCGGAGGGCTTCAAGGGTGTTGGTGCCCCGGGCGGCCTCCGCAGTGAGCCGCGCCAGTTGCTGTTTCAGCACGGCGTTTTCAGCACGGAGGGTTTCCAGCGTTTCGGCATCGGCCCGAAGCCGGTTCAGTTGTTCGTTCAATGCGGCCTTCTCGGCGGCCAACTGCCGGTTGAGCAGCTGCTGTTCTTCCAATTGACGCCGGGTTTCGCGCAGCGCCTGTTCCAGTTTTTCGAGGACCTCCGGCGGAGCGGCGGCCCGTTGGGCGGCCAGTTGTTCCTGCAGCCTGCGGTTCTCGCGGGCGAGCGCATCGGCGCGTTCGGTTTGCTCGGCCAGTTGTTGTTGGAGATGCTGCAGTTCCTGCTGAAGCACGGCGGAGGGATCGGTTGCCGCCTCTCCGGCTGCGGGCACGCGCTCCTGCAGACGGGCCAGTTCCTGCTCGAGCGCGGCAATCCGGTCCTGCGCCTGCCTGAGTTCCCGGGCTGCGGCGAGTCCGTGAGCGGTGAGTTGTTCATCCGCCATGGCCTTTTCGCGGGCGAGTCGCCGGGCCAGCTCGGTTTGCTCGGCCAGTTGACGCCGGGTTTGCTCGAGTTCCTCCCGCAATTGCCGGATCTCCTCCGATTGATCCGGTGTGGCCGACCGGCGCTGTGCCTCCTCGAGTGCCGCCCGCAAAAGATCCCGTTCCTTCTCCAAATCGCGGATCCGTGCCTGCGCCTTCGCCAGTTCCCTGGGATCCATGCCCGCGGGTTGCACGGAAAGGGCCTCACGCAGCCGCGCCTCGAGCAGGGCCTTGTCCGCCTGAAGTTGGGCCACCTGCTGGCGGAGCGTTTCGATTTCCCGAACCAGCGCAGGGTCGGGCGCGGGCGGCGCCGCCGGTGCGGATTCAGCAACGGCAGCAGGTTGCGGATTTGTCGAAGCCGGCGGGACGGTCCCGGCCTCCGGTGCCGCTGCGGTGGCACGCGCAATTTGCGTGGCCAGGTAGTTCAGCCGGAACCGCACGACCCTGGGATTCCAATCGGGCCAGCTTTTTTCGAACTGCTGCAGCGCCTGGCGCGCCTCCAGATACCTCGCCAGGGCGGCCCGTGGTTGCCCGAGTTCCAACAGCCGGTCCCCCTCACGGATGACCGAGTAAATGTGGATGTACTGTTGATCGGGGCCTTGGGCATCCGCGCCAAGCCCGAGCACGATCAGACAAAACCAGATCGCCAGCCAGAACCGTTTCATCCCACCGGCAGCCTACCGGCAGCCCGACCGGGTCAGCAACCCCATTGCCCGTGAGCCGCCGCACCCGTGGCATGCCTGCCAACCTGACGAAGGGAGACCGATTCCGCAGTGAAGCAAATGGAAGGCAACCACCCGGTCAGGCTGCCCTTGGCCGCATCTCTTCCGCCGGCGCGCACGGCGGGGATCAGGTGGAAATGCCCAGGGCGTGGAGGTCTTCCTCCAACATCCGGCGCAGCTTTTGAAGCGCCAGATTCTGGAGCTGCCGCACGCGTTCGCGGGTCACGCCGAATTTCCGCCCCACTTCCTCCAGCGTCTTTTCCGGACCCCCGTGCAGCCCGAATCGGAAACGCAGGATGGTGGCCTCGCGTTCCGGCAGCCGGTTGACCAGCTCCAACACCTTGGCCGCAGTGGTCCGGCGCTCCAGAACCTCCGCCGGGTTGGGCGACGACTCGTCGGGCACGACCTCGCCGAGCCGGCTGCTGTCCTCGTCGCCCAACGGCGCGTCCAGCGAAGCCGGCCGTACCGCGGCAGAACGCAGCGCCGCAACCTTGCGCGGCGTGGTCTTGAGTTCCTGAGCCAGTTCTTCCTCGGTCGGCTCCCGACCCAGCGCCTCCTGCAGCCGCAGCTCCGCCAGCCGCAGATGGTAAATCTTGTCGGCCACGTGAACGGGCAGTCGGATCGTCTTGCCCTGGTTGGCCAGGGCGCGGCGGATCGATTGCTTGATCCACCACGAACTGTAAGTGGAAAGCTTGCCTCCCTTGGCCGGGTCGAAGCGTTCGACGGCCTTCATGAGGCCGATGTTCCCCTCGTTGATGAGGTCCAACAACGGCAATCCCAAGCCCTCATATTCGCGGGCGATCTTGACCACCAGCCGCAGGTTGGCGCGGATCATGTGCTCGCGCGCGGTCTCGTCCCCCTGCTTGATGCGGGCAGCCAGCTCGATCTCCTGTTCCGGTGTCAGGAGCGGCACCTGACCGGCCTCGCGCATGTACAGGGTGATGGCACTGGCCGTTTCATGCGGCAACCCCTGCAATTCCTCCGCCAAATCGTTGGCCCGCGGCACAAGTGCCTGGGTCGTTCCCGACACTTCCACCGCCTCAGGTGACTCCTTCACCGGCTCGGCCTGTTGCTTTGCCGGCAGGACCGGCTTGGGATCAGGGGAAGTCTCCGCAACGGCCCGGACCACCGTCTTCGTCCGGCGGGACCGCTTGAGCCCGGCGGTGCCGGCCCGCGACCGCGACACCACACGCACGCCGGAGGCCCTCTTCGGCGTGCGCCCGGCGCGTCTCCGCTTGTTCCGTATGATTCGCATTGCAGTTTTGACTGGTGCGGCAGGGAATCCACCGACCCGCCTGCCACTTCCACGACTACAAGATTCGATGGTTGCGGTCAATTTTTTGTTCAAATATTTTGGCGCCGGAATGAGCAAAAAGTGTTGCACAGGTGTAAGCAATTCGACACCAACATGTTATACTGCGCCATCGGCCCCCGCCGGAAGGCCGGTGGCCCGGACGCACCCGGCTGCCTGTCTAAATCCTGCCGCAAAAGAACCGATCCACGCTGCCTGGAGAGGCCGGGCGCTTCCACCAGGGAACCGGCTCCCGGGCAGACCGGCACACAGGGAACATTGAGGTCCGGATGGACACGCCCTGCTACTCGATACGGGTGGTGGCGGAGCGGACCGGGTTGAGTCCGCACGTCATCCGCGTGTGGGAAAAGCGCTACGGCGCGGTGCGACCGAAACGCACCGGCTCGAACCGGCGCCGGTACTCGGAGCGCGAGCTGCAACGGCTGCTCCTGCTGGCCCGGGCGGTGGCGGCCGGGCACCCCATCGGGTGCATTGCCCGGTTGCCCGATGACCGCCTGCGGGCATTGGCCTCGCCGGAGGGAAACGGGGCAACCGCCACGCGGGCCGATTCCCAGCCGGGCACAGCCTGCGCCTTTGTGGGGGAGGCCCTGTGCCGCGTGGAGACGTTCGACGAGCCCGGACTCCGGCGCGTGCTCAACCGGGCACTGGTCACGGTGGGCCACCGCGGGTTTCTCTGCCGGGTGGCAACAGCCCTGATCGAGGAGGTCGGCCGGCAATGGCGGGAAGGGACGTTGACGGCGGCGCATGAGCATTTTCTCAGCGGCGTTTTGCGGGTGTTCCTCGGCCGCTTCGAGCCGCACACATCTGCCCGTGCCCCGCGTTTGGTGGTGGCCACGCCCTCCGGACAGCTCCATGAATTGGGCGCGCTGCTGGCCGGAGCGGCCGCGGCCCAGGTGGGATGGCGTCCCATCCAACTCGGCAGCAACCTGCCAGCCGCGGAAATCGCCGGGGCGGCCCTGCGCACCGGCGCACGCGCCGTGGCATTGAGCATCGTCTACCCGGCGGATGACCCTCTGTTGCCGGAGGAACTGCGCCGGCTGCGGGAGCTGTTGCCGGAAAAGACGCCGATTCTGGTGGGGGGCCGTGCCGCCCCCGCCTACCAGCCCGTGCTGGAGGAAATCCGGGCCATCCTCCACGCCGACTTGCCTTCCTTCTGCGATGCCCTGGACAAGCTGCGTGCCCTCCGGTGAGGTGAACCGTACGCACCCTCCGATCGGCCCGGACGCCGGGAATGCCGCTTCAGTTCGAAGTCAGTTCGAACGTTTTCAGCCACCGATCGGCCGGCTAAGGTGAACGGCGTGGAGAGGATGAAGACCGAAAGTCCGACCGAGACGGAAGCCGTGGGACGGGCCTGGGGATTGGAGGCCGGGCCCGGGTGGGTCGTTTTGTTGTACGGCGATCTGGGTTCGGGCAAGACGGTTCTCGCCCGTGGGGTGGCTCAGGGACTGGGGTGCCCGGCGCGGGTTCATTCTCCGACTTTCAGTCTGTTGCACGTCTACCGCGGTGGCCGGCTCCCGCTGTACCATTTCGATCTGTACCGATTGGACGGGCCCGAGGCGATTGCCCGGGCCGGCTTGGACGAGCAGCTCGTAAACGAGGGCGTCACGGTGATCGAATGGCCCGAACGACTGGGCGCCGGGGAAACCTGGCCGGCCTGGGCACCCGCCCCGCAACGCCTGCGCCGCGTGCTCCTCGAAATCACGGGACCCAACCAAAGGGAGATCCGATATGAAGATCTTGGCCTGGGACGGCTCGGCTGATCCGCGTTCGGTCGCCCTGTTGGAGCAGCGTGCCGGGGAGGAACCGACCCTTCTGGTGGAAACCGAGGCACCCGGCCAACGGTCGGCGGCGCTGCTGCAGGTGGTGGAGCGGATTTTGAGGGAAGCCGGCTGGCGCCCCGCGGACGTGACGGCCTTGGCGGTGGGATTGGGGCCGGGCTCCTACACCGGCATTCGCGCGGCCCTGGCACTGGCACAGGGCTGGCACCTGGCACGGGGTGTGCCGGTCCACGGAGCCGGCAGCGTGGAAGCCATCGCCGCGCGTGCCTGGGCGGCAGGTTGGCGCGGGCGCACCCGTGTGGTGGTGGATGCGCAACGCCGGGAACTTTACGTGGCCGGCTTCGCCCTAGAAGACGCGGGCTGGCGCGAGGTGGAACCTCTTCGGTTGGAGCCCGTCGAAACGTTGCAGCAAAGGGCCGACCGCTCCGACTGGCTCTGGACGGGGCCCGAGGTCACCCGCTGGTTTCCGGAAGGGCGTGTACTGGGCCCTTCGGCCGCCTGGGTGGCCCGGCTGGCCCTCCGCACCCAACCCCGCTCGCCGGAAGCGTGGGAACCGATCTACCTGCGCCCCGTGCAGTTCGTCAAAACCGCGCCCACCCGGGAGATCACAAGATGAAACCGCTCGAGGAATGTCGGCTCTACACCTTCGTGGACACGGCCTACCTGGAGGGACGCGACCCGGTTGAGGTGGCGCGACAGCTTTGCGAGGGCGGGGCCGATCTTGTGCAGATCCGGGCCAAGGACCTCGACCCGCACGAGATCCTCCGCCTGGCCGAACGAATTCTTCCGGTCACGCGTGCCGCCGGTGTGGGTCTGGTGATCAACGATCATCCCGATGTGGCGCGGGCCGTGGGCGCCGAGTTCTGTCACCTGGGCCAGGAGGATTTTTTCGATGCCGGTCACCGGCACGTCTCGGAACTGCGCCCGGCGGGAGCGACGTTCCGGGTGGGACTCAGCACGCACGCGCCCGAACAGGCACTCCGAGCGGTGGCCGCCGGGGCCGATTACGTGGCGGTGGGCCCGGTCCATCCCACCGGCACCAAACCGGGCGCCCCGCCGGTAACCCTGTCCTATGTCCGCTGGGCGGCAGAGAACCTGAGACTGCCCTGGTTTGCCATCGGCGGGATCACGCTGGAAAACGTGGACGAGGTGCTGGAAGCCGGGGCCCGGCGGATCTGCGTGGTGTCCGCCATCCTGAAATCGGCCCGTGTCTCGGAGACTTGCAGGTGGTTCCGGGAGCGTCTGGAACGGTTCGGCCGCGTTCCTTGACAGTGCATGACCGGCTTCTATAGTTCGCGCAACATGGAGTCTTCGGCTTCATCGTCGGACAAGGAAGAAGGCGGCGGCGGCCAGCCGTCGTTGAAAAGCTTCGTCAGTGCGGGGCGCGGTCCGTGGCGAAACGTCCCCGATCAGGAGTGGAACGATTGGCGCTGGCAGTTGCGGCACCGGATCAGCACCCTCGAGCAGTTGGAGCGGCTGTTGCCCACGCTCACACCCGAGGAACGCGCGGGCACCGTGCTGGCCAACCGCAAACTGGCCCTGGGCATCACGCCGTATTTCTTCAACCTCATTGATCCGGCGGACGAGTTCTGCCCGATCCGGCGCCAGGTGATCCCCCGGATCGAAGAAACCCGAACGGCCCCTTGGGAGATGGCCGACCCGTGCGGCGAAGAAACCCACATGCCCGTGCCGGGCCTGGTGCACCGCTATCCCGACCGGGTCCTGTTTCTGGTCACCGACCGGTGCGCATCCTACTGCCGGTACTGCACGCGCTCCCGGATGGTGAGCAACGCCAGCGGCTACGATTTTCATCCCCGGTTCGACCAGCAGATCGAATACATCCGGCGCCATCCCGAGGTGCGCGATGTGTTGCTGAGCGGGGGCGACCCGCTGCTGCTGAACGACGAAAAGCTGGGCGAACTGCTGTCGGCCCTGCGGGCCATCCCCCACGTGGAACTGCTCCGGATCGGGACGCGGATCCCCATCTTTCTGCCGCAGAGGATCACCGCGGAACTGTGCAACCTGCTGCGGCGGTTTCACCCTCTCTTCATCAGCGTGCACACCAACCACCCGCGCGAACTCACCCTGGAGTCCAGGGCCGCCCTCGAACGGCTGGCCGACGCGGGGATCCCGCTGGGCAACCAGTCGGTCCTGCTCCGTCACGTCAACGATGACCCGGAGGTCATGCGCGCCCTGGTGCAAAAGCTCCTGATGTGCCGCGTGCGGCCGTACTACCTCTATCAGTGCGACCTCATCGCCGGTTCGGCTCATTTGCGCACCAGCGTGCGCCGGGGTCTGGAGATCATGCAGCAGTTGCGCGGTTGGACCACCGGCTACGCCGTGCCCACCTACGTGATCGACGCACCGGGCGGCGGCGGCAAGGTGCCGGTCAGCCCGGAGTACGTTGTCGAACACACACCCGAACGCGTGCTGTTGCGCAACTACCAGGGCGAATGGTACGAATATCCCGAGGTGCCGGACTCGCCGGTGCCTGCTCCGCACCGGTTGCCGCACTGCGCACCTCAGTGCGTCTGAACCAACGGACCGCGCTCAGATCATCCGGACACGGTCCGCCGTGCACCGAGCGGCCGGTCCCGTTTTTGGATTTTCCACGGACCGAACTTGATCCATCTTGGACGGCCATGGGCAAGGGGAAACGACGCGAGGCGCGGGAACGCGCCGTCCAGTTTTTGTTCCAGTATGATCTGAATCCTCCGGAAAACCTGGAGGAGGCGCTGCGGGAATTCTGGGAAACCCAGCGGATGGCCGCACGGGGCGATTCCGGCGGCCCGACCTGGGGACAACCGGTCGAACCGCCGCCGCCCACCGCCGAGGAGATCGAGATCCGCGAGTTTGCCGAACCACTCATCCGCGGCACGGTGGCGCATCGCGAGGAAATCGATGCCAAAATCCGGCAGTACGCCAAAAACTGGGATCTCCACCGCATGGCCGTGGTGGACCGCAACGTGATGCGGCTGGCCATTTACGAAATGCTCTACCGGGAGGACATCCCGCCGGTGGTCAGCATCAACGAGGCGGTCGACATCGCCAAAAAGTATTCCACACCCGAAAGCGGAAAGTTCGTCAACGGGATCCTGGACCGGATCAAGAACGACCTGCTCCGCCCGGCCCGAACCCCGGCCGGCGGATGAACCCTCGGTCCCAAACGGTCCCTGCCGCAACCTCGTCCGTGTTCGCCGACCTCCATCTGCACACCCGCTTTTCGGACGGAACCTTCGCGCCGGAGGAACTGGCGGAGGAGGCCCACCGGTTGGGGTTCGGCTGCGTGGCCATCACCGACCACGACACGGTGGAGGGCTGCCCCGCCATGTCCCGCGCCTGCGCCGAACGCGGCATGGAATTCATCCCCGGAGTGGAGCTCACCGCCGAGCTCGAAGGACTCGAAATTCACATCCTCGGCTACGGGTTCGATCTGCAGGACGAGCCGTTTCTGCAGGCCATGCGCGGATTCCAGACCGTGCGGCAGCAGCGCATCCGTGACATGGTCGCCCGGCTCAACGAAATGAACATCCCGTTGGACGCCGACCGTGTCTTCGCGCTGGCCAACTGCCGGTCACCCGGCCGCCCGCACGTCGCACGCGCCCTGGTGGAGGCGGGCATCTGTCGCGACCTGGACGAGGCGTTCGAACGCTTTCTCAAAAAGCACCGGCCGGCATGGGTGCCCAAAAGCCGGATCCCCGCCCACGAGGCCATCGCCCTCCTTCACCGCGCGGGCGGAGTGGCCGTCCTGGCCCACCCGGGACTCTACTACGCGGACCCGCACCTGCCTGAACTGGTCCGCGCCGGTCTGGACGGCTTGGAATGTTTTCACACGAAACATTCCCCCTCCCTCACCGAGCATTACCTTTCCCTCGCCGCGCGGCACGGCCTGCTGGTGACCGGCGGATCGGATTGTCACGGTTACAGCAAAGGACAACCCCTGGTCGGTTCGGTACGCCTGGCACACGAATTCGTGGTCCAACTGCAGGCCCGCATCGCCCAACGCACCGCCGAGCGACAACAAAAACTCCATTCGACCCTCTCATGAAAGGATTGCTGGCCAAATTCAGAGCCGGCTTGCAAAAGACCCACAGCAAGCTGGTGCACGAGATCAAACGCGTCCTCTCCCGCTCCCCGCGCCTGGACGCCACCACACTGGAGGAACTCGAACAGGCCCTGCTGGTCGCCGACTTCGGCGTCGCCACCACCCAGGAAATCCTGGAGGCCGTGCGCCGGGCCTACGAAACCCAGGGCCCCGCAGGGCTCGACGTGGCCGCCATCGCCGAGCGCGAGGTCGCACGCATCCTCACCAACCCGCGCAACGGTTTGCGCAAGGCCGCCCACATGACCACGGTCGTCTCCCTGGTGGGTGTCAACGGCACGGGCAAAACCACCACCGCAGCCAAACTCGCCCACGCCGTCCGACAACAGGGTTACTCCGCACTCCTGGCCGCATGCGACACCTTCCGCGCCGCCGCCATCGAACAGCTCAAACTCTGGGGACAACGACTCGGCGTGGAAGTGATCAGCGGCGCCTACGGAGCCGACCCGGCCGCCGTGGCCCATGACGCCGTCGCCTCCGCGCGCGCCCGCGGGATCGACTACGTGTTCCTCGACACAGCCGGCCGTCTCCACACCAAGCACAATCTGATGCAGGAACTGCAAAAGGTGCACCGTGTCGTGGGCAAACAAATCCCGGGCGCACCCCACGAGGTCCTCCTCGTCGTGGACGCACCCACCGGAATGAACGCCCTCCAACAGGCGCGTGAGTTCCACAAGGCCGTCCCGTTGACCGGCCTGATCGTCACCAAACTGGACGGCACCAGCAAGGGCGGCATGGTCGTGGCCATCCAGCGTGAACTGGGCGTCCCCGTCAAATTCATCGGCCTGGGCGAGCAACCCGACGACCTGCAACCCTTCGATCCCGAACAGTTCGCAAAAGCCCTGTTCGCTGAATGACCACCCCGGGCAGCCACCAACCCCGGCTGCCGGCAACAGCAAGCCCCCATACCGCCGCACCGATCCCCCACGGCCGGGTCCCGTGCCCCGTTGACAATCCCAATCCCAACCGGAAACTTGACGGCGTGAAAACATCGTCCCACCGCATGCCGCCACGGCTGGGTCCGAGCACCCTCCTGGCACTCTCACTACTGATTCCCATCGCTCACCCGGCCCGGGCCGCCGAGCCGATCCGGCCCCGTGAAAAAATCGAGCTGTTCAACGGCCGCGATTTCACCGGCTGGTATCTGTTCACGCCCGGCGGCGATCCCACCAACACCTGGTCCATCCGCAACGGCGTCATCCACTGCACCGGCCGCCCCGCCGGATACATCCGCACCGTGGACGCCTATTGCGACTACAAACTCACCGTGGAATGGCGCTTCCTGACGCCGGGCAACACCGGTGTGCTGCTCCACATGAGCGGGCCGGACCAGGTCTGGCCCCGCAGCATCGAGGCCCAGGGCATGTACGGCAACCAGGGCGACTTCTGGGTCATCGGCGGGACCGATTTCAAGGAACACCGCGGCCGCAAGGAACGCCGAGTCCCCAAACAGGGTCCTTCCCACGAAAAACCCGTCGGGGAATGGAACACCTACGAAATCATCTGCAAGGGCGATACCATTCGGGTCTATGTCAACGGCCACCTCGCCAACCAGGCCACCGAGTGTACCGTCACCTCCGGCCACATCTGCATCCAAAGCGAAGGCAGCGAATTCGAGGTGCGCCGCGTCACCCTCGAGCCCGTGGAGTGAACCTTGGCGCAACCTGCCCCCCGCAACCTGTCGGTCGGACCCGGAAGCACCAGGGAAGATCCTGAAACAACGGCGACTGCCCCCCAACCTCACCCCGCCGCGATCGGCAACCGCCCCCGGCCCACCCGCATCGCCCGGTAGGCCGTGGGCGTCATCCCCGTGTAGCGCTTGAAACTACGGTTGAAATGCGGGATGGAACCGAACCCCACCGCCGATGCCACCTCCGCCACGGGCAGCGCCGGGTTCAGCAACAGGTCCTTGGCCCGCTCCAGCCGCACCCGGTTCAGGTACTGCGTGAAGGTCATCCCCATCGTGCGGTGGAACAGCTTGCAAAAATAGTACGGACTCAGCCCTACACGCCGCGCCACCTCCCCCAGCGGCAACCGCTCCCCATGATGCTCCTTGATGTAGGCCAGCGCCTGCGCCAACGCACACGGCTTGCCGTGCCGATCCGCCAGAATGCGCCGGCTCGCCACGTCCCCCAAATGATCCGCGTAAATGCGCAACAGCCGCACCACCGCATCCAGCTGCGCAGCCTCCAGCACGACCAACTCCGACAGCATCCCCGCCAAACGGTCCGCAGACACCTCCACGCCCCAGGCGCGAAGCTGTGCCGACGCCGCCTCCAACTCCTCCCGGCCCGGCCGCCTCAGCAAAAGCCGGTTGGTGTGCAACATCGCAGCCGGCTCCCCACACAACCGCACCGGCACCGCCAAAACCGTCATCCCCGCCACACAACAAAACCGCTCCACCGAACGACCCGCCTCCAGCGCCCGACGCAATTCCTCCTGCCGCCGCTGGCACACCGCTTGACCCTCCGCCGTCTCCACCACCCGCCGACAGACCGGATTGTCCAGAGCCAGCAAACCCACCCCATCCGCTGGCAACGGCCACAACGTCACCCGCAACCCCGTGGCCCGGTGAAACGCAGCCTCGAACCCCTCCGCCTCGTGCACCTGTTGCAGCACCCGAAAGGCCTGCTCCTGCGAACACTCCTGCATAAGATAACGTGCTGTCATAAGCATCTATAAATCACGAATCTTGAACGTCAAGGAAAAGTTCGCACCCGCTTTTGGCCGGCCCCCGCGGCTGCAACCTTCCCCACACCAGCAAACGCAACCCGCAGCCGCCGGATCGCACTCTCCAGGACCCCGGCCGGGCGCCGGCCCACCCCGCTCGGCCCGCCGGTGAAGTCCGCCGACGACCCCAGCAGCGGGCGTAAAACCGGCTCCCCGACCCGAACCGCCAGCGGTCCAGCGTTCGCGACCACCGCCCGTGCGGCAACCGCCGACAGCCGCCGGCTCGTCCATTGCCTTCCACCCACCTCGGTCCGGGCGTTTGACTTGGTTCCGAACCATCCCTAGACTGAACGAGCATGCTGGCAACGGGCACCAAAGCAACCGCCACCCCCGCTGCTGATTCCCGGGAAGCCGAGGTCGGTCTGCTCTGGAAACGGATCACTGGACCTTTGGAGGGATTCTTGGATCAGGTCTCGGCTCATCTGGCCGGGCAGGTACGATCTTTCGACCCCGAACTCACGGGCTTGGCGGAGTACACCCTGCAAGGGACCGGCAAGCAACTGCGCCCCACCCTGGTTGGTCTGGTCGGTCAGGCTCTGGGCGGCACCACGGAAGAGCACGTGCGTGTGGCGGTCATCATCGAAATGATTCATCTGGCCACACTGGTCCATGACGACGTCATGGACGAGGCGTCTTTGCGCCGGGGACGGCTCACCGTGGCCGCCCGATGGGGGAACGAGACTGCGGTGTTGTTCGGGGACTGTCTGTTTGCGCAGGCCCTCGTTCAGGCAGCGTCCTTTCCCACGCCGGAGGTGTGCCGGACCGTCGCCCAGGCCACCCAGGTCGTCTGCACGGGAGAGATCTTGCAAACGCGCTATCGGCGTGACTTCGAACGATCCCGGCATTCCTACCGTCGGATCCTCGAGATGAAAACCGGCGAGCTGTTTGCACTTGCATGCGAACTGGGCGCCTGGTGCAGCAGGGCCCCGGCCGGTATCCGGGAGGCACTGCGACGATTCGGCCTGGCCTTTGGAACTGCCTACCAGTTGTACGACGACTGCCTGGACCTCGTGGGGGAGGAACAGAGGGCCGGCAAATCCCTGGGCACCGATCTGGCCAAGGGGAAATTGACCCTGCCCATCCTGCTGGCTTGGGAACGGGCGGACGCCCGGGACCGCAGCCGCCTGGAACGGTGGATCCGGGAATGGCACCCCCAGTATTTGCCCCGACTCCGCCAGTTTCTGGACCGTTATCAGGCACTGCCGGGCGCCCTGGCCGAAGTGCACGACCACCTGACCCGGGCCGGCCGTGAACTCGCACATCTACCCGCCCCCGTGCAGAAAGAGGGGCTCAGGGCCGCCGCTGAATTCCTGGCCCGTCAAACGGACAACCTGACGACCCCCGGTTGACCGGTTCCCGGACACGTCATGGCTCAGGAACCCATCCACCCCGGTTCCGTCTCGGCCCCCGTACCGGACTCCCACCCCGAGCAAACCGGTCCGCCGGACGAATCTTTGGTGGAACGAGCCCGACAGGGCGACCTGGAAGCGTTTGACCTGCTCATGCAGCGTCACCAGGAGCGCATCTACCAGGTCATCTACCACATGATCTCCCACCACGAAGATGCCAGGGACCTGACCCAGGAAACCTTCATCACCGCCTATCACGCGCTCGAGCGGTTCCGCGGCGACGCCGCCTTCGGCACTTGGCTGTACCGCATCGCCGTCAACAAGACCCTCAACTTCCTGGAAAAAAAGAGACCCGAACGCAGCGGACCCAGCCTCAACGACCTCGACGCCCGTGCCGAACACGATCCCGATCTGGTCGCCCTCATCACAGAACAGACACCCCGCCGCGACGTTTCCCTGGCCGAGTTGCGCCAAAAGTTGAACGAAGCCATGATGAAATTGTCTGAAAAGCATAGACTGGTCGTGGTCATGCACGAGGTACAAGGTATGCCGCACGAGGAAATCGCCCGGATCCTGGACTGCAGCGTGGGCACCGTTCGCTCGCGCCTCTTCTATGCGCGACAGCAACTGCAGGCATACCTTTCGGACTACCTTTGAACGACTCGCAACACCATGGAAACGCCGTCCGGAGAATTCGAAAAACTGCGCCGCCTGCTGGCCTTGAAGCGCTACGAGCGGCCACCGGCCGGCTGCCTTGACGACATGCGCCAGGCCGTGCTGGCACGGCTGCGCCAGGAGGAGAACCGTCAGGCCGCGTCACCCGCGGAACCCAGGACCCCATGGTGGCTGGTGATCCGCGAGGTTCTGCCCCCCCGACCGCTCTGGGCCGGCCTGGTAGGCGTGGGCGTCTCCGCGCTGGTCATCGGCGCCCTTTGGCAGGCCGAACAACTGCAATTGCCGGGAGGGTTGGAAGGAGCCGGTCTGGCACCCGTCGAGGTGCCGGCCGCGCGTCCGACCTGGCCGGCCGAAGCGCCGCCGGCCCTGCCCGTGCTGGCCCAACCCGGCGGACTGTTGGCCGCCACCAACCTGCCGTTGTCCCCGGCCAGGGAGACCGTCCCGGGCGGCATGCCCGGCGGACTTTTCGCGCCGCCCTCGCTCGAAGTCCAACGCGCCAGCAGCGCACCTCCGGCCGTGCAGACGGTGCCGTGGCGTTGAGCCGGCGGGAGCGGCCAGGACGTCCGGTCTCGGGCCAGCAGACGGGGACCGGCCCGCTCGGCCGCGGCCGTCTCCTTCGGCGCCGGGCGCCAGCGCCCGTATCCCCGCAACCCGGCTGGCAACATTGACAGACGCGCACCCGGCTTTCTAGGTTGCATCGGTCCCGCTGCTCGCGGCAGCCCCGACCGACCTGCCGGCCTGCGACAGGATCGGAAGGGCGATTTCCCAACCGGCGGCGGCAACCCAACTATGGCCAATACGATTCTGGTGGGCGCCCAGTGGGGCGACGAAGGCAAGGGCAAGATTATTGATGTGCTGACGGAAGAAGCCGACGTGGTGGTGCGGTACGCCGGTGGCAACAACGCCGGGCACACCGTCTGGGTCGGAACCGAACGGTACATCCTTCATCTCGTCCCCTCGGGCATCCTGCGGCGCGACAAGCTTTGCGTCATCGGCAACGGGGTGGTGATCGATCCGGTAGGCCTGGCCGAGGAAATCCGCGGTCTGCGCAGGCTGGGGGTCAAGGTCGGAGACAACCTCCGGATCAGCGAGACCGCTCATGTCGTGCTTCCCTACCATCGCGAGCTAGACGTGGCACGTGAACAACGGCAGGGACGCCAGCGCATCGGCACCACCAAACGCGGGATTGGCCCTGCCTATGCGGACAAGGCCGCACGAGTGGGCCTGCGCATGGTGGACCTGGTGCAACCCGACCTGTTCGCCGAGAAACTCAAGCGCCGGATTCGCGAAAACAACCAGGTGCTCCGCGCCTGGGGATCCCGGCCCCTCTCCTACCGCAAGGTGCTGGAGGCTTATCAGGCCGCGGGGACCTTCCTCAAACCTTTCGTCACCAATACGGTCCAGGTCCTGCACCGGGCCCTGCAGGAGGGCAAAAGCCTCCTGTTCGAGGGCGCCCAGGGTACGTTCCTGGACATCGACCACGGGACCTACCCGTTCGTCACCTCGTCCAACACCACCGCGGGCGGGGCTTGCACCGGATCGGGCGTGCCGCCGAACCGGATCGACCGCGTGGTGGGCGTCATGAAGGCGTACACCACACGTGTGGGCGAAGGACCGCTGCCCACGGAAGACCCGGCGTTGGGCGAGCTGTTGCACGGCATGGGTCGCGAATTCGGCGCCACCACCGGCCGCCCCCGCCGTTGTGGCTGGTTCGACGCTGTGGCAGTGCGCCAGGCCGTGCTCATCAACGGCGTGGACTCCCTCGCCGTCACCAATCTCGACGGACTCGACACCGTCGAGACGATCAAGGTCTGCCTCGCCTACCGGGTCGGCCGCCGGCGTTACGACAGTCTGCCGGCCGACGCCGCGGAGCTGGCCGCCTGCGAACCGGTTTACGCCGAGTTCGCAGGCTGGCGCACACCCACCAGCGAGGTTCGGCGCTGGAAGGACCTGCCGGCCCGTGCCCGTGCATATCTCAGGGCGCTGGAAGACCTCGTGGGCGCTCCCATCCGAATCGTCTCGGTGGGGCCCGCCCGGGAACAAACCATCTTCCGCTGACCCGCCACCATGGCCGAACCGGGCACCGAACTGAGCGCACCCACCGGCACACCGCCCCTCCTGGGCACGCCCGGGAACTCCAACGGCTCCACGCTCAGCCCGGAAGCGCGCGCCGCCCTGCCCCGGCACGTCGCCATCATCATGGACGGCAACGGCCGCTGGGCCCGGCAACGCGGCCTGCCCCGGATCGAGGGACACCGCCACGGTGCCGAGTCCGCGCGCGCCGTGGTGCGGGCGGCGGCAGAGTTGGGCATCCAGTATCTCACCCTGTACGCATTCTCCGTTGAAAACTGGAACCGCCCGAAGGAGGAGGTCGACGCCCTCATGAAATACCTCCTCCACTACCTCAAGACCGAGACCGCCGAACTGCAACGCCACAACGTCCGGCTGCACGTCATCGGGCAGATCCACCGCCTGCCCGAACCGGTCCAGGCACAGCTCAAAAAAACCCTCCATGCCCTCTCCAAGAACAACGGCCTGACCCTCATCATGGCCCTCAGCTACGGCGGCCGCACCGAAATCGTCGAGGCGGTGCGAAGCATCGCCCGGCAGGTGCGCGAGGGCAGAATTGATCCGGAAGAAATTGACGAACGCCTCTTTGCCCAGCACCTCTGGACGCGGAACATCCCCGATCCGGACCTCCTGATCCGCACCAGCGGCGAGATGCGGGTGAGCAATTTCCTCCTCTGGCAGATCTCCTACTCCGAGCTGGTGATCACTCCGGTCCTGTGGCCGGACTTTCGCAAACCGCACTTCTACGCCGCTCTGGAGGAATACGCGCGCCGCCACCGCCGGTTCGGCACGGTCTGAAAGCCCGGCCCGGCCCGAACCGCCCCTCAACCGTTGCCCACGCGCACCCGGCGGGTCAGCCGCTGCAGTTCCGCCACCGAAATCAGCCGCTGCTGCACCTTCAACCAGCCCTGTTCCCTCAGCGAACGCCAGCCAAACCGGCGCGCAGCTTCCCGCAACTGCCCGGCCTTCACCCCCGGCTCGATCCGATCCGCCAGGTCCTCGTTCAACACGAAGAATTCGAACAATCCCACCCGCCCGCGGTACCCGCGCTGCCGACACTCCACACAGCCGCGGCCGCGCCACAACGACAGTTCCCCCACGGCGCATCCGAGGACCCGGGCCATCTCTTCGCGCAACTCGGGTGTCACCTCCGGGTCCGGCTCCAAACAATGCCGGCAAATCCGCTGCGCCAACCGTTGGGCAATGCTGGCCACCAACGAGGCACCCAGCACACTCGGTTCGATCCCCATCTCCAACAGGCGCGTCACAGCTGTGACGCTGTCGTTGGTGTGCAGGGTCGAGAACACCAGATGCCCCGTCTGCGCGGCGCGCACCGCGATCTCGGCGGTTTCCGTGTCCCGGATCTCCCCGATCAGGATCACGTCCGGGTCATGCCGCAGCACCGCACGCAGGCCGTTGGCAAAGCTCAGCCCGATCTCTTCCCGGATCTGGATCTGCGAGATCCCATGGATCTGGTATTCCACCGGGTTTTCCAAGGTGATGATCTTGCGGCCCTCGTCGTTGGCCTGGGCCAGCGCGGCGTAGAGCGTGGTGGTCTTGCCGCTTCCCGTCGGGCCGGTCAACAGCACCATCCCTTGAGGCAGCTGCACCAGCTCCCGCATCAGGGCCTCCTGTTCCGGTTCCATCCCGAGCTGGCCGAGGTCCAGAAAAAGACTCTGCCGGCCCAGCACGCGCAGGCAGAGGGCCTCTCCGTGCGCCGTGGGCAGGACCGAGACCCGGAGATCGTACGATTCCCCGCCGGTCTTCATGGCGATGCGACCGTCCTGCGGCAGGCGTTTTTCCGCAATGTTCAGACCGGCCATGATCTTGAGCCGCGAAACCAGGGCGGCGTGCAGTTTGCGCAGACCGGCCGGAACCGGAATCGTCTGCAGCACCCCGTCAATCCGGTATCGCAGCCGGATCTCGTCCGGGTACGGCTCGATGTGGATGTCAGTGGCATCCAACCGGAGCGCCTCCACCAAGATCTGATCCACCAACCGCGCGATGGAAGCCTGCACCGCCGGATCGTCCTCGGCCGGCTTCACGTCGAACACCATCTCCGCGCCCGTCTCCTCCCAGGCCCGATCGTCGCGCAACTGTTGAATCGTCTCGGCCCCCAGTCCGAAATGCCGGCGCAGCGCGGCCTGGATCGCACTGGGCGTGCTCAATACGAACTGCAAAGGCCGGCGCAGAATGAGCCGCAGGTTCCCTTCCTCCATCGGAAGCGGCGGCTCTGAAACCGCCACCACCAGCGCATCCCCCTCGCGCCGCAACGGCAGCAGGCGGTAGTGAAAGACCAGTTTCAGCGGCACCTCCTGCAGAACCTCCCGCGGCACCTCCAGCGTGCTCACGTCCTCGAAAGGCATCCGATGCAGCTCGGCCAGCGCACGATAGGTGTCCTCCTCCGAGGCGTAGTTCAGCTCCACGATGGCCCGGTGCTGCGGAATGCCCAGCCGCGCCTGCCGGCGCCGGACCAGTTCCAGCAACTTGGGCGACAGCACCCCCCGCCGCACCAGCAGCTCACCCACCTCCACCGGCTCCGCGGCCCCGTTCGCGTTCATTCCACCGGCACCTCCACTTCGCGCGTGCCCCGGAAAGGCACCACCACCGTCTGGGTTCCCGCCTGCCGCAGGCGCAGCTCCAGACGACCGATCGTGTCAATCACCACGTCCCCCACCACCCGGGCCCCCGGCGGCAGGATCTGCAACCGATCATCCACCTGCACATAGGCCCTTTGCACACCGTCGGCGGTCTCAAAGTACCCCTGGTAGGTGAGCCGGAACTTTTGGGTCTTGCGCACCGGCGGCGGAGGGGGAGGAGGAGGCCGGAAGTACGTCGTGACAAAGGCTGACGTCAGATTCGTTCCCGCCATCACGCGTCGCCACGCGTTCGACCCGAAGCGGTCCGCGAATGCAGGCCCCGGCAAGGGCGCCTCTGCCGCCACCCCAGCACCCGAGCCCGCCACCGGCACCCCGGACGGGGCATCCTCCAGGTCCCGCAGAACGTTCAAGCCGGCCAGCAGCCCCGTCGCCAGGGCCAGGCTCACCACACCCAATGTCCGCTGTACCGCCGGAATCATGATTCGGGCCGGGCCTGCGGATGCAGACAAAATGCGCTGATCACCACGTCCAACGCCGTCACATCCGGGTTCGCGCTCACGTTTTTCATCAGCATGCGGTCCACGAAAAAGGACTGGGTCTTGCCCTCGATCGGTGCGCCGTCCCCCACTGGCCCATCTTCCGGTCGCCATGGCAGCAGCCGGAGGAAGCGTTCCAAGGCAGGGGCCGGGCCGGCCACCTCCAATCGGATCCGAAAGTGATGCCACAGCGGCTCGCCGGATTCGCCGCCAGCATAGGTCAGGGTGGGCAACACGGTCAGATTGCTGACAGCCCCCACCCGGCAGTGCAGCGCCGTGAGCAATGCCTGCTGCGCCGTGGCCAGCAGCGCCCAGTGCAGGGAGGGCGGCGCCAGGTTCGGATCGTAATCCGGGTAGTGCGCCCAAACCGCGTCGGACACCGCCACCTTGGCCGAGGCGGCCCGCGCCCGCAGATCGGCCATCGTCAAAAACCGCTGCCGGTCGAACTCGAGCAACTGGAACTCCTGGGAAAGCCGCTGTTGGGTGGTGTCGTCCCAGACGACCCGCCGGGCGAGGCCCTGCCCCGCCTGCAAGAGTTGTTCGGCCGCACGCCGCATCTGTCCGGCCGCCTCCTGCAACACGGGTGTGGCCAAGCTCTGAACCTGCGCATTCGTCCGGGCCATGGCCACCAAGCGCTTCCGCGCCTCGGCCACCGGGCCGTCCAACTCACGCGCCCGCAGGCTCAGGGAGCGGTAACCGAACCAGTAAAGCCCCGCCACCACGCCCGCCAGAATCAGCGTGCCCGCCTGCGCGCGTCGGATGGTCCTCTCGGAAATCATGGAGCCAGTCCCGTCGGTTTCGTGCCCGGTCCCTCCGACCCGGTCCGGCCGGCCGGCGCCGCCCAGAGTGTCGGCCGCCGAATGACATTGGTCCCCCACCGCACCTCGGACACGCGCACGTTCTGGAACAAACTGCGCCACCCACCGTCGGCCATGTCGAGCACCAGCACGAAATGCCGGTCGGGTATGAGCACCGTGGGATCCACCCAGTTCCGTCGCTGACCGGCCGGCAGGGAATCCACCCGGCTGAACAGCGGGTCGCGCCGCAGATCTGTCACCAGCTCGCTCAGGATCCGCAGCGTCGCTTCACCGGTCGCCGGAATGCACAACTCCGCCACATACGTCGGGTTGGGCGGCGGCTCGGCCAGCCAGGCCAGCAGCCGCGCAAGCGGGCCGTTGGTGTCCGGCGGCTGCCAGGTCGCCCCGCGGGCGTAGCTTTCCGCGTCCGCCAGCAGGACGGTCCAAAAATCGTGTCGGGAGCGGGCCTCCTCGCACGCACGCAACGTCTCCAGCAGACCCAGCGTGCGCTCCTGCTGATCCCACAACGGCCAGTACCGCGCAAAGGCGGCGTCCCTCCGGCGGGTGGCTTCGGTCAGATCCTCCAGGGCGGCCATCGCCGATTCGGTTTCCCGCACCAGCGCCTCCTTCTCGGCCACCCGTTGGGCCTTCCGCCACATCCCCGCACCGAGCAGCAGCCCCACCAGCCCCAGGAAGAGCATGGCCAGTCGCAGCAACAAAGCCGCCTGATGCATCTGCCGGCCGTACACCCGCAAGGCCGGCGGCAACAACGACGGTTCCTCCGGCCGCCGCGTGCACGCGTGCACGGCAGCCCCCACGGCCAGCGCATACTCACCCAGCGCCAGCGTGCGCTCTCCGCGCCGGATCTCCGGCCAGACGCGCCAGGCACGGCCACTGACTTCCTTCAAGGCCTCCACGAAGCCCGGCCATCGAACCGGGCCGCCGGAAACGTACAGATACCCGTCCAACCACGCCTCGCCCTCCGGCCCCGATCGGCCCGCCAGCGCACCGGCCCGTTCCACCCGCGTCCACCACGCCCGCAGCGCCTCCGCGAGCACGGCCTCTTTCTGCCCCCCGGTGAACAGATCGGCGCCCAACAGCAGCCCCTCCGCCTCTGCCGGCCGGCACTTGCGCACCTCCGCCAGGCGTTCCACCCACGCCTCCGCACCCACCGCCTCGGTCAACGCCCAGGCCGGGCGCCGGTCGCGAACCCGCACCAGCAACGTCTCGGCCGCACCCACCTCCAGCAGCCACGCGTCCTTCCCGTCGGGCACCGCCCAACACCACGCCTCCGCCAACGCACGCGGCGCACTGCACACGTGCCGCACATCCGTGATCCGGGGCGCCGTCTCCTCGAGGAACTGCTGCACGTCTTCCAGCCGTGCCAGTGTCAAAAACCACGGCTGCTGCCAGCGCCCCTGTGGCGGCAACGGCGTCGCCTCGTACAGCCAGGGACCCTGCCCCAGGCCCCGCAGCCGCGCCGTCTGTTCCTCGATCAATCGGGGCAGATCGGCAGCCGTGCCGGGGTGCGGCACATCCAGGATCTGCGAAAAGCTCAGGCGGGGCGGCAGGACCGGCACCAGCGCACATTCACCCCACCCCTGCAGAAGGACCTGCAGATGGCGCCGGACCTCCTCCGTGGAAACCAGCCCCTCCTCCTCCAGATCCACCACGCGGGCGTCCACCCACTCCAACCGGCCGGCCCGGCATTCACCCAGGACGAGCTTCACACGACTGCGGCCGCGATCCAACGCAATCAACCGTTGTCGTCCCCCGGGCCCCATCACGTTCGTCTCTTGGTCGTCCCGCGCGCCGGTTCAGTCCTCGTACACCACGAACTCGCCCTTTTCGTTGACGATGGTGGCCGTGACGAAAATCAGCAGGTACCGCGGTTTGTCCACCTCGGTCCGCCGGCGAAAGGCCGCGCCGATGATGGGGATGTTGCCCAGGATCGGCACCGCCTCCACCATGGTGGTCCGTTCCCGCTCCAACACCCCGCCCATCACCACGGTTTCGCCCGACCGCACCACGACGCGCGTGGCCAGCTCCTGCGTGCGATACTCGGGCAGCTTAAGGGTGAAGGAATTCAGCACCTGCTTGTTCTGCGCGTCATAGTCGGTGAGCGTGGCAAAGGGGACCAGTTGCACGTCCGTGTTCACCCGCGGGTTCAGCGCCAGAATGATGTGTTTGCCGTCCCCGGCGATGCTGGCCAGCACGTTCAACTCCGCCCCCGCCGTCACCTTGGTGGGCTTGCCGCTGGGCACCCAGGAAGAAGCCGTGTAGTACTGCTGCACCGTCTGCTTCACCTGGTACTCCTCGTAATAGTACTGAACCTTGCCGTCCGAGATGGTGGCCGGCCGGTTGTTCAACACCGTCAGGCGCGGCGCGCTGATCGTCTGGCTTTCCCCGCTCTGTTCCAGCGCACTCAACGTGGCGCTCAGCGCGCGCCGGCCCAGGATGTTGGTGAACACCTCCTGCAACCCGATCCCCACCGCCGGGATGTTGTTCTCGGTGGGGAAGCTCTGTAGATTGGCCAGCCCGGTGAAATCCTGCGGCACCCGTACACCTTGCAACGCCCGGCCCGTCTCCCACAGGGCGCCCAGCTGCAGGAACGCCGGCTTGGAAATCGTCACAAACCGCGCCTCGATCAGCACCTGCTGGATCGGCCGGTCGAACTCCTCGATCAACCGCTCCAACACCTCCAGCTGTTCGGGCGTCCCCCGCGCCACCAGCAGGTTGCGCTCGTAGTCAATGTACCAAGTGCCGGTGAAGAAGTTGGTGATGGCCTGCTCCAACGAGGGCGCATCCGGGGCCTCGTCGTTGACAAACTTCCGAAATTTCTGGGTCTCGGTGATGGTCACCACGTTGTTGGGGGCCTGCGTCCGGGTGCGCACCACCTCGTCCGCCCCGAACTGGGCCGGGCGCACGAACCCCGTCCGCAGCCGGTAGAAGCGCGTCTCTTCCATCAGCTTCTTCGGATCCTTGGCGTCCGTGACCCAGATCAGTTCCGGCCCCACCTGAAACTGCACCTCGTAATTCCGCGACACGTACTTCAGAAACTCCGACAGCTTCACCCTGTCCACGTTCACGCTCAACGTCTGCTTGAGCACCGGCAGCGATTTGTCAGCCACAATGTTGATCCCGGTCGTCTGGCTTAGCTGCACGATCAGGTTCTCCAGCGTCACGTTGTCCAGATGAATCGTGACCTCCTTTTCCAGCAGCTTGGCCATCGGCCCGCGAGCGGCCTCCAGATCGAACATCGGGCCCTTCTCCCGCCGCACCACACCGTAACTCTCGGGGATCAACCGGCTGCTCTCAATCTTCTCGATGGTGTCCCGGACGTCCTTGCTGGCCGGCAGCCCGCGGTCCTTCTGCTCGGTCAGCAAACCGGGGATCGTCGGGTTGAACACCGAATTGGCCGCGTTGATCTCCCGGATCTTGTCCTCCAGCGCCTTCTCACGGGCCGCTTGGCGCTGTTGCGTCACCCACGAATGCAGCCGTTGCACCGCACCATCCTCCGGCGCCCGTGCCAGCAACATGTCCGCCTCTTCCTGGGCCTGCTCCCACCGGCCCTTGCGCGCCAGCTCCAAGACCGACTCGATCTCCGCATCGTAATCGGGACTGTACCGCACCGGCCGCGACTCCGAAGCCTCTCCCCCGGCCCGCGCCGGCGCACCCACGGGCCCCTCCGCCACCGGCACCTGCCGACAGGCCGAGCCTGCCAGAATCAGCACCGTGCTCAGAACCCAGGAAAACAGAGAACCTTTGCGCGACATTTCGGCAATCATGGACGCTGGAGCCCGGCCCCTCATTCGAGCCGCAGCCGCAACCATCATGCGCCAGCATTCCCAACCCCCGCAACCAAAACCCGCCCCGAAACCATCCGCCGCCCACCTCGCCCCCGCCGGGGCCCCACTCCGGCCCCGGGCACCGTACGGACCCAATCCGCCGCCCCGGCTCCGCCCGCCTACAAAAAACTTCCCCACCCCGCGCATCAGTGTTTCAATGCGCGCCCCGATGAAAGTGCTGGTCATTGGCGGCGGCGGCCGCGAACACGCCCTGGTCTGGAAACTGGCGCAATCCCCGCACGTCACCGAACTCTGGTGCGCCCCGGGCAACGCCGGGATCGCCCGCGAACCGCTGCGCTCCGGGACCGGGACCGCCCGATGCGTGCCCGTTGACGCCGAGGACCTCCCTGCCCTCCTGAAGTGGGCCTCTGAAAACCGGCCCGACCTGACCGTCGTGGGGCCGGACAACCCACTGGCGCTGGGCGTCGTGGACCTTTTTCAATCCCACGGCCTCAGAGCCTGGGGGCCCACCCGCGACGCCGCCCGGTTCGAGGCATCCAAGATCTTCTCCCAACAGTTCATGGAACGGCACGGCATCCCCACTGCTCGCGCCGCCACGTTCACCGACCCGGCCGAGGCCATCCGTTATGCGGAGACGCTGGGCGGCCGCTGCGCAGTGAAGGCCGACGGCCTCGCGCTCGGCAAGGGCGTGCGGGTCTGTCGCGGAATCGAGGAAGCCCGCACCGCCATCCAGGACCTCATGACCCGTCGCGTGCTCGGACCCGCCGGGGAACGCGTCGTCATCCAGGAGCTGCTCGAGGGCATCGAAGTGTCGCTTCACGCCCTCTGCGACGGCAGCGCGGCCCTCCCCTTCCCCACCGCCCAGGACCACAAACGCCTCGGCGACGGCAACACCGGTCCCAACACCGGCGGCATGGGCACCTACAGCCCCACACCGTTCCTTTCCGATGCCGAATTGGCCGCGGCATATGATCGCATCCTGCGTCCCTGGCAGGAGGGTTGCCGAGCCGAAGGGATCCTGTTCCGCGGGGTGTTGTACCCGGGCATCATGCTCACCCCCGCGGGCCCGCGCGTCCTCGAATTCAACGTCCGCTTCGGCGACCCCGAAACACAAGTCTACCTCACGCGCCTCGAAAACGACCTCTTCGAACTCCTCATGGCAGCCACGGAAGACAAGCTGTCCGCGCACACACTCCGGTGGTCGCCTCAAACCAGCGTTTGCATCGTCATGGCCAGCGCGGGCTATCCCGGCGCCTACAAAAAAGGCTGCCCCATCGAGGGAATCGAAGAGGCCGAACGTATCCCCGGTGTCAAAGTCTTCCACGCCGGCACCGGATGGGAAAACGGACGTTTCGTCACACGGGGCGGCCGGGTCCTGGGGGTGACGGCGACCGGACCCGACCTGCCCGCCGCACTCCAGAGAGCCTACCGCGCCGTGGAACGGATCCGTTTCGAAGGCGCGCAGTACCGGCGGGACATCGCCTTCCAAGCCCTCGAGTGGAAGCGCGCGGGCCGCCCGGCCTGAGCGGGCCTCCAGGCCGCGGCTCAGGGCCGGTACTCCTGCAGGCACCTCACGCCGTACCCGTGCTGGCGCAGGGCGGCAATGCCCAGCAGGGCCGCCTTGGCCCCGCTCAGCGTGGTCATGATCGGCACGCCCGCCAGCACCGCCGTCGTGCGGATCTTCACCTGATCGGCCCGCGGGGTCGAGCCGGTCGGCGTGTTGATGATCAATTGCAGCTCGCCGTTCTTGATCAGGTCCAGCGCGTGCGGCCGGCCCTCGTTGATCTTGAAGATCCTGCGAACCTTCAGCCCGACCGCTTCCAGCACCTGCGCCGTTCGGCCCGTGGAAACGATCTGAAAGCCCAGCTCCGCAAACCGCTGCGCAATCGCCGGGATGTGCGGCTTGTCCCGGTCGCTCACGCTGATGAACACGTTGCCCTCCAGCGGCAGCGGCGCGCCCGCGGCCATCTGGCTCTTTGCGTAGGCCACGCCGAGGTTCGTGTCCAACCCCATCACCTCCCCCGTGCTCCGCATCTCCGGCGACAACACGATGTCCTGCCCCGGAAACCGGTTGAACGGAAACACCGACTCCTTCACCGCCCAGTACCGCGGCCAGACCTCCCTCGTGAACCCAAGCTCCTTCAACGGCCGACCCGCCATCACCTTGGCGGCCAACTTGGCCAGCGGCACCTGAATGGCCTTGCTCACAAACGGCACGGTCCGCGACGCACGCGGATTCACCTCCAGCACGTACACCGTGTCGTCCTTCACCGCGTACTGCACGTTCATCAACCCCGCCACCCGCAACTCCCGCGCCAGCGCATGCGTGTACTCGCGAATCGTCTGGATCGTGTGGTAGGAGAGCGTGTGCGGAGGCAGCACCATCGCCGCATCCCCCGAATGCACGCCGGCATACTCGATGTGCTCCAGGATCCCGCCGATCACCACCGTCCCCTCCGATGGATCCTCAAACAACCCCACGTCCGCCACACAGTCCACGTCCACCTCGGTGGCATCCTCCAGGAACTTGTCCACCAGCACCGGCCGCTCCGGCGACGCCTCCACGGCAAACCGCACGTAATGCTGCAGCTCGGCGTCCGAATACACGATCTGCATCGCCCGCCCGCCCAGCACGAAGCTGGGCCGCACCAGCACCGGATAACCCAGTCGCCGCGCCACCTCCAGCGCCTGCGCCTCGTTGGTGGCAATCCCGTTGGGCGGCTGGGGAATGTTCAGCCGGCGCAACAACTCCGCGAACAACTCCCGGTCCTCCGCCACCTCGATGCTCCGCGCCGAGGTGCCCAGGATCCGCACCCCGTTCTGTTGCAGCGGCAGCGAAAGGTTCAACGGCGTCTGCCCCCCGAACTGCGTGATCACCCCGTGACAGCGCTCCCGCTCGTAAATGTGCAGCACGTCCTCCAGGGTCAACGGCTCGAAGTAGAGCCGGTCACTCGTATCGTAATCGGTGGAGACCGTCTCGGGATTCGAGTTGACCATGATCGTCTCGAACCCCTCCTCCTTCAGCGCAAAGGCCGCGTGCACGCAGCAGTAGTCGAACTCGATCCCCTGACCAATCCGGTTCGGTCCCCCACCCAGGATCATCACCTTGGGACGGTCGCTCACCCGGACCTCGTCGTCGCCCCGGTCGTACGTCGAATAGTAATACGGCGTGTAAGCCTCGAATTCCGCCGCACAAGTGTCCACCAACCGGTAGCTCGGCAGCAGACCCAGCTGTTTCCGCAAAGCCCGAATCTCGTCCTCGGTCCGCCCCGTCAAATGGGCGATCTGGCGGTCCGAGAACCCCAACGCCTTCGCCTGAGCCAGCAGTTCCGCGTTCACAGTCCTCCCAAACGGCCGCCCAACCTGCCAAGCCCGGTTGCCCCTGTCAAACCCCGCCGCCGCCCGCCTTCAGAAGCCGGAACCGGTGCCGGCGCCGATCCAGCCGGCAAATGGCCGCGCATTCGCATAAATCGCACGCCACCTCGCTGCCGTGCCGGTACGGGTCCGGCCCCGCTTCTCCCGACCAAATGCGCTCCGCCAACTCTGCCAGCAGCCGGTCTCCCATCCGTCGCAACCGATCAAAACCCGCCGAATCCATGGCCTGCCAGCAGCCGGCCTGCAATTGCCCGTCCATCCTGCGGCGCCAGGGGAACTGCTCCCCCCGCGTGAAATCCCCGGCCTCCAACCAACCCACCGCCGAGAAATCGAACAAGCCCATGTGCTGGTACGCACACCGCCGCGCCCGCTCGGCCTCCCCGGCCGGCAGCTCCGGATCCGGGCCCGTCTCCGGACCGGGCCGCAACGGCACATAAAACGCCCCCACCGGCCGGACCCGCCTCACCCCCAGCCGGTCCCGCAACTCCTGCAGATCCTCCACCACCCGCAGGTACACCCGCAATTGCCAGTCCAGTCCCGCCTCCACCTTCAACCGCTCCAGGCGCGCCCGCCCGGACTTGTAGTCCATCACCACCGCCAGAGCCTCCTCGTCCGACAGGCGCAATGCATCCACACGGTCCAGCCGCCCCGTCAGCACCACCCGCCGGCCTCCATCGAGCTCCCTGGTCACGCCCGGCCCCTCGGCCGCCCCGCCATCCCCGCTCACCCGCCCGAACTCCCACTCCGCCAACACCGGGTCCAACCGGTACCGCCCCTCACGCATCCAGCCGAGAATCACCTCCAGAAACGCCTCCAACTCCCGCACCCAACGCTCCACCATGCAGCGTCGCACCGCCCGCGCGCCGAACAACCCGTGCCGGTACCCTCTCACCACCTGCGCAGCCGCCCTGCGCAAGACCGAACGCGCCTCACCGTCGCTCAAGTCCCGCCAACGCCGCCCCTCCTTCGTCACCTCCTCGTGAAACAACGCCAGCACCCGATGCAAAAACGATCCCCGATCCGCCGCATCCACCTCGTGCACCTCCCGCTCACGGGCCAACAAGCCGCCCCAGACGAAAAACTGAAACGGACACGCCGCAAACCGTTCCAGTTGCGTCGCCGACAGCCGCAGGCATTCCCCATGAAGCCGCTTCACCACAACCGGACTCAACCGCGCATTCCGCACCGACCGCACATGCCCGACAAACGAGTCCACCAGGGACCGAAACGGCTCCGGCACCGGCTCCACCGCGGCCGTCCCACCCGCCCCAAAGGCCCGCAAAACCCGCGGCCAACACTCCCGCCAATGCACCAGCCCACCACCCTGCCCTCCCTCCACCCGCTCGTCTTCCCCCGCCACCGTCTCCACCGGCAACCCGGGGTACCACAACCGGATCCGCGCCACAAACGGCGAGGGATTCAGCACCCGCCCCCGCCCGTCCCGCCGGCACCAGCTGATCACCACCCGCTCCCGCGCCCGCGTGCAGGCCACGTACGCAAAATGTTCCTCGCGCGCCCGCTGTTCCAGCGGCGACAACTCCATCGCCAGCCCGGCCTCCTCCACCCGCTGCCACTCCTCTTCCGACAGCAGCGGCCCGCCACGAGGCCGCGCCGGAAACACCCCCTCGTTCCATCCCAGCAGCAGCACCAGACGCGCCTCAGACTGCCGCGAACGATCCACCGTCCCCACCAACACCTGGTCCAGCGCCGGCGGAATCACCCCCACCGTCAGCTCCGCCAAACCCGCCTCCAACACCGGTAACCACTCCGACCACCCCAGCCGCTCCGACCCAAAGGCCAGCTCCACATCCTCCAGCCACACCTGCACCGCCTCCCACACCGTCCGATGCACAGAACCACCCGGCACCACCTCACCCGCGCCTCCCCCGCACTCCGGCGCCTCCGCCGCCCACTCCTCCAGTTGCTCCTCCACCCGCAACGCACCCCACAACCTCCGCAGCGCCCGCACCAGTTCCCCGCCCTCCACGGATCGCGCGCCCGACCCGAGCACCTCGTCCCACTCCCGCCACGGGCCCAGCAACCGTTCCCACCGCTCCCCGCCGCCCGTGCCGCGACCCCGCCACCAAGCCCGCGCGTCCTCACCCCACCAGACCGATCGCCCCTCCCAACCACAAGCCAGCGCCTCGTTCTCCAACGCGTCCAGTTCCTCCGCAGCCGCGCCCCTCACCAGCCCGCTCTTCAACACCGACAGCCAGTCCGCCAGACGCCAGTCGCGCGCCACCAACCGCAACGCACCGCGCGTCAACACCACTACGGGATGATGCGAAACCGGCTCGCGCCGGTCCCAGTGACACGGAATCTCGTACTCACCGAAAACCCGCCGTAACGGACCATGCGCGGCCTCCAGGTCCCGCACCAGGACCAGCACCTCGCGAAACCGGCCCCCCGCGCGCACAAACCGCCAGATCTCCCGCGCCGCAAACCGCGCCTCCGCCACCGGATCCTCGCAACTCACCAACCGCACCGACCCCTCCGGACCCGCCCGGCCTCCCACCGGCCTCCCCCACGCCCACGCCCGCTCCCAGGCCGACAACCCCGGGCACGCATCGAACCGCCCCACCTCCAGGCGCGGCTCCAGCCACTCCTGCTCGATCTCCACATCCGACCGGCCGGCCAGCGCCGACAGAAACCGTTCCTTCGACCGCTCCACCCGCCGCCACGGCGTCAACCAACCCCCGCGTTCCCACCCGGACCGGTCCAGACAAAACGTCACCGTCATCTCCCGACAGTGCCGCGTCAGCGCCGCCAACAACGCCACCTCATGCGGCGCCAGCTCCGCAAAACCGTCCACCCACACACCCTCGATCCACGCCCCCCTCCCCACCCGCTGCTCCAGCAGTTCCACCACCCGCTCCGCCAGCGCCTGTACGTCGGCCAACCCGTGCCGGGCCAGCCACTCCTCGTAAGCCTCACCCAGCCGCGCCCAATCGCGCAGCTTCTCCGCCAAACGCCGGTCCTCCAGCTCCGTCGCCACCCGCGCCAGCCGTGCCGCGGTCACCCGATACCGCTTGCAGGTCACCCAGGCCTCACTCACCTCACCCGCCAGCCCGGGCCGCCGCATCCCCGCCCGCAACACCCTCAGCTCGTCCTTCAGCCGCCCCAGCAACGACCGCATCACCATCGTGCGTCCCTCCGCCGTCAGCCAGCGGAGGTTCGCCCCCCCCAGTTCCTCCCAGAGCCAGTGACACAAACGCTCGAACGACACCACCAGCAGGCGCGTGTAGCCCTCCGGAACGGCCCCGGCCAACATCTGCCGCTCCAGCTGAAACGTCATCTGCCGCGGCCCCAACAAAACCAGCGGCGGCCCCTCTACAGACTCTCTCAGCCGCGCCCGAATCGCCTCCACGCAGCGGTGCGTCTTGCCGCTGCCGGCCGGGCCCATCCAAAGCCGAACCTGCATGTCCCCAGTCTCCGCCCCACCCGGCCCCGCTGCAAAACGTTTCTGGCCCGGCCGGAACGCAGGCCGGACCCGGAAAAACCGCGTAGCTTCTCACGAACAAGCGAAACACCCGGAAGCCAGCCGCACACCCGCCACCAGCCGGTCCCGCCGCTCCAAACCCGTCTGCCAGGACCCCGCACTACCCGGTGGAATGGCCACCGCTGCCGGCCGGCGCCTCCGCCAGCACCTTCTCCAAGGCCGACAACAGCTCCGCCGCCTTGAAAGGCTTGTCCAAATTCACCCGCGCCCCCGCGGCACGCGCCTCCGACACCCTTGATTCCTCCCCCAACCCCGTGATGCTGATGGCCGGCAACCCCGGCGCCAACCGCTGCAACGCCCGCAACAACGCCGGCCCGTCCATCCGCGGCATCATCAGGTCCGTCACCACCGCACGGATCTTCTCCCCGTGCCGCTCCCACACCGCCAGTGCCTCCTGCCCGTCCGCCGCCAGCAGGGGTTCGTACCCGTGCGACCGCAGGATCGCCGCGGCAATCTGCCGCACCGCCGGTTCATCATCCACCACCAGCACACACTCCCCCCGACCCCGCTGCGGCGGCGGACGCTGCTGCAATTCCGTGTCGCCGGTCTTCTCCTGCGGCAAGCCGGGCAGATAGACCGAAAACGTGCTGCCCCGGCCCACCTCCGACTCCACCGTCACAAACCCGCCGTGCGACTCCACGATGCCCAGCACCGTCGCCAGACCCAGACCCGTCCCCTGCCCCACCGGCTTGGTCGTGAAAAACGGATCGAAGATCTTGTCCAACAACTCCGGCGCAATGCCCACACCCGTGTCCTGCACCGACACCACCGTGTAAGGCCCGGGCTTCGCCTTGACGTGAACCCGCCCCGCGTCCTCGCCCAGCGCCTGGTTCTCCAGCCGCAACGTCAGCACCCCGCCCTGCGGCATCGCATCCCGCGCATTCACGCACAGGTTCATCAGCACCTGCTGCAACTGCGTCGGATCACCCCGCACCAGCCAGGGCTGTCGCACCATCCGCACCTGCACCCGGATCGATCGCGGGAACGTCTCGGTGGCGATCCGCTCCACCTCCCGCACCAGGTGCTTCAACTGCACCAGCACCCGCGTGCCCTCCACCCCGCGCGCAAAAGTCAGCACCTGCCGGATGATCCCCGCCCCCCGCTGCGCACACGTCTCCAGCGTCTGCAAACACGTCCGCGCGGCGTCGCTGCTCACCTCGTCCTTCAAAAACTGCACCGCCATCAAAATCGGCGACAGGACGTTGTTCAAATCGTGCGCCAACCCGCTGGCCAGGGTGCCGATGCTTTCCAACCGCTGGCTCCGCAGCAACTGCGTCTCCAGTCGCTTCTTCTCCGTGATGTCCGTGTTGACGATCAGGATCGCCTTGGGAAACCCATCGCTGCGCCGGATCAAAGTCCACCGGCTTTGCACCGCCAGTTCGTGCCCCTGCCGGTTGCGATGCCGCATCTCGCCACTCCACTCCCCGTGTTCCTGCACCGCCTCCACCGCCGTCGCCACCTGCTCCAGGTCCGGCATGAAACCCAGCTCGTGCGTCGTCCGACCCTGCGCCTCCCCGGCCGACCAGCCGTACAACGCCGCCGCACCATCGTTCCAGTAAAGGATCCGATCACAAAAATCCCGCACCAGCACCGCGTCCCGCGTCACCTCCAACAACGCCGCCTGCGAACGAATCCGCATCTCCGCCCGCGTCCGCTCCGTCACGTCCTCCAGACACAACAGGACACGGTCCACACCCTCCGACCGCAACCGCTCCGTGGACACCAACAACACCACTTCCTCCGTCCGGTCCCCGCGCAACAACACCTTCCGCACCTGCCGGCGCTGCCAGCAGCGCCCCTCCCGAAACGCCTCCACCAGCGCCTGCCGCAGTTCACAGGGCGGACAATCCGGACCGGTGCCACACTCGTACCCGCGCCGGACACACGCCTCGCACCGCAAAAACGAGCCGGGTTGCAACCCCACCAGCGACTCCGCCGGCCGGCCCACATACGCCCCAGCCGCACGGTTGGCCCGCACAATCCGCAACTGCGGATCCAGCAGACACATGATCACCGGCGTCTGCTCGTACACCGCCCGCAGCTCCGATTCGCTCCGCCGCAGCTGCTCCCGGGCCTGCCAGCGGTCCAGCAGCAACGCCAGATACCGCCCCGCCTGCACGACCAAAGTCATCTCCTCCGGCCGCACCACCCGCCGCGTACGATCCCAAAAACTCAGCACCCCCGCCACCTGCCCGCCCGCCCGCAACGGCACGCCCACGTACGTCTCCAAACCCCACCGCCGCATCAACGGCGCCGCCAGCTCCCGCGCCGTCTCAGCCGCACTCTCCACAAGCGTACAACCCGTCTCCACCACCCGCCCCGACAGACTCACGTCCATCGGCACCTCCAGAGGCGTCGGCAACCCGGCCAGGTCCACCCCATGCACCCCACGGTACACCATCGTGCTCTGCTCGTGGTCGCAAAGCTCGATCGTCACCACCGGATAACCCGTCAGGCCCGCCAGCTCACGGGCCATCCCGTCGAAATCCGGATCCTCCCCCTCGCGCGACCACGCCAGCTCCGCCAGGCGCTGGTACACCGTCAACTGCCGCGCCCGCCGGGACAACTCCTCCTGCACCCGCCTCCCATCCCCCACCTCCCAAAACCACCAAAGCTCCTCGTCCCCCTCATCCACCGGCCGCACCACCCCCAGCCAAACCTCCGTCTCGACCGCCCCCGCCACCCGCACCCGCGCCTGCGCCACCCGCACCCCTCCCGGCCCCGTCGCCTCCCCGGCATACAGCCGCGCCCGAACCGCCTCCCACTCCCATTCCGACCCGAACAGCTCCGAAACGGCCCTGCCCGCCCACCTCTCCACCGTGCCACCCCACCACGCGCAAAACTCCGGACCCACCTCCACAAAACGCCCGTCCCGGACTCGCACCAACGCCATCCGCAGCCCCAACCCAACCTGCCGGCCCTCACGAACCCCGGATTCCGAACAGGCTTCCCCCGGACCCCCACCCCGCGCCGGCCCCTCACCGGCCACCGCAACCGAAAAACTTTGTTCGTCTCGAGCCATGCCTGACCTGTCGACTCCCACCCTTCCTCCCAACGCCACGGTTCAACCCGATCTCCCCGGATCACCGGACATTCGCACCCAGCCCATCGGCGATCCCGGCTCCTTGCCGGACCGTGTCACACCACACCCGCACGGCCCGGCAGACCGCCTCCTCAACCACATCGGCTGCCCGCCCCCAGAGCTTGAGCAGAAAATCAACAGCCCCAGGCAGAAGACCCGCCCCCGCCCTCCCCACCCGCCGGCATGCCCACCCCCTCCAGGGCCCTACGGCAGATGGAACATCAGCTCCAGCTCCCCCTCCACCGGCGACTTGTCAGGATGCACCTCCATCAGATCGGCCATGTACTCCCACCAACGCCGCATCAGCGGATGCCGCCGCAGCGCCTCCGGATCGAACCCCGGCCCCAACTTCTGCACCGCAAACAAGCTGTTCGAGCCACGATCCAAAAAGATCGCGTAATCGGAAATCCCCGACTCACGCAGCAGGGCCGCCAGTTCCGGCCACAACGCATCGTGCCGGCGCCGGTACTCCTCCGCACACCCCGGCTTCAACTTCATCGTGAATCCGCGCACTCTCATGCCACCCACTCTGCCCTCCAGCCTCCCCGCCACCAAGTCCCGTTCACAACCCCGCTCCCCGCAGCCAAAAGACGGGCAGCTTTTGGCAAACCAGGGAAAGCCCAAACCCCCGTAGCGGGCCCATCCATGACTATGAGATTAACACAATTTCGAAACGCGTTGTAACAGCTTATCGAATGTAAAAACACCCCCGGCGCATGCACATCCAGCGCACCATCAAGTACGAGGCCGACCGCGTGCGCGGGTTCGCCGAAGAGATCATGAGCCTGGCCGGTTGCGACCGGCTCAAGAGCTGCATCCAGTGCGGCACCTGTTCCGGCACCTGCCCGCTCAGCATCTACATGGACCACACGCCACGACAGATCATGGCCCTGGTCCGGGCAGACTTCAAAAACGAGGTCCTCCGCAGCCGTACCATCTGGCTGTGCGCCTCCTGTTACGCCTGCACCGTCGAGTGTCCCCGCCAGATCCGGATCACCGACATCATGTACGCCCTCAAACAGCGCGCCATCCAGGAGGGCGTCTACCCGCGCCGCTTCCCCATCCCGGTGCTGGCCCATGAATTCTCCCGGATGGCCCGCCGGTACGGGCGCATCACCGAGACCCTTCTCGTCATGCGCCTGTTCCTCAAGTCCGATTGGCGCGCCCTGTTCCGCTCCTGGCGCATGGGACTGGGCCTGCTCCGAACGGGGCGGTTCAGTCTCCGCCGTGAGCGCATCCGGCGCGTCCAAGAGTTGGACCAGATGCTGGCCACCATACCCGAAGCCCCTGCAACCCCCTCCACACCCCGTCAGACCCCATGAAATACGCCTACTTCCCCGGGTGCTCCCTCAAAGGTCTGGGCCGCGCCTACGAGGAATCCCTCCTGCCGGTCCTGCGCCACCTCGGTGTGGAGCTGCAGGAGCTGGACGACTGGAACTGCTGCGGCGCCACGGCGTACATGTCCGTGGACGAAAACCGCGCCGCCGTGCTGGCCTCCCGCAACCTGGCCCTCGCCGAGAACAACGGGTCCACCGAGCTGCTCGCCCCCTGCAGCGCCTGCTACCTCGTCCTCAACAAGCTCCAACACCACATCACCGAATTCCCCGACCTCCGTTCCACCGTCCAAACCGCCCTGCAACGGGCCGGCCTCGCCTACCGCGGGACCGTCCGCGTCCGACACCCGCTCGACGTCCTCGTCCATGAAATCGGCCTGGACGTCATCCGCGAAAAGGTCGTCCGACCCCTGCGCGGCCTGAAAGTCGCCCCCTATTACGGCTGCCAGATCGTTCGCCCCTACGCCACCTTTGACGACGCCCATCAACCCACCACCATGGACCGCCTGCTGACCACCCTCGGGGCCGAGGTCGTCTCCTACCCGCTCAAGACCAAGTGTTGCGGCGGCAGCCTCACCGGCACCGTGCCCGAAGCCGGCCTGCGGCTCTCTTACATCCTTCTCAAAGAGGCCCTGCGCCGCGGCGCCCATGTCGTGGCCACCGTCTGCCCGCTTTGCCACTTCAACCTCGACGCCTATCACGAGGAAATGGAACGCCGGTGGGGACCGGTCCGGATCCCCACCGTCTACTTCACCCAGTTGATGGGCCTGGCCTTCGGTCTGGAACCGCAACAACTGGGCCTCCACCGAAACCTGGTCCCGTTCACCTTCCCCATCGAAACCACCGCCGCCGCCTGACCGTGCCATGAATCCACGCCCCACCCCATCACCCGAACCCCGCATCGGTTTCTACGTCTGCCACTGCGGGAGCAACATCGCCGACAGCGTGGACTGCGCGGAGGTCGCCCGTTACGTCGCCGGGCTGCCCGGCGTCGTGATCGCCCGCGATTACAAGTACATGTGCTCCGACCCCGGCCAGGAACTCATCCAACACGACATTCGCGAGCACGGGCTCAACCGGGTCGTGGTGGCCTCCTGCTCCCCCCTCCTCCACGAGGCCACCTTCCGCAAGGCCGTGAGCAAGGCCGGACTGAACCCGTTCCTCTTCCAAATGGTCAACATCCGGGAACACGTCTCCTGGGTCCACAAAGATCGCCAAGCCGCCACCGCCAAAGCCCGCGCCTTGGCCCGCGCAGCCGTCGAACGCGTCCGCTATCACCGACCCCTCCAACCCGTGCGCGTACCCATCCGCGCCGAGGCACTCGTCATCGGCGGCGGCATCGCCGGCATCCACGCCGCCCTCACCCTGGCCGAGGCGGGCAAACGCGTCATCCTCGTCGAACGCCAGCCCAGCATCGGCGGCCACATGGCCCAGCTCGACAAGACCTTTCCCACCCTCGACTGCGCCGCCTGCATCCTCACCCCCAAGATGTCGGCCGTCCGTGCCCACCCGAACATTACCCTCTGGACCTACAGCGAGGTGATCCGGGTGGAAGGCTACGTCGGCAACTTCACCGTTACCGTCCGGCGCAAACCCCGATACGTGAACGAAACCCTCTGCGTCGGATGCAAGGCGTGCGTCGAAGCCTGCGTGTTCAAGGACGGCAGGTTCCCCGACGAGTTCAATGCCGGCCTGAGCCGGCGCAAGCCCATCTACCTGCCCTTCCCGCAGGCCACCCCGCAGGTCGTGCTCATCGACCCCGACCGCTGCCTCAATCTCAAGACCGGCAAATGCAAGAAAACCTGCGTCGAAGCCTGCGACCGCAACGCCATCGTCTTCGACCAACAACCCGAAATCCACGAGGTCCAGGTCGGGACCGTCATCGTCGCCACCGGCTTCAAACTGTTCGATCCCGCCCGCATCCCCCAGTACGGCTACGGTCGTTACCCCAACGTCTTCACCACCCTCGAGGTGGAACGGCTGGTCAACAGCAGCGGCCCCACCGGCGGCGAAATCCGCCTCCGCGACGGGCGCACGCCGCGCTCCGTCGGCTTCATCCTCTGCGTCGGCTCCCGCGACCATCACACCAACCCCTGGTGCTCCCGCACCTGCTGCATGCACTCCATGAAGCTGGCCCTCCTCATCCGCGAACACCTCGACGCCGAGGTCACCATCTTCTACATGGACATCCGCGCCCCTGGCAAAGGCTACGAGGAATTCTATGACCGCTGCCTGCGCGAAGGCATCCAGTTCGTCCGCGGCCGCGTCGCCGAGGTCACCGACTGGGCCATGACCCCCGAAGAAGAGGGCAAACTGGTCGTCCGCGTCGAGGACACACTGGCCGGATTCGTCCGCCGCATCCCCCTGGACATGGTCGTCCTCGCCGTCGGCAAGGAACCCCAGCCCGACGCCCAGGAACTACGCCGCCTCCTCAACCTCAGTTGCAGCGCCGAGGGTTGGTTCCTCGAGCGCCACCCCAAACTGGCACCCGTCAGCACCTTCACCGACGGCATCTTCCTGGCCGGCTGCTGCCAAGGGCCCAAGGACATCCCGGACACCGTCGCCCAGGCCGGCGCCGCCGCCGCCGAGGCCCTCGCCCTCATGGACCGTGGCCACATCGAACAGGAACCCAACACCGCCTACGTGGACGCCGACCACTGCTCCGGTTGCAAATCCTGCCTCCCCCTCTGCCCTTACTCGGCCATCCAGTTCGACGAAAACCGTGGCAAGGCCAACATCAACGAGGCCCTCTGCAAAGGCTGCGGCACCTGCGTGGCCGCCTGCCCCTCCGGTTCCATCCACCAAAACCTCTTCGACGACGAACAGGTCTTCGCCGAGATCGAAGGAGTCCTGAGCCATGCCTGACAACCCTTGGGAACCACAAATCGTCGCCTTCTTCTGCAACTGGTGCACCTACACCGCCGCCGACCTGGCCGGCGTCTCCCGCCTCCAGTACGCACCCAACGTCCGGACCATCCGTCTGATGTGCTCTGGCAGGGTGGACCCGCAGTTCGTCCTCGACGCCCTCGCCAAAGGCGCCGACGGCGTCCTGATCGGCGGGTGTCACCCCGGCGACTGCCACTACGCCGAAGGCAACTACAAAACCCTCCGCCGCCTCCGCATGCTCCGCCGTCTCCTGGCCCAACTCGGCATCGAACCCGAACGCGTCCGCCTCGAATGGATCGCCGCCTCCGAAGGCGACAAACTCCGCCAGGTCGTCAACGACATGGTCCGCCAGATCCGCCAACTGGGTCCGCTCCGCCTGCCTGAACGATTCCAGAGCTGGAACCGCGAACTGGCCCACCAGCCCGCCAGCCCCTCGACCCAAACCGCAACCCCCGAGCAGGAAAAGGTCCATGCCTAAACCCAAGCTCGCCATCTACTGGTGCGCCTCCTGCGGCGGCTGCGAGGAAGCCGTCGTGGACCTGGCCGAAGACATCCTCCACCTCGTCCAAACCGTGGACCTCGTCTTCTGGCCCTGCGCCATGGACTTCAAACGGGCCGACGTGGAGGCCATGCCCGATCAATCCATCTTCGCCACCCTCGTCAACGGTGCCGTCCGCACCACCGAGCAGGAGGAAATGGTCCACCTCCTCCGCCAAAAAAGCCGGTTCCTCATCGCCTACGGCGCCTGCGCCCACCTCGGCGGCATCCCCGGCCTGGCCAACCAGTTCACCCGCGAGGACATCCTCCGTTACTACTACGAAGAGGGCCCCTCCACCGTGAACCCCGAAAAGGTCCGACCCCGACCGCGCCACGACCAAAACGGCCACATCCTCACCCTGCCCACCCTCCACCAAATGGTGCGGTCCCTCGACCAGGTCGTGCCCGTGGACTACTACATCCCCGGCTGCCCACCCACGCCGGCCATCACCAAAAACGCCATAGCCGCACTCCTCTCGGAAAACCCGCCACCCCGCGGCAGCGTGCTCGCACCCGACGTCGCCCTCTGCGACCAGTGCCCCCGCAAGGCCAGCAAGCCCACCCAGCTCAGCTTCCAGAAATTCGAACGACCCCATGCCATCCAGCCCGACCCCAACCTCTGCCTCCTGGCCCAGGGACTGCTCTGCCTCGGCCCGGGCACACGCGCCGGCTGCGAAGCCCTCTGCCCCCGCGGCAACATGCCCTGCACCGGCTGCTTCGGCCCCACCTCCCGCGTCCGTGACCCCGGCGCCAAAATCCTCTCCAGTCTCTGCGCCAACCTCGCCCCCAAAACCGAAGAGGAAATCGACGCCGCCCTGGACACCATCCCCGATCCCGTCGGCACTTTCTACCGCTACAGCCTGCCGCACAGCCTCCTGCGGCGCAAAGCGGACCTGACCCACAACGGCAACGGCTCTTGAAAGCACCATGGATCCCAAAGCCCAATCCCTCTGGAACCAGGCCGCCCAACGCGCCAACCAAGCCTACGCCGAATCCCGGCGGCGCGTCACCATCGACCCCATCACCCGCCTCGAAGGCCACGGCAAAATCGACATCTTCCTCGATCCCGAAGGCAACGTCGAACAGGCCTACCTCCAAATCCCCGAACTCCGCGGGTTCGAGGTCTTTTGCCAGGGCCGGCCAGCCGAGGAAATGCCCCAGATCACCAGCCGCATCTGCGGCGTCTGCCCCACCGCCCACCACATGGCCGCCACCAAGGCCCTCGATGACCTCTACCGTGTCGAACCCCCTCCGGCCGCCCGCAAAATCCGCGAGCTCGTCTACCACGCCTTCATGCTCGAAGACCACGCCCTCCATGTCTACCTGCTGGGCGGCCCCGACTTCATCGTCGGCCCCGACGCCCCCGCCGCCCTCCGCAACGTCGTCGGCGTGGCCGAAAAGGTCGGACCCGAGGTCGCACGCCGCGTCATCAGCACCCGCCGCCGCCTCCGCGACCTGATCTCCTGGCTCGGCGGCAAGGTCATCCACCCCGTCCTCGGACTCCCCGGCGGCGTCGCCAAACGACTCGACCCTGACAAGCTCCCCGAGTTCCAACAACTCGCCACCGACGCACTCGACTTCGCCCTCTTCACCCACGACGTCTTCCAAAAGCTCGTCCTCGGCAACCCGGATTACGTCACGCTCATCACCTCCCCGGACTACACCCACCGCACCCACTACATGGGCCTGGTAAACGACCGCAACGAGGTGGATTTCTACGACGGCCACCTCCGCGTCGTCACACCCGAGGGCCACGAATACGCCCGGTTTGACGTCCGCCAATACCGCGAGTACATCGCCGAACACGTCGAGCCCTGGAGCTACGTCAAATTCTGCTACCTCAAGCCCCTCGGCTGGCACGGCTTCGAAGAAGGCCCGCAAAGCAGCATCTACGCCGTCGCCCCACTGGCCAGACTCAACGCCGCCGAAGCCATGGCCACCCCGCGCGCACGCGAAGCCGCACAAGCCTTCTTCGCCACCCTCGGCGGCAAGCCCGTCCACCACACCCTCGCCAACCACTGGGCCCGCGTCATCGAAATCATCCAGGCCGCAGAACGCATGGTCGAACTCACACGCGACCCCGAAATCACCAGCGACCAGATCCGACGCCTGCCCACGGAAAAACCCACCATCGGCATCGGCGTCGTCGAAGCCCCGCGCGGCACCCTCATCCATCACTACGAAACCGACGAACGCGGCCTCATCACCCGTGCCAACCTCATCGTCGCCACCCAGAACAACGCCGCCCGCATCGCCATGAGCGTGGACCGCGCCGCCAAGGCACTCATCCGCAACGGCCACGTCTCCGAAGGTCTCCTCAACAGAATCGAAATGGCCTTCCGCGCCTACGACCCCTGCTTCGGCTGCGCCACCCACGCCCAACCAGGCCGCCTCCCGCTCATCCTGAACCTCTACGATGCACAAAAACGCCTCGTCCAACGAATCATCCGGTCCGCTTGAACCGCACGGCAGGCAACCACGTCCCACCCTCCCAACCACACCACCTTTCCCCACGCCTCACAGGCAAGCCAGTCCGGCCGCCACCTCCGCGCCGGCTTCGTACAACGGCCGCACCCCGCCCGACCCGCCCTTCACCCGACCTCCAATTTCGGCTCAAGAATCCCGCCAAAATGCCGATACCCGAAACGGCGATCTGCGCCCGGCATTTCAACCATGAAACGCATCAGACACTGGAAAGTGGCCGCTGCAACCGCCCTCGGAGCTCTCCCGCTTGGCACGGCCCTCGCCATCCCCATCCGTCTCGATACCATCCCGTACATCCAACCCGCTACAACCCTCCCCGGCAACCCGCCCAATCAGGGCGTCCCAACCGTGCACAACTGGCTCCAGGACCTTGTCCAGGCCTACAACCTGCAGAACGATCCCGACCTGCCGGTCGTCGCAGCTTCTCCCTCGCTCGAATACACCGAGAATCGAGAGGACGTACGATCCCTCTGGATCAACGTGACCGGCTACACCTACCTCACCGTCCACTGGGGCGGAAAAAAGTCCTCCGACCATTCCCAAGCCTGGTATCTCGGCGGTGCCCTGGAAAACTTCCACCTGGTTTCACCCACCGGCCGCGGCCTGTCCGGGTATCGGCTCTGGAACTACGTCCCACCCGATGTCATGCGAGTCCCGGAAGGCGGCACCACCCTCACCCTGTTGGGCCTGGGCTTGTTGGCCACCTTCATCTGGCCCCGCCGCGCACGGCACCCCAACCCCTGAGCCCAATCCGAGGGGATCCCCCCTGGCCCGAAGCTGGATGCCGACTCGGAAACCCGCTTCCCGGTCTCACGGCCCCTCCGCCTGCACCCACTCGCTCAACCAGCGGCAACCGCTCGCAACGCAAACCCGCGCACGAAACGCCGTGGCCGCACCGTCTCCACCCACGGCGCCTCGCTGAATCTCTCTCGAGCCTCCTCCCCCGATGACCCCGCAAGGGCGTCGCTCGCCGACAACCCCTTGTCCCGCATCTCACCCCCGCCCGGACAGACGGCCCGCCCGAACCTCGGACACACGGCAGCCACCGCCTCAACGAAACATTCCGCGCCCGAGCCGCCGCCACGGTTCACCCCGACGCGAAATCCACCCCCACGCGGGTGAAACCCCGCAATGGCAACTTTACCGAGCCCCTAAGGTCCGGGCTTTTGGTCCGGAATCCCGCAAAAGTGTAAAAAACGGAAGAATAAACTGTGTCAAAATGACACATCATTCTGCCAGATTTTACACTTTTGGTGGCACCGGTCTCGAGTTTCGTAATGTCGAACAAAGTGCCATCGTGGCCATTGGATTGCACACCAGCAACTTGAAACATTTTTCAGGCGTACCTCGTCAACATTGGCCCGTAACCTGCTGCAATGGGTTGGGACGTCTGTCCCCCGGGCTGTTGAAAATGGCTTGGCGGAAAGGTCGGCCACAGCAAACCAAAACCATCAAAACCATGAAAACCATCTTCGATCCGATGCGGTGCTGGGTGGCCTGCCTTGGCGGTGCCGTACTGATGAGCACGGTTAACGTCACCGCCGTGCCCACCCGGCTCGATACGAGTCCCTACATCTTCCCCAACACAGGCGTGCCCGGTAATCCGCCCAATCAGGGCGAGGGCACTGTTAAAGACTGGCTGCAGGCTCTCGTGGACGAATACAACTTGGTCAACGATCCTGACCTTCCAGCCGTGGTTGCACCTCCCGCGGTCAGCTACACAGAGACCGCTTCCGGCGTCCTCAGCAAGACGATTGACGTGTCCGGGTATCTGTACCTGACCGTCCATTGGGGTCAGGGCCAAACCGCCGACCACACACAAGCGTGGTACCTCGGCGGATCTCTCAGCAGCTTCACCCTCACCGCCCCGGGACCCAACGGGCTTTCCGGCTATCGGCTGTGGAACGAGGTCCCCAGGTTGCCTGAAGCCGGCGCCACGCTCCTTCTCCTGGGTGTCGGCTTGTTGGCCACGACCGGCCTTGCACGCGCGAAGCGGTGCTGAATTCATCTCCAACGGCTGTGGAACCATCCTCCACGGCTGCGGGGTATAGGCGGGTCGAAATCCACGCAAGCCTCAGCACGGCGCAGGGAAGCGAGGAAGGGAACGGCCAAAACGAAGCGCGGGGCCATGCCGGACCATCAGCCCGGTCGGTTTCATTCCCGCAAACCGGGGCCCCGGTGGGTCACCATCCGCCGGGATCGAACCCCGCGCCGGACTCTCAAAACAACGTGGGTTGGCCCCCCTTTGCAGGCTGGAACCCGAGTTTTTTGTAGGACCGCTCCGTTGCCACCCGGCCCTGCGGCGTCCGCTGGAGGTAACCTTCCATGATCAGGTACGGCTCGTAGACCTCCTCGATCGTGTCAGGTTCCTCCCCCACGGCCACCGCCAGCGAGTGCAACCCCACCGGGCCACCGCCGAACTTCACCAGGACGGCCTCCAGAATCCGCTTGTCCATCTCGTCCAACCCGTCCTCGTCAATCTCCAGCATCCGCAGCGCCCGATCGGCCAGCTCCCGCGTGATCCGGCCGTCCCCCCGCACCTGCGCGTAATCCCGCACCCGCCGCAGCAGGTTGTTGGCTATCCGCGGCGTCCCGCGACTGCGCCGCGCGATCTCCAGCGCCGCCTCCGGCTCGATCTCCAGCCCCAGGATCCGCGCCGCGCGCAACACCACCTGCTGCAAATCCCCCGCCGTGTAGTAATCGAGCCGCTCCCGAATCGGAAACCGCGTCAGCAAGGGCGAGGTCAGCAAACCGCTGCGCGTCGTGGCCCCGATCAGCGTAAACCGCGGCAGGTCAATCCTCACACTCCGTGCGTTGGGTCCCTGGTCAATCACGATGTCCAGCCTGAAGTCCTCCATCGCCGGGTAGAGGTACTCCTCGATCGTCTTCTGCAACCGGTGAATCTCGTCAATGAACAGCACGTCACCCGGCTCCAGGTTGGTCAGCAGCCCGGCCAGGTCCCCCGCCTTCTCGATCGCCGGCCCGCTGGTGCATCGGATGTTCGCGTTCATCGCCCGGGCCAGAATGTGCGCCAGCGTGGTCTTCCCCAACCCCGGCGGCCCGCTCAAGAGGATGTGGTCCATCGGCTCGCCCCGCTGGCGCGCCGCGGCCACCGTGATTTCCAGCCGCTCCTTCACCCGCGCCTGGCCCACAAACTCCTCGAACAACGCCGGCCGCAGCGTCTGCTCCCAGGCCCTGTCCGGCTTGTTCAATACATCCCGCATCCGCCGATCCGCCATCCCCGGCAACATGAAACATCCCGCCTTCGGCCGGCAAGGTCGAAAACCCACCCCCTCAAACCGCGGGCGCACCCGAGTGACCCGTCCCCGCCGAGCCCGTCCGCCCCAGTGCCGCCCGCTGCTCCAGCCACCGCCGGTTGAACGCCACACAATCCGCGTAACGCACGCCCATCCCTCCGAAAATGTCCAGCGCCGACCCGATCGTCAGGTCCACCCGCCCGTCGCTCACCCGTGTCACGTTTTCCAAATCTTCCAACGACCGCGCCCCGCCCGCGTACGTCACCGGCACCGGCGACCACACCGCCAAGCGCTCCACCAACTCCAGGTCCACCCCCCGGCACAACCCCTCCACGTCCACCGCGTGCACCAAAAACTCCGCGCACCGTTCCGACAACCGCCCCAGTGTCTCCCCCGACAACCGCAGCTCCGTCCACGTCTGCCACCGGTTGACCACCACCACGTACTCCCCACCACGCCGCCGGCAGCTCAGATCGATCACCAGCCGCTCCCGTCCCACCGCGCGCACCAGCGCCGCCAGCCGGTCCTCGTCCAGCCGCCCCTCCCGAAACAGCCAACTGGTCACGATCACGTGCGAGGCGCCCGCGTCCAACCACCCCGCCGCGTTGTCCGCCGTGATTCCCCCGCCCACCTGCAGCCCGCCCGGCCAGGCCGCCAGCGCCGACCGCGCCTCCTCCTCGTTGCCCGGCCCCAGCATGATCACGTGCCCTCCGGTCAGACCGTCCCGCCGGTACAATTCCGCATACCAGGCCGCCGGCCGGTCCGAGACGTAATTCGTGCGCAACCGCTCCGGCGCACCCTCCTCCAGCGTGCCACCCACGATTTGCTTCACCCGACCCTCGTGCAGATCAATACACGGCCGAAACATGCGACATCTCCAAACTAACCAGCCGGTCGCTCCCGGCAACCACACCCTCGTGCCCCCTTTGAGCCCCCACCCCGCTCATTCCCCACCAGAATTCGGCACCGGCCGCGCCGGCGCCCGCCCGCGCAACCACCACGTCCGACCCGCGTAGAACACCAACCCCGCCACCAGCCACAAGCCGAACCGCCACCACGTCCGCGCCGGCAACTGCGCCATGAGCCACCCGCAGGTGACAATCGCGCCCAGCGGCACCCACGGCACCCAGGGCACGCGGAAGGGTCGGGGCCGATCCGGCTCCCGCCACCGCAACACCAGCACACCCACCGCCACCACCACAAACGCAAACAACGTCCCGATGTTGCACAGCTCCACCATCTCCTCGATGTGCGTCACCGCCGCCACCCCCGCCACCGCCACCCCGGTCAGCAACGTAGTCACGTGCGGCGTCCGATACCGCGGATGCACCCGGGCCGCCCAGCCGGGCAGCAGTCCATCCCGCGCCATCGCAAAGAAAATCCGCGGCTGCCCCAACTGAAACACCAGCAAGACCGAGGCCGTCGCCACAACCGCTCCCAGCGCGATCCAACCGCTCAGCCAGTTCAACCCCCGCTCCGCAAACGCCATCGCCAGCGGATCGGCCACGTCGCGCAACCGGTCCCATCGCACCATGCCCGTCAGCACCAGCGCCACCACCGCGTACAACACCGCGCACACCACCAGACTCCCCAGGATCCCCCGCGGCAGGTTGCGCTGCGGATCGCGCGTCTCCTCCGCCGCGGTCGAAACCGCGTCGAATCCGATGTACGCAAAAAACACGATCGCCGCCGCATGGCCCACCCCCGTCCAGCCGTTCGGCAGGAACGGATGCCAATTCGCCGGGTCCACGTGGAACGCCCCCACCGCCACGAACAGCCCGATCACCAACAGCTTCACCACCACCATCGCCGTGTTGAAAGCCGCGCTCTCTCGGATACCCCGCACCAGCACCCAGCTGATCAAACCCACAATCCCCGCCGCCGGCACGTTCAACACCAACGGCACCCCCCACAACCGCGGCGCCTCGGCCCACGCACGGGCCCGCTCCACAACCGCCGGTGGCAGGGCCTCCAGCCCGCCCCCCTGCGCCACGTGCGCCGCCACCTCCCGCGCCGCCGCCCACGCCGACCGATAGTCCGTCCCCAACCAAACCGGCCATTCCCATCCCAACCCCGACAACAGCGTCTGGAAATAATCCGACCAGCTGATCGCCACCGCCACGTTCCCGATGGCGTACTCCAGAATCAGGTCCCAACCGATGATCCACGCCACCAACTCCCCCAACGTGGCGTACGCGTACGTGTAGGCCGACCCCGACACCGGCACCAGCGCCGCCAGCTCCGCGTAACACAATCCGGCCAGTGCACATGCCCCCGCCACCAGCAAAAACGAGAGCACCAAACCCGGACCCGCCCCCAGATGATGTTCCCCGCCCGCCGCCGCCGTCCCCGCCGTCGAAAAAATCCCCGCACCCACGATCGCACCCACCCCCAGAAACACCAGCTCCGGCGCACCCAGCGCCCGGCGCAACCGCAGATGCGCCGGGACCCCTTCGGTCCCCAGCGCATCGATCGCCTTGCGCCGCCACCATCCTCGCCCGTCCATCCCGGCCCTCCGTTCCAGCGGCACCCGGCCCGGGCCATCCCGGCCGGGTCCACCAAACGCACCTCAAATGTCGATCACCGGACCCGACCCGCCGCGCGGCGACCGGCCCCCTCCACCCGGGTTCCGTTCCTCCCGCAGACCCGTCAACCGCGTCAGCAACCCGTTCACCACACTGATCACCAGCGCACCCCAGAACGCCGCCCAAAAACCCTCCACCACAAAATGCGGCGCCATCAGCCAACCCACCAACCACAAAAGCAGCCCGTTGATCACCAGCACAAACAGCCCCAGCGTCACCAACACCAGCGGCAGCGACAACACCACCAACAACGGCCGCAACACCGCGTTGAAGATCCCCAGCAACAACGACGCCACCACCAGGTCCAGCGGCTTCTGATAATGCACCCCCGGCACCAGGTACACCGCCACCAGCACCGCCAGCGTCCCGATCAGCCACTGCTGAAAAAAACGTTTCATCCCTCTCTCCCGCCGGGCTCCGCCTCCACCAGCTCCGCCGGACCGTGAACCTCCAACCCCAGTCGTTCCAGCCCGGCCGGCACCAGGCAAAACGTCCCCGGCCCCAGCTCCACACCCTCGCCACCGCCCCGCACCGTCACGTGCCCCTCCACCACCCCCAGGATCCGGCACCTCCCGCCCGGCCATTCCTCAACGGCCGGATGCCGCCACCGCCAGACATCCACCCGAAACAACTCGTGCCGCACCAACCGGCGCCTTTCCGAGCCGCCCACCGCCTCCCACAGCTCCGGCAACGGGCCCGGCTCCACATCATCGAAACGGATGGACTCCAGCGCCTGCGCAACATGCAACTCCCGCGGCCGGCCGTCCAACCCCACCCGGTCCCAATCGAACACCCGGTACGTCGTGTCCGAGTTCTGCTGAATCTCGTACAACACCAGCCCCGCCCCCAGAGCATGCACCCGCCCGCTGGGCAAAAACACCGCATCCCCACGCCGCACCCCGAACCGGTGAATGCACCCCGCCACCGTGCCCTCCCGCAACCGCCGCTCGAACTCCTCCCGCGTCACCCCCCGGCGCAACCCCGCGTAAATCTCCGACCCCGGCTCCGCCTCGGTGATGTACCACAGCTCCGTCTTCGGCTCCCCACCCAGCAGGCCCGCCACCTCCGCCGTTGGATGCACCTGCACCGACAACAGCTCCCGCGCATCCAGGATCTTCACCAGCAGCGGAAACCGCCCGCCCGCATCCGCCGCCTCCCCCAGCAGGCCCGACCGATGCGTCTCCATCAACCAACGCAGGTCACGACCCGCCCACGGACCGTTCCGGATCACACTCACGTCACCCGGCCGGTCCGTGACCTCCCACGACTCCCCGATCGGCCTCCCCGGCGGCAGCGGCTTCCCGTACAAAACCTCCAGACGGCGCCCGCCCCACACCCGCTCCTTGAACCGAGGCTCCAACAACAACGGATAAAACATCGCTCCACTCCACCGGAAACTACGGCCACCCGAACTCCGGTCCCCCGCAACCCCGGTCCGTGCAACTCCTAGGCCGGACCCGCCGCACCCGAGCCCGCCGCCCTCGCCCCGGTCTCCTGCCCGTTCGGCCCCGGCCCACCCTCCGCCACCGCCGCGGTCAACCGCGCCGGCTGCTGCTCGAACCGACCATACGCCCGGAACTTCGCATACCGCCGCCGGCGCCGCTCCTCGCCCGACAATGGCAGCAGCTCCGCCAGATGCCGCAGCACGGCCTCCTTCAACGCCGCAGCCGCCGCCGCCGGATCATTGTGCGCGCCCCCCAACGGCTCCGGGATCACCTCATCCACCAGCCCCAGCGCCAGCAGATCCGACGCCACAATCTTCAACGCCGCGGCCGCCTGCGGCGCCGCCGACCGATCCTTCCACAAAATCGCTGCGCACCCCTCCGGGCTGATCACCGAATAGTACGCGTTCTCCATGATCAACACCCGGTCCGCCACGCCGACCCCCAACGCCCCGCCCGAACCACCCTCCCCGATGATCACCGCCACCACCGGCACCTCCAACACCATCATCTCCCGCAAATTCACCGCTATCGCCTCCGCAATGTGCCGCTCCTCCGCACCGATCCCCGGATACGCCCCCGCCGTGTCAATCAACGTCACGATCGGCAACCCGAACTTGTCGGCCATCCGCATCAACCGCAGCGCCTTCCGATACCCCTCCGGATGCGCCGAGCCGAAATTCCGCAGGATGTTCTCCTTCGTGTCCCGGCCCTTCTGCGTGCCGATCACCATCAACGGCTGCCCGTTCAACCGCGCAAAACCACCCACCACCGCCCGGTCGTCCGCATACAACCGGTCCCCGTGCAGCTCCTCGAAATCCGTGAACGCCAGCCGCACATAATCCAGCATGTACGGCCGCTTCGGATGCCGCGCCAGCTGCACCCGCTGCCACGGCGTCAGTTGCGTGAAAATCTGCCGCCGTGTCTCCCCCAGCTTCTGCTCCAGCCGCCGGATCTCCTCCTCGAAAGCCGCGTCCATCCCGTGCGCCTCCGCGTGCTTCCGAAGTTCGTCCAGCTTTGCCTGCAGCTCGATGACGGGCTTCTCGAAGTCCAGGTAATGCTTCATGGACCTCCCCAAACTAGGTCCACACCCACACGCTGGCAACGGCGAACTCCCCACCCTCCGAGCGGCCCCATACCCTCACCAACCCCGACCCGGCGCCCTCACCACACCCACGCCAGAATCAACACCCCCAGCAGCAACACACCCACCCCCCACCAGAACCACGACACCCCCTCGGGCTTCACCTCCCGCCGCCCCGGACCGAACTCCCGGCGCACGAACGACTCGTAATCGAACGGCTCCTCCTCCCCGGACTCACCCCCGCCCCACGCCTGCGCCCAACCCGTCCGCTCGTCCGCCCCGCACTCCGGACACACCTCCGCCTCCGGATCCAACCGACACCCGCAGCACGGACAAACCGGCGGCGCCACAAGCCCTCCCCGCTCTCACCACCGGCCCTCAACCCGCTCCCGCGTACTCCTCGTCCGTCCGCAGCACCAGCTCCATCAAAATGTAATCGTGCTTGATCCCCTGCATGTCCTTCACATGATCCGGAATCCGCACCAGATGCGAAAAACCCAGCATCGCAAACAACTTCATCGCCGCCTCCTGCTCCCCGATGAACTCCGCCTCCACCTTCTCCAAACCCAGATTCCGCGCCACCTCCACGATCTCCGACACCAACGCCCGCGCCAGCCCCCGGCCCCGGAACCGCGGATGCACCAGCACGCTCACCCGGCCCACGTGCCGTTTCCACCCGCCCAACTGCTGGTGCAACGTCGCGTCCCCCACCACCCGGTTGCCCGCAAACGCCAGCAACGGAAAATTCCGTCCGTAATCAATGTTCTGGCACCAGTTCCGGATCACCGCACGATCCGTCACCCGGTACTTGATGAACATCCGCTCCTGCTCCGGCACCGCCAGAAAGAACTCGTGCAACGCCGGCTCGTCACTGCTCTGCAGCGGCCGCAACACCACCTCGCTGCCGTCCTTCAACGTTACGGTCTTCGGAAATCTTTGAAGCTCCAAATCCAATGACATACGCCTCTCCCGGTTTTGCTCCCAGTATGACCGCCACTCATGCACCCCGCAAGCTTCCCGAACGATCCTCCGCCCCGCACGCACGCACCCGCGCCGATCGCTCACTCGCACGCTTGACCCCGCCACCCCTGCCGGCCAGCATCGGTGACATGCGCCCCGACCCCCGCGGCCCGGAACAAAAGCCCCAACCACCCCGCCCAGGTGCCGCACCCCGCCCGGAATCCCCAACCCGCCGGCCCGGCACCCTTGCACCCACCCTGCCCCACCAGCCCGTCCCGAGCCAGGATGGGACCTCCCAACCCCAAAAACCCGGGGGGTCCCTACCTGAAGCGTAACCAGCTGCCCACCAACATGTTGAATCAATTCCGACCCTCTCCCACGCCCGCCAGGAGCAGGTGGCGTGCCGGCCCAAAAACGGGGTCCCTACCTGGCAGCCTCTTGACTCCCTGCACTGCAAGGGGTTAGACTCCCGGCAGTCCGGTGAGGACTCGACGCCGAAAGGCATTGGTGACCACCATCGTCCCGGTGACCCGGGTTATGGTCGCCCACGTCCGGTGAGGACTCGACGCCGAAAGGCATTGGTGACAGCACCAAGGATCCAGGTTGTTTTCATGTGTTCCTCCTTGTCCGGTGAGGACTCGACGCCGAAAGGCATTGGTGACGGATGGGTCCAAGTGACACGCGCCAGCGGACACGAGTCCGGTGAGGACTCGACGCCGAAAGGCATTGGTGACACCTAACGCAGCCGAGAGATGGGCCCGCCGGGCCGCAGTCCGGTGAGGACTCGACGCCGAAAGGCATTGGTGACCTCCAGCCTTGCGCCGGCAAAACGCGCCAATGCAACACAGGTCCGGTGAGGACTCGACGCCGAAAGGCATTGGTGACCAGGCCGGTCGGATCACTGATCGGGGCCCACCATAGTCGTCCGGTGAGGACTCGACGCCGAAAGGCATTGGTGACCTCTTTGAGTTCGCAGCGGACTACTTCCTGGACCTGTCCGGTGAGGACTCGACGCCGAAAGGCATTGGTGACAGGGCCTCGAGCACCCACTCGTCAGGCACCGCATACTCGTCCGGTGAGGACTCGACGCCGAAAGGCATTGGTGACCGCACTATGTCCCGGAGCCGCAGATATCGGCCCCGGGTCCGGTGAGGACTCGACGCCGAAAGGCATTGGTGACCTCCACCGCGTTGCTGACTGTTCTCGCCAAGCTCAGAGTCCGGTGAGGACTCGACGCCGAAAGGCATTGGTGACGCCGGCAGGTTGGGATTGGTCATGGCCAAGAGGTTTTGTCCGGTGAGGACTCGACGCCGAAAGGCATTGGTGACCCGGGCGCGTCCATAGCTGCCCCGCCCGCTGCGCCAGGTCCGGTGAGGACTCGACGCCGAAAGGCATTGGTGACGCGTCTTGCCAATACTCAATAAGCTGACGATACCACGGTCCGGTGAGGACTCGACGCCGAAAGGCATTGGTGACACCGGGGCTATGGCAAAGACTGCAATCATATTACCTCCGTCCGGTGAGGACTCGACGCCGAAAGGCATTGGTGACGGATGGTCCTGAAGTGCACCCATACCTTGTTCTCCATGTCCGGTGAGGACTCGACGCCGAAAGGCATTGGTGACCACCATCGTCCCGGTGACCCGGGTTATGGTCGCCCACGTCCGGTGAGGACTCGACGCCGAAAGGCATTGGTGACCAGGCCGATAGGCAGCATCTTTCATGCCAACCGGCCAGTCCGGTGAGGACTCGACGCCGAAAGGCATTGGTGACTGCGTACATGGCGCGGAGGGTTTCGACCTCCGCGCGTGGTCCGGTGAGGACTCGACGCCGAAAGGCATTGGTGACAGGAAGAGCTGTTGCGTGTCTTCAGAGAGCGACGGGAAGTCCGGTGAGGACTCGACGCCGAAAGGCATTGGTGACCCAGTGAGGGGCCCGTGTAGTCACAGCGGATGACAGGACGTCTGGTGAGGACTCGACGCCGAAAGGCATTGGTGACCCAACCACCCCACCCAACCACCCCACCAGGTAAACCCGTCCGGTGAGGACTCGACGCCGAAAGGCATTGGTGACGCCCAACTGGTGGAGGTGGTGTTCCACAATCTCCACCAGTCCGGTGAGGACTCGACGCCGAAAGGCATTGGTGACCTTAGTCTGCACAGAGATCTCTGAATTCATAGCTCCTCGTCCGGTGAGGACTCGACGCCGAAAGGCATTGGTGACTGGATGGCCCTGTACCTATCCATGTCCACCCACACTCCGTCCGGTGAGGACTCGACGCCGAAAGGCATTGGTGACCCAAAATATGTTGGGATCCGATCCAAGCTGGAATGGTCCGGTGAGGACTCGACGCCGAAAGGCATTGGTGACTCCGTTTCCATAAGACCTCCTCTCTCTCGTTCGAAGTGGACTCGGCGCCGAAAGGCATTGGTGACGCGATCAGGCCGCAGAAAGGATTCATACCAGAGATAAAGGTCCGGTGAGGACTCGACGCCGAAAGGCATGGGGCGCATGCGGGCCGCGCGGAACATGTCCACGCCCGCCCCAGGTCGGAAGATCACCCGGCCCCGCCGTCCTGAGCCACAGAGACGGCGGGCACCGAAGACGCGAAGCCGGACAAAAAATCCCCTGTCATCCTCTTTGCGCGATGACTCCCGGCTTTTTCTCAACGCTCCGTGTCGCAACCGGTTCCGTGACCTGTGGCAACTCTGTTGGCCCGTCGCCGCACCGGACCGGTCTGCACCTTCCCGGCATCCGACTCACCGCACTTCTGCCAAAACTTCCGTTTTCTTTGTCTCTGTGCCATTTCTCTCTGTGTACGCCCTGCCTCTGTGGTTTATTGTTTCAAATTATCTCAGCGTCCCCGTGGTGAGCTCCGTGGCCCGGTGGTTGCACCCCCAGCTGCACACACCATCGCCGGGGCGGCATTCGCAATGGCGCGTGACACCACGAGGCCGTCCAAATCTGCACGCTTCTGCCTCATGGCGGTGTGGAGCCGCCCCGGTGGCACCGTTCTGGAGGCACTGCGAATCACGCCGGGGAATCGGCGAGTGCACGGCGAGCATGCCGGCGAACCACGTGTCGTGAAACCGCCCCCGCAAGCGCAGTCCCGGTGTCCCCGGCAGCGCGGGCACCTTCCCTGCGTTCCGGAAGTTCCCTCCCCGGACCGACCCGGGGCGCGGACACCAAAAACCGGTTGGCAGCGGTCCGGCGGCATGGCAGATTGCCTCACAGTCAACGAACAAGAAGAACCAAGGATGGTGAATCGTCCGATGCACAGTCGTTCCTCAACCGCGCATCATCGCTACAGTGCGCATCGCAATCTGCGCCCGGTGAATTTCATCTGTCAGGCGCCCGAGGCCAGGTCGGTCAGTCTGGTGGGGGATTTCAACAACTGGGATCCCACCGCGCATCCCATGCAGCGCGCGCCGGACGGGGCGTGGCTTCTGAAGGTGGAGCTCCGTCACGGGCATCACCGGTACGCGTTTCTGGTGGACGGCGTGCTGACGCTCGACCCGCGCGCCCAGGGGATCACGCGCAACGACCAGGGCGAGCGAGTCTCACTGATCGCGGTGAGCTGAGGCGGGCGCGGCGAGCCGGGCCGCGGGCGGGGGCTCGCCCGGACCCGGCGGGAAGCCGGCACGGCCGCCGCAGGCCGGACGTGGCGGGGAGGTTGTCGGTTTCACCGTTGCCTGGCCCGCCGGGCCGCCGCGGCACGCACCCGTCCGCCGCCGCGCACAAGGTTTCCTCCCGGTCGCTCCGTTCACGACGCGTTTCCCGACCGACCGGCCCGTCCGGCTCGCGGCGCATGGCCCCGTCGGACGGCGCGGCGACGCGGCCTTCCGCTCACACGGCGGCCGGGTCGGGGTTGTCGTCCCGGCTCTTGCTCCGCCGGGCTCGTTTGGCTACCGTGCGCCGGTTTTCCGGCCCCGCACACGGAGGTCGGAGGCGGTTTCGACTATGGCAGCGTCATTCATCCAGGAGAAGTTTGCGCAGCGGATCGGTGGACGGGACTACGGCCGGTCCACCGCCATCTACAAGTTCGAAAAGATCAAGCGGGCCAAGCGGGCGGCCATGGCGGCCCAGCCCGGGCGACGCCTGATTGACCTGGGCGTCGGGGAACCCGACGAGATGGCCTTCCCGGAGGTGGTGGCCAAACTGTGCGAGGAGGCGGCCAGGCCGGAGAATCGCGGCTATGCCGACAACGGCGATCACGTGCTCAAGCAGGCCGCGGCCCGCTACATGGAACGGGTGTTCGGCGTGTCGGGCATCGACCCGGAACGCGAGGTCATTCATTCCATCGGCAGCAAGGCCGCGCTGTCCATCCTGCCGGCGGCCTTCATTGACCCCGGCGATGTGGTGCTGATGACCGCTCCCGGCTATCCGGTCTTCGGCACGCACGCCCGGTATTATGGCGGGGAGGTCTACAATCTGCCGCTGCGGCCGGAAAACCGGTTTTTGCCCGACCTGGACTCGGTGCCGCGGGAGATCCTGGCGCGGGCCAAGGTGCTGGTCCTCAACTACCCGAACAACCCGACCGGTGCCAGCGCCACACCGGAGTTCTACCGCTACGTGGTGGATTTCGCCATGAAGCACCACCTGGTGGTGATCTCGGACGCCGCCTACGCGGCACTGGTTTACGAGGGACGACCGCTGAGTTTCCTGGCCACGCCCGGCGCCAAGGAGATCGGATTGGAACTCCACTCGGTCAGCAAGGCGTTCAACATGACCGGCTGGCGCTGCGGCTTCGTCACCGGAAACGAGCTGCTGGTCCGGGCCTACGGGGATGTGAAGGACAACACCGACTCCGGCCAGTTCCTGGCCATCCAGCACGCCGCGGCCTACTGTTTCGACCACCCGGAACTGACCGAGCGCATCGCGGCCAAATACTCGCGGCGGATGGACCTGCTGGTGAAGGTCCTGCGCGAGGCCGGGTTCGACGCGCACAAGCCGGCCGGGTCCTTCTTCCTCTACGTGCCGGCCCCCCGCGCCGCCATCACCCGCTCGGCCAAACACATCCGCTTCGCCAACGCGGAGGAGGCGTCCCAGTGGTTGATCATGGACAAGCTGATCTCCACCGTGCCCTGGGACGATGCCGGGCCGTACCTGCGGTTCAGCGTGACCTTCGAGGCGCCCACGCCGGAGGATGAGATCGCATTGATGCAGGAACTGGCCGACCGGCTGGGCGAGGTCCGGTTCGAGTTCTGAACGGGGCCGGTCCGGAGCGACCGAGAGGGTCGGATCCCACCGCGCCGCCCTGCCCGGCCAACCGCTGCTCCCTGGAGGCCTGAACAAACCGTGAATCCCTGGTCAGTGGCAACGGCAGCCGTCCTGGGGGCGCGCCTGTTGGGCGAGCTGATCTTCGAAACGCTCAACCAGCGGTTGCTCGTGCGGCTGGCCGCGGGCGAGGCCGATGCGGCCACGGGTTCGTACGCAAATCCCCCCTCCCCGCGGGCCCTCGACTATGCACGGGCGCGCAGCCGGTTCCGGCTGTTCTCGGTGTTGTACGAGACGGTCGTGCTGGCGGTCCTCCTCGGAAGCGGTGTCCTGCCGCGTGCATGGAGACTCTGGCAGGGACACGCCGGCACCGGCCTGTGGGCCGATGCAGCCTTCCTCTGGTCGGTGTTCGCCCTCACAAGCGTCGCGCACTGGCCGCTGTCGTGGTACGAGCGGTTCCGTCTCGAGCAGCGCTTCGGGTTCAACACCGCCACGGCACGCACCTGGTGGAGCGACCGGTTCAAGGGCATCGTCCTGGGCGTGCTCTTGGGTCTGCCGACCCTCTGGGGGCTTCTGGCCTGGATCCGGCACGGCGGCCCCTGGTGGTGGCTCGGTGCGTGGGCGGGTGCGGTGGGTCTGGGCCTGTTCCTGAACCGGGTGGCGCCCGTGCTGATCCTGCCGTGGTTCAACCGGTTCGATCCCCTCCCCGAAGGACCGCTCCGGGACCGTCTGGAACGCCTGGCCCGTCGAACGGGCTTTCCCGTTCGGGACATCCAGATCATGGACGGCAGCCGGCGCACGCGTCATTCCAACGCCTTTTTCACCGGCTGGGGCCGGTCGCGCCGCGTGGTCTTGTACGACACCCTGGTGGGCCGGCTCGGCACCGACGAACTGGAGGCGGTGGTCGCGCATGAAATCGGTCATGCACGGTTGGGACATGTGCGGAAACTGTGGATCGTCACGGCCGGAATCTGGGCGCTGGCCTTCGCCGGTGCGGCATGGGCGCGGGAACAGCCCGACTTCTACCGGGCGTTCGGCTTCGAACCCGGAAACCCGGCACCGGTGCTGTTGATCCTCGGACTCTGCTCAGGCCCGCTGGGCTGGTGGTTGTCGCCCTGGATCCACGCCCGGACGCGCCGGTGGGAGTTCGAGGCCGATGCATTCGCCGCCCGGGCGCTTGATTCGGCGGCGCCTTTGCGACAGGCGTTGGAGCGGTTGCACCGCGAAAACCTTGCCGAGCCGCCCCTCCATCCGTGGTACCGTTTCTGGCACGAATCGCATCCCCCACTGGCCGACCGACTCCGGGCGCTCGCGCCGCCGGCCGGCGACCCGTCGTCGTGCTGACGGCCTGCTCTCCCGGCCCCGCCGGCGCGAAGCCCCGGGGCCCGGCGTGCCGGCCGCAGTTGGGCTTGGAAACCCGGTCCCAGGTTTGACAGATTGAACCCACTGTGAGCGAGGAGAATCCAATGCATGGGATGCGCCGCGGGCTGTGGATTGCATGGATCGTGGTCGGTGTCCTGGCGCTGAGTGCCGCGGGTCTCTGGTGGGGCCGGCCGGCCTACCGGCATTACAAGGAACAGCGCTACCTGCGCATGGCGGATGCGTTTCTGGAGGCCGGCGACATTCGCCAGGCCCTCCTGAGCCTGCGACAGGCCCAGGCCGCCAACCCTCGAAACGTCGAAACCGTCCGGCGACTGGCCGAGTTGCTCACCGAGACACGGTCGCCGCTGGCCCTCGGCTGGTGGCGCCGCGTGGTGGAGCTCAGCCCCACGTCTGAGAACCGGATGCTCTTGGTGGGCGCAGCGTTGCAACTGGAGAATCCGCCCTATCCCGTGGCCACCCAGACCCTCCAAGAAATGAGGGCCCTGGGTGAAACCAATTCCGCCCGCTACCACGCACTGGCATCCCAACTGGCGCTCCAGACCGGGCGCCTGCCGGAGGCGGTGGCCCATCTGGAACAGGCGGTCCGGCTCGATCCCACCAACCAGTTGCACCGGCTCAACCTGGCCACCCTGCAGGTGAAGAGCTCATATTCCCAAACGGCCGACCAGGCATTCCGGACACTCACGGAACTCAGCCGGCCCGGCAACGATCCTCACCTGCGCCTGCTGGCATTGCGTTCGCTCGTCACGGTGAGTCTGGAGCAGAAAAGGCCGGCAGAAGCGCTGCGGTTCTCCACCGAATTGCTCGAGCTGCCCGGCACCGGGTTCAACGACAAGGTCCAGCACCTGACTGTGCTGGTGACGGCAGGCCAACCGGAAACCAACGCCTGGCTGCGCCAACTCCAGCAGGAGGCCGGCACCAACGCCGCACAGATCACCGTGCTGGCCAGCTGGCTCACCGACCGCCAGCGCGCCCGCGAAGCGCTCGAATGGTTACAAACCTTTCCCCTCTCCATGCGCACCAATCCACCCATCACCCTCGCGGTGGCCGATGCCCTTGTCGCACTCCGGGATTGGGAAGGGCTGCAAGCCTGGCTCGAACCCCAAAACTGGGAGGCCCAGGAACCGATGCGGTTGACCCTGCTGACCCGTGCCGCCCGCGAACGGGGCCAGCGCAGCCTGGCCGACGGTTACTGGCGCCGCGTGCTCGACTGGACCGGCGGCCGGGGCGAGGCCCTGGCTGCCGTGGCCCAGGTGCTCGAAAAATGGGGATGGCGTTCCGAAATGGAGGAGGTGCTGTGGGCCCTGGTCAAACGGGCGCCCTGGCACGAATGGGCATGGGAAATCCTCGTCAAGAACCGCTACGCCGCGGGAGACGCTCCGGGCCTGTTCCAGGTTTATTCCGCCATGCTCGAGGCCAAACCGAATTCCCCCGAGGTCAAAAACAACGTGGCGGCCCTGGGCCTTTTGCTGGGACGGGACCTGGAGCGCTGCCGCCGTCTGGCCCGCGAGGTCTATCTCTCCGACACCAACCATCCCGTGTGGGTCTCCACCTATGCTTTCTGCCTCTATCAACAGGGCGACCCGGCCGGCGCACTCAAGTTGCTCGAAAGCCTGCCCGAAGCCGCCCGGCGCCGACCTGAAGTGGCCGTTTACATGGCCATCATCCTCGCCAGCCAGGGGCGTCTGGATGAAGCCCGCTCCTACGCGGCCCTCGTCGGTGATCATCCCCTGCTGCCCGAGGAAAAACGCCTCCTCCAGAATGCCATCGGCGGGAACACCCCGGGTTGACCGGGCTTCTGCCTTCGCTCTCCACCCCGTCCGCCGCCGGCGACCCGCGCTGCATCTGATTCCCGGGATCCAAACCCGCCCGGGCCGAGCGAAACCGCGCCCGCCGGTGTCCGCCGGATCAGCCCCCTGAGCGTGGCGCCTCTTCGGTCACGGGATCCGCAGGGGCGACCGCCCCGGTCCGGCGGCGAAACCGCGCCGCCGCACGCCACGCCACCGCCGCGGCCACACACGACCATCCCCACAGATCGCCGTGCCGCGCGTAAAACGTCCCCTCTGCCAGCACGGTCCGATCCGGCAACGGCACCTCCCAAACCGCCCACGCCGCGCCGTACACGGACCCCCGCTCGTCGCGCAGGATCTGCCGGAACCGGCCCAGTGGATCCACCCACACGCTCAACCCGTTGTTGGTGCAGCGAACCAGCGGCCGGCCCGTTTCCACCGCGCGTAACGCGGCATTGGCGGCGTGTTGCCACTGCGCCGCGCTCCGGCCGAACCATCCGTCGTTGGTCAGGTTCACCCACAAATCCGGCCCACCCTCGAGAAATCGCCGCGCCAGATGAGGAAACACGTCCTCGAAACAAATCAGCGGCGCCGCCCGCACCGGCGCGCCATCGGAAACGGAAGCCGCGCCCGCCGCACCGGGTTCGATTTCGAAGACCACCGGGTTCTGCCCCGGCGTGTACTGGCCGGTGATGGGCGTGAACCACCGCACAAAGGGCAGCACGTCCACCCAGGGGATGTACTCGCCGAACATGACCAGGTGCATCTTCCGGTACACGGACCGCAGGCGCCCGTCCGGTCCGATCAGGAACGCCGCATTGAAATAGTCCGCCTCTTCCGTCTCCCCGGCCAGGCCGCGCGGTTCCGCGTCGTCACTGCCGGTGATCATCCAGATCCGGTGTTGCCGGGCCAGCTCGGTCACCGTGGCTTGCGTGACCGGATCGTATCGCAGGAACATCGGTACGGCCGCCTCCGGCCAGAGCAGCAGATCGGTCGGTTCTTGCAGCGCCTGCCGCGTCAGCCCCACGAGCGTCCGAAACCGGTTCTCGTTTTCCTGCGGGTCCCAGATCCACGTCTGCGGAATGGACGGCTGGACCACCGTGATGCGCAGCCGTCGTTCCCCCTCCGTGTAAGCGCGAACCCGCTGCCAACCCCAGGCAAACACCAGCAGCACCGCCAGCCCGGGCACGGCCAGTTCCCGCATCCAACCGTACCTGCGGGTCGGTTCCCTCCAAACCGCGGCGGCAGCCGCACGCAGGCCCGCAGCAAACCAGACCAGCAGGAACGAGAGCCCGTACACGCCCGTCAGGGAGGCCAGTTGAACAAGCGGAATCATCTCCACCTGGGACGCCCCGAGCAGGTTCCAGGGGAACCCGCCCAGCAACCGCGCCTGCAACATCTCCAGCGCCACCCACACGGACGCCGCGCCCAACCCCGCCAGTGTCCGCCCACCCCATGTTCGTGCCCGTTCGAATGCCGTTCCCACACAAGCCAGCCAGACCGCCGGGTACAACGCCAGATAACTCACCAGCGCCGCCCAACCCAGCAACGGGTACCCGCGCACGGGAATCTCCCAGAGCCACGACAAGGCCACACCGTGCTGGATCCAACCGGCCAGATAACCCAGCCGCCATCGCTGTCCCGGCGTGGCCCCTTCCCCGGCCAGCAGCAACAGGGCCGGGCTCACCCACGCCAGACCCGCCCAGCGCAGCGGCGGAAATGCCAGTGCGAGGCACAGCCCGGCCAGCGCGGCCGTGCCGCACCGCGCTATCCCCGCCCATCTCCCTTTGACCGTCCACGCGCGCAACGCGCCCCAAACTTGGCGTGTCCACCGCGCGCCGAACAAGTCCAACCCGAACTCCCCCCACCACCTGCCAGCCGGACGCTGGACGTAAGCCGTCCCATCCCGTTACCCTCCCGCTCATGCAGCTCCACCTCCGGTCCGCTTCAGGCAAAACGTGCCGCCGGCTGTCTCTTGCGCCGATTTCAGCCCTTGTTTGGCTGGCTGCACTCCGGTTGACCGCCCTCGAGCCCACCGGACTCACCTGCGAGGATCAACCGGAGCCCGTCGCCGTGGACACCCCGCACCCGCGGCTGGGTTGGGAACTGACCGATGCGCGCCGTGGAGCCCGCCAGACGGCTTACCAAATCCAGGTAGCCTCCTCGCCCGGTCTTCTGCGCCAAAACAAACCGGATCTGTGGGATTCCGGCCGGGTCACTTCTTCGGAGCAAAACCAGATCCCCTACGCCGGCCGGGCGCTGACCTCCCATGCGGAATGTCACTGGCGAGTCCGCGTGTGGGACGAAGCCGGCCGGGTCTCCGCCTGGAGCCGGCCGGCCCGCTGGACCATGGGGCTGATGGAACCCGAAGCCTTCCGCGCCCGTTGGATCGCCGCGCCGGATCCCCCGACACATCCCTTGGATGGTTGTGTCTGGATCTGGCACCCGGACGGAGAGACGCTTCCAAACTCCGCCACGGGCACGGTTACCTTTCGCAAGACCATCGTCCTGCCGGCCCAGACCCGCCCCGTGCAAGCCGTCTTCCTGCTGGCGGTTCATGACCCCGCCGAGGTCCGACTCAACGGACATCGCCTCGCGCGTCTGAGCGGGACGGACCTCGTCCATTTCGTGGACCTGCTGGATCGCCTCCGACCCGGCACCAACGTGCTGGAGGTCGCGGTGGAGAACCGCCAGCCCGGACCCGCCGGGTGGACCGGCCGGATCCTGCTGGCCCTCGACCAAGGCACCCGGCTGGACATCCCGGTCAATCGCTCGTGGTCGTGTCATCGGTCCCCGCCCCGATCCACCCATCCGGAGGCCGAAACGCCCGCCGCGTGGGTCGAGGCACGGGAGCTGGGCCCGTTCGGCATGCCCCCATGGGGCCGCGGCTTTCACGGCCAGCAGCCCCTGCCGCTGTTTCGGCGCGAGTTCGTCCTGCGCAAGCCCGTGCGGCGGGCCCTCCTCCACGTCTGCGGGCTGGGCCAGCATGAACTGTATCTGGACGGCCGGAAGATCGGCGACCATTTCCTAGACCCACCGTGGACGGACTATGCAAAAACCCTGCATTACGTCACGCACGACCTGACCGACCGACTCCGCCACGGCCGGCACGCCCTGGGCGTGATGCTCGGCAAGGGTTTCTACCACACCGCGGGGGACCGGCGCGTCCACGGCGTCCACACCCGCGAACCGCTGCGTCTCTGGTTGCAGCTCCACCTCTGGTACCGGGACGGCACAGAAGAGGTCCTCGTCACCGACGAACAGTGGAAAACCGCCCCCGGCCCCGTCACCCACGCCGCCATCCTCGGCGGTGAGGACTTTGACACCCGGCGCGAACCCTGGGGTTGGACCGAACCCGGATTCGACGACCGCAACTGGGTCTCCGCATCCGTCGTGCCCGCCCCCGCAGGCCGGTTTCGTGCCGCCTTTGCACCGCCCCTGCGCGAGCAGGAAACCTTCCGCCCCGTGCGCGTGGACGAGCCGGAACCCGGCGTCTTCGTGTTCGACTTCGGCCAGAACGCCTCCGCCATTCCGCGAATCCGCCTGCAGGGCGCGCCGGGGCAAATCGTTCGGCTGACCCCGGCCGAGCAACGGCACGGCTCCGGCCCGCGCCGCAACGACGGCCGCGGCCGCGTCAACCAGGCCGGCGTGGGCCGTCCCAACTACTGGCAGTACACGCTGCGCGGCGACTGGTTCGAAACCTGGCAACCGCGCTTCACCTACTCGGGCTTTCAATACCTCGAAGTCATCGGCGCCGTGCCACGGGGCCACCCCAACCCGCGCGGCCTGCCGGTCATCGAGGAAATCGTCTCCGTCCACGTCCGAAACGATGCCCCGCGCATCGGCCGGTTCGAATGCTCGGAACCGTTGTTCAACGAGATTGACCGCATCATCGAACGGGCCGTGCAGGCCAACCTCTCCCACGTGCTGACCGATTGTCCCCACCGCGAAAAGCTCGGTTGGCTGGAGGTTCCCTACCTCATGGGCCCTTCCATCGCGGGCCGTTACGACCTGCGAACCTTCTACCGCAAGATCGCCCGGGACTGCGCCGACGCCCAGCAACCCGACGGCCGGGTCCCCACGGTGGCACCGTGGTACCCCCGGTTCGGCGGGCCGTTCGATTACACCCCCGAATGGGGCGCCGCCGCCGTTTGCCTGCCCTGGCAACTCTACCAGTGGTACGGCGACCGCCGGATCCTCGAGGAACAGTTCGACACCATGCGCCGGTTCACCGATTTCCTCGAACAATCCTCGACCAACCTCGTCCCCGCCGCAGGTTTGGGCGACTGGTACGACTACGGCACCGAAACACGGGGTCCCTCCCAGTTCACTCCGCCCGGGCTCACCGCCATGGCCACCTTCCACCGCTGCGCCCGCACCGTGGCCGCAGCCGCCCGTGTGCTCGGCCGCAGCGACGAAGCGGAACGTTACGCCTCGCTCGCCGACCAGATCCGCACCGCGTTCAACCAACTGTGGTTCGACGGCCGGAGCGAGTACCGGAACTTCGGCAGTCCCCAATGCGCCAACGGCATGGCCTTGGCGCTGGATCTCGTCCCCGAGTCCAGTGTCCAGCCGGTCTTGGAACGCTTGCTGGAGGATCTGCGCAGCCGGGGGTTTCAGCAGACCGCCGGGGACATCGGCTTCCCCCATCTGCTCGAGGCGTTGGCACGCCACGGCCGGCATGAGGAAATCTTCTCCGTGGTCAACCGAACCAACATCGGCAGTTACGGCTTCATCGTCCGCAACGGCTGGACCACCCTGCCCGAGGCCTGGGACGCCGAGACCGGAGCCTCGATGAACCATTGCATGCTGGGGCACATCCAACAATGGTTCCTCGAACATCTGGCCGGCCTGCGGCGCGATCCCGGAGTCCCGGGCGGAGCCCGCTGGATCTTCGAACCTCAACCGGTGGGCAACCTCACCTGGGCACGGGCCGAACACCGGTCACCCCGGGGCTGGGTCCGCGTCCGCTGGGAACGCCGGCCCCGAAGCTTTCTCATGGAGGTCGAGATCCCGCCCAACACCACCGCCGAGGTGCGCCTGCCCGGCAGCGATCCTGACGCGGTCCTTGAATCCGGCCTGCCAGCACGGGAGTCGCCCGGCGTCCGGTTCACGGGTCGGTCGGGCAACCGCCTGCATTTCTCGATCGCCGCCGGCTCGTATCGTTTCGAATGCCACCAACCGCGCCAGCCCGGGACAGGCACTGGCCCCCGTTCGCCGCACCGCGCTTCCCCTGAAGCGGATGTCGCGGCCTCGTTGCGTTGAGAACTCGCCGGCCCGACCCGGCGGGCCCGACACCCTGCCGATTGTCATCGCATGCAATGGCTGATTACTCTCGACGCCGTGAACCGTCGTTCTCTGGGCAATGACCCGAAGGCTGATCCGGGCACCTGGCTGGGATTCGGGATCGCTCCGGGTTCCACCGGGCGCTTTCGGCAGGCTGTTCCATGCTGACGCGTCTCCACATTCGCAACTTCAAGCTCTTTGAGGAGGTTGATCTGGACCTCGGACAGCGGGTTCTCTTCGTGGGCCAGAACAACTCCGGCAAGACCTCGGCACTTCAGGCTCTGGCACTCTGGCACGCAGGCATCCAACGATGGGTCGAAAAGCGCGGTACCGGCAGGGTCCCCGAAGCCCGCGCCGGTGTGACCCTGAATCGCAGGGACCTGATCGCCGTCCCGGTCCCGACCGCCAAACTCCTGTGGCGGGACCTGCATGTTCGCGAAGGCCACCGCCAGGGTGCCAAGACTCAAACCCGCAACATACTGATCAAGATCGAGGTCGAGGGAATCGGCCCCGACGCAAATCCCTGGCGCGCTGCTCTGGAGTTTGATTACGCAAACGAAGAGTCCATTTACTGTCGCACTCCGATCGGTCCCGACGGTAGGCGTCTCCCCGTCCCCCAGGCGGCTGCACAACTCAAACTCGCCTACCTGCAGCCCATGTCCGGTCTGGCCGCCAGCGAAACCAGACTGGACGAGGGTGCCCTGCAGGTCCGGCTCGGCGAAGGACGAACCGCCGAAGTCCTGCGGAACCTTTGCTGGCTGGTCCGTGAACGCAATGAAAAGCTCTGGGACGAAGTGGCCGCCTCCATGCAGCGGCTTTTCAGCATCCGACTCGATCCACCCCGCTACATTCCCCAGCGCGGCGAGATCACCATGACGTATCGTACAGCCTCGGGTGTGCGGCTCGACCTTTCCTCGAGCGGTCGCGGACAACAACAGGTCCTGCTACTCCTCGCCTTCATGGCAGCCTACCGCGGTTCGATTCTGCTGCTCGACGAACCCGATGCGCACCTGGAAATCCTGCGCCAGCGTCAGATCTACGATGTGCTGTCCACGGCGGCCGAGCAGACCGGGAGCCAGATCCTGGCGGCCAGCCATTCCGAGGTCCTGCTCAACGAAGCAGCGGGTCGTGACGTGGTGGTGGCATTTGTCGGCCGGCCGCATCGGATCGACAAGCGTGCCAGTCAACAGGTGCTGAAGGCATTGAAGGGGATCCCGTTCGAGGACTATCTGCAAGCCGAACAAACGGGATGGATCCTTTACCTGGAAGGCTCCACCGATCTGAAGATCCTGAAGGCCCTGGCTCATCGCCTGGGGCATCCGGCCGCCGAATATTTGGAGCGGGTTTTTGTTCATTACGTCGGCAATCAACCCGCCCGCGCCAGGGATCATTTCCACGGCCTGCGCGAGGCAAAGCCAGACCTGGTCGGTCTGGCCATTTTCGACCGGTTGGAGACCATCCCATCCGAGGATCCCTACCTTACGCAAACCACCTGGCGCCGCCGGGAGATTGAAAGTTATTTGTGCCAGGAGGAAACCCTCCTGGCCTTTGCCGAGGCCCAAGGCCGTACCATCCAGGGGGATTTGTTCGGAAAGGCATGGCGTCGGACCATGGATGAGACGATCGCCGAAATCACCGATGCGCTTGACAGACTGGGCAGACCTAACCCCTGGGGCCCCGAATTGTGTGTGAGCGAGGAGTTCCTCGAGCCTGTGTTCCGGAAGTTCTACCAAAAGCTCGGCCTGGTTCAGTTGGCCGATAAATCCGACTTCCACCAGCTCGCCGGGTTCGTCCCGCCGGAGCGGATGGATCCGGAAGTACGCGAAAAGCTGGACCTCATCTGCGAAACCGCCCGGCGGGCCCGGCCCCTCGACGGAGCCCCGCAAGCGGAGGCCGGACGCTGAAACCAACCAACCGCACTTCGGTCTGCCCGACTGTCCAGCCGCTCACCACGAGACCGGGATCCGGATGGTGCGTCCCAGCCGGTTTTTGTAGTACACGTGGCCGTGGGCGCGGCCGTACTCGTGCAGCATGCGGGTCAGTTTGACGTCGTAACAGCAGTACTCCGCGATCTCCAGCAGGCGGCCCTGTTTGTACCATTCCAGCGCCTGTATGCCCTCGGCCGTCTTTTCCACGCCAAACGTTGCCGAGACCAGCGCATCCAGCGAGGGCCGGTGCTGCAGATGATCCTGCAGACTCACCAGCAGATCGAGCGTGGGCAACTGCCGCAGGTCCAGCGCGGTGTACCCGTGCAACACCTCGTAATCGAATCGCAGGATGTTGAATCCCACCACCAGGTCCGCCCGCTGCAACTCCCGGATCAGCTCGTCCACATCGCTCTCGGCGTAGATCTCGTACCCGCCACGTGCGGTGCTGTAGGTGACCCCCACGCTCATGCCCATCCGGCTGATGTGCCCCCAGCCACCCACTTCACCGGCCGATTTCTGCGTCTCGAGATCGAAGTAAACGATGTTCTTCACGGCTCGCAGGATGAAACCGGCCGGGCAGGCCGCTGGCAAGAACGGAGCCCGTTGGACGGCTGCGAGGGCGGCGTCCCGCGCCGATCCTCAGTCCCATCCGTAATCGGACACGGGCTGTTGGCGCGCGTACCGGAGCCAGGTCAACCCCACCAGGGCCGCCTTCTGCCAGGTGGGCACGCGCACGGGCGGGCCCTCGAACACGTTGAAACCGCGCCGTTCCAGCCGTTTCAACACCCGCCAGTACACCGCGCCCATCAGTTCCGCGGCGATCAGGGCGCGCCGGTCCACCTCCGGAAGCCGGTCACGGGCTTGCCGGTACCAACGCCGCGCACGGCGCGCGACCCGCCGCGCCAGCTCGGCATAAGCCGGCGTGTACCGGCCCGACAAGATGTCCCCCTCGGCCACGCCCGTGGCCTGCAGCTCTTCCAAGGGCAGGTAGATGCGGTCGCGGGCCGCGTCGTGGGCAACGTCCCGCAGGATGTTGGTCAATTGAAGCGCCCGCCCCAGGGCCACGGCATAGTCGCGCGAGGCCGGATGGCGGCACCCGAAGATGGGCAGGCTCAGCAAACCCACGACCGAAGCCACCCGGTGACAGTAGAGTTCCAGATGATCCCACGTGGGATAGCGCCGTATCTCCAAATCCATCGCCACGCCACGCAGCAGCTCGTCGAACAGCATTCGCGGCAGGCGATACCAAAAGATCACCGGCTGAAGTTCCTGGCAAACCGGCAATCGCGGCTGTTGACCGGCGTAGGCGCGGTCCAGGTCCTCGCGCCACACTTCCAGCCGGGCCCGGCGTTCCTCTTCCGTGAGCCCGGGCGCATCCGCCACGTCGTCCACCTCGCGGCAAAAGGCGTACAACACGGCCATGTCGTCACGCGTGGTACGCGGCAACAGACAGAACGCCAGCGCGAGGTTGGACGCACTCCGCTGGGTGATCCGCCGGCTCTCTTGCATGCCCCGGAATCTTCAGGAAGCGGCCGGCGTGCCCGGCCCGGCGGATCCTGCGGACGGCCCCTGCGGCGGAGGAGAAGCAGCCGGGGGGGTGCCGGGCGGCACCGCAGTGGCGCCGGTCCCGGAGACCGGCGGGGCCGCCCCGCCACCGGCCGGCTGGCGGATCGGCGGCAGACCGCCCGTCTCGGCCAGGGTGGGATTCCGATGGTGATAGCGGTGTTTCCGCCGTTTCTTGCGCCGGCGCGGTTTCAGTAGTGACAACAGGCCGGTGTCATCCAACTTGGGCGAGCGATACCGGACCAAGGTTTCACCCCCCTGACTGCCGTGCCGGCGACGGCGGCGGCGACCGCGCACGATGGCCAGCCAGGTCACGAGAATCAACGTCAACACCGCCACCGCCCCGAGGATGGGCAGGAAATCCCGGAACTGCGATCCCCACCGCGGTGGAGGAGGCACCACCGTCGGCGCCGGCACCAGCGGCGTCGAAGCCAGGAACAGGGCAGACAGATCGGACAGGCTCATGGCGAGGAGGTCGGCGTGTCCGCCGAAGCGGGTTCGGCATCGGGTTCGGATTGGATATTGAGCCGTTGCATGCGGTAACGTAGGGCGTGCCGGCTCAGACCGAGCCGCTCGGCCGCCCGGCCGATGTTATACTGGCACTGTGCAAGGGTGGCGAGGATCAACCGCTTTTCGTAGGCCGCCAGCAGATCGTCCAGCGTCTGACCCGGGGAGGGCAGGGCGGGCACCGCCTCTTCCTCGCCCCGCGCGTGCAACCGCGCTTCCAGCTCGAAATCCGGCAGACTGGTGGCTTGGATCTCCGGGCCGGTCTCCAGGATCAGGGCCCGTTCAATCACGTTGCGCAGTTCGCGCACGTTGCCCGGCCAGTAGTGCGCCAGCAACTTCTTGCGAGCCGCCGGGGTGAACCCGCGGACGTTCCGGCCCAGCGTTTGATTGAACTGCCGCAGAAAATGCTCCGCCAGCAGGAGCACGTCCTCACCCCGCTCCCGCAAGGGCGGCAGACGAAACTGAACCACATTCAACCGATGGAACAGGTCTTCCCGGAACTGGCCCTCGTGAATGGCCCGGACAATGTCGCGGTTGGTGGCCGCAATGACCCGCACGTTCACCCGCAACTCCTGCGTGCCGCCGACCCGCGTGAACGTGCCGTCCTCCAAAAACCGCAGCAACTTCGCCTGCAGGGGACGGCTCATGTCAGCGATCTCGTCAAGGAAGAGTGTACCCCCGTCGGCCTCCTCCACCCGACCCGGCTTTTGCCGGAGGGCACCCGTGAAGGCACCCTTTTCGTGCCCGAACAACTCGCTCTCCAGCAGCGTGTCGGGGATGGCGGCACAATTGATCCGCACGTAGGCCGCGTCGCGGCGCCGGCTCAACCCGTGCAGGGCACCGGCGACCAGTTCCTTGCCGGTGCCGCTTTCGCCCAGAATCAACACCCGCGCATCGGTGGCGGCTACCGTCTGGATCATCTGGCGCAGCTCGCGGATCTTGGGGCACTCGCCCACGATCTGCGACAGCTCGGTCACCACCCCCACCTGACAGCGCAACCTTAGGTTTTCCTGTTTGAGACGCCAGTGTTCGGCGCACCGTTCCACCGCATGGAGCAGCTCCTCCGGCGCAAAGGGCTTGGGGAGGTAGTCGAACGCACCGGCCCGAATCGCCTGCACGGCCTGTTTGGGAGTGGCGTATGCGGTGATCATGAGCACCGGCAGATGTGGCCACCGCTGCCGGACCCGGGTGAGGAAATCGTACCCGTTCATGCCGCCCAGCCGCACATCGGTGATCACCAGGAAAAACTCCTCCTCGGCCAGCAACGGCAGTGCCTGTTCGGCGGACTCCACGTCGCGCACGTCGTAACCTTCCGGTTCCAACAACGCCCGCAACGAGCGCCGCAGGTTGGGCTCGTCGTCCACGACCAGCAAGGGTGGCAACGCCGGTTTCATGAACACCGTTCCAACCGGACCCGCCGGAAGGACTTCCTCCGCCCCGAGACCGCCTGCGACACAGTTGCGCATGCCGGATGGTCACCACCCGGTTCAGACAGCTTGGCCGGTCCCGTCCGGCGAGGGACCTTCCATGGTCCGGACAGGGAAAGTTACGGTGAACCGCGCCCCTTTTCCAAGCTCCGACTCCACCCGGACGCGCCCGCCGTACAGTTCGGTGTTGTGCTTGACGATGGCCAAGCCGAGCCCCGTCCCCTTGGGCCGCATGGTGAAATAGGGCTCGAAAATCCGTTCCAGCTTGTCGGCCGGTATGCCCGGGCCGTTGTCGCTCACCACCACCTCCAGGACCGAATCCGAAACGCACCGGGCCGACACGGTCACCTCGCCGTGCCCGTCCAGCACGTCCCGGGCATTCTGCAGCAGGTTGGTCAGGATGTCGTCGAAATGCCGTGGCTGCATCATCAACACCGGCAGCGGCTCGCGCAAATCCAGCCGCACCTTCACGCCCGTGTCCAGCCCGGGAGGAAACACCCGGCGCACCGCCCGTTCGATGGCCTCGCGCACCGGCACCTTCTCCACCCGGCCCTCGCTCAACTCCGCGTAACCCATGACCTGCGTGATGATCCGGTCGGCCTTCTCCACCTCCTCCTGAATCAGCTGCAGGGAACCGGCCGCCGCGGAGTCCCGGCCCACGCAACGCTGGAGGGCAAAGGCCGCGTTGTTGATGATCGCCAGCGGGTTCTTGATCTGATGGGCGAACTCGGCCGCCAGCCGGCCCGCCGCATGCAACTGGGCCGAGCGCGCCGCAAATTCCTTGGCCTCCTCCTCGGCCTGGCGTTGTCGTGCCGCCAACACCTGCACGCCATAGCAGCAAAAGGTCAACAACCACAGGATCACCAGCCGCAACAAAAACGGTTCGCCCGGCACCTCGGGCACCTCATCCGACTGCACGACGTAGCGCGACATGGGCAGCAGGCGGTTCAACTCCTCGGCCAGGGCCTGTCGCAGTGCCTCTTCCTGGCCTGGTTGGCGTGCCAGCTCGCGGATCCGTTCCCGTCCACCCTCCGGCACGCGCTGCCAGAGCAACCGGGCCAGGCTGTCGTTGCCCTGCTGCAGGCGCGCCGCCATCGCGTAGGGGTCCGGGATGTCCACGGGCCGGATGGGCGGCAGGGCACGCCGCTGGGCTCGCGGCGGCAGCTGTGGCACGGGCAGTTCCTGACTGCGCAGCGTCGGCTCCACCAGCCCCGCCAGCAGGAAGAATCCGCTCAGCAGGAGGTTCAGCACCAGTTGGGGCGTGGCCAGTGGGATGCAGATGGCGTTCAGGACGATCAGAACCGGAAAGACCCAGTACAGCACACTGTCGAATCCCCCGGTCAACACCGTCAGTCCGCCCAGAAACAACCCGTCCGCAAAACCGAGCAGGAACGACAGCCACTGGACCATGCCCGGCGGGAAACGACGCACCCACAGAAAGGCCGCCCAGCAGATCCCGATCAACCCGACGTAGACGTAGAAGAACTCCCGCAGCGCCTCCAGCACCACGCCGAACGAGGAGTCGGGTTCCTCCACCCAGGTGGCCCGAAGCAGATAGTGGTACACGGCCAGCAGAACCAGCACCTTGGCCGGCAGCACCACTTCGCGTTGCAGCCGCTGCACGCGCCGGTCCTGTTGCGCCGCCTGGGGCGCCGGGGCCTCCAACAGGCGGGATAGCCGGGTCAACCACGATTTGAACCGGTTCATGCCACCGAGGGCGGCGGCGTGCCGGCCCCACCGGGCCCGGCCGCCAGTCGCGCCAGCACATGCGATGCGATCTGTTCGATCGGCCAAAGCCGGCCCATCCCCTCGTACCCACACGCCAGCAGGCCCGTGTCCGGGCCCACGAACTCCACCCCCCGGCGGCGCAGGGTCTCCACGTTGGCCTGCGTGGCCGGGTGCAACCACATCTTGCCGTTCATGGCCGGGGCCACCACCACAGGTGTCTCCGGCCGCAGGGCCAGGGCGATGCACGTCAGCGCGTCGTCGGCCAGACCGTGGGCCAGCCGGGCGATGGTGTGGGCCGTGGCGGGTGCGATCAGCAACAAATCCGCCTCATCGGCCAGTTGGATGTGCGTGGGTTGCCAGCCTCCGGCCGTGTCGTATAAGTCCGTGACCACGGGGTTCCGCGACAGGGTCTGAAAAGGCACCTCCGTCACGAACCGGCGCGCGTCTGCCGTCAGGACCACGTGCACCTCACAACCAGCCTTGACCAGCAGACTGCACAGATCCACCGCCCGGTGCGCGGCAATGGAACCGGTCACGCCCAACACGATGTTGCCCTGGCTGTTCATCCATCCCGTTTCCCGGAGCCGACCCCGTCCCAACCGGCCGGCCCCGCCAGACGGCCGCTGCCCGGGCCGGACGCCCCGGCACCGTTCGTTCAAAAAACCGGGGCCTTTTGCCGGCAGACCCGGAGTTTTTCCGCCTCCAAAATCGCTTCCAACCGGGCCACGTCCTCCTCGATCGTCCCGCTGAGAATCAGATAATCGAATTCCTGCCACCGGGCAATTTCGGTCCGGGCCGTGGCCAGCCGCCGCTGGATGACCGGCTCAGGATCCGTTCCCCGACGGCGCAACCGCTTCTCCAAAACCTCCAAACACGGCGGGGTCAAAAACACCGTCACCAGCGCGCGCCGTAAAACGGCATCCTCCCGGGCACGCGTGCGGATGGCCGCCGCGCCCTGCACATCCACGTTCAGCAAAACGTCCGATCCGGATTGCAACCGGTCGAGCACCTCCCGGCGCAGGGTCCCGTAACCGTGCCCGTACACGATGGCGTGCTCCAAAAACTCGCCCGCCGCCACCTTCCGTTCATACGTCTCCGGGTCCAGGAAATGATAGTCCACACCGTCCCGTTCCCCGGGACGCGGCGGCCGCGTCGTGCACGTCACCACCCGGCTCAGACCCGGCCGGCGCCGGAGCAACTCCTGGCAAAGCGTGGTCTTGCCCGCACCGGAAGGGGCCGACAACAACAGCAGGACCGTGCCGGCCGGCGCCTCGCCGGCGCCCGCCCCTCCCACAGCCCCGCCGCAGGATGCAGCCTGCCGCGGCACGTCTCCTGATGGCGAATCCGAAACCGAATCGTTCATTCCACGTTCTGTACCTGCTCGCGGAAGCGGTCCAGCTCCGTCTTCAGCCGGACCACCTCGCGACTGATCTGCGCGTCGTTGGCCTTCACGCCCAGGGTGTTCACCTCGCGGTACATCTCCTGGGCCAGAAAATCCAGCGTCCGTCCCACCGGCTGCCGGCTCCGACGACATTGCTCGAACTGCTTGAAATGACTCTCCAAACGCGTCAGTTCCTCGGTGACGTCGGTCCGCTCGGCAAACAGGACGACCTCCTTCAACAGGCGTTCGTCCTCGCCCGTCACCTCGGTCAGTCCGGCCGCCCGGATCCGCTGCAGCAACTGTTTCCGATAGCGTTCCACCGCACGGGGTGCACGCGCCCGAATCCGGGCCACCGCACGCCGCATGCGTTGAATGCGCCGCACCAGATCCTTCTCCAGATGCGCCCCTTCCCGCCGGCGCATCCGCAGCAAGCCGGCCAGCGCACGGTCCAGGGCTGCACGCGCCACCGGCCATAGTTTCTCGTACGGCACCTGCGGGCCGTTGGCTTGAAAAAGACCTGGCACGCGCAACAGGTGATCCAGCGTCACCGTCTCGGGGATCCCCAAGCGACGCGCCAACCGCCGCAGCTCGGCCACCCAGGCCGCCGCGACCACGGGTTCCAAGCGCGGAGCCATCCACTCCGGGTTGAGATACTCGACCAGCACGCGCGCCTGGACGCGACCCCGTTCAATGTGCCGGCCGATCCATTCGCGCATCGGACCCTCCAGCACTTCCAGATCCCTTGGCAACGTCAGCAGAATCTCGGCCTGCTTGCGATTGACCGAGTTCAATTCCACGGTGATCCGCAGGCCGTGACGTTGGCATACCCCCCGTCCATGTCCGGTCATGGACTGCATGCCCCGCAGCATGCCCGGGGGGACCGACGTTGTCGAATCCGGAATCCATCCGGCCCTGCCATCGGGTTTTGCTCTTTCGAGCACACGCCGTTCGGCTAGATTCGCACCAAAATGGAGAGTCTGCTGGCGCTGGACATTGCCCTGTTCCGGCTCATCCACGATCAGTGGCAGAACCCGCTGTTCGACTGGTTGATGCCCATCCTGAGCGGGCACCCGCTTTTCTATCCCGCCGTGATCACGGTGGCGGCCTGCATGCTTTGGAAAGGCGGCCGGCGGGCCCGTCTCTGTCTGCTGATGTTGTTGCTCCTGCTACCCGCCGGGGACGGCCTGGTTTGCAACACCATCAAGAAGGCCGTGGGCCGGCCCCGCCCGTTCGCCGCGCTCGAAGGGGTCGAATCCCGCACCGGCAGCGGCCAGAACCGCGGCAAGAGCATGCCCTCCGGACACGCCTTCAATTGGTTTGCCGGCGCCACAGTCCTGGCGTTGTTCTACCGGCGAAGCTGGCGGTTCATGTTGCCCATGGCCGCCGCCGTGGCCTACTCACGCGTTTACAACGGTGTCCATTACCCCTCGGACGTGCTAGCCGGGGCGGTTTTGGGCAGCGGCTACGCCCTGGCAGGCACGCTGGCCCTCAACGAGGCCTGGGAACGAATCGGCCGACGCTGGTTCCCACTCTGGCACGCACGTTGTCCGCGCATCATCCCTCCCTGGCCCGCCGAGCCGCCGGCGGATTCGGTCGCGGCAGGCTCCGAACAGGCCCGGCGGAACGAGGAAACCCATTGGCTGCGCGCCGGTTATGTCCTGATCGGGATCCTCTTGCTCGGGCGATGGTGGTACGTGGCCGGCGACATCATCCAGCTCTCGGAGGACGAAGCCTATCAGTGGCTTTGGTCGAAGCGTCCCGCCCTGTCCTACTACAGCAAGCCGCCCTTGATCGCCTGGAGCCACTGGGTGAGCACGCATCTCTGGGGCGACACGCATTTCGGCGTGAGGTTCTTTGCCCCGCTCATCGGTGCCGTGCTCGGGCTGACGCTGCTCCGATTCCTGGCCGGCTGGATCGGTGCCCGCAGCGCGGTGCTGTTCCTGCTGATGGTGGCCACCACGCCGCTGCTTGCCGTCGGCAGCACCCTGATGACGGTGGACCCGTGGAACGTGTTGTTTTGGACGCTGGCCATGATCGTCGGCTGGCGCGCCTCCGGCGCGGAGGGCCGTACGCGTGACTGGCTCTGGGTGGGGCTCTGGATGGGCCTTGGCTCCCTCAGCAAGTACACGGCCCTGATGCAATGGTTGAGTTGGATCGTCTGGTTCGCCATCTGGCCACCGGCCAGGGCCCACCTCCGCAGGCCGGGGCCGTACCTCGCCCTGGTGGTCAACGCCATTTGTCTGTTGCCCCCGCTGATCTGGAACTGGCAACACGACTGGGTCACCGTCCGCCACGTGGCCGAGGACGCCAACGTGGACCAGCCCTGGCATTTCACCCTCCGTTACTTGGGCGAGTTCTTGGCCGCAGAAGCGGCGCTCTGGAACCCGGTCTGGTTCGGCGCCATGGTTCTCGCCTGTGTGGGAGTGGTCCGGCGGCACCGCAACGAGCCGCGCCTGCTCTACCTGCTGAGCATGGGTGCCCCCGTCTTCCTCGTGTACATGGGCTGGACCCTGCACTCCCGGGTGATGCCCAACTGGATCGCGCCATCCATCCTGCCACTGCTGGCCCTGACGGCCGTGTACGCGCACCTGCAACGGGCCACCTGGCAACTCTGGCACCGGCGCGCCTTCGGCGTCGGTCTTGGTCTGGGCCTGCTCATGCTGGTGCCCATGCACGACAGCCGGCTGATCACCCGCGCCACCGGACTCGTCCTCCCACTGAGTCTGGACCCCCTCCACCGCGTGCGTGGGTGGAGGGAAACCGCCGAACTCGCCAACCGGGAACGGCAAAAGCTGCTGGCAGAGGGCCGGCCGGTGATCCTCATCGGCGACCACTACGGCATCACCAGCCTGATGACGTTTTACCTCCCGGAAGCGCGAGCCGGTCTGCCGGACCAGCCCATCGTTTACTGCCTGCCCACGCCCCGCCCGAAAAACCAGTTCTGGTTCTGGCCCGGATACGAGCAGCTCAAAGGTGCAAACGCCATCTTCGTGCAACGTTTGAAGGTCAAGGTCCGTGCCACGGATTGGCTTCGCTCGCCCACCGATCCCCGGTGGCGCTGGCGCAAACCCGAGCCGAGGGACCCGCCGCCCGTGCTGCGCGAACAGTTCAACGAGGTTACCAGTCTGGGCGTGTTCCCCGCCGTCTGGAAAGGCCAACCCCAGCAATGGGTCCAACTCTATGCGTGCCGCAACCTGCGCTGACCCCGGCCAGCCCCTGTCAGCCCCACAGGAAGAGGTCCTGGAAGCCGCCTGGCACATCCCGGATTACCGGCTGGACCTGACCCTGGAGTGCGGTCAGACCTTCCGCTGGCACCGGTTCGGGCGCGGCTGGCTGGGCGTGATCGAGGGCCGCAGGGTCGAGCTCGTTCAAGCCGGAACGCTTTTCACCGCCCGGCTCTGGGGCCGGACGCAGGACCTGACCCGGTTGGAAAACTACCTCCAGATCCGAACCTCCCTCGAAGCCATCTGCGCCACCTTCCCTGACGATCCGCATCTGCACGAGGCCATCCGGCGCTGGCACGGGCTGCGGCTGCTCCGGCAGCCTGCGTGGGAATGTCTCGCCTCGTTTCTGCTGTCCAGCGCCAAGCAGATCGTCCAGATCTGCCAGGTCATCGAACGGATCTGCCGTCGCTGGGGCCGACCCGTGCCCGGCCCTGCGACCGGACCCCGCCTTTGGTCGTTCCCCTCACCGGAGCGGCTGGCCGCCGCATCGGAATCGGAACTGCGCGCCTGCGGTGCCGGATTCCGGGCGCCTTTCCTGTTGGCCGCGGCGCGGGCTGTGGCCGATGGGAAACTCCCCCTGGACGACCTGCCGCACCGGCCTTATGAAGAAGCGCGCGAACGGCTCCTAACCCTCCCCGGTGTGGGACCCAAGATCGCCGACTGCGTCTGCCTGTTCGGTCTCGGCTTCCTGGAGGCGTTTCCCGTGGACACCTGGGTGAAGCGCGTCATGCAGGAACGCTACTTCGGCGGGCGCCCCGTCTCGGAGGAGGTGGTGGCCCGGTTCGGCCGCCGCCATTTCGGCCGCTACGCGGGCTACGCCCAACAGTATCTGTTTCACGACCGCCGCGTCGGCGGTGGCGTTTTCCGTCCGCACCAACCTGGACCGTCCACCGCTTGACATCCTTCACACCTGCCGTCCGGCGTGCCTCTGGCGGAGTGGTGCCGGCTCTGTCTCAGCCTCCATCTCCAGGAACTTGCCGGGGTTGAGAATCCCGCGCGGGTCCAGCAGCTCTTTGATGCGCCGGTGCAGCTCCCGCACCTCCGGGCTGACCGCCAGCGGCCACCACCTCCGCTTGGCCAGACCAATCCCGTGCTCGCCGGTGATCGCCCCGCCCCAGGCCAGCACCTGACGGAACAACTCGTCCAGCGCGGCCTCGGCGTTTTCGCGTGCGCCGGGTTTGTGGAAATCCACCATCAGGTTTGCGTGGATGTTGCCGTCACCGGCGTGTCCGAAACAGGCCACCGGAATGCCGTGCTTCTTTTGCAGGCGGGCCGCGAAGTCGAACAGGTCCTCCAGCCGGCTGCGCGGCACCACGATGTCCTCGTTCAACTTGGTCAGGCCCGTGTCGCGCAGCGCGTAGGAGAATTCGCGTCGGATCTGCCAGACCGCCTCACACGCATCGGGCCCCAGCCCCACCTGAACGAACCGCGGCCGGTGCCGGGCCACCAACTGCCGCACGTGCCTGACCTCGCCTCGGACGGACCGTTCCTGGCCGTCCAGTTCGACAATGAGCATGGCCCGGCAACCCCGCAGCCGCTCGCTTCCGGTCCGGCGATACGCCGCCTCCAGGGTGAAGGCGTCGGCCAGCTCGAGTGCCGACGGCAGGTATCCGGCGCCCAGGATCTCATGCAGTGCGCGCACCGCATCGCGCATCCGGTCAAACCCCACCGCCAGATTCGCACGATAGGGTGGCAGCGGCAGCAGCTTGAGGGTGGCCTCGGTAACCACGCCCAGCAGCCCCTCCGATCCCACAAACAGACGGTGCAAGTCGAATCCGGTCTTGTTCTTGTGGGTGCGCCCGCCCAGCCGGAGCACAGTCCCGTCCGCCAGCACGACCTCCAGACCCAGCACATAATCCCGTGTCACGCCGTACTTCAGGCAGCGGGGTCCGCCAGCGTTGGTGATGATGTTGCCGCCGATGGTGTTGTTCGCACGGCTGGCCGGATCGGGCGGATAAAACAGGCCGCGCTTCTCCACCTCGGCCTGCAGTCGGGCCGTGATCACCCCCGCCTGCACCACCGCCACGAAATCCCGGGGATGAATCTCGCGAATGCGGTTCATGCGTGCCAGGGACAGCACCAGCCCTCCCTTCACCGGGACGCAACCGCCCACGTACCCGTGTCCGGCCCCGCGGGCCGTCACGGGGATCCCGTGCTCATGGGCAAAGCGCAGGGTCTTCGCCACCGTGGCGGTGCTGCGCGCCAGGACAACCGCCTCCGGCCGATGGGCGGCAAACCATTTGTCGCCTGCATGCGCATCCAGAGTGGCCTCGTCCCGCCGCAATTCGCCGGCGGGCAACAACCGTTCCAGCCGCCGCACCCAGTCAGCCGGCGGGCGGGTCTTCGGGAGGGGATTCTGAGCCTTGAAGGAATCGCCTGACTTCATCGCTTTCGTTCTCGGGCACCTGCACCACGATGCCGCCCACGGCCATGGAATAGCCGTCCATGCTGAGGGCGGCGTCCTCGTGCAAGAGCCGCGGATGGAATCCGGCGGCCTCCAGACGCGCCCGCAGCAGGTGCGCGTCCGCCGGTTGAAAGAACCGCCCGATTGTCACCAGTCTCATGAGGAGGATACCGTCGTGGAACCGGGTTCGGACCCTTCCGGTTCGCTCACCAGCTCGGCAAAGATCATCACACCTGCCCCGGTTTGCAACGAGCTTTGCACCCGCACCTCCACCTCGCGGCCAATGCAGGACCGCGCCCGGTTCACCACCACCATCGTCCCGTCCGGCAGATAGCCCACGCCCTGGTCCCGTTCCCTGCCCTCCCGCACGATCCGCAACCGGATGTTCTCCCCGGGCAGGAGCACCGTGCGCAGGCACCGGGCCAGTTCATGAAGGTTCACGCAGGTCACTCCCTGAAGCTCGGCCACGCGCGCCAGGTTGGCATCGTTGGTGAACAGACGCGCGCCGAGGTTGCGCGCCAGCCGGATCAGTTTGGCGTCCACACCGGTTTCATCGGGGTAATCAGCCTCGTGAATCCGCACCTCGTTGCGTCTGGTCTTTTGGATCCGGTTGAGCATTTCCAGTCCGCGCTGGCCCCGCGCGCGCTTGTTCGGATCAGAGGAGTCGGCCAGTTGATGCAGCTCGCGTAGGACAAAGCGCGGCACTACCACGGTGCCCTGCACAAAGTTGGCTTCCAGCAGCTCCGCGATCCGGCCGTCTATGATCACGCTCGTATCCAAAACGATCCACGAATCGGCCGAGCCCCGGGGGACAAACCGGACGTAGGGGATGATCAGCGAGAAATCCTCCTTGTTGCTCCGCATGGCCAGCACCATGCCGATGTAACCGAACGCCAGGAAGAGCGACAGGCGCACCAACCAACGCGTGGCCGGCTCGGTGTTGTCGAACAGGCCCGAATGGTCAATCAACTGGGCCACCACCATTCCCAGGATCAGCCCGAACGTGACCGCCGAGAACGCGCGCAACGAAAAGCCCTTGAGCATCTCGTCCACCGCGATCAACAGACCGCCGAAGCCGAACCCGGCCACGATCCCCCACCACGGGTGGCCCGCATACTCCGGACGCAGCTCGCCCACCGCCCAGCCGGCGGCGCTGCACAATGCCAGGAAGAAGATCCGGATCACCCAGATGGTCATGGCCGTTCAGGGGAAGGGATGGTGCGGTGCCCGCACCGCCTCCCGGTTCGTCGCCACCAGCCGCGGTTCCGGCCGCGGTTTCCACAGGAGCCGCCAGAGGCCGAACCGGTTCAGATTGCTCGTCGTGACAGAGAGATTCGCGGCAATCTCCTCCAGATGCCGGGCCAGGGTCTCGTCGGTGAACAGCCGCCCGGCCAGGCCACGACCGGCCCGCAGATCCTGCAACAGGGCGTCGACCTGCGCCGAGACCGATTCGAGCCGGTCCAGGATGACGTCCACATCGTTCGTGTGTGCTTCCAGGGTGCGGTTCAGTTCGTGTGTGAACCGGCCGAACTCGGCTGTGGCGAAGTTCAGGTTGCTCAGGGCCGTCTCCACCGTGGGCGTCTGCTCCTGCAGGATCCGGTCCACGCGGTCCATCGCGCGGGCCGCCCGCGCGGAGAAGGCGGCCAGCTGATCGAGCGTGTTGGAGGCCTGCACCAGCGTGGGTTCGTTGAGCACCAGACGGCGGATGTCGGCGATGGTGGCGTCCAGCCGCCGCGCTGTTTGATCGATGCGGCGGATGAACCCACTGGCGTCCCGCGCAGTCTGCTGGAGGTTGAACGGCGGGGGGCATTCGACCTCCTGACCGGGCTCGAGGTACGCTGCGGCGCCGTTGGTGCCCGGGTAGATCGCCACGTACTGATCCCCCAAGAACCCGCTCTGCTCGATCACAAACAGGGCGTTCGTGCGGATCCGGTACTGTTCGAGAATCTCCAGCCGCAACCGGGCCACACCCGTGTCCGGGTCCAGCGACAGGTCCGTCACATTCCCGACCGGATAGCCGGCCATGAGCACAGCCGCGCCTTTTTTGATCCCGCCGATGTCGGTGGTGCGCAGGTACAGCTCGTAGGTCCGGGCGAACCGCGTGACCCCCTTGCTGAAGCTCACCAGCAGGCCCGCCAGCAACAGCAGGCCCACCGCCACGAACGCGCCCACCTTCCATTCGAGGGAACGGTTTTCCATGGCTCAAAAGTCCGGATGCTTCGGATCCGACACGCCGTCAATGAAACGCCGGACCACCGGATCGGTCGAGGCAAAGATGACCTCGGTGGGGCCCACCGCGTGGATGCGACGCTCGTGGAGCATGGCCACGCGATGGCCCACCCGGCGCGCGCTGCGCATGTCGTGCGTCACCACCACGCTGGTCACGCGCAGATGATCGCGGATGCGGATGATCAGCTGGTCAATCGAATCGGAAACGATCGGGTCCAGACCACTGGTCGGCTCGTCGTACAGGAGGATCTCCGGCCGGTAAACGATCGCCCGGGCCAGTCCCACCCGCTTGCGCATGCCGCCCGACAGTTCCGCCGGTCGTTTCTGCTCGATGCCCGGCAGGTCCACCAGCTCCAGGGCCTCGGCCACCCGGCGCGCGATCTCCCCCGGCGTCAGATCCCGTCGGTGGCGGAACGCAAAGGCCACGTTTTCCGCCACCGTGAGGGAGTCGAACAGGGCCGCGTTCTGGAACAGCATGCCGAACTTGCGGCGGACCTCCAGCAGCCGGCGTTCGTCCATGCGGGTGATCTCCTGGCCGTCCACCCGCACCGAACCTTCGTCGGGCTGGAGCAAACCTATCAGGTGCTTGAGCAAAACGCTCTTGCCACAGCCGCTGCGCCCGATGATCACCACCGATTCGCCCCGTTCGATGTGCAGATCGATCCCTTCCAGGACCGTCTGCGAGCCGAACCGCTTGGTCAAACCGCGCACCTCGATCATAATCCCAGGGCGGTCAGCAGCGGGGTCAACCCCAGTGTGAGAAAGAAATTGGCCACAAGAATGGAAATTGAAGCCACCACCACCGCCTCCGTCGTGGCCCGTCCCACCCCCTCGGCGCCCAGCCCGCAGTTCAAGCCCTTGTAACACCCCACCAGGGCGACGATCCCGCCGTAGATCACCGCCTTGATCAGGCCGATCGTCACGTCAATCACGCCCGTGTAACGCAGCATGTTGTGCCAAGCGTAGGCGGCGTCGATCCCCAGCAGACCCACGCCCACCAGATAACCGGCCCCGATGCCCACGGTGATGGCCTCGGCGGTCAGCAGGGGCAACGCGATGTGCGCCGCCAACAGCCGGGGCACCACGAGGTAATCCACCGGATGCGTGGCCAGCGTGCGCAACGCGTCAATCTGCTCGGTCACCCGCATGGTCCCCAACTCGGCCGCAATGGCCGCCCCCACGCGCCCCGCCACCATCAAACCGGTGAGCACCGGCCCGAGCTCGCTGCACATGGACACGCTCACCACCGCCAGCGTGGCGGTGTCCATCTTGACCTTGTGGAACTGGAAGAAGGTCTGTGCCGCCAGGACCATTCCCGTGAACGCGCCGGTGACGAGGACGACCGACTGGGATTTCACCCCCATGAAGTGAATCTGGACCAGCACGTCCCGGGTATGGGCGCGGCCCCGCAAGAGCGAAGCGAACGCCTCGCGGGCCAACAGGGCCATTCGGCCCAGACCGCACAGCCAGTCCGTCCACCAGGCACAACGCCGGCCCATGGCGGCTTTTTAGCAAACGGGATCCCCGGCCAAAAGCAAAAGACACCGGCACCGCTGCGGGTGCAGGTGTCTGCCGGAACAGCCTCCGCGCGTGCCGCTCAGCCGGAGAGGGCGCCGGCGGCCGGTTCCTTCTGCTTGAACACCAGTTTGTCGCCCTCCACGGTGACCTGCACCGGCTCGCCCTCGTGGATGGTCCCGCGCAGGATCTCCTCGGCCAGCGGATCCTCCAGGTACCGCTCCACCGCACGGCGCATGGGCCGCGCACCGTACTGCGGATCGTAACCCTTTTGGACGAGGAATTCCTTGGCCGCGGCATCCAGCTCCAGCCAGATGTTCCGCTGCTGCAACCTGCTCAGCACCTTGCCCACCTCCAGGTCGAGGATCGCAATCAGATCCTCCTTGTTCAGCGGCCGGAACACGATCACGTCGTCCAGCCGGTTCAAGAACTCCGGCCGGAACACCCGCTTGGCCTCGTCCAGGATCTTTTCCCGGATCCGTTCGTAGGTCATCTCCTCGCTGGCCGGACCGAAGCCGATCGTGCCCTGCCGGCGGATCACCTCCGAACCCACGTTCGAGGTCATCAGGATGATCGTGTTGCGGAAGTTCACCACCCGACCCACGTTGTCGGTCAGCTTGCCCTCCTCCAGGATCTGCAACAGCATGTTCCAAACGTCCGGGTGGGCCTTCTCGATCTCGTCGAACAACACCACCGAGTACGGCTTGCGCCGGACCTGTTCGGTCAGCTGACCGCCCTCCTCGTAACCGACGTAGCCGGGCGGCGAACCGATCAGCCGCGACACGTTGAACTTCTCCATGTACTCGCTCATGTCGAGCTGGATGAGCGACTTGCTGTCGCCGAACAACTGCTCGGCCAGCGTCTTGGCCAGGAGGGTCTTGCCCACGCCGGTGGGACCCAGCAACAGGAACGACCCGATGGGCCGCCGCGGATCCTTCAGATCGGCCCGCGAACGGCGCAGCGCCTTGCAAATGGCGGTCACCGCCTCGTGCTGGCCCACGATGACCTTTTCCATCTCGGCCTCCGTGGCCAGCAGGCGCTGCATCTCGCCCTCGGCCATCCGCTGCAGCGGAATGCCGGTCCACTTGGACACGACCTCCAGGATGTCCTCCTCGTCCACGCGGACGCGCTTTTCCTCCCGGGTCATCCGCCAGTCGCGCAGCAGGGCCTCCAGTTTTTCCTTGGCCTGCTTCTCCTTGTCGCGCATCGCGGCCGCCCCCTCGAAATCCTGGTTCTTGATGGCCTGTTCCTTGGCGGCCTTGATCTCTTCGATCCTGGCCTCGAGGGCCTTGATCTCCGGCGGCCGGATCATCGTGCTGATGCGCGCGCGCGAACCCGCCTCGTCCATCAGATCAATGGCCTTGTCGGGCAGGTACCGGTCCGTGATGTACCGCACCGAATACCGCACGGCCGCTTCCAGCGCCTTGTCGGTGTATTCGACCTTGTGATGTTCCTCGTACTTCGGCCGCAGCCCCTTCAGGATGAGAACCGTCTCCTCCGGCGAGGGTTCATCCACCCGGACCGCCTGGAACCGCCGCTCCAAGGCCGCGTCTTTCTCGATGTACTTGCGGTACTCGTTCAGCGTGGTGGCGCCGATGCACTGCAGTTCGCCCCGGCTGAGGGCCGGTTTGATGATGTTCGAGGCGTCCATCGTGCCCTCGGCCGAGCCGGCCCCCACTATGGTGTGCAGCTCGTCAATGAAGAGGATCACGTTACGGGAGCGCCGGATCTCGTCCATCACGGCCTTGATCCGTTCCTCGAACTGGCCGCGATATTTCGTGCCGGCCACCATCAACGCCAGGTCCAGCGTGATCAGCCGCTTGTCGCGCAGGATCTCCGGCACGTTGCCGGCCGCGATCTCCTGCGCCAGTCCCTCCACGATGGCCGTCTTGCCCACGCCGGCCTCCCCGAGAAGCACCGGGTTGTTCTTCGTGCGCCGGCAAAGGATCTGGATCACCCGCTCGATCTCATTGCGCCGGCCGATCACCGGATCCAGCTCGCCCCGGCGGGCGATCTCGGTCAGATCCCGGCCGAACGCCTTCAGGGCGGGCGTTTTGACCTCGGCCTTCCGACCCGCCGCGGGCTTTTCCATCGGTTCCCCGCCGGATTCGTCCTGTTGCGAGGCAAAGTTCGGATCCAGCTCGCGCAGGATTTCCTGGCGGGTCTGCTCCAGATCCACGTCGAAACTCTTCAACACCTTGGCCGCCACACCGTCGCCCTCGCGCAGCAGGCCCAGCAGGATGTGTTCGGTGCCGACGTAGCTGTGATTGAGCGCCTTGGCCTCCTTCTGGGCCAGCGCCAACACCTTCTTCACGCGGGGCGTGAACGGGATGTTCCCCATCATCTTCTGGTCCGGACCCGTGCCGACCAGCTTTTCCACCTCCATCCGGACCGACTCCAGGTCAAGGCCCATGCGTTGCAGGACGTTGACAGCCACGCCCTGCCCCAGCTTCAGCAGACCGAGGAGCAAATGCTCCGTGCCCACGAAGTTGTGGTTGAATCGGTCAGCTTCCTTCCGCGCCAGCGCCAGCACCTGCTGCGCACGCGGCGTGAAGTTGCTCATGGACTCTTCGCTCATAGCCACGTTCAAGTTGCGCCATGCATTCCGCTTTGTCCAGTGCGGCGCCCGGATTCGCTGGCTTGGCGCAGGTGGTTCACTCGCCGCACCGCTTCATCCTGTCGGACAACTGCCGCCCGGACTGAAGCGGTACGTTCATCATCGCACTCCCGCACGAGGATCCGCCACCCTCGCGCCGCGGATGCCCGGCCCGGTCGCACCCCTCTGTACCCCTCCGGTTTCCGGCTCCGCCCCTGCAGCCAAGTCGCGCACCGGCTCGAACGCCTCACCGGGCAGACGGTTGCAGGGCCTGATGCGACCTTCGCCGCCAAGATGCACAGTTTGCATCCATCCTTCAAGTCCCGTCCCCACCCGCTGCCACCGGGAAATCCCCGGTGGATCCAAATCCGCCATCCGCCGCCCGGCCGCCGCGGTCGCCGAAGTCTGCCACCGTCTCCTCCGGACGCGGCACCTGAAAAAACCTGCCTCTGTTCCCCCGGCGGCTCGCTGTGCACGCCCGGTGCCAGACAGGCCCGCTCCACCCGAAAGGCGGCATGACCAGAATTGGGCATTGGCCGAAACACACCGCCCGGGCAATCTGGTCGCAACCGAATCGGTCCCGATCGAGTTCGGTCCGCTGCGCGGAACCTGCGGGGTCCGCGCGGGTCAACAACCCCAATGGCACGTCCGAGGAAAAAATGAAAGACCCGGCCACATCCGCGAGATCCCGGCCCTCGTTCCGTCCGCTTTTGCGTGCCACCATCCGGCGGTTCATCCCGGGCATGCTGCTCGCACTCGCCTGCCTGACCCCACCCGCACGCGCTGACGACGTCTGGCCGCCGATTACCCGGCAAACCCGGCCGTGGACGTATTGGTGGTGGATGGGCAGTGCGGTGGACCAGACCAACCTCGTCCGTGAATTGACCCGTTGTCGTCAGGCCGGGCTGGGCGGCGTGCACATCATCCCCATCTACGGCGCCAAAGGATGGGAGGACCGATACATCCCCTATCTGAGTCCGGCCTGGCTGGAGATGCTGGACTTTACCGTCCGTCAGGCGGAAAAGCTCGATCTCGGCGTGGACATGACCACGGGCACCGGCTGGTGCTTCGGCGGCCCGCGGGTCGCACCAGACGAAGCCAACGCGCTCGTGGAAACCCGGGAGTTCAAGCTGGAGGCGGGAGAACGCCTCGACGTCGTCCTCGATCGCACCCAGCTCCAGGCCCTGATGGCCTTCGGACCGGAAGGTCGGCGCGTGGATCTGCTGGACCGCCTGGCCGGAAATGGGACGCTGGACTGGAGCCCTCCCTCGGGTTCCTGGCAGGTCATCGCGGTATCCCAACGTTTCTCCGGACAACGCGTGAAACGCGCCGCTCCGGGTGGCGAGGGCCCCATGCTCAACCTCTTCGAACCCCGCGCCATGACCAACTACCTCCGATGGTTCGACGAGGCTTTCGACAACTACCGCGGTGCCATGCCGCGCGCCCAGTACCACGACTCCTACGAATACCGCTGTGACTGGGCACCCTCCCTGTTCGAGGAGTTCGAAAAACGCCGCGGATACCGGCTCCAGGACCATCTGGACGCCTTCGTCCATGGCGAACCGGCCGACCGCGCCGCACGCGTCAAATCCGACTACCGCGAAACGATCTCGGACATCATGGCCGAGGTCACGCTTCCGCTGTGGACAGCCTGGGCACATCGCCACGGCTGGATCACCCGCAACGAGGCTCACGGATCGCCCGGCAACTGGATTGACCTCTACGCAGCCGCCGACATACCGGAGACCGAAATGTTCCACCGCGACCGGAACCGGCTCCTCTGCAAGTTCGCTTCCTCGGCCGCGCACCTCACCGGCCGGCCCCTGACCAGCAGCGAGACCGGCACCTGGTTGGCCGAGCATTTCACCGAGACCCTCGGTCAGATGAAGGAGCTCCTCGACGACCTCTTCCTCAGCGGCGTCAACCACATCTTCTACCACGGGACCTGTTATTCCCCCGACGAAGTGCCCTGGCCCGGCTGGCTCTTCTACGCCAGCTTCCAAATGAACCCGCGCAATCCCATCTGGCGCGATGTGCCGGCACTGAATCTCTACGCCGCCCGGTGCCAGGCCGTCCTGCAGTCCGGCCGCCCCGATAACGACCTGCTGCTCTACTGGCCCGTCCACGACCTGTGGCACGACCCCTCCGGCACCGCCCGCAACCTCACCATCCACGCTCGCGACTGGTTCGAAACGCGGCCCATCGGACAAACCGCCCGGCAGCTCTGGGACGCAGGCTATGCCTTCGACTACGTCTCCGATCGGTTTCTCCAAAAGGCCTCGGCACAGGCGCGCCGTGTGCACCTCTCGGGAGGCACCTGGCGCGGCGTGGTGATCCCGCCCTGCCACCACATGCCCCTGCCCACGCTCCAAAAGCTGATCCAACTGGCCGAAGCCGGCGTGCCCGTCTTCTTCGCCGGCGGCCTGCCCGCCGACGTGCCCGGCTGGGCGGACCTGGACAACCGCAGGGTCCGGTTCAACGAACTCTGCGCCCGCGCCCGGAGGCTTGCGGACCGGGAGGAACCCTGCCTTTACATCGGCCGACTCCCATCAGCCCTGACCGCCGCGGGCATCCCGAGGGAGTCCATGGTGGAAGAGGCCGGCCTGATGTTCATCCGGCGCGCCCTCCCCACGGGCCACTACTACTTCGTCGCCAACCGCTCCACACACGAGGCTTTCGAAGGATGGATCACACTGGGCCGGCCCGCCCGATCCGTGCGCCTGCTCGACCCCATGACCGGCCGGTTCGGCGCACCTCCCCAGGCGCCCGCCGGCCCCGATCACGTGGCCCTCTATCTCCGCCTCTGGCCCGGTCAATCCTGCATTCTTCAAACGGCTCCCACCCCCTTCGACGATCCGCCATGGACCTGGTGGACAGCCGCAGGGCCCGCCTTCACGCTCCGGGGTCGCTGGAGGGTGGAGTTCATCAGCGGCGGGCCCACCCTGCCCGCGGCCTACGAAACCGAAACCCTCGGTTCCTGGACCAACGGCGACGACCCGGAACGCAAACGCTTTGCCGGAACGGCCCGTTACACGCTCCGGTTCGATGCGCCGGCATGGCAGGCCTCCCGTTGGCGGCTCGACCTCGGGGCAGTGGCCCAAAGCGCCCGGGTCAGGCTCAACGGCCGTGAACTGGGCACGTTGCTCCAGGCACCCTGGCAGGTCATCGTCGAAGACCTTCGTACCAGCCACAACCTCCTCGAAATCGAGGTCACCAGCGTCGCCGCCAACCGCATCCGCGACCTCGACCGCCGCGGGGTCCCGTGGAAAAACTTTCACGACATCAACTTCGTCAACATCAACTACCGACCCTTCAACGCCGCCGACTGGCCCATCCGGGAGTGCGGCCTGCTCGGCCCGGTCACACTGACTCCCGTGGAACCGCAACGAACCAACCGCTGAGTCATGCACCCTCGACATCCGGCTCTTCGAACCTGCCTGCTCGCAGCCCTCCTCGTCGGCGCGGCGCCCGTCCCGGCCGCCCCGGCCGCGTCCGGGTCCGCGCATGAACCCGTGGACCCCTCCGTGCTCCAGCGCATCTACGAGGAGGTGAAAACCCCGTACAAATACGGCATCGTCCTGCGCCCGCCCCCGCGGCTGAAGGTGGATTGCCCGAATGTCTTCCGATTCGGCGGTCGCTGGTACATGGTCTACGTGCAGTTTGAAAACGACCCCGAGGGGTACACCACGCAACTGGCAGTCAGCGACGATCTTCTCCACTGGCAGCCGCTCGGAACGATCCTCGAACGCGGAGCCCCGGGCAGTTGGGACGCCGCCAACGCCGCCGGGGGGGTGGCTCTCGTGGACCCCGACTGGAACGGCAGCCACGCGCTGTTTTCGTACGAGGGAGCCTGTTGGATGACCTACATCGGCGGGCCCCAGCCGGGCTACGAAAAACCCCCGCTGAGCATCGGCCTGGCCCACAGCCGGCATCCGGCCCAACCCCGGCCCTGGACCAAACTGCCCGCACCCATCCTGCGCGCGGATGATCCGGATGCCCGGCCCTTTGAATCGGGCGTGCTCTTCAAAAGCCACGTCATCCGCGACGATTCCCTCTCGTTGGGCGCCCCGTTCGTCATGTTCTACAACGCCCGTCCCGAACGGGGCGACGAAACCATCGGCATCGCCGTCTCCGACGACCTCCGCACCTGGCGCCGCTTCGGCACCGAACCCGTCATCTCCGCATCGCGTCCCGCCCACCTCAAACACGGCGTGATTTGCGGCGACCCCCAGATCGTCCGCATGCACGGACACTGGGTCATGTTCTACTTCGGCGCCTTCTGGAAACCCGGCGCCTTCGACACCTTCGCCGTCTCCCGCGATCTCCGCCACTGGACCCCCTGGACGGGCCCTGACCTGGTCGCGCCCTCCGAACCCTGGGACCGCGAGTTCGCCCACAAACCCTGGGTGCTCAAACACAACGGCGTGGTCTATCACTTCTACTGCGCCGTCGGCGACCAGGGCCGCGTCATCGCCTTGGCCACCTCGCGTGATTTGCGGGCCGAACCGCCCGCGCCGCCGGCCGACAGGCGCCCCACCCTCTGGCTCATCGGAGATTCCACCGTCCAAACCACCACCCCCGGCCAGATGGGTTGGGGCACGCAACTGCCGCTGTTCTTCGACACGAACGCCGTTCGCATCGTCAACCGCGCCCGCGGCGGCCGCAGCAGTCGAACCTTCCTCACCGAGGGACTCTGGGACAAGGTCCGCGCCGAATTGCGGCCCGGTGACTTTGTCCTCATGCAGTTCGGGCACAACGACGGTGGACCCCTCGATGAAGGTCGCGCCCGCGCCAGCCTCCGTGGCACCGGCGCGGAAACCGTCTCCATCACCAACCGCACAACCGGCGTCACGGAAACCGTCCACACCTACGGATCCTACCTCCGCACTTACATCCGGCAGACACGGGAACACGGCGCCACGCCGATCGTGCTCTCACCCGTGCCACGCAACCGCTGGGAGGCCGGCCGCGTGTTGCGCAACCGGGAGGATTACGGCGGCTGGGCCGCCACCGTCGCCCATGAAGAGGGCGTGCCCTTCGTGGACCTGAACGATCTGGTGGCCCGCCACTATGAGGGCGTGGGACCTGAACTCGTGCGGAACCGCTACTTCCGTGAAGGCGATCACACGCACACGACACCGGAAGGGGCCAGAGTCACCGCCGCCATTCTGGCCCGTGCCCTGGCCGAACTGAAAGATCTCACCCTCTCGCAGTGGATCCGCCTGCCGGAGGGCCCGTCCATTCCCTGACCCTTCAAAACCTGCATCCCGAGCACCATGAAACGCGACATCCTCATCCATACCGGTCGACTCATCCGCACCCTCGCGTGCGCCGTTCTGGGCATCTCCGTCGCCGCCGTCCCCGCCGCGGCCCTGCGCATCGAACCGGGTCCACCGCCCGGACCGCGGCCGGAACCCCCGCCGGGTGAACCCCTCGGGGTGATCCGACTCGAATCGCCCCATTTGCAGCCCCTGCAGGGCGACCGGGCCCTTTCTCTGGATCGCTTGTTCTTCGTCACTCCCCGGGGCCGGGTCTGGCTCCCGTCCGAACTGAGTCTCACCGCCCGGGCCGATGGCAACCGGGCCGTGGAACGCACCTGGACAGCCCCGGAAGGCCGCACCGTGCGTGTCCGCGTCGAAAACGACGGATCCCACTTCCGCGTGCGCCTTCGTGCCGAGCCGGCCGATGACGTGCTCGGCTGGGGCGCCAGCATCCTCGTCGGACCCGAGGAATACTTCACCGGCCTCATGGAACGGGTCGTGGACGGTCCCCAACAGGCGTCCTGGGCCCCGGGCATCCAGGCGGCCATGAACCTGCGCGGCCAGACCGTGGAGATGATCCTCAAACCCACAACCTCGGTGTACGCACCGTTCCACCTCTCCTCCCGCGGGTACGCCGTCCTCGTCGAAACCGAATGGCCGGGCTTTTACGACTTCTGCGTGACCGACACCAACCGAGTCTATCTGGGCTTCGAAGGACCGGACCTGACCCTGCGGGTGTACACTGCCCCCGCTCCGGCAGACCTCGTCCAGGCCCACGCACTCGAAACCGGGCCACCCGTCCTGCCGCCCCGCTGGATGTTCCGTCCCTGGCGCTGGCGCGACGAACACCAGCAACGCGACACCTACTACGACGGCACACCGGTGACTGGCCCCTTCAATTCGGAAATGATGGAAGACATCCTCATGATGCGCGCCTTCGGCATCCCATGCGGCGTATACTGGATTGATCGTCCGTGGGGACCGGGCCGACTCGGCTACGACGATTTCGAAATCGACCACAAACGCCTTCCCAACTTCGCCGATTCCATCCGTTGGCTGGCCGAGCAGGACATTCGGATGGTCCTCTGGATCGGGCCCTTCTACCAGGGCCACATGGCCACCAATGCACTCGAACGGGGCTGGAACCTTCCCGGACAACCCCCGTGGCGTAACAACTGGCCCTTGGTGGACTTCACCCATCCCGCCGCGCGCGCCTACTGGCAGGAGGGGGTCGCCAAACTGCTCCGGCTCGGCGTGGCCGGGTTCAAACTCGACCGTGCCGAGGAAGACATCCCCGAAACCGGCCCCTGGCGCGTGCACGACGGCCGGGCCATCCGGCAGAACCGGAACATCTATCCCGTCCTCTACCTCGAGGCCGCCTACGAAGTGGCCCGCAAATACCGCGGCCACGATTTCGTCCTCATGCCACGGGCCGCCTACACCGGCAGCACCCGATACGGCGTCTTCTGGGGAGGCGACATCGGCGGGACACAGGAAGGCCTGCGCGCCTCCATCATCGCCGTTCAACGGTCGGCCGTCATGGGCTATCCCTTCTGGGGCTCCGACACCTGCGGCTACAACCAGCAACTGCTCGAGCAGGAAGTCTGCGCCCGCTGGCTGGCCTTCAGTTGTTTCACCCCCATCTTCGAGGTCGGCCCCACCCGCAACGTCGGATTCTGGAACCTGCCGCGCGACCCCGCCTACGACACCGTCCTCATCGCCGCCTGGCGCCTGTACGCCCGGCTCCACCACCGCCTGGCAGACTACGGCTGGGCCGCCGCCCTCGAAGCCCATCACACCGGCATGCCCGTGGTCCGGCCCCTGTTTCTGCTCGATCCCGATGCACCGGCCGCATGGTCCAACTGGTGGACCTACGCCTACGGCCCGGACCTGATCGTCTCACCCATCTGGGAAAAAGGCCGGCGCCAACAGGAAGTTTATCTTCCCGCCGGACACCGCTGGCGCGACGCCTGGCATCCCGACCGCGTCTATGACGGAGGCCAAACCGTCACGGTCACCGCTGAAGTCCACCAAATCCCCATCTTCATCCGGGAAGGTTCGACCTTGGAGCTGGGCGACCTCAACCGCGAATGGCAGGACGCTCTCCGCATCGCCGAACAACGCCCCGACCTCAAAACGCTCGACGCCGAGGTCCGACTCTGGTTCGAATCCCGCAAAGCCACCCCTCGTCAGCCTTGAAGATGACAAGAAACCATCCGTTCAACCCCGCCCAGACGATCAGCAGGCTGTTGCCTCTGGTCGCAATGCTTCTGTTCACAACCCCCGCACCAGCCGGGGCCGATCTCCCACGCGAGCCCGCTCCCAAACCGCTCTACCGCGATCCGGTCCACGACGGCGCCGCCGATCCGGTCGTCGTTTGGAACCCGCACCGCCAGCGCTGGTGGATGTTCTACACCAACCGCCGCGCCAACGCCACCAACGCACCCGGTGTTTCCTGGGTCCACGGCACCCGGATCGGCATCGCCGAATCGCCCGACCGCGGCCGTTCCTGGCATTACCTCGGCACCGCCGACATCCAACTGCCGCCCGAGTACGGCGGGGACCAGTCCACCCACTGGGCGCCCGAAGTCATCACCGACCCGGACGGGCTCCACCACATGTTCCTCACCGTCGTGCCCGGGATCTTCACCGACTGGAACCATCCGCGCGCCATCGTCCACCTCACCAGCACCAATCTCAGGTCCTGGCAGTACCTTCAGCGCCTGGACCTCGCGTCCGACCGCGTCATCGACGCCTGCGTGCTCCGCCTGCCAGACGGCACCTGGCGCCTCTGGTACAACAACGAGCGCGACCGCAAATCCATCTACTTCGCGGACAGTCCCGACCTCCGCACCTGGACCGACCGCGGCAAAACCGTCGGCGATCAACCCGGTGAAGGTCCCAAGGTCTTCCGCTGGCACGATCACTACTGGATGTTCACCGACGTCTGGCGCGGCCTGGCCGTCTACCGCTCCACCAACGCACTCGACTGGACCCGGCAACCGCACGACCTGCTCGCCCAACCCGGTCAGGGCCCCGACGACGGCGTCATCGGCCAGCACCCCGATGTCGTCGTCTCCGGCAATCGCGCCTTCCTCTTCTACTTCACCCATCCCGGCCGCCGCGGCCCCGACGCACGCAAGGACGGCTACGAACAACGCCGCTCCTCCATCCAGGTCGTCGAACTCCGGTACACCAACGGCTGGCTCCATTGCGACCGCGACGCACCCACCTACATCGAACTCGTTCCGCCACCTCCGCTCACCGCCCTGCCGGTGCCCTTCCCGGTCCGAATCGAGGTGGACACCGCCCGGCCCGGACAGCCCTGGCCGCCGGTCTGGCGCTTCTTCGGCTGCGACGAGCCCAACTACGTCTACATGCCCAACGGCCGCAAACTCCTGGCCCGCCTCGGCGAACTCCGGCCCGACCAGGTTTATTTTCGATCCCACAACCTCCTCACCAGCGGCAACGGCACGCCCGACCTCAAATGGGGTTCCACCGGTGCCTACCGCGAGGACGACCAAGGCCGTCCGGTCTACGACTGGACCATCCTCGACCGCATCTTCGACACCTACCGCGAGTGCCGCGTCCGGCCCTACGTTCAGATCGGTTTCATGCCCCGGGACCTCTCCGTCCGGCCCGAACCCTACCGGCACCACTGGCGACCCGGCATGCCTTACGACGCCATCTACACCGGCTGGGCCTACCCGCCCAAGGACTACCAGAAATGGGCCGATCTGGTGTACGCCTGGGCCCGCCATTGCGTGGAACGATACGGGCGGCAGGAGGTCGAACAGTGGTACTGGCAGGTCTGGAACGAACCCAACATCGGATACTGGCAGGGCTCACGCGAGGAGTTCTTCCGTCTGCACGACCTGGCCGTGGACGCCGTCCGGCGCGCCCTGCCCACCGCACGCGTCGGCGGACCTGACGTGGCGGGCAGCGGCGGCCGGTTCATGGAAGCCTTCCTCGAACACTGCCTGCGCGGCACCAACCACGCCACCGGAGGACGCGGCACCCCGTTGGATTTCGTCTCCTTCCACGCCAAGGGCGCACCCGTTTACACCAACGGCCACGTCCGCATGGGGCTGCATGTGCACCTCCGGACCATCCGCGACGGATTCCGGCTCCTCAACCGTTTCCCCGAACTCCGCAACACCCCCGTCGTCATCGGTGAATCCGACCCCGAAGGATGCGCCGCCTGCCAAGGTCCCCAACTCGGTTACCGCAACGGCACCCTCTACGCCTCCTACACCGCCGCCAGCTTCCCCCGCATCCTCGAACTGGCCCACTGGCATCAGATCCGGCTCGAAGGCGTCCTCACCTGGGCCTTCACCTTCGAAGACCAGCCACCTTTTGCAGGGTTCCGCCAGCTGGCCAGCGACGGCATTGACCTGCCCGTGCTCAACGTCTTCCGCATGTTCAGCCGCATGGACGGCCGCGAACTGCCCGCCCACAGCACCGGCGCGGTCCCGCTCGACACCATCCTCCGCCACGGCGTGCGCGAGGCGCCCGACGTGGGCGCCGTGGCCACCCGCTCCACCAACAGCCTTCACGTCCTGGTCTGGCACTATCACGATGACGACGTGCCCGGCCCGCCGGCCCATGTCACACTCACCCTCCGCGGTCTGCCCGGGTCCTGGACCCACCTGAAACTCCTCCACCACCGCGTGGACGACGAACACAGCAACGCCTACACCGAGTGGATCCGCCTGGGCCGGCCCAACCCGCTCACACCTGAGCAACGGGCCCGGCTCGAGGCCGTCTCCGCCCTGATCCCGTATGAACCGCCGCGCCCCCTGAGCGCGGACGGCGGCGAGGTCTCGATCGAGTTCGTCCTGCCCCGCCAGGGTGTCTCCCTCCTCAGCTTCGTGCCTTCCGACTCTTGACGGGGCCTTCGGGGCTGCACCACACCCCGGGCCGGAGCCGCGACCACGATGCGATCCCCTCCAAAAACCGCGGCCCGGCCCGTGCCCCGGCCCGCAAACCTCCTCAAACCGAACCGGCAGCCCACCCGGAAACCACCCGGCCGGACCTTGCCCTTTTGCCGAAGTTTCATACCTTGAAACTGCATCGGGTGATTCATGGATGTCGCCCCGCAAAACGCCCTGACGGGAATCGGCGCATGAGCTTCCGTTTCTGGCGCAGAGTTCGGATCCTGCCGGGTCTCACCCTCAACCTCAGCAAGTCCGGAGCCTCCCTCTCTGTGGGCCCCCCCGGCGCGAAACTTACTTTTGGACCCAAAGGCACCCGCGCGACAGTCGGCATCCCCGGCACCGGGATGTACTACACCACGAAGATGCCGAGGGCCAAAACCGCCGGCAACCGGTCCGCTCCGGTCCAGCCGGTCTCCCTTCCCAACCTCGAGGACAAGCTCACCCTGAGTTTCTTCGAGCGCCTGGTCACGCCGAACGACGAGGAGGCGTTCGTGGACGGATGCCGGGAACTCGTTTTCGGTTCCAGAAGCGCCGCGTTGAAGCATTTCAAACGGGCCCTTCACCTGCCGGATTGCGCCTTCTGCGCCGGCCTGCTGGCACTGGAACAGCGACAATACGCGTCGGCCGTCGAATGGTTGAGAAAGGCCGCTCAAAATGCCGCCGGCCTGGGCAGACTCTTCGCCAAATACGGCCTGACGAGCCTCACCGAGCTTCCCATCACGGAAACCCTGCGAGCCCGCATCCAGCCCGACCTGCGCGGCACCTGGCTGGCCCTTGTCGAAGCCTACCAACAAACAGGCCAGGTGAGGGAGGCCCGATATTGCCTCGAACAACTGCTCCGACTCGCACCCGATGACCCCGTGGTCCGCGTCTCACTGGCCGAAGTACTCTGGGAGGCCGGTCCCAACGACCCTGAGAACGCCAGGCACATCCTGCAAGTCACGGGCGACCTGGGCAACGACACGCCGGTTCACACCGCCCTGCTGCTCTACAAGGCACGCGCCCTTCGCGCGCTGGGGCTGTATCAAGCCGCTCGGGAGACGTTGAACCTCGCTCTTCGACGCAAACAGGATCGCCCGGAAGACCTGCTCCGGGCGCTCCGTTACGAGCGCGCCCTGGTATACGAGGCCCTCGGCCAAGCCGCCCGGGCCCGCCGCGATCTCGAATCCATCTACGCCGAGGATCCCGATTACCAAGACGTGGCCGCCCGACTCGGCCTCTGAAGAACCGTGCAACATGAGCTCCTGCCCAGTGTCTCGAACTGCCGCCCCGCCCCCGGAAGTCCGCAGCCGCGCACGCGGCTGTCTCCTGGGCCAGCTCGCTGGCGACGCGCTCGGCAGCCAGGTTGAGTTCCTGGATCCCGGAGAAATCCAACAACTCCATCCCACGGGCCTGCGTGACCTGCATGACGGGGAGACCTGGGACACAATCGCGGGCCAACCCACGGATGATTCGGAAATGGCCCTCGCCCTGGCACGTTGCCTGGTGCGGCATCGGCGGTATGACGCCCGACTAGTTCGATCCGCATACTGCGCATGGCTTGAGTCCGGGCCGTTTGACTGCGGACGGACCGTCCGGCGGGGATTGACGGGTGCGCCCGACCCGGAAAGCCAGGCCAACGGCGCACTGATGCGCATCAGTCCCCTCGGCATCTTCGGCGCCTTTGTGCCAGCAGAGACCCTGGCATCCTGGGCCCGCGCGGATGCCCACCTCACCCATCCGCATCCCGTTTGCGTCGAGGCCAACGCACTGTTCGCTTGCACCCTGGCCCGCGCGATCGCCACCGGTCCCATCCCGGAATCGCTTTATGCCGACCTGCTTGCCCGGAGCCGGGCACCAAAGGTCCCCGCCCCTGTGCAGCAGGCAGTCCTCGACGCCCGCACCGCCCCGCCTCCAAGCTTCCTACACCAGGGAGGCTGGGTCCTGATCGCCTTCCAAAACGCCATTTACCAGCTCCTCCACGCATCCACACCCGAAGAAGCGATCGTGGACACGGTCATGCGCGGGGGCGACACGGACACGAATGCCGCCATCTGCGGCGCCCTGTTGGGAGCCGTGCACGGCGTGGAAGCTCTGCCCGGCCGCTGGATCCAAACCGTCCTTCAGTGCCGGCCTGACGCCGCGCGTGCCGGGGTGCACCAGCCGCGGCCCCGCGTCTACTGGCCGGTGGACGCCCTCGAACTGGCCGACGCCCTGGTTTTGGGCCCGGCCTCCACCGGCACCGTCTGAAACGCTCCCGCCCCCCCCACGCTCGGACCCGGCCCGGCCACTGCTTGACAAATCCCCCGCACCTGGATTACGGTTTTCCAAGTCGAGCATCGTAATATGCAGGATCCGGACAAAACCCTGGCCCGCGAGGTGCTCCTGGCCTTTTGGAAGGTTCACATCCTCCATCACGCCGCCACCCGGCCGGTGCACGGCCAATGGATGATCACCGAACTGCGCCGGCACGGTTACCACATCAGCCCCGGCACGCTCTACCCCCTGCTCCGGCGCATGGAGCGACTCGGCTGGCTCAAGAGCAAAGCCGACCCCCGCGGAGGCAAGCGCGCCCGCAAGGATTATCGCCTCACGCCGGCAGGCGCCAAAATCCTGGTCCAGTTGCGACAACAGATCCGCGAGCTGTACGCGGAGGTCGTCGCAGAAGCCGACGCTTGAGGTCCCGTGAAGCTCCGGCCCTTTAAGTCCTCCACCATCCGGATGCCTGAATGACACAATGAACTCCCGATCCGAACCCCAGCGTCCCGCCGCAAGCACCCGTTGCCCGGCCAGACTGGCCCGGCTGTGCTCCAGTCGGATGCCGGCTTCCGTCGCTTTGATCCGCCTCATGGTGGGCGCGGTCTTTCTCTCCGAAGGCATCCAGAAGTTCCTGTTTCCAGCCGAGGTTGGCAGCGGGCGTTTTGCCCGGATCGGCCTGCCGCACCCGGAGCTGCTCGCCCCGCTGGTGGGAGGGTTCGAAGTGGTTTGTGGCGCTCTGGTCCTGCTCGGCCTGCTGACGCGTCTGGCGGTGATCCCGCTGCTCGTGATCATGGGCGTCGCCCTGGCCACCACCAAGATCCCGATCCTGTTGGAATCCGGCTTCTGGAAAATGGCGCACGAGGCCCGCACCGACTTTGCCATGACCTTGGGAAGCCTTTTTCTGCTCCGGGTGGGCGCCGGCTCCTGGTCGTTCGATGCCCGACTGGCTGCCCGCCTCCCCCGCCAACCATCCACCAGGGTGCACTCGCCATGAACACCTGCGTACACCAGCAAAACCAGTCGCCGCACCCGACGCCCGGTCGCATCCCGGAAACGCGAGAGGAAACCCCGATCCACCGGCCGCCCGGCTGCCGCGGGGCATTCCGGCGCCCCGGTTCCTACGGTGCACCTGTCCGCCCCGGACGAAGAGGCGTCCCTCCCCTGGCTCTCACGGCCGCGGCGTGGGCCATGCTCGCCCTGATCTCCGGGTGCACCGCCACCCCGCGGGAGCCGCCCGGCAACCTTCACCAAACCGTGGCCCTGGATGCTTTCTACCTGCCCGACGCCGAGGCGTCCCAAATCGTCAGTGTCAGCACCAACCAGGTGGCCGCCGTTGAAATCCCGGTCCACACCCAGCGCGTGGCCGTGAAGGAAGGAGGTCCCCGGGAGACGGTCGAGCGGTTCGGAGAGGTATACGCGTTCGTGCCGGGTTTCTTCGCCGTTCACCGCGAAGAACCGACGCGCATCCGATTCCGGAACCTCCAGCCCGACGACCATCATGCCTTCATGCTCATGGATCCGCGGGGTCGGGTGTTGATGAACATCTGGCTGCCCCCGCTGGAAGAGGTCAGCCTTGTGTTCACCTTCCACGAGGAAGGGCTTTACCGCTTCGTCTGTTCCTTTCATCCCACCGTCATGTGGGGCCAGCTTCTGGTGTTACCCGCGCGAGTCGGCGAATGACGAAGAATGTGCGGACCCGACGGAGGCGCGAGCTTTGCCGGCTGGCGGGGTTGTTTCTGCGCCTGGGTTTCACGGCCTTCGGCGGGCCGGCAGCCCATATCGCGCTGATGCGCGAGGAGGTCGTCCGGCGCAGGAGTTGGTTGACCGACCGCGAATTTCTGGACCTGCTCGGAGCCACCCAGCTCATCCCGGGGCCCAACTCCACCGAGATGGCCATGCACATAGGCTGGCGCCGCGCGGGGATGCCCGGGCTCCTGGTGGCGGGCGTCTGTTTCATTCTCCCCTCCGCACTGATGGTCACGGCCCTGGCCCGGGCCTACCTACGGCTGGGACATCTGCCGCAGGTGGAAGCCCTGCTCCACGGGGTGAAACCGGTGATCCTGGCGATCGTGGCACGGGCGCTGTGGGATCTGGGCCGGCAAGCCATCCAGACCCCGAAGCTGGCCGCCATGGCCGCGTGCGCGGCTGCCCTGGCCGCGACCGGCCTGCACGAGCTGACGATTCTGTTCGGCACCGCCGCAGCGGTTGTACTGCTGTCGCGGTTCGGTCCGGGTGTGAGAGGTCGCACGGGGCCTGCCTGGGCAGGGTTTCCCATCGCGGGCGCGGCGGCGGTCGCCACAGAGGTCGCGGCGGCGCCTGTCAGCCTGTGGCCGTTGTTTTTGTTCTTCCTCAAGGTGGGCGCGGTGCTCTTCGGCAGCGGTTATGTCCTGCTGGCCTACCTGCGCGCCGATCTGGTCGAACGCTGGCAGTGGTTGACGGAGGCACAGTTGCTGGACGCCGTTGCGGCGGGTCAGCTGACGCCCGGACCGGTACTCACCACTGCCGCCTTCGTCGGATATCTCCTGGCAGGATTGCCAGGCGCGGCAGTCGCCACGGCCGGCATCTTTCTTCCCGCCTTTGTGCTGGTCGCCCTCACGGCCCGCGTGATCGAACGACTGCGAACGTGGCCGCTGTTGGGCCGGTTCCTCGACGGATTGAACGTGGCCTCGTGGGCCCTGATGGGCGTCGTCACCTGGCAGCTGGGACGCGCCGCTCTTTCGGATGCATGGACGGTGATGCTCGCCGGCGTCACCGCGGTCCTGCTGTTTGTCACACGACTCAACCCCACCTGGTACATTCTGGTTGGCGCACTGCTGGGTCTTGCCGCACAAATGCTGGGTGAACCAAAGTGAACGCGGACGACAGGGCCTTTTGGAACATCCGGTATGAACAGGGCCGCACACCGTGGGACGCGGGCGGTGTGCCGGGGCGTCTTCTGCAATGGCTGCGACAACACCCGGGCCCCGGCAGGGTCCTGATCCCTGGCTGCGGCACGGGCTACGAGGTCCGGGCCTTCATCGAGCACGGCTGGGATGTGCTGGCCGTGGACTGCGCACCCGCCGCAGTGGAACGCGCTCGAGCCGTCCTGGGCCCGCTCGGAGACCGGGTGCTGTTGGCCGACTTTTTTACCTGCCTGCTTGGCCCCGCATTCGACGTGGTGTACGAACGGGCGTTCCTCTGCTCGTTTCCTCCGGAGCGGTGGCCGGCGTGCGTGGCACGGATTCACCAGTGCCTCCGCCCCGAGGGGCTGTGGCTCGGCTTCTTCCTCTACGGGCACGAGGAGGAACCTCCTCCCTACCCGCTGACCGAAGCGGATGCCAGCCGGCTCATCGGCGCGGCGTTCGCTAAGCTGGAGGACGAAGCGGTCCACGAATCCGTGCCGGTGTTCGCCGGACGGGAAAGATGGCAGGTGTGGCAGAAACGTGTGGCCGCGGGCGGGCACGCCCGTTGCGCGGTCTGAATCTGCCTCTGCATGCCCTTCAACGGTGCCGCCACAACCCGGGACGGCGGTTCTGTCAGAGTGTCTTTGCGTCCGGCCCGGCCGGATGCCAACCCGGCCTCTCCCCTCGGGTCAGAATCCATCGGCGCGGTTCCCGGCTCCTTGGATCCGCGCAGCCAACCAACAGTGATGACCCAAAAGCCCGTGCCAGCCGCACGCAGGTTTGTCCTCAACCTGTCCGGGCCCTTTCCGCCCGGAGACTCATCGGCCTGACCCCCTTGGGCGCCTACCCGCGGATCGTAAAAACGCGTCGGCCGGGGCCCGCCTCATGAAGCCGTCCCGCCGGCCTCGCCCGAGGTGCGTTGGGAGGTGGGGTTCAACTGCAGGCGCCGCCGGAATTCCGTCGGCGTCAGGCCCGTATGCTTGCGGAAGAAATGGCTGAAATAGAATTCGCTCGAAAAGTTCAACTGGGCCGCGACGTCCTTGATGGACAGACGGGGATCGGCGAGCAGCAGCCGGGCCTGGTCCAGGCGAACCCGCTGGATGTTCTGGTGAATGGTTCCCTGCCCGCACTTGCGGAATAGGGCGCGCAGGCCGGAGTAACTGACCCGTGCCACGGCCGCCAATTCGCGTGCCTTCCAATCCTTCAATGGATTGGCCGCCAGGGCGTTCAACACACGGACCACCGGCGCCGGCAGTTCGGTCTCCGGCGAAACCAGCAGACCCCGCGACATCAGCAACTGTCCCAACAGCTCGTTGATGTGCATGTGCACCTGCCATTCCCACCCCAGTGGCCGCCGTCGCGCCAGTCGCCAGAGGTTGTGATAGACGGACCGCACCCGCTGCGCATCGTCCAGCTCGAATTCCGGCTGGGCCGAAGAATTCAGCGTCTCGTGCCAGAACTCCAGCCCCGGCCCGCCAAACCGCACCCCGGTGATCGTGAGATGTCCGTTGGGCTGGGGGATGTACGTGCGGGGCCGACTCATGTCCAGCAGCCAGACCTTCCGGCCCCGCTCCACCAACCACCGCCGATCCATGTACTCCACCCAGCCGGAACCCGACTGCACCCAGAACAGGTGCGCACCAGGCTTCTCGTAGGGCTCGTGATGGTCGGGTTGCTCGATCCGACGCGAACCGATGGAGTACAAGTGCCAGAGCAACCGCCGCGCCACCCGCGAAGGCTCGGCAAACGTCAGGTTGCTGCTCTGATCACGGCGCAGAGGCATGCCGGTCTTTTACCAAAGCTCGAACCGAACTGTCCACCTCCGTGACCCAAAGTCCCCCACCCACTCGTCAGAACACCTCGCCCCGTTCGACAGCTCCCCCGTCAATTGTCGCACGCAACCGCCATCGCCCGTCAACCACGGGGACACCCCACCATGCCCGCCGCCAACCTCGCACGATAGCCACCGCCACAAACCGGCCGTCATTCGCCCTTCTTGAACAACTCGCCCAGCCCGCGCGTGACCTTCCTAGCCGCCTCGACCGCCTCCTGGCCCATCGAACCGGCCGCTTTCGTGGCCTCTTTGCCCAAGGAGCTCACCGCTTCGGCCGCCGCACCGGCCGTCCCTTCCACCAAGGCGGCCAGAACTTTCCGCGCCAGTTCAGCCCCGGTGATCCCTTCAGGCCCCGTCCCCAGATTCTCCAAAACAATGTCAGGGACCCGCACCGGAACCGTCCCGCCCAACGCCGTGGCGCCCACCCGCACGCGGGCCCCTCTGAGCACAAACTTGTCCACCTGCAGTTTGCGCTCGCCCGTGGACGGAGTCGGCTCCTTCCCGGCGGTGTCGGTCCCCCCGGTTGCCGCCTCCACGTTGGCCAGGATCTTCTTGAGATTGTTGCCGCCCGGACCCAGTTCCAAGGTGATTTCGGGTGAATCCACCTCGATCATGCGGATGTGGACCTTGTCGCGAAGGACCGAGGCCGGATCGAGTTCCACGCGTGCCATTTTGACCCGAATGGCGTGCGGGGTCTTGTACCCCTCCGGATTGCCCACCACCAAACCGCGCACCTCGCCCCGGCCGGACCAAGGCGACAAGCCCACGTCCTGCAGTTCGATGCTGACACCGGCGATCTGCGGTCCCCACGTTTCCACCGCGCCTTTGATCATTCGGCCAAGGAACACGCCGGCCGTCACCAGCACGGCAGCCAGGATCACCACCAGAGCCACAACTCCCAACAGCAACTTCTTTTTCATGGTCTCGATCCTTTTGCGGGAAACGCCTCACCCCAGCATGCTCCGGCTGCCCTCTCCTGGCAAATGGGAAACTCTGTTGCACGGGCGGCAGAACCACACGGAAGCAGGCCTCCACCATCCACAATCCAAAAGGTGCCGGCAGCCGGTCGCATCCGTGGGGAGCAAGCCGATTGACCACCACTGGCGCACGAAAACGACGAACCCCGGAAGGACCGGTCCCTTCCGGGGTCGCCTTTACCGTGTGCGCAGTCGGAACCCAACCTCAACGTGTGGCGCGAATGCGGAAGAACCGCTGCTGCCCCTCCACGGGGACGGTGAGCGAGACACTCGAACCGTCGCTGCTGACCGGGTCGCCCACGGCCTGCCAAGGGCCCGTTGCCAGTGCGTCCCGGGCTTCGAGCAGGTACTGCACACCCGATTCAGCCGGGAATTCGATTCGCAAAACCTCTCCCTGACGGGTGATCGTCAACCGAACGGGCGTGGGGCTGGTCCCGACCTCCATCCCCTCGCTCGTGAGAACACCCACCCGCCAGAGAAAGCTCCAACCGGCCGCCCAGTTCCAGTCTCCGAACGCACCCCGGTAGGTCACCAGCTCGAAGAACCCATCGGACGGCGGGGTCAGACTGCTGGGTCCCCAGGCCGGGCTGTCCGGTTGCGGCCTCGGATCCAATCCACCGTCCGGTTGCCGGCTGATCCCACGCAGCATGGGATCCACCACGTGATTGGAGCGGCTGGTGTCCTGGAAAAACAGTGCCGCGTACGAATCACCCCAGATCGGATCCGCGTTGAATCCCCACCACAGGTTTTCCCGGATGTCCATCAGGCCATTGGTGGCGTACTGACCCGACTTGTCGTCGGTGATCCGCATGGCCACCCCGCCGAAGTCGGTGATGATACTGTTGTAGATCCGCGGCGCGGCATAGACCCGGATGGTAAATCCACGGTTGCCCGAACTATCCGCTCCGGCCCCGATCCAGGTTGCGTTCCAGATCTGATAGTTCGCCACCGGCGGGTTGCCGGCGTTGCTCTCGTTGGGTTCACCGTTCAGCTCCCCACCATTGTCCTTCTTGCCCGGTTCCTGGATGGCAAACCAGAACTGGTGCTTGCCATTGTGTCCCTGGTCCGTGTCGAAGGCGTCGTCATCGTTGAAGGCGCTGACGAGGTATTTGGTGTTGACCGTGCCACCGAAAAACTCGAACCCGTCGTCGGCACTGGCGTAAGCTTCCACGAATTCCACCACCGTCCCGTCCCCCACACCAGCCAGGCTCAAGCCGTTCAACTCCTTGTTGGGAAGGAACACCATGCCCGCACGCCGGATCGAAACATATCGGAGCACGCCGCTCGAATCGTGCGGGTCGTCCCCGCCGAAGCGGTGGACATACTGCCCGTCCACCTGCAGATCCGGCAGGCCTTCGAACACGTCGTACTTGGGACTGGCCGCGTTGCCGGCCGTGTCGATCGCCGTGTTGATGGGGGCCCGCCCCATGATGACCACACCGCCCCACAGGCCGCGCTCGTAGAGGTCCAAGGATTCCGGATCGCTCACGTCTTCGGCCTCTGCAGTGAAAATGATCGGGCGTTCACGCGTGCCCTCGGCGAAGATCTTGCCGCCACGGGTCACGATCAGCGCCGCCGTGTCGGCATCCTGGCCCGGCAGGCCCTTGATCACCGTGCCGGCCTCGATGTGCAACTCCGCTCCGTCCATCACATACACGAACTTGTCCAAGTAATAGGTGTTTGTGCTCCACCAGCGATGCACGCCGTGAAGCGCACCGGAAACGGTGACATCCGCCGCCCGGGCGCCAAGGCCCAGACCGAGTCCCAGAACCACAAGGGTTCCCCAGGTCGTACTGACGCGATTGCCTTTCATGGTTTTTAGAGTTCCTTGCATGAGCTTGGTCGTCCTTGTCTCTTTGCCGCCCCCACCATGCCCCGGCGGGATCACAGAGCCGGGTCAATCCTGTGAAGACTCGGTGACAAAAACGAAGAGGCCTACCACTCGCAGGAAAGACTCAGCCCGAACAACCGTCCGCGGTGGTACCGGTTGTACACGGCGGCCGAGCCTTCGCCGTACGTTCGTTCGATGGCCGGATCCAGAAGGTTTTTGGCCGTCACCCGCAGCTTCCAGTGCCGCCCCAATCGTTGATCCCAAATGAGGTCCAGGGAGGGAGCCGGGTTCTCGTACACGTCCGGGGTGGCCAGTCCGGCGATGACGATGCGCGGCCCGGCGATGTTGAAGGCCATCGTGAGCGTCGTGCCGGAGCGCGGCAGTTCCCAGCTCAGATCCACATTCACAACATAGGGCGACTGATCGTACAACGGCCGGGTGTCGGAAGCGTCCCCGATGAATTGCGTCCGGTTCAGGATCTCCTCGGGGCTCAACTCGACGCTGGAGGCGATCCAGGCGGCGTTCAATCCGAGAGAGAGGTTTTGCAGCTCCGCATGGAGAAAGCCCAGCCCGCGCCGCAGCTCCAGCTCCACACCGTACACCTCCGCCGACGGCCGGTTCACGAACGAAACGATCTCGCCGCCGATGTTCACATACTGGCGCTCGATCGCCCCCGCCAGGTCCTTGTAGAAGGCACTGACCGAAATCACCTCGCCCGGCGCCGGAAACCATTCCCAGCGCAGGTCGTAGTTCCTGACGTCGGTCATGCCCAGCCGCGGGTTGCCCTCGAGAATCTCGTCGGTCACCGGGTCATAGCTGCGGTAGGCGGCCAGTTCGCGAAACGTGGGTCGTGCGATCGTGTGTGCGTAATGGAGGCGGACCTGCTGATTGGTGCGGATCTGCCAGGTCAACCCGGCGGCCGGCAACCAGTCCTGCCGTTGCAATGCGGCACGGTTCTCCGGCAGGCCGGTCGTTTCGTTGGCCACGTAGCTCACCGAATCGGCCTGCAGTTCCGTCTGCTCGAAACGCGCACCGGCGGTCAGGCGCAGGCGCGACCCCAGCGGCACCTCCGCCATCACGTAGGCGGCCGGGATGGTCTGCTCGGCCTCGTAGCGACTTTCCCGCGTGCCGATGTAGCGGTTCCAGGTATAACGCACGCGACCGTCCGCGTTCGTCACGGCCGTGTATCCCAGGCTCCCCTCCGACAGGAAGGCATTCGCATCACCCAGGAACGGAAACGCCGCCGACCGACCGAACTGTCCCTCGTAGAAGATCTCGCGATCCTCGAAGGTTCGCCGGCTGCCGGACCAGGCCCCGCCCCATCTCAGCCGCCACTGACGGCCTTGGCCGTCCACCCAGGGCAGGGTTAGATCCCCCTTCACGTTGCGGTGCTCCTCCTCCAAATCTCGAAAGTAACGGGTCGGTTTCGAGGGAGTGGGCAGGGACTGATGATCGGGTTCGAAAAACGTGCCATCGGTCCGATAGTGGAAGAACCGGGCATCCGGCTCCTCCTGCCGGGTCGAGGACAAGGCAGCCAACCAGTCCAGTTGCAGGTCACCGAGGCAGGCCAGCTTGTGCGTGCCGTTGAGCTGGAAGGATCGCAGGCTGCGTTCCGTCCAGTGCAACCTGTGAAGCACAAACGTCAGGTCAGGATCGTCCGTGATGGTCCCGCGCTGCGTGCGGGCCACGAAGTCGGCGTTCTGATTCTGAAAGAATGTAAAGGTCAGTTCCTGCTCCGGCAGGGGCCGCCATGCCAGGCTGGCCACCGCCGCCCAGTTCACCTCCTCGATTCCCTGAACATCGTGGAAGAGTTTTCGCGGAACGATCGTCTGCTGCAGCCCGGGGCTGTACCGATTGTTGGGCCCATCCAGAAGGGTGAACTTCCTCTGATAAGTCAGACCTCCGAACCATCCCACAGCCTGGTTCCGGAAAGACACGGTGTCACCGGAAGTGAGTGAAAAGGAATGATTCGGCGGCGCCCAGCCCGGCGTGGGTGCAAATGCCGGGCTGCCCATCAGCCGCGTCAACCGGTTGAGTTCCTCGGCATCGGCAAGGCGACTCGCATAGCTCGGGCTGGACGGCAGACCGCTGTTCGACACCGGCCGCGGCACGGTCAGCCCCGGCCGATCCAGCTCCTCCGGCAGGGCACGTGACCCGTCGTCCATGCCCAACCAGTCCCACGCCCCGCCCGAGGCCGTCGGGAAATCGTCCCGAAAAGTGGTCCGCGTGTTGAATTCGATGCCGGCGGAAATGCGGAACAGAAAATCCTCCGGGAAGCTGCGCGTCTTCAGCAACACGCCTCCTCCGGCGAAGTTGCCTGGCAAATCGGGTGTGAAACTTTTGGCCACTGTAACCGACTCGATCAACCCCGCCGGAAACATGTCCAACGAAGCGGATTTTTTGTACGGATCCGGCGACGGCATTTCCGCGCCGTTCAACAACACACCCACGTACCGTTCGTTCAGGCCGCGCACCACCGGATGCTTCCCGTCGGCCACCGTCACCCCGGGCACGCGCTCCAAAATGTCCGCCGCATCGCTCGCCGCCAGGCGCGCGAACTGTTCGGCGCCCACGCTGTCCAGCAGGGCAGCCGACTGCCGGCGCATGTCCAGCAACTGCGCCGTCTGCTCGTTCATCTCGGGTGCCGTGACCACGTACTCCTCGCGTTCGTAAAACTCCGGCCGAAGGTTTGCCTCCACGCGCGAGACCTGCCCGCCGGCCACCAGCACGTCGGTCACCACCGTGCGGACATAACCCGAACGGCTCAGCACAATCACATGCCGGCCGGGCGGCACCGACACCAATCGGAACCGGCCCTCGGCATCCGTCACCGTGGCCAGTGTGGTCCCCCGGACCGAAACGGTGACCCCTGCCAGCGGCCCTGCGTCCCACGCCGAGATGACACGACCCTCGATCGTTCCGTGGGCCCCGGCATCCTGCGCGAGGATCGGAACCAGGCCGGCTGCCATTTCCCACCATACCAACCAGGCACACAGCCTCGTGAAAACCCGACGGGCGCTCATGAAGCACGGACCCCGCCGCGCGCTCCCAGGCAGCCGCACACTCCCTCCAACCGGGCAGCCGTGGTCGGTCTGGCTCATCACCGGCTTTCCTCCTCCCCTTCGCTGGAACGTTTGCCGCTCAAGATGCAGCCGGCCGTTGCGCCGCCAGTTTCAGAACCTCCTCCAGATAGCGCTGCACGGTCTCGCGCGGTCGCAACCGCTGGGCCCGCTGCAACAGCTCCGCGGCCCGCCGGTATTCCTGATACCGCACCAGTAGCTGCGCATGCTTCACCAGCGCATCCGCCGCGGACGACTCGATCTGGGCGGCCGCCTGATACCGAAACTCGGCCCGCTCGCGATCTCCCTTTTGCGCATAACACTCACCAGCCCAGATCAGTGCCTGGCCGTCCATGGGATCCCTCACCAGGAGAGCTTCCAAGAGCTGAAGCGCCTCGTCCCATGAGGCACGCGACATTGCCGCCCGGGCCTTGAGCCGCGTCCATGTATTGCGGTGCTCAGCCGGAACCGTCGTCCCATCCTCTCCTCCCAGGGCGGTCAGATACTTTTCACCCATTTCCGTCCGCCCCTGGGCCAGCATCACTTCCACCGCACGCAGGACCCGTTGCCAACCTGCGGCCGGCTCCTTTTCCAGAGCCTCCTGATAAACCGGCAGGGCGGTGTCGGGCGTCTCCAACAACACGTACAAATCGGCCAGGGTAAAAAGGTCCTCGGCCCGCGCCGCCTCCAGACGCCGCACCGCTTCGTAGGCGACCGCGGCCTCGGTTCGCTCGTTGCGCAGCAGATGCAGTTTGGCCTTCCACGTCCAGAGGGCCGCCCGGTCCGGATCCCGGTTCAAAAGTTCTTCCACCAGCTTGAGGGCCGGCTCGTACCGGCCGCTGGCGGCCCATGCCTGCAGGAGCTGGAGCTGCAACGGCAGATCGTCCGGCTTGAAGATCAACGCCTGCTCCGTGGCCGCCGCCGCGGCCACCGGCCGGCCCGTCTGAAGATGGGCAAATCCCAGCAGTCCAAGCGTTGCGGCATCCGTGCCGCCCAGTTCCAATGCCCGGCTGAGCGCGCGCACCGCGCCCTCCGCATCCCCCAACCGCACCGCCACATAGCCCAGGTTCTTCCATGCGCGGAGATAGTCCGGGTGCTTCGCCACCGCCGATTCCAGCCACACGCGTGCGTTGGTGAGGTCGCCCGACTGAAACAGGGCCGTGCCCAGCGCAAAATCGAACACGGCCGAGTTCTCCGGCCGGGCCAGCGGTTTCAGCACTTCCACGGCCCGTGCCGGTCCCTCCCGCAGGGCCGGCACCACCTGCTCGCGCCAGATCCGTTGCTCCTCCTCGCGCAGGCGAGGCTCCACCGCAGACTGAAAGCCGTACGACCCGAGCAACCGTTGCTGGAAATCCGCCCGGTTCCACAACGCTGCCAGGGGATTCGAGGTCTCGACCGGGGCGAAGAGATTGGTGCTCCCGGACGGTTGGCCAGTTCCAGCCGCTCCGTTCCCCCGTCCGACCTTCTCACGGTCCGTCTGACTGCGGGTGGCCGCGGGAACGGTCAGTCCGTAGAACAGCACCAGGCACGCACCCAGCACCCACCAGCGTCGCCGGCAGGGTCGTGCTCCGCTGGTTGCCAGGTTTCTGCGGCGGCCTTGGGCCGCCGTCAACGTCCTCAGCCAGGAATGACACGTTTTCATCGGGGAATCGAAAAGCGGATCGGTTGCCTCAGGTGGGCACGAACCGGCCGGCCATCCTTTTGAGCGGGTCGAAACCGCCATTTCCGAACAGCCTCCAGGGCCGGCGCCTCGAATTCCGGTCGGGTGGACTGTTCGACGCGCGGGTCCTGCACCTGTCCCTGCTCGTCCACCACGAACACGAGCACCACCCGTCCTTCCACACCGGCACGGCGAAGCGAGGCCGGATACACGGGCGGCACGGCTGAGATCAGTTCCGGAGGCTTTTCCACCTCGCTCACGGAAAAAGACCCTCCGTCGGAAACGGCCGCTGCAGGATCCAGCAGGGGCGCGGCCACGCCACTCCAAGCACCTCCGGCGCCGGTCGCCACGTCCAGGTCCACGCTCAGGTTCAACGAGGGATTGGCCTCCGCCAACGATGGTGGCGGCGGCTCGGCAGGTTCCTGCGGAGGGGGCGGTGGCGGCGGCTCCTCCGCCTGCGGCGGCGGGGTTTCAAGGTTCACGGTTTGAACCGCGGTCAGAAGCCTCAACCGTTGGACGCGGCTGGAAGCCATCTGGGTGAACGGCAGGATGAGAAACACCGCCAGTGTGAGCAGAGCAGCCCCGGCCCGGACTCGAATCCAATCCCCGACGCCGGTGGTGCGTCGATCCGTACCCTCCCGCGTTCGAGTCATGAGCCAGCTTTTCAAGTCCCGGCCGGATCGGTGGCGATGCTCACGTTCTTGGCCCGGCCCAGCTTGGCCTCGTCTATGACCCGCACCAACAGGCCGGCCTGCGCGTTGCGGTCCACCTGCAGCACCACCGGCAGGGGTTCATCCTGACACAACCGGCTCACCAGAGGGCGGACACCGCCCACACCGATCTCCTGCCCACCGTGAATCACCTGTCCCTGCGCGGTGATTGCGATCATGATGCATTGTTTCTCCAGGGTCTGGGCACTGATGGCCTGGGGCTTGTCCACCTCCGTGCCGGTCTCCTCCACGAAAACCGTGGTCACGATGAAGAAAATCAGCAGGATGAACACCATGTCGATCAACGGCGAGACGTTGATCTCGGTCAGTTCATCCGCCTCCACCAGGGTGCGGCGATGTCTCATGCTTTGACAGAGACCGGCAAGTCGTTCACACGGGCGCCTTTCTTCCGGCGGGCCCGCGCCTGTTGCACCACCAGGCTTTCCAACCACGCAAGAAACGCCTGGAACTCATGACGACGGCGCCTGGCCCAGTACACCATCATCATGCCGGGCAGCGCGATGCACAGCCCCACCTCCGGCGGGAACAACGCCTGCGAAATCCCGGCGGCCATCGCCTCGGTGATCCGGCCACCGCCGCCCTCCGCAAGGGCCCGGAACGTCACCAACATCCCCGTGACCGTCCCCAACAATCCCACCAACGGCCCCGCCGCCACCAGTGTGCTCAACAGCGCAAGCCGGCGTTCCTCGGCCGGACCATACAACTGGACGACAGCGGCAAAACGCCGGCGTACGACGGTCTCATTCTCCTCCTCCGCGCCGGCCGACTTCAGCAGCACTCGCGCCGCTGGCGCGGCCTGGTCCGGGTCCGCAACCCACTTTTGCCAGTCCGCCTCGGTGCCCCAGCGATCCGGCCACCGCCGCATTCGCTGGATCAGACGCAAACCCGTGGCGAACATGAGCAGGGACACCGCAGCCAACGGCAGCATCACCCAGCCACCCTTCACCCACGTCTGCAGGATGCTCTCGATCATGGTTCCACTCCTTCCCGAACGCGTGCCGGGGTTCCGGGCTCCGGCAGGCCGTTCAAAAACGCCAGACTGATCTGCTCCAACTGTCCCAGCAAACCCTTCAACCGCCTGGAAAGCAGCGCGTGCAGCAGCAGTGACGGTATGGCCACGATCAGGCCGAACTCCGTGGTGATCAGCGCCTCGGAGATACCGCCGGCCAGTGTTTTGGGATCACCCGTGCCGAACACCGTGATCACATTGAAGGTGTTGATCATGCCCGTCACGGTGCCCAACAAACCCAGAAGAGGCGCCGCCGCGGCCGCCAGGGCCAGAAACGGCAACCCCCGTTCCCAACGCGGCCGCAGGGCGAGCATCCTCTCGTACAACACCTCCTCGACGGCCTCCTTCGGCTCCCGCCAGTGCAACAGTGCCGCCTCCAGGATCCGCCCCACCGGCCCCTGGATCTGGCGTGCGGCCCGTTGCGCCCGTTCGGTGTTCCCCTCCGACAACGCCCCCAGCACCGCCTGCACCTCCTCGGGCGTGGCCATTGGCACCCGGCTCAACTGAATCCATTTGACCACGAAAACCGCCAGCGCACCCAGACCCAGCAGCAGAATCGGCACCATCACCGGACCGCCCTTCCGGATGTGCACCCACAACGGGTCCTTTGTCGCGGCAATCTTGAGCGCGTTGCCCCGGGTGGGATCCACCGGCACTTCGCCGTGCCCCCTGTCGGCCACCTCCTGGATGCCGGCCGACGCGGCCCCGCCCATCTCGGCAACCTCGGGTGCCGGTGAGTTCAGTCGCACCTGCGTCACTCCGGCCGGGCCCTGGCCGCCGGCGGCGGCGAACCAGACCAAGGGACCCAGCGACACGTACCGGCCCTCCACCAGCTCCCCGCCGGCAGCCAGAGCACGGCCCGCCCAAAGGTCGCCCCCCACCAACCGTTCCAGCCGTTCGAGCCCGACCTCGATCAGGGCCAGTTCGCGCTCCAACCGCCGGGCCGGTTCCACCACGTCCTCCGACCGCGCACGCTGGAATTCGCGAAGCGCCGCCTCGTATCTCGGTGCCTCCGCCGCGTGCAACCGGCCCGCAAAGGCCTCGAAGTAGTTGTGAAGGAGCCCCTCCACGGCAGCCACTTCGTTGCTCCGCGCCCTCACCTCAGCCTTCACAACGTTCAGTTCCACCAGCGCATTGTCCGCAGCGCGCCGGGCCCGATCCCATTCCTCGCGGCGCGCCTTCACCGCCTCCTCCAGTTCGCGCAACCGCCGGACCAGCGGGAGCCGTTCCTCCTCGATCTGCGCGCGCGTCCGGGACAGTTCCTGCAACGCGGCTTGCAGGTCGGCGCGCGCCCCGGCTTCCAAAGGCGCACCCTCGCCCGCCCGCACCCCCCCAGTGCACAAGAGGGCGAGCGACAGCCCCAAACCCAACCGTCTCCTCCGAGTTGACGCCTCGTGATTCATCGGATCTCCACCGGCAGATTCACAAACCGCGCCGGTCGTTTGCCCTCGTACACCTCGACAGCCTCACGAATGCGGGACGCCAACGCCGGGTCTTCCACCCAGCGCCACCCTCCTTCCACCGGCACACCGCGACCGGCCACACGGCCGTTCTCGTCCACATACCACCCCTGACCCAGACCGAGATAAAGGACCGTGACACGCACGGGCTTGCCCCCCGGCCCCGTCCGCAACTCGGGATGCAACGTAACCGCAGTGTGGAACTTCTCGACCTCGTTCAGCAGCGTGACCAGCGCCTGAAGACGCCTCGTCTGGCTCAGGCCCGCCTCCTGAGCCAGACGGTCCAGCAGCGGTTGCACCGTCCTGTTCAAAGGCTCCGGAAACAGGGGCGCCAGTTTTCGCATCCGTTGCTCCAGGCGCGGCAACCGGGAAGCCAAGAGGTTCAGCGCTTGTTCGAACTCTTCCTTGCGTGCCTCCGCCTCGGCGCGCTCCCGCGCCACGGCCGTGCTCTGCGTCTGAACCTGCGACAACTCCGTCTCCAGCGACTTCAGCTCGCCCTCCAGCATGAGCCGCGTCTGCTCCAACATCTCACGCTCGGCCTGCCAGTCGGATCGCACCTTCGAAATCGTCTGTCGGGTCCGGACCCACTGCTCCAACACGGCACCCGCCTCCGCGGGCGCCGCGTCCTGCGCAGCCGAGCCGGCCCGGGCGGCCACCAACCAGGCCGCGCACACCAACCATCCTTTGCCTCTCATGCCGGGCGCCATCTTGCCGGGCGCCGCTGACAACCGTGTGCCGGATGTGTGACACCTGCGTGACAACCGGCCGCATGACAACGACACCCCCTCGAACCAACCGCCACCCTGCCCGATGACACCTCACGCAGGCCGAAGCAGGAAGAATTCGCGCTCCCCAGTTCCACCTTTTAACTTGCAAAAGCGTGAACAGACAGTGGTCCAAGGTCCCGACCCTCGCGTTGACCGCCGGTGTCGCGCTGCTCGGATGGGCTGGCGCGATCGTTTCGCAAGCCGTCCTGACAAATCCGGGTTCCATTGCCCGCCAGCAGCCCGGTCCGGACCCAGGTCCGGCAACAAACCCGCGGCCTGCCATGCCGGAGCTGCCAGTCAACCCCATCCTGCCGGGCGCGGATCCCCACGTCCTCATCCACCAGGGCACCTTCTGGCTCTACCCCACACGCGGCGACGGACGGCCCGACCGGTTCTTCGCCTTTTCCTCCACCAACCTGCACCACTGGGAACGGCACGGCCCGGTCCTGAGCTTGGAAGAGGTGCCGTGGGTCCGCGAGGACGGCGCCCCGCAACACTACGCGTGGGCCCCTTCGACCCTGTTTCACCGGCATCGCTGGTACTTCTACTATTCGGTGGGCCCCCAGAACCCCACACCCTCGCGCATCGGCGTGGCCGTGGGAGACCGGCCGCAGGGTCCGTTCCGCGACAGCGGTCGCCCCTTGTTGGTGGGAGGACCGGATTTCGAGGCCATTGATCCCATGGTCTTTGCCGACCCCGTTTCCGGGAAACTCTATCTCTACGCAGGCGGCAGTGCCGGATCCAAACTGCGCGTGTTCGAACTGGCCGAGGATCCCACCCGGATCGCGCGAGAGGTGCCGGTGGAAACCCCGCCGCACTTCACCGAGGGCGCCTTCATGCACCTGCGCCAGGGGCTGTACTACCTCTCCTACAGCCACGGCAACTACCGCGATGCATCCTACTCCGTCCACTACGCCACCGCCCCCGGCCCCGTCGGTCCCTGGACCTATCGAGGAGTCATCCTTGCCAGCGACGCCACCCGGAAGGGCCCCGGACATCATTCCTTCGTTCAAATGCCCGGCACCGGTTCCTGGCTGATCTTTTACCATCGCTGGGAGGGACAAAGCGGAAACGGACCCTACCGAGGCCGGCGCTGGATTTGCGTGGACAAGGTGGAGTACGACTCCGACGGCGCCATCCGGCCCGTCCGGATGACCGGCGGGTCCTGAACCGCCGCGGGGTGGCCCGCCGGCCCGCGGGTCCTCCACTGGTAACACTTTACTCGGGGAACGCTTCCGGCTTCCATACCCGCATGCGCGTCCGAAACCAACTCATCGCATGCTGCCTCGTCTGTGCGGGCACCCTGGCGATGGCTGCACCGGGGTCGGATTGGAAACTCGTTTGGGCGGACGAATTCGATCGCCCCGGCCTGCCGGACCCCACCCGCTGGAATTACGAGGAAGGTTTCGTCCGCAACCGCGAACTCCAGTACTACACCGTGGCGCGCACCAACAACGCCCGGGTCGAAAACGGTCTGCTCATCATCGAAGCACACAAGGAACGGTTCCCCAACCGGCGCCACCGGCCGGACGCACCGCCGGAACGCTGGCAGCAGAGCCGCCAGTTCGCCGAGTACACCTCCGCCAGTCTCACCACACGGGATCGCGCCTCCTGGACGTACGGGCGATTCGAGATCCGTGCGCGTGTGCCCGGCGGCCGCGGGACCTGGCCGGCCATCTGGATGCTCGGCACCAACATCACCCAGGTCGGCTGGCCCGCCTGCGGCGAAATTGACATCCTGGAGTATGTCGGTCACGAGCCCGGCATCGTCCACGCCAACGTTCACACCCGGGGCTACAATCACGTCCGCGGCAACGGTCGGGGCGCACGCCTGCGTGTCCCGGACGCCGAAACCAACTTCCACACCTACGCCCTGGAATGGACTCCCGAACGCCTTGATTTCTTCGTGGACGATCGGAAGTTCTTCACCCTGGAGAACGATGGAACCGGCGCGGATTCCTGGCCCTTCGACGCACCACAATATCTCATCCTGAACCTTGCCATCGGCGGTGCCTGGGGCGGTCAACAGGGCGTGGACGATTCCATCTTCCCCTGCCGGTTCGAGATTGACTACGTACGCGTCTACCAGCGTGCGCCGCAGCCGGGACGTTGAGTCCGCCGCCCCGGACGTCCGATCCAAGGGGTGAGACCGTGCCCGGCGCCGTCCGGCCCCGTGCCGGCCCAGCACCAGCCAGCCGTGTACAGGGCATGAGGCATTCGCGCACCTTCGGCACCCGGATGCGCAGACAGATGCACGGGCCGGATGACCATCTGTCTCAGGGTGGCAACCAGGTTTCCACCCGGTAAAAGGCCGCCCCTTGGGCAGGCTCGACCGGGAGGACAAAATGATAACAATCGGGCGCGCCGGGATCGGTCTCGCAGGCGGTGCGCCAGACCGGACGCCAGCCGGACGCTCCGTTCAATCCCAGCACCGGGGTGGTGGCCAAGCCCAGTCGGCCCGCCGCGGCATTGGTGGAAGCAACCGCCAGAACCAGGTTCCCCGGGCTTTCCCACCGCACCGCCAGAACCCGCACGGGCAGCAGCTGAACCTTCCAGGTGGCCACGGAAAGCAGGAACGTCCGGGACACCCCCTCACCCGGCGCCAGGTCACCCAGGTCCAGAGCCAGCGCTCCGCTCACGTACCGTCCCTCCGGAGGCATGAACCAATCCAGCCCGCTCAGCCCATTGGTCTCGACACTCCAATGCACCCCCACCGGCGGCTTGCCCGTGATGTGGCTGTCCACATTCCACCTGCCAAAGTATCCGCACTCCCACGCTGCCGGCGGATGATCCACGTGAAGCGTCAGCACATCGTGCAGCCAGACGGTTTCACCGGTCCGGCTGTCGCGCGCCATCGACCGGCCCTGCAGCGTCAGATCGTAGTGAAACTCTCCCAAGGGCCCGCCGTAGTCGCGGTCGTCAAATGCCGCACAGCGGCTCTCCAAGCCGTGGACGAATTGAAACAGGCGGACCTGACGCAGGAGGGAGGCGCTCCGGTTGGTGACCGAACAGGTCTGCCGGAACACGTATCGATCCGTCCGCAGAAAACCCGGCGGCCGGGATTGTGTCCGCGGCACGATGCCGGCCGCGATGCCCATGCCCGTGTCAATCATCTCGTAGGTCAGCACAACGCGCAGGTGAGCATTGGTCACCACCGACCGAAGGACCGGAAACCCCCACTGATTGGTGGGGGTGTTGCGCCCCGGCGGTTCCACCGGCTGCTCCACCCCAAAATCGGAGTTCGACGTCCAGTCCGGATAAAGCCAGAGCGGCTGCAGCCACCGCGGACCCGCAGGCCCATCCGGCGTGACGTAGCCCACCGCCGTGGCCCACTCACCGGAAAGGTATTCCCGCCCCACGAATCCAGGGCGCCGGTCCAGGGCGAAATCGGCGTAGCCGAAGTCGGTGACCAGAATCTCCCAGTTCGGGCTGCTGACAGCCGTGCCGGTGATCGGGTCGGGACGAGCGCCAGGAACGATGACAATCAAACCGAGCAACGCCCCCCGGAGCCACACACTTGAATCGCGGCCTCGCCCCCTGCTCATGACACCTTCCTACCAAAGGCGCACGGGGCCTCGCAACCGCGATTGGGCCCTGACAATCCGGCGCGGACCCGGCACCCTCCGGGGCATGCAAAGGTGCCCCGACACTTTCACGGCCGCCGGCCCGCCGGGCTTGACACTGGCTGCAACGGCCACTTAGCGTAATTTGCGCCGGTCTTGAGGGCTGTTGCCGTCCATGGATGAAAGTTCGACAACCTACGCAGTGCTCGCGGCGTTTTTGATCGTGGCCGTGCTCTTTGCTCTGGTACCGCTGGCGCTGGCCCGGCTCTGGGCACGCCGCTTCGCCCCTCCGAAGCCGGGCCCGGTAAAGAACAGCATCTACGAGTGCGGCCTGGAATCGCGCGGAGACGCTTGGAAGCCGTTTCGCAGTTCCTACTACATCTACGCCATTGTCTTCCTCGTTTTTGACGTCGAAATCGTCTTCCTGCTGCCGTTTGCCGTGGCCTTTGGCGGGCTGACCGCCGGGGGCGTCCTGGCCATGATGCTGTTCCTGGCACTGCTCGTCGAAGGACTCCTTTGGGCCTGGAGCAAGGGGGTGCTGCGGTGGGCATGAGCCGGCAACGGAAACCGATGGCCCGGGCACTGGGCGACAGTTGAGCGGGTTCGGATTGGGGTTTAGGTTGGGTGACCATGGACGCAGGACTGCGCAGTGAATTGCAACGGCACGGGATCTTCGTGACGACCCTGGAGGAGCTGTACAACTGGGGTCGGAGCAATTCTCTGTGGCCGTTGGGCTTCGGCCTCGCGTGTTGCGCCATCGAGATGATCGCCGCTTCGATGGCACGCTACGACCTGGCACGGTTCGGGGCGGAGGTGTTCCGGCCCTCACCCCGGCAGGCCGATCTCATGATCGTGGCCGGGACCGTCACCAAGAAAATGGCCCCCCAGGTCGTGCGCCTCTACAACCAAATGGCCGAACCCAAATACGTGATCGCCATGGGCGCATGCGCCATCTCCGGCGGCCCCTTCAAACAGGGTTACAACGTCCTGAAGGGGATTGACCGCTACATCCCGGTGGACGTCCACATCCCCGGTTGCCCGCCGCGACCGGAGGCGCTCATCCACGCACTGATGACGCTTCAGCAACGTATCGCGGAGGAATCCCTCACCGGCCCGAACCGGCCCCGCCATCTCCGGCCGGACCAACCCGGAGAGTATCCGGTTCCCGAGTACGGCCCCCACGACCTGGTCCCTCCCAAAAACCCCGAGATCTGGCATCCGCCCGTCATCCAGCGTCCGGTTTGAGGCCATGGAATCCCTGGAATCCATTCGCGAGCGCATCCTTCAAGCCGTCCCCGGTGCACAGGTGGACATCATCCACAACCCGTCCCCGTCGGGACAGCATTCGCTTCTGGTGGACGCGGAACACGCCCTCGCCGTGGCGCGCTTCCTGCGGGACGATCCGCAGCTTCGTTTCGATTACTGCTCCAACGTGACCGGCGTGGACTGGCTTGACACCGAAGTCGAGGAAAAGGTCCGGACCCGGGTGCTGGCCGATGGCCGGGAAAAGGAAGTGGAGGAAACACAGAAGCGCGTCCGTCCCGGATACCTCGAGGTGGTCTATCACCTCTATTCCGTCGCACTGCGCCACGGTCCCCTGGTCTTGCGCATGCGCACCGGCAACCGGGCCGACCAGGTCCACCTCCCCTCGCTCACCCCCGTCTGGCGCAGCTGCGAATTCCAGGAACGCGAGGTGTACGACCTGTTCGGTGTGATCTTCGACGGCCACCCGGATCTGCGTCGGATCCTGATGTGGGACGAGTTCCAGGACCATCCCATGCGCAAGGACTACGTCGAACCGGACGACTACGAGTACGAGCCCACTCCTCACGACGCCGTGGCGGAAAAGGCCCGGCGATGGATCTCCGGCGGGGTCGCTCCCGAACCGCCTGCCACAGGCTGAATGCGGGCTCCCTGTCTGTGAGGCATCCCCTTGCAACAAGGTGCCCCGCCCGGCCGGCACCCGCCACCTCGTTCCCTTGCCGGCGGGCGTGTCCCAAGGCATAGGTAGTAAGGCCCATGCAAACCGTGGTTGCCAACGGCAAAACCGTCGAGGCGCAGCTGCCCTGCACGCTCGAGGAGTTCCTTCGCGCACAGGGACTGCCGCCGAAGAGCGTCGTGGTCGAACACAACGGCGAGGCCGTTCCGCCCTCCCAGTTCTCCGTGCGGCTGGTGCAGCCGGGCGATCGCCTGGAAATCGTACGGATCGTGGCCGGTGGTTGATACCTGAAGCGGCGGGACAACCCGGCGCCTCAGGCGCACAAATCCGGGCCCGGCGACACACCGGGACCTGCATCCATCCCCGGCCCGCGCACGGCACGACCGTTCCCCCCACGGTTCACCGGCCCGGGGATCGAGGACGCCGTCGCCAGCCGGCTGCGAATTCATATGGGATCTTCCCGCGCGACAATGTCTCGGGCACATGCGATGCCCGCCACTGGTTGAACCCGCTGCGGAGCCACGCACCCGGCACGGGGCACCTGGATTTCCGCAGGCTGCCGAAAAAGCGGCGGCGCGCCTTCCGAAAAACGAAATCCCGCGGCGGAATCACCCTTCCCGCCGCGGGAAAGCCTCGAAAAAATTTTATGGTGCGCATGGCAGGATTCGAACCTGCACGGATTGCTCCACTACCACCTCAAAGTAGCGCGTCTGCCAATTCCGCCACATGCGCACCCGTGCCGCACTATTAAAACACGCGTCCTCGTTTTGTGCAAGGGGTCCCTCACCGCCGGCAGGGCCGCCCCCGGCGCCCCTTGCTCGTGCCTCCGGACCGTTCATTCGCACGTTCCCTGCGTCGGTATCGGAATGCCGGAGCAGACCGCCTTGGCGCGGCTCCGAATCGGGCGTTGGAAGTTGACACCGCGGGCATCGGCCCGTCACGTTGCCCGTTGATGCGTCGTCCATCAACAGTCCTCGTCGGCCTCCTGCTGACCGCCGGACCTCTGGCAGCAGACTACCCTGTGCGGCCCGTCCCCTTCACCGAGGTCCGGTTCACCAGCGGCTACCTGGCCATCCGTCAGACCACCAATCGAGCCGTGACGCTGCCCTTTGCCTTGCACCAGTTGGAAACCTCCGGGCGACTGCGCAACTTCGACTTGGCGGCGGAAGTCATGCGCCGGCGCGCCGCCGGCGAAACCCATTACCAGGTCAAACCGCCCACCGAGTATCCGTTCGATGACTCGGACGTGTACAAGGCCATCGAGGGCGCCTCCTACTGCCTCGCGCTGGAGCCCGACCCGGCCCTGGCCGAACGCTTGGAAGCCATGATCCGGCGCATCGCGGCGGCCCAGGAACCGGATGGTTACCTCTACACCTGGCGCACGATGCACCCGGATGAGCCGGCCCATCCCTGGATCGGACGGGAACGCTGGGTCAAATCCCCCGAACTCAGTCATGAGCTCTACAACCTCGGCCACCTGTACGAAGCCGGCGTGGCCCATTATCAGGCCACCGGCTCGCGTTCCCTGCTGGAGGTCTGCATCAAAAGCGCCGAGTTGCTGTGGCGCGATTTCGGCGACGGCGAACCGCGCATCGCGCCGGGGCACCCGGTCATCGAAATGGCCCTGGCAAAACTCTACCGGATCACGGGCGACCGGCGCTGGTTGACCCTGGCCCGCTTCTTCCTCGACTGCCGCGGTCAAAGCGGCAACCCCTACAGTCAGGATCACCTGCCGGTGGTCAAACAAACCGAGGCCGTCGGACACGCCGTGCGCGCCAACTACCTTTACAGCGGGATGACCGACGTGGCCGCATTGGCCGGGGACAGGTCTTACTGGAACGCCGTCGTGCAGCTGTGGGACGACGTGGTGGGAACCAAGTGGCATTTGACCGGTGGCTGCGGCGCGCGGGCATCCGGCGAGGCATACGGCGAAGCGTACGAACTGCCGCACCGCTGCTACAACGAAACCTGCGCCGCCGTTGCCTTCCTGTTCTGGAGCCACCGCATGTTCCTCATGACCGGTAACGGCCGCTACATGGACGCCTTCGAACGCACCCTCTACAACGGTGCCCTCAGTGGCGTGAGCCTGTCCGGCGACCGGTTTTTCTATCCCAACCCGCTCGAGGCGGACGGATCCTACGGGCGCTCTCCATGGTTCGGCTGCGCATGTTGCCCGCCGAACATCTTCCGGCTGCTCGCCTCCCTCGGCGGCTACGTGTACGCAGTCCAAGACGACACCCTGTTCGTCAACCTCTACGGTTCTTCAGCGGGCCGGGTCTCCGTGGCCGGCACGCCCGTGCGCGTGGAACAAACCACCGACTACCCGTGGAACGGCGAGATCCGCCTGCGTCTCCATCCCGCCCGCACCACCCGTTTCACCCTGCGCCTGCGCATCCCCGGCTGGGTGCGGGGCCGGCCGGTCCCCTCGGACCTCTATCATTACGAGGACCCCACCCCGGCCGACTGGTCGGTCGAGGTCAATGGCCGCAAGATTTCCCCCGAGCTGGACCACGGCTATGCAGCCGTCACACGCGATTGGACAGCCGGCGACGAAGTCCGCCTCCACCTGCCCATGCCGGTGCGACGCGTCCTCGGCAATCCACGCATCGCCGCCACGCGCCAGCAGGTTGCACTGGAACGCGGCCCCACCGTGTACGCGTTCGAGGGCGTGGACAACGAAGGGTACGTCTTCGACATCGTCCTGCCGCGCACCGCCAAGATCCGACCCTGGCACCGCCCCGAGCTGCTGGGCGGCGTGACCGTGCTGGAAATCGAGGAGGCGCAACGGGCCATCCGGACCGAATCCGGCGAACGCACTACCCGGCCCGCGCCGCGGCTCCTCGCCATCCCCTACGCCACATGGGCCAATCGCGGCCTGAGCCCCATGACCGTCTGGGTGGCTCAGACACCCGAACGCGCCCGCCCGGCCCCCCGGCCCACCCTCGCCAGCCGCGCGCGCCTGAGTGTTTCTTTCGCCCGCGGTGGCATGTCGCCCGAACCGATCCGCGACCAGCTCTACCCGGCAGATTATCCCGACGGGCAGGCCCGGCAGTTCGATTTCTGGCCGCACAAGGGCGGTTTGGAATGGCTGCAGTACGAGTTCGACTCTCCAATGGAATGCCGAGCCGTCACGGTGTCCTGGTTCGACGACACGGGCACCGGTGAATGTCGTCTGCCTGTTTCATGGCGTGTGCTCTACCGGGACGCCGACGGACAATGGCAACCGGTCCGGGCCTTGGATGATTACGCGGTCCGCAAGGCCGACCCCGTTCGCGTCCGGTTCGAACCGGTCCAAACCGATGCGATTCGACTGGAGGTCCGGCTCCGGCCGGGGTTCAGCGCAGGCCTCTACGAATGGGAAGTGCACTGAGCCACCGGAGTCCTGTTCCGGCCGGACGTCAGGCCGCCCCCTCAGGCGGCCTCCATCAAGCCGCTCCTCCTGAATCGCGCCGTCTGAACGCGCAAATCCCCTTGCCAATCTTCCGCGGGACATGTCAGGCTCCGGCGACATGAAGAAGGCTTTGGCGCTGTTGCTCGTGCCCTGGTTGTTGAGCGGTTGCACCGCCACGTTCACCAACCTCACCCCCCGGCAAATGCCGCGGAGCCCGAACAATCTTTATCCGGTCGAGGTCGCCTTCCGCAGCCGCCAACAGTCTTTGCGCTGGGACAGCATCGATCCCAAGGTCATCGTCAGCGACCAAGCCTTCCCGCTGCGGCCCGTCCCCATGGTCAAAAACCGCTGGGAAGGCCAGATCCCCGTCCCTCCCGGAACGAACCTGGTCCATTACCGCTTCCGGTTCGATTTCCTTTACAACGCCATCGGCGGTCCACAGCCGGACAGCGCCCTGTCGCCCACCTACAGTCTGAAGATCCTGGATTGAGACGGCGCGGGGCTGGCCGGTTGGATTTGCGCGCAGAAGACCGCTTCGACCAACAGGAGCCACGGAACACCGGCCGCGATGGAACTTGGAATCAGAAGCCCTGCCGGCAAGACCCCGTGCGCCCGAACCCGGGCGTGGCACCCGCATGCCAGGTGCTCGCCGGCGCGCGCGGACACGACAACCTCCCGGAGTACCACCCATGAACCGCAAAAACGACCAAGTCCATCGCACGCCCGCACCTTCGTGCCCCGGACACTCACCGCCCAGGCAGCCGATCCTTCCCGGCTCTCGCCCACGCCGCGCCACCAGTGCCGGTCCTTGCCCTGCTCCCTTTGCCAACGTTTGCCGGATTCTGCTCCTCGTCATGTTCCATGCCGCGGGCAGGCACGCGTCACTTGCAGCCGCCGGGACTCCAAGCTTCGATCCGATGGGGTTTGCCCACGTGGGATCACCGACCTCGGGTGGCGGAAACGCGGCCCCGGTCGAGGTGCGGAATGTCGAGGACCTGATCGCCCTGGCCGGCTCGGATGCTCCCCGGGTCCTGCGCATCGGAGGCAGGCTCAATCTGGGCGGCCGGACCGTACGCGTGGGGTCAAACAAGACCCTGTTGGGCACGGACACCGGCGCGGTATTGGAAAACGGGACCCTGATGCTGCGCCACGCCACCAACGTCATCCTCCGCAACCTCATCATCCGCAATGCGCCCGAGGACGGCATCAGCCTCTACGGCGCCCGCCGCGTCTGGGTGGACCACTGCACAATAATGGACTGCGGCGACGGCCTCGTGGACCTCACCCATGGCACCGACGAGGTCACCATTTCTTGGTGCCGGTTCGGTTATCAGAACCTCCGCAACCGACATCGCCTGGCCAGCCTCCTCGCCTCCAGCGACCGCGACACCGCCTGTCGCGGCCGCCTCCACGTGACCTACCACCACAACTGGTGGGACGAAGGCTGCCTCGAACGCATGCCCTCCGTCCGGTTCGGTCGCGTCCACGTCTTCAACAACTACTACCGCGCACCGGGCAACAACTATTGCATCCGCTCGCGACTCTTCGCCGAGGTCCGCGTCGAATTCAACTGGTTCGAACGCGTGCGCAACCCATGGGAGCTCTTCCTCACCACCGGCGAGCCCGGCAAACTTTTTGCCGCAGGAAACGTCGAGGTGAACACCACCTGGGCGGCTTCCGACCCCAAAGTACGGCTCGTGCCCGGCACGGATCCGGTTTTTGTTCCCCCTTATCCATGGCGGCCGGATCCGCCCGATCGCCTGCCGCAATGGGTGACCCAACATGCCGGAGCCGGCCGCGGACCGTTTGCCCGCTGAAAAAGCACGGTCCCACTCCTCCACACATCCATCCAACCCCCGCACCGCGTCTCCACCATGGACCGTCGAGGTCCCACGACTCGATCCCCAGGCCGGATTCGGTCGGCCCGATCCACACCGCGCGCCCCCTTCGGTTCCTGGTTCGGCCTCACGGCTTCCCTCCAGTCCCGGCCAGCAGCCTCGGCTTACCTCCGGTGGCTCGAATCATCTCCGGCTCCATGTCGGGTGTGAGGACGATGCAGGACATGGGTCTGGCGGCCACAATGGTCAATGTGCCGTATCCACAGCCGAGATCGACGACATCCAACGAGTCAGCAAATGCAAGCTGCGAAAGCATGCTGCGCGGCAGACGGGCCCTCATACATCTTTTCGTCCGACATGTCACCATGACGAAGGTTCACAAGCATGCGCGCTGCTGACTCACCCTCGGCATCAGCGGCGGCGCGCAGCCCCGTCCGCAGCAGGGCCTTGTTTGGCGCATGATCCGAAACTGCGAATCACCCAAGTCCCACGTGGCGCTCCACCCCGACGGCCCGCACACCAGGAATCGGTTCACGCAACCGCACTACCACGTGCCACTTGGAGCCCATCCCAAAACCATTGACGGGCGTTCGTGAGTTGGTCGTTTTACAGTCGTGCTGAACCGTACAGATGGATTGTTGGATTGGTTCTGCGCACGTATTGCCGATGCTCGCGGGAACCCCAAGGGCGGCCGCCCCCGAACCGACAAGCACAAGGCACTGGCGGGCATCTTCCGGTTGTTGGACCACGGAGCCCAATGGAAGGATCTGCCGCGACAGTTCGGCACCAAAAGCGCCGTGCACCGGTTCTTCCAACGGCTGGTGCGGGAGGGTGTATTCGAACGGCTGTTGCAGGAGGCCGGGCAACTGGTGGAGGAGCGCGGAGAGTATCGGCTGTACGAATGCTTTCCGGATGCGGCGTTCTGTCCGGCACGTGGTGGAGGCGACGGGATCGGGCGCACGAAGGTGGGCAAGGGGGTGAAGATCCTCATTGCCGTGGACGCCCGGGGATTGCCGATTGCGGTGCAGAGCTGTTCGGCCCGGCCGCATGAGTCGACTCTGGCGCAGGGGTGGTTCGATTTCATGCTGACGAAGGAGGTCCCGGAGCGGTTGGTGGGCGAGAAGGCCTGGGAGAGCGATGCACTGGACCGGGCGTTTGCGGCGCGAGGCATGGAGCTGATTGCGCCGCACCGGAGCAGTCGCCGGCCGGAGAATCGCACGCAGGACGGTCGGTCGCTGCGGCGGTATCGTCGGCGCTGGGTGGTGGAGCGTGCGGGCCCGGCTGCTGCAGTTTCGGCGGCAGTGCATCCGGTAAGAGAAGTCGAGCCGGGCGTTTGAGGCGTATTTGCAGATGGCCTGCGCGTTCTTGCCGGTCGGGCAAGTCCCGGGCCTAGCCGGCAAAAGGGCTCTTCTTGCCATCCTGTTGATGCACTGTGCTGTTTCGGCCGCCGGCCGGCGGCGACGCTTTGTCTGGGTGGGGCGTTCACAGCCATGACAAGTCGCTTTCCCTTCCCTGCGATGCCCTCCGGCACTTCGTGTGGGCCGTCTCATCTTCATTTCATCCACTCCTGCCACGCTTGGAAGCGACTTATGAAAACGGTTTGGGGATAGGTCCTTAGCTTCGGGTGGAACGGGACGTCGGTGGGGATCACCACACCGTTGGCCGGCGGGCCGGCATGAATCCATACGGCTGGTATTGGCGACGCGTGGGCTCAATCGTCGGCTGGCCGCATCGGCGAGACGCTTCACGAAATCCTCTCTGTGGGAACCTTCCGGCGCGGGAACACAAATCCAAGCTGGTGCTCCCCCGGGGCGTATCGCTCACGAGTCTTGGAGGCTCTCGCGGGCTTGGTCCAGCCGGGCCTCGGCTTCCCGCAGCAACTTGATCACAGCTTCGGCAGTGGCGGCTGCGAGGAGGGCCTCGCGCAGGGCGACCTGCCGCAACAACCGGCTGATGCGCGCCAGCATGGCGAGGTGGAGGGTCAGATCGGGTGCCAGCAGCAGAAAGAAAAGTCGGACCGGACGCCCATCCACCGCGCGGAATGCCACGCCGGTGGGGTGGCGACCGAACACGAGCGCGGGCTTGTTCAACAGATGCGGCAGCGGCTGCCGCGCATGCGGCAGGGCGACGCCGTCGCCGATCCCGGTGCTATGCAGTTCTTCGCGTTCACGCAGGGCCCGGACCAGCTCCTCCAAAAGGTCGGGGCGGCTTTCCAGATCCGGCACGTGCGCCGCCAGTTCGCGGAGGATTTCGTCCCTGGAAGACCCCTGCAGCGCCAGCACGATCGTGGCGTGGCTCAGCATTCGATGCAGTTGAAGCGATCGGCCCAGACCCTGCATGGGTGCGCAGGGTACCGCAGCGTGACTGCAAGAAAAGCCCGAACCGCGGCACTGCCGATCCGATGGATGGTGCCGAAGAGGCCGGAGCTCGGGTTGGTCGGCGTGGGGAGCCCGGTCGACCGGGCAGTTCATGCCCCGCCATCCGCCTCCGGCCGGGCGCTTGGGGCAAGCTGCGGCGTGGTCCAAGACCGTGGGGACTGGCCCACCACGATCGACCGGGTGGCCGATAAGGGTCTGCAGGCCCGGGATCACCGCGGGTGGGTGCCAGGTTGCCTCTGAAGCGCACGCCAACCGTGCCTTCCGCGGTCCGGTTTGGAGGCGTGAAGTGATGGCGATGCGCCCGTTCCCCGGCCGTGCCCTGTCCGACGAGGATTGCTCCCGTGGGCGGCGGCGCTGATCAGGGACGGACGGGTGCGTGGGTCGCGTTCGAAACCGGGGCGTTGGTGCCGGCTGAGACGGGGGGTGCGTTGGTTCCGGTAGCCGGGCCCGGCATTTCGGCCGGCAGGTTGAGCTTGGTACGCAGGATGGCGCGTTCCTCGGCTGTGAGCGGGCTTTGTTCGGGGTCGAGCAGTCGTTGGAGGACATCAGCGGCGATTTCGCGGAACGGCGGCAGGCCCACCCTCATTTCGGAGCCCTTGATCTTCTCCATGTACGTGTCGTAGACGAGCCGCGCCAGCCGTTGATAAGCCAGTGCTTCGTCGTCGAGGTCCAGGATCAGCCGTGCATATGCGTGGGCCAGCATGCCCTCCAAATGAGCGCGGATTCGGAGGGGATCGGTTTCGCCAATGTCCTCGGTGACCCGGGCCACGGCATATTGATCCACCGTCATCCGGCCCGGCAAGGTGTCGGCCCGGCCCTCGATGAGCGGTTTGTCGGGGTATTTTTCCGCCAGGTAATCGAACCATTTCCGGGCCTCGGTTTGGCGGCCGGCGGTGTAGAGGAAGTAAACGGCGTCCCGGAGAAAGTTGCGGTGGGCGATCTTGATGTTCTCCCGGTTTGCCGGGTCTTCCTCCATGGCCTCTTCGTAGGCGTAGTTGACCTTGGGTATGATGTCCAGGTTGGGCCCGAACTGGAACCTGCGATTGACATGGTCCGGGATCAACCGGCCGCGGCGGAAACTCATGAGCATGGATTGGAAGATGACGCGGCGCAGGCGGATGAGGTCGTTGGTGTTGACACGACGCGGGTTTTTCGCGGCCATTTCGAGCCCCTTGGCCGCCCAATAGATGGCGTGGGCTTCGGGAAGCCGCCATTCCAAAGGACCGTATTCATCGTCCACTTTTTTGACGAACGCGGGGTCCATCTTGTAAACCTCGGTCAGGAGCCGGACGCGTTCCTTGTCTTCCTCGGTTTGCGGATGGAGCAGGGCGTCCCAGTTGGGGCGTCCCATGCCGAAGATCCGGGTCATTTCATTGGCCCACTGCTGCTTGTAATAGATGTTGGCGTCGTCAAGGAAATGACCCAGTTTGTGTTGGAAGATCCAGGCCAGCTCGCGATACAGCAGGGGTTCGTAAGGGTTGTATTTGAGGGCCTCGTCGCGGAGGAGTTCGATCCCGGCTTTGACCCAGCGCCAACGATCCGGGTAGACGCCGAACTCGGTCTCCTTGAATTTGACGGAGATGTTGTAGGCCATGTTCCAGGCCTGGACGGCCCAGACCTGGACGAAATGGGGTTCCAGCTTGGTGATCCAGTCGGCCAGTTGCCGCATTTCGAAGAACTTGTCCTGGTCCTGCAATTCCATCATGCGGACCCAGAGCAGGTTGGAGATCAGGCCGCGGAAGCCGCCGAGGGCCACGGTGGTGAAGGCCAGCAGCGGCGGCGCGTTTTCCAGGGGTTCCACTCGCGTCAGACCGAGCCGGTCGCGGTCGAGGTTCAGCGAACGTTCCACCCGGGCCACGCCGGTCCACAGGATCGCCGCCGTCAGGACCAGCGCGATCTTTTTCCACCGGGATGGGAACTCGATCTCCTTCATGGAACCCGCAGAGACGACCGGAATCTGAAAAGGGAACGCGTGCCGTCGCCCCCGAAAAGCCGGGGCGGACCGCACTCGACCATGTGCTGATCCAGGCAGGGTCTCATTGCAACGGTGTCGCGGTGGCCAGCTCGCGCCGGTGAAAGGCCCAGATTCCGCCGGTTGCGAGGGCACCGCCCAGGAGGATCACGATCTGGGCCACGGCCCGGGCCAGCTCGGTCCAGGGCACGCTCCGGCCGGTGCTCAGGGCATCGATGGGAGAGAATCCCTTGGCCAGCTGGATGACCCACCAGATGCCTTTGAAAACCGGCACGCCGATCTTGTCGATCCAGGTTTGCGAGAAGGCTTCCGCCTCCGGGTCCCATCCCAGGAGGGTTCCTTCCGTTACGACCGTCCGGATGGTGCCGCTGCCGAAGACCAGCGTGAGCGCGGCCAGGGAGACGAAGGCGGCCACGGGAAAGGAAAGGAAACTGGCGGTGCTCAATCCCAGGGTGGCCAGCAGGAGGATCCAACAGTAGATGATGCCCAACCCGCGGACGTAGTTGAGGAGAAACCCACCCTGCCAGTAAAGGACCTCGATGCCGTCCTCGAGCGGGAACAAGAGGGTCGTGTCGTTGGCATTCAGGAACGCGATGGTCAGGATGCCATCGTCATCCCACAGGTCCGGCGGGATTTCGAACTCGTGGTAGGTGTCCGGGGCCAGGCTCATGGGTTCGCTGCGCCAGACCTTGGGCGTTTCCGGCACACCCACCTGCCAGAGGCCGGTGAAAGTGCCGGACTCGGAGGTGGCCGCCGCGTTGAATTTGATGCGCAGGTGCATGGGCCGGCCCGCGATGAACCGCCGCTGCAGGCCGAGGTCCACCTGCCACACCTTGATGTATCCCGGCGGCACGATCTGGTACTCCGCCTTGACCTGCTCCTCGATCTGGCGACGTACCTCGGCCAGGTCGGCCTTCAACTCGGGCTGTTGGGCCAGACGCTCCCGCAGGCGCCGGTCGGTTTCGGCCTGGATCTCTTCATGGAAATCGGGCGGCCTGGCCGATCCCCGGGCCACGAGCACCTCCTTGAACAGCGTCTCGCGTTGGTCGGCCGGCAGTTGGTTGGCGCGGTACAACAGGAGCGCATAGACGCTGGCGCCGGCCAGCAGGAGCATCGCGCCGGCCAATGTGGCCAACCCCAGCCATTTCCCCAGCCAGATTTTCCAGCGAGGCACCGGTTTGACGGCGACCAACTGCATCTGACATTCCTCGATGTCGCGGGCCAGCGTCCCACAGCCCAGCCAGAGCGTGCACAGGCCCAGAAGACCGGAGATGGCGCTGAGGGTGTAGGTCAAGAGAATCTGGGTAAAACCACGTGCGGTGCCGTCGTGTTTGAGGATCAACGGCAGGCCGACCACAGACGCCAGCAGCAACAGACAGATCACCCAGAACAAGCGGTAGCGGAAGGCCGCCTTCCAGGTGAGCGTGGCGATGGCCCAGATCGGTTTCATGACCTGCCCTCGAAGATCGTCAGCGGCCCGCCCCGGGCACGGCCGGTCAGAGTGGGCCGTGGGGGCAAACTCCGTGTGCAGGTGCACCTGCGGGTGAGCATCGCCTTCTGCCCTCCGGTCATGGTTTTTTGCCGCGGTTCAACAGGTCCGCGAGTTTTTGATCGGCCTTCTCCAAGGCCTCCTGTTCGGGGGGTGGCGAGGGTGCGGGAGGCGGCTGGGCGGTTTCCGGGCCGGGTTCGGCCAGTTGCTGCAATTTGGTTTCGTCAACGGCAGGCTCGGCAGGTTGCACGGGCGCCGGGGGCGGGGCGGGTTGGCCGGGCAGGGTGAGCTTCTCGAGAAGGCGTTCCGGTCGGGCGGCCGGTTCGGTTTCGCCCCGCAGGTAGGGCGCCACGCGCGTGCCGACGGTGGCGCCGCTGGTTTCCGTGGCGGCCTTCCGGGCACGTTCCACCACTTCGAGGAAAAAGCTCTCCAGGTTCTGGGTCGGATTGTCCACGCGGATGTCGGCGTCACCGACCTCTTCCCGGATGACGGCCAGCACGCGTTCGAGCGTGGGCCGGGAAAGGACCGGCGTGGTGATGCGAAGCCGATCCGGTTTGCGCAGGAGCTCGCGCAGGGGGCCCACTGCCTGGACCCGGCCGCCATAGAGGATCAGCACCCGGTCGCAAACGTCTTCCACATCCGCCAGCAAATGGCTGCTGAGGATGACGGTCTTGCCGCGGCGTGCGAGGGCGAGGATCAGGTCCTTCATTTCGCGGCACCCGATGGGGTCCAGACCTGATGTCGGTTCGTCCAGGATGAGGAGCTCGGGATCGTTGATGAGTGCCTGGGCCAGGCCGATGCGGCGCTGCATGCCCTTGGAGAATTCGCCCACGGGGCGGGAACCCACCTGGCTGAGACCGACCATTTCCAGCAGTTCTTCCGCCCGCTGTTTGCGGACCCGTGCGGGCAGGGCAAACAACCGGCCGAAGAAATCGAGTGTCTCGCGGGCGCTCAGGTACCGGTACAGGTAGGATTCCTCCGGCAGGTAGCCGATCTTCCGTTTGGTGAGCACGTGCCGCGGCGAACGGCCGAAGACCTGGATCTGGCCACGCGTGGGGTACAACAGGCCCAACAGAAGTTTGACCGTGGTGGACTTGCCCGATCCGTTGGGCCCCAGCAGGCCGAAGACCTCGCCACGGTAAACTTCAAAATCCACATGGTCCACGGCCCGGGCCTTGGGGCGTCCCCAAAAATCCCGGAACACCTTGGTCAAACCACGCACCGCAGCCACCACCTCCGAGGCGGCTCTCGTGGTCGTGTCGGTCCTGGACGGCTCCACGGTCGTGATCATGGCACGGTCCTGTCGCCGGTCCAACATACCCATGGACCCGGCGCCCGTCACCCCCCCATTCGCCTGCGGCTTGGCCGGGTCGGTTCCGGTTGCAGAAGGCCGGCCGGTGAATATGATTTAGGGCGCCTGACACGCCAGGAGCAGTCGGTATGGGCGGCGGAAAGCCCGGGGGACAGATCCCCCGGGGTGCCACCGTGCCCCCCGACGCGACCGTGAAGGAAAACGAGACCATTTCGGAGGCAAAGTTGAAGCCATGATACTGTTGTTCCTGATCTTTTTGCTGACGATGGCGCTGTCGCTTTGGGCGACGGCGAAGGTGAAGTCCACCTATCACCGTTACAGTCGTTACACCGTGCGATCGGGGATGACCGGGGCGGAAGCGGCTGCGGCCATCCTCGAACGGGCCGGTATCCACAACGTGGAGATCGTGGCCCACGACGGTTTCCTGGGCGATCACTACGATCCCATCCACCGGCGTCTGGTGCTGTGCCATGAGAATTTCTTCGGCCGGTCGCCTGCGGCCCTGGGTGTGGCTGCTCACGAAGCCGGCCACGCGCTGCAGCACGCGCAGGCCTACCGGCCCTTGCAGTGGCGCATGGCCGCGGTGGGTGCCGCGACCTTTGCCAATCAGATTGTCACGTTCATGCCCTTGTTGTTCATGGGAACCCACCTGATGGAGCCCATGTTGGGCTTCACACTGATGGCGGTGGGTTGGGGCATCATCATGGCCTTCAATCTGATCACCCTCCCCGTTGAATTTGACGCCTCGCGCCGCGCCCATGCACTGCTGACGCGCATGGGTATGGTCACCGACCAGGAGGCCGAAGCCGTGCAAAAGGTGCTGCGTGCGGCGGCCTGGACCTACGTGGCGGCGTTCATCAGCTCGCTGCTCTATTTCCTGTTCTTTCTCCTTCCGCTGTTGACCGGCGGCCGCTCGCGGAACTGACCGTTCCGCATCATGGCCCGTCACCAGCGGGCGTGCGTAGGGTTGCCACGGTTCCTCCCGCGGCGCGGATCATCAGCCGGAGCCGGTTTTGCGCATCGGCCGCCGGGCCACGTCCGTGCGGCTTCGGGAGGACCTGGCTTTGCACGGGAACCCTGCTTGGCCCGGAGAGGTCGCAAGGGCAGGATCGGTGCGGTCGTGCCCGCAGAGGGGACTCGCCGGTCGCGCTTCGGTGGCCGGCCCCGCACGGGTCGGTTGGGCTGCGCCGCTGCCGGGGCGAGGTGACAAACGAGGATTCTGTTCGAGAGTTGCCGTACGACTCCGCCCCGTCCGCGGAAGCATGCCAGCCCCGCAAGCCCGACCCGCGGCGGGCTGGTTTCAAGGCCGTGCCTCGACGCGATAGAGACGGACCTGCCCCGCGGGAGCCAAGGGCAGGGTGAACCGGACGGTGTAGCCGGTGGCACGGACCCAATCGCTTGCCGGTTCCCAATCGGTGTCGAGGGTACGGGTCCAGAGCCGGTAACCGTGTCCCGGTGCCGCGGGGCAGTTGAGTCGCAGGGTTTCGGCAGCGGGAAGCAGTTCGGCCGTGACAGTGAGCGCATGGGCGGCATTGGTGGGGTTCGTTCCGGCGATGAATTCGGCCAGGTCGCTCATGCCATCGCCGTCGGTGTCCGTGTCCCCGCCGCGGTTCGGATCGGTCCCACCGAAGTAGGCCGTTTCGTAGGCATCGGGGAGGCCGTTGGCATTGGTGTCGGCAGCGTCGTAATGGCCTTGGAAGACGAGGGTCTGACCTGAAGCCAGTGTGTTGGTCCGGGGTGGGGGCGCGTTGTACCAGGGGATTTCGGCGTATTCGACCACGTATGTCCCCGGCGGCGCGTTGCTGATGACCTCGAAAGCCCCCCGCACGCGGCGGTGGATGGGACCGGACAACAGGCATTCGGCCTGCATGAGGTTGTTGGTGATGACCAGGGTGCCGGGCTCGACCTGGGTGACGGTGATGCTCACATCGTCGATCAACCAACCGGGGCGCGGATAAGCGTCGAACGCCAGGGAGATCATCTGATAGGCGAAGACGACGTTGATCATGTTGCCGATGAAGGGCGTGAGGTCCACTTCGACCTCGTTCCAGTTTTCGGCGTCGAAGCCGAACTGCGCCACGGTGACGGGTGTGCCCACGCCGTTGGTGATGATGTAGACGGTGCCGACCTCCCAGATGTCGAGCTCGTCGCGCGGGATGAAGTCGTAGCTGTGCCAGAAGCGCAGTTGTGCGGTGTTGCCGCCGCCCAGGTAGATGGAGGGGCTGATCAGGAACGTCTCCATGTAATCGTAGCTGCCGCCCTGGAGGCTGGTGCCCCAGGCCCAGGGCGGGGAGTGTGCCGCCGTTTCGTGGCCGTTGTTGGGGATGCCGCGTTCCCAGCCGCGCGGGGTGTCCTCGCTGTTGTAGACGGTCCAGCCGTGGGTAGGCTCGTCCATATTGTCGAAGAAGGGCGGCTGCAGCGGCTCGAGTGTGCGGAACGTGTACAGGCGGCCCGCGTTGTCATCCACGCCCATGTTGCCCGCGGCATCCCGGCTGACGACGCGGTAATAATACAGCGTGTCGGGTCGGAGCCCCGAGACGGTCACAGCGTGCGCGGTGGAGGGTGTGGCGTCGTAGGCTGTGCGTCCCAACAGAGGGGACTCGCCGAACTGGACCAGGGCATCCGCGGGTTCATCCGTTGCCCAGGAGATGGTGGCCTCCACGTAATCGGGCTGGTGCGTCAGGTCGCTCAAGGCGGGCGGCCGGGTGTCCACGGTTGCGGTGGCGACAATCTCCGCGGTGCCGCCTCCCGGCGCGTAGCGGATCCGGAGGGTGTCGCCGTCGGCGGCTTGCAGGACCCCGGGCCCGGCCGGATCCGAGGCGCCCACCAATCGCAGTTCTCCCGCGAAGAGACCGGGCACGGAAGTCTCGGTGAGTGGGACAGCGGTGCCGTTCGGGTTGGAGGTGGTCTCGGCATGGAGGGTGACGGCGCCCGAGGCACGGAGATTGGCGTCGCCGAGCTCGATCCGCACCAGGCTGGGCAGCGTGTAGGCCGTACGGTCGAGGCCGAGGGTGATCAGGCCTTCGGCGCCCGGGGCCAGAAATCGCAGCACGTTGCGGATGAGATGCGCACGGTCGTTGGTGCCGTCGTTCAACGGCACCGCGTCGAGTGGGAAGGAGAGCAAGACCAGCCGGCCATCCCCGGGCCCGGGCTGACGCGGCCAACGCAGGCCGGCGATCCCGCCGAAGCCGTCGCCGAGCACGGGGACGGCGTCGGCCGCCGGGGTGAAGGTGTCCGAGATGTCACTGATGAAGCCGAACCAGAGCTCTTCGTACAGGGAGTAATCGAGTTCCACGTCCAGGCCTTCGCCCACCGGATCGCCGAGTCCCACGAGGTAGGGCACGGTGGCGTCCTCGTCGAAACTTTCCACGTGCAGGACGTCCCGGTTGAAGCCTTCGCCGAAGGTTTCGACGTTTCGGGTCAGGAGGTCCATGGACGAGACGAACAATGCCCCTCCGGCGGCGAGGTAGTTGCTGATCAAGAGGCCCTGCTCCGGCGTCCAACCGGTGAACTCGCCCACGCGCCAGATGACGGCCCGGTGAGAGATCAGGGCGTCCAGTGGCGGGTCACCATCCGTGGCAACGTCCCAGATCTCGTAGGGCACGCCGGCCAGGTCCAGGGCGTCGGTATACCCGCTCAGCGGCGGCGCACCGAAAAACGGGTCGTCGTATCCGTCCACCAACAACACCGGCGGCGTGGGCGGGACCACCACCTGGTAGAGGGCCCCGCCCCGGTCGTCCACGGTCACGTTGCCTGCCTCGTCGGTGGCTTCCGCCCGGAAGAACCAGGTCAGACCCGGCTCGAGTGAACCCAGCGTGACGGAAGGGGTGGTGGTCCACTCCTCAGAGAAGGCCACGCGTTCGAGGGCGGCGTTGGTGCCGTAACGGACCCGGGCGGTGACCGGCTCGTCCGTCGTCCAGCTCACGGTGACCACGCCGTAATCCACGCGGGTTCCAACCGCCGTGATGAGCGGCGGCAACAGGTCCGCCCGAGCTGTCGCGACGCGGATTTGTCCGGCGGACAGGTCGGTGTACCGGATGGTGATGAGGTCCTCGTGAGCGATTTGCAACCGGCCATCTGCCAGGGCCGGCCCTGCGACGGTGGCGATGGATCCGGTGAACGAGCCCCGGTCATCCACTGCGGTCAGCGACAGGGTTTCGCCGGCCGGCTCGCTGGTGCTGGTGACCTGCACCCTGGCCGAGGGTTGACCGGCGAGGTCCGTGTCGAAGAGCCGGACGTGAATCTCTCCGGGAGCCGTGTAAGCGGTGCGGTCCAGACTCAGCGCACCCGTCCCCGGTGGCAGGAACCGACCCGAAACCACCAGTGCAAAGTCCTGGTCCACTTCCGGCGTGTCCCGCCGGGCGTCTTCGGGCACGCGATGGGCGCGCACGCGCACCCGGTAGGGTCCCGGCTCAGGTGCATCGAGATACACGCATTCGACGTTGTTCCGGCGGTCGGGTGTGCCCGCATTCGGCACCGAACGGCCGCCCTGAAAGACATTGCCGAGATACGTACGGCCCGCGGGATCCACCACTTCCAGGTCGAGATCGTTGACCAGGGCCGGCAGGACGAAAGGCGCGCCCGGCACATCGGTGTAAGCGAGGGTGATGCGCAGAGGTTCGCTGCCCTCGACGGCCACGACGGTCTCCCAGGTCTGTCCGGTGGCCAGAGGAACGCTCTGGTCGAAATACCGGAACTGTCGTTCGCCGGACAGGAGCGGCACGACGTTCACACGGCCCCAACCCTCGTCGAAGTTCGGGATGGGTGCGGTGCCCATGGTGTCGTCCAGGTCCACGGCGGTGTTGATGAGGGCGGCCTTGACGAGGGCCGGAGACGGCGTGGCGTTGGTGAAGTGGTGCCGGTAGAACTGGACGAACAGGGCTGCGGCGCCGGAGACATGCGGGCCGGCCTGACTGGTGCCGCCCATGTAACTGTAGAGCCGCGAGATGGGCAGCCAGGCATTGTCCTCCGGGGCGGCCTCGCTCCGGAGGGAGGCGATCCAGGTGCCGGGCGCCACGAGATCGGGTTTGATGCGGCCGTCCTCGCAGGGGCCGCGGCTGGAGAAATCGGCCATGGCCTCGGCCCCGCTGTCGTAGATGAACAGGTCGAACCGATCGTTCTGGGTCGCGCCGGTGGCGATCACGTTCTTGGCGACGGCGGGGCTGCCGATGGTGCGCGCGCCGGGGCCGGCGTTTCCAGCGGAGAACTCCAGAATGTAGGGCTGGTCCCCGAGCCGCAGGGCGTCGGCATCGCGCACCAGCTCATCGAATTCCATCGCGCTGATGTCATACCGCCCGCCGGTGTCGTCGCCCCAACTGTTCGATCCGATGTCGGCTCCGGCGCGGACGGCATCGCGGGTCAGTCGTTCGAAACTGGGTGGCGGCTGGTAGTTGCCCAGGCCGTCGAAAATCCGCTGGGTGACGATGGAAACGCCCGGAGCCACGCCGAGGCCGTAAAGGTTGCCGTTTTCGTCGGTCTCTCCGGCCGCGCCGTCGCCTGCGATGATGCCCGTGACATGGGTGCCGTGGCCGTGCTCGTCGGACGCATCCGTGAGATCGCCGTAGTAAAAGAAGGCGGTGGTCCGTCCCAACAGATCGGGATGCATCGAGGTGGCGTCACCCCATTGCAGGCCGCTGTCGGCCACGGCCACGGTGACGCCCCGGCCGTCCCAGCCGAGTTGTTGGGCCAGCAGCCGGTTGGGGCCCCCGTCGCCGGCGACGATCTTGGAGGAGACCTCGTCGTACAATCGCATGCGCGGAGCGGGTTCGACCCACAACACCGCATCGGATCGGGCCAACGCCTCCAGTTCCGCAGCCGAAAGGCGCCCGCGCAACACGACGCCGCTGTGCAACACTGCCGGGTCACCCGCCTGGCGCAGGCGCAATCGCACGGCCGCGATCTCCACGGGATCCGCATCCGGAGCAAGGAGGACCGATACATCCACCTCGGCCGGTCGCTGTGAGGATCGCAACGGCGCATGAAGCTTGTAGCGGGGCTGGTACGGCCCCAACCAAGCAACGAACGGCACCTTTTCCAAGCGCCCGGCTGTGGCAGGGTCGCAGCGGATCACGTAGGTGTCCTCGGGAACATAACGCAGGATCTTGGCACCGAGCTGTTCCAGGGCATGCCGTTCTTCCGACCGGGGCGTGTCCCGCAACTGCAGGAGGTAAAGGGCGCGACCTGATGTCGGGGCACCCGACCCCACCGCGGCGGCCGAGATTGAGGGTGCCGGGTTCGTGGCCGGGTCGAAGACCTCGTTGCGGAGCCAGACCGGTTTGGCCAGACACCACGGGACCCAGAGGAGCAGTCCCAGGGCGACCGTTACCTCCCTGAAACGGCACGCAAACCGAAGACGCTTCACTGCGCGACAATACGCCACCGATGCGCAACCGGCAAGGGACGCAGGTCCCGGCTCCCGACCGCAGGAAACCGCAGGGCCGTTCCGGCCGCGGCGGAAGGGTTTGCCGTTGAGCCGCGCGCCACCCGTCCGTAAGGTGCGAGGGGATGGATCCACAGTGCGCGATGAACGATTCCCCGCTGTCGTGGCCGGTCACCCGGCTCCACGGCGTCGGAGAGGAACGCGCCCGGTTGCTGGCCCGGCTGGGGATCGAGACGGTCGCAGACCTGCTCCTGCACCGGCCCCGACGGTACGAAGACCGGCGCTGCTTTGCGCACGTGGCCTCCTTGCAGGCCGGCCAACCCGCTCTGGTCCGCGGCCGTGTGATGGCCGCCGGATTGAAAACATTTCGCCGCCGCAGCCGCTGTCTCTACGAAGTCATCGTGGACGACGGCACAGGCCGGCTCCATTGCCGGTGGTGGAACCAGCCCTATTGGGACGGCCATTTTCATCCCGGCGACGAAGTCGTGGTCTACGGCAAGGTGCGCCAGCTCCGGCCGCCGGCGATGGATCATCCCGAAACGGAAATCGTGGAGGGGGAAGAGGAATCGTTCGTGCATCTCGATCGCCTGACGCCCATCTACCCGCTGACCGAAGGGCTCTCGCAACGGTGGTTGCGGTCTCTGATCTGGCGCGTGCTCAACCGCTGGGGCGATCAGATTCCGGACGTGCCCGTGCTGCCGCCCCTGCCGCCGCCGTTCGACACCCTCCCCGGTCATGCGCAGGCGCTGCGCTGGCTGCACTTTCCCGACACACTCGAACAGACCGGGCTGGCCCGACAACGGCTGGCGCTGGAGGAGTTTCTGGAGCTGCAACGGTCGTTGTGGGAAAGACGCCGGCGGTTCCAGGAGCTGGCCACCGCCCTGCCCTGTGCCGGCGATCGCAATCGTTTGATCCGCCCGTTTCTGGCCCGGCTGGGCTTTTCCCTCACCGGTGCGCAAACGCGGGTGCTGCGCCAGATCCGGGCCGATCTGGGCGGCCGCTGGCCGATGCGGCGGTTGCTGCAGGGTGACGTGGGCAGCGGCAAAACGGTGGTGGCCGCCTGCGCCGCGCTGATGAGCCTCGAGAGCGGGTACTCGGTGGCCTTGATGGCGCCCACGGAAATCCTGGCCGAACAGCACCACAACCTTTTCCGGCGATGGTTCGAACCCTTGGGGGTACCCGTCTGGCTGTACACCGGCAACCGAAAGACCGGGCCCACGGACGGCAGGTGCGGGGCCGACCCCGGGCAACTGCCTCTTTGCCGGCGCGCGGTGCCGGAAGGTGTGGGCTTGTACGTGGGCACACACGCCCTGCTGAGCGAGCAGGTACAGATCCCGCGCCTCGGGCTGGTCATCATTGACGAGCAACACCGGTTCGGTGTGGCCCAGCGCGAGACTCTCGTGCGAAAGGGACGGTATCCACACCTGCTGGTCATGACCGCCACACCCATCCCGCGCACGCTGGGTCTGACCCTGTACGGAGACCTGGACGTGTCGGTGCTGGACGAACTGCCGCCGGGACGGAAACCGGTCCGCACCGTGCTGCACACCTCGGCCCGCCTGCCCGAGGTCTGGCGTTTCGTCCGATCCGAGCTGGACGCCGGTCACCAGGCCTACGTGATTTGCCCGCGCGTGGAGGAGACCGACGCCGGTGCGGTCCGGGCCGCCCAGCAGGAGTACGCCGCGGTGTGCAGGGCGCTCCATCCGCACCGTGTGGGGTTGATGCACGGACGACTCCCCGAGCGCGAGAAAGACCGGGTCATGGAGGCCTTCCGAAGCGGGGCGATCGCGGCACTGGTCAGCACCACCGTGATCGAGGTGGGCGTGGACGTGCCGAAGGCCACGGTCATGGTGATCCTGAACGCCGAGACTTTCGGCCTGGCGCAACTCCACCAATTGCGCGGGCGCATCGGCCGGAGCGATCTGCCGGCGCACTGTTTTCTCATCTCCGACGCGCGCCATCCGGAGGCCCGGCAACGGCTGCGCGTGCTGGTGGAGACCCAGGACGGTTTCGCCCTCGCCGAAGCCGACCTCAAGTTGCGCGGTCCGGGCGAACTGCTCGGCCAGCAGCAGAGCGGCATGCCACGCCTCAGATTTGGGGACCTCCTCGCCGATCTGCCGTTGATCGAGCTGGCCCGGCGACTCGTGCGTCCGTCCGACGATCGTACGATCGCTCCAAGCGCTGCGAAACAGCCGGACAGCGGGGTGAACCGGGCCCCGGCAACGTCCTCTCCCCGATCCGACTGAAGTCCGCCTCGTCCCCGCCGGGCGGCCAGCCGATCCGCGCCTCAGAGTTCGCGGATCCAGATGTTCCGGAACCGAACCGGATTCCCGTGATCCTGCAGGACCAACGGTGCCTTGTCCGGGTGGGGCTCATACCGGGGCGGGTCCAGGTAGGTGCTGCCGCGGACGAGGAAATGGTCCTGTACCAAAACCCCGTTGTGCAGCACGGTGATCGTGGCCGGCTGAATCACGCGCCCTGCAGCGTCGCGTCGGGGCGCACGGAAGAAGATGTCGAACGATTGCCACTGACCGGGCGGCCGCGAGGCGTTGACCAGGGGCGGCGATTGCCCGTAGACGGCACCGGCCTGGCCGTTGAAATAGGTGGGGTTGTGCCACGAGTCCAGGATCTGCACCTCGTACCGGCCCATCAGAAAGACGCCGCTGTTGCCGCGGCCCTGGCCTTCGCCCTCCACCCTGGCCGGCGTGGCCCATTCGATGTGCAATTGGCAGTCGCCAAACGAACGGCGGGTTCGAATGCTGCCGGTGCCGTTGACGACCATGGCTCCCGCCTCCAACCGCCACCGGGCGGGCCCGCCATGTTCGTCCTCCCATGCGTCCAGGCTGGTGCCGTCGAAGAGGACCAAGGCATCCGAGGGGGGCGGCCCGGGATCCACCATCCGCGGTTCCTGCGACTCTGAAGACTCGGCAGCCCTGATGGAGAGACAAATCCCCCACAACAGCACGTGCCACCGCCAGGATCGCACCCTCGAGGACTCCACCGGTTCGTTCATGCCCGGCAGTCAATCCCCATCAGCCCGAGGGCGCAACCCCGAAGTCCTGCGCGTCTCCCGCCCCGGCACGGGAGGATCGTGGCGGCCGCAGGGACACCCGACCTGTCCCATGCGTGCATGGCAGATCCCATCCGCCGCGCCGGGATCAGCCGCCGATCTCCGGGGACAACGTATCCAAAATGGCGGCGATGGTACCGGGGGCGTTCCCTTCGAACCGGTTGTTGACATACACCCAGAGCGGTCGGGGCCGGCCCGCGCGAAGGGCGCTGCGCATGAGGTCGGCGGTGGCCGCCCGGGTTTCCGGCTGGGGATCCCGAACCTGATCGTACGGGCTGAACGCCTTGACGGCATCTTCGTAGCGGCGCCCGGGCCGCAACAACAGTCGCACGCCCAGCGGGCCTTCCCACGCGTGTGCGTGGGCGCGCCGGACCTGCTCGGCCAGGGGCGGTGTGGCCTCCCAACTGTTCAGCACCGGCGCCACGCGCTGCCGCCGCAGGCAGTCGAAGTATTCGGGCTGGAAAAACGTGCGGTTGCGGATCTCCACCCCGTACGGCCATTCACCCGGCAACCGCCCCAGAAATGTGTCCAACGCCTCCACGAAATCCCGGCCCCGCGCAAAGTCCGAGGGGTAGAACCGCGAGAACTCAAAAATCAACAGGCCCACACGATCACGGATGACCTGCATCGGGCCGAGGTAAGCCTCCTGAAACAGGTCGGCATTGAGGAAGTCCGGGTTGGGTTGACCCGCGCGCGGGCCGAATCGATCGAGGTTCGGGAACCGTTTGACCGTGATGGTGTCGGTGACCTTGAAGGCGAAGCGGAACCGGGGCGGCACCTGCGCCGTCAGCGTCTCCAAACTGCGGCGCGTGGGAAAGGTGTAATAGGCCGCGTCCACGCAGACGGTGGGAAAGACCTCCGCGTACTCGGCGAGGCATTCGCGCTGGAACCTGCGCTCGGCGAAACGTCCCTGCCAGAGGTACCGATCCCGGGTGTACACCTGGCCGAGCCAGCCGGGATACTTCCAGGAGGATGTCCCGATGTAGACGCCGGCCTCGGCAAGCCGGGCCAACCGACGTCCGACGCGTTCACGGTCGAACGGTGCGTCCGCCGGTTTCGGCTCGAGCGGGGATGGACCGGGCCCGGTCACGCCAGCAGCATGGCAGAGTCAGCGCTTCAGTTCACGCCGTAGTCGTGCCGCCAGCCAGCTCAGGGTGGTCTCGGGGACGCCCATCAGAAGTCCGCGGCTTTTACCTGAAGCCAGCACCACCTTCAGCTCGGGCACTGGCCGATTGTTTACCACGAGCTGGCTGGGGCCGACCTCCACCGAGGTCACCTCCTCGCGCGGCCAATGGTACTCCCGGGATGGCCACCCGCCGCTGATTTGAACCCGCAATTCCCCGGGAGTCAGAATCAGCGTGGCCCGGCGCCGGGCCATGGACCGGGCTTGCACGCAGCATGCGATTCCCACCAGCAGGCTCACGCCGACAAAAGCCGCCAGCACCGCCCTCGGCGGGCCCTGCGATTGCCCCGGCCCACCCACGATCCCGAATGCCCACAGAGCCGCCAGGGCACTTCCACCGATCAAGAACACCAGCCCGATCAAAAACATGGCCACCGCGGGGCCACGCCAACCGCCGGGACGCACATGCATGCGCAACTCGTGACCGAATTCCTCGCATTCGGCGTTCGATCCTAGCGGCGGCTGATCCGCCCAGGCTGCATCGGCCGCGGCCACGGCGGCGGGATCGCCCCGATCCCACACCGGAATCGGCGCCGCCCCCGGGCCAGTCAACAAGGGTCGCATTTCCTCCACAAGCCGCAGCAACCATTCGCGTGGATAACCGACCACAATCGGGACCGACGGTGATCGCCCGTACCATGCCACCAAGATCCAATCCTTCGAACGAGTCGGGTCGGCTCCCTGCCCCGCCGCACTTGATGACGGCCGGATCTCCAGAGCGGCGACCGGTTCGTCCGGGGTCCGTTTGCCCCAGGCAAACCCCCGCCAGCGTCCGCGCACCTTCAGCCGTCCCTCCATACAGGTGACTTCGGTGCGCCCCCAACGCCACAGCGCCCCCAGCACAAACAGCACCGCCGCAGGCAGGAACACGAACAAAGCCAGAACCCAGATCGCCGGCCCTTGGGACAGAAACGAACCTTCGGACTTTGCAGACCGCGAAACAATCTGGTCCAAGAGAAACCACGCCAGCAAAAGTTCACCCAGAGCCGCCAGCATCAGAACCACGCCGACTCGTGCGAGCAGGCCGCCCGGGCGCGGTGGCAACACCAAGCGCATGCCCCCTGCCACAGGTTCGGAGTCCATCCGCACCTGATCCGGGCCGGCCAAGTAGGAGGTGGGTTTGTCCTGCATGTCCGGTCGGTTCCGCGTTGTCCCACCCTTGCGTCAGGCAAGACGGTTCGATTCTCCGGGCCGGGTTCACATTCATTCAGTCCCGGCAGAATCGAAATGGCAACTTGACACAGCCGGTTGCGACCGCCCGGCCGGCCGCGCCGTCGAGTGCAGGCCCGGGGGACCCCTCCCTGGATGCCAGCGGGCCGGGAGACGAACGCCAGTGCGAGGGCGGTCCGCTACAGTCTTCGTTCCTTGGCCATGAGGCTGAGCAAGTGGTTGTTCATTTCCTTGGCCGGATTGTGGCCGGACTGCACCAGTTTGATGTGGAGCGCGGCCACCTCGATCAACCGCGCCAAGTCGCGACCCGGCCGAACCGGCAACGTGATGTGGGGAACTTTCTGGCCCAGGATCTCGGTGTATTCCTGTTCCATCCCCAGGCGGTCCACGTCCGGCACCTCCTCCCAAGGTTTGAGGGTGACCACCAGATCCAGCTCCTTGCTGAGCCGCACGCTGCGCACGCCGAACATGGCGCCCACGTTGAGGATCCCGATCCCCCGCACCTCCATGTACCCGCGGGTAAGCTCGGGGCTGGTCCCCACCAAGCGGTGTCCGTCCACCAGCGTGAACCGCGTGGCATCGTCTGACACGAGGCTGTAGCCGCGTTCGATGAGGGCCAGCACGCTCTCGCTCTTGCCGATGCCGCTTTCGCCGCGGATCAGGACGCCGATACCGAGGATGTCCACCATGCTGCCCAGTTCGGTGCACCGAGGGGCAAAGAGGGATTCCAACGCCATGGTGGCGCGGTTGATGAACTGCATGGTGATCAGCGGACACTGCAGCAGGGGCACGTCCCGCTGCTCGGTCAGCCGGACCAGATCGGCGTCCGGACGCAGGTTCCGGCTGAACACCACGCATGGAATCGGTTTGGAATAAAGGAGCTTGTAGCGTTTGAGTCGCTCGGCCGGATCCAGCGACCGCAGGTAGTGCGCCTCGGCGTTGCCGATGACCTGGATGCGTTTGTAGGCAAAATACCGGGTGAAGCCGGTCAGGACCAGGCCGGGCCGGTTGATGGTGGGCTCGCGAATGATCCGCTGCAGGCCGCCGGCGCCGGCGATCAGCCGCAACCCCAGTTCCCCGGCAAACTCGGTGTAGAACCGCTCGACCGTGACCGTGTCTTGTAGTCGCTTGGCCATACGGGCAAACCTTTGTCCCACGGGCGCGGCGCGGAGGCTGGTCAGAGGTTAAACTCCGGTCCCAGGTAGATGTCGCGGGCCTTCGGATCTTCCAACATCTGCACGCCCAATCCTTCGTAAACCACCTCGCCGCGATGAATGAGGTAGGCGCGGTCCACCAGCTTCAGCGTCTCTCGAACGTTGTGGTCCGTGATCAAAATGCCCAACCCCCGTTGCTTCAGGCCGCGAAGGATCTTTTGCACCTCGTAAACCGCGATGGGATCAATCCCGCTGAACGGCTCGTCCAGCAGGAGCAACCGGGGACTGGTGACGAGGGCACGGGTGATCTCCAAACGGCGTTTCTCCCCGCCGCTGAGCTGCCAGGCACGTTGCTTGGCCAGCCGGGTCAGGTCGAGTTCCTCGAGCAGATATTGCAGCCGCAGCCGGCGCTCGGCCCGGCCGATGGCACAGGTTTCCAGGATGGCCAGGATGTTCTGTTCCACCGTCAGTTTCCGGAACACCGACGGTTCCTGCGTCAGGTAACCGATCCCGGCCCGCGCGCGCCGGTGCATCGGGAGGCGGGTGATGTCCCGGCCGCAGAAGAGGATCTGTCCCTCGTCGGGCCGGACCAATCCCACCACCATTTGGAAGGTGGTGGTCTTGCCTGCACCGTTCGGTCCGAGGAGCCCGACGATTTCGCCGGCATCCACGCGCAGCGACACGCCGGCGACCACCCGACGGCGCCGGTACTGTTTCACCAGGTTGCGTGTTTCCAGCAAAGTTTCGGATGCGTGGGCCGTGACGGCAGGGGCCGCACCCGACTTGGCCTGCGGGGCGGTGCTCGTGGCGGTTTCTGGATTCTGGCCTTGCATGGTGAGCCGTGGCAGTGCGCACCGGGAACTTAACGGGGCCAGGGAAGCGCCGGCAATCCATTGGTGCCGGTCCCCGCCGGGCGTTCCACCCGGGCCCGGTAGGTTCCCACGGTGGAGATCACACCCGTGCGACGGTGATAGACGATTTCATCGGCGGTGAACCGGCTGTCGTCGCCGCGTTCAACCACCGGCTGGCCCGTCAACCGCAACCTGGCGGCAGCCGCGTCATATTCCATCCGCTGCGCCGTCGCCGTGATGCGGGAATCGGGTGGCCCGGCCAACCGGATGATCACGCCGCCGTCGGCCCACAGATCCGGCTCGCCCTGGTCCTCCGGGGGAGGCTGAATCCTGAGCCGCTCGCAGGTCAGCTCCAACTCCGGATCCTCCACCTCCACACCGCCGGTGAACTCGAGCTGGGCACCGGACCAGACGTAAGAACCGCTGCGCACGCGCGTCCACACCGGCTCGGCGGGATCCTCTTCTGCCGATCCGGTGACAGCCCCGGGCGACGGGGCGGGCGCGCCGGGCGGGTTCCCTGCCCCGGCCAGCAGAACCCGGCCGGGCGGCCGCGGCCAGACCAACTCAGCGTTCCCTTCGATCCCGAACCGCTGGCGGTCAGGCTCCATCCACAGACGGTCGCCCGCGCCCGAGCGAAGACCCTCCTCCCATTCCACCGGACCGGCCACCTCCACACGGTTCAGCCGGGCCTGATAGGTACAGGCGCTGCCGGTCACGTGGAGTTCCTCGCGTTCGAAGTCCACGCCGCCGGTGGCCTCCACGGATTCCAACGACCCGGCGGCATCGGTGCGGACCACCAGCACCGCACAAAGCAGGCGCGCTTCCGGCCCGTTGGAGGGTGACTCCACCACCTCCACGCCACCTTCGAACCGGGCCAGGCGCGGGCTCAGGTCGCAGGTCCCGGCCGAGATGGTCAACTGCACCGGCCCGGTCTCGTGCCCTGACAAAAGGGATTGGCCGGGCACCAGCCCGCCGGCAGGCCGGATCCAGTGCAGCACCGTGTTCCCCCGGGCCTGCAGGGTCTCCTGGCGCAGGTCCCAACCCAGACGGTCGGCCCGTCCGTTTGCATCGGCCTTTCGCCAGCGGACGTCCCCCTCCAACTCCACCCGGTCCCGGGCCGGCAAATAAACGGCGCGTTCGGCCGACGCCAACAGGTCCTGCCGCTCCAACGTCACGCCACCGGTGGCTTCCACGCGGTCCACCCTGCCCGTGGCACCGCCGGCAAGCACGAACCGCAACCGATCGCACCGGAGGTCTCCATGCCGGCCCGTGGCCCGCACCCTGCCGGAAAATTCCACCCTTCCGGTGGCGCCTTCGAAGAGAAACCGGTCCGATTCGATCCGCACCTCGTTTTCCGCCACACCGGGCAAACGGAGGGGACGCGCGTTGGTGGCCAGCGGCGTGACCTTCTCAGCCAGCCAACCGCCTCGCAACAGCGTGCGCACCTGGTTGGACACCACCAGACAGGCGTTGGTCTGACGCCACAAAAAGCCCCGCCCTTCCAGCACGAGCCGATCGGACTGCAGGCGCACTTCGAGCGGTCCGTCGGACCGGGCCTCCTGCGTGGCGGTGTGGAACTCGCAGCGCGGCGCGCGCACCTGAAACTCCACCCCACCATCCGTGGTGAATCGTTCCGCCACCACCTCGCGGGCCCGAACCCAGGCACCCTCGCCCGGCTCGGCCTCGGCGGCCTGCAGGCGGAACCGGAGTTGTTTTTCGTGAGGCGGCGGGTGGTACTCCGGCCATACAAAATCCTTCAGCACCAGGCCCGGCAGAAGCATGCCGGGGGAGGAGTCCGCCGCCGCGGCCCAGCCCGCCGTCACACCCAGACAGAGCGTGAGCGTGACCAGTACCGAGCGCGGTATCCTGCGGCCCACGAATGGACAGTCATTAGACAGCCCCCCACACACCGGAATCAGTCGGGAACCCGTGTGGAACTCACCGCCCGACTGCCGCGCAGCCTGCTGTGTCCGGGTCGCCCCGGAAAGGATGGGCATCCGTTTGGCCGCCATGCCTGGCTCAAAGCTGGCGCATTCCCGGGGAATTGACCAGTCCCGAACGAAAGACCGATGCCTGTCACGCGCACGGGAGGGCTGCCGGCCAGACGCGTCGTTGGATTGCGGGTGCGGGCGGGACTCCGCCTCGGGTCAACGGCGCACGCACTCGAAGAGCCGGACGAGCGTGCGCAAGAGGTCCGACATTGCCGCCAACGGGATCATGTTGGGCCCGTCACTGAGCGCGCGATCCGGCTCCGGATGGGTTTCGATGAACACCCCGTCGGCCCCGGCGGCAACGGCCGCTCGTGCCAGCACGGGAGCAAACTCGCGCTGGCCGCCCGAGGCGGTCCCGCCGGCGCCCGGCAATTGCACGGAATGGGTGGCATCGAACACCACCGGGCAACCCAGTCGCCGCAGGATGGGGATGCTGCGCATGTCGGCCACCAGGTTCTGATATCCGAAACAACTGCCGCGTTCGGTCAGGAGCAGCCGTTCACCACCGGCCTTCCGTGCCTTGGCCACCACGTGTTCCATCTCCATGGGCGAGAGGAACTGCCCCTTCTTGAGGTTCAGGATCCGACCCGAGGCGGCCGCGGTCTGGACCAGGTCGGTTTGCCGGCAAAGGAAGGCCGGGATTTGGAGGATGTCCACCACCTGCGCAGCCGGTTTGACCTGGATCTCGGTGTGAATGTCGGTGAGAACCGGGATGTCCAGACGGGACCGGACCCGGTCGAGCACGGCCAATCCGGCGGTCAGGCCAGGTCCGCGGAAGGAATCGGCGCTGGTGCGGTTGGCTTTGTCGAAGCTGGCCTTGAATACGTAGGGGATGCCCAGGCGGCGACACACCTTTTTCAGGTGGCCGGCCACCTCCAGGCACAGTTCTTCACTCTCGATCACGCATGGCCCGGCGATGAGAAACAAGGATCGCCGTCCCGTCAGTGTTTTCCACAAGCGCGTCTGGTTCATCGTCGTGTCCGGCCTTTTTAGCAAGGTTGCTGCGGACTGTAAATCCGGGGCGAGGGTCGTTGCGCTGCGACGGGCCCTCCTTGGACAGGTCCGGTGTCTCCGAAGGGAGGGGCCGGCTGACGAGTAGCCCGTCGCGGCAGGGGATCGCCGGCTCCATTTCCGGGGCCCGGGCGGCGGGTCAGAAGTTGTGGCTCTCCCCTGGCAGCAACAGGTAGAGGTTCTTGTGGGCGGCCTTGAACCGGCGGACCGCGTCGGCCGTGTCAATGCGAATGGGCGGGAAGGTGTTGTAGTGCACGCCCAGGATTTCGTCGCACCGGAGGAATTCCGCCGCCTTGATGGCGTCGTCCACGCCCATGGTGAAATTGTCACCGATGGGCAGGGCGGCGAAGCGGAGCCGGGTGCTTTCGCCGATGAGGCGCAGGTCATAAGTAAGCGCGGTGTCTCCGGCGTAGTAGAACGCCCCATGGGCGGTCTCCACCAGGAACCCGCCAGGGTTGCCGCCGTAGGTGCCGTCCGGCAGGCTGCTGGAATGCACGGCCGGCGTGTATTTGACCCGGCCGAAGTCGAACCGGGCGGCTCCGCCGTGGTTCATGGGATGCGTGCGCTGGACACCCTGCCGGCCGAGCCAGACGGTGATCTCGTAATTGGAGATGACCGTGGCCCCGGTCCGCTGGGCCAGGGCGACCGCGTCGGCAATGTGGTCGAAATGACCGTGCGAAATCAGGATGTAATCGGCCTGCACGCGGTTGATGTCAATGCCCTTGGCCAGGTCATTCGGCGTGATGAAGGGATCGAACAGGAGCGTTCGCCCCCCGGTTTCCACTGCAAAACAGGAGTGTCCGTAGTACGTGACTTTCATGGTACCTCCTCGTTCCGGCGCGGTTCCGATCTGGCAGACCGGCCGGGCCCGGCATCAGCGGCCCGCGGCCGCGGCTCAGGCGGCGGCCTCTTCCTCGGCACCCTCCAGAAAGCCCTGGAGATGGCGCAGGCGCGTCGGATGCCGCAGCTTGCGCAGGGCCTTGGCCTCGATCTGGCGGATCCGTTCGCGCGTGACGTTGTACATCTTGCCGATCTCCTCCAGGGTCCGCTCGTAGCCGTCCACTAGACCGAACCGCATCTCCAAAATCTTGCGTTCCCGCTCGGTGAGCGTGGCCAGCACCTCGGCCAGTTTCTCGCGCAGGAGACTGTAACTGGTGACCTCCAGCGGGTTTTCGGCAGTCTTGTCCTCGATGAAATCGCCCACGCTGACGTCGCCGTCGTCGCCCACCGGGGCGTGCAGCGAGATGGGTTGCTGGGCCATCTTCAGCAGGCTGTTGACCCGGCTGACCGGCAGGTGCATCTCGTCGGCGATCTCCTCGGGGGTGGGTTCCCGTCCCAGTTCCTGGGTGAGTTGTTTCTGCACCCGCCAGAGCTTGTTCATCGTCTCGATCATGTGCACCGGGATGCGGATGGTGCGGGCCTGATCGGCGATGCTGCGGGTGATGGCCTGCCGGATCCACCAGATGGCGTAGGTGGAGAACTTGTATCCGCGGCGGTATTCGAACTTCTCCACGCCCTTCATCAGGCCAATGTTCCCCTCCTGGATCAGGTCCAGGAAGGACTGACCGCGGTTGGTGTATTTCTTGGCCACCGAGACCACCAGGCGCAGGTTGGCCTCGGCCATGTGGGTCTTGGCCTGGTGCGCCCGGTCGGCCGCGTTTTTCAGGGCTTCGAAGGCCTTGTAAAACTCCTCGCGCGGCATGCGCACGAACAGTTCGAGTGCGGCGATCTTGTCCTTTTCGGCCTGAATGGCGGCGTCCCGCTCGGGCGAGGCCGGCTGCGCCTGCAACTGCTCCAGGTTCCGCACGCTCTGCTGGAACTTTTCATGGATGTTGCCGGCCACCACCACCATCTCTTCCAGCACCTTCTGTTTGTAGGCGAACTTGGGGAAGTAGGAGCGGAGTCTCTTGTCGAGTTTCTCGAAGGCGGCGCGGGCGGCGGCCTGTTCCTCCGGGGTGGCGGCCTTCTGCAGCAGCGCATATTGGGCGTCCACCTGTTGGTCCAGGTTGCGCACGGTCTTGACCAGCTTGCGCAGCTCGCGGAGGTGTCCCTCCCGGTTGGCCACCTTTTTGTCCACCACCACGCGGTCGAACCGTTCCTTGGGCGGTTCGCTCAGCAGCTTTTCCGCGATGGCGATGTGCTCCTTGGCGGCAAAGCCGAAGCTGTAGATGATGCGCTGCATCTCCAGTTCGGCCTCCTCGATGCGCTTGCAGATCTCGATCTCCTGCTCGCGGGTCAGCAGGGGGACCTTGCCCATCTGGTTCATGTACATGCGGACCGGATCGTCCAGGGCATCCAGGCGGTCCTCCTCGTCCTCCTCCGGTTCCACCGAGCGCCCGAGGTCGGCATCGGCATCCTCGACGATCTCCACGTCCATGTTGCGGAGCTTGGTATAGAGCTCGTCCAGCTCGTCGGGAGTCAGGCCGTCGGGCAGGACCTCGTTGATGTCGTCGTAGGTGATCCGACCGTTTTCACGCGCCAACTGCAGCAGAATCTTCAGGGCCTCGTTCATGTCGGTGGCCTGGCGCCGGACCACCTCGCCCCCGGCGACGGTTTCAGGTTGAGGGGCCGCAGGGGCTGCGGATGCAGCGGATGTGGGCTCGGATTTCCGTGCCGCGGTGCCCCGGCGGGTGCCCGAGTTCGCCGGTGCGGTCTCCGGCTGTGCCTGGCGGCGCTTCAAGCTGCCCAGCACGAAGCGCCGCCGCATCTTCGGCGCCGGCTTTTCGCCCGAAGCCTTGGACGCGGTCTTCTGGGTTCCGGCCGCCTTTCGGCCGGCTCCGGTCTTCCCTGCCTTGCCTGTCTTTTGCGACTTCCGCTTCAGTTCGCCCTTTTTGCTCGCCACTTTTTTGGTCGCCATACCCCTTGAGACGTTCCCGTGCCCGGTCTGTTCAAGCATGCGCCCGCCACCGGCCGAGCCGCCGCCGCGGTGCCGCCTCAGCACCTCGCGCGCGCTCCTTTCCTTGTTTGCGCCTTCGGTCAACCCCGCCGATCACGATCCCCAGATGCAAAAGTTCCTGGCCTTCTGCACTGCACCGAGCCTGGTTCCGTGGCAGGATGTGCAGAATCCAAGGACCGCGCCGGCAACTCATCAGGGCGCTCCTGTTCGTCGTGTGGGCCGGGATTCGCCCGCCTTCGTTTCGCCCTGCGGGCGACGCGCAATATAGCAGTGGGACAGCCGGCTTTGCAATCTGAAATTTTGCCTCGGCAAGCCTCCCAAGCCCGGTTGCACGGCGCCGGTTCAGCATCCCGACCACGCGGAACGCGCACACGTTCAACAGGTTGGCCGATCACCAGCCATTGCGCCTCCCGGCGCATCCGCGTCAGCGGTACCGGAACTCACGCACTTCGATGGTGTCCTCCCATTGCAACAAGAGTCGCCTCCCCTGAAAGGCCAGCCGGCGCGGCCAGCGTTCCTCGTACAGATGCCAGCGGGGTTGCCCTCCGGCGGGGTCCAACCGGTACAGATGGAAAAAGGTCCCCTCCCCGCTCATCCCGCGAGCCAACCACCAGGCATACAGCACCGGATCCGACCAATGGCACCGATCCGCCAAACCGACCCGGCGCCAGATCTCCCGGCCGGTGTCGGCGTCCACTTTCAGGATCAAGGGACGTGCCTTGTCCCACAGCCGGATTTCGAGCGGATACTTGAGGTCCTCAACCGTGGCGGTGGTCGAGCTGACGTACAGCGCCCCCCGGCCGTCGGGCACCACGCGACGGATCCCCACACTGGGCAGGCGCCAGTTCACACGGCCTGTCTGTGAATCGAAACAGGTCAACATGCCACGGTCGAAGACCACCAACCGGTCGTCCCATTCCAGGCAGGGTCCGTCGCCGCGGCCGGCAGCGGCTTCCTCCAAAACTTCCTCGGACACGTCGAAGGCCAGAGTGGCCGTCCAGCGAACACGGTTCTGCCGGTCCAACACGGTCAGGTGCGTGCCCACCCCGATCACGTCCACCGTCCGCAGCGAAACAAACCAAGGCCGGCCGATTCCTTCCCCGGTCCAAACCTGCGCCGGCTCCCCCGGCCAACGCCAGAGCCGGATCCCGTATCGGCTCCGATCTTCACGAACGACGCCGCCGGATCGGATTCGTTCGATCTCATTCAACGCCTGCCCCACGGATTGCCAGCTGCGCCCGGCGGTCATTTGTTCATCTTCCAGCACGGATCGGCCTTCGTGCGGCCGCATACCTTCCCGTTCAACGATGTTCCGTTCCATCATCCACCACTGGAACTCGGCCACGCCCTCCCCGGCCGGCACGAACCACCGCTGGGGCGGCGGCAGCGGCGTCTCTCGTGCTTCCTCTTCCTCCAACCAACGATTGGCGTCCGAGGCCGTGGGCACCCGCGCAGCCGTTCGTGCGGCACCGCCCCCGCCGCGGGAGACCGGGCGAATGGCCACCGGTCTGGCAGGCACCGTCCGGCGCCAGGTTGTCCCTGTGTCCAGATCCACCCGCCACACCTCGGCCGAGCCATCGGGACGTTCACTGGCCGACACCAGCGCGCGATCGTTCCACCGGACCTGGGTCAGGGGCATCGGCAGCTCCACGGCCCATCGGACCCGGCCGTCTGCGCGATCCCGCGCCTCCAGGCGCCCTCCCTGCAGCCAGCACAACCAGGGTCGGGTGGACACCAATTGCGGCAGTTCTTCATTCCCGGCAGCTTGGAACGACGCGCGCCACAACACCCTGCCCTCGGGCAACGACCGCAGCACGGCCTCCGTGCCGGTCCAACTCAACAAATGATCGCCGTCCACCAAGTCCCAGGCCTCCGCCCGGTCCGTCGAAACGGAGTGCGAGAAAAGCACCCGCGGGCGGGATCCCACCCACCGCCACCACGCAGCGTAACCCAGCCACGCAAAGACCACGGCAGCCGTCGCCAGGCCCGCCCACCGTAAAAGCCGGCGTTTTCGCGCCTGCCAGATCCTTCGCTCCCCCGCATAAACCGGCAGTGGGATCCCTTCCCGTTCCGCCCGACCCCGGCACAGCACCGAGCAGGTGTACCCGTGCAGTTCCATGCACCGGTGGCAGATCGGCTTGCCGCACACCCGGCAATGTTCCACGGCCGTTTCGCCCGGATGCTGCGGGCAGGGAAGCGGCGCGGTTTCTCCCTCGTCCACCTCGCGGGCGGCGGGCTCAACGGTCCCACCCGGGGTTTCGGACCGGCGCAGGCGCAGTGTCGTTCTCGAACCTGCGCTCGCCCCGGCCCCTTCCGCTGCCGAACCTGCCTCCGCGGCCAGGACCCGGTTGGCCTGCTCGGTCGCGTCGGTTCCGCACACGGGACAGCGAACCGGCACGGGCATGCGGCCCTCCACAGGTTCCACCTCAAACGCAAACCGGGCCCCGCAACCGCATTGGACCTTGACCGTCCTCGCCATCGTTCATCGCCTCGGGTTGAGCAGTTGCACCCCGCCGGGCAGAGACAGCGGAAAGGCCGCGCGGGGCGGCGTGAAACGCACCGATCCGTCCAGGAACAACACGTTGCCCCCGCTGTCGCCATGATTGTTTCCCGGCGCGCCTCCGTCCGTGGAAAACACCACCTCACCCGGTCCCTTGGCCTTCCCGTTCACCTGTTCGTCACTCAGCAAAGGCTGGGAGGGAGGCCGGTTGGTTCGCAAACCTTCGTAGTAGGCAAAGCTCACACGTCCTCCGGCAAAACCCGGTCGCGCCGGCGGAGCGGTGCCCCGGCTGCCCGGGCAGACGAACCACCGCGTCTCGCTGAGGTACCCCGGCACCAACAGGCTCAGCGGTTCCTCACTGCTGCGCGCGTTCAGAACGGCTGGGAACCGGCCTCCGGCGTCGAACGCGTACATCGCCAGCGCCACATGCAACTGCATCAGCTGCGCCGCGCAGGCGGCCCGTGCCCGCTCCGCCCGACCGCGCGTCACCGGCCCCCACATCAGGAACATCACAACTCCGAACACGACCAAAACGACCATCAACTCCAGCACACTGAACCCCGCCCGCGTGAACCCCGTCCCGGCGGATCGGACATGACCCGGCAGGTGGTTCATCCATCCCCGGAGCTCTGGGCAGTATCGGCATGCGGCCCCGACCGGTTCGTGCCGGCAAGGCTCCGGCCCGAACGCACGTCCCCATGCGGTCCTGTACGTCATGAGCGCTTTCGGGAAACGTCCCCCGCCTTGGCGGCGGTTGACACTGCCGCGGTCTCGATTCCTTCCACCGGTCGCTGGGGTACGGACGCAACACGCGGAAAAGGCCCGCCCACGAGCTCCTCTTCGGCCCATTGCAGCGCAAACCGGAGCAGCTCCGCCGACGATCTCAGCCCCAGTTTGCGCATCAGGTTGACCTTGTGAGTTTCGACCGTTTTCGGGCTCAAATGCAACGTGGCGGCGATTTCGCGCACCGTTCGCGCGCGCCCCAGCAAACGCAGGACTTCCAGCTCCCGATCCGTCAGAGCCTGCATGTCCCCGCCGCGCCCCGTTTCGCCCCCGATCAGCTCCTCCACCAGATGCAGCGCCAGCTCCGTCTCCACCGCAAGCCGGCCCGAAACCACCTGCCACGCCGCCGCGACCAGGGTGCGAGCCTCCGCCCGTTTGTGCAGGAACCCTCGTGCGCCGGCCCGCAACGCCCGGCCCGCATACAGCCGCTCGTCGCAACAAGTGAACACCAGCACACGCACCTCCGGATGCTGGCTCCGCAAATCCCGGATCAACTCCAGACCGCTCCGCCCCGGCAACGCCAGGTCTGTGACCACCAGGGCAGGACGATGGCTCGAGACGAACTCCAGCGCCGTCGCCGCCGTGTCGGCCTCCCCCACCACCGCGAACCGACCGTCCCGCTCCAGACAGCAGCGGATCGCCTCCCGCATCAACGGCGCCTCGTCCACCACCAGCACCCGGTACGGCACCGAACCCGATGCGTCTTCCGCTGCTTTCATCATCCCCCGCTTACTCCCACAACCCGGGCCTGTCAACCGACCAACTTGGCCACCGCCGGCCGCCGCCTTGCCCGACCTTCGCTGCACTCGGAAGCGTGACAACCAGCCCGCCTGCTCCTAGGTTGATCGTTCACAACCATCGGCCGGTCACCCGACCGGTGGAAACAACAAACCAGGCAGAGACATGCGATCGGACATCATCAAACGCGGGTTGGAACGCGCACCGCACCGGGCCCTGCTGCGCGCCACAGGGGTCATCGAATCCGAGGCGGACTGGGACAAGCCGTTCATCGCCATCTGCAACTCCTACACCGATTGCATCCCCGGACACGCCCACCTCAACGAGGTCGGCCAGCTGATGAAACGGCTCGTCCGGGCGGCCGGCGGCGTGCCCTTTCTGTTCAACACCATCGGCGTGGACGACGGCATCGCCATGGGCCACTCCGGCATGAAGTACTCGCTCCCCTCACGCGAGCTGATCGCCGACTGCGTGGAATCCATGGTCCGGGCCCACTGCTTCGACGGCATGATCTGCATCCCGAACTGCGACAAGATCGTGCCCGGCATGTTGATGGCGGCCATGCGGCTGAACATCCCCACGATCTTCGTCAGCGGCGGTCCCATGGCCGCCGGCGTGGCCCAGACCACCGACCAGAGTGACTTGCCCGCCCATCTGCGACCCGCCACGGCCAAAGCCGACCTCATCTCCGTCTTCAAGGGCGTGGGTGGGGTTCAAACCGGTCAACTCACCGAGGAACAACTCCGGCAGCTCGAGCAGGTGGCCTGTCCGACCTGCGGTTCCTGCTCCGGCATGTTCACCGCCAACTCCATGAACTGCCTCTGCGAGGCGCTCGGACTGGCCCTGCCCGGCAACGGCACCATCCTGGCCGTCTCCAAGGAACGCGAGGCCCTCTACGAACGTGCCGCACGGCAGATCCTCAAACTCATCGAATGGGACCTGAAACCCCGTGACATCGGCACGCTGGAGGCCTTCGACAACGCCATCACGCTCGACGTCGCCATGGGCGGCTCCACCAACACCATCCTCCACACCCTGGCCATCGCCCGCGAAGCGGGCATCCCCTACGACATCGGCCGCATTGACGCGATCTCGCGGCGCGTGCCCTGCCTGTGCAAGGTTTCCCCCTCGTCCGATTACCACATCCAGGACGTGCACCGGGCCGGCGGCATCCACACCATCCTCGGCGAACTCAAACGCGCCGGCCTGCTGCACCCGGATTGCAAAACCGTGACCGGCAAGACACTGGGTGAAAACATTGACGAATGGGACCTGCGCTCCCCCACCTGCAGCGCCTGGGCCCGCGCCGTCCGGGTTTCCGGCGCATCGGCACTCGTCCTGGACCCCAACGATCCCCTCGGCCCGGCGGCCCGCACGTCCGCGGGCAACCTCGTTCCCAAACCGCTGCTCTTCTTCCCCGCCGATCCGCTGGCGATCACCCTCTGGCGCTTCGCCGCAGCCTGGAACGCCGGAGACGCCGACGTCCTGCCCCTTTTGTTCGCGCCGCGGGCCTCCCTCCGCATGCCCGACGGCTCCACACTCCGCGGCCCTGACGCCTTGCGTACCGAACTGGGCCGCCTCCTTCAGGAATCACGCGGATGGATCCGTGCCGAGCTGGCCCAGCTCAAAGACGAGCCGGTCCTGCTGCTCTGGCAGTACCAGCGCGACACCACCCGGCTCCGCCATGCCATGCTCCGCGTGCGCCGGTTCGATCAGTGGATGATCCATCGCGCCGAGTGGATCTCCCAGCCCCAAAAACTCAACAAGGTCAAGCCCGGCGGCCTGATGCCCCACGACCCGGCCTTCATGTTCGACCCCGCAGACTGCATCCGGTCGCCAGCTCGTGCCTACTCACCCGACGGCGGCCTGGCCATCCTCTACGGGCAACTGGCCCCGGAGGGCGCAGTGGTGAAAACCGCCGGCATCAGCCAGGCCTTCAAGGACCGGTGCGGACCGGAGTTCGTCTTCGAAGGACCCTGCGTCATTTTCGAGAGCCAGGAGGAGGCCTGCGCAGGCATCCTGGCGGGGAAGGTCAAACCCGGCGACGTCGTGATCATCCGCAACGAAGGCCCGCGGGGTGGCCCCGGCATGCAGGAGATGCTGGCCCCCACCAGCTACATCATGGGCATGGGCCTCGGCGACCACGTCGTGCTCATCACCGACGGCCGGTTCAGCGGCGGCACCTCAGGTGCCTGTATCGGACATGTCTCGCCCGAGGCCGCCGAAGGCGGGCCCATCGGCCTGCTGCGGCCGGGCGATCGTGTCCGGGTGGATTTCCCCAACCGGCGGATGGACATCCTCGTGCCGGAAGCCGAGTGGGAAGAACGGCGTCGCTCCTGGCAACCGGTTCGGCGCGAGCTCACCGGCTGGTTGGCCCGCTACCAGAAACTCGTCACCAACGCCAGTCAGGGCGCCGTCCTCCGGGCCTGAGCCCCGCTCGCCGGCCGGCCCCGCTCACCCGCCACAAGTGAGCAAAAGCCGCATGCCGGCTCTCCCGGACACACAGGCCGGCCCCTTTCACAAGGCAGGAAAAGACGGGCCCTGCTCCGTGGCTGGCGGGAACGGTCTTCGGGCCACGCTTGAGAACCTCACGGGAGCCGCTCCAGTCGCCCGTCCAACTCGATCACTTCCCCGGCTCGCGTGGGCCATTCCCTCACGTTCTCCCCCCAGGCCACCCGACACCGGTTGCCGAGCAAGGAGCGGATCCGCACCCGCTCCGGGCGGTGATCGCGCCAGCGGATGTCCACCTCGAACCCGCCCCGGGCACGCAATCCGCGAACCTCGCCGCCAGCCCAGGCCGAGGGCAACGCCGGCAGCAGCCGCAACGTTCCGCGGCGATCGTGACTCTGCAGCAACATCTCTGCAATGCCGGCGCATCCCCCGAAATTGCCGTCAATCTGGAAAGGCGGGTGCGTGTCGAACAGATTGGGGAGCGTGGACTTCTGAAGCAGCGCCACGAGGTTTTCCCAAGCCCTGTCCCCGTCGAGCAACCGGGCGTAAAAGTTGATGATCCACGCACGACTCCAGCCGGTATGACCACCACCGTGGCGGAGCCGGTGCTCCAGGACCTTGCGCGCCGCCTCGCACAACTCGGGTTCGTCCCACGGGTTGATCTGATTCGCCGGGTGCAGCCCGTAAAGGTGGGAGACATGACGGTGACCGGGCTCGGCTTCCTCGTAAGGCCGGCCCCATTCGAGGATCCGCCCATCCGGGCCGATGCGCGGTCGGGCGAGACGGGAAAGCGCCACGCGGACCTCCTCCACCATCGGGTCATCCCGGTTCAGGATCCTTGCAGCTTCGAGAAGGTTCTCAAAGTTCTCGCGAATGATCATCTGGTCCATGGCATTGCCCATGGCCAGGTTGAGCCGGCGCCCTTGGTACAGGTAAGTGTTCTCGGGTGAGGTGGTGGGACCCGAAACCAGCAGCCCTGTTTCGGGATCTTCCACAAGCCAGTCCAGCAGGAACGCGGCAGACTCGCGTAACAACGGATAGCCCACGGTCTCCAAAAACCGCCGATCCCCCGTGAACCTGTAATGTTCCATCGCATGCGCGGTGCACCATGCGGCGCCCAGCGGCCACATCCCGTAACCGGGAGCGCCTATCAACGCCGCCCATTGCCAGGCGTCGGTGGTGTGGGTGGCGGCGAATCCGCGGCAGCCGAGTTTCCGGGCCAGTTCACCCCCGCTCCGGCGCAGTCCCTGGAGCAACCGGAAAAACGGCTCCGTCAATTCCGGCAACCCGGTCACTTCGGCCGGCCAGTAATTCATCTGGAGGTTGATGTTGATGTGATAGTCCGCGTTCCAGGGAGCCTCCAAATGCTCATTCCACAAACCTTGAAGGTTGGCCGGCAGCGAGCCGGGACGAGACGACGCAATCAGGAGGTACCGCCCGAACTGGAAATAGGTCTCCACCAGGTCGGGGTCCGAGGGATCCCGACGGAAGGCTTCCAACCGCGCCGGCGTTGAAAGCGCGGCGCGATCGGGCGGCGTGGCCCCCAGGTCCAGCCAGCACCGGTCGAACAGGCGGCGATGGTCGGCCACGCTCCGTTCGCGGAGATCCTCCCAGGCGCGAGCCGCCGCGCGGTCGAGCCGGGTCCGGCACAGCGCTTCCCGATCGTCAGCAAGCGGTCGGTAAGGATCGTCGAAGTTGTAATCGGTGGCCGCGGCCAGGAAGAAACGCACCGACCGGGCATCGCGGACGATCAACTCGTTTGTCCTGGTGATCACGTGCCCGCCGTCCGGGATCACTTTGAGCGCCGCCAACCAGCGCACGCCAAGGTGACGGCCATGGTGCTGCGCCCGGCCCTCCATGATGAGCAGGTCAGGATCCGCAGCCCGGGTGCGGAAATCGGCGGCGCGGTCCAGGCGGAAGCGGAGCTGCAAGCGGCCCTGCCCTTCGATGCGGATCCGGCCGGCCAGGACCTCATCCGGTGCGGAGGCGAACACCTCGCGCGTCACGCGGTGTCCCTGCCAGCGGTATTGCGTGGTGGCAATTGCAGTTTGAAGATCCAGGCGGCGATCATACTCCGGCCCCCCGGTCTCCTCGGCGAGAAGGAGCACCTCTTCAGCAAAGTGGCCCGGGCCGCCTTCGTTGGTCACAAGAGCCACCAGAACATGCGTGCCGGGCTGCAACACGGGCAACCGCAGGCGGTGCCCGCGCGCGTAGTCCCGCGTCCGGCCCACCTCGACCCCGTCCAGATACCACACGCTCCGGTCATCCACGGGCGTGACTTGAAGGACAAACCGGCCGTCCGAAGCCCGGACCTGCTCGGTCGTGAGGGCGAACTCGGTCCGAAAGATCACGGACCGGCCGGGCGAAACCTCCCGCCCGCCGGACGTTTCGGCCGGCTGCCACCCGGGGGAGTCGAACCCCGCCCGATGCATCTCCGGCTCGATCCGGGCATCCTCCGGCGAACGCCGCCACTGCCTCAAGCGTATCGGAGAAGTCACTCCAGCACCGTCAAGGTGCTCGATCCAGAGATCGCCCAAAGGTTGGTAGGAACGCGGAGAAATCCGCGGCACCAGGATGTCGCGTGCCACGCGGTCCTGTCCCTCGGCGTTGCGCCCCTCGAAGAAGAGCTTGCGGATCTCGGCCAGTTTGGGCGCTAGATCGGGGGCGTTGGTCGGAACCGGCGGGCCCGCCCAGATGGAATCCTCGTTGAGTTGGAGGCGCTCGCGGGCAACCCCGCCGAAGACCATAGCCCCGAGCTTCCCGTTGCCCACGGGCAGGGCTTCCACCCATTCAGAAGCCGGACGATCGAACCGAATCACCTGCCCCTGACCGGCCGACACCGACAGGGTGAGGACCACGCAGAGAGCCGCGGAACAGCTCCAGGGATGGCCGGCGAGTATTCGCATGCGCCGAGGCTAGCCCGGGGCCTCACCGAGAGCAATGGCGGCCGCCAATGAATAAGCCCTGCACACGCATGCGTCCCTTCCCAAGATGGACGTGACACATCGCCCCGGAAGCAAGTCCCGGCGCCCGCAGCCCGGCAGGAAACACCGGCAACAATGGGCAAATGGACGGAGACTCGTGCGCCTCCTTGCCGTGCTGCTCGCGACCAGCCTGGCCGGGCCGGGCCAAACCGCTGAAACCGATCCCTCCGGCCGCGGCGGGCCGGGTTGGACGGTGGATTTGAACCAGCAATTTCAAACCATCGAAGGCTTTGGTGCCTCCGACGCCTGGGCCGCCCAGTTCGTCGGCCGTTGGCCGGACCCGGAGAGGCGGCGCATCGCGGAACGGTTGTTCAGTCGGGCCTTCGCCCCTTCCGGCCGGCCCCAAGGAATCGGCCTTTCAATCTGGCGCTTCAACATCGGCGCCGGCAGCGCCGAGCAGGGAACCGAAAGCGGGATCCGGGATCCATGGCGCCGGGCGGAATGTTTTCAAGACCCGCAAGGACAATGGGACTGGTCCAAACAGGCGGGGCAACAATGGTTTCTGGAGGCGGCTCGTCAACACGGCGTGGAAACCGTGGTGGCCTTCGTCAACAGCCCGCCCGTCCATCTCACACGCAACGGCCGCGCTTGGGGCGACGGAAGCGCTTACAGCAATCTGGCACCGGAACGGTACGAGGCATTTGCCGACTTCCTGGCAACCGTCTGCGAGCATTTCGAACGAACCGGCCGGCCCTTCGATTACCTGAGCCCCGTCAACGAACCTCAGTGGCGTTGGTCTCGCCGGAACGGTCAGGAAGGTTGCCCTTGGACCAACGAGGAACTCCGCGCCCTGGTGCCGGTGTTGGGACGGGCACTCCAAGCACGTGGCCTGAAGGTCCGGCTGGTCCTTCCCGAGGCCGCCCAGCTCACCCATCTGCTTCGCCGGACAGACGGCGAACCGCTCTGCTCGGATCAGTTGCGGGAACTCTACGGACCCCGACCCGACGCCATCCTCCGCACCCCCGCGGTGGCCCCCGTGGTCGCCGCCCATGGCTACGGCACCACCGACACCCGGGACCGAACCCGGGCCATCCGGCGGGAATTGGGCCAACGCCTTCGCCAAACCCACCCGCCCCTGCGCTATTGGATGAGCGAATACTGCATCCTGGGCGAGGCCGATGACGGCAGGCTGCGCGGCCCCGGCCGGGACCTCGGCATGGAACCCGCACTGTTCGTTGCGGAATTGATCCATCATGACCTCACTCTCGCGCAGGCCAGCTCCTGGCAGTGGTGGCTGGCCATCAGCCCCTACAACTACAAGGATGGCCTGATCTACGTGGATCGCAGCCCCGATGGAGGTGAGGTGTACGAATCCAAGCTGCTCTGGGCCCTGGGCCATTTCTCGCGATTCGTCCGGCCCGGCGCACGGCGCGTGGCCGTCCGGCCCTCACCGAAAGCCCAGGACTCGCAGGAAACCGAGGGCCCCTGGGTCTCGGCCTACTGGCACCCCGAAACGCAAAGCTGCGTCGTGGTGGCCATCAACCGAAGGGACCAACCCGTATCCATAACCCTCCGTATCATCGGCGCTGAAGAACAAACCTTCCGGTCCTACCTCACCACGGCAGACCCGGAAACCAACCTCCAACCCGGCCCGCCGCTCGAACCGGGCCACCCCTGGACCCTGCCGCCCCTCAGTCTCGTCACCTGGGTTCTGGCCGGATCCCAGCGCACGCTAGAAAAGCAGCCCGCCCCGGCGCACCGCAGCCGATGAGCAACCAGGCCGGGAGCCCGGCCTTGGTCCTGGCCTGCCCTTGATCGCAGGTCTGCCCCGGCTGAACTCACAAACACCCCTCTTCCCTCACATCTGTCATGGTCTCATCGTCTCCGCAAAACTCGGCCCCGAACCGGCCCAGGTCCGGGTTCTCGCCCGTGAACCCGTCAAGTGCAACGACCCTGTACCAGTGCGAAACAAACCAAGGTTCCCGCGGCAGGGGCTGCGGAGGCAGGCCGGTGTAAGCCGGCGTTCGCTCGAGGTAGCCAAAGTTCTGGTACAGGTTGAAACCGGGCAGGAGGTCCGTCAGCACGAGCCGATGCCGGTTGAGTGTCTGCTGGAGGCGCCACCACTTTTCCAGGGAACTGTCATGGAACGTGAACCCGAAATAGCCGGCACTGCCGGCCTCCCTCAGTGCGGCAACACCCCTGAGGATGAATCCACGGATGGCGAGGTCAGTCTCCGGCGGGTCGGTGATGAACGTATCAAACTTCCCCAACCAGCTCTCCGGAAGCGGATGGCGCAGGTCATGCACATGCGCCTGGAGCGGTAACCGGAGTTTCTCGGCCCACTCATTGTCAAATGCCACAAGCCGCTCGTCGAGATCCACAACTGTCACGTGGGCCGGCTTGCGTGTCAGCGCCAGCACCAGACCGACCAGATCGTCCTCCGCGCCCAGGACCAGGATGCTTTTGCCCACCACATCGCCGCGGGCCATGGCCAGCCGTACCCGCGCAAACGTGGACTCCGGCGTCACGAAGCCCTGCACGAACCGGCTGTCCGCGCCCGGGCGATGCCGCGCTATCTCGAAGAATTGTTCCTGTACCGACCGGTCCAGACCGGCCAGTATGCCGCGCCCGTTGCACATCGGGCACCCCGGATCCTCCAATGGCTGCAGACCGGCTCCCCTCGTCACGGCCAGCCCGTCCTTCGTCAATCTGGGCCCGTCTGCGCCCCATTCCAACAGCCCGGCCTCTTCCAGGGCAGCCAGCAGGGCCTGGATCTGTTTGATGGGCTGCGCGCCGAGTCTGTACAAGTCCCACACGGACGGCTCCGCAAGCAGCAGGGATAGCACGCGCTCCAAAGCCGGCCTGGGAACACGCGCACCGCATCGTTGCGATGCGGCCTCGATCACCAGATCGAATCGATGGCTGCTCATGGATCAGCTGAGTCGCATCACCGTATGCCGGCTGACCTTTTTCGGTTTCAACAGTTCGACCAGGTCCTCCTCAATCCCTTTGACCTTGTCCGCGTTGTCGCGGGAATAGTTGCATAGAAACAGATCCACGTTGACCAGGCCCTTCTCCGGCCAGGTATGGAGCGCAAGGTGAGACTCGGCCAGAATGCAAACCAGCGTCATGCCATCATGGGGAAAGCAATGAGCACTGGTCTTGAGAACGTGCACCCGATTGCGCACGAGCAGATCCCTCACGGCCTTCTTCAAACGCATTTTCTGCCTCAGATCAAACTCACATCCTTCGAAGTCTGCCAAGATTTGCCTGCTTTGCTTGGTTGCGCACATCGCTTTCATCGGACCATCCAACAGCTCACAGCGATGCCCCACCCGGAGCCAGTACTCTAAAGACCTCGCTCCTCCAATCACACAAGCAGAAAAGCGTCCGCGTGTCCCGGACAGATTGGGCGGTCCTGCCGGGATAAGGTTCCCCGCCCATGCGCGCGATGGCTGCATGCAGCTCGCCCATCGCCGGAACCTACCCTCACCCGTCCTCTGACGCGGCCAGGGAACGTCATTTGACGTCGTGCAGAGCACCCCGGGTCTGGCAGAACCCGCGGCAGGCCAATCGGCGCTCCGGTCGCCGCCTGCCAAGGCCAGTCGGTCAACAGCGGGAACCCGCTCCCGTGGTCACGTCGCGCAGGGTTCTTCAACCACGGGTCACACATCCTGTGGCTGGCACAGCAGCAGACCGCGGCCCACAACTCCAACTTCGCCTGCCTCATGAACAACCAAAACTGCCAGCCCGCCCGCCTCACCAGCCCCGGACGCAGATGGGCCCGCTCGATCCGGCGCGCCGACGCCGGAAGGACCAGGTCCATCCCGCAACTGTCGTTCCGGCCAACGAGAGCCGCCTCGCAGCAACTGTCCGTTCTGCAGCTTTCCCTCCGGCCTGCGCGCCCTGGCGATCCGTGGTCTCCGCCGGATGCACCTGCCGGACCTCTCCATGCGGATACCCGGGCCGGTGCGCAGACGGAAACCGGACGATCCACGACAGGGCGGCCCCCGCGATCGGTCCAAGTCAACGGGCCCCGAGCCAATGAAGCCCACGCCGCCCACCCGGGCCCGGGCTCACCAACACGCCGACCAGCCTCGGGAAGACACCCCAACCGAACAGCCCGACGAACAGATCCTTGCGGCCATCCGGCCGACGACGACCTTGCCCTGGCTCAAGAGTCCCCGCCCGCCGCGGTTCCCACCTCCCCTGCGAAACCAGGCCGGCAGCATGATCGGAAGTCTCCCATCCCTCCGACCACGGACGGTCCGGTCACCGCATCCATCCCCGGCAGCGTCTCGCCCGGGCCCTGCACACCGCACCGCCATCCCCGTTTCCTCCCATCCCCAAGCCGACAAGCCCGGGCCATTGGGCAGATCCTGCTGCCTCCGACCCCTTTCCGGAGCCGGACCAGAGGCCTTCTTGACAACCAGTACCAACTGCCGACGCAGGCAAACCGCTCCAACCCTGTGACGCCGGCACATGCACAGGCTCGCGTTGTCACTTTTCGAATCGATTTTGACAGCTTTGGAATTCATCAGATCCCTTGAGGGTGCTAGAAAGGCCTTGTAACGCGCAGGTGGAATGCTGCCTGTGGGTGAAAACCAAACCGCGGTCGTGAGCCGGCTCCGGGACGACCGACCGGTCCGACCAAATGGAACGCAGAACATCAAGACGCAAAACCTGAACTCACCCCGAAGAGAAAACCGACAACCCTGAGCGCGGAACAATGAAAAAAACATCCCTCCTCTTCCTGGCAGGATTCGTGGGCGCGCTGGTGCTGGGGCAGAGCACCGCGCAGGCGCAGTGGACGTATTTCGACGTCATTGACGGGGTCCAACACCCCTCCTCGGCCAACCCGAACACCTTCAACGCCTCCACCGGCAGCCCGACCGACTGGGTCGTAACCGGCGACACTACACCCGAATGGCGCTATCGCAACACCGGTCCCGGACCGAAAGCCTGGGACGGCAACGCTTATCAAGGCCGTTTCTCCGAAGGTGACGTTCCCATCTACACCGTTCTCACCGGGTTGACTCCCCTGACGGACTATTTCGTCCGCGTCTACGGGGTGTTCCCCCAGTCGGCCACCAATGCCATCAGCAACCGCGCCCGGTGGGGTGCCGAGTTCAGCCTGGACAGCGGCACCACGTGGGAATACGTGGACACCTCGGACGACGTGCTCGGCCGTCTGGTCTGGGTGGACAACTCGACCGATTTGGGCACGCCTTTGGAAGGTCCCAATGGCGACACCCGGTTCTACGTCGTCCTGATGAACAAAGTCACGTCGGATGCCAGCGGGAACGTGCGCATCGACGTGCGTTTGCCGCAGTTCTTGTCCGACGGCCGCGTACAAGACCGCTTCGTTCTGGACGGCTACGCCCTGGCCGTGCCTGAACCCACGAGCCTTTCGCTGCTCACGTTGGGCGGTCTCCTGGCGCTCGGGTTGCGCCGGCGCGACGCCTGAACGCATCCGCAGACTCTCGCTCACAGGGCGGAGCCGGGTCGGCTCCGCCCTTCTTGTTTTCTCCACGCGGGCCGAATCCAGCCCTTCCGCCAAGGGCTGGCTCCGTGCCGGAAGAGTCTCCCCACACGCGGTGTCCGTGCCCCGGTGACCAAGCCAATGCCCGGCCGCCTTCATCCAGCCGCACAAGGCACCTGCCGCATCCTTCCCACCTGCCGCGTGAGACGACCCCTCAGCCGCTCCGAGCGCACCCACGCGCCCGGGCACCGCCACCAGCGGAAGAACGGAGACCACCCTCAGCCTCACACCGAATGAGCTGAAGGCATCATGATCCGCACGGAAAGTCCTGGTCTGCGAACCGGGGAGATCCGGTTCATCGCGGCTCCCATGCTTTGCCTTTCTCCAAGGGCGCCGCCGCCAAATGAAAGAGCTCCGGCCGGCTGAGAAAGGCGAAGTGTCGTGTCCGAGGCAAGTCGGGCGCAACCGTTTCTCCGGGGAACCTCCAGGCGGATCGAACGCCGCAACCGAAAAAGCGTTCAGGGAACCAACCGCTCCCGACAAGGGTCCAAATCGACACGAGCAGCGTCGGGGCGTTCGTTCGGAGCAACGCCAAGCTGCCGCAGACCGATCGGACGCGGGTCTCGCATTGTCTTCAGCCGTCCACCTGCGCCGAGCGGCCCGGGCTGGAAGACCCGGGTTGGCCGGGAGGCATTCGTGCCCCTCCGTATCAGTGCAAGCGGGTACCGGCCGGCTTTTCTGCGCGCCGGTTTGGCGCAGGCCCGCGGTGCGCACGCGGGTGAATGGATTCGGCTCTCCACGGCGCATGGCACATTCTGCCGCAGCAACCCACGGGCACCCGCCTGGTCGCCGGCGGTGTCGGGCGCAGACAAAGGCCCACACTCCCCTTCCAAGCCGCGGCCGCATTCCCGGGGCCGCCCCCCCTGGCCCGGGTGGCCGGGCATCGTGCCAATCATCCGGCGGTCGCACCGGGAGCGCGCAAACCTTTCACAAGTGACCGTCTTCTGAACCGCCTGCGGGGCCGACCCCAGGCCGCCCAGCGATCCGTACGATCCGTGCCCGCCCCTGGGGGATCAGGCCGGGCCGCGCCGTTGCCTGAGGGGGTCCGCTGGAGTAAGCTCGCGCTCCTATGAAGCTGGAGACGCTTTGTTTGCACGGCGGCACCCAACCGGATCCGGTCACGCTGGCGCGGGGCGTGCCGGTGCACCGGACCTCGTCGTACGTGTTCCGGAACACCGAGCACGCGGCGAACCTCTTCGCCCTGAAAGAGCTGGGCAACATCTACACCCGCATCATGAACCCCACCACGGAGGTGTTGGAAAAGCGGGTGGCCCTGCTCGAAGGGGCGCCCGAACTGGGAGGGTTGGCCCTGGCCTCCGGAACCAGCGCGGTCTTTTACTCGATCATCAACCTCGCCCAGGCCGGCGACAACATCGTCTCCGCGCGCAACCTCTACGGCGGCACCTACACGATGTTCAACGACATCCTGCCCACGCTGGGGATCCAGGTGAAGTTCGTGGACTCCACCCGGCCCGAGAACTTTGCCGCCGCCATTGATGACCGCACCCGTGCCTTGTTTTGCGAGACGCTGTCCAACCCCGCACTGGATGTCACGGACCTGGAGGCCGTGGCCGGGATCGCGCACGCGCACGGCCTGCCGTTGATCGTGGACGCCACGGCCAGCACGCCCTACCTGACGCGGCCGCTGGATTTTGGCGCGGACATCGTGGTCCATTCGCTCACGAAATGGTTGGGCGGACACGGCACCGGCATCGGCGGGATCGTGGTGGACAGCGGCCGGTTTCCCTGGGCCGCCGGCAAACACCCCCTGTACACCGTGCCGGACACCAGTTACCACGGACTGCGCTGGGGGCTGGATCTGCCCGAACCGTTGCAGCCGCTGGCCTACATCCTTCGGATGCGTACGGTGCCCTTGCGCAATCTGGGCGCCTGCATCTCGCCCGATAACAGCTGGATGTTCCTGCAGGGCATCGAAACGCTGCCGCTCCGGATGGAACGCCACTGCGCCAATGCCCTCGCGGTGGCCCGCTGGCTCAAGGAACATCCCCGCGTTTCCTGGGTGCGGTATCCGGGCCTCCCGGACGACCCCGAATACGCCCGGAATCAGAAATATCTTCGCGGCATGGGCGGGGCCATGGTGGTCTTCGGCATCAAGGGCGGGCGCGAGGCCGGACAAAAGTTCATCGACAGCCTGCGCCTGTTCTCCCACCTCGCCAACATGGGCGACGCCAAGTCCCTGGCCATCCACCCCGCCACCACCACCCATTCGCAACTGACGGAGGAACAGCAACGGGCCGGCGGGATCACTCCCGATCTGGTGCGCTTGTGCGTGGGGCTCGAGCATATTGATGATATTCTGGCCGACCTCGACCAGGCGTTGCAGAAGTCGGCCGCCTGACCGGGCCGGCGCACGGGGCACACCCGACAGGCCCCGCCGTCCGCCCGCCGGTATTCCTGTGCGATGCAGAAACTGACGCGAGTCAAAACCCAGTTCATCCGGTTCCGCAGCCGCAAGAACCCCCTGCGACTGCGCGTGGGTGGCGAGTTGGACGATTTCACGCTGGCCTACGAAATGTACGGCCGGATGAACTCGGACCGTTCCAACGTCATCCTCCTCTTCCATGCCATGACCGGCAGCCAGCACGCCGCCGGGTACAATCCGCACGTGCCCGGTCTGGACGGGCGCTGGACCGAGGAAAATCACATCGGCTGGTGGGACGCCTTCATCGGGCCGGGCAAGGCGTTGGACACCCGTGTGTTTTGCGTGCTGTGTGTCAATTACCTCGGCGGCTGCTACGGCTCCACCGGCCCGGCCTCCATCAATCCGAAGACCGGACGCCGTTGGGCGGCCGACTTCCCCGTCCTCCGGATGTGCGACATCGTGGATTCGCAGATCCGGTTGCTGGACGAGCTGGGCGTGCGTCAGTTGCACGCGGTCATCGGAGCCTCCATCGGAGGTTTCCTGGCGCTCACCCTGGCCACGCGTTATCCCGACCGCGTCCGGGTGGTCGTGCCCATCGGGACGGGCCCGGAAACCACCATCTACCATCGCATCATCAACTTCGAACAGATCACCGCCATCGAGAGCGACCCCAACTTCCGGGGCGGCAACTACTACGACGGCCCCCCGCCGGAGACCGGCCTGGCCCTGGCCCGCCGTATCGCACACAAGACCTTCGTCTCCCTGGAGATGCTCAGCGAACGGGCCCGCAGCGAGGTCGTGCCCCACAAGCCCCCTCACGGCTGGTACGAAATGAATCACCCGGTGGAATCCTACATGCTCCACCAGGGACTGAAATTCGTGAAGCGGTTCGATGCCAACAGCTACCTCCGCATCCTGGACGCCTGGCAATGGTTCGACCTGGCAGCCGAGGCCGGGGCACCGGACCTGCCCGCCGCCTTCGAACGTTGTCGCGGCCAGAAATACCTCGTCTTCAGCATCGATTCCGACCTCTCTTTCCCCAGGTCGGAACAAGAGAAACTCGTGCAGTTGCTCAAACGAGCCCACGTCCCCTGCATCTGGATCACGGTGCACTCCGAGAAGGGACACGATTCGTTCCTGCTCGAACCCCGCCTGTACACGCCGCATCTCCAGCAGGAACTGGGTTCCTGAGCCCTCCCCGGCCGGCATGGACACCCACCCCGGCCCGCGGATCCGACCATCCCGCGACCACGAACCGCGGACACGCTCGGGAGGGAGGCGCGCTTGTCCCGCGCGCGGAGGGAATGGCCACGAACAAGCCTCTGACGATTGAAGCACTCCTCCCGACCCGGCCGGGAAGCCGCTTCGGCCCCGATCCAGGCGCGGTCAAGGGCCTGCCTGCGCGTGCAACGATCGCCGCGCGGATCCGGCAACCGGCCCGCCAAGCGCCCGCCCCGTAGGAAAGTCAGCAGCCCGGCGTTTTCACCAACGCCAGTGCCGCAACGCCAGCGCCACCACGGTCAGTGCCAGCATCAGCCCGGACGGCATGAATTTCTTGCTCTTCAACAGGCGCCAGCCGAAGACCAGCAAAAGAGCAACCAACAGAAGATCAGGCCCCAGCGGAAGCTGCACCCACCCCAGTGCACACGCGATCAGCGCGGCGGCAAACAACACCGACACCACCAGCGACACCTTGCTGCCGGCCTTGAGCCAGCCAACCAGACCGCCCACCACCAGCAGCACGATGTAAACCCACAGCACTCGATCCGGTGTCATCGGCCCCACTCTACGTCACTGGGGCACGACGTCCAGACTGATGATGAGCCCCGGCTCGCACTCCACCACCACCTCCAACGGCCGGCAACAGATCTCGCAGTCGGTGTCGAATCGCTGGAATCCTTCGCTGGTGTCGATGACCAGATCGAATTTCTGGCCGCAATGGGGGCAGGTCACTGTTTGGGTCACTTCCATGCCGAACCCTACGCCCGGGCTCCCAAAAGGCAAGGAGCACCTCGGGCAGATCCACGCCAACATCGGACGACCCTGCCGGGCCTGCCGGTCACCGCGGAGACCGGCCCGGTGATCTTCCATCCTCCCGGTGGCGTCCCCGAGCCACCCCCCGGCCGACGGCCTCAGGCAACCCGAACGGGAGCTCCTCGAAACTCGCCGGGAGAGCCGGCGCGGGTCCGTCACAGGCGCATGCCCCGGCCGCCGGTGGCATGGGCTCCTGCCACGGCCCCGGATCTCTCACGGTTGGCCGGCAGATACGCCGGTCGTCCCGGAACCGGAGGCGTGTGCGCCCGCTCCGGTCGGTTGAATCGGCCCCGGGCCGCCCTGGGCCGCAGAGGCCGCCCCGCCCGCCGCAGGCGAACCGCCCTTGGCTGCGGCCCGGCCCTGCACCGTGGGAGGCGGCTGGCCCCAACGCCCTCCCGTCCACCGATGAATCCAACCGTGGCTGTTGAAAAGGCTGTAGAGGAAGCAAACCACCAGAACCAAGGCAGCCACCCAGGGGGCCCACGGCCGTCGCTCGGCAAAAGGATCCCCCGCGCCGATGACAGCGCTCACCGGAACCTTGCCCACCTGTGTCAGCGAGGTCCCAAACGGCACGTTGATCCGCGCCCGGGTGTTCAACGCCCAACCGTTGGCGTCCAGCAAAGGTCCCAGGTTCCGTTTTCGCAGTTTCAACCAGGCCAGCACGACATACGGGCCCGAAACCACCATCATCAAAGCCGCCAGCGCCACGCATACCTTCCAAAACGGCAGCTTCACGAACCCGGTTATGTAGCCGGCCAGCGTGCCGAAGGCCGTGCCCGAGGCCCCCACCGTCAATCCCAGCGCCGCCACCAAGCCCAGGTCTGCCCGACCCAGTCCGGTCTTTTTCGCCGCGGCAGCCGGTTCGCCGCCCACCGGCAGCGGCAAGGGCACGTTCTTCTCCGTCGCGGCAGCGCGCTGAGCCACCTGCTCCTCCACGAATCTGGCCAGCTTCTTGTACGGTCGCCAAAACGCCTCGCGCAGGCTGATGGGGTGCTCCACCAGCCTCACAATGGTCGCGTCCCAGTCCCGCCCCTGCCGGTCGTAAAACACCCCGTTGCGTCCCACGGCCAGGTGGTCGGAATCGCCGTCGGTGAACGCGGCCACAATGTACATCTTCTCCCCGGTGGCTTTTCGCACACACTCGCAGTAGGCCAGAAACGCCCCGGCGGCACTGGCCAGGCCGGCGTGCCGGGCCGGGTCTTCCACACGCAGGCAGAGCGAACAGGCCCGCTGGTCCAGATACAGCGTGCCGAACTGAAAAATCGCAGGCTCGCCCCGATCGTAGAAATCCCGGAAATTGACGAAATTCTGGCAGAACAGGTGCAGATCCCGGTGAAACCGCAAGAGCTTTTCCAGGTCCCGAATCGCCTGCACCGCGGGCTCCTCGGCTCGATCCAGCGCGATGAGCCGGCGCAACTCTTCCCGCCCTCGCCCCGCCAGGATCTCGCGCACGCGCCGGATGCCGAGCTTCTCCACGGAGGTCACGGGCCGGGCCGCGCGCCAGGCCGCCGCCGGGCCCAGCCGCTCACACACACTCACCCAGTCCTCCTCGGTCAATTCGGTCCGCTCGCCCAGCAGCGGTCGTACCACCCTTCGCTCCAGTTCCCGGATCGGCCCCATCCACGCCGGGTTCAAACCTTCCCTCAAGGGCAGTGGCCTGCCCGGTGCCACGCGCGCCAGCGGCAGCGTGCGCACCGGATCCGGCCACTCGGCCAGATCCGCCCCGCCCAGAGCCTGGTACGAAGCCGGGCCGGGATTCAGCTGGGCATGAGCCTGCGGATCGAAAGCCACGAGCCGACACCGTTGGAAATAATCGTCCACCTTGGCTCGCACCGCCGACCAGGCCGCCACCGCTGCGTCCGTCTCCTCGCCCAATGGCCACAGTTCGGCCGTACGCGACTCGCCCTCCCGGATCCAGGCCTCCCAGGCGGCGCACTCGGCGAAAAACCTCTCCACCAGCGCCTCGTCCACACCTGCCCGACCTGAACGATCCTTCACCGTGCCCATGCACGAGAGGATCTCCTCGATCAACGACCGCGTGGCCTCATCCGCCGCGGTCTCCGGCACAATCACACCGTCGCCATTGAGCGTCGTGCCGGCCAGGATCCGCTCCAGATCCTCAACATCCGACAGACAGATGCCGGTCGCATCCGGCTTGCCCAGACTGGCAAGCACCTTGAGCGCCGCAGCCCGAAGCGTCCCGCCCTCCGGCGTGCTGTCATCCAACGCGTCCAGCGGCACGAAGTCCGTATGCTTGAGCAGGTCATCCGGATGTTTCAGCCGCCGGGCGACCCACCGGACCGCGGCGATCACATCGGGAGCCCGGATGCGGCCGTCGCCATCCGCGTCCAGCAGGGCCAACGTCCGCCGGTCGAAGGCCAGGTCTTCCACCGGACATGCCAGGGCCATCCACAGCGTCTGGTCCAACTGGTCCAGTGCAAGCAGGTCTGCGCCGCTGTCCAGACGCACCTGACAAACGCCACCCGCTCGAAAGAATCGCCAGCTATGGTTCAACCGGCTCATGTCCCCATTCACCGAATCAGGTTCCATACCGATGATGGAGCCCGGCCACGCCCCGCGCCAGACCCGAACTTCACCACCCCCGCGGGCACGGCACCCGGTTTTCTCCACGTCCCCGTAGGCCCTCTCCGGCCTTGCCAGGCTGTGGTCCGGGCCCAACGATGAGTTCATGACGTCGCGCACGCACTTCCCGGTGGTCCTGCTGATCCTTGGCCTGGTGAATGTCCCGGCCGCCGAACCGGAAACCCGTCCTCCACGCGGGCTCGATCCTCGCGACGTGGCCCGGCTTCAGTGGATCCAGACCGCCACGGTCTCATCCGATGGACGGCACGTCGCCTTCCTGCGCATCGTCCCCAGGGATCTCCAGGACGACCCCAAGGGCCCGGCCTGGTCGGAACTGTGGGTCTACGACCTCCAGGCCGGCCGCGAACTCCCTTTTGTCACAGGCAAGGTGGAACTTTCCCATCCGTCCTGGACACCCGATGGCAGCGCCCTGGCCTTCCTGGCCAAACGCGGAGAGGACAAACACAAGGCGCTCTACCTGATACCAGTGGACGGCGGCGAAGCCCGCAAAGCCGCCGAACTCCCCACCGACATCGCCGGCTACGCACTCGCACCGGACGGACGACGCGTCGCCGTGGTCGCGCCCGAACCGGAGCCGAAAAACCGTCGCAAGTGGAAAGAGAAAGGCTTCCTCCCCCAGGTCTACGAGGAAGACTGGGCCACCAACCGGGTTTGGATCCTCACCCTGTTCGAGCCCGCCGCAGATCCCACGCCGCTGCCCCTCACCGGGCATGTCCATCGGGTAACCTGGCGCCCCGGCAGCGAACAACTGGCCGTCAGCCTCGCGCCCACGCCCTCGGTGGACGACAGCTACGTGCGCCAGCGCCTGCACATCGTGGACGTGACCACCGGGGCGATCCTCAGGCGTGTGGAGAACCCGGGCAAACTCGGAACGTTCCGATGGAGCCCCGACGGACGGCATCTGGTCATGATCGCTGCAGGCGACCCGCACGATCCCGCCCCGGGCCGGCTCATGCTCGTGGATCCTGTCACCGGAACGTTCACCGATCTGCTCCCGGACTTTCCGGGCCATGTGGAGGACTGCGACTGGACGGCGCCGGATCGGCTCTGCCTCCTGGCCAGCCAGGGCGTGGGCTCCACACTGTACGAAGTCTCATGGAACGGTTCCGAAGCACGGGTGCGCCGCCTTCTCTCATCCGAGGGGCCCGTGTTCAGTGCCCTTTCCACGGGCGGCTCGAACGCGGTGACGGCCCTCGTGGGCAGTCACGCCACGCATCCCTCGGAACTGTTCATCGCCTCCGCCGACGGGTTCCGGCCCCGCCGCGTGACCGACAGCAACCCCTGGCTGGCGGAACGACGGCTGGCACCGCAGGAAGTGGTTCGCTGGACCGCACGCGACGGACTCGAACTGGAGGGCGTGCTCATCCGGCGGCTCGACGATGATGGTTCGCCCGGGCCGCTGATCGTCTCCGTTCACGGCGGACCGGAGGCGCACATTCGGAACGGCTGGCTCACCTCCTACAGCCTGCCCGGTCAGGTGGCAGCCGCACGAGGCATGGCGATCTTTTACCCCAACTATCGCGGCAGCACCGGCCGCGGCGTCGAATTCTCCCGGCTCGGCCAGCGCGATCCGGCCGGCCGGGAATTCGATGACTTGGTGGACGGTGTGGATCACCTGATCCAAATCGGCGTGGCAAGGAGCAATTGCGTGGGCATCACCGGCGGTTCCTACGGCGGTTATGCCACCGCCTGGTGCGCGACCCGGTACTCGGACCGCTTCGCCGCCGGCGTCATGTTCGTGGGAATCAGCGACAAGGTCTCGAAGGTCGGCACCACGGACATCCCCGACGAGGAATACCTCGTGCACGCGCGCTTCCGCCCCTGGGAAAACTGGTCGCTGCTGCTCCAGCGCAGCCCCATCTATCACGCCGGCAATTGTCGCACTCCCCTCCTCATCCTGCACGGCAAGGACGACCCGCGCGTGCACGTGAGCCAGGCACTGGAGATGTACCGGCACCTCAAACTCCGCAGCGCCGCAGCGGTGCGACTGATCCTCTATCCGGGCGAAGGCCACGGCAACCAACGCGCCGCCACCCGCTACGATTACCACCTGCGCACGCTGCGGTGGTTCGAGCATTACCTGCTCGGTCCCGGCGGTCCCCCGCCACCTTTCGACCTCGAATACGATCTGCCGAAGCCCACGGATGAATGAATCGCGGCCCGGGTCCCCACCCGCCGGGGCCAAAGCCCCTGGAAAATCCGCCAAACCGGACCACCGACAAAATCGCTCTCACGGGACTTTCTTTCCGGCTCGAGAGAGTTCATTCTGGGTGCGTCAGGCCAAGCCGGACACGAAGCCGGAGACCCATTCCCCGGCCCGGAGAACCGTTGCGGGGGAGGGTGGTCCGCGTACCTGCCATCGGTGGCGGGCAAGCCGCGGAGCGGGTGTATCAGAATTCGGACGACTGGATATGAATGCGCAAGAGATTGTGGGCAAGGTCCGAAATCTGCCGCCGGTCTCCCAGGCGGCTCTTCGGCTCGTGACCTTGCTCGACCAACCAGCCATCAGCAACGACGAGATCGTCGAAGTGCTGAAGTGCGACAACGTGCTGACGGCCAAGTTGCTGCGAGCCTGCAACTCGCCGTTTTTCGGACTCGAAGAGCCCGTGGCTTCCGTGGACCAGGCCGTCTTCCTCCTGGGCCATCAGCAGATCCTCCACATCGTCCTCAGCCTGGCCTTCGGCGGTGCCATGTCGGTTGTCCTCCCACGCCACGCGATGGAAACCGAAGACCTCTGGCGACACTCTGTGACGGCTGCCCAGGCTGCGGAGACCGTCCTGGACGGCGGACTCGACCTGGACGTCGAGCCTTCGGTGGCCTTCACCGTCGGGCTCCTACATGACCTGGGCAAGCTCGTTCTGGCCCAGGTCCTCACCGCCGAACAACAGGCCGAGATCCGGGCGCGCGTGGCCCTGGCCGGCATGTCGCGCTCGGAAGCCGAACAAGACGTCATCGGCACCGACCACGCAGAGGTGGGAGGCGAACTCCTCCGGGCCTGGCGCCTGCCGGAAAGGCTCGTCGAGGGCGTTCGCCATCATCATCGGCCCCGTTTGGACGATCCCGGCTGCCTCTCGGTGGTGGCCCACGTGGCCAACGTGGTCGCCCACCGCGCACGGTCTGACGCACCCGTCGTGCCCGGCACAGGCCTGCTCGACCCGGCCTTTCAACAACATTTCAACGTTGACGACTCCCGGCTCGACGAGCTGACCCAACGCCTCCAGGAACAGTTCGAGAAGATCGAACATCTCATGCGCCTGGGATGATCGCCGCGGAGGCCCCCTCGCCCATGGCGCCGGAATCCCTTGAGACCTGCAGGCGGCGCGCGCGGCCTCCGCAGCGCAGTGTTCATCACGCACGCACCTTCAAACTGCACCCCTCAACCGCCGGTGCCCCGGTCCGATCGCCTGTTGGCACCCCGAAAGACCTTGCAGCCACCCCGGCCGCCGGAACTCCAACCTGAACACCGCCGGGCCGCCGGCCCGTTCCCGCATGCATAGGCCATGGTCCCCGCTGGCCGGTACGGCGAAGTGTGTCCTTGCAAGATGGGTGCTCGCACACCCCGGCACCAGTCGTCCCCGAGGTCGCGGGCGGTTGCTAGGCACCCACGCATGAACAAGATCGGTGATCCCTTCACGGGCACCGGGTCGTGGGTGGGATGCGTATGATCGAACCACCCTCGCGCCAGACGAGGTCCGCCGTGCCCCAACGTACGTTCGACACAACCGCAGTCGCGTGCCGGTATGAAAGGACGGGCGACGAATGCCAGGTTGGAAGGCGCCGGGCGGTCGGAACCAAGTCTTCGGCTGCGTTTCTCGCGGCGCCCAAGGCCTTCCCGGTCGCTGCAGCCCTCGCGCTGGGCGTTGCCCTTGAAACACATGGACGGCCTCCGGCTCGCTTGCGCGGGGCTGACGACAAGTCTGCGCCCGGGACTGCACACACCCGGCCTGCGGGATCCGCCCGCACATCAGATTTCCGCACCCGACTCCCGCCCTTGGCGGCACATCCCTCGAGACAACCGACCGCACGAACACCAACCTCCTGCCCTGCCCCAACGGGTTCCACCCAACCAGTTACCCGGCTCCACTGCGCGATTTTTCTCCGGGCTGCCCGGACTTGCTTCGATCGTGCAGGGCCACCTAACCTGCCGCTGCCTATGCACTCTTCCACCCGACTCCGACTGTTCGGGATGATGGTCCTGGAGTTTGCCATCTGGGGCGCGTGGCTTCCGTTGATCTACACCTACCTGCCCAGCCTGGGCTTCACCCCGCTGCAACAGTCCTGGGTCCTCAACGCCTTTCCCATCGCCGCCATCGTCGGCATGTTCTTCAGCAATCAATTCGCCGACCGCAACTTCGCCGCCGAACGGTTCCTGGCCTTCAGTCACGCCGTCGGCGGGCTGGCCATGCTGGGCCTGGCATTCACGCGCTCCTTCTGGCCGTTTTTCGGGTTGATGTTGCTGCACTGCCTCCTCTACGTCCCCACCATCTCCATCTGCAACTCCATCGCATTCGCCCACATGCGTGATCCCCAGCGCGAGTTCGGTCCGGTCCGCATGGGCGGCACCATCGGCTGGATCCTGGCGGCCTGGCCGTTCACGTTCATTCTCGTGGATTGGGACGCGGTGCGCGCGGCCGCGCCGGAGGGCTGGATCGAATGGCTGGGTACCGTGCTCGGGCACGGCCTGCAGGGTGAAGCCCTGTTCCGTGCCGTCCGCTGGACGTTCGTGGTGGCCGGAATCACTTCCCTGGTCATGGCGGCCTACAGCCTCACACTGCCCCACACGCCCCCGCGCCGCACCGCCGAAGGACTCGACCGGCTGGCCTGGCTCAAGGCCATGCGCTTGTTGCGCCAGCCCCATGTGTTGGTGCTCTGGATCCTCACGTTCGTGGACGCGTTCCTCCTCTACTGCTACTTCAACTGGACCGGCGCCTTCCTGGCCGTCCGGCCTCAAGAGGGAGGGCCCGGCATCCCCGGCAACTGGATCATGCCCGTGATGAGCATCGGGCAGGTCATGGAAATCCTCACCATGCTCATCCTGGGCGCCACCCTCAAACGGCTCGGGTGGCGCGCCACCATGACCCTCGGCATCCTCGGACACGCCGCGCGCTTTGCCGTGTACGCGTTGTTCCCCCAAAACGAGTGGTTCATCATCCTGGTCCAAATGCTGCACGGGATCTGCTACGCCTTCTTCTTCGCCACCGTCTACATCTTCGTGGACGCGTACTTTCCAAAGGACAGCCGGGCCAGCGCCCAGGGCCTCTTCAACATGATGATCTTCGGGTTCGGTAACATCGCGGCCAATTTCGTCTGCCCGTGGCTGCGACAGGAGGTCTTCACCCACGACGGCGTCACGGATTACAAGGGACTGTTCCTCGTGCCCACCGTGATCTCCGTGCTCGCTGCCCTCGCGCTGGCCGCGCTCTTCCGCCCACCCCCACAGCCGGAACTGGCCGACCAGGCCACTGCAAGCCCGGCACCGGCCGGGGCCACCTGACCGGCCTCCCGAACACCGCCCTTGTGCACGCCGGCCCACTCCACAACCTGACGGGCATTCATACCGCCCGGGAGAGCCTCATCACGGCGGTTCCCTGGGCTCCCGAACGAGGTCCCGATCGAACCGATAGAACTTGCCCTGCACCGTAGCAAAACCCCGCTTCGACCAGTCGCGGCTGACGACCGGACTCGATAACATTGCAGAGTGTCCGCCGGCTTTGCGCTCTCTCCCCCAGCCGATGCGCGTTCGCACCCTCCCCCTCACAACCTCAGGCGGACTTGCCCGGGCTCCCGGTCCGAGGACTGCCGTGTCTGCATGGGAGGCCCCAACGCGGTGGTCCGGAATTCCGTACCGACGCAAGACCGTAGCCGGCGCCGGGCGAACCCCGCCGGCTGGCGCGGCTCTGCGGTGCCAGTCGTTCGCGATCCGCGGCGACACGGGTCCAACCCCCGAATCACCCACGGGCGCACAGCAAGAGAACCCGATCTGCTGGCGGCGCGCAGCCCGATGGACGCGCCCCGGCCTTTGACGTGACTCTCCCTACAACCCTACAGATGGCCTGTTTCGTCATCCGGTTTCGGCCGCTTGGCTCGCCGGCTCGCCAAGACACGCAATTTCATGCAAACCCCCCCGTCCGCGAACGGCCCGGCCAACAGCCGTCTTCGAGGTCGTTGGCTCCCGGTGTTTCCCGCGCGCCCGGCACAAGCCCCGCCGCCCCACCGACTGCCGATTCCCAGCCCGCGGGCCTCAACAGGGCAACCGTCGAAAACCGAACCGTGACAGGCTTGCTGCATGAACCCGGCCGAAGCCACCGCGGCTGCCATCGCACGGAACGATCGAGAAAGACGTTTCGCAGGCACGCCGTGATGCGCCGATTTCGGAGCCGCCGGTCAGGTGCCAAGGAGTGTCCCTTCTGCTGGGTTCCGGATTCGCGGCATTTCGTTTAAAACGGCTCGCGGTCCCCTGTGGTTCTTTGTCACGTCCCGCCCGCAGAGACGCTGCAACCCACCCGGCTTTTCCGAGGGCTGTGTCCGCCCTTCGAAGTCCGCGGATTTCACCCGCTCAGGCACGGCGATTCAAAGAGCACCAACGCGGCTTACGTTGGGCACTTCACACGCGGCAACGCGGGGAGGTTCCGGGGCGAGCCCCACAGTCAGAAGCCAAAGATTTGCATCGGTTGTCGAAGAGAGGCGTCGTATTGGGCTGCGCCGAGCCATTTCATCCCCACCAGCAGTGCATCCGGGGAGCACAGGAGGCTCGAAAGCTCGCCAAAGATCGCCTTGGGCCTCGAAAGAAACGGCGCGGTGAGGTCGGCGATCGGACTGCGGAGCAAACCTGCGGGGGGATACGAATCGCCTCGGCTCATTCGCCACGGCCAACCCTTTCGGGCGCCGGGTCTTTTTCCAGTCATCGCTCCCCGGCAGGCGGTGCTGCAGGCAGCACGAGCGCATCTGAGGAGGCTCAATCTGGAGTTGTCGGCGGACAGCCTTTCCCGGCCCCCCGCTTCGGACAGCCCGTTTCTCCGATGAGCCGGTTCCCCGCTGTCGTCCTTCAAAACGATGGCATCGGCCCGTCCGCAAACGTCGAAAGGCCCTGCTGAGAACACCGCAACCAGCAACCCACGAGAGGTCTGACCGGATTTGCCGTCGCTTGATTCGTGGAGAGCCCGGGCACGACCGGTCGGAGTCGTACGTTTGGCCGGTACCGTGGTTCCTTTCACGGGAACCGCCGATCCCTGTTTGCCCGGGATGTGCCAAACAAAAAGGCCGCACAGCGTTTGCCGTGCGGCCTTGGAAAACGGCGGTCAGGCGATTACTTCCGGCGGAAGACCATCAGCCCGAGCGCGCCCAGACCGAGCAGGGCCAGCGTGCCCGGCTCGGGGACGTAGTAGATGTTGAAGCTCTGCAGACCCACCAAGTTGGGCGGCAGGCTGGGAGGCTCTCCAGCACCGCCGAGCGGAAGGGAGTTGAACAAGGGTGACTTCCCAGCGGCAATCTGGCCACTCAGCCAGAGAGACTCCGCTGTTGCCCAATCATTAACAGTCCCGCCCAAGTTGTCCCAAACACGGACTTGGAGAGTGGCGACTTGACCTCCGGGAACGCCGGGGATCTGCACAGCAGCTCCCACGCTGGCAAAGTACCCAGCCAACGTGCCTGTGCGGAAGGTGGTCATAGCCACAAACTGCAGGCTGCCCTCGTCAGAACCCTGCGGGCCCGCAAACAGGGCGGCGGTATATCCGCTGCCGGCAAGCAAGGGACGCCCACCGTAGTTAGCTGTGCCAGCTGGCACGCCACTTGATGTGTTGCCAACGATGGCAGTCGTATCACCAGGACCGAGCGGACCGTAAATCGGTGCGCGCACGTCCGCTGCCAAGTTAATAAACGAGATTTGCCCCTGAGCCAACAGCGTCGCTGCCGCCGCCAAGTTCGCGATGGTGATGGTTAGCGTTTTCATAGGGATTTTCCTTCGTGGTTCGACTATGCCTAAAGCTTGAATGGAGGCCACTCTAGTTGATCAACCGTGATTACTCAACCGTAAACTCACGCACCCACTCGCCGGCCTGCTGCCGCTTCAGGAAGAACGCCTCACCGACGTCCACGCTGAAAGCGTCCAGCCAGCCTTCGACGTAAATGGACGTCGTCCAGCTGCCGGAAGCGAACTTGTACGCTTGGTCGAAGTCATCGCCAGGCACCCCAAGGTCGTTCAGCGTGCCAGCAACGGGAACCATCGAGGACACAATGCTGAATCCTGCAGGCAACTGGTTGGTCAGGCTGCCTTGGAGCACCTCCCCAACAAAGGTGATGGTCATTGGGCTGTCGGTAACATTCTTGATGAACGCACCCTCACCGGGATTCAGTGTCAGGTCCGGGTCCCAACCGATGCCCTCTCCCAAGAATGTGGACGGCACGTACGAACCGTTCGAGAATTTCCACAGCGGTGTGAAGTCTGGAACGCTCGGCAGTATGTTGTTGAGCGTATTATTGGTGGTATTCAACTGATTCGCGATCAGCGCGAAGCTGTTCGGCGGAATCGTGATGTTGTAGTACCCCACCACGTTGAGGGAGTACACGTTTTGCGCCATCGAGGCGGCGAGACCTGCTGCGAAGGCCGCAGCTGCCAGTAGTGCTTTGGTTCTCATGGTCGTCTGTGCTGTTGTTGGTTCTTCTCTACCGTGTGCGAGGCCACTTTCCCAGAGCGGCCCAAACCTGTCAATAGTTTTTCGGAAAAATTTTTGAACGCACCAACAGCCACGCGCGTCAGTTGCCATCCACCGGTCCCCTGACCCATCCCAAGACACCGCCCGGCCCTCCCGCCCGGACACGCACCCCTAGGCATCCGCCGAATTGACCTCCTTCGACGAGCGCCCACTGCGTCTCTCCTGTTGTTAATACGCTTAACATCAACATGTTGTGCAGCCGCCGACCGCCTCCTGCGCCTGAATCGCTGTGCCACGCCGGGCATCAGAGCGGCCCTGTGGAACGATAGCATAAGACATGCCACGTGCGGTGTTCCGGCGCGAATTCAACTCAGACAGCAATCGCCGCCGTCGCCGACCCTAGCCGTGATCCGCTGTAACGCCCGGGTTCGGACGTGTTGCTCCGGGCCCTGACGGCCGCGGCGTTCATGTGCAACGGCTCGTTCAGCGCCGCCTTTGCCCGAACATTGCACGTCGCATGGACAGGTGAAAGGGAGCGTCCCGCTTCCAGTCCGAAGGTCGCGGGCCCCGGCCATGGCGGGGGTTTCCAGCCCCCGGCTGCGGCAAAGGTCCCCATGCGCACCCGGAGGCCAAGGAAGTCGTTCCGGCACGAGGTCTTTGAAGGGCGCTACCCTGTCGGCACGAAGTCTCGTCCAACTTCGCACCGTCATCCGTCCCGCGGGTCCTGTGGCTGTGTCAGTCCGAACCGGCGATGCGAACGTACTCACCATCCTGTTCACGAGCCTCTTGGCAACCCGCAAAATCCAGAACCCAATGTACGGGGATCATGCCGACCCACAGGAGGCAAACCAGGTCCGATCTCCGTCGCACGCGACCGGGTTTTTCAATTGAGCCGGACCGAGGCAGCGGGTTTGTCCCATGGCTCCGTCTGCACAGGGCAGCCCGGAAGCCCTGTCTCGCCACAGTAAGGGGCTAATCCCCGTCCATCCCATCGGGGTGCAAAGGCGCGGGCTGCCCGGACCACGGCATCGCGGGGGTCCGGCTCCCGAACAGAGCACGGCGTTTTCGCTTTGCGGAAACTTCCTTCGGTGGCGTGCCAAGGTCCTTCTGAATCGCGGCAGGCTGGGTGCGGTATCTGCAGGGAGAAGGCGCGTAAATCGGGTTCGGAGGCGTCCATAGCGGCGGTTGCGCCGCCGTAAATGACGGTGAGTGGCACCTGGCAGCAAGTCCCTCCGGCTTGCCGCTCGCGCGCCTGGTCCACAGAATGGGAGCAGTGTTCCGCACCAACGGACGATGCCAGGCCCGTGCCTGTCCAGGGGCACCCCGAGGAACCCTGTGGCTCGCAGTTCTCCTGTGCATGCTGGCGACCTGGGGCCGACTCGTGCCGGAGGCATGCTCGGAATCTGCCTATTTCTTCCAATCGTGGGGCACGGACGAGGGGCTGCCGCAAAGTTCAGTATCGGCCATCGTGCAGACGCGCGACGGTTATTTGTGGCTGGGGACCTATGGCGGACTGGTCCGTTTCGACGGGGTTCGGTTTGTGGCTTTCGATGCGAGCACCACGCCCGGCCTGTCCAGCAGCCGGGTGACAGCACTCTACGAAGACCCTCAAGGGCGGTTGTGGATCGGGCACGAGAACGGTTCGGCCACGGTGTACGAGTCGGGCCGGTTTCGACCGGTGCCGCTGCCGGAGTCCTGGGGCACGGGAAAGGTGTTGGCGATTGTGGCGGACGAAAGGGACCGGGTGTGGTTGGTGGACGAGGAAGGGGTGCTGTACGGCGTGAATGAGGGGCGGCGCTTGGTGCCGGAGAGCGGGGCGGGCCGCGGATTGGTCTCGGTGGCGCGGACGGACCGTGGCGAGGTATGGATCGCGCGAAATGGCCGGCTCTCGGCACTGCGGGACGGGCGATTGGAGCCTGAGGATTTCCATGAACCCGGCGCGGCAGGATTCGTCCAAGGCGTTTGTCCCGCCCGTCAGGGTGGTCTGTGGGTGTCTCGAAACGGGCGGGTGGGACGTTGGACCGGGACCGAATGGGCACAGGCACGCGGCGAGGCACCCTGGGGCGAGCATGGCGTGCCGGTGATGCTGGAGCTTCAGGATGGGACCTTGGCAGCCGGAACGACCGAAGCCGGGCTGTTTCTCATGCCGGTGGAGGGTCCGCCATTGCAGTTCACTCGGACGAACGGCCTGCCGCAAGATTGGGTGCGTTCGCTGTGCGAGGATCGCGAAGGGAATCTCTGGGTGGGCGTGGGAAGTGCGGGGCTGGTGGCGGTTCGCGCGGCCAAGGTGCGCACGCTGACGCCGCCGGACCGTTGGGAGGGCCGGCCCGTGCTCACCGTTCTGCACGGCCGGGACGGTGCATTGTGGATGGGCACCGAGGGCGCGGGTCTTTACCGGTGGCACCAGGGGGAGTGGGAGAGGTTCGGAAGCGAGGCGGGTCTGGCCAATCCGTTCGTCTGGTCCCTGGCCGAGGACGCCCACGGCCGGTTGTGGGTGGGCACCTGGGGCGGCGGGGTGTTTGTGCGGGGCACAGACGGGCGATTTGCGCCTCCTCCCGGATTGACGAACCTCACCGCGCCGGTGCTGGCGATGCTGCGCGGGCATCAGAGCGACATGTGGCTGGGGACCGGGGACGGCCTGCTGCGGTATCAGAATGGACGCGTGCAACGATTCGGCCGTGCGGAGGGACTGCGTTCGCCCGATGTGCGGGCCCTGTTGCTGGAGGAGGACGGGACGCTGTGGTTCGGGATGTCCGGCGGCGGGCTGGGACGACTGCGAGGGGGACTGTTGGAGCAGTGGCAGCGGAGGGACGGGTTGCCCAGCGATTACGTGCAGGCGTTGTGGCGGGACGAGCGGGGTGCGCTCTGGCTGGGCACGGCCGGCGAAGGACTGGCCCGCTTCTTCGAAGGGCGATTCGCGACCGTGGGGCCGCGACAAGGGCTGCCGAACGGGGTCATTTGTCACATCACGGCCGACGACCGCGGTGGGGTCTGGCTCTCGACCTTTGGCGGGTTGATCCGCGTGCACCGGGCCGAGCTGGATCGCGTGGCCGGGGGCGGCGCCGGTCCCCTGCACGCTGTGGTCTTCGGCAAGGGCGAGGGCATGCCCACGCTGGAATGTTCCGGCGGGCTGCAACCGGCCGGATGCCGGACACCCGACGGCAGGCTGTGGTTCGCCAGCAGCAAGGGACTGGTGGGCGTGGACCCTTCCATGAACAAGACCAACCGCCAGCCCCCGCCCGTGATCATCGAAGAGGTCCTCCTCAACGGCACGCTCATCGCGCAGCAGCCCATTTCGACAGCGGCAGTGGTCCGGATCCCGCCGGGCCGGCACCGAATCGAGTTCCGCTTCACGGGTTTGAGTTTCACGGTCCCTGAAAAGGTGCGGTTCCGTTTCCGCTTGGAAGGTGTGGACCGGGGATGGACCGAGGGAGGGACCGAGCGAAGTGCGGTTTACCAGTACCTGCCGCCGGGGCAGTACACCTTTCAGGTCACCGCCTGCAACAACGACGGGGTCTGGAATCCGGTGGGCGCGCGCGTGGCTTTCGCAGTGGAGCCTTTTGTCTGGCAGACCTGGTGGTTCCGGCTGCTGGCAGGTCTGGGCGGGGCGGGCGCCGTGGCAGGGGGTGTGGCAGCCGGGGCCCGGGCCCGGATGCGACGCAAACTGGAGCGGTTGGAACGGCAACAGGCGCTGGAACGTGAGCGGGCGCGCATCGCCAAGGACATGCACGACGAACTGGGTGCCGGCCTGACGCGCATCACCCTGCTGAGTCAAACTGCCCGGGCCGAGCTGGGAGACCCGGCCACGGTGGGGCCTGCGTTGGACCGCATCTTCGACACCGCACGCGAACTGACCCGTGCCCTCGACGAAATCGTATGGGCGGTGAATCCGCGCCACGACACGTTGGACAGCCTGGCCACGTACCTCGGCCGATTCGCGCAGGAATACCTGGCGGCGGCGCGAATCCGTTGCCGGTTGGACGTGCCGGTGGATCTGCCGGCCTGGCCGTTGACGGCCGAGGTGCGGCACAACCTCTTCCTAGCCTTCAAGGAAGCGCTCCATAACGCGGTCAAGCACGCGGGAGCCGCCGAGGTCCGCGTGCGGCTGGAAACCTGTCCACAGGGATTCACGTTGCTGGTGGAAGACGACGGCTGCGGCTTCGACCCCGCCGCCCTGCAATCCCCCTCCAGCGAACCGCTGCAGCGGCGGGGGCACGGCCTGCAGAATATGCGACAACGGCTCGCCGACGTGGGCGGGCGGTGCGAAATCGAAAGTCGTCCCGGTGCCGGCACGCGGGTGCGGCTCATGATTGATCGGAGCCGGGCGATCGCCTGAGTTTGCTCGAGCGCCCTCCTCGAACGCGAACGCGGGGTCCGCTTCTCGCACCCCACGAGGAAAGGCCACCGCAGGGCCCCAGGTCCGCTCTTCCCGGCCCTTGCGGACGCTTCTCCGGTCATTCGAAGATTGACGCCCTGCAGGGGCCTGCCGAGTCTGGGGCGCACCATGGGACGGATCGAGCGAGCACTGATTTCAGTCTGGGACAAGACCGGGTTGGTTCCCTTTGCGCGAACGCTGGCAGAGGCCGGCATCGAGATTCTTTCCACCGGAGGAACGGCCCGTGTGCTGCGGGAAGCCGGGTTGCCGGTCGTGGAGTTGAGCGATTACACGGGCTTTCCGGAGATGCTCGACGGGCGGGTAAAGACCCTGCATCCAAAGGTGCACGGCGGCCTGCTGTTCCTGCGGGGCAACCCGGAACATCGAGCCACGGTAGCCGCGCATGGCATTCGGCCCATTGACCTGGTGGTGGTCAACCTCTATCCGTTCGAGCAGACGGTCGCGCGGCCGGGCGTCACCTACGAGGAGGCCATCGAGAACATTGACATCGGCGGTCCGGCGATGCTGCGCAGTGCAGCCAAGAACCACGCCAGCGTGACGGTGGTGGTGGACCCGGCGGATTACCCGATCGTGGCCGAGCAGATCCGGCAGAACGGGCAAACCACACCGGAACTGCGCCGCCGGCTCGCCCGCAAGGTATTCGAACGCACCGCCACCTACGACGCCGCCATCCACACGTGGTTGGCGCAGCAGGAACCGGAAACGGACACCGGGACCCAGCCACCCGAGCACCTCTGGATCCACGCCCCGCGCGTGCAGTTGCTGCGATACGGGGAAAACCCGCACCAGAGCGCGGCGGTGTACGGTCGCTTCGGTGAGTACTTCGCCCAGTTGCACGGTCGCGAGCTTTCCTACAACAACATCCTCGATCTGACGGCGGCTGCGGCGTTGATGGCCGAGTTCGCGGACGACCCGCCCACGGTGGCGATCCTCAAGCACACCAATCCGTGCGGGGTGGGTCAGGGAGCCACCTTGCGCGAGGGATGGGAAAAGGCGTTTGCCACGGACCGCCAGGCGCCTTTCGGCGGGATCATCGCCGTCAACCGGACGTTGGACGGCGACTGCGCCGCCGCGATCGCCGAGATCTTCAGCGAGGTGATCGTGGCTCCGGACTTTGCCGACGAGGCGCTCGAGATCCTGCGCCGCAAGAAGAACCTCCGATTGGTCCGGCAATTGAAACCGCAGCCTCCGGCCCCGGAATGGGAGACGCGGAGTGTGGGATTTGAATCGTGGCTGCATCAGACCCGCGACCGCGTGCCCACACCACCGGCCGGGGTGAAGGTGGTGACGCAACGGGCCCCGACCGAGACCGAATGGCGCGCCCTGCGTTTCGGTTGGCGCGTGGTCAAGCATGTGAAATCGAATGCCATCGTGTATGCCGGCCCGGATCGGACGTTGGGAATCGGGGCGGGACAAATGAGCCGGGTAGACGCCAGCCGCATTGCCGTTTGGAAGGCGCACGAGGCGGGGTTGTCGCTGGCCGGGAGTGTGGTGTGCAGCGACGCGTTCTTTCCCTTCCCGGATGGCCTGATTGCGGCGGCCGAGGCAGGGGCCACCGCCGCTATTCAACCCGGCGGATCGGTCAGGGACTCGGAGGTCATTGCCGCGGCCGACGCCCGCGGCATGGCGATGGTGTTCACGGGCGTCCGGCATTTCCGGCACTGAACGGCCGGCGGCTGCGGCGGTCAACCTTCGGCCCAGTTCAACAGCCAGAGCTCCAGCGCCAGGGTCCCCACGATCAGGGCCCAGCTCGCAGCTGTCGCGAGAACGCGGCGTCGCATCCGGACAGGCGAAAGCTGGAACCGGACCCGCACGCCGCCGAATGTCAGAATGTCACCATTGGAGAGGCGGGCTTCCCGCACCGACCGATCGTTGACCCACAACGGGGCCTCGCCCACTACACGAACATGGATACCGTCACCCCGGACCCATTCGAATCGGAGATGATGGTCCCAGATACCCGGCGCTTCCAACACCACGCCGTTGCCGGATGCCCGGCCGAGCGAGGCGGGAAACCGTCCGATTGTGATGCGGCGGTTGCGGATCGGGTCGCTCAGCCCCAGCAGTTCGATCATCACCAGAACCGCCGCGGCACGTGGATGCGGTCGCCGGGCATCACCTTGGGATCGAGCTCGGCATTCTCGATCGCCTTGCGGCAATTCACCACCTCGGTCTGACCATTGGCCCGGACCAAAAGCACACGGGTCTTTCGCGCAAAATCGGTGAAGTCACCCGCCGATTGGATGGCCTGGGTGACGGTGAGTTCACCCAGCCAAGGGTACCGCCCGGGAGAACGGACCTCCCCGCCCACATAGTAAAACCGCTCCAGGGACTTTACGGTGACGGTCAGCCGCGTGTAGTAGCGGGAGTACCGTTCCTGGATCTCCTTCTGAAGTTCTCCCGCGGTCTTCCCGGCGGCGATGACCGAGCCGATCATCGGCAGCGTGATGGTGCCGTCTTCCTTGATCCGTTCCTCGTGCGGGGGCGGCGGTGGCTCGACGCCGGAAAAGGTGACGGTGACCGTGTCACCGATTCGGAACCTCTCCACGGCAACCACGGCGCTGGCGCCATTGGTGGAGGAGGTGTCGGGTCCCGGGGCAACGACCGGTCCGGTCGCGGCCGGCTCCGGGAAGGTCGCCCAACCATTGTCCGCGGTACCGCAACCTGCCAGCATCCCTGTGAGGACCAGTCCGCAAATGAGGACAGTCCATCCCCTGCAACGCTCCCATGCGCTTTTCATGCGTCCCTTTGCCATGCCGCTGGACCGACCGGCTCAGTACTTGGATTTGATCTCCGCCCGGGCCACTTCGCCCGGGGTTGCCTTGTCGGTCTTCTCCTTGTCCCTGCCGGAGTCGGCTTTTTCCGAGTCGTCGCTCCGGTAGTAGTAGTCGTGATAATAGCCGCTGTAATAGTAGTAACTCTCGTCCTGTGAGAGGTTGATGTTGTTCAGGACGATGCCGATCAGGTTCCCGCCGACCTTCTCGATCAACTGCTTGGCGCGGATGTTCATCGGCTGGGGATAACGGCGGTATTGGATGACCTGCAAGGCCATGTCCACCTCGCTGGCGAGGATGGAGGCGTCGCTCACGCCCATAATCGGCGGAGAATCGAAGAAGACGAAATCGTACCGCTGCTTCAGTTCGTTGATGAGCTCGCGCATGGCCTGCGAGCTGAGGATTCCGAGCGAGCTGCTGGGCAATTTGCCGCTGGGCAGGAAGTCCAGCGTGGGCACTTGCGTGGTTTGGATGACCTCCTCGAGCTTGTTTTGACGGAGCAGGTAGTTGGTCAGGCCGATAGCGTTGCTGACCTTGAGACGCTTGTGAAGGGCGGGCCGGCGAAGATCCGAGTCGACGATCAACACCCGCTGATTGCTCTGGGCAAAGACGGTGGCCAGGTTCAGCACCGTTGTGGTCTTGCCCTCGCCTGCACCGGCGCTGACCACCACCAGCGTGTTGAGTCGCTCGTCCTTCCTCGAGAAGAGAATGTTGGTACGGAGCACCCGGTAGGCCTCGGCATGCGGGCTTTCGGCACCTTCCTCCAACAGGAGACCCACGTTCTGCGGGATCACACCCAGAACGGGTGCACCGAGCGCACGTTCCACGTCGTCAATGGTCTTCACGCTGGTGTCGAGGTACTCGATGAAGAACGCCAGACCGACGCCGACAACCAAACCGATGATGACGCCCAGCCCGATGTTGAGGGTCTTGTTGGGTTGTACGGGACGGATGCCGGGCTTGGCCTGTTCCACGATGGTGACCATGGCGGTCTTGGGCAGGTCCACGTCAATTCGTTCGGCCTTGAGCTTGTTTTCGAGCACGCGCTGGAAGGCAATCAGGTTCTCCAACTCACGCTTCTTTTCGAAGTAGGGTCGGCTCTTCTCAACCTTCTCGATGTCCTTTTTCCGGGCGTCTTCGAACGCGGCCACGATCGAGTCGAGCCGTTCCTTCAACGACGCCACCCGGACCTCCAGGCCGAGCAACAGACCGTCCACGCGGTTGGTGATCTTGCGTTTCAACTCCTCGATCTGCTTCCGCACGGTGACCACCGTGGGGTGTTCGTCGGCATAATCGCGCCGGAGCTGGATCAGGGTCTGCTCCGCCAGATTGAGGCTCTGGAGCAGTTCGGTGAGCTGGGGATCGTCCCGCATGGCGGCGGAGATGACCTGGGGAAGCTGATCCCGCGGGACCGACTTCAGCTGCTCCAGCAGCTTGGCTTCCGCCTCGTACTGCGACTGCGCCTCGATGCGCATCGCCTCGAGCCGGCGCACGGTTTCCGCCTCCAACAACAGCGTGGGGCCCGTGCCCGCAGCGTCGACGTCCGAGATTTGCAGTTCACGCCGCAGGCGATCGAGTTCACGCTGGGTCTCGTCAATCCGTTTCTGGTGCTCCTCCAGGCGCTCCATCAGCACGGCGATACCCCCCATGCTGAGCTTCTTGCGCTGCTCGATGCGGTAGTGTTCGTAACTGCGGGCGATGGCATTGGCGATGTCGGCGGCCTCCTGCGGATCTTCGCTGACGACGCGGATTTCGATGATGCTGGTGTTGCGCCGCGGGCTCAGATCCATGCGGTTGCGCAACAGCATGAGGGCTTCCGTCATCGTGAGCGGCTGGCCCGCGTTGTACTTCTCGCCCCACCGGCGCATGAGGTCGAGCTCATTGACCACGTTGGTCAGCACGACCTCGGAATTGATGACCTGAAACTCGGTCTCGATGAAGTAGGGATCGTACCCGGGGTTGTAGAGGGGGTCCACGAAGCCCCGGATGTCGGTGATGTCCCGCTCCACCTTGATGAGCGCGGTACTGGCGTACCGCTGGGGCATCATGTAGGTGACCAGGATGGCCGTCAGGACCACCAGGGTGAATACGGCCAGAATGACCGTCTTGCGGATCCGGATGATCCGCCAGTAGTCCAGGAAGTGCAGCTTGGTTTCGGGGGGAGGAGGGGCGACTTTGTTGGCTTCCATACAAAAAAGCAGGGGGCTAGAACCCGTGCCGATCCAGCCCCCTGCGACTCACATTCGGTTCAGTAGCTGGCCGTGACTCCGATGTACACCCGGTTGCGGTCGTAGGACCGGCCCGGGATGTCCGAATTCAGCCGGTCAAAGTTGTAACCGGCCTCGCACGAGAGGAAGCGATTGATCTGATAGGTCAAATTGATCCCAGCCGAGAAGAACTGGTCGCTCTGATCGCCGTAGAGACCACCGTCGAACGTGGAGTCCTGATATCTGACGTTCGCGATGGCAACCAGCTTCGGCGTGATCTGGTGGCTGATCAATCCGTAGACAGTGCTGCTTTCCTGCGAACCGGTGATCCGCCCGCCGAACGGAGCGATCACGTCGGTCGCATAGAACGAATGGACGAATCCGATCTGCACGTTGCCGCCGCGGGCGTACCCGTAGCTGGCGCTTACGTCCACGTAAGGAATCCACTTGTCCTCGTTGATCCGGTCGTTGTCGTAGTCGATCTGGGTGGCACCCAGCTTCAACGACGCGCTGGCATTGCGCAGGAACGCATGGTTCACCCCTGCGTAGATGTAGTGGGAGATGTTATCGCGGTCCTCGGACATCACCGGAGTGGCGCCGACCCATGCGATCTGCTGGTCGCCCGTGTAGTGGGTGATGCCCAGGTTGTACCCGACCAGCGCCGTCGTCTCAGGAAGGGCCTGCCACCGGAGGTTGCCCACGATCAGGTGTTCGACCCGATCCAACAGACCCGAAAGACTGGCGCGCTGGAAAACGCCGCCGGGCCCGGTCACGATGCGGTCCTGATCGTAGTTCCAGTAAACATTGTTGTACCCGAGTTGGACACCCAGCAGGCGGGTCAACTGGGCGTTCCCCACCAGTCGGGCTCGGTTGCGGATGTTGTCGCCTTCCGTCCGGTAGGGCACCCCGTTGTCCAGCAGCTCGGGTTCCTGGGCCACCACGAAGGTGTCGCTCAGTTCGACGCTGTAGCGTTCGCTGAACGCGTGGTTGAGCTGGAGATCCACCTGATGGCTGTGATCCCAAGCATCATTGCTCCGATCTTCGAAGTATTTGCCGGAATACAGGTACCGAAGACCGAGGTAGGTCTGCTCCAGCGGCAGGTTGAACTGAACCGAGGGCGCGATGTTGAAGCCGAAGCTGTCGCGCTCCTGCTGGTTGCTGTAGCCGTAGGCGTAGTTGTCATCGTAGAAGCCACGCAACGTGGCCGAGACACTCCAAGTCTTGGTTGCTTCCGGCCCCACCAGCCCGGGAGAATAGGCGGAGACGCCCGAAATCCCGACCGTCACCAAGCCGACAGATGCCACGATCCTTTTCATAAGCTTTGACCTTTGGTTTGATGCACGCCCCGGCGCCACGTTCCTACGCCACCGAAGCCGCTTCCATTTCTACCATGCTCGATGGGTTCGTCAACAAATCTTGCGCCCATTTAACGCCTTCGACAGCTTCCTGCAAGCGAAATGTTTGCGCGAAAAGCAAAAAAATCGCCCGCCCGCATCCGCCCTCATTTCCGCCCCACTCGGCCCACCGGTTCGGTGGCCTAGGCTTCAGACGCGCCACCGTCCTTGCCCAGTCGGTCATCCAAATCCCGCGGTCCCGGCGGCATGAGGCCCCGCGCATCGCCTCGGGGCCGGGGTGGGAACAGAAATCGGGTGGGCAACCAGCGTGGCGGGCGCCTCAACGTTGACCAGCCGGCGGGATGCGGACCTCCTGACCGACAGGCATCCGGCGGGGTTCGATACCGGGGTTGGCTTCCAACAGGGCCTGCAGGCTCACGCCGTATCGCCGGGCGATCCGGGTCAAAGTCTCTCCGGGCTGCACCATGTGCACGCGCCAGCCGGGTGCGGTCTCCCGGGGCTCAGGCACGGGCCGGCGCGAGGCGTCGGCGATTGGGGTAGACCCTGCTTGGGAAGAGCCTGCAACCGCCGGGCCGGTGGGGGCCAGCGGCGGCGTGGCCGCGCGTTGCGCGCCGTCCGGCTCACTCACGGCAGCAGCGTTGGAAAGCGCACGGGCCAGTTGCGCTGCGTAAGCCTGCCATCGGGCCAGGTCGGCCTTGAGCCTGCGGTTTTCCTCCACCAGTTGTTCCAGTTCGCGTTGGAGTCCCGGACTGATGGGCAGCGGCAGGACCGTTCGGGCCAGCTCCTGTTTGCAGGCTTGGATCCGTTGCCGCACGATGTCCGCGTTCTCGGCCCGCGGTCGCAGCTTCAAATAACGCTCGTAGTGGTACACGGCTGCGGCCGGATCCGGCACCTTGACGTCGTAGAGCCAACCCAGCTCGAAATGGGCAGAGGCGGATCGGGGATTGACTTCCAGGGCACGCTGGAACGCCTCGATGGCCCCAACATAATCCATGCTGTTGACGCGGGCCTTGCCCAGGCGGTAGTGGGGCTCTTTCTGTTCGTCGAGGGAGCCTCTTGGCCCGGGCATGCAACCCGCCGTCCACACCGCCACCAGCCCGCACCCCAGCAGCGTCTGCCATGCCCAACTGCCGCGATGCATCGCCCGAACCTAAACCATCCGGCCGGAACCGCGCAACGTCCCCTTGAGCCGCGAGCCCACATGCCTCCTTCCCTCTTCGCACCCGACCAGTTCGGACAAAGAGGAAAGCTCCCGAACCGCAGCTCAACCTGACTGGCGGCGGCAGGCGGTTCCGGTCCCCGGCGTTGCGGTGGCCAATTCTGGTCATTGTGAGAGCGGCCAAGCTGGGGCAGATTGACGGCACGCAACCGCGCACACGATGTCAACAGGGAGGCATGCTCGGAAGGGGCGATGGTTCGACGTCCGCCCAGGGATCCGCAGGATCGCATGCGCCGGATGGGTGGGGCTTGTTTGCGCGCTGGCGTTGCCGGCATCCGGGGAACGCCAGATGGAACGGCTCGGACGCGGCCTGATCGCGCTGCGTCGAAGCTCCACCGAGGTCTGGCTGGGCTGGCGCTGGCTGGGGCAGGATCCGGCTGATCTGGCGTTCAACCTTTACCGCGTGACGGCGGGCGTCACGAATCGTCTCAACAGCGAACCGCTGCTGCAGACGACCGATTTCGTGGATCGCCCGCCCACGTTCGCCGTGCCGCACACCTACTTCCTTCGACCCGTCCGGCAAGGCAGGGAAGTGGAGGACCGTTGGGCGCACCCGCTCGGCCGCTCGCTTTACACGTTGCCGGCCAACCCGAGCGTGCCCACCGATTCGGGCCGGCGCATCGCCCCCTACCTGGCCATCCCGCTGGACGCGCCGCCCGCCGGCACCACCCCGGATGGCGTGGACTACACCTACTCGCCGAACGATTGCACTCCGGGCGACCTCGACGGCGACGGCGAGTACGAACTGGTCGTGAAATGGGACCCTTCCAACAGCAAGGACAATTCGCAGTCTGGCTACACCGGCAACGTCTACCTGGACGCCTATCGCATGGACGGCACGCGCCTCTGGCGGATCGATCTGGGCCGGAACATCCGCGCCGGCGCGCATTACACCCAGTTCATGGTGTACGACCTCGACGGCGACGGCCGGGCGGAGGTGGCCTGCAGGACCGCGCCCGGCACCCGCGACGGCCTGGGCCGCTGGGTTCTCCTGCCGGGGGACAATCCCCTGGCCGACTATCGCAACAGCTCGGGTTACATCCTCAGCGGGCCGGAATACCTCACGATCTTCGACGGCCGGACCGGCGCGGCCCTCTGGACGACCAACTACCTGCCGCCGCGCGGCTCCGTCAGCGCCTGGGGCGACAGCTACGGCAACCGCGTGGATCGGTTCCTGGCGTGTGTGGCCTACCTCGACGGCATCCGTCCCAGCCTGGTGATGTGTCGCGGCTATTACACGCGCACCGTGCTGGTGGCCTGGGACTGGCGCGGCGGACAACTGACCCACCGATGGACCTTCGACAGCAACCAGGGCTGGCCCGAGTATGCCGGACAGGGCAACCACAACCTCTCCGTTGCCGACGTGGACGGCGACGGTCGCGATGAAATTGTCTACGGGGCGTGCGTCGTTGACGACGACGGACGCGGGCTTTACAGCACCGGCTGGGGCCACGGCGATGCGATGCACGTTTCGGACATGGACCCGGACCATCCGGGCTTGGAGGTCTGGCAGGTCCACGAAACCCCGTCGGCCGTCGGCGGCGGCTCCTTTCGTGATGCCGCCACCGGCACCTTGCTCTGGGGGCTGGAAGGAACGGGCGACACGGGTCGCGGCCTGGCCTCGCCCATTGACGGCCGGTACCGCGGATATCAGTTCTGGTCATCGGCCTCACCGGGCGTGCTGGACCGAACTGGTCAGCTGATTTCTTCCAGCCGGCCCTCGATCAACTTTGCCGTGTGGTGGGACGCCGACGTGCTGCGCGAATTGCACGACAGCGCCGGCAGCGGCGGCACCGCCGCCAAGCTGGACAAGTGGACCGGCAACGGGGTTCAGCGGCTGGTCAGTTTCTACTCCGTGGACGGGGGCGCATTGAACATCAACGGCACCAAGGCCAACCCGTGTCTCAGCGGCGACCTGGTGGGCGATTGGCGCGAGGAAATCCTCCTGCGCAGCGCCGACAACACGCGTCTCATGCTGTTCGTCTCGGTCGTCCCGGCCACCAACCGGTTCCGGACCCTCCTGCACGACCCGCAGTACCGGCTGGCCCTGGCCTGGCAAAACGTCGCCTACAACCAACCGCCCCACCCCGGGTTCTACCTCGGCCCCGGCATGGACGAGCCACCCGTCTACCCGACCAGCGACGCCGAACTGGCGTGGAGCGGCGACCCGGAATCCGTGTGGGGGACGGGCCGGAGCGGCTGGGTCTTGAACCACGTCTGGACGCAGTCGGTGGCCTCGGGGTACCAGGACGGACAATTCGTGGTGTTCGATCTTCGAGGCGCGGCTCATCCTCGGGTGGAGCTGGAGGGTGAAATCCGGCCCTCAAGCGTCCTGGTGCATGCGCCGGTGGATTATGAGTTCTTGGGCGGGTCGCTGGCCGGGGCGATGCCGCTGCTCAAAGCCGGGACGGGCAACCTGACCCTCTCGGGTCTCCACACGTTTGACGGGCCCACGGAAGTGTCGGAGGGAGGACTGGTCCTCAACGGCCTGCTGGCTGCCAGCCCCGTTCGCCTGCGGCCGGGTGTCTGGTTGAACAGCCGGCTGGGCGGAACGGGCGTGGCCGGCGCAGGCGCCGTGCTGGAGCGAAGTTGCATTCTCGACCCCGGTCCCGCCCCCGGCCAGGTCGGCACGCTGACGTTTTCCAATCACCTGGTCCTTCGGCAGGCCCGCCTGTGGTTCGATCTGTCTTCGCAGCCGCCTGGTGCGCCGCTTGGGCACGACCAGGTCCGCGTGTATGGCGCCCTGCAACTGGAGGGGACCAACCGCGTGGCCATCCGGTGGACAGACCTGCCGCCGCCACCCGGGATTTATCCACTGATCGAATTTACCGAGCCGTTGACCGGCTCCCTCTCGCAGTTCGAATGGGAAGAACAGCCTCCGTTGCCGGGCCTGCAGTTGGCGTTGCTCCCGGGGGCCATTGCCTTGGTCATTCCGGAAGCCCCGCCCGATGAAGGTCGTTGGCTGGTCTGGCGGGGCGCGGGGTCGGACTGGGACGTCGGTCGCACGGCCAACTGGACCCATGAAGGTCAAGCGACGTTTTTTTGGAACGGCGACCGCGTGCGCTTCGACAACTCCGGTTCGCAGGCGCCGGTCGTGAATCTGGTGGAGGCGCTGGCGCCCGCGCTGGTCGTGGTGGAAGCAGACGTGGATTACCAGTTCACTGGCGCGGGATCCCTGACCGGCACCAACCGCCTGGTCAAGTCCGGCACGGGTACGCTCGTGCTGGCCACGACCAACACCTTCAGCGGCGGTTTGATGCTCAGCAACGGCGTGGTCGCCCTGAGCGGCAGCGCCACCGGCGCGTACACGGCCAATCAATACGCCGTGGGCAGCGGGCCGATCCTGTTTTACGGAGGCACCCTGCAATTGTTCGGTCATGGTGAACGGGACAACACCGCCACGTACGGTGCCCTGACCAACCTGCTGATGGTTCCATCCGGGCAGACTGGCACGATCCGTGCGGGGCCGCGACAGACCCTGGCCAGCCGGGTCTTGGGCGGCGGGACACTGGACCTGTTCGTGGACTACGTGCGGGGCGAGGTGACCGGCGACTGGACCGCGTTCAGCGGTCTGCTGCGCGTGCATGCCAGCCCCGGCACGCGAACTTCTTCCAGCTACGACGATTTCCGCGTGGGCAACGCGGCCGGCTTCCCCCTGGCACGCGTGCATCTGGGCAGCCAGGTGGCCCTGTACAGCCGGGCCCCTGCCGGCAGCGTGATTCCCATCGGCAGCCTCTCAGCCGACGAAGGCGCACAGATGCTGGCCGGAGGCGGGTCCGGTCTGGGCGCGCAAAACGCGGTCACCTGGCGCGTGGGCGGCTTGAACGAGTCCGCCACCAACCGGGCCCTCATCCGGGGCAACACATCGCTGATCAAGGAAGGTTCGGGAACTTGGACGCTCACGGCCACCAACGACTATTCGGGGCCCACCACGGTGAACGCGGGACGACTGGTGATCCTGGGCGACCAACGGGCGGCCACCGGGGCCGTCACGGTCGCCAGCGGGGCCTCGCTCGGCGGCAGCGGCGTGGTGGGCGGACCCGCGCGCGTATGGGGAACCCTCTACCCGAGCGGGACGAATCCCGTCGTGCTCGGCTTCGCCAGGGATCTCACCCTGGAGGCCTCGGCTCTGACGGTGCTGAAGCTGGCGCCGCCGGGGCACGATCGAATCGTGGTCGAAGGCACCTGCACATTGAACGGCCGTTTGCAGGTCGTCCGCGTGACGCCCGAATCCGTCGTGGCGGGTCAGTCCTTCGTTCTCTTCCAAGCCGCGCAAATCGCGGGAGCGTTCCAATCGTTTGACCTGCCTGAATTGGAGGAGGGCCTGGTCTGGCGCACGGAACGGATCGGCTTGGACGGTTCGTTGTGGGTGGTGCGTTCCACACCGCCGCGGTTGATGCCGCCGGAACGCACGGGCGATCACTGGACGCTCCGCGCTCAGGACGGGACTCCAGGCTGGCCGGTCCGGTTGCGGCGCACCACCGATCTGCGACTGCCCATCGATCAGTGGGGAATTGTGGCGGAGTCCGTGTTCGACGACAACGGCGCTGTCGCTTTCGAGGTTGCAATCAAGCCGGAAGAGCCCGGAGCGTTTTATCGGCTCGAGGTTTATTAGAACTACTGGGAATCCCTCCCGGCAGCGCAGCAACCAGGTTTCTTCATCCGCTGCCCGATGCTCACCGATGCAACCCACTCATCCCAACCCAGACCATGCCCTCAAGCAGATTGTGAAATCGACTTGACGTCATTAGGTCATAGGATCATGTTTTAACGCTAAAATGACCCCTGAAACCCTGCACAGGCTGTCGGGCGGAGGTAAATCGCGCCGGATCCTGAAATCGCCACAGACACAAGCCATGCCAGACTCGAGGTGTCGCATGTCTCAGCCCGAAAGCCGGTACGGCTGCCGAGACGCCTCCAGGCTCCCCAAGACCCCGATCTCATTCTCCCGGGACAGAGCGAAATGGCGGGAGACAAGGCGAATCCCGGTGATCGCATACTTTTTGTATCTTGTCATGCGAACAGCGGATGCAGACGAGCCACTGCGCCTCATGCCCGTAGGCCTGTCCAACGGAGAACTCCGAGTGAACGTAACCGGGCAGGGGCATCGCGTTGTGGTGGAGGCATCCACGAATCTCTTGGACTGGACTCCGGCTTTCACCAACGAACTTGGTGGGGGAGCCATGGTGTTTGCGGATCCAGACGTCAGTCAGCGGCCACTGATTTTTTATCGGGGACGGATGATTCTGCTGCCCGAACTGACCCCTTCGCGGGTCAACCTCTTCGCGGGCGACACGATCCTGTTTCGGGTTAACGAAGGACCGCCCGGCACCGCCTGGATCTTCAGCGTCAATGGTTCGGTGAACGGCAAACCTGACGTGGGGTTGATGCTGGCGGCCCCCGACGACCCAGCTGCAGCAACCTATCTCGCGCCCAATGGCGTGAGCACCCCAATCACCGTCACGGTGTGCGCCGAAGATGCGAACGACCCGACGCGGAGGTTTTGCGCGACGGTCACGGTTTACCCGTTGCCGGCGACCCTGGCGGTCCAACCTGGCGCGGTCACGCTGCGATTGGGTGGCAGCCAGGAGTTCCAAGCCGGCGCCGAGGTGCCAGGGGTTGGATTCGTTCCGCTGAACAGGGTGGTGTGGAAGATCAATGGCAGTGTCGGCACCGACCCCACCGGGGAGTTGGGGAGGGTGGATCTCGACGGCCTCTACACCGCACCGCTCCGGATGCCGCCTGCTCCGCCGCGCCTCATCGAAGTGGGTGTTTCTACCAGCCCTGAGGGCCCGATCCTGGCTTCCGCGCGGGTCACACTGGCCGAAGTGAGCGTGGCGCCTCCAAAGATCGTTTCCATACAATCTGGGCCGGCCGGCCAGGTAACAGCCACTTTGCGGCTTTCTGACGGCTCGGTTTCATCCCTGGCACCGGGTCAGGTGGCTTTTTCCAGCGGCTGGGAGGAAGTAGCCACAGTCAGTGGCTACGGAGAGGTCAGTGTCGGCGACACCCTCGGGACGGCGTCCATTTTCGCCACCCACCTGGCCACGGGTGCCACAAGCAGCATGGTCGTCGAGTCCCGCCCGGACGTGCATTTGCGCCTGCTGAACGTCCGGCAACGCAGTCCGCACGTAATTAATATCAACCCCACGGCCAGCGGGGTCACCTTCAGCATACCGGACACTCCAATCCATGAGATCGAGGTTACGCAGCCAGGTGTCCTGCTGAACCTCATCCCGGACATCTTCTTTTTCCGCGGGGCGACAAATCTGAACACGCTGTCCCTCGCTGGTGCCGGCAATCAGGCGGTATCCTTCAGGGGCGACGGCAAACAAGTCCTTGACTTCGAGATCGGCGGCCGAGTCCCCCAGCCCGAGGGGCTGGTGGCGCGGGTGGAACGGCATACCGGTTTTGTGGAGTTTGGCGATACGCCGGGTTCCGGAGTGGTGGCGATGACCTATGACGACGGCGTGGTCACCCGCACCGCAACAACGACGTTGCGTTTCACTAGGCTGAATCTGGCTGCTGAACTGCGCGGGACGCAGACGGGCCGGACCAACGAGGCATACGTGAGCGAATGGCTGGAGCTGAAGATCAAGGTGACCAATCCGCGCACGCAAAACAGCCGCTTCATGGGCGACACCCTGATTCGAGTGCGGCAGCAGGGAGAACCTTTCCTGGTGGCCTACATCCCGGAGACGGATTACCGCGGCCTGGTCGTGTTGCCCTTCGACAAGGAGTATCTCGAGACCACGGAGTATGTGCACCGGCTGCCGAGCGGCCCCAGCAATCGCAATCCGAGCCTTTGGATGTCTGACCTGGGAGAAATCCGGCTCTGGATCATGGCCCAGCGCGGAGGAGAACACCGGTTTACGGTGGACATGCCCTCGGACCCCGGTGTGCCGCCGGTGGAACAGGTCATCAACCTGCGATTGCCGGAGCTGCGTCTGCGGCCGTTGGGCGGAGTGACCAACGGCTCCCCAATCGTGCTCAACAGCTACTTCGATCTCGAGTTCGCGACCGATACACCTTCCCTGCTGGATACGCCAATGCACCCGGACGTGACCTTCGGACGTGGCGCCTACCACCTGCGGGAAACGCTCGTCTGGTTCGTCAAACGTCCCGGAGGACAGACGAACGTTCTCCTGGCGAATCTCGATGCCGGCCTGCTCCGTCCGTTCCCCACGACCTTGCGTGAACCGGGTATTCACGAAATCTGGCTAGGTTACCGGGACCGTCCCGGCATCCGCACCGAGTCCGTGAGGGTCCACGTGGTAAGCCCGGCGGGCGGGCAGTTTGACGAACCGCCTGCTCTGGCCCGCGGACCCGTAACCGATGAAGGAACGCCGGTGCCGCCGGAGAATCAATACGCTGCCCTCCATATTGTCTCACCGACCGTGGGCGGCTTCGCCGACAACGCGCCTCTGCGTGTCACCACCCGGCTCTATGGTGCCGACGGTAAGGCCAAGCGCCTGGGCAAACGCGTGATCAGCCGTTTCCGCCAGTCCAATCGCCCCGACTTGACGAGTTTCACCACTAATTACGTTATCGGTGGGGTCTTCGTGTCTCTGGAAAGCTCCAGCCGATACGCCCAAATCAACACGGCAAACACGCTGAACCGGCTGCATCCGGCCGATGCCAACGGCTACGTGACCTTCGAGATCACGGTGCCCCGGCCAAGCACAACCTCGCAGTACTGGTCTCCGGTGCGATTCAAGGTTGAACCGGGCTTCGTGACCGTCGCCGCCTCCCAGGTCCAAGAAGGCGCTTACGAAGATTTGCCAGTGGAGTTTCTCGATCATCTCGATGGCGTTCTGGTCAGCGCCACGCGGATTCCACTGGGCGTGTCCGAGTACATGAACCCGGCGGACAACGCCTACAAAGTTCAACTGCTCGATCTGCCCGCTCACAGCGTCACGCCCGAGCCTGCGGTCATTCCGGTGGCGTCTCCGCGCGTGCGCGAGGCGGTGGCTGCCGGAAAGTTGCCGGCGGGTTCCGACCATGCTGTTTTCACATTGCGCGGGAACGAAGAATTCGCCGCTGCACTGGCTGTTGCCGAGCCCGAGGTTTTTGTTCTGGATCAATCCGCCTTTGATTTGGAGCCGGGCGTTGTCGAGGTTGCAACCGAGCGGGTGGCCGCCAACGCGCTGAGGGTCAGCGTAGCAACCGATCTCGATTACTATGAACAAGACCCGTTCGACTCGCGATATGGGGATCGGATCGTACTGGTCAGGTTCCCCGACGGCACGAGGTGGATGAGCCGGATCTCCCTCGTCGGTTGCCGCATCCAAGCCCATGAATCGCTGCTGGACCGCAACGTGCCGCTCAACGCGGCCTATGGGTACGTGGATTACAATACCGCCGGCCAGTTGGAGGCCTTCCGGGACGAGGAGGGGGCGGCCCTGTACGAAATCGTCAATCGCCCATTTTACGGGCCCGCTACCGGTGTGGACCTCGAACTCGTGCCGTCGCTGCACGCGGTCTGGGATGCCAATCGGAACGGCACGGAAGACCCGGGCGAGGATATAGACGGGGACGGCCAATTCACGGAAAACGACGTCGTCCTGCCCGTGGTATTCCGCGGGGCACGGCCGGAGAACCCGTTGGTCGGGTTCCGACGGGATGTGGATCCCCGCACCGGAGCCTACCGGGTGCGTCAACTGGTCAAACGGATGGCACCCTCCTCCAGGCCACAGTTTCACGTTTTTGCCGACCCCACCGATCACCGGCGTCTCAACCGGCAAACCGCGACCTTGGGTGAAAAGTTCGATCCCGATGGGATTCCGGACTTCGTCAGCCCGAGGGCCGACGCCGAAATGCTCCTGGCCCGCGTGGGCCCCAACCTCTGCGATGTCCGATTCTTTTCGGTGTACAACTTCATGGCCGAGGTCCGGCAGGACCTGCCGGACCCGGGGTACGAACTGAACCGTCTGCTGCAACAACCGAATCCGCTCGACGCCGTATATGGCGCGTATTCGGCTGCGCCTGGCAACCTCCTCCTGGGCTCGCAGGCGTTGAATACCTGGGCCGCCCGGCCGGTGCAGGTCTATGTGGATCATGACGCAAGACCGACGGACTTCCACCCGGAGGCACCATTCTTGAGCGGCTTCTACCCCTTCCAATTCTATGCGGGCGTGCTCGACCAGCCATGGCAGCGCCGCGTGATCAACATCAACAGCGCAGGTATTTCCTCCCCAATTCCCCTGTTCAACGATGATCGCCTGCGGCCGTACGAATCCCGGTACCTCGGAGGCCCACCGACCGGCGCACAGCGCGCCTTTTTCGGCGCGGACCTGGACGGCGTGCTGTACGATCCGAGTTATTTGACCCCGTGGGACGAGTCCCCGAACAGCGCCGCGCTCCGAAGCATTCCCGTGGTCGGTGCCACTCTGGGCGATACAATATTGACTCCTGCTAACCTGTTACAACGTATCGGCGGCACTTCGGGGGGCTTCGTGGATCTGACCCGGTGGCATCCGGGCCGGCTGGCGGCCGAAGCCAAGACTCCCGGCGCCGACGTGCCAGGGTTGCATGCCGGCTTTTTGCTCTTTGGCCGGCCCGAGCAACTGATAGATCCCCGCAATTCCCTGGTGGAAGACGACATTCGCGATGTCCTCCTCAAGCGGTCCGAAAACGGCACTTTAATACGGGAGAACCGGTTTTTCGGCGCTCCCGCGCCGCGCTTCGTCCATGGCTTCGCCAAAAACGAGGATCGGAAAGACTCCATCCGCACGGCCGCACAGGCCAACCTGCGCTTCGCCGTCGTCACCGACCCGCCCAACGTGGTGCCCGACGACCCCGCGAACTGGAAAGTCCGGTCCCACATCCTCGTCCGCGAACAGCTGGCGCCTGACAACAGCCCGGATCTCATCGTGACCAGCCAGAGTGATGGGAACGAGCAGATCATCAAGCTGGCGGCCGACCAGGCCGTCAATTGGGCGGTCGATCTGACCGCGTCCGTCCTGCTGCCCGCGCTCACCGGAGGCGGCATGATGGCGCCTTGTGGGGCGATCAAACTCAAGGAGAAGGTCCTCGGCTCGCTCTGGAACTTTTCGATGAGCGTGGTCGACCAGGAGATTCTTCAACCCTATTTTGAAAAGAACCACCGCGATGCCATCCTTTTCGTCCATCGCAACCTGACAACCGCAGTCACGACAACTTCCCGTACCAACGTACCGATTCCTGGGGTCAATTCGCGGCAGGCTTGGACGCTGCTTGATGATCAATTGATCCGCCCTGTCGTGTTGAAGGGACTAACGAATGCACTCCAAGGATTGTCGAGCAACGTGCTCCACCGACTGGGTGTCACCAATCGCGCGCTCCACTTTGACATTCCGCAGAATCTCCGCCTGCCGAATGCCGGTCAGATCTTTCGTCTGCAGCAACTCCTCCGCACCAACGTTCCCAACCTCACGAACAGCTCCTTCAGCATCTGCGACGTGTTCAATCAGCCGTTTGACCTTTTGAAAAACGAGATCAAAGCCTCGTATTCAGCGGAGACGTTCGGCGGTCTGGGCAGCGCCGAAGCCTTGGGGCTGAAGGTTCTTTCGGTCGCCATCCCCGAGGAGGCCCAGATCTCACCGGGTGTTTTCAGTCTGACCTACTCCGCCACTCGGAAAATCGATGTCCAACCCAAAGAACCGGACGAGGTGTCCCTGGCGTCCCTGCCTTGGCAAAAGGTCTTCACGAACTATCCCTACGCCGATGTGATGCCCGACGAAGAGTTCCTGCGCACCCTGCTCGGAAGACGGTTCGACACCGACCCGGAGGTTGCCCAGGCGGCCACGCAGATCTGGCGCGCCGTCCAGCGCAAAACCGTGCGGCGCGACGTCCGCGACTTTCGGTATCAGAGCTACAAGATTCGAGCCTGGCAGTTGCCGGGCATCGCCGCCGACATCGCGCCGTTCCAACAAACCGGCACGGGCCAAACGGTCGGAGACTTCGCCCTCACGCCGAACGTTTCCGTTATCCCGGTATCCGTGGCCGCGGGCGTCATGGTGAGCCGCGCCAACGAAAACGCCACCGCCCGCGCCCTGGTCACCACGCCAGGTTACGAAATGATCCTCCAGCACGGCACCCTGATGAAGCCACGCACCCAGCCATGATCCGGTGCCACGGGCTGGCTTCCGGAGTGACGTCGCGACCGATCCATGCGTCGTGCCGGAATTTGGCCTTCCTTGATCCAAGGTCTTCGCGACAGCCCCCTACGGGCCTGCCCACAGCGACTCAAATCAAACTCCCCACGGCTTGCTAGCGACTTGAAGTCCCATGGAGTGTGCGCACCATGGGGCCGGAATGGTCAACATCGTGAATGCCTCAACCGACCTGAAAAGCTCCCCGCCCATGCGAGGGATTTCCACCACGCGCCGGTCGGACCGGTTTCGTTCCGCTTGCCGGATCCTGATCCTCGCAGCCGCCCTCTGCACCGGTCGAGACCTGGCCGCAGGCGGGGAACCGAGATTCTGGGAGTGGGCCGACCGTCCGCCCATGGGTTGGAACAGTTGGGATTGTTTCGGCACCGCGGTCACCGAGGCGCAGACACGCGCCCAGGCCGACGTCATGGCCGCGCTGTTAAAGCCTTACGGATGGGAGTACATCGTGGTGGACATCCAGTGGTACGAACCGCACGCCCGCGGCCACGGTTATCGCCCCAACGCCGAGCTCACCATGGATGAGTGGGGCCGGCTCTGGCCCGCCACCAACCGGTTCCCTTCGTCTGCCAACGGCGCAGGATTCAAACCGCTGGCCGATTATGTGCACAGTCTGGGCCTCAAGTTCGGGGTCCACCTGATGCGTGGCATCCCGCGCCAGGCCGTGCACCGCAACACACCCGTCAAGGGCACCTCATGGCGGGCCCGTGACATCGCCGATACCAACAGCATCTGCCCGTGGAACCCGGACATGTACGGCGTGAACCCGCGCCATCCCGGCGCGCAGGCATGGTACGACTCGGTCTTTCAACTGCTGGCCGGTTGGGGCGTGGACTATGTGAAGGTGGACGACATCAGCCGGCCCTACCACGATCACGAAGGGGAGATCGAACTCATCCGGCGCGCCATTGACCGGTGCGGCCGGCCGATGGTTTTGAGTCTTTCGCCCGGAGAAACGGCGTTGACCGCGGGTGATCATGTGGTGCGGCACGCCAACCTGTGGCGGATCAGCGACGACTTTTGGGACAACTGGCCCGCCCTCTGGCAACAGTTCGAACGCCTGCATCAATGGACGCCCTTCCGCGGCCCGGGTCACTGGCCGGACGCCGACATGCTGCCGCTGGGCGTGCTGGAATTCGGCACCCGCAACACGCGGTTCACACCAGACGAACAGATCACCCTCATGACCCTCTGGGCCATCGCCCGGTCCCCCCTCATGTTCGGCGGCGACCTGACGAAACTCGACGCCTGGACGGCCTCACTGCTGACCAATCGAGAGGTGCTGGCGGTCAATCAGGCCAGCCTGAACAACCGCCAGCTCTTCCGCGAGGGCGACCGGATCGCCTGGGTGGCCGATGTTCCCGGCTCTCCTGATCGGTACCTCGCCCTCTTCCACGCGCCCCCTCCGGCAGAGATCCTACCGGAGGCCGCTGTGTGGAGCAGTCCCGTGGTGAACCGGCGCACGCCGGGCCAAGGTGTGGAGGTGGACGTCCCTCTGGAAGGCGCCCGCGAACTTTACCTGGTCGTGACCGACGCAGGCGACGACATCTTCGGCGATCATGCCAACTGGGTGGAACCGCGCCTGGTCACCGACGGGGACGAAATCCCGCTGGCCAGACTCTCGTGGCGATCTGCCACGACTGGTTGGGGGCGGGTGGCATGGGGCCGGGACGCTGGTGGTGGGCCCATGCGCGTGGCCGGGCGGACTCTCACCAACGGGATCGGCACGCACGCCTTCTCCCTCATCGCCTATGATCTACCCGCCGGAGTGAAACGGTTCCGCGCCTTTGCAGCCCTCGACGACGAGGGAGTGCGGCTGGAGCGGGGCGCCACGGTCCGGTTTCTGATCTTCACCAATGATCCCCTCGCCCTGCCTCCACCGCGCACCGTGTCGGTGGATCTCTCCGACCTCGGCTTCCACGGTCCGGTCCGCGTGCGCGACCTCTGGGCCGGGAAAGACCTGGGCTGGTTCCAAGGCCGTTTTTCGCAGGAGCTGCGGCCCCATGCCGCGGCGTTGTTCCGGCTTTCGCCGGCGGGCACAACCGGCGTTGCTCCCCTTCGACCCGGTGCCTCGCTCCTGCGGCCCGAAGCCCTGCGTCCCGGGACCCGCCGGGCCGGAGACACCTCCCCGATGGTGCTCGGCCAACGGCTCGACCGCGGACTGGTGGCGTTCGTCCTCACCAACGGACATGCTTTCGCCAGCTGGCGCCTGCTTCTGAAGGACCCGCCTGCGGTCCGGTTCGTTCTGGAACGCAGCGCGGACGGCCGCACCGGCTGGACCGCCGTTCACCCGGATTCCCTGACCAACCGCTGCAACTGGACCGACACGCAGGCCGCCGGCCGGCGGTGGTTCTATCGCGTGCGAGCCTTGGGGCCGGACGGGCGTTCGACGGTCTCGGCGCCGGTGCAGGCCGAGCCTGTCGAAGGGCCCACCGCGTTCCGGCGAATCCGGCTGCAGGGGCCCTATCGTTTCGACAAGGTGGGAATCGCGGATCTGGACGGCGACGGCGCACTGGACTTCGTCATCAAGCAACCGCATCAGGTCAGTGATCCGGGCGTCTGGCGTCCCAGTCAGGACACGTTCAAGCTCGAGGCCTACCGCAGTGACGGCACCTTCCTCTGGCGGCGCGATCTCGGCTGGAACATCGAACAAGGCGTGTGGTGGTCGCCCATGATCGTTTATGACCTCGACGGTGACGGCCGGGCCGAGGTGGCGGTGAAGACCGCGCCCACCGACGTGGATTACCGTGACGCCACCGGCCGGGTCACCCGCGGCCCGGAATGGTGCTCCGTCCTCGACGGCCGCACCGGACGGGAGATCGCCCGCGTGGACTGGCCCGCCCGGGGCAACGTGGCCGACTGGGGCGACACCAACAACAACCGCGCCTCCCGACACCTGATGGGGGTCGCGTATCTGGACGGACGCCGGCCGAGCCTCCTTGTCATGCGCGGCACCTACACCAAAATGGTGGTCCACGCCTACAATCTCGAAAACGGCCGGCTCGTACCGGTCTGGCAGTGGTGCGGCGACGACGAAACCCCGCCGGTCCGCGGCCAGGGCATGCACGGCGTGCACACCGTGGACTTGGACGGCGACGGTTGTGACGAGGTCGTGCTGGGCGCGGCGGTCCTCCGGTCCACCGGCCGGATCCTCTGGAACCTGGGCATGGGACATCCAGACGCGGTGTACGTGTCCGACATCCTGCCCCACCGGCACGGTCTGGAGATCATCTACGGGTTTGAAACGCGGCAGCCCCGCAACGGCATCTGTCTGGTGGATGGGCAGACCGGCCGGATCCTGTGGGGTTGCGACCATCCCACCGACCATGTCCACAGCCAGGCCATGTTCGGCGATTTCGATCCCGACCATCCGGGGCCCGAGTTCTACGCGGGCGAAAAGTTCAAGCCCGACCGCTGGACCTACAGCGCCCGCGACGGCCGGTTGTTGCGACAGGAAGATCTGGGCAGCCTCTCCCCGTACGCCATCTGGTGGGCCGATGGCTGGATCCGTTGGGTGGCCGTGCGCGGTCGAATCGGCCCTTATCATCAGCCGCCGCAAGACGCCTACGAGGGGCGTGTGGTGGCCGTGGGGGACATCCTCGGCGACTGGCGCGAGGAACTCGTGACCTGTGTGCCGGGCGAGCTGCGGATTTACACCACCACCCTGCCCTCCGGGATGCGCCGGACCTGCTGGCTGGAAGACCGCGCCTATCGGACCGGCCTGGCACACGCCGCCATGGGCTACCTCTACCCGCCGCAACCGGTCGGGAAATGGGTCCCGGCGCCACGCCGATGATCAGGGTGTCCGGGGCTGCCAGCGCGGCCGTTCGTTGCGGCTGAACCATGCCCGCAGCAGCCGCTGGCGGTCCGTGGGCCCGGCTGCAGGACCGGTCTCGGACCGATCCTCACCATGCTCAACACTCCAACCGTGCCATTCCCGAAAAGCGTGATAGCTCCAATCCCAATCCCACGATTCGAACAGCTCGATCAGATCCCGCAGGTATCGGTGGGCACTCCCCTCGGGCGCCCACCGGATGGCACTGAACTCACCCGCGTAGATGTGCATGTCGTACCGCTCCTGGAACCGCCGCACCGGTTCTAACGCCTCTTCCAGCCGGTCCTTGTCCCACCACCGGCCCTGGATCGTCCCCGGATACCGCAGGGGCGGATCCTCGCCGTAGACCCCTTGATGGGTGAACGCGTGCGGTTGGTACATGTGCACGCTGTACACCACGCGATCCAACCGCAGCGGCACCCAGTCCACGAATCCTTCCGGCCCGCCCCAGGCAGCCGGCTCCACGATCAACGTCCGGTCCGGATCCACGCCCCGGATCGCCCGTCCCACCCGCTCGGCCAGCGTCGGCCAATCGTCACAACCCTCGGCCACGTACTCTTCCACCGGTTCATTCACCAGATCGAACCCCCAGATGGTACGGACGCCCCGATAACGCCGGGCCAGCTTCGCCCAAACTTCGACCAGCTTCGCCTGCGCACCCGGGTCGGTAAACAACCGATCGTTGGCCGCCACGTAGCCTCCGGAAATGGCCCGCCCGCCCGGCGGCGAATGAAGGTCCACCACCACGTACAGGCCGTACCGTTCGCACCAGGGCAGCGCGGCGTCCAACTTGCGCAGCTCCCCCTCCAGCCAGGTGTCGTAATGTTCCAGCGGCGGCCGGTCACCGGGTTCGCGCCGCCAGACCAGCTGCCACCGGACCAGGTTGGCGCCCCATTCCTGCCCCAACACCCGCAATCCCTCGGGAGCGATCTCCGGACTGACCATGGCCCCGCGCAACCGGGACAGTTCGTGCCCTCGAAACGCTCGGGCGGGCCGTTCCGCCGGCGGATCCCGTCTCGGAGCCGCCGCCGCCAGGCGGATGTCATCGAACCAGACCCGGCCGGTCACTTCCTCCAAACCCAGCACCAGCCGCACCGCGGTAGCGTCCGAGGGAATCCGTGTGGTGAAGGCGGCCCGTTGCCAGGGATACGTACCCACCGGCAGCTCGGCCTGAGGCCACAGACGCCCCCGCGGCGTCTCGACCGCCAGCATGAACTTGATCCCGTTCCACGGACGCGGTTTTGCCCCAACGTCCCGGGCCCGCACCCGGGCCACCGCGCGGATTAGACAGCCCCGCACAGCCGCCACCGGCAGATCGCGCGTCACCACGGTCGAACCCGGTCCATCGCTCGTCTCCCGCCGGATCTCCAGGCAACGGCCCCCAGCCGGGTCCGGCACCAGCCGGACGGTGCCCTGCCATGACTCTCCCCCGTCCGCGCCATCGAAATCTGTGGCAAACCAGAACGCACCCGTGTCAGGCGACGCGGTCCCCGGCCCCGTCGCACCGGACGTTCCAGCCCACCCGGCGGCAACAAGAATCCATGCGAGGACTCCCAACACCCCGCCGGACCGACCGCAGCGTGCCCGGCACCGGGAGGCTCTCCCCGGCCGGGACAACCCGCGTTTCCGTTTCATGGCTGCTCCTTTCGAAACTCCGGCCTTTTCTTGACGCCTGAGTGACCGCCTTGCCGGGCCCTGGCTTGGTGTGCAGGACCGTGACCGCCGCAGCTTCGTTTGGTCGGTCAACGGCTTGCAAGCCCCGAGTGGCCCGCCCTTGCAGTTGCAGTTTGCCCGCGGGAACTCCAATTTGAAGCCAGGTAATGCGGTCCAGAATGCGGGTGTGGCGCACGAACAACCAATCACGTTTCCGTTCAGTGGCCCCACCGACGAACGGCGACTCCCGACCCGAACCGGCGTTCCGGTTTAGGGCCGGTGCAGCGCGCCCGGCGTCGGGAGATTCACCCAACCGAATCCGTCATGAGTGAAGCCTGGCAAAACCTGAAGGGGGCAGCCATCGCAGCCACGCTGCGCATGACCCGTTTGTTTGGCGGACTGCCGCCTGAAGACCTTGATTCGGTCGCCGCCATCACCACCGTGGTGCCCTTGGAAAAGGGCCAGTATCTCTTTCACCAGGGCGATCCCCCACGGGGGTTTTACGTCGTCCAGCGCGGCGCCGTGTGTGTGCACAGGGTCACCCCGGCGGGGAAGGAACAGATCATCTGTGTCTTCCGGCCCGGCGAGACGTTCGCCGAGGCGGCCCTCGTTTCACCGGGGGGGTATCCGGCTGACGCACGCGCCGTGGAACCCTCCCAGGTGCTGCGTGTGGACAAGGACGGGTTCCTGGCATTGCTGGCGCGGCGGCCTGAACTCGGCCTGCGCATGCTCGCCTCCATGAGTTTGCACCTGCGGGCCCTGGTCGGTCAGATCGAGGATCTGTCCCTGAAAGACGTGGAGACCCGGCTGGCCAACTGGCTGTTGAAACGGTGCCCGACCGACCGCGATGAACCCGTCACGATCCAGCTCGACGTGAGCAAGCGCGTGCTCGCCGCGGAGATCGGCACCGTGAGCGAGACGCTCTCGCGCACCCTGGGGCGGTTTCGCGAGCAGGGCCTGGCCCTTGCCCAGGGACGAACCATCACCATACCTTCCCCCGCCCGACTCCAGAACCTGTTGCGCAGTCGGTTGGGCGAACCGGTCGAAGCGGATCCGGCCCGCCCCACACCCTCCACCCAGGGACGGAAAACCTGTTGAAGGGGCCGGAAGATCGGTCCGGACCGCTCAGGCACCCGCCGGCCTCCACCGCCGCAGCCGCAACGCGTTTCCCAGCACGACCAGGTCGGAAAGTCCCATGGCCAGCGCGCACAACACGGGACTCAAGAACCCGAGCGCCGCCAACGGCACCGCCGCGGCGTTGTAAAAAAAGGCCCAAAACAGATTCTGATGAATCGTGCGGAGGCTGGCCCGCGCCAATCCCAACGCCTCGGGCACCGCCTCCAGATCCGCCCGCAACAGCACCAGATCGGCCGACTCCCGCGCAATGTCCGTGGCCCGGGCCACCGCAATTCCCAAGTCGGCCTGCTCCAACGCCGGCGCGTCGTTGATCCCGTCGCCGACAAAGGCCACCCGCTCCCCACGCTCCTGGAGAGCACGGATGCGCGCCGCTTTCTCCTCCGGCCGCACCTCTGCCAGCAGCCCGCCTTCGTCCAAACCCAGTTGCCCGGCAATGACCCGCGCCACCTCCGCACGGTCGCCCGTCACCATCCCCACCCGCAGGCCCATCCGGTGGAGTCGCTCGACCATCTCCGCCGCGCCGCGCTTGAGCGGGTCGCGCAGGCCGAACAAGGCGAGCAACCGCGGGCCGGCCGCCCATCCGATCACCGTCATGCCCGCCCGGGCCCAGCTCTCGGCCAGGGCGGTTCCCCGCCCCACGTCCACGCCCGAGGCAGCCAACCACGTCAACGAACCCAGCCGAAAGACCTGGCCGTCACTCCTCGCGCCTCCATCCACACCACGAGCCTCCACTCCGCAGCCGCGCAGCTCCCGCCAATCGGCCAGGTCCGTTCCGCCCGGCGCTGCCGGATCCGTACCCAACTTGTGCCGACAAAACTCCGCCACGGCACGGCTGGCCGGATGCAAGGAGCACGCCGCCACCCGGCCTGCCCCACGCCACACCTCCACGGCGGGCACATCCCAGGCCTCCGCCGCCAGCACCGCCGGCCGTCCTTCCGTCAACGTCCCCGTCTTGTCGAACAACACGGTGGTGATGCGCCCCGCCTTCTCCAGAGCCACACCGTCGCGAATCAGGATCCCCCGCCTCGCCGCCACGTTGGCCGCGGCCATGATGGCCGCAGGCGTGGCCAGTCCCATCGCACAGGGACAGGCCACAATCAGCACCGCCGCCGCCACGATGATCCCTGCCGCGGTCCCCTCGGGCGGGGCAACCGGCCAGAGCCACACCGCCAACCGCTCGTGCACCGCAAGTGCCGATTCCGGCCAGACGCCCCACCACAACCCCGCACCCAAGGCCACCATGATCACCACCGGCACGAACACACTGCTGACCCGGTCGCCCAACCGCTGGATCTCGGCGCGACTTTGCTGCGCGCGCTGCACCGCGCGGATGATCTGGGCCAACACCGTGGCGCTTCCCGTGGCCGTGACCCGCACCACCATCCGCCCGTCCAACAAGATCGTCCCCGCAAAGACCTTCGACCCCGGCTGCTTGCCCACCGGTTCGGACTCGCCCGTCAGCATGGACTCGTCCACCGCCGACCCCCCCTCCACCACCTCGCCGTCCACCGGCACCCGTTCCCCCGGCCGCAGCACCACGAGGTCCCCGCTCCGCAACACACTCACCGGGACGATCTCCTCGGAAACCGGACCCCCCTGCGCGCCCCGAACCAGCCGCCGCGCCTCCGGCGGCCGCAGTTCCATCAAGGCTCGCAACGCAGCCGAGGCCCGCGCGCTGACCCGGGCCTCCAGCCAGTGCCCGAGGCTGATCAGCGTGATGATCGCCGCCGATTCCATGAAATACACGTGCCCGCCCCGGCCGCTGCCCAAGACCCACAGGCTGTACGCATAGGCCGTGGTGGACCCCAGGGCGACCAGCGTGTCCATGTTGGCCTGCCTCACCCGCAACTGACGCCATGCCCCGCGATAAAAGGGTGCACCTCCGAACACCTGCACCACCGTGGCCAACCCAAACGCCACCCATTGGAACCACCGTTCCATCCCCCACCCCAACACCCACTCACCCAAAACCAGCGGAAGCGTGGCCAAAACCCCCACCCACAAATTCCACTGCCAGCGACGTCCTTCCCCACCGGCCGATCCCGCACCCGGAGCCGACAACGGCCGCGCCCGATACCCGGCCCCCTCCAAACGCCGCACCAGCTCGGCAGGATTCCCCGGAGCGGTCCATTCCACCGTCGCCCGGCCGGATGGCAGGTCCACCGTCACCGACCGCACGCCGGAGACCGACTGCAACGCCTCGGTCACCTTCCGCACGCAGCCCTGGCAATTCATCCCCTCCACCTGCAGAACCGTCACGGAGCCGTTGTCCGTCCCGGCCGCAGCAGCCCATCCACGTTCATCGCGTTCCTGTCCCACGCCCATGACGCCCCCACGTTAGCCGCAACAGGAACGGCCGTCCACGACCCGGCACCACGCCCTCCCGCGAGACGGTCACGCAGCAAGGGGCTGGCCCGAGACGACCGGGCCTGCAGGTCGAAAAACCCATCAAGGAGGGAAGATCCGCAGAAAAAAGAAAAGTGGTGCCCGCGACAGGATTCGAACCTGTACGGTGTTACCCACTAGAACCTGAATCTAGCGCGTCTGCCAATTCCGCCACGCGGGCACGCCGAATGACAACCAATATGTACCCCGGCCGTCCGATCTTGGCAAGAGGTCAACCACTCACATGGGGACCCGCGCGTCCGCAGACCGGCACCCGGGTTCCCAACATGCCCGACCGCCGGGTCCCGCTGCGCGCGGCCCCGGGCATTGCCCTGCACGGCGTCGCGTGTATAGCCTGAAGGCCGTTTATGACGAAGCCAACAGCCGAGGTGCACAACCCGAACGAGGCACCGCCCAACGATTTCATCCGCGAAATCGTCCGCCAGCACGTGGCCGAGGGACGATACCAGCGGATCCACACCCGTTTCCCCCCCGAGCCCAACGGCTACCTCCACATCGGTCACGCCAAGAGCATCTGCCTCAACTTCGGCATCGCCCGGGAATTCGGCGGCGTGTGCAACCTCCGCATGGACGACACCAACCCGACCAAGGAGGACGTCGAATACGTCCGGGCCATCTGCGAGGACGTGCGCTGGCTGATCCGCGGCTGGGCCGATCACTGCCTCGGCCTCAAACCCCGCGGCCAGACACCCCAGACCGTGTCCGTCAACGGCGTCACCGATTATCACCTGGCGCCCGTCGTCGGCCGACCCGACGATGACACCCTCGAGCCGTTCTTCGCCTCCGACTATTTCGAACAGCTCTACCAGTTCGCCCTCCAGCTCATCCGCAAGGGCAAGGCCTACGTCTGCGATCTTTCCCCCGAGGAAACCGACCGCTACCGCGGCGCACCCGACCGGCCGGGCAGGGAAAGCCCCTGGCGCAACCGCAGCATCGAGGAAAACCTCGACCTTTTCCAACGGATGCGCGCCGGCGAGTTTCCCGACGGCGCCCGCACCCTGCGCGCCAAGATTGACATGGCCTCCCCCAACGTCTGGATGCGCGACCCCGTCCTGTACCGGATCCGACATGCCGAACATCACCACACCGGCCGCAGTTGGTGCATCTATCCCACCTACGATTTCGCCCACTGCCTCAGCGACTACATCGAGGGCGTCACGCACAGCATCTGCACCCTGGAATTCGAGGTGCACCGCCCGCTCTACGACTGGATCCTCGAAAACCTCGACCTGCCCCGGCCCAGACCACGACAGTACGAGTTTGCGCGCCTGAACCTCTCCTACACCGTGCTCAGCAAACGCAAGCTCCTGCAACTGGTGCGCGAAGGCCACGTGCGCGGTTGGGACGACCCCCGCCTGCCCACCATCCGCGGCCTGCGCCGCCGGGGCGTCACCCCCGAGGCCCTGCGCAACTTCGCCTACCGCATCGGCATCACCAAATACGACGGGCTGACCGACGTGGCGGTCCTCGAACACGCCATCCGCGACGATCTCAACCGGCGCGCCCTCCGCCGCCTGGCCGTACTGAGGCCCCTCCGAGTCGTGATCACCAACTACCCGGAGGATCAGGTCGAGGAACTCCCGGCCGTGAACAACCCCGAGGACCCCGGCGCCGGCACCCGCCCGGTCCCGTTCTGCCGCGAGCTCTACATCGAGCAGGACGACTTCATGGAGAACCCACCCCCGCAATTCTACCGGCTCCGGCCCGGCGGCGAGGTCCGGCTCAAATACGCCTACATCATCCGCTGCGACGAGGTCATCAAGGACGAACACGGCGAGCCGATCGAACTGCGCTGCACCGCCGACCTGGAAAGCAAGACCGGCGGCCGCAACGCCCAGCGCAAGGTCAAGAGCACCATCCACTGGGTCAGCGCCCGACACGCCGTGCCCGCCGAATGCCGCCTCTACGACCGGCTGTTCACCGTGCCCGAACCCGACCTGCACGAGGACTGGAAGTCGGTCCTCAACCCCGCTTCACTCGAGATCGTTCAGGCACGGTGCGAGCCCGCCCTCGCCGAGGCCCGGCCCGAGGCACACTACCAGTTCGAGCGCCTCGGCTATTTCGTGCTCGATCCCGACAGCGCTTCTGGTCGGCCGGTCTTCAACCGCACCATCACCCTCAAGGACGCCTGGGCCAAAGAACGCCAAAAAATGGGGCGTTGACCCGGCCCGAACCCCGGCCCCCGGTCTTCGAACCCGGGGAAAACCGGTCGCCCCAGCAGACCCTCGGAACCTTGCAAGCCGGGCCCGGGCCGGCCCGGTCTTCTCCGCCTCAGCCGCCGCCCCGGCGCCGGACTCCAAATCGTTCCAGCTCCCGCTCCACCCGTTCCAGCGGCAACCCCACCACGTTGGTCAGCGAACCCGACAATTCCTCCACGATCCATTCGCCACGTTCCTGGATCGCGTACGCTCCGGCCTTGTCCAGCGGATTGACCACCCGCAGATACCGCCGGATCTGATCGTCGTCCAACCGCCGGAAGCGCACCTCCGTGCTCACGGCAAAGAGCGATTCGCGATGGGCCCGCAGGTGCAACAGGCTGATCCCGGTCACCACCTGATGCGTCCGGCCGGACAACCGCCGCAGCATCGCAGCGGCCTCCTCCAGGTCGGCCGGCTTGGCCAGGATCTCCCGATCCAGAAACACCAGTGTGTCCGCGCCCAGCACCACCGCGTCCGGATGATGCTTCGCCACGGCCCGCGCCTTCCGGTGCGCGTTCAGTTGGCACAATTCCACCGGCGTCAGCTGGTCCCACTCCAGTTCGGGCACCTCGGCCGGCACGACGCCGAACTCGTATCCGGCATGCCGCAACAGCTCGGCCCGGCGCGGAGACGCCGAGGCCAGGATCAACACCGGCTGATCATCCATCTGCCCCTCTTTCTTGCGTCGCCGGGCCCCAACGGCCCGTCATTCCACCAGGTCGCTCCGGTAATTCACCCGGGCCTCCAACTGCTGCAGGATCGGCCGGGCCCGGGCCAGTGCGCCCTGCGGGGTTTGTCCCATCCGACGTTCCAGTGAGATCCGCACCACCGCAACCGGTTCTCCGTTGCGGTCCCGCACGGGCGCCACCACCACGGCAGCGTCCTTCTGCGGCACGTAGTACGGCCGCCCCTCATGCAGCACCTTCGCCTCGGTGGACCCGCCCGATGCACCCCACAAACCCCGGTCGCGCGCGCCCACCACCACCAGATTCGTCTGGCCGGACGGAATCGCGTAGATCTTCAGATCCAACAGCCGCGGATAACGTCGCAACAGTTCCTCCACCAGCTTCTGCGCCGGCGGTTCCAGCGGCGTGTAGGTCACCCGCGCATCCGCGAAATACGACACGGAATCCGATTTGGTCCAGAACCCGATCCGCCCGCGAACGAACGACGGGTCGGCAAGCGGCGGAATCAGTTCCCTGCCGTTGAGCAGGCAACGGATCTGGTTCCCCCGACACTCCACCGTCAGCTCGTGCCACACACCGGACGGGATCTCCACCTCCGGCCCGAGCAACGGTCCCCGCTGCCCGTCCACCACCTTGTAAAACCGGAACGTGTTGCCCAACGAACTGGCACGCACCACGTAAAAGTTTCGTTCGTCCTGGAGCCGGAACACCACACCGGCCATTCGTTCCCGACGACCCCGCACGGTCTTGAACCGCGTCGTGAAGGTGAAATCTCCGAACACCAGCGGCTCGTACACCAGAATCGGGAACCGTTCGTCCGTGTCGTCCTCCGACAACTGCGCCAGCACCGTCCGCCGGCTCACCACGGGCGCCTTCTGCGAAAGCGGCGGCAGTTCCGAGGGTGCCTCGTCCCAGATCACCCGCCACTGCCCGGGAGTGCCGACCCCGGCCAACAGGCTCCTGAACCCCTCCGGGACGCGATCCACCTGCCCGGGCCCGAAATCAAAGACCAGCTCAGCCGCTAGCAGCCTTTCCAAGCCCAGGCACAAAACCGTCACGATGACCATCCACCGCCGATGCATGCGCAGCTCCAGCGTGGCAGAAAGCCCCGCCCGTCTCAAGCCGGCCGGTCTCCTCCAGCACCACGCGCGCCACCGCGGCCGGGTCCCCGGCCCCGCCAGTTTCCCCTTTGCCCCGCAGCAGCCCGTCCTAGAATGTCGGCATGAACCTGAGTGTGCTCGGCCAGTTTCCCACCCGGCGGATGCGGCGGCTCCGCGGCAGTCCCATCCTCCGCCGCATGGTGGCGGAAACCGTTTTGTTGCCGCACCACCTGATCTGGCCACTGTTCGTCCGGCCCGGACGCAAGGAACGTCGCCCCGTGGCGTCCATGCCCGGCGTGTTTCAGCTTTCGGTGGACGAGGCCGTGCGAGAAACGGCCCGCGCCGTGGAGACCGGCGTGCCGGCGGTGCTGTTGTTCGGCATCCCCGAAAAAAAGGACGAAAAAGCCAGCGGCGCCTGGTCACGCACCGGCGTGGTCCAGCAGGCCATCCGCGCCCTCAAACGCGAGTATCCGGACCTCTGGATCATCACCGACGTCTGCCTCTGCGAGTACATGTCCCACGGACACTGCGGCGTGGTCGAGCGCCGCCGAAACCGCGTGCGCGTCGCCAACGATCCCACGCTCGAACTGCTGGCCCGCACGGCCGTCAGCCACGCCGAAGCCGGCGCCGACATGGTGGCGCCCAGCGACATGATGGACGGCCGCGTGGCAACCATCCGCACCGCTCTCGACCGCGCCGGTTTCGAGGACCTGCCCATCCTCTCCTACGCAGCCAAGTACGCCTCCGCGTTCTACGGCCCGTTCCGCGAAGCCGCCGAATCAGCCCCGCAGTTCGGCGACCGTCGCAGCTACCAGATGGACCCCGCCAACGCGGATGAAGCCCTCCGCGAAGTCGCACTCGACATCGCCGAAGGCGCCGACCTGGTGATGGTGAAACCCGCCCTGGCCTACCTCGACATCCTCCATCGCGTCAAAACCACCTTCGGCCTCCCCACCGTCGCCTACGCCGTCAGCGCCGAGTACTCCATGATCAAGGCCGCAGCCGCACGCGGCTGGATTGACGAAAGGGCCGTCACTCTCGAAACCTTCCTGGCCATGCGCCGCGCCGGAGCTGATCTCATCATCACCTACGCCGCGCCCGAGGTCGCCCGCTGGCTCCGCGAGGGTTGACCCCGCAAAACCGCGGCTTGTCACCCCAACCCGGTCGCAAGGCCGGCTGCCGCCCGGCCCGCGGGCCGGAAAAACCGTGCTTCACATGCCCGGATCGACATCCCGGCACCAACAATCTCCCCACACCCCAAAGGGCACGCGCGCCCGTGCCTCATGAGAATCTGCACCCGCCCCTCCGCCGCGATGAGGAAGGGGCAGCCTGCCCGACCGTGCTGAAACCTGTGAGAGCTATCGCAGGCCGGTCCCGACCGCCCCGGGAGTGGAAGACTCGAACTGTGTCGGGAAAAACCGAACCGGGAAAAATGCAACGAAAAGCCTGCCCCAAAACCCTCACCGGATGGTCAGCAAACCCCAGGCAACCAAGCCCAAGATGACTGCCCCCACCGCGGCCACCACCCACCAGACCAGTTTGCCGCCCGTGTCTTCCTTCTTGGCAAAACCCGTCTTCCGAAGGTCCGCCGGCCGCGCCCCGCCCTCCAACTCGCTCAGACTCACCCCGCGCGGGATGGGCGACGTCTGGCCCATGGGCTTGGAACCCGGGCCCGCAGCCGGAGCCGGCTTGGTTCCGGCCGGGGCAGCGGCGCCACCGGCGGCAGCCGTCCCCGCAGACGCCGGTGCCGGAGCGGGACCGTCTGCCTCCAGGCGCATTTCCACCGCGCCCAACCGCAGCACCTGCCCGGGCTTCAACACCGCCTCGGTCACGGGCTCTCCGTCAATGAACGTACCGTTGGTGGATTGCAGGTCGCGCACGCGAATCTCCTGCCCCTGGATCAAAACCTCGCAATGATGGCTGGAGACCGACGGTTCGGCGATCTGAATGGTGTTGTCCTCCAGACGGCCGATGGTGATCCGTTCACCCTTCAGCTCGTAGGCCCGCCCGGCGAACCCCTCTGTGAGGACAACAAGTTTGGCCATATTTGCGTCAGCTTACCCGTGCGGGGGCGATTATTGCCGCAATGCCCTGCAAGTCAAACCCTATTCCCACCCGGCGCCATTCCGCGCACACCTCCAAACGCCCCGGCGCGGTGTCTCAGGACCGCGCTCCTTCCCCGGTCTCCGGCAAGGGTTCGACCCCCTGCTCCACACTCCGCGCCCACAGCCACAGCAGATCAGACAACCGGTTCAAGTAAACCAGGGACGCATCACTCACCCCTTGCGCCTCCGACCGCAGCGCACACACACGCCGCTCGGCACGACGACAAACCGTTCGCGCAAAATCCAGCGCCGCCGAAAGCGGGTTCTCCCCGGGCAACGCCCACCCGCGCGGCGCCTTCAACACCGCTTCCACGCGGCCCACCTCCTGCTCCAACCGCTCCACCTGCGCCAACCCCAGCAAGCTGAAGCCGTCCGACTCGAACCGCGGCCGATGCTCCGGAGCGGTGGCCAGCTCACCCATCAGAACAATCAGCTCCCGCTGGACACGCAGCACCGCGTCAGCCAACCAGGCGGGCGGGCGCTGTGCCCGCACCAGGCCCAACGCGGCGTTCAGTTCGTCCACCGTCCCATACGCCTCCACCCGCATGTCCTGCTTCGGCACGCGCCGGCCGTACATCAGGGAGGTCTGTCCATTGTCACCCTGCCTGGTCACGATGCTCATGGGTCCCTGCGCCAAAGTGGAAACTCCAGCCCCTCCTGTCAAAGAGTCCTTGCGGTCCGGCCTGAAGGTGGTTCCACGGTTCCAGCCCGGGCTCCGGCACCCGGCACATCCCCGGCCGGGGCATCATCCTTCCCGCGTCCCAAGGCCCCGCAGGCCGGCGCGGCCGTGGCAACAGATGCTGCTTTTCGGCCAAAAGCTGTGAAGCGCTGAATAGCAAAGGGCCGTAGCGTGTCGAACAAAAGAGGGCGGGAGACGCGCCCGCAAAACGGGTGAGGGACACGCCGGTGGCCATCAACCCATCCGAGGGTCCCTCAAGGCCCGGCGAGGTAGAAAGGAGCTGCGCTATGAAACGTGTCTGGTGGATGGTCGGTCTCTTGGTCACAGGGCTGGCAACAAGCGGCCTGGCAGCCGAAGCCAAGATCAAGGCTTTGTACGACAAGGAATGCGCCAAATGCCACGGTGCCGATGGCAAGGGCGACACCAAAATGGGCAAGAAACTCGGCTGCAAAGACTACACGGATCCCAAGGTCCAGGCCGAGATGAAGGACGAACAGGCCTTCAAAGCCATCAAGGAAGGGCTCAAGGACAAGGACGGTCGCACCTTGATGAAACCGCTCGAAGGCGTGAGTGACGAAGACATCAAGGCGCTCGTCCAGTACATGCGCTCGTTCAAAAAGTAACCGTACGCTGGCTGCCTGCTGAACGTCTGAACGTTGGCGACCCTCCGGCCCGGACCACGGACCGGAGGGTTTCGCTTGAAAAGCCGGCGGGCGCCTGCGCCGTTTGGTGCCGGTTGCGGCTCGCGGGCTGGCTTAATCCTCCGGTTCGCTGAAGGCTTCCACCCGGTAGATCTCCACCCGGCAATCCGGGCTGCGCCACGCATCAGGTGCACACCCGGCCTTGAGCGAAAGCTGCTCCATGAAGCGGCGTGGATCCGGAAGTTTTTCCCAGACCTGCGGGAGAAACGTGGCGGCATGCGGTCCCACGTGGAGAATCACCCCGTCCCGGCCCGGCTCCAGACAGCGCAACAACTCCTCCGGCCCGGCCACGTCCAGCGGTCGCGGCCGGGTCAGCACGCTGATTTCAATGGTCAATTCCTCCAATTCCGAAGGCGCCACCGGTTCGAACCGATAGTCGTACAGGGCCGCGTTCCTCGCGTTCTCCATCACCGCCTGATACAGCGGCATCTGGGCGGTCAGATGCCCGATGCAACCCCGCAACACCCCGTGCCGGGTCAGCGTGACGAAACACGCCCGCGGAGCGAGCAACGCCAGGGGAAGCGACGCCGGACTCACCACGGGCATGCGCCCGGTGCGCACCAGGGTTTCCACGGTGAATCGCGCCAGCCCCAGTGCCTGCATGCGTTCCCGGTCGTTCAAGAGATTCCCCGCCGGCGGATCCGCGAACAGCACCGCGCCATCCGGGGCAACCAGACCTTCGAGCGCCTGCACTCCCTCGCCCGGCAGGCCGCGCCAGAGCACACCCTTCCAGTGCAATCCCGCTCCCAACCGGGCAAGAAGCCACCACTCGATCACGCTCTCCTTCACCCCCGCCGCCGAGAGGGCCTGAGCATCGCACGCTGCCAGCGCATAGAGTTTGTGGCGCAACACATCCTCCCGCCCGCTCTCCGAAAAACCCTCCCCGTCATCGTCCCGCAGCCCCACCACCAACAGCAGGTCCGGAAACAGGCTCGGCACCAATCGGCGCACCAGCGAATCAGGATCGCACTCCCCCACCAGCACCCAAACCCACCTCTCCAACCCCAGCCGCCGCACCAGCTCTTCCCACCGACCCGTTTCCACCGTCGCCGGTGAGCTTCCTTTCCACGGCTCCACGGCAGGCGTGCCGGTGGACGGCTCCGCGAAAAACGGGACCCGTTCCCGACGCACCAACGGCAGGCCGGTCAACCGCGCGGTGCGCCGCGCCAGCACGTCCACCTCGCGCCGGGTCCACGGCACCTGCTCCTCCGGCGGCTCCACCACCACGGCGGGTTCGCCCAGGCCGGAAACACCCGTCAGGATCATCGCCCCCTGCCAATCCGCCCCGTCCGCGCAATCGCCAACGAGACTCCGGGCGCGCGACGCCCTCGCGGCTGCCTGAACGACCCCGATTGCCCGCAAATCCGCAAACTGCCCGCTGCGCGCCATGAAAACACGCTCCAATCGTCACCCCGCCTGTTGCCGTCCCATGTCCCCTGCCAAAAACGAGGCGGATGAAAAGCTCCACCCTAACCCACCCATCTCCGGCCCGCACCGTCCCGCCCAGGGTGCATCCGATCCGACGGGGAAGACCCAACCACCACCGCGGGGAACCGCCGTGCCGGCCCATGCCACTCTCACTGCCACCGTCACCAATGGCCACTAAACACCGGGCCCGCGAACAGGGCAAGCCAGCAGCGGTCACCCCGCAATCCACAAACGATTCACGACCTTGCGCCTGCCGCTCCGAAGGCGAAGCGCCCGCAGCCATCACGAGCGCGAACCGCCGCCGGCGCCGGTTCGCGGCACTCCAGACCGTCAGGCCTTTCACGGCCGTTCCCGGGCCGGTGGCGCCGGCCCCAGGGCATCACGCAGTGTTTGCCACGGCCGCAGCGGGATGAGCAGCACGCGTGGAATGTGGAGCGGCTCGGCCGTGGGTCGTGCCAGCGTCCCCGTGATGCGGAACTCCAGAATCTTGCTCACCGGCCACAGGGCCAGACTGACCACGCGCCCCACCAACCAGGCGTCGCGCAGCAACTCGGCCTGCACAACCGCCTCCACCTGCCCGTCCAGGCTCACCCGCCCGCGATATTGCAACCGCATGGTGGACGCGCGACACTCCAGGTCGTCCGACACCAGCACGCCGTTGGTCAAAACGAACGTGGCCCGGCCGCTGGTCACCCGGCTCCGACCCAGCCCCGGCACCAGCGCATCCAGCGGCTCCGACAACACCCCGAAAAGCGGGATGGACCAGATCCACCCATCCCGCAGGCTCGCCGCGCCACGGCCGTTCCAAGTGCGCCAGTCACCGGTCTGCGCCCGGTCCACCAGCAGATCCACGTCCAAGGTCCCCTCCAACCGGCTCCCGGCAGAACCCACATCCCGCATCAGCGCCGCCAGGTCCACTCCGCGGCCCTGCAGGCCGAACCGGAAGGCCGTCCCGTCCGGTGGGGAAAGATCAAACCATGCCCAACCCTGCAACTGCCCGCCGCACAGGGCAGCCGTCACATTCGTCAGCGCCACGGTGTCGCCCCGCCAGCGGACCGTGCCCGCAACCCGCTCGGCACGGAACTGCCACCAGCGAAACGGTCCACCCTCCACCTCTGCCACCAAATCCGCCCCCTGCCGCCCGTGCCACGGAACCGTCCCCTCCAACCGGACACGCGGCGGGCGCTCGAACTGATACGGCGCCAGTGTCCGGGCCGTCCGTGGGCCGATCGCCGCCGTCACCGCGGCCGGGTCGTCCACACAGAGCACGTTGGTGAAATGGACCTGCTGGCCGGCGAAATCCACGGCCAGTCCATCGGCCGTCAACCATCCTTCCGCCCGGTCAACGCGCGGCTGCAACACGTCGAGCCACTGGTTGCTGTAGATCAAGGTCGCTTCCAGCCGCTGCACGGCCAATTCGCGAAACACGAAGTTGGTCCAGTGGACCGTTGCGTGTCCGACCACGGTGTCGGGTCGTAGAAAGGCCCCTCTTGCCTCGCCCGCAGCCGTCAGCGGTTCGTGCCACTGCAGCAAGGAGAGCCAGCTCAACTGGTTCGTGTGAAGCAGGGGGGCAAACGCGTCCGGCGGCAGCTGAAACTGGAAACGCCACTCGTACCTCCGTTCCCAAGGCCAGACCCGGTAATCGGCCCGCAACCAACCGTCGGGCCGGTCCACCTCGAGGTCCGGCAAATGCCACATCCCGGCCGAGTACTGCACTTGGGACCGTGCCCGCGCGGCGTGGAATCCCCGGAAGCCACCCGATTCCAGCATCACCTCGCCGGTCAGGGTGAGCCTCTCCCTCAGCGCCCGTCTCCACGCTTCGCGCTGCGGCGGCCACGGCGGCAGTTCCAACTCCCCCCGGACCTCCATTCGTGGCGGGCGGTCCCAAGCCCACTGTCCCAGCCAGCGCCGCGTCCGCTCCGACAACCAAGGTTCAAGCTCCTTCGGGTCCGCGACCGAGTTCGCATGAAAACGGGCCTGTCCCGAGGCCGCCTCGACGATCAACTCACCCTGGACCGGTCCGGACGGCAGCGCCGCCTCGAGCCTCCGCACGCGCAGCTGCGGCGGAGCCCAGTCCAATTCGCAACAGACTTTTTGCAGACTCACGCCCCGCACCCGTGCGGCTTCCGCAGCCACCGTGCCGTCCAGGATCCAACCCGCGGCAGGACCCCAAGGCTCTTGCAACTCCGGCCCCTCGTCCGCTCCGCCCCGCCGCACGTGTCCGGACCCCTCCATCCCTTGGACAAACACGCCCTCTGCCTCCGCGGTGGCAAGCCGCAGCCGCCAACCCGCCTCCTGCACGGCCCGCGTCTCCCCGCCCCGGACCTCGAACTCCACCACACCGTTCGTGGCGGTCATCCAACGGGTCGTCACGGCCGCCACCTCGCCCGTGCCGCGGGCCTCCCACCTTCCGGAAGTCTCGAATTGCAACACCCCGGCGGCCTTCAACTGCTCGCCGTCCCCGTGGCTGGTCCAAACACGGTCCGCCTCCAATACCGCCTCCACCCGTGAGCCCGTTCCCCCCGGATCCGGTCTCATCGTCAGCCGGAGCCACAAGTCGTGCACTGTGCCCGCCGGTGTGGCTGCACCAGGTACGCGGATCTGCCACCGGAGAGAAAGCCGTTCGGGGGCACGACCGTCCCCCTCGAAAACCCCCACCACCTCCGGTCCGGCCGTGAAGGTCGTCCGCGCCAACCAGGACCGCCAATCGAACGCCGCAGGTTCCCTCTGCTGTCCCCCGCGCATGCGCGAACGGCGCAAATCCTCCCATCCGGGCCAGGCCCTCAACGCGGTGGCGTTGCTCAGCACACCGGAGAGCCGGCACCGCACCGGCCCCACCCGTGCCCGCGCATCCTCCACTCTCCAGGTGTCGCCCGGAAGAAAACGGATCCGGACCCGAACCTCCTCCACATCCCAGGGAAACCGCCCCTGCTGGCCCTCGTCCCGGTCGAACTGGAACCGGCCCTGCACCACCTCCAACCCTTCCACTCCCGGACGCCCGCGCCAGAAACCCGTAAGATCGAGGTCCAGCCGCACACGATCGGCAAACAGCCGGGGCGCATTCGTGGCGTCCGCCGGGCGAACGGACACCTGATCCGCCACGATCCCCGACCCCAGCCGCAGGCGCAGCCGCGCAAACTCCAGATCCAGCCCATGCTGGCGCACCTGCTCCAGCAGAGGCCCCTTGAGCGAGTCCGGCAAGCCCACCCGATCCAGGTACAGCAACCCTCCCAGCAGAAGAAGCAGCCCTACCCAGACAAACCAACGACAGGCCCGAAACGCCCAACGACAACCCTGCGCCCAACGTCGCCATCCGCTGCCGGCCATGCGCCCTCAGGACCCGGGTTCGGGAGGCAGCTTCAAATACGCCTGCGCCAGCTCCTGCACCACCGGCGAGGTCACGAACAACCACGGTTGCCCTTCCAACCGCACCATCCCCAGCAACGGGAGTTCCTCCCGAAGCCGTGCGAAGGTCACCGTCAGCGCCTGACCGTCCCGGCGGCGCAGCGTGACCGACCAACCCACACGATCAAAACCAAACTCTTTCTCCCGTTCCTCGCCCACGCCCACCCACGCCATGGCGTCCAGCTCGCACAACGCGCGCACGGCCTCCCCCACTGCCAGACTGTTGATGATCCCTTGTGATCCCGGCGCCAGCGTCCAGGCATGGGCGTCATGCCGGATCATCTCGCGCCGCCGCGAGCCTTCCTGCACGATGACCCGCTCCACCTCCGACTCCGGCACCCGCCAGATTCTGCGGTCGCGCAACTGGTAGAACGCCGTGGGCAACGCGGCCAGATCCGACGCACGCACCGCGTACACGGCGGGTTCGTCCGGCCGCCGCACGAACACCTTGTCGTCCTGCGTCAGTCCGACCTGGATCTCGCCCAGCACCGTGTTGGTGTCGCCCGCACCCTGCGCTGCCCGGCGCAACACCACCTGGCGCTGCGGCGGCGCCAGTCCGAACCGCGCCAAATCCGGCTCGATCACCACGTCCTTCACAAACTCCGTCACCTCGAGCCGCCCCAGCAGATCGAGCAACCCCTCCATCAACGGCTCGTCCGCGGGAAGGTCCCAGGGAAGGATCCGCCATCCCACGGGCAGCCGGTGCACGGCGAAGTTCTCGCTGCCCAAAAACTCCACCGCCGCAACCTGCCCTTCCCATCGCAACAGCCGCCGGTCACGAAACTCCGCATAACCCACCTGCCAGGCGCCCACCGGCTGCGACGCCACCGTCACAATCGCAGGTCGTCCCGACTGCCGCGCATACACGCGGTCCGCCTGATTGCTGGGACTTCGACCGAACTCGAGCCGCCCCACCAGGTTCGTCCCCCGCCACAGCCCCAGGGCCAGGCTCGGCGGCGCCAGCCCGTAGAACTCCGGATCCGCCCCGGGATCGTCCGCCACGAACTCTAACACCTCCAGCCCGGCCAATCCCTGCCAGAGGGTTTGGACCCGCTCCGCATCGGCCCGCGCCCGCAACGGTTCGATCAACCGCCACCGGCCGTTCTCCGGCGTCCGTTCCAGCGCAAACCAGCCCAACCGGTTGCTCACGGTGAGGCGGTCGAAGTCCCCCGAAGACACCCGCACCCATCGGCGCTCCCGCCAGTCGGCCGGTTGCACCGGCAACTGCCGGAGCACCTCGGAACTCACCACCCACAGTTCCTCCTCACCGACCACCTGCACAAAAACCTGGTCGCCCGGCGCCGTCCGATCACCGAATTGGATCTGGGCCACCTTTCCCGGTGCCTGCACGCGCAGGGTCACCCGCGGGGTGTCCAGTCCGAACTCTGCCAGTGCATCCGGCCGCTCCAGCAGCTCCGAGGTGGTCAACACCGTGAACACGGGCTCCCGCACCAAGGCCTCCAAAAGTGCTTCCACCCGGCGATCGTCCGCCGGATCGCGCAGCGGCGTTTCCAACCACCAGGTGCCGTCCTGGCGCGCCACCCGCAGCGGCAGTTCGTGCGGTCGCCGCACCTCCAGGGCCAGCACCTCCGCGGGGTCCCACCCCGCCAGCAACGGCCGGGGCCCGCGCGGCGGCTCTTCCCAGCGCCGCTCCACAAACCAGATAAACCCTAGCAAAACCAGCGCCAGGGTCACCCACAGACCTGTGAACCTTGCCTGCATCCGCGCTTTCCCTTCCGCGGGCACGCCCGCCGGCCCGACCGGCCATCCGTTCCGTGCCGACTCAGCGCCGCCGGTGCCACCAAATCACCAGCCCCACCAGGAGGAGACCGGCCGGGATTCCGGCCAGCAACGTCCATTCCAGCGCGCGCATCTGACGCGCACTCAGCGTCACACGGAATTCCCGCACCGGTTTCGACCCCACCTGGTGCAGCAGAAACGTCCGGTCCAGCAACCAGTTCACCGCGTACGCACCGAAATCTGCATTGTTCACCGACTCGATCAGCTGGTTGCCCAGGAAAAACGAATCACCCACCACCACCATCCGCGTGTTGCTCCGGCCTGTCACCACGCCCGGGACCGCGCCCTTCTCCACCGCCACCGCCAACGGATACGAACCCATGGCACTGCCGCCGCTCATCAGCCGGCTCCGTTCCCCGCTGAACGCCAGCTCGGTGACCGTCACCCCTTCCACGCCCCCGACCGTGCCGGTCAACCGGCCCACCGCACGCGGCCGCCACAGATGGAGCGCCGCGGGCAGGCCACCCTCCACCAGCGGTCGGACCACCGGATGATCCCCAAACCGCATCACCTTGATGTCCTGCCCGGTGATCGTGTTGTCCCGGTCCACCACCGGCCACAAACTCACCTGCACGCCCCACCGCTCCAGCAGGGGTTCCAACCCTGACCCGCGCGACAACGAGTAGCTGTTCAACAGCACCAGCATCCGGCCGCCCTGGCGCAGATAGTCGTCCAGCTTGCGCGCCACCGCCTCCGGAATCGGCTGTAACGGACCCGCCACGATCAACAAATGACAATCCTCCGGCACCGCGTCGGTGCCCTCGAGGGAAAGGGCCGCCGGGACGATGCAATTCTGCCGCAGCAGACCGGCGAACCGACGGTAGCCCACCGTCTCGTGATCACTGTCGGGGTCGTGCTCCTGATGACCGGCCAAGAAATAGGCACGCAACGGCTGCGACATCGTCACCGCCAGCAGTGCCGAGGTGAAGATCCGTTCCCCATGGAACGCCACGGCACGCCGCCGGAATTCCGGCTGCCCGTCCCCGCCCACCGGCTCGAGCGTGAACTGGGTCAGCATCCGCCCGTCAATGCGCATCACACGCCCCTGGCAGTCGAACAGGACCAGGTTCTTGTTCGTCGCACCGGCCAGTTGATACTCCGCAAAGACCTGCTGGGCCGCACCCGCCTCCCGCAGGTAATCCACCGTGCGGACACGGACCCGCGGATTGGCCAGCTGATACTCGCGCAGCAGCCCCACCACCAGCGGGTAAAACGGGTCCTCCCGGTCATAAAACACCGTCACGCGCACGTCATTGGTCAGACTGTCCAACACCGCCCGCGTCTGGGGAGATAGCCGTGTGTCCACCTCGGGCGTCACGTACCAGCGCACCGGATGGCGCTGGGCCAGATAGTTGACCATGCCCACCAGGGCCAGCACCGAGACCGTGCCCAACCCCACTCGCAGCCAGGCCGCCCAGCGGCGGCCGGCCGAAAACGAAGGTTGTGTGGCGCGATCCGTCTGCATGGTCCCCCTACTTCCAATGACGCGCCTCCACCGCGCGCAGCGTCAGATACAGAAACGCCAGGCTCGTGCTCCCGTACAACACCACCGGCCGGAGGTCCACCACGCCGCGCGTGAAATCCCGCATGTGCTCGACCAGGGTAAACACACCCAACACCCGCGCCCACACCGGCCCCTCCGCCCCCGGTTCCGGAGCAGCGAAGCTCAACAGAAACAGGCTCACCCCCAGCAACCCGGCCACCATCGCCGCCACCGTCTGGGACCGCGTCAACGCAGAGGCAAAACAACCCAGACTCAGAAACAACATCCCCAGCAACGCAATCCCCAAGTAGGTGCTGCCCAACAACGGCCACTCCCACGCCTGCGCCTCCCCGGTCCAGTACCGGATCAGCGCCACGCAACCCGGCAACGGCAACCACACCACCAGAAAAAACACCAGTGCCGCCGTGAACTTGGCCGCCACCACCGTCCCGTCACGCACCGGACTGGTCATCAAGGTCTCGTACGTCCCGGAGGCCCGTTCCTGCGCAAACAATCGCATGGTGATCACCGGCCCGCTCAACAGCATGATGATCCAGAAATACGGCGTCTGATAGAACACCTCCGTCACATGCACGGGCAGCGGCGTCTGCCGCACCGCCAGCAGGAGATCCACAAAACTCAGCCCGATCAAAAACGCCACCGCGGCCATGATCACCCAGCCGCTCAACGACACCAGGTAGGCCGCCAACTCCCGCCGAAGCAGCACCCAAAAAGCCGTCATCTCACCCCTCTCCCTCTTCCTCTCCCTCTTCCTCCTCGCCGCCCTCGCCGTCCTCCTCCTGCCGCGCCGTCACCTGGACGTAGATGTCCTCGAGCGTGTAACGACGACGCGTCAGTTCCCGCAGGGGCCAGCCCCGCTCCCGCACCCAGTGGTACACCAGCGGCCGCAGATCCTGCGAGCCCGCCGCACGCAACCAGCAACGCCAGTAACCGTCATCGGCCGGTGTCATCTCCCAGGAGGCCACCTCCGGTCGTTCCGCCCACAACGCCCGCAATTCGGTCTCCGGCGCGGCCACCTCCACCAGCACCTGGTGATCCGCGCTCAAACGCTGCTCCAGTTCCGCCGGCGTTCCCGCCGCCAGCACCTGCCCGTCCCACAGAATCAACATGCGATGACAGATCATCTCCGCCTCGGGCAGGATGTGCGTGGACAACAAGACCGTGTGCCGGCCCGCCAGGCTCTTGATCAGCTCCCGCACCGACCGGATCTGGTGCGGATCCAACCCGATCGTGGGTTCGTCCAAAATGATCAGATCCGGCTCGTGCACCAGTGCATCCGCCAGACCGACCCGCTGGCGGTACCCCTTGGAAAGCTGCCCGATCAAACGACGGCGCACCTCCGTCAACCCGCACTGTTCCAACACCATCTCCACCCGCTCGCGCGCCCGGCGCCCCCTCAACCCCTTCAGCCGGGCACGAAACCGCAGATACTCCACCACCCGCATCTCCGGATACAACGGGTTGTTCTCCGGCATGTAACCGATGCGCCGCCGCACCTCCAGCGACTCGCGGGCCACGTCGTGCCCCGCCACACGGGCTGTGCCGTAGGTCGCCGGCAGAAACCCTGCCAGAATCCGCATGGTCGTGCTCTTGCCCGCACCGTTCGGCCCCAACAAACCCACGATCTCCCCCTGCGCCACCGTGAAGGACACCCCACGAATCGCCACGCGGTTCCCGTAGCGCTTCGTCAGATCGCGCACCTCGATCATGCAAGGCTTGTCCATCGGTTCGGCTCCCGCACCTTATCCGGAGCGGCCCCTGTCGGCGATGAAAAACCCCTCACCGCACCTCCACCTCCACCGTCACCTGCCGGTACTCCACGAACGCCTGCCCCAGCCGCCGCGGAACCACCAGCGTCAAATACACCCCGTCGCCCGGCGATTTCTCCATCAACACTTCCACCACCTGAAACAGGCTGCCCACCGAACGACCATCCACGCCCACCAGCAGACTCCGCGCAGGCACCCCCGCCCGGTCGGCCGGTCCCCGCGGTTCCACCGATTCCACGAACATCCCCTCCCCGGGCTCCACCTGAAACCCCGCGGCCACCTGGGGCGTCAACTGCAGCAACCGCAAGCCCAGTCGCCGCTGCACCAGCTCCTCGAACGAGACCAACCGGACCTCCAACGTCCGGCGCGTGCGGCCCTCCCGCACCCCCAGGCGCACCGGTTGCTCCGCCGCCCCGGTGATCTGCCGGTTGAAATCCACCAGCCCCCGCACGGCACGGCCGTTGACCGTCTCGATCTCCATCCCCTCCCGCAGGCCGGCACGCGCCGCCGGGCTTTTCGGCTGCACACTCACCACCACCAACGGCCCGTGCAGGCCTTTCACCCGCGCACCAAACCACAACGCACGGGTCACCTCCGGCGAAAAAAACTCGCTCAAGGCCTCGTTGACCTGCTTCACCGGGATGGCAAAACCCACGCCCATGCCCTGACTCTCCCGGTAGACGGCCACGTTGATCCCGATCAGTTCGCCCCGCAGGTTGATCAACGGCCCGCCGCTGTTGCCGGGGTTGATCCCCGCGTCCGTCTGCAACCAGTCCTGCGTGCCCAGCGGTTCACCCTCCACCGGCGGACGCCGCGCCTTGGAACTCAGAATGCCCCGGCTGGCCGAGGTCCCCAGCCCGTAAGGGTTGCCCAACGCGATGACCGTCTCCCCCAGGATCAGATCGTCGTCCCCCGCAAACGCAATCGCCGGAAACCGTTCCCCCGGCTGCGCCTGAACCTTCAACAACGCCACGTCCTTGTGCGGCGTGTAGACCAGCGGTTCGGCCTCCAGGATCCGTCCGTCCTGCAACTTCACATACACGCGCGAGGCCCGGCGCAGGACGTGAAAGTTCGTCAGAATGTAGCCCTCCTCGTCTATGATCACCCCGGACCCGATGCTGCTCGGTTCCTCCCGCCGTTCCACCGGCGCCCGCCGACCGTAGAACTGATAAAACAGGTCCTGGTACGGATCCCGATACTCCACAATCCGGGTCGTGGCGATGTTCACCACCGTGGGCAGCGCCCGTTCGATGGCACGAACCGTGGCGTCCCGGCGGATGTCGTCCGGCTCGGACACGGCCGCCGACACCCGCAGCATCAGCATCCCACACAACCCCACCCGCACGGCCGCCCGCCGCAGACGCATCGCCTCCCATCCGGCACCCTGCCGCGCAGGCTGCCGGCCGGGCACACCATTCCCAACCTCTCGCCCTTCCACACGCATCGTTCTCACGTCTCTAAAAACCCTGCGGCCAATTCAAGGTTGCGACACAGTCCGGTCGCCCGGCACACCTTCGCAAACCGTCACCCACCCGCTCCGCCCACGTCCCATGAACCAACAGAATCCGAGCAGAGCCCTCCGGCGGCACCCCTGCATCCAGCTCCCCTTTTGACGGCCCCCGACAACGGCGTGTTCACGAGGGACCGTCAGCGGCGCCGGTCCACCAATCGCGCACACGGTCGGGGACCGTCCGTTCCCCGAGCCCCCTCATGAAATCCCTTGCGGTGCTCGAACGGACCGGACGCCCCCGCCCGCGTGCCCATCGCGGCCTTGACAGACCGACCCTCCCCACCTCACAAGCTGGCCTGTGCCGAAACACCCCCACTGGTACCTTCAGATTCGCGAACATGCGGGTCGGCGCGAGGGCCTTCGCGAAGACCATGGCCTGCCGTCCGAACGGTTGCTTCAAGCCGTCTGGCTGCATCAGCGCCTCCTGCGCGACCGGCTGCAAACCAGCGACGGACGCTCCATTGAGGTCGTTCACCCCGGTTTCCCCCGGCCCGAAGGCGGGCCCGATTTTGAAAAAGCCCTGATTCGGATCGAAGGCGGCCCCGTCCGACAGGGCGATGTGGAAGTGGACGTCCACGCCAGCGGTTGGCACAGCCACGGCCACGATCGCAATCCCCGGTTCGCCGGAGTGATCCTGCACGTGGTGTGGGACCTGCCGGACCCGTCGCAACCTGGCAAAAGCCCGGCAAACCGGGGAACCCCGGTCACGCTGGCCGTGCACGACTACCTGGATGCGCCCCTGGAAGAACTCATGCTCTGGCTGGACCGTGGCGAGCATGTCGTCTGGCCCGAACACCTGCGAGGGGCCTGCTGCGGCCCGCTGAGCCGGCTCTCACCAAGCCAGCTGGAGTCGGTCCTGGAAGAGGCCGGCCTGGCCCGACTGGAAGCCAAGGTCCTCCACTTCCAGGCCCGCTCGCGGGTGGTGGGATGGGAACAGGCACTCTGGGAAGGGCTGTTCCGCGGCCTGGGCTACAAACACAACACCTGGCCGATGCTGTGGCTGGCCGAGCGGCGCGCCCGATGGTGGGAACCGCAGGCGGGATGTGAAACCCTCCAAGCCCGGCTGCTCGGCCTGGCCGGGCTGTTGCCGGAGGAAACCCGATCCCTGCCCCCGGAGACAGCCCGGTTCCTGCGCAGGCTCTGGGACATCTGGTGGCGCGACCGCGCGGCGTTGGAAGACTGCGCCCTGCCACGGACGGCCTGGCACCTGCACGGCGTGCGCCCCGCCAATCACCCCGAACGCCGGCTCGCCCTTGCGGCCTGTTGGTCGGCGGACCCTGCCTGGGTCCGGCGCCTGGAACAATGGATCACCCGCGACCTGCCGCCACGGGCGCTGGTGCCGAGTCTCCTGCAACTCATGCAACCGAAACAGCCGGGATTCTGGTCCCGGCGCTGGACCCTTCGCTCCACCGGGCGCGCCCCGGCCGAGGGCTGGATCGGTGCCGCCCGGGCCACCGAGCTGGCCGTCAACGTGGTTCTCCCCTGGTTGGGCGCCCGGGCGCGGGCCGCCGGGCATGAACCGTTGTGGAACCGGGTTCTGGAACGCTATCTGGCCTGGCCGCCTGCAGCCGACAACGCCGCCTTCCGTCTGGCCCGCCAACGGCTCCTGGCCGGTCGGGTCCTCCGCGGCACGTGTGCCCGCGCCGCCGTTCAGCAGGGACTCATCCAAATCCTGCGGGATTTCTGCGACCACGCCAACGCCCGGTGCGACGGCTGCCCCTTTCCCGTAGCCCTGGAAAGCCGCACCGGCACGCCCGCCCGGTCAACCTGACGGCCGCGCCAATCACGCCCGGTCCAGATCGAGTTGGTTGAACGGGTTGTTGCCAAAGCCATGCCCGGCCTGGGAGGAAGGCTCCGCCGACCCCGGGGAAGAGTCCGATCTTTTCCCGCCCTCGGGCTCAGCCGGTGCGCCGCCCTTGCCGCCCGAGTCGGCCTGCCCTGCTTCCAACCGGGTCCCGGCGGCAGCCTCCGCCTGCGCTTCTCGCGGGTGCCTGGCCCGCTTGTGACGCGGCCAGGGGCTGACCATCACCACGATGTTTCTCCCGTTCAACTTCGGCTCGAAGTCCGGATGCCCCCACGGGGCAATTTTCTCCAGGAACTTCTGCACCACCTGGAATCCGAACTCCGTGTGAGCCATCTCCCGACCCCGGAAGCGCAATGCCACCTTGACCTTCATCTCGTCGCAGAGGAAGTCAATGGCGTGCATCGCCTTCACGCCCAAGTCGTGCGGGTCAATCTTGGCGCTGAGCTGAATCTCCTTGACCTTGTTGGCGTGCTGGTGCTTCCGGGCCTCCTTCTCCCGCTTGGCCTGTTCGTAACGGTACTTCCCGTAATCAATCAACCGGCAGACCGGCGGATCGGCATTCGGCGCCACCTCCACCAGATCCACCCCGTGCTGGCGCGCCAATGTCAGCGCCTCGCCCAGCGGGAGAATGCCGATCTGTTTGCCATCAATACCAATCACGCGGACTTCCCGGGCACGGATCTTCCCGTTCACCCGGACGAAGTTGCCGCGACCCGACGAATGGTTGGAAGAAAAAGGGCGACTCAAGACACCCTCTTCAGTTGGTGGTCCTTCGTTTCGATGTTTGGTTCCTTCTTCTTTGTGCCGATTCTTCGGCCGTTCATTCTATGGCCTAAGTAACCGCCACCCGGGACCAGTGCAACAAATTTTTGCCGCCTCGCCTCCACACCACGCCAAAGATCCCGCCGCCCGGGGCGACGTCGTCCGCGGCAGATCACCCCATCCAACGGATGCGCACACCCGGAGATCCGCCACTCAGTCAGCCTCCCGTTGTGCCCCGATCGCCATGCCCCTTCTTTTCGAACGGCATGTGCCCGGATTCACACTTGTGACCGGACCGGCGGATCGGTTCAATCGCCACACCATGCCGGTCACATCGGCCACGGAAATCCCACCGCCGCGGGCAGGGCTGCGCACGGCCCTCTGGCACGACCGCCTGGATCGTGCCTCGGGCGCCCTCCTGATCGCAGCCGTCCTCTTTGCCCCTTGGGCGTTCGGCGGCACCCCGGCATGGGCCATCACCGCGCTCAACGCCGCCGGCTACGCCGCGGGCGCACTCCTGCTGGTGAAGCTCGGCCTCCGATGGTTCCTCGGTCACCAGCCGCCGCGGTGGGAATCGCGCCATCCCTCGCAGGGGATTGCTGGGCGCCTGGCCCGTGTTTGGGCCCCCACGCTGGGCGTGCTGACCCTGCTGATCCTCATCTACTGCGCCCTCTCCGCCCTCAACGCCCGCGCCGATTACGATCCCGAGCTGGGAACCTTCCAGTACCGCCGGGCGTTTGTCCCCTGGCTCCCGCACAGTTACGACGCCAGTCGTTCCTGGCAGACCTTCGCCAGGGTCCTGGCCCTGGCCTGCTGGTTCTGGGCCGCCCGGGACTGGTTGCTCGGCAAAACCATGGCCGATCGCCGCGAACTCCATCGGTGGGACCCGAACGGAAACGCCGGACTTCTGGTGCCCCGACGGTTGCAGCTCCTGCTGTGGATCCTCAGCCTCAACGGGGCCATCCTGGCTGCGGAAGCACTGCTCCAACGGGCCAGCGGAACCGAAAAACTGCTCTGGCTGGTCCGGCCCCGCCTCAACGCCGTGCCGGAAGCCCAACTGGGCCCGTTCAACTACCGGTCCAACGGCGCGCAGTATTTGAACCTCGTCTGGCCGGTGACCCTGGGCCTGTGGTGGCGACTGCATCATCTGCGCCGCTTTCAACGGCGCACCGCCGGCAACTCGGGCCGCGTCCGTTACAGTCGTGCCCATCATGTCCTGCTGCCTGCAGCGGGTTTGATGGCCGCCACCAGCGTCTTTTCGCTCAGCCGGGGCGGGGCAGCGGTGGCCGTGGGAGCGATGATCGCCGTCCTGGTGATCTTCTGGGTCGGCTGGCGCAGCCGCAGGGCGCGCGTCCGGTTGGCCATGCTGGGATTCGGCGGGCTCAGCGTGGGGCTCGGACTGTGGCTCGGCGGGCAGGCATTGTTCCAGCGGTTCGAGACCCTCGACGAGGGCTGGGTCCAGCGCGAGACCATGTACGACACCGCGCGTCGGATGGCCCGCGATTTTCCCTGGTTCGGCACGGGCCCCGGCACGCTCGGCCCGGTCTTTCAACTCTATCGCAAATCCACCGAGGAATACTGGCCCGCCCAGCTCCACAACGACTGGCTGGAGTACCGGGTGACCTGGGGCCGGGTGGGCATGGGCCTGCTCCTTCTGGCGTTCGGATGGGTGTGCGTGCGGTATTTCCTGCCCGGCGGAGTGATCACCAGTTGGCGCCTGCCGCTGCTCTACGCCGTGGCGTTGGGCGGCTGCCTCTTGCACGCCCGATGGGATTTCCCGCTCCAGATCTATTCCATCCAGCAACTGGTCCTGCTGCATTGCGCCGCCTTGAGCCTTTTTTCCCATCCTCGGTGGGGTGCCGCCTGACCGGGCCACCCGCCCGAAGAGGTCCGCTCGTTCCGGTGCCTTCGCGCCACGGCCTGCCCGTGGCCTCCATGCCGCCTGTCCACCGTTTCCCAAGCCCCCTCCGCTTGCTCCTCCCTGGCCAGGCTCGACTTCAAAAGGTTCACCTCACTCTTTGATGCCCCTGGGGTGCAACCTGGCACGATTCTGGCTCCTCCGTGGATCAGCGGTGGAAATGCTTATGACAGCAGGTCCGTTGCCTTTGAACTGGTTTGACCTGGCGGTTGTCACTGTCCTGCTTTTGGGCATCTGGCGCGGCCAGAAAAACGGCATGTCCGGCGAAGCACTGCCCCTGTGCAAATGGTTGGTCATCGTTCTGGTGGCCGGGCGCGCCTACGAACCGGTGGGTCACTGGCTGTCGGCCAACAGTCCGTTCGGTCTGCTGACCTGCTATATTCTGGGTTACATCCTCACCGCCCTGGGGGTGATGGCCCTGTTCTCGCTGGGCAAAAGACTGCTCGGCGGCAAACTGGCCAGCAGCGATCTGTTCGGCCGGGGCGAGTATTACCTCGGCATGGGGGCGGGCATGTTGCGATTCGCCTGCGTGCTCATCGCTGTTCTGGCCCTGTTGAATGCCCGCATGTACACGCAGGCCGAGGTGCGGGCCATGCGCCGGTATCAGCAGGAGGTTTACGGCAGCAACTTCTTCCCCACGCTGCCCATGGTCCAGCAGGAGGTGTTCGAAGCCTCGTTCCTGGGCCCGAAGATCCGAACCTATTGCAGCACCCTCCTGATCCGGCCCACGCCCCCCGGTGGAAAAGACCTCCGGCAGGCCCGCCGTCAATTGCCCGAGTTCTGAACGGGGGCGCACCACCCGGAAGCATCAGGGCCAGGAGGCTCTCAACCTGTGCTGCCCTCAGGCTGAGCCGGCGTTCCCCTCCCCAGCCACGCGGTTGGCCAGCGTGGTCCGGTGTGCTGGTGAGCACCGGCAGCCAGGTTCCCGCCCCGCGGGCGTCGGAAGGGCACCGGGGATTCGCACCCGCCGGGTGGCTGCAAGCCCGTTGCGCCCTCACGCGGCGCGAGCCAGTCGGGCCAACCTCTTTTTCCCGGCGGGCTGCTCCGGCTGGTGGTTCAGCAGCGCCTTTTTCAAGGCCGCCAGCACGCGCCTCCGCACCGACAAAGGGGTGCCGGGAATCCGCGCCCCGGCCGCAGCCGGATGCCCCCCGCCGCCGAACTGGGCGGCCACGGCCCCCACGTCCACCCGGTCCGACTTCGACCGCAAACTGACCCGCACCACGCCGGGTTCATACTCCTCGAAGAGGCAGGCCACCACCACCGGTTCAATCGCCCGGAGATGATCAATGATCCCCTCCGTGTCGGCCGGGTCGGCTCCCGAACGGGCAATGTCGGCCCGGGAAATCCAACAGTAGGCGATCTGGTCGTTGGCAGTGAGTCGGAACCGGCTGTAGACGCGCTTGAGCAGTCGGACACGGGTCAGGGGGAAGCTCTGATACACCTCGTGACAGATGCGGGCCAGGTTGGCCCCGCTGGCCACCAGTTCGCCCGCCACGTGATACGTGGACGGCAGGGTGGTGGGGTACTGGAACGACCCCGTGTCGGTGGAGATGGCCGTGAACAGGCAGTCTGCAATGGCGGGGGTGATCGGCCAGCGCGCCGCCCGGAGGAGGCGATGGATCAGCTCGCCGGTGGAGGGCTGGCGGGGCACGACCCAGTTGATGTCGCCGTAACGCGTGTTGCTGACGTGGTGATCGATGTTGATCAGGCAGCGTCGTTCGGCAATCCCGGCCAGGACACCGGCGCCCAATCGTTCCAGACTGGCCGCGTCCGTGGCCACCACACAGTCGAACACCTCGCCCGGGCGCGGTTTCTGGATGCGACCGTCGGGGTCCAGGAACCGGTATTTTTCCGGAACGGCATCCTCGTTCCAACAGGTCACCTGCTTGCCCTGGGCCTCCAGCGCAAGGGCCAGCGCCAGTTGGGAACCGATGCAGTCTCCGTCGGGCCGCAAATGACCGACCACACAAACGCGCCGCGCCTCCCGGAGGACCTCCAGGATGCGCGCCACCACACGAGGTATTGCCTTCACGGGTTGGATTCGGACTGCGGGGCTTCCTGGCCCCGCTCCAGTTCCTCCAAAATCTGGATGACGCGGTTGCCGCGGGCGATGGAATCGTCCACCACGAACCGCAGCACCGGGATGTACTTCAACACGACCGAGCGAGCCACCAAATCCTGGATGCGCCACCGCTGCTCCTGCAGCCGGCGCACGCTCTTTTTCTGCTGCTCGGCCGTGCCCAGGATGCTCACGTAGACGGTGGCATGGCGCAGATCGCCCGACACCTCCACATCATTGACCGAGACCAGGCCCAGTTCTTCCACCGGAAACTCCCGGCGAATCACCGAGCCGATCTCACGCTTGAGCAGCTCGCGAATCCGTTCGATGCGATACGAGGACATGTCGAACGCCTTGTCTCGATAGTGGCCGCCCGACGCGTCATGGCGGGCACCCGACGATCGCGGTGCCCGACCTCACAGCGTCTGGGCCACCTTTTCCACAGTATAGCACTCGATGACGTCCCCCGGCTGAAAGTCGCCGAATCCGTCCAACCGAATGCCGCATTCCAGCCCGGCCCGGACTTCGGACACCTCGTCCTGGAACCGGCGGATAGACTGGACGTTGCCCTCGTACACGATGTCCTGGCGCCTGCGGACGCGGACGCGCCCCTTGGTCACACGCCCATGCAACACCATGCAGCCGGCCACCGGCGGTCCCTTGGAAAGCGGGAACACCTGTTTGACCTCGGCCGTTCCCATCACCACCTCGCGCGTCACCGGCTCCAACAAACCGGCCATGGCCTCGCGCACCTGATCGATCAGCTCGTAGATGATCGAATACAGCTTGATCTGAACGCCTTCGCGCTTGGCCACCTCCTGCGCCCCGGTGTCCACCCGGGTGTGAAATCCGATCACCACCGCGTTCGAAGCCGAGGCCAGCAAAATGTCCGACTCGGTGATCGTCCCCACCGCACTGTGAATGATCTCCAGCTTGACCTTCTCCGAGTCGATCTTCTTGAGCGCGTCCACAACGGCCTCCACCGATCCCTGGGTATCGGCCTTGACCACCAGCTTGAGCACCTTGGCCTGCTGGGCGTCCAGCACCTGGAACAGGTTCTCCAAGGTCACCTTGGCCCGGCTTTCGGCGGCCTGCGCACGCAGGGCCTCCTGGCGTTGTTCGGCCAGCTCGCGTGCCTTCCGCTCGTCCTCCACCACGGTGAACTCCAGCCCCGGTTCCGGCACCCCGTTCAATCCGAGGACCTTGACGGCCATCGAGGGACCGGCCTCCTTCAGACGTTTGCCCTCCTCGTTGATCAGGGCACGCACCTTGCCGTGGTAGGGTCCGCACAACAGGGCATCTCCCACACGCAGCGTCCCCTTCCGCACCAGGGCCGTCGCCGTGGGACCGCCCGGGGTGATCCCGGACTCGATGATGTTGCCCACCGCCGGCCGGTTCGGATTGGCCTTCAGTTCCAGCAGATCCGCCTGCAACAGGATCATCTCCAGGAGCTTGTCCACGCCCTTCTTTGTCAGGGCCGACACCTCCACGAAGATGGTGTCCCCGCCCCAGTCGTCGGGGACCAACCCGTGCTCCTGCAATTGCTGCCGGACCTTCATCGGGTTGGCCTGGGGATGATCCATCTTGTTGATGGCCACGATGATCGGCACCCCGGCCGCACGCGCATGGTTCAACGCCTCGATAGTCTGGGGCATCACACCGTCGTCGGCCGCCACCACCAACACCACGATGTCCGTCACGTTCGCCCCGCGGGCACGCATGGCACTGAAGGCGGCGTGGCCCGGCGTGTCCAGAAAGGTGATCTGCGCCAGCTCGCCCTTCCGCTCCGGATGTGGAAACGAAATGGTGTAGGCACCGATGTGCTGCGTGATCCCACCGACCTCCTTGGCCGCCACGTTCGACTTCCGAATGGCATCCAGCAACGTGGTCTTGCCATGGTCCACGTGCCCCATCACCGTGACCACCGGCGGCCGTGGCCGAAGGTCCTCCGGCCGGTCGGTCGGATCCAACTCCACCTTCTTGCGCGGCTGGGGAGCGGCCGCCGGGGCATGACGCTCCCGCTTCTCCACCTCGAAGCGGTACCCGTACTTGGCGCAGATGGCCCGGGCACAGTCGGCATCCATCGTCTGATTGACGTTGGCAAACACGCCCAGGTCCATCAGGTCCGCGATGATCTTGAACGCCTTCTGATTCAGCTTTTCAGCCAGGGCCCGAACGGTGATCGGCGGCTTCAAGCTGATCAACGGGGCGTTCGGAGGCACCTCCACCTTGGCCAGCCGCCCCACCGCAGGCTGGGCGGGCTTGGGAACGGCCTTTTCCTTGTCGTCCCGGGCAGCCGGGGCGACCACTCGAATGGCGGCGGTGGCCGCGACCGACGCCGGCCGGGCAGGACCCGACCTCCCGGCCGGGGCCTTCGCCGGCTGCGGCTTGGGGGGCACAGCTGGAGCCGGCTTGGGCGGCTGCGCCTTGGGCCCGCTCTTGGCCTGGGGCCGCGGTGGCAACGGAATGAAACCGATCTTGTCCCCCACCTTGGGTTTCGGCGGCGGGGGAGGCGGTGCAGGAGGTGCAGGAGGCGCAGGCGCAGCCGGCGCCGCACTCGCGGCATCGGTACCCGCGCTTTCCTGAGCGGCCCTTTCACCAGTGCCGGCGCTGGCCGCAGCGGGCATCTCCCGGCCGGGCTCACCCGAGGGCACCGGGCCCGCTTCCTTGGCCGCGGTCGGCACCGTGGGGACCGCAGATCCTTCCGGTTGGGCAGCCGGTTGAGGAACAGCCCCGGCCGGCGCCGGAGTTTCGGCCGTGGCGACAGGCGGTGCACCGGCGCTCTCGGCCGGCGCCGGAGCAACCTCACCAATGGACGGGATTTCCTCCTTCTTCTCGGGCGCTTGCTCAACTACAGGAGGACCAGCCACAGGGGCGGGCTCGGCCGTCGTTCCAAGTGCGGGAGCCGGTTCGGCCGCCGCCGGTGCAGCCGCCGGGGGAGGCTCCGCAGCAGGCTGAGGCGGGGGAGACACAGGTTGAGCCTCGACGGGAGCCGGCTCGGACACGGCGGGTGCAGAGGAGGCCACGGTCGCGGCGGGAGCGGCGGTTCCGCCAGGGCCCGGTTCCGCGGCAGTCTCGACGGTTGCCGGGGCGGCAGGCTCCTCCGTTTTCGTTTCCTGGGCCGGCGTGGCTTCCTGGGCCGGCGGCTCTTCCACGGCCGCCGCCGCGGCGGCTGCAGCGGCACGGGCCGCAGCCTCCGCCTCGGCCAACTGCCGGGCGGCGATGCGATCGGCAAAGATCTTCCGGAGCTCCGCCTCGAAGTACTCCGCGGTAATCTTGTCGAGCGTGCTGCTGGCGGCGCGCACCCCGGTCAGGCCCAATTCCCTGGCCTTGGCCAGGACTTCCTTGTTGTCCAGACCGAGCCGCCGCGAAATCTCGTAAATGCGAACCGGCATAAAATCTCAAATCGTCCAAACTCCCGGCCTGCGCGGCCTCGAGTGGAGCAGGCTAACAAAGCGCGGCAAAGCGGCCAATCCCAAAGCCGGTTGACTCACGAGCCGCCGGTTCCGCCGGTTGCCCCGGTTTGGGCGTCCTGGCCCAGCGGGATGGTCCGGCGTTGCGCCTCCGCACGTGCGGCCTCCAATATGGCGGTCGCCTGATCGGCGATCCCGGGGATCTCTTCCAAATCGCTCGGTTCCACTTGGAGCAGGTCTTCCAACCGGGTCAGTCCGTGGTGTACGAGGATGTCGGCCTGTTCCCGGCTGATGCCCGGGATGGCGGCCAGGGCTTCCACAGCCTCGGCCACCTTTTCCTCGAATCCCTTGACCACGATGGCCTCGGCTTCGATGTCCACCTGCCAACCGGTCAGCTTGGCCGTCAAACGGGCGTTCTGGCCCCGTTTGCCGATCGCCAGGGAGAGCTGGTCTTCCGTCGTGATGACCTTGATCTGACGCCGGGCCTCGTCCACCTCGAACGCCTTGATCTTGGCCGGTGCCAGCGCGTTGGCCACAAAAACCCGGATGTCCGGCGACCAACGGATCACGTCCACCCGCTCGTTGTTCAGTTCGCGGACGATGTTCTTGACGCGCTGACCCCGCAGGCCGACGCAAGCCCCCACCGGGTCCACCTTTTCATCCCGGCTGTGCACCGCCAGCTTGGTCCGAAAGCCCGGTTCCCGCGCGATGCCCTTGATCTCGACGGTGTGATCCCGGATCTCGGACACCTCCATCTCGAACAATTTCACCACAAAACGTGGGTCCGCCCGTGACAGGATGATCTCCGGGCCCTGGGGTCCCTGTTCCACCGCCTTCACAAACGCCCGGATGTGGTCACCCACCTGGTATTCCTCCGTGGGGACCCGTTCCCGATTGGGCAGAATCGCCTGATACCGGCCCAGGTCCAGGATCACATCGGATCGTTCGAAACGGCGCACCGTGCCGGCAACGATGTCACCCACGCGGTCCTTGAACTCGGTATAGATCAGTTCCTTCTCGATCTTCCGGATGTTCTGAAGAATCCACTGCTTGGCGTACTGCGCGGCAATCCGGCCAAAATCGGTGGGCGTCACCTCCACTTCCACCTCGTCGCCCACCTGCGCGTCCGGCTTGATTTTTTGAGCCTCCGCCAGCGAGATCTGGTCGTGTTTGGAAACCACCCGCTGCGCCACAATCAACCGCGCAAACGCGCGGATGTCCCCCGTCTTCGGATCGATCTCCACCCGAAGTTCCCGGGCCGGCCCCACCGCCTTTTTCGCGGCAGACAACAGCGTGTCGTGCACAACCGCCAGCATCCGCTCGCGACTGATGCCCTTCTCACGCTCGTAGTAGTCCAGCAATGGCAGCAAATCCACGTTCATATCGCATCTCTCCGGCGGTCAGCCGCATCCGGAGAACAAAAAAGTCGGCAGATGCGAATCTTCCGACTTCCACCCGCTGGTATCCCAGCACGCTGTTGACCGCGCCCTTAATCTAGGACCTCACCCCGCCACCCGTCAAGGCCGCCCCCGGCCCTTGGGACATTCTGTCCCTGCCGCGGCAAGCCCGCTTTCCCGTCCCTCACCCCGGCGCACCCCCGCCAACCACAGACAACCCCGTTCACCCCGCCCCGACCGTCCCGTTCGACTTCCTGTCAGCTCGCCGCACAGGCCCGTCGGGTAGAGCGCCTTCGTTTCCGCCTTTTTGCCGCTCTCCCGGGTTTGACGGATCACTGTCCCGGGCGGAAATTGGCAGCGGAGACCTGAGGCCATGAAAGTCAAATCACTCATCCTTGTACTGGGCCTGACCCTCGGAGTCGCCGCCGCCCGCACCGCTGCGACCGAACCCAGCTCCACCAACGTGGTCGCCGAGCCCACGGCTGCCCAAGAGGCTGCTCCCCAGACGAGCTCCTCATCCGCTCAAACGCCCGAACAATTCCGCGTCGGCGGCGGTGTGGGATCGGCCTCGCTGTCGGACGTGCTCGTCAACCGCCTGGCCCGGGAGGTCAGCGCCTCCGATATTGAACGGCCCGCACGGCCCAATGAGGTCACGGTGGGTCGCCGACAGTACAGCGGTATCCTGGTCCAGGCAGTTCACTCGGCACATCCCCTCCAGCTCCTCAACCCTTGGGCCCCGGAATCGGCCGGCTCCGGAGAACAAAACCTGGTTCGCGACGTCGTCACGGGCGCGCCCGCCGGTCTCAAGCTGATAGCGATCAACTTCTGACGGGGGCGGTGTGCCGCCAGGGCGCCAGACCCCGCCCATCGCAGACGACACGGCAAGACCGCCACGTGGCCGTGGTCCCGCCGGCCGATGCGCAGGGAACTTTGAGAAACGACGCTCACGGACTGCCTCATCACCGGCTCAGCCGGATCCGATAGAACTCCGCCGGGTGATCGGGGGAAACCGGGAGAAACCAGTTCGTACCCGACAAACCCGGCGGTAACGGCCCCAGCGACACCCAATCCTGAAGGTTCGTCGAAACCTGCAACGTCCCGGCCACGGGCAACGCAGGCAGATGAAACCGCCAACCCGAACCATCCGGCTCGGGGGCGACTTCCAAACGGGGTTTCGCATACACGGTCAAACGGACCGGTGCGCTGGTGGCTGCACCGGCCCAATTGGTGGCCACGAGGGTGTACTCACCGGAGTCGCTCACCCTCAGCCCGCTGAGGAACAACAGATCCCGCGTGGCCCCTGCAACAGGAGCGCCGTTGAAGAGCCACTGATACGCAATGGGGGAAGTGCCCACGGCGCTCAACCTGAATCCGGCGGATTCGCCCTCGAAGCGAATCAGATGCTCCGGCCCTTGGACAAACCGCGGCGGACTGGCGAGCAGTCGGACGACCTCCAGATCGAACCACGCATCCGCCACGGTGCTCTCCAGGAGGTTGGTGACAAACCGCCGCACGCCGAGCTGATAGATCGATAGATCGCCGTGCGCTCGGCCGCCGAGAGCACACGCGGGAAAACAAAAACGTCATCGGCCGAAAACGGGCCCGCACCCGGCTCGAGCTGCAGCGCCACCCATGGATTCGTCGTGGCCGAAGGCGCCTCCGCGGGCACGGCGTACACCGGGCCGTTATCCAGTTGGATGCACGCATTGGTACCGTCGTACCAAGCCAGAACCAGACGCCATTGCCCCGGGAGTGTCCCGGAGGTCTGATCCTGCACCTCGGCAGAACCGAGCTGGAAACGGTAACGGTTGAGAGTCGTGCCCGTGTAATACAGCCGGAACTCGCCCGGTTTCGCGAGGGCCGTGCGGGTTGCACCCGGCACCGCGCCGAAGTGCCATCGGAACCACCCACCCACCGTGAAGGGCCGGTCGGTCCTCAAGCCGGGCAGTTCCGGCAGCTCCAACCAACTGTCGGCCGCAGCCGGGTTGGACACGCAGCCCAACCACCGGCCCGCCCCGGCGACGACTCCTGCACCCACCCGCACCCAGGGCAGGCCACCCCCCAGCCGCTCCCACGGCGGATCGGACTCGTCGAACGGCCAGATACCCACCGGCTGCAGCGATTCGGTGTACTGGTGCAATTGAACGGCCAGATGATTCGTGCCGGCACGAAGGGCGTCCGCAGGCAAATCGAACTCCGCCTCCAACGGGGCACCGTCCACCGGCCCGCGCGCAGACTGACCATGCTCCAACCATTCCTCCGGCAGATTCAGCCGGAAGACCTCGCGCCCGTTCACGTAAACCACCGCACCGTCGTCGCAGTACAAACGGGCGCGATACCGGGAGAGTTCCACCTCCGGCAGCACAAGGTCGGTCAGGAAATACACCGTGGGCGCCAGGGCCCCATCCTCGCCCGCCAGGCTGGTGACCACACCGGGCAGGTTCACACCCAACGGTGCCACGCCGGTGCTCCAGCTCGTGTTGGTCGCCGCATCGTTCCACCATCCGGGACCGAGCGGTATCCCGCGACTGTCGTACCGCCACACTGCGTTCGTCGGCAGGACGGGCAAGCTTTGCAGGTCCCACGTCACCACCACCCTGGCCACGCCACTGGTGACGGCGCCCTGGTCGTTGGTCACCACCACCCAGTAGTCACCTGAGGCGCTCGCAACCACGTTGCTCCGGAGAAACGCCGGACCGGCAGGTCCGTCGCTCACGACCGGCGTCCCGTCCTTGAACCATGTGTAGGTCAACGGCTCGCGTCCCACCGCCACCACCGTCAAAACCAGCGGATTTCCAAGTTGCACCGCTTCCGACTTCGGGTCCGTGACGATCTGAGGCGTCTCCTCCCAGGCGCCACGGACGCGCGCGACCCGACTGGTGACGGAACCCCAAAAGTTGCTCGCCACCACGACATAATCTCCCAACGTTGTCGCATCGGCGGCGGCAAGACGGAAACGCCCCTCCGAGGTCACGCCGACCGGCAACCCGTCCCTGACCCACAGATAAACCGGCGGCGGCCAGCCCAACGCCTCGCACCGCAACACGAAACTCTCTCCAAGGTCCACCACCCGTGAGACCGGCTCCTCCACCCACCAGGGCTCACCCGTTACGAGGCTTTCGACCGCCCCCGCCACCGCCCGACGGGCCGCATACAGAGCCTGGGGATCCCCGACCGCATTCGTGAGTGCCGGCGCTATGCCCAAGGCCTGCGTGCGCACCGTCCCGGCCGCAATTACCGCCGGATGATCCGGCCCCCACCGCAACGCCGCGCGTTCCGCCAGTTCACCCAGAAGCCAGAAATACTCGCGGTCCTCGAGCCCCTCCCGAATCAGCTCCCATCGAATCGAATCAATCGGCCCAGCGACCACCGGGTTGGTCGGCGGCTGTCGCACCGGCGGGTACACCAGCACCCCGTCACCGTTGCCCATCGGCTGGCCGAATTCGTTGGTGACAGTCGTCTGGGTCCAAGGGTCGATCGGCTGAAACTCCCTGTCGAGGTACCAGTTCACGTCCCAGTACAAATCGCCGCCGATGCCGTACCGCTCGGCCAGCCAGAAGCGAATGCGATGGGAATACGCCGGATGATCAATGAAGTAATTCGGCACCGGCCATTTCGGGTACGTGGCCACGTACCACCAAACCTCCTCGCCCGCCGTCATCCGTTCGAACCACCGCGGTGCGGTGAGGTTGAACACACTGATCACGGCCAGCGGCACCCACAGATCCACCAAACCGTACAATTCCGGCAACGGTTCCCGCGTCAGTAACCGGCGCAGATCCGGTGCAGCGTACAGGTGCACATGCATCCCATCCCGCACGAACGGCAACAAATCGTTCGCCGGTTCATCAATCCAGTACGCGCACGCCTTCTCCATCCAGCCTTTGGCCCTCAGATGCGAGGCGATCCCCGAAACCAGCAGCGTGAAAAGCGAGTTGTATGGTGGAGTGAACCGGGCATGTCCGAACAAGCTCCACGGCTCGTCCAGGTACACGAACGTGTTGAAACCGAACTCGTCCAGGTAGCGCGAAAGCGCCCGGTCGAAGGCCGAAAAATCATAAAGAAAACCTCCCACGCCCCACTGCCACGCCAGGGGCGCATAACGTTGGGGCCACTGGGGGGAGACGCGGTGCCGCCGGAAATTCGCCATGTAGAGGTCCCAGACCGCTTCCCGTTCGGCATCCGTCAACGGACCGTGCCACCTCTCGGGCACGGCTACGTCGTAGAGCGTGCGGGTGTGGGTGACGTCCGACAAGGTGAAATCGAACACCCGCAGGTTGACTGCAACCACCAGGGGCGCCGTCCACCCCTCCGCCTCGATGAGCAACCGGCCCTCGTACTCTCCCGACGGTTGTGTCTTGGGCACATACACCGTGACCCAGAACGGCTGCTGCTGTCCGGGTTCCAGGCGCAGCCCGGCCGGAACGGGGACCAAAGGGTCCGGATACCACCCGGCCGACCCGCCTGCGTCCGACGGCAGGGTCACCGGGACATACTCCACCAGCCTCACCTCCACGTTCGTCGAAGCCAGGAATCCACCGCCGCCTTTCCGCACCCAGTCCTCGACGCGCACCACGACGTTGCTGAGGGGCCCGGCCGGATACAACACCAGCTGAAAAGGCTCATACTCGTTGCGGGCCGCTTCGATCGTCACCCGGCTCGTCTCCCCCAAGGGCAGGGCACGCTGTCGCCCCACTTTGTAGGTACCCTCGCACCACCAGACCGCGCATGCTGCAGACCCCGGAAGACGGTGGCCAAAGGAACTGTCCTCGATGGGCGACACCGCGCCCGCCGGCCACACCCCACCCAGCAGTGCCAACAGACCACCGACCCACCTGCCCTGGATCATGCGCCGAACCTAAACGCACCGCCCGATCCACACAAGGACAACACAGCCGTTTCGCCAGCACCCGCGCGTGCGCCCGACCACGCCCGTGCCCACCCTTTGCCCGCTGCGATTGCCCGCCGCCCCTCACGCACCGTCACCCGCCCGGGAGAAACACTGCAGCACCACAATCCCCGACAAAATCAACACCAGGCCCACGAAGGCCGGCAGATCCAGCCGTTGACCGAACAACCACCAGCTGGCCACCACGACCAAAGCCAAACCCGCCCCCGACCAGATGGCATACGCCACCCCGACCGGAATGGATCGCAACGACACCGACAAGAAGTAAAATGCCAGTCCGTAACCCACGATCACCAACGCCGAGGGGCCCCAGCGCGTAAACCCTTCCGACGCTTTCAACGCCAGCGTGCCCGCCACCTCCGACAGGATCGCCATCCACAACGCCACCCACGGATTCATGGTCTCTCAGCCCTCAAAACAAGTCAGGCAAGCCGTTCCGGCCAACCCCTGCAAAGAAACGCAGCCGATCAGGACCCGCCGGCCGGACCGGCCCGCAAACAAAAGGCCCGACACTCTGCCACCAAACCTCCAGCGGCACCAGCCCCGGCTGCCGGCCAACAGGCCCTCCGGCAGCACACGGCCTCCAACCAGGTTTCAGATCCGCTCGCCGCCAGACCCCTCGGTCGCGCCGCTCTCCCCGCCCGGGTCGGACTGTCCCGGCTTGCAGCCCGCCGGCCCGGCTCATTGACGCCCCGGAACCGCCGGGCTAGTTTGCCCCGATGGTAGCAACCAGTCTGGCAGAGCCGCAACAGCTTTCGGCAGCGTCCACCGGAGTCGCCAGGCCCGCGGACCGAGCGGAGCTGGTCGCCGAAATCCTGGACCTGAAGCGCCGCCTCAACGCGGTCATCCTGGCGCACAACTATCAGGTCCCGGAAATCCAGGACCTGGCCGACTTTGTCGGCGATTCCCTGGGCCTCTCGCAACAGGCCGCCCGGACACAGGCGGACGTCATCGTCTTTTGCGGCGTCCGGTTCATGGCCGAGACGGCCAAGATCCTCAACCCGGACAAGCTGGTGATCCTGCCGGACATGGAAGCCGGTTGCTCCCTGGAGGAGAGTTGTCCGGCCGACCAACTGGCGGCCCTCCAAAAGACCAACCCCAATTTCTACACGATCGCCTACATCAACTGCAGCGCGGCCGTCAAAGCCCTCAGTGACGTCATCTGCACCAGCGGTAACGCCGAGAAAATCGTCCGCGCCGCCCCGGCCGATCGCGACCTCCTCTTCGTCCCGGACGAAAACCTCGGCCAATGGATCATGGAAATCACCGGGCGGCCCATGACCCTCTGGCAGGGCCATTGCTACGCACACGTCGAGTTCCGCCGCGAAAGCCTCTTGCGGTTGAAGGCGCAGCATCCTCACGCCCGCGTGGTCGTTCATCCCGAATCCCTCCGAGAAGTGCGCGACCTGGCCGACGTGATCTGCTCCACCGAAAAGATGATCCAGTGGTGCAAGACCAGCCCGGACAAGGAATTCATCATCGTCACCGAATCCGGGATCCTGCACCGGCTTCGCAAGGAATGCCCGGAAAAGACCTTCTATTGCGCGCCCACCTTCAACGTCAACCGCATGCCGGGCGACGCCTGTCGCTGCAGCGAGTGCAAGTACATGAAGCTCAACACGCTTGAGAAGCTCCGAGATTGCATGAGGCGGCTGCACCCGCGGATCGAACTGCCGCGGGACCTGCTCGAACGGGCCCGCAAACCGATCGAGCGCATGCTCGAGATCACCGCCCGGACCTGAAGGGCCGCCAAGCAGCGGACGCACCACCAAAACCTGCCGCGGCGCACCCTGCAAACTTGCACGGCGGCTCCCCCAGAACTACAAACCGGTCAGACGGCCATGGCCCGGCCACAAACAGCCGAACCTGCCCAGCGCCTGCAACTGGAACGTCAGCTGTGGAACGCCGGCAAACGACGCATCGCCGGCGTGGACGAGGCCGGACGCGGTCCCCTGGCGGGGCCGGTCATCGCAGCCGCTGTCGTACTGCCGGAAAGCTGGATCGCCGAGGGCCGGGTCGCACCCGAGCTGGCCGGGCTGAACGACTCCAAACAACTGGCGCCGGCCGTGCGGGAACGGCTCTACCAACAGCTCGTGACCCATCCGGAAATCCGGTTCGCCGTGGCTGCGGCAGAGGCGGACGAAATTGACCGCTGGAACATCCTGCAGGCCACTCATCTCGCCATGCGCCGGGCGCTCCAGGCGCTGGATCCCGCGCCCGACCACGCGCTCGTGGACGGTCGGCCCGTGCCGGACCTGCCGGTGCCGGCCACCGCCGTCGTTGGTGGCGACACTCGCAGCTACTCCATCGCCGCAGCCAGCGTGCTGGCCAAGGTCACCCGCGACCGGCTCATGGTGGAGCTCGACCGCCGGTATCCCGGCTACGGCTTCGCCATGCACAAGGGTTATCCCACTCCCCAACACCTCGACGCCCTGGCACGGCTCGGCCCCAGCCCCGAACACCGCAGATCCTTCGCCCCGGTGCAGGCTGTCCAACTCCGGTTCTGGCCATGAAAACCATCCTGTTCTGGTGGGCGCATTGGCGCAGTCGCCTCACCGGCCGCCGTCCCCCGGCCGCCCACCTGCAAAGAGGCGCACTCGGCGAACGGGCCGCACGGCGCCACCTCGAAAAGGCCGGGCTCCAATGTCTCACCACCAACTACCGCACCCCACGCGGCGAGCTGGACCTGGTCTGCCGCGACGGCGATTGTCTGGTGTTCGTCGAGGTCAAGACCCGTTCCTCGGAAGAATGGGGCCGTCCGGCCGCCGCAGTGGACCTCCGCCGCCAACGCCGACTCACGCGCGCCGCCCTCTGGTACCTCCGCCGCATCGGCAGGCCCCGCATCAAGGTCCGCTTCGACATCGTGGAGGTGCTGCTCGACCAGGATCGCGTCCGCGAAATCCGGCACCTGCCAAACGCGTTCCCCATGGCCGCCCCGTGGCGTTACGACTGATCGCCGCCCCGGGCCCGCACCGCTGGAACCGGCTCCTCCAACACCGTCTCCCGCGCACGCCACACCGCCGCGCCACCCGTCCCGCCCGCAAGCGCCCCCTTGCACATTCGCCGAAATGAGCGATGGTACACTGGCGGCCAGCCCCCAAACCCCGCGGTTTGGAAACCTTGAAAGCCCGATCCGGAACCATGAAACCCGACGGCACACCGGCCCAGCCCAGCGAAACGTGGCAGATCACCATCCTCTACGATCAGCCGGAAGCCCGCCAATGCGCAGCCCGCGCATGCGACAACCTGGTCCGGCGCTTCTGGGCCCGGGTGGAGTTCGACACCACTTGGTGGGCACTCGACGAACTGGAAGGCCCCGAACATTCCCGGGCCGCGCAGCGTCTCCAGGAAACCGACATCGTCGTGCTGGCCATGGCCAATCTCCAAGCCCTCCATCCCGGCCTCCTTCACTGGCTGGAGCAAACGCTCCAACAGCGCCAGGGCCGGGAAGGCGCGCTCATCGTGTTGTGCGCCGGCCAGACCGCGCCGCTTCACCGGCTCCAGCCCGAGCTCAACGCCAGGCTCCACGCCCTGGCACGCAGGGTCGGCCTGGATTACCTCAACGAGCCCCCGACTTCGCTCCCGGGCCGACTGCCCCATTCCCTCGACAGTTACACCCATCGCGCCGAGCAAAACACCGACGTGATCCGGCGCATCCTGGATTCCCCGCCGCCACCGCCGCCGCCCGCCTGGTACCCCTGAACCGGCCTGGCCCATCCGGTCGGCCGTCAAACCGGTCCGCGCCGCGCCCGCGGATGCCGCCCCGCACAATTCAGTTGCGCGCCGGCCGGTCCTGACCCACACAATCCCGGCGATGCAAACCATGAAAACGCAGATCGGTTTCTGGATCGCAGGCGTATGCCTGGCCGCAAGCCTGGCGCACGGCCAGAACACCAATGCCTTCACCGACGAGAAGGAAAAGATCAGCTACGCCCTCGGCATGAGCCTGGGCAACAACTGGAAACGCAACGCCCTCGAACCCGACCAGGTCTCGCTCGACATCGTCATGCAAGGGCTGCGCGACAGCCTCACCGGCGCACCCACCCGCATGACCGAGGAGGAAATGCGCGCCACGCTGCGCGAGTTCAGCAAATTCATGCAGGAAAAAATGCAGGAAAAACGGCGCCAGGAAGCCGAGAAAAACCGCGAGGCCGGCGCCGCCTTCCTCGAGGAAAACAAGAAAAAACCCGGTGTGGTCACCCTGCCCAGCGGCCTCCAATACCGCATCATCCGCGAGGGCGCCGGTCAAAGCCCCAAACCCGCCGACACCGTCCTCGTCCATTACCGCGGCACCCTCATTGACGGAACCGAATTCGACAGCAGCTACACGCGCGGCGAGCCCGCCCGATTCAATGTCAGCGGCGTCATCAAGGGTTGGACCGAGGCGCTGCAGCTCATGAAACCGGGAGCCAAATGGGAGCTGTTCATCCCGCCCGACCTGGCATATGGCGACGTGGGCCGGCCCAACATCCCGCCCGGTTCCACCCTCATCTTCGAGGTCGAGCTGATCTCGGTCACCACCCCGGCCACCTCTTCATCTTCCGCCAGTGCCCCCGTCACCAGCGACATCATCAAAGTCCCATCCGCCGAGGAACTCGCCAAGGGAGCCAAGATCGAGGTCATCAAGGCTGAAGACCTCAAACGCTTGGAAGAAGAACAACGGAAAGCCGCCGCCAAGGCACAAACCAATCAGTAGACGTCAACCCACCCCGGGCGGACAAACCGCCCAACGGCTGCCACCTTTCGGGCCCCGCCCTCACCCACCCCGGGTCGGGGCCCGCGGTTTTTCCCGGCGCGACAGTTTCTCCGCGCCCCCGGTAAAGCCCGGCCACCACGCCCCCGCTGGATCCCGCTCCCAGGCAAAGAGGAGGGCCATCGGGCCGGCCTCATCACTCGCTCCCGTACTTTCCCCACGCCCAAGCCAAAAAACGGCGCATGTTGGCCAATCGACGGCAAGCCCCATCCGCCAACCCCTGCCACACTGCGGGCGTAACGTGGTTCTGGCGCCGGCCGGGACCCGGTCGCAGGGGTTGAAGTGCGGCCCGGAGCGATCGCCGCAGCGTTCGGGGGTTGGCGTAGCAAGAGGGCGTCGCTGCCGGCGATGGGGTTGGAGAAACAACGGGGTTGCAAATGCCTCCGGAGCCCACAGGGGCGCGACCGAAACCTTGAACCGGCGCCAGAACCGCTTGCTTTTACCGACTCACTCCCCATGTACGCCCGCGCCCGGGACCCCGCCGGGCCGTCCCTCCCCGGCAAGGACCATCACGCGGCAACACACTCACCGCCCCAGCAATTGGGCCCGGTACTGCGTGGGCGATTGTCCCAGGATCTTCTTGAAGACGCGATTGAAATGCGTCAGCGACTGGAAGCCGACCTCGAAGGCGATTTCGCTCACCCGCAGATTCGGATTCAGCAGCAGGTTCTTGGCCTTCTCGATGCGCACGCGCGACAGGTAATCCGTGAAATTGATGCCGGTGTACTTCTTGAACATCTTGCAAAAGTAAAACGTGCTGGTGTTCACCGCCTTGGCCACGCGCGAGAGCGAGAGATCCTCGGCCATGTGCTCCTGGATGTATTCCTTGGCACGCGTGATCACCGGGGGCTCGGCGTTCTTCTGCTGCAACAACACCTGATTGCTGATCAGGGCCAGGTGCTGCGCAAAGATCGTCAGCAGTTTCACCGCCGATTCATGCTGCCGGGGCGAAACCACCCGCGTCTTGAAAAAGGCCTCCTCCAGGCGGGCCCGGTCGCAGTCCAGCCCCCATTCCTCCAACGTCCGACATACCCTGGCAAACTGCTGTCGGGTGGGACGCTTCCGAAAAACCTGTCCCGTCTGCAAAAATCCGACGATTTGGTTCCCCAGGCGGATGGGAACCGCCGTGTCGCTCAGTCCCGCGAAACAGTTGATCGTCCGTGCCCCCTCCACCGCCATCTCCACCAGCCGCTCCTGCACCTGCAGACAGGCCGCGCAGGACCGGCTTCGCTCGGACATCAAACTGCAGAACGGACTTTCGTATCGCTTGCCGTGATGCGAAAGCCGCCAGCTCTCCACCGGTCGGAGCGACACCACCAGACCTGTGGCCTCCGAAAAAGCCCGCTCGTACTCCTGATACACCTCCGAGCGCAACAGCGCCTCGATCAGGCTCCGGCTCTCGGCCGGGTCCATCAGCGTCACCTTCTCCCCACCGCTGTCTCTGCCCATCCCCGTAACCGACGCCGGACGCGGCCCCTGGGCTGGTTTCGGCTCCGGCGAGGACTGAGCCAACGTTGTTTGCATGGCGCCAACGTACGTCAAACCCGACTTGTCCACAAGAGGAGCGCCGACCCCGCCCACCCCCATGCCGCCTCACGCCCACCTCCCACTCGCGCATTGATCGAGATTCCAACCATGCTTAACATCCGATGCGAAAAATGAAGGATTTCTTTGCATTGATCGAGGCCCGAAGGTCGGTCCGTGCATTCGAGAGCCGCCCGGTCGAACCCGCGTGGATCGAAAAAATCCTGCGCGCGGCTCAGCGCGCCCCATCGGCCGGCAACCTGCAGGCCTACGAGGTCGTAATCGTGCGGCATCCGGAAACCATCCGCGCGCTGGCGGGGCTGTGCTACAACCAGTCGTTCATTGCACAAGCCCCCGTGGTGCTGGTGTTTTGCGCCGACCCCGCCCGGTCGGCCGCCAAATACGGGCCCAAGGGCGAGACGCTGTACGCCGTCCAGGACGCCACCATTGCCGCCGCTTATGCAGAATTGGCCGTGGCTGCGCTCGGGCTGGCCACCTGCTGGGTCGGCGCCTTTGACGAAGCCGAATTGACCCGGCGACTGCAGCTTCGACCCGGCCTGCGACCCGTCGCAGTGTTCCCCGTCGGTTGGCCAGCCGAACAACCGCCGCGCACACCCCGGCGTCCCTACGAAGAAGTGATCCACGAGTACCGCCCCTGACAGGCTGCCCGAAAACCGCGACACCCCACCAATCGGGTCCAACCTCGCGGCTCGAGCGGCCGGAGCTGCCCTCACTACAGCTCAACGGGACAGGCCGGTCACTCCAAAGACTTCAGAGCGTTTCCAACAGCTTTTTCCATCGGGCCCAGGCCTCGCTGCGGGCGCGCCGGTTCTCCGGCGAGGCGTCCGGGGCCTCCCCCGCCCGCATGAATCCGTGTCCGGCACCCTCATAAATGACCGGCTCGAACTTTTTCCCCAACCTTTCCAGCGCAGCCCGCAGGGCTGGCAGACCGGCATTCACGCGGGCGTCCCGCTCCGCATAAAACCCGTACACGGGCCTCCGGATCCGCTCCAGGTCCTCCTCCCTCTCCGGAGCGGTCCCGTAAAACACGAAAAACGCCGCCGGCTCATCCGTCAGGGTGGCCAGCCGAAACGTCTGCGCGCCGCCCCAGCAAAACCCCGCCACCGCAACCTTCCCGTTGCAGGCCGGCAACTTCCTGACGAACTCCATCACCGCCTGCACGTCCGTGGCAATCTGATCCGGCGGCAGCCCTGCTATGGCCTTGCGCACAGCGTCCGACCCGCCCAGCTCCGCCGTGCCACCCCCGCTGGGCGCCATCCCGGACAACAAATCTGGTGCGATCGCAAGGTAGCCGGCTTCCGCCAGCTGATCCGTCACGGACCGCACCCAGTCCGTCAGTCCAAAAATCTCGTGAATCACCACCACCGCCGGCGCCCGCTCCGACCTCTCGGGATACGCAACGAAACATTGAACCTGCCGCGCCCCGTTCGTCACCGTCACCCATTCAAGATGTCGCGGCGACTGTTCCAGCCGTGCCCGCGCCCATTCTTGGGCAGCGGCCGCTGCACAACCGATCCCCAGCACCACCGCCAGAAAGCCCTCCAACATCCATCCTCGACCAAGTTCTCTCATAAGGATAAGTCCTCCCTCTTGCCCGGGTTCCGTAAACCACAGCCGGCCCCGGGTACTGTTCCGTCGCGTCAGACAAACCTCCCAAGGACCCGGCTCTGTTCCTCTCAACAGCAGCAAATCTAACCCATCTTTTCGCCCTTGCTTGAAAAACCTTCCGGCAACCGCCCCACCGGGCCGCGGGCGGGAGCTCACAGCAGCACGCCCCTTCGTTCACGCACACGCCCCCGGCCTCCGCCACTCCTCCCGTCCGAGGCGCCCACCGAATCCGATTCCGGACGTCCCCCTCCTCCATACCCCGGCCCAGCAGTTCTTTCCCACAGGATCCCCGGGGCTTAGACACCGAAACACCCGCAGACAAGCCGGCCCTGTAAAAATTTCAGACACACTGCCGCCCTCCCGTGACACACAAACCAGGTTGTCCCCCAACCTGTTGTATGCGTGAATCGCCGGCCCGCCGATCCATAACCAAATCTTTATTGGCACAATCCATGCTGCGCCTCGACCTGTCTCCAACCTCGGCTTCCGGCCGAGGGAAAGGTGAAGGAAGGCCCATGCAGACGGCAGCGCTGAACAACGTGGCCGGGCAGGCCCCGGCGCAACGAAATGACCCGCCAGCGGTCGGGTCCGGTGCCGTGTCGCCGCCGGGTACCTCCGATTCGGCCTCCTCTGAGGATGGGATGGTCGCATCCTCCGGGAAGGGATGCGCGGAATCCTGGTTGTCTCTTCTGGTCCAGGAAGCCCCGGTGGGACTGTTCATCTGGGAGGGCGGCTCACTCCGGTATGTCAACCCGGCCTGCGACCAACTGCTCGGCGACGCGGGTTCCACTCCGGAGACGGGCCGCGACCTGTTCGAGCGGGTGCACCCGGACGACCGATCGGGCTTGGAAGCAGCGCTAAAAGAGGCCCTCGAAGCCCAAACGGCAACCGCCCGATGCGAAGCCAGGCCGGTCCACGACCCCACGGGCGAGCGCCGGGTGGAGATTCATCTCCGGCGGGTCACCCATCAGGGCAGGCTCCTGGTGCTGGGCACGGTGCAGGACGTGACCGAGCGGCGCCGGTGGGAGGAACGCCTCGCCAATGAGCGGGCCGTGCTGCGCACCCTGGTGGATCACCTGCCCGTGGCGATCTACCTGAAAGACACCGCCGCACGGAAGACCCTCGTCAACCCTGTGGACCAGCGCAACCTCGGCGTCCGCAGCGAGGCCGAGGCCCTCGGCCGGACGGACTTCGAATTCTTCCCCAGGGAACAAGCGGAGGCCTTTTACGCCGATGACATGCAGGTGCTGACCACGGGCGTCCCCGTGTTGAACCGCGAGGAACGGATCACCCGCCCGGATGGTTCCAGCGGTTGGCTGCTCACCTCCAAGGTCCCGCTCCGCGACACCTCCGGCCGCATCATCGGCCTGGCGGGTATCGGCCTGGACATCACCGATCGCAAGCTGGCCGACGAGAAACTGCGCGCCTTTGCCGCCCAATTGGAACGCAGCAATCGCGAGCTACAGGACTTCGCCTATGTCGCCTCACACGATCTGCAGGAGCCCCTTCGGAAAATCGTCGTCTTCGGCGAGCGCCTCTGCGAACGGTACGCGGAAACCATCCCGCCCGAGGCACGCGACTATTTGGAACGCATGCGCCGGGCGGCCCAGCGGATGCAAACCCTCATCAATGACCTGCTGGCCTTTTCCCGCGTCACCACGCGCGCCCGCCCGTTCGAGCCGGTGGACCTCGGCCAGGTCCTGCGCGAGGTCCTGGGCGACCTCGAGGCCCGCATCGAACAAACAGGTGCGGTCGTCTCCGTGGAACCCCTCCCGGTGCTCGAGGCCGACGCTCTTCAAATGCGCCAACTCTTCCTCAACCTGCTCGGCAACGCACTCAAGTTCCGCAAACCTGACGTGCCGCCCCGCGTCCGCGTCCACGCCGAGCCGGTCCACGAAAGACGATCGGACCGCGGACCGGAGAGCCCGCCGGAGCCCTTTTACCGGATTAGCGTCGAAGACAACGGAATCGGTTTCGACGAGAAATACCTCGACCGCATCTTCAACATGTTCCAGCGCCTCCATGGTCGGGGCGAATACGAGGGCAGCGGCATCGGGCTGGCCATCGCGCGCAAGATCGTTCTGCGCCATGGAGGCCACATCACCGCGCGCAGCCGCCCCGGTGAAGGCGCCACCTTCATCGTCACCCTGCCCGTCCACCAACCCGCATCCAACAACCCGCACGCATGAAAGGAAAGGAACGACCCATCACCATCCTCATGGCCGACGACGATCCGGACGATCGCGAGCTGACCCGCGAAGCCTTCCGCGAAAGCCGCCTGGCCAACGAATTCCACACCGTCGAAGACGGCGAGGAACTCATGGATTACCTCCACCGACGGGGCCGTTACGCCCAGCTCAACGGCGCGCCCCTGCCGGGGTTGATCCTGCTCGACCTCAACATGCCCCGAAAAGACGGGCGCGAGGCGCTCAAAGAAATCAAGGGCGACCCGCACCTCCGCCGCATCCCCATCGTCGTCCTCACCACCTCCAAGGCCGAGGAAGACATCCTCCGCAGCTACGATCTGGGCGTGAACTCCTACGTGACCAAGCCGGTCACCTTCTCCTCGCTGGTCGAGCTGGTCCGCGTCCTGGGCCGGTACTGGTTCGAGGTGGTCGAACTGCCGCCCGAGGACGGATGATGCCCACCCCCTCCCATGGAACGGCCGCCGGTACAGGTCCTGCTGGTGGATGACGATGAAGACGATTACATCCTCACCCGCGATCTGCTGTCCCGACCCGGCCTGACCGCTCCTTACCACCTGACTTGGATCAGCCGGTACGAAGACGCCCTCACGGCCCTGGCCTCCGGCCGGTACGATCTCTGCCTGCTGGATTATCGTCTCGGCGCCCGCACCGGCCTCGAACTGCTTCAGGAAACCCGAAACCTCCCTTCACGCCCACCCATCATCCTCCTGACCGGCCAGGGCGACCAGGCCGTGGACCTGGCCGCCATGGAAGCCGGCGCCGCCGAATACCTTCTCAAGGCCGAACTGACCGCCGAAGGACTCGACCGGGTTCTCCGTTACGCCCTGGAGCGCCGCCGGGCCGAGGAACGCCTCCGCCGCGACCGCGACCTCATCAGTCGCATCATGGAAACCAGCCCGGTCGGTATCGTGGTGGCAGATCAGCAGGGCCACATCACCTTCGCCAATCAACGGGCCGAACAAATCCTCGGACCGCTTTCACCCGCGCCGCACGCCCCCGCCCCGCGCCTCTCGGACTGGCCGCTGCAGCCGCTGGAAAACGGTCCCGGTTGCCCGGCCCCGATCCCCTGGCAGACCGTCCTCCAAACCGGCTCCACGCTCCACGACCTGCGGTTCTTCTGGCACGGCGGCCAGCACCGGCTGGCCCTCTCCCTCAACGCCGCCCCGCTCCGCGACCCATCGGGCCGGATTGACGGGCTGGTGGTCACCCTTGACGACATCACCGAACGCCTCGAACTGGAGGAACGCCTGCGCCAGTCCCAGAAGATGGAATGCATCGGCCAATTGGCCGCCGGCGTCGCCCATGACATCAACAACGTCCTCACCGTCATCCAGGGCCACGCCGATCTCCTCCGGGAATCGCTCCCCGAGGACACCCCCCAGGCCCGTTCCATCCGCCAGATCTGCGCCGCCGCCGAGCGCGCCGCCCGGTTCGTCCGCCAGCTCCTCCTGTTCAGCCGCAAACAGGTCGTCCAGGTCAAACGCCTCGACCTCAATCAGGTCCTCCACAACCTCGCCCAGTTGTTGCCCCGGCTCCTGGGCGAAGACATCCACCTCGAACTGGACGCAGCCCCGGCACTCCCACCGGTCGAAGCCGACCTGGGCATGCTCGAACAGGTGATCATGAACCTGGCCGTCAACGCCCGGGACGCCATGCCCAACGGCGGCCGATTGCGGCTGGCCACCTCCACGCTCTCCCTGCCCGAATGCGAAGCCCCCAGACGGGGCGCCCCACGCGGCGGCCTCTACGTCTGCCTCGAAGTCACCGACACCGGCTGCGGCATGGACCCCGCCACCCTGGCCCGCATCTTCGAACCTTTCTTTTCCACCAAGGAGACCGGCAAGGGTACAGGTCTGGGCCTCGCCACCGTCTATGGTATCGTCAAACAACACCAGGGCTGGATTGACGTCGCCAGCAAGCCTGGCGCCGGCACCACCTTCCGCATTTATCTACCCGCCTCCACAGGCTCTCCGACCGAAAGCGACGACACCACGTTCGAGGCCCGTCCACGCGGCCAGCGCCAGGAAACCATCCTCGTCGTGGAAGACGAGCCCGACCTGCGCGACTTGGTCTGTGAACTGCTGGCCACCTGTCACTACACCGTCCATGCGGCGGCAAATGGTCCCGAAGCCCTGGCACTCTGGGACCGCTTGGAAGGACGCGTGGACCTGCTCCTGACCGACGTTGTCATGCCCCAGGGCATCAACGGCCGTGACCTGGCCGAACAACTCCGCCGCCGCAAACCCGACCTCCGCGTCATCTACACCAGCGGCTACACCGGCACTCTCGCCGGACGCCAGCTCCGGCTCGAAGATGGGTGGTTCCTCCCCAAACCCTACCGACCCACCGTCCTTGCCCGCGTCGTCCGAGCCTGCCTCGACAGCCCGGTCGGCACAGCTCCCCCGCCGGATCTCGACCCCGTCCTCGTCGGGTTCGGCCCCGAATGCCTCGTGCCGGGCTCTCCTTCCCAATCCAACCCGGCTTGAGTATCTGGCCGTTCTGCGCCAGGACGAGTGCACGCCATCTGTCCGCGCTCCGTCGGGCACGCTCCACGCCCGGTCACTCACCCCCAACCCAGCCCCCACGCCAGCATTCCCGCCCAAACCAACGAGGGCAGATAAGCCGCCACCTCCACCCGGCGCACCTCCAGGATCAAAAGCGCCACGCAAAACACCAGCAACCCGCACGTGGCCGACACAGCCTCGGCCGCATGCACGGACGCCAACCAGGGCTCCGCCATCAGCAACAGCAGCGTCAGCGTCCCCTGAAACGCCAACACCGGCAGCGCCGCCAACATCACCCCCGCACCCCAAATCCTGACAAAACCCATCGTGGCCAGCCCGTCCATCGCGGCCTTCAACCCCAACGGCGCCAGATCCCCGCCCAACGCCTCCGCCACCGGCCCCAAAAAGGCCAGCGGCGCCACACAGTACAAGGCCGTGCAAACCGCAAATCCGTCCGTCCACCGGCCCCCTCCACCCGCCTGCAAGGCCGATTCCATCTTCGCCCGGGCGTACCGGCCCGCTGCGTTCGATCCCTCCTGCAGCCGCAAGAGCTTGCCGGTCGCACGGCCCAAACCCAGCGACACCACCACCAGCAGCAGCTCCAACAGATGCGACAATAACGAACCACTCAGGCTCACCCAGGTCAGCCGCAACCCGAAGTACACCGTCAGCACCGCCAGCACGATCTTCAGCCAACCCTGCGTGGCCGGCGGGATCCCCCGGCGCAGCACCAGCCCCGCCACGCCTCCCGCCAGAATCGCCAACACATTCAGCCATGTCCCTGTCACGGCCCCGACTCAACCACGCCACCCGCCCGGCGAGAAGGCAAATCTCCCGCAACCGGCCCAAGGCCGCAACCACCTCCCCACCCACTCGACAAGCTGGTCAGGTCACTTCACCCACCCTATCTTCCCCGGACGAATGATCCGACTGGTCCTGTTCGACATTGACGGCACCCTGATCCGCACCGCCGGTGCGGGCGTGGGCGCCTTTGTCCAGGCCTTTGCCGACGAGTTCGGCATCCGCAACGGCGTGGACCGCCTCCAGTTCGCCGGCCGGACCGACACCAGCCTCGTCCGCGAAGTCTTCCACACCCACGGAATCCCGCCCACGCCCCAACATTTCCGCCGCTTCTTCGACCGCTACGTCTTCCTGCTGGATGAACGCCTGCGCCGCCTGGGCGGCGAAATCATCCCGGGTGTGCTGCCGTTCCTCGACGCGCTGACCCGGCTCCAGCCGCCACCCCTGCTCGGACTATTGACCGGCAACATCCGGCTCGGCGCCGAGATCAAGCTCCGTCACTTCGGCCTCTGGGACCGGTTTCGAACCGGCGCCTTCGCAGACGAGGCCGAGGACCGCGCCGAAATCGCCGCACTGGCCCGCCGCCGCGGCGAGCGGCTCCTGGGCCGCGCACTCGAACACGACGAAGTCCTCGTCGTGGGCGACACCCCCCACGACATCCACTGCGCCCGGGCCATCCGGGCCCGTGTGCTCGCCGTGGCCACCGGCGGGTTCACCCGCGAACAACTCCGCGCCCATCAACCCTGCTGGTTGGTCTCTCACCTGGGCGAGGTCCACCCGGAACAGATCTGCGCCTGATCAACCACCGGCCGACCGGAGCGCACCCGCCGAGGTCCCGCGGCGTGCGATCCCCTGCTTGGTGCCCTGGACCATCCGCCGACTTCCCCCAAACTGAGGGTGTCCACCCGCACGCCAGGAACCGTGGCCTGTTCGGCTCAGAGCCCTCCACACGCAGCAAAGGCCGCCACAGTCGCTTCCCGCGGGCTTTTGCAATCACCACCTGGTTTCTGTTCCGAACATCGGGCCCGTAAAGTCTTTGCATCCTCGTCCGCCCGGCCATCTCCAAACACAAAGCCCCGCCTCTTTCCACCTTCCTTCATGAGCGGCCCTGAATCCCGCCAAAAAAAGTTCTTGACGGCAGAGAGAGAGAGAGAGACTGGTCTCCGACAGTAGCCATGAAAGCGTGCCTGCCCAAGCTCATGGCCATGTGCGATGAGGCACGAGGAGTGGGCCGTCCCAAGCTTCCCGCCGCAAGCCCGCGCCAGGACCGGATTCAGTGTGACCCTCGCACACAGACGACCAACCTGCGGCAGTCGTTCCGGCTTCTTCTCTTCAGTATCGCGTGGGCCTCTTGGACATGCCCCGCCCTGGGGACGGCAGACTCGCGTGAACCCTACCTGATCGCTGAGGGAACCGTCGTTTCCCACGTCCTGGCCCAGCCTCTGCAGACCAACGAATGGGGCGAGCCGCTGCTGGAGTTGAGCTTCCTGGGCTCGTTCAACGCGGTATTCCATGGCCCCAGGTACCGGCTGCTCATACAAACCGAGCCAGCTCGTCCCCCTACTGCCCCTTCCCCGCCGCTGCCGCTCACCGGCAAGCTGGGCACTCATCTGGTGACGGACATTTTTTGCGACGGCCTGGACAACTACATCGTCGTCCGCTCTTACACGGCGGCAGGCGAACCCGTCACCACACAGGCTCTGGCCTCTGCGGGGCCGTACCCCGCACATGCAGAATACAACGTGCTGCCCGGCACCCTTTGGCTGGTACTGGCTCATCAATGTCAAGACCTCACCCAACTCCCTCAACTCCTGGAATCCCATCCGAGTCTCTCCACCGTGGTATGGGAAAACTTGATCACCAATGCCTGGTTCGAGATCACACCCGCTCCGGCCAGCAATCGCGTGGACAACATTCGCTGGTATCGCCCGGGTTACCTCGTGGATCGCCGGGGGCGGCGGCATTCACTGGGACCGGCATACGAAAAGGGGGTTCTGGCGAGGGGGCTTTTCCTGCGTTACGAGGACCAGCGGCCGGAAGGCGTCCTCACCCAGTATTGGGAGGACTCTCTGTTCCTCGAAAGCAAACCCATCAGGCACCGTGACGACGTGGTTCCCATCAACAAACTTTCCTTCAGTGTCACTCTGCGGTGGACGAACGACCCGAGCCTGGAAGCCCGGCTTGTCCCACCTGCTGTTCCGGGACCGCTCAACATCGTGGATTACCGGTTCGAGGCGACAACCCTCCGAGGGATCGTTTACCCCATTACGAACCAGTGGCTCGCGCGTGACCATCCCTTCGTCCAGGGGCTTGCGCAGGTGATGGCCACCGCCACGGGTCAGTCGCGTCCCCAACAGTCTCGAACAGTCATCCTGGGCCGGATCTTGTTGGTGGCGCTCCTTTTGGCCCTGCCAGCGGCTCTTGCCTACCGCCGGTGGGGCCTTCGGACAAATGACAGGTAAAACAGCACACAAGCACGGTGTTAGCCATGAAAACAGACCTCCAGAACAAGAAGTCGGCGCGTCGGCGCTGGGTCGGCGTGGGCATATTGCTCCTCTACGGTTCGAGCCTGGTCTCGTACGTGGCTTGGGCTGCGTGTAACGGCAAAGTGTGCGCATCCTCGCCCACCACTTGGGAAGACACGCGCACGTGTACACGCTACGTCCGTGATGACCAAGACTGCGTCTACCCTCACAGCGGCCCCAACCCGACCAACGATTGCCAGCGGGTACTTAGCCCGGGGGTGAGGCTGCGAACAACGACCGGGACTCCGATAACCTTTAAATTGGACCTTAACTTTGGCATTTGCACGCTCACCATCGACTTCGGTTGTATCTTCTGCGACTACTCGCGCGCAACCACTGTGGACTCTTCTACGTGGGGTTACATCTGTGCCATCAGCTCCTGCCCGTGAAAAGCCCGATTTAACGCGCCGGCCAGCCTGCCTGGCGCAGGCGGTCGGCCACATCCCGGCACCACGGTTCGGCAGGGCGACAGGGCGTCGGGCTCACGCGGACGAGCGGCCCCGTGTGGTTGCGGATAACAGCCCATGCCGACACCACAGGCGGTCAGTCAGTTCCCAGTGAGATGCATGGCGACTCGTTCGCTTGGCTGCTTTGGTCTCTGCGTTTTTGGTGGGTGCCAGGCACCGCGCACGAATAATGGCATGCACTTGCTCTGACAGGATCAGCCACTGGCCGGGCTCACCAAACAGGGCCGCCATATGCACGGAATGGATACCAACGTTACGCGGTGGTACGTGGCCGTTGTCCGTGTGCTTTTGCTTCTGACGGCTGTCGCCAAGCTGTTGAGCGTGGCGGGAGAAGCACGGTTCCTGGCCGTGCCTGATCCCGTGTTTCTCCTGCCCACCCGGGCGGTTTTATTGATGGCCGCGCTCACCGAACTGGCTGTCGCAGCCTATCTCACTTGGGGGCGGAGCCCGACACTGAAACATGGAATCCTGCTCTGGTTGGCGTGCGTGTTCTTGGTCTATCGCGGGACGCTCCGCTTCGCCTCCCCTTCGACACCGTGCCGGTGCCTTGGCTGGGTCGGCGATCTGGTCCCGGTTCCGCCGCACTTCTTGGAGCGGGGTCTGGAAGCTGTGTTGATCGGCATCCTCATCGGCAGTGGTCTGAGCTTGTGGCGTCTGCGCCGGATTGCGCCGTCCCGGGAAACGCCCGCCGAGCCAAGCCCTGTGCGTGCAGAATGAAACTGCGTGGCGGCGCAGCCCGGCCGTTCGGGATGGACAGAGAGCGCGACCGCGCACCGCGCGCCAGGGGGCGGCCCCTGGTGCCCCGGCCGGAGCGGTGCCTTGGGTCATGACCTCGCGCTTCGCCGTTCGGGCCACCAGCAGCGAACGGGTCGGGTGGTTGAGAAGACCTTTCGCAGACAGAACGCACAGCAGTGCCTCGTATGAGATCCGCTCCTGCAGGCGGCAGCCCGCAGAATGAGTCGGCCCACCTACGGGCGCCTGGCGCCGACCTCTGTTCCGTGCCCTGCCTCGGCGTCATTGTGCCCTGTTACAACGAGGCCGCGACCCTTGACACCCTTCTTGCGAAGGTACTGGCCCGGCCCGAGACCGCCGAGGTTGTGGTGGTGGATGATGGTTCGACCGATGCATCTCCGGCGAAATTGGAAGCCTGGGCGGCACGCGACCCGCGCGTGCGGGTGGCTCGGCACGATGCCAATCGGGGAAAAGGGGCGGCGATCCAGACCGCCCTGCCCCATCTCCGGTCCCCGTTCGTTGTCATCCAGGACGCCGACCTGGAGTACGACCCTGATGATTATCCCAGGTTGTTGCGGCCACTCTTGGAGGGCCGGGCGGATGCGGTCTACGGCACGCGCTGGTGTCCGGGCGCGTGCACGGAGACTCCCTTCTGGCATCGGTGGGGGAATCGGCTTCTGAGCTGGTTGGCCCGCAAGATCACCGGACTGCCGATCACGGACGAGGCCACGGGCTACAAGGCCTTTCGCCGGGAGCTGCTGGTGCGACTGGAGTTGCGGGAGTCGGGCTTCGGATTCTGTCCCGAGGTGGCCGCAAAACTCGCCCGGCTGGGAGCCCGCGTGGTCGAAGTCCCCATCCGCTACCAGGGCCGCACGCGGGCCGAAGGCAAGAAGATTCGCTGGCACGACGGCTGGGGGGCCGTGCGTTGCTTGTTGAAGTACTCGCGGATGCGGCTGCCTTCGGACGGATCCTGTGCACTTGCCTGCACGGCTTCCGCCGGGTCGGAAGCAGGAAAGCCTCCGGGTGGCGCTCCCCGCAGTCTCCGGTTCATCTGGGTGTCGGCTGCGGGGTTGTATGGACTGGGCCTGGTATGGGCCGTGGGCCTGGTGCCGGAGTGGGGTCGTTGGTACTCGGCCAGCCCGTACTATCGGCAACAAGCCGCAGCGTTTTTACGAGGTGACCTGGCGTTGAGCCGCGATCCGGCCGACCTATCCCATGACCTTTGCTGGTCGGAGGGCGGGGTGCACCAAGTCTGGGGTCTGGGCGTGCCCCTGTGGCGGCAGCCGTTCGAGATGCTGGCCCGACTGGCGGGGTTCGAGGCATTTCCGGACATGCTTGCACTGGCGGCCGCGCTGGCGCTCACCGCTTGGTCGGTGTTCACCGCATTCGACGAATGCGCCCGGAATCTCCAGACAACCTCCGCCTGCGCAACCAATGCGTCGGTCAGCGCAGCGGTGGAGCATGGCGCGGAATTGGATGCACGTGAGGGAGGAAAGGAACGGAGGCCGAACATGCCCGGGACGAATCGGCCCGGGGCAGTTTGGATCGGGACAGGGGTTGCCGCCGCGGTTCTGCTGCTTTTTCCGCCGTGGCTGAATCTTTTGACCACCCGGTTCCTGGTTTGGGAGGAGGCGGTGGCTTACGAGTACATGGTGGGCGTGGGGTTGATCGCAGGTCTGGTCCGGGTTGTCCTCCGGCCAAGTGCGTGGCGCTTTGCCTGGCTCTGTTTGTTGGCCGGGCTGGGCATGTTTGTGCGTCCCACTCTGGTCTTCCACGGTGCAGCAGCTGCCCTGGCCGCGGCGACGGGGATGTGGCTGTGCCGGCAGTCCGGCAGCAAGGCTGCCGGGACCGGCCTGCCGGGTGAGACCACGGGCTCTCTGTACCGGGTGCGCCGGCTCGGCCCGGGAATCGCCATCTACCTGGCCTGCGGCGCGTTGCTCTATGTGACGAACCTGCTCCGGTTTGGCGATGGATTCGAGTTTGGACACAAACTCAACCTCCAGGTCATGATGGGATCCATCTTCGCCACGCGGTTCGATCATCCGTTTGCCTCCGTATCACTGGCCGAGGCTGCCGAAGAGTTGTTCGGGCTGTTGTTTCGAAAGAAAAGTTTCAACGGTTGGTTCTGGTATGAGCCGAATCTCTTTGGTGGGCAATCCTCCACGCCGCGTTGGCGCGAGGTTGCGAGCACCACGTACGATTTTTTGTATCTGGCGTTGATCCTGGCGGGATGGACGGCCGGGCTGTTTGCGGCGGTCAGGTTGACGCGGCGGAACCCGGCTTCTCCGCCGCGTGTGAGGCCCCCGGATGCACCGGTGATGATGATGGACGATCGTGGCGACGCAGGTTGCGCAGCGAAAGGTCTGGTAGTTCCGGAGACAGAACGGCCTTGTTTTGCAGCGCCGTCCTCCCGGGTACCTGCGCAGGCCGACGAAGCGGCAAACGGGCTGCACAGGAAAGTTCCCACCACGGAAGCGTCACCCTCGGGAAACCAGGAAGTTTGGAAGGTCATGCTGGTTGTGTGGACGGTGTATTCTTTCCTCGGCACGGCCGCCTTGTCGGCTTTTTACCTGCGCAACTGCGTGATTGCCACCCGGTACATGCTCGATTACATGCCCGCCTTCGCCGCGGCCATCCTCGCCGCCTGGTGGGGTTGGTGCCACGTCCTGCAACGCTGGCAAAAGAGGCCAATCGCCCTTGTCCTTTCGGCAGCCGCAACCCTGGCCTGGCTGGGGATCGACTTCCACAACTCCACTCATGCGTATGGCGATCCGCAGGTGCTGACCTGGAGGGAGTGCGTCGCCGCCATGCAGCGCCAGAAGGCCGAAAAGGTGAATCTGCCCCTGGCCGGCGTTTACGAATCCCCGGACGAGCCGGCGCAAACCGGATTGAGTCATAACGGAGCCGGCTGGAATCCTGACGGAACGGTATTGCCCACGGTAATCCTTTTTGTCCACTCGCCCCGCTTTATCGAGCTCGAGTTGGCTCCCTTCGAGTGGGCTCGAATCGAGCCCGATCCTTCGCAGCTCCGGGCCAAAATCGGTTTGGAGTTTCTAAAGCTGGAGAAGGTCGAACCTACAGCAGAAGGATGGCGGGTGCGGTTTGCGGGGCCGCGTCAGAAGCGGTATCAGGAGGGGTTGCAACCTTTGTTCCTGGCCATGGTGCCGCGGGAGTTGCTGGCCGAAACCCGGGACCTGCCCTGGCGTCTCTTACGAGTGCGCTGGCAAGAAGGCCCGTGACAACGCATGGATCAACCGCATCGGATCCGTCCACCCGGCGGGAGACGGCTCCAAACGGGTGCCACGCCGGCTCTAGAGGGGCAGCTTGCCATCGGTGAAGGGCAAGGGGCCCGGGAGCCGTCGAGCCGGGTCTGCGGGCGCTGGAAAGGCAGGTCTCCCTGCCGCGGGCGCCAGACCTCAGGTGCACCCCGCCTGTCGCGCAGGCGGGCAGCTGTCCCGACGGGAGATCGGTTCGAGATGTTCCGAACCGGCAGCCCTCGCGGTCGTGGACCGGCCGGCTGGAGCGTCCCTCTGAATAGCAGCAACGTGCACCCGCCCCGGGGCTCGAACCGGCGCCGGCGCCGAAGAGAAGCGGGATCTCGCCGTGCCCAGGCCCGCGCGGGAAACGGCCGACCGGCCTTGACGCTGCCTTCCTCCGCCCGTAGGTTCGGCTCGAACGTGGGAGCAACGCCTATGCATCTGAACAGTTTTCTCGTCCCCATGGTCGTCGAGCAGACCGGCCGGGGGGAACGTGGCTATGACATCTATTCGCGGCTGCTGGTTGACAGGATTGTCTTCTTGGGCACGCCGATTGACGACATGGTGGCCAACCTGGTGATCGCCCAGCTGCTGTTCCTGCAGATGAGCGATCCGAAGAAGGACGTGCATCTCTACATCAATTCACCCGGCGGCAGTGTCACGGCCGGACTGGCCATCTACGATACGCTGCAGTACCTGACCTGCGACGTGAACACCTACTGCATCGGTCAGGCCGCCAGCATGGGCGCCGTGCTGCTGGCTGCGGGCACCAGGGGCAAACGCTTCGCACTGCCGAACGCACGGATCATGATCCACCAGCCCTGGGGCGGCGTGCAGGGCGCGGCCACCGACATCAGCATCCAGGCCAAGGAAATCCTCCGCCTGAAGGACCGTCTCAACGAGATCCTTGCCTTCCACTGCGGCAAAAAGGTCGAAGAGGTCGCCAAGGATACCGACCGCGACTTTTACATGTCCGCCGAGGAGGCCAGGGCCTACGGTCTGGTGGATGCGGTCGTCCAGTCCCGCAAGGAAATCCCCGGCGCGGTCGAGTCACGCACCGCCTGAGGGCCGTTTCAGCCATTCCCCGACCCGGAGGTTTCCTTGGCCCGCACCCATCCGTCCGCCCAGTGCAGCTTTTGCGGCAAGAGCGCCCGCGAGGTCCGCAAACTCATTGCCGGCCCCGGCGTTTACATCTGTGACAATTGCGTCCTGCTCTGCAAGAACGTGCTGGACGCCGAACAGGCCGTGCAGGCGCGGCAGGAACGCCCCCTCACCGTCCCCAAACCCCACGTCATCAAACGCGAACTGGACCGCTACTGCATCGGACAGGACCAGGCCAAGAAGACCCTCGCCGTCGCCGTTCACAATCACTACAAGCGCATCCTCAGCCGGCGCACCGCGGGTGCCCCGGCGGAATCGGCCGAATCCGACCCCCACGCCGAGGTCGAACTGGAAAAAAGCAACATCCTCCTCATCGGTCCCACCGGTTCCGGCAAAACCCTCCTGGCCCGCACCCTGGCCCGGATCCTCGACGTCCCCTTCGCCATCGCCGACGCCACCACGGTGACCGAGGCCGGCTACGTGGGCGAAGACGTCGAGAACATCGTGCTGCGGCTGCTGCAAAATGCGGATTATGACGTTGCCCGGGCCCAGCGCGGGATCATCTACATTGACGAAATCGACAAGATCGCGCGGAAAACGGAGAACGTTTCCATCACGCGGGATGTCTCGGGCGAGGGGGTCCAGCAGGCGCTGCTCAAGATTCTGGAGGGCACCATCTGCAATGTCCCACCCCAGGGCGGCCGCAAACACCCCCAGCAGGAATACATCCGGGTGGACACCACCGACATCCTGTTCATCTGCGGCGGCGCCTTCGTGGGGCTGGAACAGATCATCCGGCGCCGGCTGGGTCACCATGTCATGGGGTTCCATGCCGACGCCCGCGGCGCCGGCGACACACCGGGCAGCCTCCTGCCCTTTGTGGAGCCGGAAGATCTCCTGCGCTTCGGTTTCATCCCCGAATTCATCGGTCGTCTGCCCGTCATTGCCACGCTGCAGGAGCTCGCCGAGGATCAGTTGGTGGAGGTCCTGACGACGCCGCGCAACGCCCTCATCCGCCAGTACGCGAAGTTGCTGGCCCTGGAGGGGGTGGAACTGGAGTTCACCCCCGACGCTCTGCGGGAGCTGGCCGCCGAAGCGATCCGAAAAGGCACCGGGGCGCGGGCACTCCGAAGTTTGCTGGAAAAACTGATGCTCGACGTGATGTACGACGTGCCCCGCCAACAGGACGTGACACACGTCAAGATCACGCGGGCGGTGGTCCGCGGCGAATGCCCGCCCTTGGTCCGCCGCAAGTCCGACGAACAGGCCGCGGCTTGAGGCGGTTCTTTTCCGGCAGGCCCGCATCGGGCGAACCGACCGGCCTTTCCGAGCCCGACCGGACCTCTCACCGCTCCAGGCTGCGGTCTACCAACACGTCCATGTCCAGGAACACCTTTCGCCCGAGCTGGGCTTCCAGATCCACGCGTGCCGCCTGGCCGATCTCGCGGATGCGGCGTCCGCCCACACCGATCAACATGCGCTGGTACCGCGGGTTGGCGGCCAGGATGGAAGCCTTGATGTGATACATGGGCCGGCCCTGCCGATCGTGGGCCTCCTCCACGGCGTGGACCTCCACCGCCGTTCGGTACGGCACCTCCTCGTCCATCAGCAGGTACACCTTCTCCCGGATGATCTCCCCGATGAGAAACCGTTGATGGGCGTTGGTGATCTGGTCTTCCGGATAGAGACGCGGCCCCACGGGGAGATGGCGGAGAATGCCTTGCACAAGGTCTTCCAAGCCCTGGCCGGTGTAGGCGGACACCTCGTAAGTGCCCGCGTACGATTCGCGCCGCGCCAGCCAGGCCTCCGCGTGGGGCCGTTCCGGCAGATCGCTTTTGTTCAGGCAGAGCAGCCGGGGCTGCGTCAGGCCCTGGAGCGCCTCCAGCACCATCTCGTCCTCGGGTCCGATGGCCCGCGACGGGTCCACCACGTGGACCACGACGTCAATCCCTTGGAGGGCGCGCCGGGCGCGCTCGTGCAAACGGTCCACCAGCCGGTTGGCGTGGGTCTTGAAGAAACCCGGCGTGTCCACGAAGACGATCTGGCCCTCGGGCCGGTTGACCACGCCCTGGATCGGTTCGCGCGTGGTCTGCGGTTTGGGCGTGACGATGGAAAGCTTGCGGCCCACCAACGCGTTCAAAAGGGTGGACTTGCCCACGTTGGTGCGGCCCACCAGCACGGCCAGACCGCAGCGGGTCTCGGCAGCCTGCGGCTCTGTCGGCGTTGCTTGCCCCGGGTTGGCTTCGCTCATGCTTCCAAACTAGGCAGGAAACCGTCCCGGGCCAAGGTCGCGAGCGTGGCCATTCCCGGAAAGGTGCGATTGCCGCTGCGGACCTGCAAACCGCCACCGGTGCCTCAGCGGGGCATTCCCCGCCTCTGGACCGGCTTTTCACCATCCGGTCGCGGCATCCACATGTCCTGCCAACCCAAGCCGCATTCGCGGATCACCCGCAGCGCGTAGTTATGAGGGAGCAGTTCCCGGCCGGGATTGTTCGTGCCCAGGGTGAACTTGACCCCTGCGGCCTTGGCCTCGCGAATGAACTGCGGTTTCGGCAACTCGAGCCGGCTGTTGATCTCGATGGCCACGCCGTTGCGCGCGGCCGCCTCGATCACGCGCCGGCGGCGCTCCGGCGTCCACAACTCGTCATACCGTGATGCCAGCACCTCAGGCAGATACGTCGGATTGGCATAGAAATCGATCGGCTCCGTCTCCAGGATCCGCACGATCGTGTCCACCAGATGATCCATGAACGCCTCCGGATCCTCGATCTTCACTTCCTCCGGAATCCAGAGCCGCATCCGCCGGCCCTGCCGGTCGGTCAGCGTCATGGCGTCGGTGAACACGTAATCGAATCGCGCCACGGTCGAGGGCGAGAACAGGCGGGTCCATTCGCGGCCCTCGCCCTGGAGTCCTGCGAACACCGGCGCGTTTCGGATGCCTCCCAGCCACGCCTCCGCCGCCGCGTCGTTGGTCACGGCGAATCCCAGTCCGCCGTTCACCGCCAGACCGTAGTTCATCCCCGTGCGGCGCATGTGGGACAGGACCTCTTCCAGCGTCAGGCCGCCTTTCAAGTGGGCGTGAAAATCCACCAGAGGGAAATTGGCCATCCCCAGCTCGATCATCTGGCGCCAGGTCGCGTCCGGCTGCGGCCGCTCCACTTGTGGGGCGGGGTCATCCGGAAGCCGTCGGACCCGGATGCGGCGGAATTCCACCCGGCTGTCCGGGTCATGGCCCTGCAACGCGAAGGTGCCCCGGCCCAGTCGCCGGCCGGGCCGGCTGCCGGGGGCCACCGGCCTTTCGGGTTCGACGTAATCCACCACCCAATGATCGTTCACGAAAACACGGACGCGCGGCACCTCCACGACGATGCGGAGTCGGAACCAGGTGTCGTCCGGCACGAGCTGCTTGTATACATTGCGCAAACCGTAGAGGCTGCCGGTCTTTTTCAGCTCCCAGTAGCCGTTGTGCGGGCGGGCGGAGTTGTTGATTTGCACTTCGAATCCGCGAGCGGGCCAACCACTCTCCTGCCACGCGGTATGAAAGTAGATGCCCGAATTGGCGCCTGGCGCGGCCCGCACCTCCGCCTCCAGCTCGAAGTTCCGGTAATCGGCCCCCACACCCTCCCGGCCCATGAAAAACAGGTGCGCGCGCGGTCCTTGGGCCACGATGGCCCCATCCTCCACACGAAACGTTTCCGGATGTTCGGATGCCCGCCACCCACGCAGGCTGTGCCCGTCGAACAGGTCCGCCCATTCTCCCGAAGGAGCCGGATGCGACGCCACCGGGGCGGCAAGCAGCAGCCCGGCGACAAGAAACGCGCGAACGTTCATGAACCGGAGTGTGGGCGGCGGCAACGGCGTGCACAAGTCCCCACCGGACCCCGTGCTGCCGCTACTCGGTGTTGGGGTACGAACCCAGGACCTTCACGAAGTTGCAATGCTCCGCCAGAAGTTTCAGTGCGCGTGCCAGGCGCGGTTCTTCCGCGTGACCCTCCACGTCAATAAAGAAGAAGTATTCCCATGCCTTTCTTCGACTGGGCCGGGATTCGATCTTGGTCATGTTGATCCGGTAACGTCGGAACGCCGCCAGCGCGCTGTGCAGTGCCCCCACCCGGTGCATGACGCTGATCATCAGGCTGGTCCGGTCGTTGCCCGTGGGCGGGGTGCTCTGCCTGCCCAACACCAGGAACCGGGTGGCGTTGGCGGCATTGTCCTGGATGTCCCGCTCCAGAATCGGCAGGCCGTATTTCTCGGCCGCCAATTCCCCCGCGATGGCCGCCGCGTAGCGCGTCTGTTTGGCCAGCTCCGCAGCCCGGGCATTTGATGAGGTTTCGATGATCTCCACCCGCGGCAGGTTCGCCTGCAACCACGCCCGGCACTGCCCCAGCGACTGGGGGTGCGCGTACAGCCGGCGGATCTTGTCCTTCGGATAACGACTGAGGAGGCAATGTTGGATGGGCAGGACGATCTGGGAAACGATCTTCAGGTCGCTGTCCACGAACATGTCCAGCGTATGGGTCACGACGCCCTCGGTGGAATTCTCGACCGGCACCACCCCGTAGTCGGCGCGCCCCTTGCTGACCTCCTGGAAGACATCGGGGATGGTTTTGAGCGGCAGGTACTTCAGGCTGGAGCCAAACCGGCGGATGGCCGCCTGATGCGTGAAAGTGGCCTCGGGCCCCAGATAGGCCACGATCAGGGTCTTCTCCAACGCCAGCGCGCTGGACATGATCTCACGATAGATCGCTCGAAGCTGCTCGTTGGTGATGGGGCCCTTGTTCAGCCGGCAGACCCGCTGCAGCACCGCCTGTTCCCGATGCGGCGTGTACACCTCCTGGCCCGATCGGCGTTTCAATTCGCCGATCGCCAGCACATGTCGCGTCCGCTCGTTCAGCAGCTTCACGATCTGCTGATCGATCCGGTCAATGGCCTTCCGATGATCCTGAATGTGCATACCCCGCGTCAGCATATGCCAACCCTCCGTCCCTTGGGCAGCAAAAAGCGGCATGAGACCGCCCCGGTTGCGGGCCCTTTTGGCCCGCAGCTCGGTACCCCGGAAGTCCCCACCCCCGGATCGGCACGGGCCCGTCTCCAGCAGGCACGGGCCATCCGCGGTCCATAAAAAGGGGGTGGCAAGCCCAAACTCCCTAAGTCCGGCGGCACGGGGACGGTTGCGTAATAAGCTCTATCTCATCATGATGGAGGCAGGTGAGGATGGCCTCCGCCCACCGGGCGTCGGTGGCAGGACATTGTGCGGTGTTTTTCACAGCGGTCCTCGCCACAGGACCGGCCGGGTACCCGGAGTCAGGTCGGCCCATCAGGGGCCCGGCGCGCCGGTCGGATCGGCAGAGCCTCCCGGGCCGCCGCCGGGGTGCGCGGCAAGCCAGATGAATCGCGGTTTGGGCCCGGGCAAGCAGGCAACAGCGGGTATGAACGTCACGCGAACCACGGTCATGTTGCGGCCCGACTGTACGCGGGTCTTTTTCCGGCCGCTGGAACTGCGCAGCCGGGAACGCATGTTGCGGATCCTGGCGCGGATCCTGGCCCTCGAAGAGGCCGAGGCCGAGCAGGAGGCCGGACGCATGTGGGCCGATTTCGCCCACCGACACCGCGATACCCGGCGCTATCTGGAGCAACAGTGCGAGGCGCTCGAAGCAGAGCTGCCGACCGATGCCCGCCTCAGCCCGGCCCGGCGCCTGCTCATCGGCGCCTATTTCACCCAGGAATACGCCTTGGAAGCCGCCGCCCTGTTCAACCCTTCCATCGTGCCGCACCCGGATCAATCCAACCTGCCCGAGGGCAGCCTGCGCTTCATCCTCAGCCTGCGCGCCGTGGGTGAAGGGCACATTTCGTCCATCGTCTTCCGGACCGGCCGGGTGGACAGCGACGGCACCATCACCATCGACCCGGCCGCCCCCCGCATCACCGCGGCCACCGTCCAGCCCAATCCCGCGTATGAAAAACGGCTCTTCCACCGGAAGCTGGCCGAGCTGGGACTCGACAACGAATTTACCCGCAGCGTGCTGACTCAACTGGACGAGACATTCCGGTGGGAAGAGCTCGAAGAAGCCGTTGAACAGGCCCTGCGGCGCGACCGTTACCGCGCGGCATCCGTGCGCCCCAGCGCCCAGGGCATGCTCGCGCTGGCGCGCGCCAACTACGAGATCGCCTTCGACGAGAGCACGGACCTTTCCCAGCGGCTGATCTTCCCCACCACCCAGGCCGAAAAACACGGCATCGAGGACGCCCGGTTCGTCCGATTCGTCGAGGACGATGGCCAGGTCATCTACTATGCCACGTACACGGCGTTCGACGGCCAGGTCACGCTCCCCCAGATGCTCGAGACCCGCGATTTTCTCAGGTTCCGCATCAACACCCTCAACGGGCCCGCCGTGGAGAACAAGGGGTTTGCCCTGTTTCCACGCCGAATCGGCGGGCACTATTACATGCTGGGACGCCAGGACGGCGAGAACCTTTACCTCATGTGCTCCGACATGCTCCACTTTTGGTATGAAAAGCGCCTCCTGCTGCGTCCCACCCATCCCTGGGAGTTCGTGCAGGTGGGCAACTGCGGCTCGCCCATCGAGACCGAAGCCGGCTGGCTGGTGCTCACGCACGGGGTGGGACCCATGCGACGCTACTCCATCGGCGCCATCCTGTTGGACCGGGACCATCCGGAGAAGGTCCTGGGACGACTCCGCGAGCCGCTCCTCAGCCCCACCGAGACCGAACGGCACGGTTACGTACCCAACGTGCTCTACACCTGCGGCGCCCTGGTCCATGCCGGCAAGCTCGTCATCCCCTATGCCATGAGCGATTATTGCACCAGCTTCGCTCTGGTGGAGCTGCGTGAACTGTTGGAACTGTTAACCTGACCCCACCCCTTCGTCGATGCCCATGAAACACCGTTCTCGAAATCGGTTCGCCCTGGTCTGCGATTACGTCCCCCGCCAGTGCGGCATCGCCACCTTTTCCCACGACGTTTACAAGACCCTCACCGCGCCGGAGGTCGGCGCGGAATGCATCGTCGTGGCCGTCAACGACCGGCCCGAGGGTTACGAGTACCCGCCCGAGGTCCGGTTCGAAATTGCCGAGCGCGACATCAATTCCTACCGTCGCGCCGCTGATTTCCTCAATTTCAGCGACGCCGAAGTGGTGTGTGTCCAACACGAGTTCGGCATCTACGGCGGGCCGGCCGGCAGTCACATCCTCGCCCTGCTCCGGCACCTGCGCGTGCCCGCCGTGGTCCATCTTCACACCATTCTCGAGCAACCCAATCCCGACCAGCGGCGCGTGATGGACGAGATGGTCCGTCTGGCGGCCCGGTTCATCGTCATGACCGAGCGCGGTCGGCGCATGCTGCAGGAAATCTACCGGGTCGAATCGGACCGCATTGACCTCATCCCGCACGGGATCCCCGACATGCCGTTTGTGGACCCGAGCTTTTACAAGGACCAGTTCGGCGTGGAAGGAAAGAAGGTCCTGCTGACCTTCGGCCTGCTCTCACCGGGCAAGGGCATCGAATACGTCCTGCAGGCCCTGCCGGAGGTCATCAAGGTCGAGCCCAACCTGGTCTACATCATCCTGGGCGCCACCCATCCCAATCTGATCCGCGAACAGGGCGAGACCTACCGGCTCCGGCTGGAACGCATGGTGGCCGAACTCGGCCTCAAGAAACACGTGATCTTTTACAACCGCTTCGTCGAGCTGGAGGAACTCAAGGAGTTCCTCGGCGCCGCCGACATCTACATCACCCCCTACCTCAACAAGGCCCAGATCACCTCCGGCACCCTTGCCTACGCCTTCGGTTGCGGCAAGGCGGTCATCTCCACCCCCTACTGGCACGCCGAGGAACTGCTGGCGGACGGTCGCGGTGTGCTGGTGCCCTTCAGAGATTCCGCGGCCATCGCCCGCGCCCTGATCGATCTGCTGACCGACCCCGTCAAGCGCGACAACATGCGCAAACAGGCCTACCTGCTCGGCCGGCAGATGGTCTGGAGCCAACTGACCCACGCGTTCCTCGAATCCTTTCGCAAGGCCCGCGAGGTTCCGCTGCGCCAGGCCCGCAGCCGCCTGGCCCTCGACACGCAGGAGCAACAACCACGTGAACTGCCGCTGCTGCGGCTCGACCACCTCCGCACCCTCACCGACAACACGGGCATTCTCCAGCACGCCGTTTTTTCCGTCCCCAACCGCAAGGAGGGCTACTGCACCGACGACAACGCGCGGGCCCTGCTGCTGACGGTCCTGCTGGAACAAACCGGCGACGACACGCCCGAGGTCCGTCTGCTGGCTTCCCGGTACGCCGCGTTCCTCAACGATGCGTTCATACCGGCAACCGGACGATTCCACAACTTCATGAGCTTCGATCGCCAATGGCTGGACAACCCCGGGTCTGAAGACTGCCTGGGGCGGGCCCTCTGGGCCCTTGGGGCCTGCGTCGGCCGCTCCCAGCGCCCGGATCTGCAACAATGGGCCGTCCGGCTCTTCGAAGCCGCACTGCCGGCCATCCGCGACACCGGGCCCCACCTCCGGCCCGCGGCGTTCGCGCTTGTCGGCATCCATGAATACTTCCGGCGTCTCAGCGGCGACCGCCTCGTCAATCAGATCCGGGAGGAACTCATCGAACGACTCCTAAAGGCCTGGCACCAACACGCCAGCGACGACTGGCTCTGGTTCGAAGACCGGCTCACCTACGCCAACGCGCGCATCCCCCATGCCCTCATCCTGGGCGGCCGTTGGACCGGCAATCAGGAGGCCTTGGAGATCGGACTGCGCAGCCTCCGTTGGGTCATGCAGATACAGACCGCCGAAGCGGGACATTTCCGGCCCATCGGCAACAACGGTTTCCACCGCCGCGGTGGCGAGCGCGCCCAGTATGACCAGCAACCCCTCGAGGCCTACACCGCCGTTTCCGCCTGTCTGGAGGCGTTCTTTGCCACCCGCGACGAATTCTGGCTCAACGAGGCGCACCGCGCCTTCGACTGGTTCCTCGGCCGCAACGACCTGGGGCAACCCCTCTATGACCCCGGCACCGGCGGCTGCTTCGACGGGCTTCAGATTGACCGCGTCAACCGCAATCAGGGAGCCGAGTCCACGCTCTCCTTCCTCCTGGCCCTTCAAGAAATGCGGCTCGTCAGCGGCACGCTCGAAACCTTTGATCAACCGGTCGAATCGCCGGCTCCCGTGCAGGCAGCAAGCGTATGACGCCCACCAACCCGAACCGGTCCGAGACCCTCGGCATCGGCGTGCTGGGTGCCGGTGCCTTCGGGCTCTTTGCCCTTCAACACTTCCTACAGGTACCCGGCGTGCGCCTGGTCGCCCTGGCCGGCACCCATCGCGAGGCGGCCCTCGCCATGGCACGCCGGTTCGGCCTCGAGCAAACGGATACCCCGGAATCGCTCGTGCAACGGCCGGACGTGGACCTCGTCTACATCGCCACGCCGCCGTTTCTGCATCATCCCCAGGCCCGCATGGCCCTGGAGGCGGGCAAACACGTCCTGTGCGAAAAGCCCCTGGCTCTCACCACCCGGGAGGCCGCCGAGCTGGTGGAGCTGGCCCGCGCCCGCAACCTTCTCTGCGTCGCCAACCTCATCCAAAGGTACAACCCGCTGTTCGACGCCATCCGATCGCTCATCGCGGAGGGGGTTCTCGGGGCCTGCCTCCACGGCTATTTCGAGAATTACGCGGCGGATGAAGGTCTTCCGCCCCGGCACTGGTTCTGGGATCGGAGCAAGAGCGGGGGCATCTTCCTCGAACATGGCGTCCATTTCTTCGACCTGTTCGCCGGCTGGCTCGGTCCCGGTCGGGTCGTCGCCGCCCAATCGGTGGCCCGACCCGGCAGCGGCGTCGAAGAACAGGTTCATTGCACGGTGCGCTACCCCGGCGACGTGCTGGTCAATTTCTATCACGGGTTCACCCAGCCCGCCCGCATGGACCGGCAGGAACTGCGGCTGTTGTTCGAGCTTGGCGATGTCACCCTCGAGGAATGGATCCCCGTGCGCGCCACCGTGCGCGCCGTCGTGGACGAGGGCCGAACCCGCCGGCTGATGGAGCTTTTCCCCGGCGCCCGCCTGGACATCCTGGCCGTCTACGGCGGTCGCGACCGCGAAGCCATGGGCCGCCACAAAAAACTCGACCTCTCGCAGCGGATCGAACTCCGGTGGGGGCCCGGTCAGGAGAAGATGCGGTGCTACGGGGAGCTCCTCCGCGCCCTGTTGCTCGACCAGATTCGCTGGATCCGGGATCCTTCCCACGCCCGGAAAATCACCGAGGAAAACGGATGGCAATCGGTCGCCATGGCCGAGGCAGCCACCCGGCTGGCGGGGGAAACCGCCCCGGCCGAAGATCCACAGCGGGTCTCTCCGCGTGTCAACCTGCCATGACGCCTCCCGTGCCGATTCCTCTGCCACGAAAAACCAATCTCTGTCTGTTGCAGCCCTCCCAGGTGCCGCCCTCCCGGCCCGATCTCCGCGTCGTCGGCACCTTCAACCCCGGTGCCATTGCCACCGGTCCCCGGGAGGTCACGCTCCTGGTCCGCGTGGCGGAAGCGCCGGCCGAAAGCACGCGCGGGTGGATCGGCCTCCCCCGTTGGGACGTCGATCGCGGTGAAGTCGTGGTGGACCGGTTCCGCGAGGAGGAGGTCCTCTTCGTGGACCCGCGCGTGGTCGTGGTACGCCGCACCGGTTACAAGCGCCTGACCTTCCTCTCCCACATTGCCGTCTACGTCAGCCCGGACGGCCAGCGCCTGCATCCGGAACCGCGGCACCGCTGGTGGCCCGCGCAGCCCTGGGAGGAGTACGGGATCGAAGACCCGAGGATCACTCCCCTGGAAGGCCGGTTCCACGTCACGTACGTGGCCGTGTCGCGGCACGGCGCCTGCACTGCCCTGGCTTCCACACGCGACTTCACCCGGTTCGAACGACACGGCATCATTTTCCCACCCGAGAACAAGGACGTCGTGCTCTTCCCCGAACGGCTGCAGCAGCGTTACGTGGCCATCCACCGGCCCAATCCCAATCAGCATTTCTCCGCACCGGAAATGTGGGTGGCGACCTCGCCCGATCTTCTCCATTGGGGCGGCCACCAACCGCTCTGGGGCGCCACCAGCACATGGGACGTGGGCCGTGTCGGAGGTGGCACCCCACCCATCCGAACACCGGCCGGCTGGCTGACCCTCTACCACGGCAACGACCGGCCTCCCGACGGCACCGGCGTGGGGACCTACTCCGCCGGAGCCCTGCTGCTGGCACCCGACGATCCGACGCGCGTCATTGCCATGGCCGGCAGGATCCTGGTCCCGGAAACCTCCTTCGAAACCCAGGGCTTTGTGCCCAACGTCGTGTTCCCCACCGGCATCGTCGAACGCGGACCTTCCCTGTGGGTTTACTACGGCGCCGCCGATGAGAACTGCGCCGTGGTGGAACTCGACCGCGACACCCTGCTGCAAGCCCTCCAACCCGTGCGGCCCCGGCCCTGACCCGCAATCCCGTCACCATCCCCAAACCGCCCGGAGCGAAAACCGGCGGACCGGTGCATGCCTTCCATCGGGTGCCGGCACGCACCGGCCGGGTCCGGGGCAAGCGGTAATCCGGCTTCACCCACGCAGGGGGTTCCGCCAACCTGTTCTGGCATACGTCGAAACCAGCCGAACGCCGGGCGCCGTGCCATGAAAGCCAAATTGCTTGTTGCCGCGGTCGTGATCCTGCTGGGATTCCTTTTTGCCCTGCAGAATTCCGCCGTGGTGGAGATCCGGTTCCTGTTTGGGTCGGTCCACATGTCCCTGGCCCTGGTCATCTTTCTGGCGGGCGCAGCCGGGCTGTTGAGTGGCTTCCTTCTGGGCACCGCAGCCCGACGACGGAAGTCGGACTGAGCCGCATCCTCGCCTTGCCGAGGGCCGACAGCGGATGCCAGCCTGCGGGCGGCCCGGCGGTCAGCCCGATCCGAGGCCGCGCAGGACCGATTTGAGGGAAAAGAGCCTGCCCGGACACTCGGTGTGTCCCGGCACGATCCTCTTGTGGGTGGTGACGGCGTCGGGCTCAAGACCGCATCGTTCCAGCAATGCCTGCAGCAGCGCCTCCAGGCTCTCCAACTGCCGCCGCGTGGGTTTCGACCGGTTGAAGTCTCCGACGAGACAGATCCCCACGCTGACCTCGTTGAGTCTGGCGCTGCTGAGATGGCCGCCCGGCAACTGGCGCTTCCAACGTTGGCCCACGTAAATCTCCCCGTCCTTCATCCCGTGGCCGTTTCCAATCACGAAATGATAGGCCAGCCCGTTCTCCATGTGTCGGACCCGCCTGTGATAGGCGTCCATGGCCCGGGGCGTTCCCGCCGTGGTGGCGCTGTGATGGATGACAATGTACCGCCAGCGACCCTTTCGAACCGGCGCCTGTTCGATCGCCCGCCGCACCGTGGCGGGCAGGGGCGACCGCTCCGCCGCCACCGGTCCCTCCGGGATCACCAGCCGTTGCCCCGGGTGGATGATGGAATCCAGCGTCAACCCGTTGGCCCGCGCCAGATCCAGCACGTCCACCCCGTGCTCGCGGGCGATCAGGGTCAGATTGTCGTTTTTCCGCACGGTCACCGTTTTCGCCGGCGCCGGGCGTTCTGCTTTCCCCGCGCCCTCGGGCAGCTTCAGTTTCTGCCCGGGTCGAATGATGTCGTCCAACTCCAGATCGTTCAGTTTCGCCAGGGCCGAGACCGACACGCCGTGTTCCCGGGCGATCGCGGTGAGCGTATCCCCTTTTTGCACCACGTATACTCCGGGCTGGCCGGCCCACCCCCACAGCGCACCCCAAAGGCTCAGGATCCCCATCACCAGCCGCAACCGCACCGGTCGCCTCCGCCTGCCACCGAGTGGCCTGGCTCCCTCGTTTGCGCGCACCGTCCCGATCATCTCGCTCGTGCGTTCCCGCTTGGTCTCTTCGGATTTCGTCCGCCCCGGGGACCGTGCGATCCTGCCGCGGCTCGTCCTTCGAGCGATCCCCCGCTCCGGCAAAACTCCCTGCGATAGGTTCCGCCTATCGCACACAGAGGGCGGAACGATTTCCCTTCCCTGCCTTCATCTGGTTCACTGGTCGGCGGTGAGCGGGCAGCCGGTTCGTCTGCCCGCCACTGCAGTTCAACAGAAACAGGAAATTCGAAGAGAGGCAAACCGAAGATGAACGCAGAAAGCAAATGTCCTTTCCATCAGGGCGCCATCCTGGACGCGCCGACCGTCCCCGCAGGTATGGGCCCGTCCATCCGTGACTGGTGGCCCCACGCCCTGCCGTTGGAAATCCTCCATCAGCATTCCGAGAAGTCCAATCCCATGGACAAGGACTTCGATTACGCCAGGGAATTCCAGAGCCTTGATTACTGGGCGCTCAAGAAGGACCTGGCCGAGCTGATGACCCGGTCGCAGGACTGGTGGCCGGCGGATTTCGGTCATTACGGGCCGTTGTTCATTCGCATGGCCTGGCACAGCGCCGGCACCTACCGCATTGGTGACGGGCGCGGCGGCGGCGGGCGCGGCCAGCAACGTTTCGCCCCCATCAACAGTTGGCCGGACAACGTCAGCCTGGACAAGGCGCGCCGGCTCCTCTGGCCGATCAAACAAAAGTACGGGCGCAAGATCTCGTGGGCCGACCTCATGATCCTGGCCGGCAACGTGGCGCTCGAAACGATGGGCTTCAAAACCCTCGGGTTTGCCGGCGGGCGCGAGGACACATGGGAACCGGACCTGGACGTCTACTGGGGAAAGGAAACCAAGTGGCTCGAGGACAAGCGCTACGGCGGAGATCGGCAACTGGAGAACCCGCTGGCCGCCGTCCAGATGGGCCTCATCTACGTGAACCCGGAAGGCCCCAACGGCAATCCCGATCCGGTCGCAGCCGCGCGGGACATTCGTGAGACGTTTCGCCGCATGGCCATGAACGACGAGGAAACCGTCGCCCTGATCGCCGGCGGTCACACCTTCGGCAAGTGCCACGGTGCCGGTCCCGCCAGCCACGTGGGCCCCGAACCGGAGGCCGCCCCCATCGAACAGCAGGGACTCGGTTGGAAGAGCACCTTCCGTTCCGGCAAGGGACCCGACACCATCACCAGCGGTCTGGAGGTCACCTGGACCCAGACGCCCACCAAGTGGAGCCTCTACTACCTCGAGAACCTCTTCAAATACGAGTGGGAGCTGACCAAGAGCCCCGCCGGCGCATGGCAGTGGGTCGCCAAGGACGCACCGGAGATCATCCCGGACGCCTACGACCCCAACAAAAAACACAAACCCACCATGCTCACCACGGATCTGGCCCTGCGCTACGATCCGGTCTACGAAAAGATCGCCCGGCGCTATCTGGCCAATCCCGACGAGTTCGCCCGGGCATTTGCCCGGGCCTGGTTCAAACTCACCCACCGCGACATGGGCCCACGCTCGCGCTACCTCGGTCCGGAGGTGCCCCGGGAAGAGTTCCTCTGGCAGGATCCCATCCCGCCGGTGGACCACCCGTTGATTGACGAGGCCGACATGGCCCGGCTGAAACAGCGCCTGCTCAACTCCGGCCTCAGCATCCGCGAGCTGGTTTACACCGCCTGGTCGGCAGCCTCGACCTTCCGCGGCTCCGACAAACGTGGCGGGGCCAACGGCGCGCGGATCCGGCTGGCGCCCCAGAAGTTCTGGGAGGCCAACGAACCGGAACAACTGAGCAGGGTCCTGGGCGTGCTCGAACAGATCCAGAAGGAATTCAACGGGTCCTCACAGAACGGCAAGAAGGTCTCCCTGGCCGACCTGATCGTTCTGGGCGGCTGCGCAGCCGTGGAAGAAGCCGCGCGCAAGGCCGGCTACAACATCACGGTGCCGTTCCATCCCGGCCGGACCGACGCCTCCCAGGAACAGACCGACGTCGAATCATTCGCCGTCCTCGAACCCTACGCGGACGGTTTCCGCAACTACCAGAAGAAGGAGTACAGCATCCCGGCCGAGTACTTCCTGGTGGACAAGGCCCAACTGCTGACCCTCACCGCGCCGGAGATGACGGTGCTGATCGGGGGCCTGCGCGTCCTGGGTGCCAACTACAAAAACAACCCCGACGGCGTGTTCACGCGACGCCCGGGCGTGTTGACGAACGACTTCTTCGTCAACCTGCTCGACATGAGCACAGAATGGAAACGCCTGGACGAACGCGGCACCCGCTTCGAAGGCCGGGACCGCAAGACCGGCGAACTCCGCTGGACGGCCACCCGCGTGGACCTGGTCTTCGGCGCCGACTCACGCCTGCGCGCCGTGGCCGAGGTGTATGGCGCGGCGGATGGCGAGGAAAAGTTCGTCAAGGACTTCGTCGCCGCCTGGGCCAAGGTGATGAACCTGGACCGCTACGATCTCCCCGGTCGTTGAGCCGCGGGCGACAAGGTCACGCGCCCCATCGCGGAGTGCGGCGGAAAGCCCGCGCAGCGGTCGTACGCCGCCTTACGCTGCATCATTAGCCAGCCCAGCAGGCGCCCGCGCCGCTTGACGGACGGCTCGTTCTGCCATCGCCGCGCAAGATTATCCGGAGTCTCACGGGCAGGGGATGGCCTGCAGTCGCCAGAAGCTCGCTTTGTTGGTGGCGGGCGCGGTCCAGCGCACGTGGACACGGGTCGGGTTGAGCGATGCGACCGGTCGTCACCGGGTCTGGCCCACGTCCGCCAGGGTGGCAACAATGCGGAAAAAGCGCACAGGCAGGTTCTGCGCGTCCACCAGGCGGACATGTTCGGTGAGTGGGCCCAACGGCTGCACTTGCTCGACCAGGTCGTTGGCCGCCAGCCAAGCCCCCAGATTTTGGCTGCTTTCAAAGCGGATGCCCAACGCCGCGCCGTGTGTGGCACGGTCAAATTCCAGCACCACCACGGGCTGCCCGTTTACGCGTCCCACAGAAATGCTCACCGGCGGCTCGGTCTCCGCCACGTGGGGATTGCGGCCGAAGTAGCTCTCGAACACGTTCGCCAATCCGTCGCCATCCACGTCGGCGGCGGGATCGGCCGCCTCGCCACTCAGGAAATGATACGCCGCCCAGTCGTCGTAGGTCTGGATGAGCGCCGGATCGGTGGCCTCGAGGCGCACGGTCTTGGAAATCCGTGTCGGCCACCGGCTCGGGAGGTAACGAAGCGGGCAGCCAGGGCACGTCGGTGGGCGTGAACGTCACCGGGCTTTGGAGGTTGGCAAAAGTCAGTTGGCCCGAGCTGGAGAGGACCTGGAACAAGGGCGAAACCGAGCTGTGGAACACGCGCGGTTGGAGGAAGAGCGAGCGCAGGCCGCTGTCCTCGTGAAAGCGCAGAATGCCTTCCCACGGCAGCTTCAGCAGCAGCGGCACGGTGGCCGCGGTCTGCGAGCCGATGCCGAAGCGTGTAGTGTCCACCCTGGCGTTGCCGATCACAGCCAGGCCGTCGCCAGCGTCGGCGATGTCGTTGAACCAGTCGCCGTCGTCGCCATCGAAGACGCTGTAAAACTTCACGCCCAGCTCCTCCGTCAACCCCATCACCCAGCCGCTGCGCTCGTCACCCAAGCCGGTCGAGTCGCAGGCCACCAATCCTTCGGGCGTCCAGCGCAGGCGCGTGGCCAGGTCGTAGGGCGACGTGCCGCCGGTGGGCAGTTCATCGGTCCAGTCCGGGTCTTCGCCGATGGTGACGTGATCAAGCAACGTGCCGTCGGCTTTGAATTTGCCGACGAAGATCGCCGGGAAACCGTCGGTGACGATGAGGTGAATCCGCCCGGCGACAAACAGCGAGCCATCCGCCCCCTCGGTCATCGAGGCCACGTTGAGGCCGCGCTCGCTGACAAAGGCCGTGGCCCACTGCAGGCTGCCATCCGTGGTGGAGACTTTCATCAACAGCCCATTGGCGGTGGTGTTCTTGATCAGGTTGCCGCTGTCCGGCGTGCCGTAAGGGGGCACGGCCACGTCAGCCGTGGTGGTGCCGCACAGGGCCAGGTGGCCGTCACTCGTGAGCGTCGCCCCCCAGACCTCATCGTCGCCGGGCAGGGCGTAGTATTTGGCCCAAAGCACCGCGCCGTTGGCGTCGAACTTGATCACCACCGGGTCTTCCTCCCACACGGCGCCCTGGCGGAGGTAGCCGATCGCGTAATACTCCGGTTGGCCCGAGTCATTCGCGCCCAGCAGCAGCTCTTCAAGAAACAACTCCAGAATGACCGGTGAGGTGGGCACGGTCAGGCTGGTGGCCCAGAGCCGGTTGCCATCCGCATCGAAATGTTGCAGCCACCGGTCACGGCCTCGGTTGCCCAGGAGTGTGAATGTGCTGTCGCTCAACGCCACGCCACGTTGCGGAGCAACCCCCTGATTCGCGCCGAGGTCTTTCGCCCAAAGCAGATCGCCCTGCGCGTTGAACCGCGCCAGCGTGCCCGGCGAACCGGCCACGATCAGGTCGGTCTCGTTGCTCCCGCCCGCCTTGAAGACCATCCCGCCCGCGCCGGAGGAGGCCGTGCCCGCGTTGCCGAAGGCATACGGATCGAACTGCGGTGCGAGCAGCCGTGCCCAGCGCACGGTCTCGGCGGTCTTGGGTTTGAAGTCCGTGGTGAGACTGGCCGGGGCGATGCCGTCCAAGCCCGCGCCCGCATCCCGATGGAAGAGCACGTTGTGATCGAGCGATCCGGTGGCGTCCACCAGCTCCAGTCCCAGCAGACTCAGACTGAACCGACCGATCACATCCAAGGTCGCGTCGAAGCTCCACCAGGGATTCTCCAGCGGCGCGACGCGGAAATCGCTGCCCAGCCGCAGCGCCAGCGTCGGCCCGCCATGCAGAACCGTTGCGATGCTGCCCTCAATGCCCAGCTCCAGTTCCAGCCACGCGCCCACCTCGGCGGCCAGCGTGTCAAAGACGGTGGGATCGGACACGCGCAGCGGCAGGAACTCCTTGATCGGCTCGTAGAAATAGCCGTTGGCGTTGGCCGTGGGCCGCGCGGGGTCGTAACCCATCTCCATGCCCACGGTGAAGCTGCTCTGCAATGGCAGCGTGAGCTGTCGCGGGATGTTCGCCTCGACTCCCGCGTTGAGCCGCGCCACCGGGCCGACGGTGATCGGCACTCCGGCGATGTTCAACGTCACCGGCGGCAGCGGCAGATCGAAAATCTCCACGGTCTTGCCCGAGGGCGGTGTGTTGGTGGTGTTTTCGCCGCCGCCGCATTCCAACACCACGTTCATCACCACGCCCGCGTCCAGATGCACCAAGGCGTGCTGGAGCGCGAAGTTGCGAATGCGCACCCGGATTTTCAGGCCGGAGGAACGCAGCAACAACTCGCCGCTGAGACGGATTTTGTCGGTGAGCTGGAGGTCGTTAAAATGCCACGGAATGGCGTTGAAGCCGCGCAGGTCGGCCAGCCGGCCATCGCGCGGATCGTCCCGTTCGATCAACTCCGCCGCCGCGTCCCGCGCCTGCTGCTCCGTTTCGGTGTAAGTGTTCTCCAGTGTGGGATCGTAAGGATCGCGCACCGGATTGTCGTAGGCGTGCAGGGCGACCTCCTGAACGAACGTGGCGCTCCTGAGGATGTCCAGGAGCGAACGCATGTGCCCGGTGACATGGACCTCGCTGCCGACGAGGCTGACGCTGATGACCTCCAGCGGCACATACTGCCCCAGCCACGGCTCGGTCTGGTGGAACGGATCGGCGGGATTCGGCGGGGGACGATCCAACAAGTTCACGCCCGGGTCTTCGAGCATCAGCTCGCCGGGCTGGAGACCCTGCAAATAGGGCGTGTTGGTGCTGAACTTGAGCGTCGTCACGCCCAGCACCGTCGTGGCCGGCGGCAGCCAGGCGTCCTCGGTCGCCTGGTCGATGCCCTTGGGCGGCGCGTTGAAAATCCACAACTCGAAGCCGGAGCGCGTGAGCGCCGCGCCGCTGAGGATGTTCGAGACGGCGGCCGGCACGTCGTTGCTGGCCACGGCTGCGTAGAACGGAGGCGAGTTGGACAAGCTCCCGAACGCCGCCAGTTCGCCCGGGAACGCGGCCGCTGGCGCAGCGGCGGTGAAGCTGTGTGTCGCCCGCGCGGCGTCCACGGCCAGCGACAACTCCGACCACGTGTTCGAGCCGTTGTTCTGCACATCAGCGGCAAAGACCAGCAGCGTCTTGCCCTCGGCCACCGGCAGCTCGCCCAGGATGCGCGGGCTGAGCAACTGGATGTTGTGGATCGCGCGCTCGGCATCGCCCAGCGCTTGACGCTGGCCGTCGCTGTCCGTGGCGTGCAGCACCAGCGGCGTGCCGGAGAGCAATTCGTCGCGGGCCGCAGTAAGGTCGGCGGTGGCCACCAGCAGGTGCATCGAGCCGGAGGCGATCAGTGTCGTGTTCGAGGCCAGCACACCCGAAAAGTCAATCGTCGAGGCCAGCACCTCATATGGCCCAAGGTCAATCGAGACCTTGTAGCCCACCGTCACACCGCTCCACAAACCCTCGCCCAGGTTCTGCACGCCGGAGCGCACTTCCAGCAAGGTGCGTCCGTCGGGCAGGAGCTGCTGGCTGACGATTGCAGTGGCGTTCGAGAGCATCTGCAACTCGCTCGGTTCGTCGAGCTGCGTACCCAGAGTGGGCGAGGTGAAGTCGGCGGCGGCCGACGCGAACGCCCATAGAAACAGCGCCAAAGCCGCGGGGAGCGTGCCGTGACATCGGAGGTGCTGCCGTGACATGACGCGTCCAACTCTGCCGGCAAGTCGCTCACCCCATGTCGCAGCGCAGGCTGCCGGTCTGTCGTATCGCTGACTGGCAGTTGGCGGGGTGTCACGGGGGGCGAGGGGTTGGCGGATTACCAATCCGCGATACAGCAGGCCACCAGCCTGCGCTACCAAGAGCAGTGTTTCGTCCGGCTTTGGGTGCGACGTCTTTTTACTGTGGGCGGTTTGGTGTGCAGTTCGGTTGATTCGATCTATCAGCCTGGTCATACTTCCCCTGACGCACGACCGAGCCGGCTGTTACACCAGCCCGTTTTCTTCGACCGTGTGCCCGCCAGCGACCCGGTCGGTAACGCCACGCCCGCCGCCGCGTCAAAGACCTTGAACACAACCGATCCACACGCGGAGGGTCGTGGCGAGGGCAAGCACCCTCCGGACTGGCCGGAATTGCTGACGCGCGTGCGCGCCGGCGAGGCCGCCGCCGCCGAAACGCTGGTGCGCCGGCTGCATCCGCTGGTGGCGCGCGTCGTCCAGGGGCATTGCCCGCGCGGTGACGACCCGGCCGATCTGGTGCAGGACGTGTTTGTGAAAATGTTCAGCCGCCTCGAGCAATTCGACGGTCGCGCGCCCTTCGAGCATTGGGCGGCGCGCGTGGCTCACACCACCTGCCTGGACGCCCTGCGTCGTCGCCGCGCCCGGCCCGAATGTCGCTGGAGCGATCTGACCGACGAGGAACAGGCGGTGTGGGAAACTCTGGCCGGCGCGAGCGAACCGGCCGACGCCGACGCGCCCGGCGCGCTGGCCCTGCTCGAGCGGTTGCTGGCGCAACTGCCGTCCGACGATGCCTGGCTGCTGCGGCAGGTGGAAATCGAGGAGCGCCCGCTGGCCGACCTGTGCGCCGAGCGCGGCTGGAGCGGCGTGGCGGCGCGTGTCCGGCTCTTCCGCGCCCGGCGGCGGCTGGCGGCGGCGTTTGCGGCACTGGAGCGCAACTCACCATGAAGCGCGTGTCGTTCACAACCGGGAGAAGGCGACAGCGGCCTTGCCGCAGCCCAAGATGCGGGCCGCGTGGCGCAGGTTTCCAACCTGCCGTATCGCCGGCTTCCAGCCGGCAGAACCACTCTTTGGCATGATGCCCGGACCATGACCGATTACGCACCCAAACTTCAGCGCCTGCTCCGGCTCGCCCGGCTCGAAGCCAAGGGTCGCATGCGCGCCGCGCCCGCGCTGGACGCCACCCGGGCGCGGCGATTGGCGCGACGCGCGCTGGCTGCGTTGCCGGGGCGCACCGCGCCTCCGTCGCATAGCGCAGGCTGGCAGCCTGCTGTGTCGCCGACTGACAGTCGGCGCACTCCGAAGTCGTGGCTCGACGCCTTCGAGCGGCTGTGCTGGTGGGGCGCGGGCGCGACGGTGGCCTTGTGCCTCGTGCTCGGCGTGCTGCATCGCCCGCCGCCCGAGCCGGACGCCTTCGCGCTCTTGCTCGAATGGCCCGCTTCCTCCGGTGAGAGTCTTTTTTGAACCATGAACCGCTGGCAACAACTCCGCATCGCGCTCCTGCTGATGGCCATTGCCGCCGGCGGTTTCGCCGCGGGTCGGCTGACTGCGCCGCGCGTGCCCACCCGCTGGGTTTCCATTTCGGGCCAGTTGCGCTCGACCGACGAGGTGCTCACCCGGATGACGGCGCGTTTCAGCCTGGATGCGGAGCAGCAGAGCCAGTTCCGTCCGATCCTCGAGGCGATGGCCCGGCGGATGGCCGCCTTGCCGCCCGACGCCCCCGAGCGCCTGACCGTCTTCCGCGAGTGCGTCGTCCAACTCCGGCCGCTGCTGCGTCCGGAGCAACTGCCCACCTTCGATCGGGCCGCCGAGAACGCCGTGCGCGCCTACGAGCACCGTCAGCGGACGAATTCGCCCGGCCCGAATTGACCGTGCTGGTTGGCGGCCTGCGCGCGCTGGGCGCGAACTACGGCGGCAGCAAGCACGGCGTGTTCACCAGCCGTCCCGGCGCGTTGACCAACGACTTCTTCGTGAACCTGCTGGACATGGGCACGGAATGGAGGCGGCTCGACGAGCACGGCACACAATTCGAGGGCCGGGACCGCAAGACCGGCGAGTTGAAATGGACCGCCACGCGCGTGGACCTGGTCTTCGGCGCCGACTCACGCCTGCGCGCCGTGGCTGAAGTCTACGGAGCCGCCGACGGCGAGGAAAAATTCGTCCGGGACTTCGCCCGGGCCTGGAGCAAGGTCATGCACCTCGACCGGTTCGACCTCAAACGCAACGGCACCCTGCCCAACTGAGTCCGACCCGGCCCGCCCAGGGGCTGCGTCCCCTTCCGGACGCAGCCCGTCGGGGAGCCGAACATTCCCGGCGCCCCGGGGTGCCCGCCCCGGGGCGCTTCTCCTTTTGAGCCCGCCGCGGCAAGGGCCCCACCGCCCGCATCCCGGCGGGCCTTTTGACTCCGCACCCCGGTTTGGCGTACGCTGCGGCCGCCATGCAGATCATCCGGGACCGGGATCGAGATTTCGAACTGCGCCTGGCAGAGGCTTGTGCCGCCTCGAGCCTGTTCGACCCAGAAATCGAAAGGCGCACAAGGGAAATCGTGGACGCGGTGCGCGACCGCGGAGACGCCGCCCTGCTGGAGTACACAGAGCGGTTCGACGGTGCCCGACTCCGCGCCGACCAGCTCGAGGTCACCAGGGCGGAGCGGATGACCGCAGCCTTGAAAGCCGATGAGACCCTGCGGACCGCCGTGCGCGAGGTGCTCCGGAACGTGACCGCCTTTGCCCGGCGCTCCCGCCGCCGCAACTGGCAGATGCGCAACTCCCACGGCGCCGTGGTGGGCGAGAAGTTCGATCCCTTCCAACGCGTCGGCATTTACATCCCCGGCGGGAAAGCCCCCCTGATCTCCACGGCGCTGATGACGATTCCCCTGGCAAAGGTGGCGGGCTGCCCCGAGATCGTCGTCTGCACGCCGTGCAACCGCGAGGGAGCCGTGGATCCGGCGCTGTTGTACGCGGCCAGTGCCGCCGGCGCAACGGAGATTTACCGCGTGGGTGGCGCCCAGGCCATCGCCGCGCTGGCCTATGGCACGGCCACGATCCGCCCGGTGCAAAAGATCTTCGGTCCGGGCAACGCCTACGTGGTGATGGCCAAGCGCCTGTTGGTCGGTCAGGTCTCGATCGATCTGCTGCCGGGCCCGAGCGAGGTCCTCGTGCTGGCCGACGACACGGCGGACCCGCGCCTGGTGGCGGCCGACATGCTGGCGCAGGCCGAGCACGGCTCGGGCGAGGAACGGGTTTGGCTGGTGACCACCTCGGGTCGGGTCCTGCGCGGGGTGGAACGCCAATTGCGCAAGCAGGTGCAGTCTCTGGAACGCCGCTCCCTGATCGAGACGGTTCTGGAGCGGAACACCTGGCTGATCCAGGTGCGAGATCTGGAAACGGCCGTCAGGATTGTCAACCGGCTGGCTCCTGAGCACTGCGAAGTTCACACGCGACAACCCGCCCGCGTGGCGGAGGGCATCCGGACCGCGGGCGCGTTGTTCCTCGGTCCATGGTCGCCCACGGTCCTCGGCGATTACGTCGCCGGGCCGAGCCATACGCTGCCCACCGGGGGCGCGGGCATCTCGTTCGCCGGGTTGACGGTGGACCAATTCCAGCGCCGGACCAGTGTGGTGACCTATGATCGGACGGCACTGCGCAAGGCCCTGCCGGTGGTGCGGGAGATGGCCCGGCGGGAGGGCCTCTCCGCGCACGCGCGCAGCGCCGAACTGCGATTCGAATGAGTTCATCCGGCGGATCGGAGACCACCCGACCTGCGCCTCTGGTCCGGCCACGGTCCGGCATCCTCTGGGGTTGGGTGGGATTGGCCTTCCTGGCAGCGGGACTGCTGGCGCTGGTGCTTTACCGGTGGTGGTTCCCCGAACCGCGGCGGCGCCTGGCCGGTGCGATGGTTCAATGGGTGGGCTTGTTGGAGTCCGGACCGGGCACCAACGCGGTCACGCTCTCCGGTCGCCTGCGCATCGTCGAAGCCCACGGCCGCTGGCGCCCCTGGCAGGGGGCCGACCTGCACCTGATGTTTCAGCCGCCCGATCGGGTCCGATTGGAGGGTCGCGGCCCTGGCGGCCTGAGACTTTTGTGGATCCGAAATGGTGACCGCCTCGAAGTCCACAATCTCGAACGTGGCCGCGGGTTCTTGGGGCAACCGGCGGCGGTACAGGCTCCGGGTGGAACAACCGACACACTCGACCCCATCCGATCGCCGGTGGCCCCGGGCAAAGTCTGGATGGCCGTGCTCACGCTGGACGTTCAAGAACTCCCGGAAACGACGGAGCACCCGCCCAACGAATACGCCATCCGCGTCCGGCCCCGGCCGCGGGTGGTCCGCTCGGGTGTCCTTCCACCCGGCGAGGTGCGGCTTTGGTTGCGAGAGGCGGATGGATTACCGCACAAGGTGGAGATTCGGTCCTCCGACGAATTCCCCCTAGTCGTTCTGATCTGCGACGACTGGCGGATCGAACGAGCCACGGCAGCCGATGCATGGCATTTCCAACCCCCGCCGGCCCATCGAGTGGAGCAGGTCCCGATCCGGGCACTGGCCGGGTACTGGAACCAGTGGTGGGACATGGCACGGAGCTCCGCCCGGGAAACCCGCCCGTCTGAGGTCTCCGCCAACCGGGGAAAAAACCGCGCCGCCCTGCACAAGGCGGAAGCGATGCACCCGGACGATCCCGTTTTGACCGTGCAGGGCCCGGCAACGGAGCGTGCCCGCGAATGGGGCAACCCACACTCCGGGCAGACCGGTTGGACGGTGCGACGGCTGGTTTACGGCTGGGGCGTCCATCGTTCCTTGGTCGAGGGACAATGGCTGGTCCCCCTCGGTGCGGTGGCCCGGTCCGCAACCGGGACACCCGCCGAAGCCGGTGACATTTACCAGGCGCTCGCCCGGTCGGCCGGACTGGATGAGGCCGAGATCCTCGCCGCCCATCAACTGGCCGCAACTCTTCCTTTCCAGTATTGGACCGCCCATGTGAGACGCGAGAACCGGCTGGTGTGGTGTCTCGGACTGAGCGGGTCGGATGGCGACGGCTTCCTCGCGGCCGAACAACTCAGGTGGTTGGTGCACCGACCCGGGTCGGGACTGGCATGGACAACTCCGGTTTGGCCGGGCCTGTGGAGCGGACGGCTCCTCCTCAACGAACGCCAACTGGCCCTTTTGTGGTTGGACGGACCTGCCGCCCCCGGTTCAGCAGGGTGGTCCCCCATCCTGTTGGGCAACCTCATGGAGCAATGCGCCAGTGCCGAGGCCGCCGTGGAGCGGTTGAAAGAGGCAGGCTGGGCAGTCGGGTGCCGGTTCGTTCTGGTGGACGGCCCCAACGACACGGCCGTGGAACTGGTGCGACGGGAAGCGGGCATCGAAGTGCGTCCCTTGGTCCCAGGTCCTCGTTCCAAGCCTGAGGCGGTGTCATCCGTCGGGGGCTCGACGGAGGCCGATTCCGTCGCCGCTCCCGAAGCACCGGATCCCCTGCCCGAGCTCGAAACGATGGTCAGCCACCGGCCATCCGGACGGCCGGGGGCCGGGATGTCTTGGAACACCTGCGTGATCCCAGCGACCGGGGAGACCTGGTTGGCCCGGTGGTCCGGGAAAGGGCGACGATCGGACCCGGAGACCTTCCGCTGGAACGCGCTCATCCATCTGCGGCCCGGCGGCAACGGGACCGCACTCCGTTTCCCAACGGTCGACACGCAAGGCAGCCTGGAGAAGGAGCCGGTGCGATGAAACATGCGCGGATGAGAAACCGCCTGGCCCGGTGGCTGACGTTCGGTGCGGCTTTGTCCCTCAGCCTCCCGGGGTTGTTGTGGCTCTACTTTCATCCGCCCGTCGAGGTGACCCGCGGCCTGGTCTACGGGGAGCGAGAAGGCCGGCCCCTGACGCTGGACGTGGCGCGCCCGGCGCGTCCCAACGGCGCTGGCGTGTTGTTGATGATGAGCGGCGGCTGGAAATCACAGCCGGGCTCGTTCCGGCCCTGGATCGTGGCGCCTTTGTTGCGCCGGGGTTACACCGTGTTCGCCGTGTATCACCGGTCGCAGCCCGAGGTCACGGTGATGGAAATCGTGGACGACGTGCGCCGGGCCCTGGATTTCGTGCGGGCGCACGCACAGGAGCATGGTGTGGATCCGGATCGGCTGGGCCTGATGGGAGCCAGCTCCGGTGGACACCTGGCGTTGATGCTGGCCTGCGGGGCGGATCCCACGGAGGGACACGCAATCTCCGGGGATTCCCCCACGACGTCTCCGGTCCGCGCCGTGGCGGTCTTTTTCCCTGTCACCGATCTCCTGAACCTGGGCGATTCCACCGAGAACGCCGGCGACGGCGGTCCACCGCGCAGCTTCGCGCGGGCCTTCGGGCCCGGGGCCACGAACCTGGCCGAGTGGCGGGTCATCGGACGCAAGGTCTCGCCCATTTACCACGTGCACGCAGGGCTGCCACCCATCCTCATCGTGCACGGAGACGGTGACACCCTGGTGCCGCTGGATCAGTCCCTGCGCTTCCAGCAGGCGGCCGCACGTCACGGTGCCCCGGTGGAGGTGTGGGTGCGGCGCGGCGGAGGTCACGGCTGGTGGTACCTGCCCCGGGACATCCGCCGGGTCGCAGTCTGGTTCGATCGTCACCTGCGCCGGCCCCGGCCACCAGCGACCGCGAATCAACCGCCGGCCCGCGTGCCACTGGCATCCAGTTCCTGATCGTCCAGCCCGGCCAGGGCCTTTCGGTACGCCTCCAGGGCTTCCGGCGTGAACAAGACCACACGCACTTTTTCGAGGCGCGGTTCCCTGGCCAGAAAGGTGCAGATCTCGCGGAGTGCGATACGGGCGGCCCGTTCGAGCGGAAACCGGTAAGCCCCGGTGCTGATGGCCGGAAAGGCCACCGTACGGCAGCCGTGTTCCACCGCCAGGCGCAGGGCGTGCCGATAACAGCTCGCCAGCAGTTCGTCCTCACCGTGCTGGCCACCCCGCCAGACGGGACCCACGGCGTGGATCACGTAACGAGCCGGCAAACGGTAACCCCGGGTGATCTTCGCCCGGCCGGTCGGACAGCCACCCAACTTCCGGCACTCCTCCAGCAGCTCCGGCCCGGCGGCCCGGTGAATGGCGCCGTCGACACCGCCTCCACCCAACAAAGATTCATTGGCGGCGTTCACAATGGCGTCCACCTGTTCGCGCGTGATGTCGCCCTGAACCAACTCCAGTCTGGATTGCACGTCCGCGACTTTCATGGTCCCTCGGCAGGATGACACGGGCCCGGCGAAACGCAAGGGGCGGCATCGGCCCACGGCGGCCGGTCATCCGGACGCGGGCTCTCAGTGATGGTGCCGGAACAACCGTTCGCGATTGGCCAGCAGATACCAGACGATGCCGACGTTGAGGATCAGCACAACGGCAACGGTGGGGGAAAAACGGTGGAGCAACTCGTACACTTCGATGGGGATGAAGAAGCACGACTCGCCGATGGCCATCCAGCCGGCCCATCCGGCGCGCAGCCACAGACCGATCCCTTCCGCCAGGGAGAAGAGGCTGTAGAAGGCCGTTCCGGCCGCCACCCACTGGAGACGGTGCTGCGAGATCTGGCCCAGTCGCAGACCGAGGTCCACGAAGAACTGTTTCTCCGGATCCAGGTGCAAAAACAACAAGACCTGCCGGAACAGTCCGGGCAGGTTCCTGTCCGAGAGTTTCCACACCCCGAGCGCCAGCAGGAGCAACAGCAGGGCCTTGCCCAGCTTGAAGAAAATGATGGCGTAAAGGGTGGGCGCCCGGCCGGAGGCCGTCTTGCTGGCTGGACTTTTGCGGGGTCGGGGCTGGCTCATGAGAAACGCGGCAATGCCGGAACCGCCGCAAGCCGGCCGGCTCATCGCAGCCGCTGCAGCAGCCATTCCAGCAGACCGGCAATGGGCACACGCGTCTGCTGCATGGTGTCACGATCGCGCACCGTGACGGTGTCCTTCAACTCCGGCCCCTTTTCACCCAGCGTCTCGAAGTCCACCGTCACGCAGAAGGGCGTGCCGATTTCGTCCTGACGCCGGTAGCGCCGGCCGATGGCCCCGGCATCGTCGTAAAACACGTTCATGTGCGGCCGGAGCAGGTCGCGGATTGCCCTGGCCTTGTCCACCAGGGCCGGCCGGTTCTTGAGCAGGGGGAACACCGCCACCTTGATCGGGGCGATCCTGGGATGGAACCGCAGGACCACGCGGGTTTCAGGCTGCCCCTTCTCATTGGGCGCCTGATCCTCGTCGTAAGCATGGCACAGGAGGGCCAGCGCCAGACGGTCCACACCGGCCGAGGGCTCGATGACGTGGGGGATGTAGTAACCTTTGGCCAGCAACTCGGCGTCCTGTCGGGCCGCCGCCTCGGCCTGATCGGCCGGTTCACCCATCCGTGTGAGGTAACCGAGCCGGTGCCGGTAGTACCGCTCCTGCAGGTCCTGTTGTTTGGACGGTTCCAACCGGCCCCATGCGGCGCGCAGTTCCTCGTCGAAGACCGTCATGGGCCGGCCGGAATAGCGCTGGTGCTGGCTGAGATCGAAATCGCTGCGGGCGGCGATCCCTTCCAGTTCCTGTGTGCCGAAAGGGAACTTGAACTGGATGTCCACGCAGGCACGGGCGTAATGGGCCAGTTCCTCCGGCTTCTGCCAGTACTCCTCCAGGGTTTGGCGCGGCAGGCCGATGCTTTCGTAGAAGCGGATGCGTTCCTCCACCCAGTACTGGTGCCACATCTGCCAGCCCCAGTTGGGCTGGGGCTCGCCCGGATGCCCGGGACCGCTCGGACGCGCCACTTCCCCGTGGATGGCTTCCACGGCCTCGTCCGGCCGGATGAAAAATTCCAGCTCCATCTGCTCGAACTCGCGGGAGCGGAAGGTGTAATTGCGGGGCGTGACCTCGTTGCGAAAGGCCTTGCCGATCTGGGCAATCCCGAACGGCACCTTCTGTCGCGACGTCTCCAGCACGTTCTTGAACTGCGCAAAGATCGCCTGCGCGGTCTCGGGCCGGAGATAGGCGACGTTTTCCTCCGATTCGATCGGGCCCACGATGGTTTTGAACATCAGGTTGAACGGCCGCGGCTCGGTCTTTTCCCCCTCGCATTCGCTGACCATCTTGCTCGGTTTGCGCGGGCAGGGGGTCTCGTGCAGTTGATCGGCACGGAACCGGCCCTTGCAGGTTTTGCAATCCACCATGGGATCACTGAAGGTGCTGACATGGCCGCTGGCCTCCCAGATGCGCGGATGCATGATGATGGTGGCGTCCAGCCCCACAACATCGTCGCGAAAGCGCGTCATCCACAGCCACCATTGCTCCTTCAAATTGCGTTTCAGCTCGGCGCCCAGCGGACCGTAATCCCAAAAGCCATTGATCCCTCCGTAAATCTCGGAGGAAGGAAAGATGAACCCGCGCCGTTTGCACAGCGCCACGATTTTCTCCATCAACTGCTGCGTGCCCGTCTGCGCCATAGCGGCCGCAGTCTTCGGGAACCTCCCCGCACTGTCAAGGAAGCGACCCCGCCGCCGCCCCGGCGGGCGGTCGCCGCGGCGACGGTTTCACCCGGCCGGACCGGGCCCACACAGCCCGGGTTGGGCCGGCGCATCGCGCACAGCGGCCCGGCAACCCGCGCGCAAGCCGCCCGGCCAGACCGTGGCTACCGGCCGACCACCTCGTGGCTCCGCACCAAACGCACGCCGGCGCGGGCCATTTCGTCCAGGGCCCGGTCCACGTCGCCGGGCTGCAGGTTCACTCCGCGACAACCGTCCACGATCAGCCAGGTGGGGAACCCCAGCTGGACGGCATCCAGTGCCGTGGCCTTCACGCAGTAGTCCGTGGCCAGACCCGCCACGTACAGCCCGCTCACACCCTGTTGCCTCAGGAAATCCGCCAGACCGGTCGAACGCCGTTTGCCGTTGTCGAAAAAGCCGCTGTAGCTGTCGATGCGCGGGTCGGTCCCCTTGCGCACCACATGAGCGATCCGGCCGGTGTCCAGCCCCGGGGCGAACTCCGCCCCGCGCGTGAACTGGACACAATGCACCGGCCAGAGGATCTGGGGCAGCCCGTCCAGGTCCACCACCTCGCCCACTTTCCGCCCGGGATGATTGGCTGCGAAACTGCCGTGGTCGGGCGGGTGCCAGTCTTGGGTGGCCACAACCAGGTCGAAATGCGGTTGCAGCCGGTTCACCACGGGAATCACCGCGTCGCCCTCGGGCACCGGCAGGGCGCCACCCGGAAGGAAATCGTTTTGCAAATCCACCAGCAACAGGCACCGCATACGCCCGCAACATGCGCCGGATCACCCTCCGCTGCAACCGCAGCTGCACCCCTGCCTTGCCGGGGGAATCCGATGGAGGACCCGAACCGGCCGGTGAGCTTCCCGTGATCATCCGCCCGGGTATCGTTCCCCCCCCGAGGAAGCGCCCGGATCCCGGGTCTTTGTCGGCACCCGGTCGAAAAACGATTGGCAGGGTCCGGCTCGCGGCGCCGCGTCCGGGTCGTCCTTCTTCCGGCTGCAAAACGGCGGCTGGTCCCCAGGCGACCTTGTCCCCAATTCGGGCCACAAGACACGCGCCTGCGTTTCGCTCAGGATCGGGCACGATTGTGCGGACGCCATGCAGGCGCGTCCAACCAAACCCTGTGGGTAAAAGCCAATGTCACCAGTAATCCTGACCATGAAACCTCGCGGCGATTCCTGTTCCGATCATGCCCCGACGATCCGAACCTTCGGCGGTTCGGACCGTGGATGGCGGTGTTGGATCACTTCTTTTGTGGTGGCAATGTCCCTTCTGCTGCCCGGCCAAGCCCCGGCTGCGGTGTGGGTGGGCGCCGAGGGGTATTGGGACGACCCGGCCAACTGGGACATCGGTGTGCCGGATGCCGCAGGCGGGTGGGCCATCGGCAACGTCAACAATGGCGGCACGGCGATCGTCCGCTCGGCCGTTCCGGCGGTGAACGAAGCCTGGGCCGGCAACGGCGGTGGCCCGGGCACGATCATCATCACCAACGACGGTGTGTTGACGGTGAACAACTGGCTGGTCATCGCGCGCATGTACCAGTCCACGGTGGAGACACCCCTCAGCCGTTTGATCATCGAGAACGGCACGCTCAACAAGAGCGGTGACGGCCTCATCGTGGGCGACAACTATCAGGGGCTCAGTTCGCCGGGCGAGATGATCGTGGGCGGCACGGCCACGGTGAACATCAACGGCGGTTGGTGGGGCATCGGCAACGGGGCTGCCAGCCGCGGTTTGTTGGTGCTGCGGGATCAGGCCGTGGTCAACGCCTCCGGTTTTGACTTCAACGTGGGCGACTACGGCGGCGCCGTCGGCCGCTGTTTCATCTCCAACCAGGTGACCCTGAACGTCTCCCGGTTCTGGGTCGGCAAGTTCGACACCGTCTCGGGCGCGCTCTGGCAGAGCGGCGGCGCGGTCATCGGCACCGGCGCCAACGCCAATGAATGGTGCATCGGCGGGGAGAACGCGGCCTCCGCCGGTGTCTATGGTTTTTACGCGCTGCAGGACGGCATGTTGGTGTGCCCCTTCAACTTTCAGGTGGGCCGGTACGGGGTCGGCCTGTTCTATCAGAGCGGCGGGACCAACATCCAGTCCGGTTGGTGCGACACGGCCCGTTTCGCAGGCAGCTACGGTGTGGCCTGGTTTTCCGGTGGCCGCTTCCTCCACGACGGGCTCAACACCCGTTACATGATCGGTGAGAACGGCCACGGCGAGGTCTCCATCACGGACGATGCGCAGGTGGAAACCCTCCGGCCGGTGGCATTCGCCAACGGTGAGTCCCTGTTGGTCCTCAAAGGCGGCACACTCACCGTGCCCGGCTTCGAGAAATGGTCCGGCACGGCCTTCCTCGGATGGGACGGCGGCGTGCTCCGGGCCGGCGCGGATCATCCGGAGTTCCTGCCGGCGGGCGTGGACAATGTGCGTGTGTTCGCCGGCGGCGCCGTGGTGGACACGGCCGATCACGAGATCACTTTCCTGCCGGCCTTGCAGGCCCCGAGTGGTCAGGGCATCCGGAGCATCCCCATCCTCAGCCCCGGCAGCGGATACATCGGTGCGCCGTTCGTGCAAATCCAGGGCGACGGCTACGGCGCCGTGGCGGTGGCCCAGGTGGACCCCCTCAGCGGCCGGCTCACCAACATCGTGGTGACCTGCCCGGGTTATGGTTACACCTACGCGGTGGCCACCCTGTGGGGAGGCGGGACCGCCGATCCGGCCGTGCTGGACACGCCGGTCCTGGGCCCGGTCAGTTCCGGTGGCCTCATCAAACGCGGCACCGGCACGCTCAACCTCGCCGGCGCCAACACCTACTCCGGCCCCACGGTCGTGGAAGCCGGCCGATTGCGCGTCACCACCGAGCACAGCGGCAGCGGCACGTTCGACGTCTCGGGCGGGGCCGCGCTGGCCGTCCGTCGCACGGCGGGCGTGCCCACCCTCACCATGGCCGGACTGGCAGTGGGTGGCGAAGGAAACGCGGCACTGGAACTCGACCTCGACGACGCGTCCACCAGCACTTCTCCCCTGGTCTGGGTACAGGGAGAACTCCAACTGCGCGGCCCGGTCGTCATCCACGTGGAAGGCCGGAACCTCCGCGTGGGCAGCTATCCGCTCATCCAGTACGCCTCCCGGACCGGCACCGGCTCTTTCACGCTGGGGCAGCTCCCCGTGGGCGTGCAGGCCGCACTGGTGGACAACACCGCCGGCGGGACCGTGGACCTCGTGGTCACCGCGATCGGTCAGCCCCGCTGGGAAGGCCTGGCAGGACCCGTCTGGGACATCGGCCAAACCACCAACTGGGTCGAGATCAGCACCGGTGAACCAACCGTGTATCAGGAGGGCAATCCGGTGCTGTTTGACGATAACGCCGCCGGCACCACCACCATCACACTGGACACCGCGGTCCACCCGGCGGCTGTCGTGGCCGAAAACAGCACGCGGAATTATCACCTGAGCGGTTCCGGCCGCATCAGCGGCTCCACCGGGTTCACCAAACGCGGAGCCGGGACCTTCACGATGCATCTTGCGGCCAACGATTACACCGGTCCCACCCGCATCGAAGGCGGCACCCTGGTCATCACCAACGTGGCCCCGGCCGGTCAACCCAGCGCCATCGGCGCGGCTTCGGCCGCTGCCACGAATCTGGTACTGGCGTCCGGCACACTCCGTTACGAGGGCGCGCCGGGACAGACCGACCGCGGTTACACCCTCCAGGGTGCCACCAACACGCTGGACGTGCGGGGCGACCTGGTACTCGGAGGCCCGGCCACCGCCCAGGCAGGCACCCACGCGCGCAAGATCGGTCCCGCCCGGCTCACCTACACCTATCCGGGCACCCTGGACCTCTCCGGCGGTGGCGCTCCGGGTTACACCATCGGCGCGGGAACCGTGGTCTTCGACGGCTCGGCCGGAAACCAGTTCGTCCGCGTGAGACCTGATCTCTGGGTGGGGAACGAGACCGACCAGGGCGCGACGCTGATCCTCACCAACACGAGCGTGCAGGTGGACGGATGGGTGGCCGTGGGCCGCGGCAACGGCAGCATCGGCAACCTGTCATCGTTGACGCTTCACGACTCGCACCTCCGGTCGGGCAACTTCGCCATGGGCTTCGACGCCGGGCTCCTTAACAACCTGGCCCAACAGCAACTCACCGTCCGAGGCAACTCCACCCTCACCAACCGGGGCGACATGAACCTGGGCGAGAGCACCGGTTCCGAGGCTCACATCCTGCTGGCCGACCAGGCCACGCTCTTCTCCGACGGCCGGGTCTTCATCGGCTGGCATTTCAACGCCACCGGCCACCTTGCCCTCACCCATCAGGCACGCATGTTTGTGGATGCCTGGCTCTCCTTCGGCCACGAGGGCGGCCACGGCACCGCCAGCCTGCAGGACGACAGCTATCTCTGGGTCCTGTGGGACCTGAACGTGACCGACGTGGGCACTGGCCAGGGAATCTTCGAGTTGCACGACAACGCCGTCGTATCGGCCAACAACCTGTTCGTGGGCAAGGGGGCCGGCAGCACCGGCATTTGGCGACAGGACGGCGGAAGTCTCGAGCTGCGTCCCACCGGCGACGTGCTCCAAATCGGCGCCAACGGGCAGGGAATCTGGGAGCAGTCCGGCGGAACAGTCCTGGCCCCGCGCCACTGGGTCAGCATCGGACGGTATCCGGCTGTCAACGGCACACTGAACCTCTCCGGAGGTGAGTTCTCGCACACGGACGCAGGCCGGTTGCTCTTCGTCGGTGAGGAAGGCAACGGCACGCTGAACCTGAGCGGCACCGGGGTGTTGACCACGTTGGGCGACCGGCTGGTCATCGCCCACACCGCCACGGCCTCGGGCATCGTCAACCTCGACGGCGGTGTCCTGCGCGTCCGGCGTGTGGCCGGCGGCGAAGGGTTCAGCACCTTCAACTTCAACGGCGGGGTGTTACAGGCCCTGCCCGGTGCCGGGCCGGATCTCATGTACCAACTGGACTCCGCGTACGTGATGCCCGGCGGAGCCGTGATCGATACCGGCACCAACCAGCTCATGCTGTCGCAGGCGCTGTTGGATGGCGGGGGCGGCCTGGTCAAGCTCGGCAGCGGCACCCTGACGCTCCTGGCCGACAACAATTACAGCGGCACCACCGTCGTTAGCAACGGCACACTCCGGATCAACGGCAATTCCGCATCCGCAGCCGTCACGGTCCGGTCCGGCGCCACCCTGGGCGGCACGGGCACCCTCGCCGGCGCCGTGACCATCGAACCCGGCGCCACACTGGCGCCGGGCGATAGCCTCGGCACGCTCACCCTGGCACGCTCGCCCGAGCTTCAGGGCACCGTGGTCATGGAACTGGACCGGAACGCAAACCCGAATGCCGACCGCCTGATCGTGCAACAGCCGCTCGCTTACGCCGGCACGTTGCACCTGGTCAACGTGGGCGCACCGCTGGAAGTGGGTGACACGTTCCAGCTCTTCCAGGCGCCGTCCTACACCGGCACGTTCCCCACCGTCACGGCCGATACACCGGGACAAACCGTGCAATGGGATCTCTCGGGTCTCACCGTGGATGGCACCATCCGGGTGGCCTCGGTCGTGGCCGCCGAGGTCACGCTCGATTGGACCCTCGCCGGGGAGCAGCTCACCCTCTCCTGGCCTGAGGACCAACTCGGCTGGATCCTCCAGGTCCAGACCAACAGCCTCGGCATCGGCCTGAGCACAAACTGGACGAGCGTGCCCGGCTCGGACCTGACCAACCGCGTGGTCATCCCCGTGGATCGTCAGGCAGGCAGCGTCTTCTACCGGCTGACGCGGCCTTGAGCCGGCCCTGCCGGTCCCGCCCGGACCGGCGTCTGCCCGCGTCCTCAACCCGGCGGGGAAAGGGTTCGTGCACCATCAGCGCCACCCTTTCCCCGCGACATTCTTCGGGAGACCGATCCCGAGCCTTCGTCCGGCGCCACGCCGCACCGGTCCGGGAGTCACCGGCGCAGCCGGTAAAATTGCGGTTGCACGGGACGCGAAAGCGTCAGTTCCCAGACGTCGTCCCGCAACAGGGGCGCATACGGCAGCCGCACCCAGAGAGCCGCCCCTCCCAGGCTCGTGGCCGCCTCCAACTGATAATCCAGCGCGTAACTCGGCCAACGAAATCGCAGGCTGTCGGTCTGCACCTCGGCCGCGAGCGTGACCGCCAGTGCCGCCACGCCCGCACCCGCACGGCCGTTGGCTTGCACATCGGCATCGGTCAGCCGGCCGCCGTAGATGCGAAAGTCACGGACCACCGCGTACAACGGCGGACTGTCACCCGCCAGGGACCGTCCCAGGAAGGCCGATCCCGAACCCACGCCCAGCAGTGAGGGCACCACACCCTGGTACACGCGCGCCGTTTGCCCGTTCGTGTACACGACGACCCGGCCGTTGCCCGGGTCCAGCACACAGGCCAGGTGCACCCACTGCCCGTCAAAGGCGGGGCCCACGTCCAGGTTCGCCCCCGCCCCGGAGTAGTTGAACGACAGCCGCGCCGTTCCGGAGGCGGTGCGCGGAAAGAACTGCACGAACCGCACAGCCGCGCCGCCCTGGACATCGCCGAATTCGAACAGCCGGGCGCCGGGCGGGTTCGTTCCGAACCGGGCAAAACATTCGATGGTCACCGGATGCGACACGCTGATCAATCCGCCGGGCAGTTCCACGTACGATCCGCCGCCATCGCCGAACTCGAGTCCCTCGGCCGTCTGCGTCACTCCGGAGAGCCCCCGCGGATGGGCCGTGCCGATTTGATCGCGAAGATCCAGGCCGAAGTCGTACCAGTGCGCCAGGGCCGGGTGCACACGAGCCAACCGCCGGATTTCCGTTGGCGCGAGGGCGCGACCGTAAATGCGGAACGAGTCCAGCCAACCTGCATAGGGCGGGTCCGGCCACTGGCTCAGTCCGAGGTAGTTGCTCCGCGCCTGCACCTGCCAGGGGACCACGGTCACGTTGCTGCGGATCGCCACGGGCACGGCGTTGAAATACAACACGGCCCGCTGCGGCTCGAACGTGACCGCCACGTGCGCCCAACTCCCGGTCGGAAACGCAAACGGGGCATCCAACCGGATCTCGCCCGGGATGCCATCCGTGGTCAACGCGCATCTCATCCGGCCGTTGTCCGCCCGGGGGGTCAGCAGGAAATACCGGCCCGTGCCGTCTCCGAAGTCGAAGAATCGTTGCCAGGTACCGCCGCCGTCCCATCGTGCCCAGAAGGCCACCGTGCGCGCGTTGGCCACGGCGGCAGGCAGGGTTGCATGGGCTTGATTGCCGTCCAGACGAAGGGCCCGACCCCGGTCGGGTACCGGCTCCAAACGGGCCCCGTTGACCAGCGTCCCGTCGTAAAGTCTGCCCTGATCGCGTGCGTCCGTTTCGAAACTGTAGAACGCGCTCCAGTCGAGCGTGGCCTCCGGCCAACCGTCGTCGCTCCAATCGAGTCGCACCATCCCGAGCTTGGGCGCCCCGCGGTCCAGCCCGTCGTAGTAATGAAACGTGACCCAGTGCCGGTCCCCTTCGCGATAGACCCCGGCGTGACCGGGCCCCACGAAGCGGCCCGTGCTCTCCAAAAACACGTCGCCCCCGCGTTGAATCAAATTCACTCCATTGCGATCCCGGAACGGCCCGGTGGGCGACAGGCTCCGGCCCACGCGGATGTGATAGGTGCTGTCGACACCGGAACAGCATGTCCCCCAGTTCACGAACAGGTAGTAATAGGCACCGCGCTTGTACAAATGCGCCGCCTCGATCTGCTCGTTCCACGCCAGTCGCACCGGCGGGGATTGCGGTTGCAGGCGCAGACCCGTTTGCGGATTCAGCTCCACGATGTGAATCCCCTGCCAGTAGGAGCCGAAAACCAGCCACAACCGGCCGTCATCGTCCAGCAACACGCTCGGATCAATGCAGTTGTAAGGGTCACCGAGACGGGACTGGATGACCGGCCCGTGATCCGTCCAGCCGTAGTCCGGGCTGCTCGGATCCAGCGTGGGCGTGCTGGCCAGGCCGATGGCAGAGATCTGGCTCCCCCAGGAGGAGACCGAATAGTAGAGCAGATACCGTCCGTTCACGTACACGATGTCCGGTGCCCAGAACGTGCCGTCGAACAACGGCACGGCGTTGGTCGTCCAAGCCGGGGCAGCATTCACCGGGAATACGGTTCCTCCGGACGACCATTGCCGCTTGTCGGATGAGACCTTGATAGGGATGCCCCTGCCGGTGGTGAAGACGTAATACCGGCCTTCGCAGAGGATCATGGTCGAGGGATCGTGCGCGCCGAGATTGCCCGTGAGCGGCTCCTGGGCGATCGAACGAGCGGAACTCCACACGAGCCCGAGAGCAAACGTCCACAAGAGCGCCCTCGACCTTCCGAGGGGGAGACAAACTTGCAACTCCATGGCGTCGCCATGCTGCCGGCTGCCGGTGTTCTCCGCAACGGTGAAGGACCGATGGGTGCCCGGCTTCGTGCCGGATCACCCAACGGGTGCCTTTTGACCCTGTGGCGGAGTCGCCGCGGCACCCGGGGTGTTCAAGGCGCGGCCAGGCGGTAAAAAGCCTTCCCGGCCGCGCAGGTCACCGTCACCGGGGGCTGCTCCGAGACATTCGTCCACGGTCCTGCCAACCCCGGGGCTGCCTGCAGCACGGCCATCTGCGTCCACCAGAGCCACAGTTGCCCGTCGCCGTGCCACCAGCAAAGTCCGGCAGCTTCGTCCCCCTCCATCATCCGGCCCACCACCAGTGCCCCGGGCAGAATCAACGGCTCCCCTTCGAGCTGCTGAAGGCGCAGCCGCCACAGCCCGGCATCCGGCGGCGCGAGCGTCTGCTCCGGTTGTCCAGCCTCGAACCGCAGTTCCCCACTTCCGCCTGCCCGGCCGTCCAGGCCCTCCCATTCCCAGGCCAGCCGAACCGGCGTCGTCGGGTAGGCGTTCAACCGCAGGCGCAGCCCGGCCCCATCCACCCTCACCAGCTGCCCGTAGGGAGCCGGGTCCGTGTCGAGACGAAGGGCCCCTTCCGATCCGACGGGGATCCGCCAGACGGTGAGTGACCAGGGTGGCAGCGTTTGCTGGAATCGCGGCGACCGCACATCGAGCTCTCCCGACAGCGGTGCCACGCGCGCCGGCGCGTCGAGGCTGTTTTCCGCTCGCGGATCGGGATGGGTCAACTGCTCGAACCTGGTCCCCGGAGCCAGCCGGCTCACCCCCTCCAGTGAAACGTCCACGGGAACCGATTCGCCGGTGACATTCACGAGCTTGACGATCACCTGCCGCCGGGTTTCGTCCCAACCCGCCACGCCGTAGATCGGCTCGGGCTCCAGATAACGCACGTCGTGCACGAGTTGATCGTCCAGGTAACATCGGATGCGGGTTCCCTCCAGTTCCACGCGGATGTCGTACCAACGGCCGGTCTCGATGGAGCCGGGGACCGATGGACCGAGCGTGCTCTTGACTCCGTTGCGACACACCTCGACGGCGTGCCGCGTGTTGTTCCAGCCCCCGATGTTCCACCAGGCCCAGTTCTGATCGTCCTGCCAGTGGAACAGGACCAGAAAACCCTCCTGTCCCCCGTCCTTGCGGGCCCGGACACGCAGGGTGTAGTCGGTCCACTGCACATCCCCGACGGTGGCGCGGCAGTCCGTTTGCAGGGACGTCTGACGCAGCAAACCGCCGCCGGCCGACCACTGGCCGTTGAACAGCCGCCAGCCGGTCAGACCGTTTGTGAAATCGTCCGTATACAACGTCTGCCCGCCCTGTGTGACGCTCAGGCGGCTGAACGAGGCACGCGTGGCCCATGTCCCCACACCCACCGCACCACGGGCCCCGTTGCCGGGATAACGGACGTCATGCACAAGTTGACCGTCCAGGTAACAACGAACGCGCGTCCCCTCCAGCTCGATGCGGATGTCGTACCACCGGTCCGCAACGATCGTCCCGGGGACTGGTTCCCCCAAAATGCCCTTGGCCCCCTGATCGCACAGCTCGAGGGCGTGCTGCGTGTTGTTCCAGCCGCCGAGGTTCCACCAGGTCCAGTTGTCGGGATCCTTCCAGTGGAAAAGAATGAGAAAGCCCTCCTGGCCGCCCCGTTTGCGGGCGCGCAGAGTGAGTGTGTAGTTGGTCCATGAGGTGTTTCCGGTGACGGAACGGCAATCGACGATCAGCGCGTCCTGCCGATAGCCCCCAGCGACGGTGCTCCAGTCGCCACGATAGACCTGCCATTCCGGGGCGCCCCGGTCGAAGGCACTGGCGTACAGAACGGTCTCCCCCTGCCGTACCACCACGTCCCGGTATTCGACCTGCGTGTTCCAGGATCCCAACCCGATGGCACCCCGAGGTTCGATCGTGCCGGGAGGTGTCAACCCTTCCCAGGTCAACGTCAGCGGCAGTTGCCGATCGGGCCGGTTCCGCGCAAACATCCGCTGTACGTGGTAGGACGGCGTGAGAACGTTCGTCACCGCGTCGAAATAGATCAGATCGGGATTCCATGCCTTGTTCTCCAAACGCGCGAACAGGGGCGCGTACGATGCCATCACGACCACATCAGCGTTCCTCTCCACCCCGGTCAGGAAAGCCGCCTCCGCCAACGCCCCCATCAGATTCCCGTTTCCCGCCCCGCTGGTGACCGCGTATTCGCCCACGAAGATCCGGGGACCACTTCGTGGGTAGAAATCGTAGCGGCGTGCGTTCGCCAGGAAAAACCGCGGGTTGTTGTAAAAATGCTCGTCGCTGATCTCCACCGGTCGTGAGGCGGGCAGGCCGCCCCAGTCGCAGGCAACCAACGTCAGGTCCGGGTACCGCGATTTGAGGGCGTCGTAAAACCGGGCATACCGCTCGTCGTAGGCCGGCCCGCCATTCTCGTTGCCAATCTGGACATACTTCAACCCGAACGGCTCCGGATGACCGAGGGCAGCGCGAACCGCGCCCCATCGTGAGGTCACCGGTCCGTTGGCGAATTCCACCGCATCCAGTGCGTCCTGCACCCAGACGTCCAGTCCGGACAGCGGCACCACCTGCCGATGGGACATGCCGCAGTTTACGACCAACAACGGTTCCGCCCCGAGATCGCGACAGAGCAGCAGGTATTCCAGCAGCCCCAGGCCGTTGGGCGACCAGTACCCCCACAGATTCCATCGCGTCGCCCGATCCGGCAGCGGTCCGATGGTTTCGTTCCACCTCCAGGCATTGGTCAGCCACTCCCCCTCCACCCAGCATCCGCCGGGAAACCGAACGAAGGCCGGCGCCAGATCCACCAGCCGGGCCATCAGATCGCGCCGCAGACCGTTGATCCGGCCGTTCCAGGTCTGCTTCGGAAACAATGACACGAAGTCCAGCCAGACCGTGCCTGGAGCCGGCAATGCCAGAAAGAGCCGGCCCGGGTTCACGCTGCGTGTGGCGGTCAGTTCCAGCTCGTAATCCCGCCAGCCGTCCGCCAGTCCGTACAGCAGACCGGAAGCCACCGGCGAACCGCCCGTCGCAGGCTCCAGTCGCACGACCAGCGGCCCCGCAAATCCGGCGGCACCACGCAACCGCACCCGCAGCACATAGGTCTCCCCCTCGTGAAAGGCCATGCCGAACCAGCCCTCGTTGGCCACGCCCACCTGACCGGCCCCTCCGCGATGTTCCATCCGCAGCCCCCACCGGTTGTTCGTGCTGGAAAGGGAACCCTGGTCCAAGCTCCAGCTCCCCTGCGCCGAACCGATCACCACCGGCACCCAATGATTCGTGCCGCCGGGTTCTTCGAACGAACGGTTCCGAACCAGCTCCGCGTACAGCCCGCCGTCGCCGGCACTGTTGATCTCCTCAAAAAAGATGCCGTACAAAGTGGCCGGCACAGCCATCCCGGGCTGGTCCACCCGGACCTTCACCGTGGCACGCGGGGTCTGCCCGCTGACCCAGCCCGCCTTCACCAGTCCCAGCACCGCCATCCATGCGAGCCACACCCGCACAAACCGCCACCCTCCACGGAGCCCACAGCCCGTTTGCCGGCCAGCCCGCAGGGCATGTGCTGACCGGGGCAGAGCGGGCAGATGAGTCGGGCCCATGAAGAAGAGTCCTGTGATTCTCATGCCGCGTCTGAAGTCGTTTCCCTCCTCCTTACCGACGTCGCGCCGTTCAACCTATCCGCCTATCCCGCTGGCCGCAACCCGGAGACATCTTTCAGCCGTCCTTCACCAGCCGGTCGCGGGACCGGACAATTGGACCTCCTCCGGCAGGGGCGGGACTCCGGACTTGCGCCCACCTTTCGACAGGCTTAAGCGAAAGGCCGGTGACTCGCGCACGCCCGAGTCCCTTGAACCGAACCAAGTCCCATGAACCCGTCCAGCCCTGGCCTTCCCCACGCCGGCCTGCCACGCCGTGACTTCCTCAAACTCGCCGCGGCGGGTTTGGGCGCCCCGGCCGCATGGAGAGACGACACCCCGTTCCCGACAGAAGCCCGACCATACGTTCCCGCTGCCCGACGCGGCCGCGACGGATTCCGGCTGGTCTACGAAGGTGAACACCTCAACCGGGTCGCCTTCCCCATGGGGGGCATCGGCGCGGGCATGATCTGCCTGGAGGGCACGGGCGCACTTTCCCACGTCTCTCTGCGGCATCGGCCGGAAATCTTTCACGAGCCCGTCCTGTTCGGTGCCCTCTGCATCCGCGGCGACCCACCGGAGGCACGCATGTTGGAAGGACCGGTGCCCGCGTGGAAAAAGTTTGGTCGTCCCGGCACCGGCAACGGCGCGCCGGGCACCACCTACGGCCTGCCCCGGTTCCGACACGCACGGTTCGAGGCCCGGTTCCCTTTCGCCACGGTCCGGCTCCGGGATCCGGCCCTGCCGGTCCAGGTCGAGATCACCGGTTGGAGCCCGTTCGAACCGGGCGACGCAGACGCGTCCAGTCTTCCCGTGGCCGCCCTCGAGTTCTGCTTCATCAACCGGACCGGCCGGCCGGTCGAGGCTGTCTTCAGTTGGAACGCCCGAAATTTCATGGTCGTGGGTGGCAACCCCGGCGCGATCCGGTCGGTCCCCGGCGGCTTTCTCCTGGAAGGGCACGCCCCCAAAGAACGGGGTTGGGAATCCGGGGCATTCACCGCCTGTGTGGATGCCGAGACCGTCCATGTGAACCACGCCTGGTTCCGCGGTGGCTGGTGGGACCCGCTCACCCTGGCTTGGAAAGACATTGCAGAAGGGCGGTGCGTGGATCGCCCGCCCGTCACGGAAGGGCCACCCGCACCCGGCGCCTCCCTCTTCGTGCCGTTCACGCTCCCTCCACGCGGCCGGCATGAGATCGTCCTCCGACTGGCCTGGTACGTGGGGCGGACGAACCTGCGCCTGGGCCGCGATCCCGAAGGTGCGCCTCCGGCGGAGCCCTACCGGCCCTGGTACGCCGGCCGGTTCCGGGACATCCACGAGGTCACGACCTACTGGCGCGAACAGTACACGGCCCTGCGCGAACGATCCCGTCGGTTCAGCGATTGCCTGCACGCCTCCACACTGCCGCCGGAGGTGATGGAGGCCCTTGCCGCCAATCTCACCATTCTCAAGTCACCCACGGTCCTCCGACAGGCGGACGGCCGGTTCTGGGCTTTCGAGGGTTGCGGCGACAATGCCGGCTGTTGCCACGGCAGTTGCACCCATGTCTGGAACTACGCCCAGGCCGTGGCGCACCTGTTTCCCGATCTCGAACGCAGCCTGCGCGAGACCGAGTTCGGGCCCTCCCAGGACGAACGCGGCCATCAACAATTCCGCAGCAACCTGCCCATCCGCCCAACCGTCCACGACTTCCACGCCGCCGCCGATGGCCAGCTCGGCGGCATCCTCAAGGCCCACCGCGAATGGCGCATCAGCGGGGACACCGACTGGCTCCGTCGCTGGTGGCCGCGCATCCGACAGTCACTCGACTACTGCATCGCGGCCTGGGACCCGGAACATCGCGGCTGGCTGGAACGACCCCACCACAACACCTACGACATCGAGTTCCACGGTCCCGACGGGATGTGCACGAGCATCTACCTGGGCGCCCTCCGGGCCGCAGTGGTGATGGGAAAGGCCCTGGGCGAGGACACGCGGCGCTACGAGCACCTTCTCGAAGAAGGCCGCCGCAGAATGGAGACCGAGCTGTGGAACGGGGAGTACTTTGTCCAGAAAATCCAGTGGGATCCGGACTCCACCCTGCCGGGCGCCGATTCGCCCGAGGCAGCCGAGTTGATCCGGCGCGAGGGACCGAAATACCAATACGGCCGGGGATGCCTTTCCGACGGAGTGATCGGCGACTGGCTGGCGCGCATGTGCGGGGTGCCGCCGGTGCTGGACGAGGAAAAGGTCCGCGCCCATCTGCTGGCCGTGCACCGTTACAACCTGAAACGGGACTTGAGCGATCACGCCAACCCGCAACGACCGGCCTATGCCTGCGGCGCCGAAGGCGGACTGCTCCTCTGTACCTGGCCGCACGGGGGCATGCCGGCCCTCCCATTCGTCTATTCCAACGAGGTCTGGACCGGCATCGAGTACCAGGTGGCGTCCCACCTGATCCTGCTCGGGCACATGAAAGAAGGTCTGGAGATCGTGCGCCTGGCACGCTCCCGGTACGACGGCCGCGTCCGAAACCCGTTCAACGAATACGAGTGCGGTCACTGGTACGCCCGCGCGCTCTCCAGTTACGGGCTGCTGGCCGCCTGCAGCGGTGCCCGGTACGACGCGGTGGAAAAAGTGCTTCATCTCCGTCCGCGATTGAAGGGGGACTTCCAATGTTTCCTGGCCACGGCCACGGGTTACGGTCTGGTGGGCGTTCGCCGCGGCCGCCCGTTCGTCGAGACACACGCCGGACACCTGGATATCGCCACGATTCATTACGAACCGTGGCCCGGACCCGGCGGCAAGGCCACCCCGCCGGTCCGGCCGGTACGCCCCGGCCCGGACCCCTCGGAACGCCAGCCACCGACTTGACAGCTGCATGGGGCGCCGCCTAAATGGGCGCTGACGGAACTCGGAAAGCCAACCGAGAACAAAGCAAGCCCGAACAAACGAACCCTGCAGCAGGTCTCTCCCATGAAAACACTTGCACGCACATGGCTGGCGGCTCTGATCACGGTCGCATCCCTGGCATGGGCCACCTCCCTGGTGGCAGCCGAATCGTCGGCCCTCACCGGCAAATGGAAGTGGACGGCGGGCCGGGGAGATCGCACCTTTGACCTGACCCTCACAATCAAGCAGGAAGGAGACAAACTCACCGGAGCTTTGTCCGATCGGAACAACACCGAGTCTCCGGTCGAAGACCTGAAATTCAAGGACGGCGAGGTCTCTTTCAAGGTCACGCGCGAATGGAACGGGCAAAAGATGGTGCTCACCTACAAGGGCAAACTCGAGGGCGACACCATCAAAGGCACCGTTGAGCGTGATCGGGACGGGGAGAAAACCACCCGGGACTGGGAAGCCAAGCGGGTGAAAGAGTAAATCGCGCTGCCCGGTTCGGTTTCCGGTCCAGGGGGCCCCGGGCCCGCAAGGTCCGAGGAGGACCGAAAACGGACCGGCTCGCTTCATCCGGGCTTCCCCGCATGCACGGCGGCCGCAGGATCTCTGCGGCCGCTTTTCATTTGGAAAGGCCCGGAAAAGCCCGGTTCCACAAGCCCTCCCGTGGCCCCATGCAGAAGCGCCGGCTGCCGCGCCGTTCGATCCGGCCCACATTCGGAAAAGGGCCGCCACCGGTGTCTGCCGCTCACCCGGATGGCGGCTCCTCGGGAGCGGTTTGCACGTGCCGGAGGTAGATCGGCAGTTGCACGTCGGAAGACCAGAACCGCGTGTCCCCGGCAGGGGGCCGGAGCGAACCCGCACGGTAATCGGCCCACAACCGCTCCAGCGCCGCCAGCGTGCCCGGCACGTCGAACGGATCGCAGCAGTCGCGGTCATAGCCCGCCCGCTGCAGAACACCGTGCATCTCACTGCCGGGCGGAACCAAAGCCAGAACCGGCCGCCGCGCGCCCAGGTAATCCACAATCTTGCTGGGCATGTACAGGTCGTGCTGGGGCGAAACCACCAGGAGCAGGACGGGACTGCGCCGGACCTCTTCAAGGTAACGATCATGATCCCACACCGGCCCGCGAACCACCACATCGGCAAGTCCCAGGGCCCGAACCTGCTCCTCGCACGGCGAAGGCCACTGACCGTGAAACCGAAACCTGGCAACCGACCGCGCCTCGGGATGACGCTGCAGAAACTCCGCGAAGGCGCGCAGGAACGTCCCAGGGCTGCGCGCACCGCGCCAGTCGAAGGTCCCAAAATAGACGATCTCAAAACCCCCGTGCGGCGGTGGCGCGGGTCGATCGAAGAACGTTGCATCGTAGAAGTAGGGCACGTGCGCCGTCCGGGGCGCCGGGACGAATCCCAGCTCCACGTACGCTCGCCGATTGGATTCGGCCGTGAACAGCACGCGTCCGATGCGGTGGAGCGTGCCGCGTTCCAGCCGGGCCAGACGGCCGCGCCAGAGCCGTTGCAGGGGCGACCGCCGCCGCATGCGCATCTGCTGGGGGGAAACCGGCTCCTGATAGTCGAACACCCAGGTCCGGTCCGCACTACCGCCGGCTCCACCCGCCAGCAGCAGAGACGCCGGCAACACAAAGGCCAGGGTCCGATCCGCCGGCGGTGCCTCGGCCAGGGCACGCAGGACCTTCCGCACCCAGCCGGCGCAAGCGTCGGGGAACATCAGACCGGAGGTCAGATACACCCAACCACGCAACAGCCGGGGATGCGATTGCAACCGCTCTTGCCAGCGAATGACCGGATCGGCCAGCCGATGGATCCGCAGCCGGGGATGGACCAGGCATTCCGTTGCCGGGCCGGGTACCCCCCGGGGACTGGTCCAAACCTCCACCTCCCAACCCTCCGCCAAGGCCGCACGCACCACGTAGAACGGGCGCTTGGCATTCGCATGGGTGCTTGGCGGAAAGGTGTGCGTCAGGACCCGCAACCGGAGCGGCCCGCGCCCGTTGTCGGGCGCCCCGGCCCCGCTCCCCACAGGCTCCGCTTCAGTGTTTCGCCCAGACACGCCGGTTCACGTAATCCGTGTAACTCAAAATCACCTTGGCCACCTTCCACGACACATTGTCCGCCTGATAATCCGCAGGCAACCGGCAGGGACCGAACCGCTCGAACAGGCGGACGGTCACACCCACGCTCTCGACGATGTGACGCGGGTCCAGCCCGGTCATGATCACCGCCCCTTCGTCCATCCCCTCCGGACGTTCGTGCGCCTCGCGCACCGTGACCGCGGGAAAGCCCAGAATGGAGGATTCCTCGGTGATGGTCCCGCTGTCGGAGAGGGTGCAAAAGGCGGACTTTTGCAACGCCACGTAATCGAAAAAGCCCAGGGGCGGCATCAGCCGCACGCGCCGGTCCAGTTTGAATTGGCCTTTCTGCAGGCGCTGCCGGGTTCGCGGATGGCAGGAAAAGATGAGCGGATACCCGTACCGGCGGGCCAGGGCGTTGAGGGCCTGCACCAGCCGCCGGAGATGGCGCGGGTCATCCACGTTTTCCTCCCGATGGAGGCTGACGACGAAATACCGGCGCGGCGCCAGTTCGAGCCGTGCCAGCACATCGCTGCCCTCGATGCCCGCCCGGTGATAATCGAGCACCTCCTTCATGGGCGACCCTGTCTTGATGACGCGGTCCGGCGGCAGCCCCTCCGCCAGCAGATAACGGCGCGCATGCTCGGTGTAGCAGAGGTTGATGTCGCTGACGTGGTCCACGATGCGGCGGTTGATCTCCTCGGGCACGCGCATGTCGAAACAGCGGTTGCCGGCCTCCATGTGGAAGATGGGGATCTTGCGCCGTTTGGCCGGTATGACGGCCAGGCAACTATTCGTGTCGCCCAGCACCAGCACCGCGTCCGGCTGTTCCCGCGCCAGCACCGCGTCGGCCCGCGCGATGGTGTTGCCGATGGTCTGGGCCGGCGTGGCCCCCGCGGCTTCCAGATAATGTTTCGGCCGTGGCAGGCCGAGCTCGCGGAAGAAGATCTCGTTCAGTTCGTAATCGTAGTTCTGCCCCGTGTGCACCAGCACGTGCCGGGTGACCTCCTCCAGCACGGCGATCACCCGCGAAAGCCGGATCAGTTCCGGCCGCGTGCCCACGATGGTCATGACCTTGAGGGAGCTGCGCATGTCAGGCGGGACCAGGGGGTCGGGCGCCCGCATCGCCGGCCGGACCAGGCGGCGGCACCTCCACGGGCGCAGGGTGAGTGTCCGGCCGGGCCGGGTCGAAGATCTCACTGGCCCAAAAGAGGGTAATCATGTCCACCGTGCCGGTGTTCTCGATCGAGTGCGTGTAACCGGGGGGAATGTCCACCACCCGGATCTCCCCGTCATCCACGTCGTACTCGAGGATCTCCGATCCATGCACGGGCCGGAGCCGGATCCGGCCCCGTCCCTGGATCACGCAGAATCTCTCAACCTTGGTGTCGTGATAGTGGTTGCCCCGCGTCACACCGGGTCGGGTGAGGGAGACAAAGATCTGACCGGCCTGGGGCGACTTGATCAGCTCGAACAACCAGCCGCGCGGGTCACGCTTCATGACCACAGGCCGGGCCAGTGCGGTCGGATCGCAAAACGAGAGGTAGGTGGCGTAGAGCGCGCGATTGAACGGATCGGAAAAATCGGGCACGCGCCCCTGCTCGGCCATCTGACGGAAGCCGACCAACCGGTCGTGCAACTCCCCCAGCGTGACGCTGAACTCGGGCAACACCTCCGGCCGGTAACAGCCCGGGGGATGATCCGGACGCGTGATCACGCCTTCGAAGCTCCGCACGACATCGTCCACGTAAACCAGCCGCAGCAGTCGGGATCGGTCGCTGATCTCCACCGGCAGGCCGCGACTGATCTGGTGGCAGAAGGTGGCGACCACCGTGTTGTAGTGAGGCCGGCTCCATTTCCCGAACACGTTGGGCAGCCGGTAAATGTACACCGCCGCGCGTGTGGCGCGCTGGTATTCGGCCACCACCTCCTCCGCGCCGCGTTTGCTGCGACCGTACGGATTGTCCAGGGCGGCCTGGATCGAGGAGCTGAGGATGAACACCGCCCGGCGGCCGGCCCCCTCCAAGGCCCGGCAAAGCCGCCGGGTCAACTCCACGTTGCCGGTGACGAATTCCTTCTCATCCTTCGGCCGGTTGACGCCCGCCAGATGCACCACCACGTCGGCCTCCGCGGCAAGCGCCTCCATGCGCTCGGGAGGATCCGGCAGGTCGAACTCAAGCACGGTCAGATCGCCCCGCCGCCGCAGGGCGGTGACGAGATTGCGCCCGATGAATCCTGCCGACCCTGTGACCAGGACCGTTTTCATGGTCGGTTTCCCCCGGCACCGGCCCTCTCACACACCCGCCGGCACCTCCCCGCGCAGGGCGGCCTGGATGTAGGGCAACCGCAACAACATTTCCCGGAGTTCATCGTCCGTCAGCCGCCGGGTGTTAGCCGAGGTGTAATCCTGCATTTCGTCCACCTTCCGTTCGCCCTGTTCGAAGTACAACGCGTAATTGAGGTCGCGAGTGTCCGATCGGATCCGGTAATACCGGCCCAGATCCTCCGCACGCACCATCTCCTCCCGGTTGAGCAACGTCTCGTGCTTTTTCTCGCCGTGACGCGTTCCTATCACGCGAATCTCGTTGCGCGCTTCAAAGATCTCCAACAACACCCGGGCCAGTTGACCGATAGTGGCGGCGGGCGACTTTTGTACGAAGGTGTCCCCCGGCTCGCCGTTTTGGAAGGCGAACAGGACCAGATCCACGGCCTCGTCCAGCGACATCATGAACCGCGTCATTTCAGGATCGGTGATGGTGAGGGGCTTGCCGCTCCGGATCTGGGTCACGAACAACGGGATCACCGACCCGCGGGAGGCCATCACGTTGCCGTATCGCGTCACGCAGATGGTGGGTTTCCGATCGCCCAGAAGCCGCGCCTTGGCCACCGCCACCTTCTCCATCAGGGCCTTCGACATGCCCATGGCGTTGATAGGGTAGACGGCCTTGTCGGTGCTCAACACGATCACGCTTTTGACCCCCTCCGCAATGGCGGCGTTCAGCGTGTTTTCCGTCCCGATGATGTTCGTGTACACCGCCTCCATCGGGTAGAACTCGCACGAGGGCACCTGTTTGAGGGCCGCCGCATTGAACACCAGGTCCACCCCGCGCATGGCGTTGCGGATGCTCTCGTAGTTGCGCACGTCCCCGATGTAGAACTTCACCTTGGGACTGCGCAGCTCATGGCGCATGTCGTCCTGTTTCTTTTCGTCGCGGCTGAAAATCCGGATCTCACCGATGTCGGTGTTCAGAAACCGCCGAACCACTGCATTTCCAAACGATCCGGTGCCTCCCGTGACCAATACCGTTAAACCCTCAAACATGGACATAAACTCACCGTGGCCGGCCCCGGCCGGAAGCCCTTTCGCGTTGTACCACCAGCCGCCCGAACTCGACCGGGTGCCCGTCCTGCCCGATCGGTCCGCGGCATGACCTCACCCGGGCGCTGGAAACGCCCGAGCACGCTCTCATGGTCGGAAGCCCCCCTGCGCCTGACAAGAGGAAAAACCAAAGGCGGCCCGAGTCGCACCTCCAGCTCACCCCCTCTTCGACAAGGCAGGTCCGTCTCCTCCGCCAACGCCGCCAGTCGCCCCGGAGTTTCCGACCGGGCGCAGATAGGCTAGAAATGATCCAGCATCACCTCCGACGTTGGGGCCACCGAGCCATGAAACAGCGACGAACAGTCGCCCTTCGCCGTCCGGATCGGTCCATCCGCCCCGGGATTGTGGCCACCTGCACCGGCCTGCTGACCGTTCTGGTGTTCGCACGGGCGGTGACCTGCGGGTTTGTGGATTATGACGATGGCGATTACGTCACCGCCAACCCCCACGTGCAGGCCGGCTGGAGCATGGAAGGTCTCCGCTGGGCATTCACCAGCGGTCACGCAGCCAACTGGCACCCGCTAACGTGGCTGTCCCACATGACGGACGTCGCATGGTTCGGCTTGCGTCCGGCCGGACATCACCTGACCAGTGTCCTGCTGCACGCGATCAATGCCGCGCTCCTGTTTCTGCTTCTGTTGCGCGTGACCGGCCGGCCGTGGCCGGCCGTTCTCGGCGCCCTGGCCTTTGCCTGGCATCCGCTCCGGGTGGAATCGGTCGTCTGGATCTCCGAGCGCAAGGACGTGCTGAGCCTCATGTTCGGTCTGGTCACACTGCTGGCCTGGACGCGTGTCGTGCACTTGCCCGAGGGGGCCGGGCAACGTCGGTTCCGCCTCGCGGCCGTTCTGTCCTACGCGGCCGCGCTGATGAGCAAGCCCACACTGGTAACCCTGCCCTTCGTGTTGCTGTTGCTCGACTTCTGGCCGTTCCGCCGCACACCCACCCCGGCCGGCGGTGCGTCATCGGCCCAGTCGGGAATCTCCGCGCGACACCCGATCCGGCACCTTGCGGCATGGTGGCCATTGATCCGCGAAAAGGCGCCCTTCTTCGTGCTGGCGCTGGCCTCGAGCGTGGTGACGTACCTCGTTCAAAAGTCCGGCGGCGCGGTGGCACCAGAGACCGCCCTTCCCTGGCCGGCGCGTCTGGCCAACGTCCCGGTCTCCTACGCCCGTTATCTGGCCAAGACGCTTCTGCCCTTGGACCTGGCGGTGCTCTACCCGCACCCCATCCATTGGCCGGCCGGTACGGTGATCGGCTGCACCGCCCTCTGCGTGGGACTGACCACGTGGGCCTGGGCGGTTCGGCATCGGTTTCCGTACCTGTGGGTGGGATGGGCCTGGTTCTGCGGCGCCCTGATACCGATGATCGGCATCGTTCAGGTGGGCATCCAATCCATGGCCGACCGCTACACCTACTGGCCCTCGGTGGGCCTGAGCCTCGCCCTGGCAGCCGCCTGCGCCGGGGCGAACAAGCAGCCGTGGTCCACCCGGACGATGGCGATCACGATCGCCGGCACCCTACTCCCCGCCTGGGCCGGGTTGACGTGGCGCCAAATCGGATTCTGGAAAAACAGCGAGACCCTGTTCCGCCGTGCCCTGGCCGTGACTCGAAACAATGAGCTGGCCCACAACAACCTCGGTTACGCCTACGCCCGGCAGGGACGCTGGCAGGAGGCCATCGCGGAGTATCGGGCGGCCCTGGCCATCCGACCGCAATACCCGGACGCACTGAACAACCTCGGACACGCACTGACCGAACTGGGTCAGCCGGCCGAGGCGCTGCCCCATCTCGAAAACGCGATTCGGCTGCGCCCGCGCGATCCGGCGATCCTCAACAACCTCGGCAACGCACTGGCGGACTTGGGCCGGTTGGACGAGGCGGAGCGCGCGTACCGGCGGGCCTTGGAGATCGCGCCCGATCACGCGGACGCGCACAACAATCTCGGGGTCACACTGGCCATGCAACACCGGTTCGAGGAGGCGATCCGGCACCTGCGGGAGGCGGTGCGCCTGCGACCCGCTCACGCCCCGACCCACAGCAACCTGGGCAATGCACTGGCAGCCCTCGGCCGTTTTGCCGAAGCCGAACAGGCCTATCGCCGGGCGCTGGCCCTCGACCCGGCGGACGCCCGCACCCACAACAACCTGGGCAACGTGCTCATCGAGCTGGGCCGCTGGACGGAGGCCGAGGCCGCCTACATGCGTGCCCTCGAGCGGAAACCGGACAACGCGGAAACCCACTTCAACCTCGCCCAACTCCGGCTGCGTCAGGGCAGGGTGGAAGAGGCCCGGCGTCACCTGCGCGAGGTGCTGCGCCTGCGGCCGGACCACGCGGAGGCACGAGCACAGTGGCAGAGGCTGGAGTCCCCGGATTCGGACGGGGCGGGCTCCGCCCCGCCGCCGCGCTGACCGGATCAAAGACAGTGTCGCCCGTCCGGGTGACCTCTCCCGGACGGGCGGTGCGCAAAAGCAAGACGAAACCGTCAGTGCCGTCGGCTCCCCACCGTCAGGCCTTGGCCTCCGCGGTGGTGGCCGCCCCGGCAGGCTGGCCCTCCTCGGGCCCGGTGGGCAGCTCCACCCACTCCAGAATGGCCATCTGGGCGGCATCACCGCGGCGCTGGCCCAGCCGGATGATGCGGGTGTAGCCACCCGGACGGGACTTGAAATGAGGTGCGATCTCCTTGAAGAGGATGCGGCAGGCGTCCTCGTCCTGGTAGAGACGGGCGCTGGCCAACCGCCGGGCGTGCAGCGTGCCCTTCTTGCAGAGGGTCACCAGCTTCTCGGCCAGGGATCGCGCGGCCTTGGCCTTTGCGAGGGTCGTGGTGATGCGGTTGTGACGGATCAAACTGCAGACCAAGCTGGCCAGCATTCGGTTCCGATGTTCGGATGTCCGCCCCAGTTTGGCCGTGTGTTTGCGATGTCGCATAAGCCGGGATCAAATCGGGATCTCTGGCCGGTCAGGTGGCCAGGGATTTCTTGGATTCTTCCTTGGGTGGCTCCAGCAGGCTGGGATCGAAGGTCATGCCCAGCGACAGCCCCAGCTGCGCCAGTTTTTCCTTGATCTCGTTGAGCGACTTCTTGCCGAAGTTGCGGTACTTGAGCATCTCCTGCTCGGTCTTCATGGCCAACTGCCCCACCGTGGTGATGTTGGCGTTGTTGAGGCAGTTGGCGGCACGGACGCTCAACTCGATCTCGTTGACGCTCATGTTCAGCAGTTTCTTGAGCCGCTGCCGTTCCTCGTCCTGTTTCTGCGTGGTCTCCTCGAACTGGACGGCGTTCTTGTCGTAGCCGACGAACACGTCGAGGTGACGCTGGAGAATGGCCGAGGCCTGGACCAGCGCGTCGTCGGGCGAGATCCGGCCGTCGGTCCAGATCTCGAGAATGAGCCGGTCGTAGTCGGTCTTCTGCCCCACGCGGGCCGCTTCCACGGTGTAGCGAACGCGCGTGACGGGGGAGAAGATGGAGTCAATGGCGATGACGCCGATCGGTTGCCCGGGTTTCTTGTTGTCCTCACCCGAGCAGAAGCCGCGACCCACCTTCACCTCCAGCTCCATCTCGAATTTCTTCTTCTTGGCCAGCGTGCAGATGTGCTGGTCGGGATTGACCAGTTCCACGTTTTGGTTGAGCTGGATGTCGCCCGCGGTGACCGGCCCCTCCTTGTGCACGGACAGCAGAAGGGTCTGCGGCTCCCGGGTGTGGGCCTTGAACTTGATCTTTTTGAGGTTGAGGACGATGTCGGTGACGTCCTCGATCACCCCGTCGATGGTGGAAAACTCGTGCAGGGCACCGTCAATCTTGACGGATGTGATGGCCGCGCCCTCCAGCGAGGAAAGCAGGACGCGCCGGAGGGAGTTGCCCAGGGTATGGCCGTAACCGGTCTCGAACGGCTCGGCCGTGAACTTGGCGTAGGTGTCCGTTGCGGTGGCCTCGTCTTTGACCAACCGCTTCGGCATTTCAAATGGTCCCAGTCGGACAGGCATGGATTCGATTCCTTTCGTGCAATTTTAACCTGACCCGACCCTGCTCCCGCGCAGGACCGGGCCCATATAATTGCATGGCTCCGCACCCGCGGAGCCGGGTTCAGGTTCAGCGGGAGTAAAATTCCACCACGGCCTGCTCGTTGGCAATGGGCTGGATCTCGTCGCGCGTGGGCACCCGCATCACCACGCCGCGCAGGGAGTCTCGGTTGACCGACACCCAGTCGGGCACGGGCCGGCCGGTCGAGCTCTCCAGCCCGCGGTTAACCAGCTGGCGGGATACGTCCGAATCCTTCGGCTCAATGACGTCACCCACCTTGACCGCGTAGGATGGGATCGTCACCTTCCGGCCGTTCACACGGATGTGCCCGTGCGTGACCATCTGCCGCGCGGCAGGTCGCGTGGGGGCAAAACCGAGCCGGTAAACCACGTTGTCCAAACGCATCTCCAGGATCTGGAGCATGGTCTCGCCGGTCACGCCGCGGCGGCGCAACGCCTGCTCGTACACGCGCCGGAACTGCCGTTCCTGCAGGCCGTAGTAATAACGGAGCTTCTGCTTCTCCATCAACCCCAGCGCGTAGTCGGTCAATTTCCGACGGGCCGCCTTGGGGCCGTGCACACCGGGCGGGTAGTTACGCCGTTCCAGATACTTCGAATCGCCGAAGATCGGTATGCCAAATCGGCGACTGATACGAACACGCGGGCCGGTATAACGAGCCATAAGCGAAAACCTGACGGACGAAACTCTTCAGACTCTGCGTTTCTTGCGCGGCCGGCACCCGTTGTGGGGAACCGGCGTGACATCCTTGATCACCGTAATCTCCAGGCCGATGGCCTGCAGCGCCCGGATGGCCGCCTCCCGGCCGGAACCCGGCCCCTTCACGCGGACCTCCACCTCGCGCATGCCGTGGGCCATGGCACGGCGCGCGGCGTCCTGGGCCACCAATTGGGCGGCGTAGGCCGTGCTCTTGCGCGAACCCTTAAAGCCCACCCGGCCGGCGCTGGACCAGCCGATCACGTTGCCCTGCATGTCGGTAATGCTGACGATGGTGTTGTTGAACGTGGCCAGGATGTGGGCCACGCCGCTGGTGATGTTCTTGGAACCCTTGGCCTTGATGATCTTCTTGCCGGCCATCTCGTCGGCCAGGAGTTCCTCGGCCGTGGGTGCCGTGGCCGCCGTGGGCCCGGCCGATTCACCAGCCTCAGCCTTGCTCTCCTTGGCCGGCTTGGCGGCCTTGGCCGTCTTGGTCTTGGCAGCCCTGGCAGGTTTCTCAGCCTTTTCTGCCTTCCCGGCCTTCTCGGCCGGCTGCGCCTGTTCCGGCCTGGCCTCGGCGGCCCCAGCCGGTTGGGGCTGCGGTTCGGGTGCGGGAGTGGGATTCGCTTCAGCCATAGGGACGTCTTCCGATCAGAACCGGTTAGTGGATGCCCTTCTTCGCATGCGGGTTGCGCTGCACGCCCACAGTCTTGCGGGGCCCCTTGCGCGTGCGGGCATTGGTCTGGGTGCGTTGGCCGCGCACGGGCAGGCCACGGATGTGGCGCAAGCCGCGGTAACATTTGATGGCCTGGAGCCGTTTCAGATTCAGACCGATCTCACGCCGCAGATCACCCTCGATCACATACCCCCCTTCCTGAATGGCATGGACGATCTGGGAAATCTGCTGTTCGGTGAGGTCCTTGGCCCGGATGTGCGGATCGATCTGGGCCCGTTCGCAGATCTCCTTGGCCAGCGTGGGCCCGATCCCGTAGATGTATCGCAGGGCAATCTCGATCGGTTTGTTGCCCGGGATTTCGACTCCGATGATACGTGGCATGGCGACAGTTCCTTCGGCTCGTGGGTTCGGTCAACCCGGCGCGACACTTCAGCCCTGGCGCTGTTTGTGGCGCGGGTTCTTGCAAATGATACGGATCACGCCCTTGCGGCGCACCACCTTGCAGTGCTCGCAAAGCCGTCGGACAGATGCTCTCACCTTCATAACGTTCGTTCCTTCGCTTCTTCCCACTCGATACAGCCGGACGACAAATCGTACGCCGTGACCGTCACCCGGATGCGGTCACCGGGCTTCCACACGGGCGCCCGCAGCCGGGCCCGACCCCGCACGAACGCCACCAGCTCGTGCCCGTTGGGCAGCCGCGCGCGATACACGCCCGGCGCCAGCGCCTCTTTCACCTCGGCGTCCACCGTCCATTGTCCGCGTCCGTGCATGTCAGGACCTCGGGCTCGCCTTCGGTGATCAGCACGGTGTGCTCGAAGTGAGCGGACAGTGAACCATCTTTGGTCACCGCTGTCCAGCCATCATTGAGCACCTGGATCTCCGGTCCACCGGCGTTGACCATGGGCTCGATTGCCAGCGTCATCCCCGGCCGGAGCTTGGGAGACGGTTTCCCGTCCACGAAATTGGGCACCTCGGGCTGTTCGTGCACACTGCGGCCCACCCCGTGCCCGACGAACTCGCGGACGACACTGAATCCGTGCCGCTCCACGTATTCCTGGATGGCACGCGAGATGTCCACGACCCGGTTGCCGGGAACCGCCCGGGCGATGCCCTCCCACAGGGCCTGCCGGGTCACGTCCAGCAGCCGCTGCGCCTCGGCGCTGCAGCCGCCCACCGGCACGGTCACCGCCGTGTCCCCGACGAATCCCCGGTAATAGACGCCCACGTCCAGGCTGACGATGTCACCAAATTCCAGCCGGCGCGGTCCGGCCAATCCGTGCACCACCTCATTGTTGACCGAGATGCAGATGTGACACGGATACTTCCGGTAGCCCAGGAACGCGCTGCGCGCCCCGTAATGCTTCATCCGTTCGGCGGCAAATTCCTCCACCTCCCGGGTCGTGATGCCCGGCCGGATGAAGGCGGCCGTCTCGCGCAACACCAGCCCCGCGACCCGGCAGGCGGGTCGCATGGCTTCCAAATCGCGCTCGGTCTTGAGAATGATCATGGCTGCATCGCCCCGGCCGCTCCGGGCCCTTCCGGGCCGGGGCGGGCCGTTCCGCCCTCCTCAGAAGCGGCCCCGGATGCGGCCCTTCTTCAAAAATCCATCATAATGCCGCATCAGCAAGTGGGTTTCCACCTGCCGCATGGTGTCCAGCATCACCCCGACGGTGATCAGCAGACTGGTCCCGCCGAAAAAGGTCGCCACCGCGTAGGGGATCTCCATCCGGGTGTAAAGCAGCTCGGGAATCACGGCGATGATGACCAGGAAAACCGCGCCGGCCAGCGTGATCCGGTGCATGGCGTTGTGCAGGTACTCGCTGGTGGCCGTTCCGGGACGCACCCCGGGGATGTAGCCGCCGTGTTTCTTCAGGTCATCGGCGATCTGCAGTTCATTGAACTGGGTGGCCACCCAGAAGTAGGAGAAGAACAGGATCATCAGCGAGTAGAGTACCAGGTAGAGCCCCCCGCCATGCCCCAGGCTGGCGGCCAGATCCCGGAACAGTTTCACGTCATAGAGCTGACCCAGCCGGCTGAAGATCTGCTGGGGGAACATCAGAACGGCCTGGGCAAAGATGATGGGCATCACACCGGAGTAGTTGACCCGCAACGGCAGGAAGGAGGTGCCGCCGGCGTAGACTTTCCGGCCCACGGCGCGCTGGGCGTACTGGACCGGGATCTTGCGTTGCGCCTGGGTGACGGCGATGATACCCGCAATCACGGCCAGGAGCAGCACCAGCAGCACCACGGCATCCCCGATGTTCGCCCTGGGCTCGAGCCCCTCCCCCGGGAAAAACATGTCCTTCAGCGAAATGAACGCCGCCGGCAGGCGGGCCAGGATGCCGATGGTGATGACCAACGAGACACCGTTGCCGATGCCGCGGTCGGTGATCTGCTCGCCCAACCACATCAGCAGCATCGTGCCGGTGGTCAGAATCAACGTGGTTTGGATCCGGTACCACCAGATCTGCAAAGGAGTGTCCTCGTACAGGACCAGCCGGCCGATCCCCTCGCCAAAGATCTTCTCGGGATGTTCCCAACCGAGTGCCATGACGAATCCCTGCCCCAGGCACAGCAGGACGGTCAGATAACGGCCGTACTGGATGAGCTTGGTTCGGCCGCCTTCTTCTCTGGCCAGCTTGCTGAGCTGGGGGATCACCGCCGTCATCAACTGGATGATGATGGTCGCGCTGATGTAGGGCATGATCCCCAGGGCGCCGATGGCGCAGTTCTCCAGCGCCCCACCGGTGAAAAGGCTGTACAATCCCAGGACACCCCCGCCCGCATTCCGCTCGGCGGCCTGACGGAAAAACTCCGCCAGGGTGTTGCCGTCCAACCCGGGACAGTGGATGTAGGCGGTCAACCGGCAGATCGCCAAAAGCCCCAGGGTGAAGAGGATCCGGGACTTGAGTTCCGGGATGCGGAAGCAGTTGCTGAAGGTCTGGGCGATGCTGGCGAGCATGGCGGGCAAAACGGTCAGGCAGCCGGAGCCGCATCCGCGCCGCCGCCCGGCGGCACCACCTCACAGCGGCCTCCCTTGGCCTCGATTTGGGCCCGGGCCGAAGCACTGAAGGCGTGGGCCCGGACGATCAATCGCCGGGTCAGCTCGCCCCTGCCCAGGATCTTGATGCCGTCGGCAGGGCCATTGGCCAGGCCGGTCCGGCGCAGCAGCGCCTCATCCACCACGGTGTCGTCCTCGAACCGGTTGAGGGCCTCCACGTTCACCGGAATGTAACGGGTGGCAAACCGCCGGTTGTTGAATCCCCGCTTGGGGATCCGGCGGATCAGCGGCATCTGACCACCTTCGAATCCCGGACGGATGGACGAGCCGGACCGGGCCGTCTGACCTTTGCCCCCGCGGCCGCTGGTCTTGCCGTGGCCGCTGGATTCGCCGATTCCGAGTCGTTTCCGACGGTGCTTGGCCCCCGGTCGGGGTTTCAAATCGTGCAATCGCATAAGCTCAAGTGGCCGTGCTCACAGATTCGCTGGTGCCGCCCACCGCCCCGGCCGATTTGCGGCGGCGGTCCAGACCGCGTTCCTGGAAAATCTCCTCCGGCAACCGGAGTTGTTGCAGGGCCTTCAAGGTGGCCTGGGCCACGTTGATCGGGTTGCGCGATCCCATGGATTTGCTGAGGACGTCGCGCACGCCGGCCGCTTCCAACACGGCGCGGACGGTGCGCCCGGCGATGACACCGGTGCCCTGGGAGGCCGGTTTCAGCAGGACCTCCGCACCGTCGAACCGGCAGACGACTTCGTGGGGAATGGTCGGCCCCAACAGGGCCACCGGCACCATGTTGGCCTTGGCGATCTCGCCCCCCCGCCGGATGGCGTCGGCCACCTCGCCGGCCTTGCCCAGGCCGAGCCCCACCCGTCCCTTCCGGTCGCCGGCCACCACCAGGGCGCTGAACGAGAAACGCCGGCCGCCCTTGACCACCTTGGCCGACCGGTTGATGAAGATGACCTTCTCCATCAACTCGGGTTCCTCGGTGGTGCTGAAAGTCAGGGCGGGCGCTTCTGCGATGGCCCGGCGGCCGCCGCGGGACGGCCGTTCCTCCTCGCGCGCTTCTTCGGCGCCGTTGGTCACTTCCTCCTGCAGTTGCGGTTCAATGTCAGCCACGGCAATCCTCCGTTGGTTCAGAACTCCAGACCCGCTTCCCGGGCGGCCATGGCCAGCGCGGCCACCTTTCCGTACACGGGCTGGCCATCCTCGCCCATGGACCAGTGGTACCGGGCGGATCCCCGGTCAAAAACCACCTTGCGGATCCCCTTGGCCAGCGCGGCCTCGGCAGCCAAACGCCCGATGATCCGCGCGCTCCGGACGTTGGCGCCCAGCTTCTCCTGGTCGGGCACCGATCGGCTCAATGTGGAGACCGATGCCAGGGTGACCCCCTTGGTGTCGTCAATGAACTGGACGTAAATGTGCTTGTTGGTGAAACAAACGCTCATGCGGGGGCGCTCCGGTGTGCCGAAGACCTTCTTCCGCACCCGCCAGTGCCGTTTCCGGGCCCGTTCGTGTTTGACTTCGACTCTCATGGTTGTGTCACGGTATGGCCGTGAACCCGAGGGTGACCGTTATTGAACGGCCTTGCCCTCCTTGCGGATGATCTGTTCGCCCTCGTATCGGATGCCCTTGCCCTTGTAGGGTTCGGGCGGATAAAAGCTGCGGATCTGGGCGGCCACCTGCCCGACCTTCTGTTTGTCGGGGCCCTCCACCACGATCTTGGTGTTCTCCTCCACGGTGATCTTGACCCCTTCGGGTGCCTGGTAGACCACGGGATGCGAATACCCCAGGTTCAGGGTCAGGGTGTTCCCTTGGACGGATGCGCGGAAGCCGACACCGTGGATTTCCAGCCGCTTGCGATACCCCTCGGCCACCCCCTGCACCAGGTTGTACACCAGCGACCGCCCCAACCCGTGCATCGCCTTGGCCTGCTTGGACTCGGCCTGACGTTCCACCAAGATCCGGTTCCCGTCCACACGCGCCGACGTCAGCGGCGGCAGTTCCAAGGTCAGTCTGCCCTTGGGACCTTCCGCCGTCAGGGTCCGCCCGTCCAGTTGAACCTTGACCTTGGGCGGGATCGGGACCGGCAGTTTACCTATACGCGACATAAGCCACCTACCAGACGTAGCAGAGCAGTTCTCCGCCGAGGTTCTTGCGTCGGGCCTCGTAACCGGTCATCACGCCCTCCGAGGTGGAGAGGATGGCCACCCCAAGCCCGCCGCGGACGCGCGGGATCTCCCGGGCCCCAACGTACCGGCGCAGCCCGGGTTTGCTCACCCGCTGCAATCCCTCGATGACGCAGCGTTTCCCCCGGTACTTCAAATGCAGCCGGAGGGTCTTGACCTTGTCGCCGACCACGGACCAGTCGGCCAGAAAACCTTCCTTCTTCATGACCGCGGCGATGTTTTCCTTCAGCCGCGAATGAGGGACTTCGACCACCGGATGCAGCGCGCGTGCGCCGTTCCGAATCCGGGTCAGCATGTCAGCAATGGGATCCATAGGGCATTACCAGCTGGCCTTGATCACTCCCGGAATCAACCCGTTCAGGGCCGCCTCGCGGAAGGTGAGCCGGGAAAGGCCGAACTTCCGGATGTACCCGCGGCGGCGCCCGGTGATGGAACAGCGGTTGACCACCCGCACTGGGCTGGCATCCCGGGGCAGCTTGGCCAACCCCGCGTAATCGTGCTTGGCCTTCAGCTCGGCACGCAGGGCGGCGTATTTCTGCACCGTCGCCATCTTCCGCTTGTTTCGTTCAATCCACGATTTCTTGGCCATAACAAAGCACTCTTGCTGTCGAATTCACCGTACCCGGGCCGGTCAGCGGCCGGCCGCAAAGGGCATCCCCAGCAGCCGCAACAGATCGTAGGCCTCGGCGTCTGTCCGGGCCGAGGTCACAAACGTGATGTCCATACCCTGGTGGCGCTTGATCTTGTCGAGATCAATCTCGGGAAAGATCGTCTGGTCGGCGATCCCGAAGGTGTAATTGCCGCGGCCGTCGAAGCTGCGGGGCGACAGCCCGCGGAAGTCACGGATGCGCGGCAGGGCGGCCGAAACCAGGCGATCAAAGAACTCGTACATGACCTCGCGCCGGAGGGTGACCCGGCAACCGATGGGCTGGCCTTTGCGCAGCTTGAAGTTGGCCACGCTGTGGCGGGCGCGGTTGATGGCCGGCTTGCGGCCGGTGATCAACGCCAGGTCACGCGCCGCGTCGTCCACGGCCGTCTTTTCCAGCTCCGCGCTGACGCCCATGTTGACCACGATCTTCACCAGCCGCGGGATCTGGTGCGGATTGGTGTAGCCGTACTTCTCCCGCAGCGCGGGGACGACCTCTTCAATGTATTTCTGGTAAAGTCTCGGTTTCATGACCCGGATTCAGCCGGTGAAAGCTTTCCGTTGGCGGGCTCAGGAGGCCGCGGGCGCGCCTTTGCGGGCCCGGCGGGCCTCATACACATCCACGCGCATGACGTTGGAAACGTGGATGGGCCCCTCCCGTTCGATGATGCCCCCCTGCGGATAGCGCTGGCTCTTGCGCATGTGCCGCTTGATCATGTTGACGCCTTCGACCAGCACACGCTGGCGTTTCGGATCCACGTGGATGATCCGGCCGCGTTTGCCCTTGTGAGCACCGGCGATCACCACCACTTCATCACCCCGTTTGACGTGCAATCCGCCCATGGCTGCTCAGATCACCTCCGGGGCCAGCGAAATGATCTTCATGAACTTTTTCTCGCGAAGTTCACGAGCCACCGGCCCGAATATGCGCGTACCGCGCGGGTTGTTGTCCTTGTCGATCAATACCACCGCGTTGCTGTCGAAACGCAGGTAGGAACCGTCGCTGCGCCGGATGGGATGCCGGGTTCGCACCACCACGGCGTTGCAGACATCGCCCTTCTTGACCTGGCCATCCGGCGCCGCCGCCTTGATGTGCACCTTGATGACGTCGCCCACACGGGCATACCGCTGGTTGCGCCCCAGCACGCCGATGGCCCAGGCGATCTTGGCCCCCGTGTTGTCCGCCACTTCCAAATGCGATCGTACCTGCAGCATAGGTCCCTCCCTCAGGCAGCCGCACGCTCCAGAATCTCCACCAGGCGCCAGCGCTTCGTCTTGGACAGCGGACGCGTCTCCACGATCCGCACCCGGTCGCCCACCCGCGCCTCACCCTTCTCGTCGTGCACGTAGTATTTCTTGTACGCCTTGACGATCTTGCGGTAGCGCGGATGCGCAAAGCGCCGTTCCACCCGCACGGTGATGGTCTTCATCATCCGCGCGGCGATCACCTCGCCGATCCGCTCCTTGCGATGACCGCGCGATTTCGCCGGCGTTGGTTGCGTCTCTGCCATAGTGAAACCCACCTCCCTCAGCTGGCTTGCATGGACGCCTGCCTGCGCAGTTGCGTCAAGCGCGTCTCCAGACGCGCGATGTCACGACGCAACAGTCGCAGCCTCGACGGCTTCTCCAACTGGGCCGTCGCCTTCTGCAGGCGCAGGTTGAAAAGTTCCTGGCGCAGCTCCCGCAGCCGGGCCTGCAGCTCCGGCAGTGTCATCTCCTGCACCTTGCGCCACTCGTCCTTCTTCATACCTCGTCTCCCCTGGTTGCGCCCACCGGTCTCAACCGTGGGCATGCCGCGTCACGAACCGGGTCGCAATTGGCAGTTTGCTGGCCGCCAGGCGCATGGCCTCCCGCGCCACCGACTCGGGCACACCATCCACCTCAAAAAGGATCTGTGCCGGCCGGACCACCGCCACCCACGATTCCACCGGGCCCTTGCCCTTGCCCATGCGGGTTTCCAACGGCTTCTTTGTGTACGACTTTTGCGGGAAGACCCGGATCCAGAGCTTGCCGTGGCGTTTCATCTGGCGGGTGATGGCCACCCGGGCGGCCTCGATCTGCCTGGTGTCCAGCCAGCACCGCCCCAACGCCTGCAACCCGTATTCACCGAAAGCCACCGTGTTGCCGCGGCTGGCGATGCCCGCCCGGCTCCCCCGGTGCATCTTCCGGTACTTGACCCTTTCCGGCATCAATGGCATGGCTCAAATCCTCCTTCAGGCGCTGGTCCTGGCCCCGTTGACCGTGGCGGTGGCACCCGGCACCGTCCGACCCCGGTTACCCGCCGTGGGGCTCTCGCCGAAACAGACCCAGCATTTCACGCCGATCCGACCGTAGACGGTGTTGGCTTCGGCAAATCCGTAGTCAATGTGCGCCCGCAGGGTGTGCAGCGGGACCCGGCCCCAATGATACTGTTCCACCCGGGCCAGCTCGGCCCCACCCAGGCGGCCCGCACATCGAATCTTGATCCCCTCGATCTTGACGTCCCGACAGTCCCGGGCCGATTGAATCGCCTTCTTCATCGCCCGCCGGAACGACACCCGCCGCTCCAGTTGGAGCGCCACGTTCTCCGCGATCAACTGCGCCTCGACCTCGGGCTTGAAGTTGTCGTCAATGTGGATGTAGATCTCCTTGCCCGTCATCCGGGCCAGTTCCTCCTTGATCCGGTCAATCTCGGCGCCCTTGCGCCCGATGACCACGCCGGGCCGCGCGGTCCGGATAGTGACGCGACACCGGTTGGCCGCACGCTCGATCAGGATCCGGGAGACCGACGCGGATTCGAGCTTCTTCTTGAGATACTGACGGATGGCAAAGTCCTCGGCCACCAGCTTCGGAAAATCCCGCTTGTTGGCGAACCACTGGGAACGCCAGTCCTTGTTGACGGTGACCCGCAGGCCGATGGGATTGGTCTTCTGACCCATACGCGCAAAAAGTTGTTCAGTCTTCGGTGCTCAAGACGATCCGCACGTGACAGTGGCGCTTCCGAATCGGGCCGGCCGATCCACGGGCCTTGGGGATCCACCGCTTGTAGGTGACGCCCGTCTCGGCCACCGCCAGCCGCACCCGCCACCGTTCCGGCGGCACACGGTCGAACTTGCCCTGCCGGGCCAGTTCCTCGGCATTGGCCAGCGCCGAACGCAGCGTCAGTTCCGCGTACCGGGCCCCCTTGCGCGGGATGAAGCTCAGCAGTTGCCGGGCCTGCACGGCCGGCAGACCCTGGATCTGCCGCACCACCTCGCGCATCTTTTGCGCCGACATCGGCACGTTCCGTGTGACGGCGTACACTTCCATATCACTTCTCCGCCTTGGCCGTGTGCGCCCCGTGTTTCCGGAAGGTCCGCGTGGGCGCAAACTCGCCCAACCGGTGCCCCACCATGTTCTCGGTCACGAACACCGGCTGGAAGATCTTCCCGTTGTGCACGTTGAACGTCAGCCCCACAAATTCGGGGGTGATCACCGACCGGCGGGACCAGGTCCGAATCGGAGCCCGCGACCCGCTGGCCCGGGCCTTCTGGATCTTTTCCATCAGGCTCGGATCGACAAATGGACCTTTTTTGAGCGAACGACCCATGGCTCGTTATTTCCGTTTCATCGGCAACCCGTTCCGGCGCACCAAAATGAACCGATTGGACGGTTTGTGCCGGTCCCGCGTGCGGCCACCCTTGGCCAGCAAGCCCCACGGCGAGGTGAGCTGGTGCCAGCCGCCACCCGATTTGGCCTTGCCGGCGCCCCCACCGTTGGGGTGATCCACCGGGTTGCGCGCCACACCGCGCGTGATCGGCCGGATCCCCAGATGACGGCTCCGACCCGCCTTGCCCAACACGATGTTGTTGTGGTCCAAGTTGCCCACCTGACCGATCGTGGCGTAGCAGTTCTCGTGGATCAGCCGGATCTCGCCGGAGGGAAGGCGGATCTGGGCATAACCGCCGTCGCGTGACATCAAAGTGGCGGCCGACCCGGCGCTGCGGACCAGCTGCGCACCCCGTCCCGGCACCAGTTCAATGTTGTGAATCTGCATGCCGATGGGAATGGCCTTCAGTGGCAGGCTGTTGCCCAGTTCGGGCGGAGCATCGGGACCGCTCATTAGCTTCGCCCCCACCTTCAGCCCGTTGGGCGCGATGATGTAGCGCTTCTCCCCGTCGGCGTACTGCAACAGGGCCAGCCGCGCGGAACGATTCGGATCGTACTCGATCGCCACCACGGTGGCTTCCACCCCGTGCTTGTCCCGCTTGAAATCCACCAGGCGGATCTTCTGTTTGTGACCGCCACCAATGCCGCGCGCGGTGATCCGGCCGTACATGTTGCGGCCGCCGGTCTTCTTGCGCGTGACGACCAGCTTCTTCTCCGGCCGCGTCTTCGTGATCTCACTGAAGTCCGCGACCGTCTTGAACCGCAACGACGGCGTCAGCGGTCGAAAAGTCTTTACAGGCATAATACGTGCACTCGTTTGTCAGCCACGTTTCAGGAGTAGCGGACCATCACTCCCGACCCAAACAGGTTCGGTTCTCGGCCCGCACACGCAGTGCTGTCCGTGCTTCGCACCCACTTTCCGGGGCGAAACGGAGCAGGGAGTATAGCAGCCGTTCACAGCCGCGCAAGGGGTTTCTTTTCCAAAAAAACGACCTCTTGAGGACGCCCTCAGGCCGCCGCAAACGCCGCACCGGACCTCTCGCCTGCTTCGCCCGCCGGGCGGAGGCCGCGTGCCACACGGCGTTTTGCCCCCCGCCCGACCCGGCCCGTTCGGCACCCACCATTTCCACCGATCCGACTTGCCCTTTCATCTCCAACCGGAGCACGTCACAGGGCCACACACACCAGGGAACGCCCTGCGGAGATCGGCACCGCTTCTTCACCGCCCGCAATGAAAGCGACGGAGGCGCGCGTGGCATCGAAGCGAACCGACCCGGTCCAAATCTTGCGCCGCGGGCAGCCCGCACCACACCGGCAACCAGCCCTCCCGAAGCAGCCGCGCACACGCCGGCAAAAGAGCGCACATTCTCCATCAGCCGGACCGTCTTGCCGAACCGGCCGTGCAACCCGACCGGGCGAGCTCCGGGGCCACCGACGCCTGGTGAATCGGCTCGTTTCCCAGAACTGCGGGACCGCACCGCGGTGGCGACGTGCCACCGGGAGGAAGACCCGCCAACGTGCCCGGACGCGGGCCGCGAAAACCGGAGGCCCACCCGACCGGGTCGGCTGGCTCGAACCACCGGCCATTGAAATGACGGTTCCCGGGCGGGCACCTTTCCACTTGTCACCGCACCGCCGGCCCGTACCTTGCCCTCATGAAACGAACCTTGCTCAGCGTAGCAGTCCTCACCAGTGTTCTAATGATCGCAAACGCCGGGGCCGCGGAGGTGGAGGAAGGCTTCGTCCCCCTGATGGACGGCAAGACCTTCAAGGGCTGGCGGAAATCCGCGGAGAATCCCGACAGTTGGCGCATCGAAGACGGCGCGTTCGTGGCGCACGGTCCCCGTTCCCACCTCTTCTACGAGGGCGACGGTCGGCCCTTCAAAAACTTTCACCTCAAGGTGGAAGTGATGACGGAACCCGGTTCCAACGGGGGCATTTACTTCCACACCCGCTATCAGGAGCGCGACTGGCCACGGGCGGGTTTCGAATCCCAGGTCAACTGCACACACTCCGACTGGATCAAAACCGGCAGCCTGTACGGCATCGTCAACGTCGGGCACGCATTCTCGCAGGATCGCAAGTGGTGGACCCAGGAAATCATCGTGGAAGGCCGCACCATCACGGTCAAGGTGGACGGCACCATCGTCCTGCAATATGTGGAGCCCGAGGGCGCCCAGCCCGGCCGGCCCTTCGAACGCAAACTCGGCGAGGGAACCTTCGCCCTCCAGGCGCATGACCCCAACAGCATCGTGCGCTACCGCAACATCCGCGTGAAACGGCTCGACTGAGGCACCCCGTCCGGAAAGGCCTCATACTCACTCGAAAGGGCGGTCCTGCCGGGGCCGCCCTTTTGCTTGACCCGTGACCCACCCTCCCGCCGGGCCCGATCCGTTCCAGGCGCCCCGGCCTGAAAGAGACTCTTGTCACCGGATCCCGACCGCGTCACGCTGAGGCCATGAACACCCGGTTTTCAGCTTGTCCCTCCCTGGCAGGCGCCCTCCTGCTTGCCCTCCGCCTCGCCGCGGCCGAGTCTTCACCGGCAATGACCGGGGACCGAATCCCCGCGGGCGAGGGGACGTGGATCGTGCACCCCGTTCAACACGCCACGTTCGTGCTCGGGTGGAACGACAAGGTCCTCTACGTGGATCCCGTGGGGCCCGCGGAACGTTTCGCCAGGTTGCCCCGGCCGGACCTGGTGTTGATCACCGACATCCACGGCGACCATTTCAACCTGGAGACCCTCCATGCGGTATGCAGGGAAACCACGCGTCTGGTGGCCCCACCGGCGGTGGCCGAGCGCCTCCCGGAAGAGCTGCGAAACCGGACGACGGTGCTGACCAACGGGCAGGTGACCAAGGTGCTCGACTTCACCATCGAGGCGGTGCCCATGTACAACCTGACGGCGGACCGCCTCCGCTACCACCCGCGCGGTCGCGGCAACGGCTACGTTGTCGCCGCCGGTTCCAGCCGCGTGTACATCAGCGGGGACACGGAAGACATTCCGGAGATGCGCCGGCTGCGGGACATTCACATTGCCTTCGTCTGCATGAACCTGCCGTACACGATGACCGTGGAACAGGCGGCCGATGCCGTGCGCGCCTTCCGCCCGCGAATCGTGTATCCCTACCACTACCGGGGCTCGGACGTCGAACGGTTCCGCCGGCTGGTGGAGCAGCAGGGCGGCATCGAAGTACGCATCCGGGACTGGTACCGGCCGTGACCATCCGCTCGCACGGGCAGGCAACAGCCCGCCCCGGGTGATCCCGTCACAGCGGCTGCACGCGGCTCGAACGCAGGCCAAGGGGACGACTCCAGTTTGCACCTTGGTGCCCGCAGCCGGGGTCCTTACACTGCGGCGCCACGATGTCGCAACTGCTCAAGTCGTCCGGTGCGATGGCCCTGGCCACACTGACCAGCCGGATCCTCGGCATGGTGCGGGAGATGGTCTACGCGCGCTTCATGGGGGACGGCTGGGTGGCCGGCGCGTTTCAGGTGGCGTTCACCATGCCCAACCTGTTCCGGCGCCTGCTGGGCGAAGGCGCCCTGACGGCGGCGTTCATCCCGATCTTCAAACAGAAGGAACGCAGCGGCGACCCGGCCGCGATGTGGGAGGCAGCCAACGCGGTGATCTCTGGCCTGGTGGTGGCGGCTGCGGGTGTGATTCTGCTGGTTCTGCTGGGAGTGTCGGCCGCGCTGGAGTTCGGCACCTGGGAAGGGCGCGTGCACCTCATGCTTTCGCTGTTGCGCATCATGTTTCCCTACATGCTGCCGGTGTGTCTGACGGCCGTGCTGATGGGGATGCTGAATGCCCGGGGTTACTTCTTTCTCCCGGCCATGGGCGCGGCGATGCTGAACGTGGTGATGATCACCTTCGTACTGGTGGTGGCGCCGCGGTGGGGCCGGGAACTGCACGAGCAGATCTACGCACTGGCATGGGGAGTGTTGATCGCCGGCCTGGCCCAGGCGGCCTTTCAATGGCCCGCGCTGCATCGGGAGGGGTTCCGCTACCACTGGGTGTCGCCGTGGCGCGACCCGACGGTGCGGGAGGTCGTCCGCCGCATGATTCCGGGGACCATCGGCGTGGCCGCCTTCCACATCAACGTGATGATGGTGCAGATGCTCGGGCTCTGGGTGGACCGCCCGCACGCGCCGGTGATCGCGCCCTACAACTATGCGGTGCGCCTGATGGAACTGCCCCAGGGCGTGTTCGGCATCTCGGTGGCCACCTACCTGCTGCCCGCGCTCTCCGGATTGGCGGCCTCGAAGGATTGGCCGGAGTTTCGCCGGTCGCTGCGGCACGGGATGGGGCACCTCCTGGTGGTCAACATTTGGGCGGCGGTGATGTTGGTGGTCCTGGCCGAGCCCATCGTTCGCCTGTTGTTCGAGGGACGGCGGTTCGGACCGGATGCCACCCTGCGAACCGCCTGGGCGCTCCAGTGTCTGGCCCCCAGCCTGGTGGCCTATTCGCTGGTCAATGTGCTGGCCCGCGCATTCTACGCCCTGGACGACACCTTCACCCCCATGCGCATCAGCATCGTCTGTCTGACGCTCAACCTCGTCCTTTCAGCCGTGCTGGTGTTTCCGCTCCGCCAGGGAGGCTTCGGCCTGGCCAACACGCTGACCTCCGCCCTCAACGTGGTCCTGCTGGCTTACGCTCTGCGACGCAAACTCCGGCGCCTGGAGTGGGGCGACCTGCGGGGCCTGGCCCTCCGCGTGGCCGGAATGGCCGTGCTCACCGCCGGCGTCACCTGGTGGGTCCGCCACGGAAGCGCGGCCCAATGGCCCCCGGACACCCTGACCGGGCGACTTGCCCACGTCTTCGTCCCGGGCGCCGCCGGCACCCTCGTGTACGCCCTGCTCGCCGGCGCGACACGGCTGCCGTTGGCCGAGGAACTGGGTCAACTCCTGCGTTCCTGCATCACCCGCCGGAGAGGCCCCCGCTGAACGGCCACAAAGCCTCCCGGCCCCGGCTTCAGGAGCGGCCGGGCGACCGCCACCCTGCCGACACCGCCGCCCGGCGGAAAAGCGGTTGATTCAAGGGGCCTCTGCGGCATACACGTGGGGCGGGGATCGAACGGAGGCGGCGCAGCGCGTCTGCGTCCCGTCCGGGCGGTGCCCGGCTGAGAACCGTCCATGAACACCATCGCGAGTCCAATCATGAAAGCCTCTCACCTTCGTCTGGCAGCCGTGTTGGGGATCAGCTTCGCGCTCGTGACGCCCTCCGGATTCGGAACCGAGGGCAGGGACTACACCCGGGAATCGCCCGAGGCGAAGGCGCGTCGCATGGCTTGGTTCGAGGAAGCACGCTTCGGCTTGTTCCTCCACTGGGGCGTGTACGCCGTCCCCGCGGGTGAATGGGAGGGCAGGACACACTACGGGGAATGGTTCCTGGAAGAGACCCGGATGCCGGTGTCGCAATATGAAAAGTTCGCCGACCAGTTCAATCCCGTGCGCTACGACGCGCGCACCTGGGTGCGCCTGGCCAAGGCCGCCGGCATGAAATACATCGTGATCACCAGCAAACATCACGACGGTTTTTGTCTGTGGGACTCGGCGGTGACCGACTGGGACATCGGCCGGACGCCGTTCGGCCGGGCGGGCCGGGATCCGCTCAAGGAACTGGCCGAAGCGTGCCGCGAGGAGGGGATCCGCCTCTGCTTCTACTATTCGATCATGGACTGGCATCACCCTGACTGGGGGACACGCCGGCCGTGGAACGACCGGGCCAGCGGCACACCCGACATGGACCGCTACGTGCAGTACATGAAGGCCCAACTCCGCGAACTGATCACCCGCTACGGCCCCTTGGGGATCTTGTGGTTCGATGGCGAGTGGGAATCGCCCTGGACCCACGAGCGGGGTGTGGACCTGTACAACTACGTTCGGGGTCTGCAGCCGGACATCATCGTCAACAACCGCGTGGGCAAGGGTCGGGCAGGCATGCAGGGCATGGACCGCGGCCGCGGCGTGGGCGATTACGGCACGCCCGAACAGGAAATCCCCGCCACGGGGTTCGGCCCCGGTGTCTACTGGGAATCCTGCATGACCATGAACGATCACTGGGGCTACAACAAACACGACCAAAACTGGAAGAGCACCCGCGTGCTGATCCGGAACCTGGTGGATTGCGCCAGCAAGGGCGGCAACTACCTGCTGAACATCGGCCCCACGGCAGAGGGGACGTTTCCCGAGCCGGCCGTCCAACGCCTGCAGGAGATCGGCCGCTGGATGAGCCGTAACGGCGAATCCATTTACGGCACGAAAGCCAGCCCGTTCGAGTCGCTGCCCTTCGGCCGTTGCACCCAGAAAGCGTTGCGCAGCGGCAACACCATCCTGTACCTCCACGTGTTCGAGCGCCCTGCCGACGGTCGCCTCCTCCTTCCGGGGCTGGTCAATGGCCCGATCCGGGCGCGATTCCTCGCCGATGACACCCCGTTGCGTGCCCATGCCACCGAGGAAGGCGTGGTGGTGGAACTGCCCGAAACGCTCCCCGATCCCGACGTCACGGTCGTGGCGCTGGAGATCCGCGGCAAACCGCGCGTGATCAAACCCGATCCCTATGCCGACGAAACCCCCGAACAACGCGATGCCCGGATGCGTTGGTGGCGTGAGGCGCGCTTCGGCATGTTCATCCACTGGGGCGTGTACGCCGTGCCGGCCGGCGTGTACAAAGGACAACAGATCCCCCGCCTGGGTGAGTGGATCATGAACCGGGCCAAAATCCCCGTGGCCGAGTACCGGCAATTCGCCCGGTCGTTCAACCCCGTCTTCTACGATCCGGACGCCTGGGTCCGCCTGGCCAAGGAAGCCGGCATGAAATACATCATCATCACCAGCAAACACCACGACGGTTTCGCCCTGTTCGACTCCCAGGCCAGCGATTGGGACGTGGTGGACGCCACGCCCTACGGGCGGGACCTGCTCCTGCCGCTGGCGGCGGCCTGCCGCAAACACGGCATCAAACTGGGCTTCTACTACTCGCAGGCGCAGGACTGGGTGAACGGCGGCTCGGCCAGCGGCGGCAAATGGGACCCCGCCCAGGAACGGGACATGGACGATTACATCCGCAACGTCGCCGTCCCCCAGGTCCGCGAAATCCTCACCCGCTACGGCGAATTCCCCGCCGTCCTCTGGTGGGACACGCCCGTGGACATGAACCGGGAACGTGCCGATCAGTTGATCCGCCTGCTGCGGCTCAAACCCGGGATCATCCACAACAACCGCCTCGGCGGCGGCTACCGCGGCGACACCGAAACACCCGAACAATACATCCCGGCCACCGGCTATCCGGACGGACGCGACTTCGAGGTCTGCATGACCATCAACGACACCTGGGGCTACAAGAGCTGGGACCACAACTGGAAGAGCACTGAGACCCTGATCCGCAACCTGATCGACATCGCCAGCAAGGGCGGCAACTACCTGCTCAACGTGGGGCCGATGGCCGACGGACGCATCCCCGAGCCCAGCGTCCAGCGACTCAAGGAAATCGGCGCATGGATGAAGGTCAACGGCGAAGCCATCTACGGCACGCGGGCCAGTCCCTTCCGGCGCCTCCCCTGGGGACGCTGCACCGTCAAGCCCGACGGACGCCACACCATCCTCTACCTCCACGTCTTCCAATGGCCCACCAACGGCCAACTGGTGGTGCCGGGGCTGAAGAATCCCATCCAAAAGGCCTGGCTCCTGGCCGACCGCCGCGTCCGGCTCTCCATCGAAAGCGGCAACGGAACCCAGATCATTCGCGTCCCGGCCGTGGCACCCGATCCCATCGCCACCGTTGTGGCCGTACGCATCCCGGGCAGGCCTGAGGTCGAACCCCTGCCCTTCTATCCGGAAGCCGATGGCCGCCTCCGGCTGGACGCCATGGAAGCCACCCTTCACGGCAGCCAGCTACGGTACGAACCCGATCGCACCAAACGCTGCATCGGATTCTGGACCGACCCGAACGAGTGGGTCAGTTGGGACGTCGAACTGGATCGCCCCCGCCGTTATCGCATCCGCCTCTCCACGGCAGCCGAGGCAGAGGGCGCGCGGCTGGTGCTTCGCGCCCGGTCGGCCCGGCTGGAGGTGGCCGTTCCCCAGACAGGCGATTACACCCGCTTCCGCGAAACCGAGGCAGGCGTGCTGGAACTGCCCGCCGGACGGTTCACCCTTGAAGTCCGGCCGGTCACCCAGGGCTGGCGCCCGGTCAACCTCCGGTTCCTGAGGCTGGAACCCGCGGACTGATCCCGCCCACGGCCGCGCCGGCCCGGACCCACCCGCCCACGCACCGGCACCGGGCCTCCGGCGAGCTGCACCGGCCGTCGAGGAGCCGTTGCGAACCCGGCCGCTGCCGCTCCACCAGCGGCTCCCGGGACCTGCCGGGCACAAAATGCCGGTTGCGGCTTCGGCGCGCCGCGGTATGTTGGCATTGTGGACTGGCAACAGGCAGCCTCCCTGGGCATCGTGGCCGGCACGGCCCTCTGGTTGGGCTGGCGACTGGTACGACGCCGGCGGCACCCCGGCGGAAGCACCGGCCTGTGCGGCTGCAGCGGCGGTTCCTCCGGCCAAGCCGGTAAGATCATCTGCCGCGCTCGAAAGGGTGAACGACCTCAAATCGTTGTCCGATTTCGCTGACGCATTTTTTGTTTCTCTTATGCTGATTCCTTGTATCCAGGAGACTTCCCCATGGCCACAATGAGATCCTCCGCTCATCTGCTGGGCCGACCCGCCATCAGTCGGCGCGACCCCTCCGAACAGGCACATTGGCAGCCCAACACCGACATCTACACGACCGAGGACGGCCTGGTGATCAAGGTGGAGCTGGCCGGCATGTCGAGCGAGAACCTGGAGTTGTATGTCGAGGGCAACCGGTTGTGTATCCGCGGACATCGTCCCGACAGTTGCCGCGCCGCCCGCTGCAATTTTCTGGTGATGGAAATCAGCTACGGCCCGTTCGAGCGTGTGCTGGAGTTGCCCGACAGCTACGATTTGAGCCGCGCCCGTGCCGCCTACGTGAACGGTTTCCTCCGCATTGACGTCCCGCTGGCACGGGAGAGCGCGCCTGCAAGAAAGCGTCTGGCCGTCCGACCGGCTCCGGACGGTGAATGAACCGGCCCGCCGCTCCCGGGCCATCCCCTCCGATCAGATGCCCAGCCCGAGGGATTCCACCGACACCGAGTACGTCAGCATCCACGATGTCGCCCGCGCAACGGGTGCGCCCTCGCGGATCTCCTCGCGCTGCCTGCCCGGGACTCTGCCCGTGCTGGGCTTGTCGGATATCGTGGTGTTCCCCGGAATGGTTACTCCCCTGCTGGTGGAGTCCGGTCCGAGCATCCAACTCATTGACGATGTGGTGGCGGGAGATCGCCTCTTGGGCGTGGCGTTGCAGCACCGGCCGGACGTCGAAAACCCGCGGCTTTCGGACCTGCATCCCGTCGGTTGCGCGGTTCGCCTGCTCAAGATGTTGAAATTCCCGGACGGCAACGTGCGGATCCTGGTGGAGGGGCTGTGGCGGATCCGGCTGGATCAGGCCGTGCGCGAATCACCCTACCTGGTGATCCGCTACACCCTGCTGCGGGACGAACGTGATGAATCGGTCGAGACCCTCGCCCTGCTGCGCAATGCCCAGGCCGAGTTCCAGGACATCATGCAACTGTCCCCGGCCATTCCCGAACAGGCCCGCATCGCCGCCCTCAACGCCGAGGACCCCGGCCATTTTGCCGATCTGGTGGCCGTGCACCTGAACCTCCGACTGGACGAACGGCAAAAGATCCTGGAAACCCTGCCAGTCCGGGAACGTCTCCAGCGGTTGCTGCCCTTGCTCCATCGGGAGCGCGAGGTGCTGTCGCTCAGCTCCAAAATCCAGGCGGAAGTGGCCACCTCCATCACCAAGACCCAGCGCGACTATTTCCTGCGCGAGCAATTGCGGATCATCCGACGCGAGCTGGGCGAGGACGAGGGCGGCAGCCCGGAGCTGCGCACGCTGCGCCAGCGCCTGCAGGAGATCGCCCTTCCGCCCGAGGCGCGCGAAGTCGCCGAACGAGAGCTGGAGCGACTGGAACTGCTCACACCAGCGTCCCCGGAATACGCCGTGGTCCGAAACTACCTCGACTGGATCACTGCGCTCCCCTGGGACCGAACCACCGAGGATCAATGGGACCTGGACCGCGCCGCCCGAATCCTCGAGGAGGACCATTACGGGCTGGACAAGGTCAAGGAGCGACTGCTCGAGTTCATGGCCGCGCTGCAGAGGCGACGGGAAATCAAGGGACCCATCCTCTGTCTGGTCGGGCCGCCCGGCACGGGCAAGACGTCCCTGGGCCGCAGCCTGGCCCGTGCCCTCGGTCGCAAGTTCGCCCGCATCTCCCTGGGTGGGCTGCGCGATGAGGCCGAAATCCGCGGGCACCGGCGAACCTACGTGGGCGCCCTGCCGGGTCGAATCCTCCAAACCCTGCGCCGGCTCGAGAGCCGCAATCCGGTCATCGTCTTGGACGAACTCGACAAGGTGGGCAACGACGTCCGGGGCGACCCCGCCTCCGCCCTGCTGGAGGTGCTGGACCCGGCGCAAAACCACGCCTTCGTGGACCACTACCTCGACCTGCCGTTCGATCTCTCCCGCATCCTGTTCCTCGGCACAGCCAACTGGCTGGAACCCGTGCACCCCGCGCTCCGCGATCGGCTCGAGGTCATCGAACTGCCCGGATACACCGAGTCCGAAAAACTTCACATTGCACGTCGCCATCTCTGGCCGCGGCAACTGGAGGAACATGGATTGTCGCGACGCGAAGTGGTGCTGCCCACCCCCACCCTCCGCCGCATAATCCGCGAATACACCCGCGAAGCCGGCGTGCGCCAACTCGAGCGCGACCTGGCCGCCCTGGCCCGCAAAGCCACCCGCAGACTGGGAACCGCGCGGTCCCGAAACGCGCGTCGCCCCCTCCGCATCCGCCCGGCCGACCTGCCCCAATGGTTCGGTCCGCCGCGCTTCCCGGCCGAATCGCCGGAACGCATCCGCGACTGCGGCATCGCCCTGGCACTGGCCTGGACACCCTGGGGCGGCGAGGTCCTGTTCATCGAGGCCACCCGCATGCCGGGCCGGGGCCGGCTCATGCTCACCGGCTCGCTCGGCGACGTCATGAAAGAAAGCGCACGCACCGCGCTCAGTTGCCTCCGCAGCCGGGCCGCAGCCCTCGGGCTCAAAATCGAACCCGAGGAACGACACGACCTGCACATCCACATCCCGGCCGGTGCCGTGCCCAAGGACGGTCCCAGCGCCGGCCTCGCCGTGCTCGTGGCCCTCGCATCCCTCGAAGAACAACGGCCCGTGCCCTCCGACCTCGGGTTGACAGGCGAAATCACCCTGCGCGGCCGGGTGCTCCGCGTCGGAGGCGTACGCGAGAAACTCCTGGCAGCCTGCCGCCACGGCCTGCGGCGCGTGATCCTGCCCGAGGGCAACCAGGGCGACTGGGCCGAAGCCCCCGCCGAGGTACGCCGCCGCCTCAAACCCCTCTTCGTCCGCCACATCACGGAAGTGTTTCCCCTCGTCTTCGGCAAAGCATGAAACCCTGGCCCCGCAGGCACCTGCCGACCCGGATCGCCGCTCTGCTCGGGTTCGCCCTGCTGCTCCTACCGGGACGCGGCACAGCAGAAACCGGTCCTGCCGAAGAGGCAGGACTCGACCTCATCCGCCGCATCCGTTCCCTGACGCCCGAGGCGTCCGTGACGAATCGAGGGCGCTGGGTGGTGCGACCCGCCCGGCCCCGTGCACCATTCGAGATCCCCCTGCTCATGGCCGTGTTCCCCACGACCACCGGCTGGTGCAACTTCTACGAAATGGGACCCGACCCGCAGGACCGATCCACACGCCTGTGGATCCGCCACTCCGGCGAACGGCCACCCTGCGTGTCACTGGCCACATGGACCGGATCCGATCCCGCCCCGGACACGGGCAGGCCCCTGTCGGCCGAAGAGTCCATGCAGCCGTTGGCGGAAACCGACTTTTCCCCGGCCGACCTGGCCATGGCGTTTCTCTGGTGGCCGCGCCACCGGCTGATCCGGTCCGAAATGCGGCGCGGCCAGTTCTGCGACGTGGTGGAAAGCGAGACCGACCACACCCCGCCCGGTGGATATCTGCGGGTGCGTGCCTGGTTCGATCGCGACACCGCGGGCCTCGTCTACGCCGAGGCCTTCGACGCCCGGGGACGCTTGCTCAAGGAGTTCCTTCCCCGTCGGTTCCGAAAGATAGATGGCCGCTGGGAGGTGACCGAACTGGAAATGATCCACCGGCAGAATGGGTCCCGCACACGCCTGGTGCTGGAACACTAACCGCAGCCGGCCCGGCCCCTCCCCCGCCGATCATCCACCACCGTTTCAGGCTGCCGTCACCTCCCGGTGCGCAGGCGGCGGGCAGCTTCCACCATGTGGCGCAGGGCGGGCTCGACTTCGGTCCAGCGGCGCGTCTTGAGGCCACAATCGGGGTTGACCCACAGCCGCTCGGCCGGGATCACCTCCAGCGCGCGTTCCAGCAACGCCTCGATCTCTTCCACCGACGGCACGCGCGGCGAGTGGATGTCGTACACGCCGGGACCGATGGCGTTCGGGTAGCGGAAGCGCCGGAAGGCGTCCAGCAACGCCATGCGCGAGCGCGCCGCCTCGATGGAGATCACGTCGGCGTCGAGTGCGGCGATGGCCTCCAGGATGTCCTCGAAGTCGGCGTAGCACATGTGCGTGTGGATCTGGGTCTCGTCGCGCACGACGCAGGAGGCAAGGCGGAAGCATTCGACGGCCCACTCGAGATAGGCGGACCAGTCGCGGCGGCGCAGGGGAAGCCCCTCGCGCAGGGCCGGTTCGTCGATCTGGATGACGGCGATGCCGGCGGCTTCGAGGTCGGCCACCTCGTCACGGAGCGCCAGGGCGATCTGGCGGCAGGTGTCGGCCCGGGGCTGGTCGTCGCGCACGAAGGACCACTGCAGAATCGTCACCGGCCCGGTCAGGATGCCTTTGACGGGGCGCGCGGTGCAGCGCTGGGCGAAGGTGGTCCAGCGTACGGTCATGGGACCGCGTCGTGCCACGTCGCCGTAGAGGATGGGCGGGCGCACGCAGCGCGTGCCGTAGCTCTGCACCCAGCCGTTGCGTGTGACCAGAAAGCCCTGAAGCTGCTCGGCAAAATACTCCACCATGTCGGAGCGTTCGGGCTCGCCGTGCACGAGCACGTCCAGCCCGATGGCCTCCTGGCGGGCGATCGTCTCGGCGATGGTGGCTTCCAGGAATTGCTCGTAGACCTCCCGGGACAGCTCGCCCCGCCGAAAGGCCGCACGCTTCCGGCGCAGTTCGTCGGTCTGGGGGAACGAGCCGATCGTGGTGGTGGGCAGCAGCGGCAGCTTCAGCCGCGCGCGCTGCAGCGCGTAGCGCTCGGCAAAAGGACGGCCCCGGCGGGTCATCTCGGACGAAAGCGCGGCCAGGCGCCGCTGCACTTCCGGATCGATCCGACGCGGAGAGGTCAGACGTTCCTGGCGCGCCCGGCGGGCGGTCTCGAGTCGATCGCCTGCGGCCGCCTCGCCCTCGTTGATCAGGCGTTTGAGCGTGACCAGCTCGTCCAGCTTCTGGCGGGCGAAGGCCAGCCAGGGACGGATTTCCGGGTCGAGTTCGGCTTCGGCGTCCAGATCGATCGGCACGTGCAGCAGCGAGCAGGAGGGACCGATCCAGACCCGTTCGCGGCCGAGGGCATCGACGGCCCGCCGCAGCATGGAAGCGGCCACGTCGAGGTCGGTGCGCCAGACGTTGCGGCCGTCCACCAGCCCCAGCGAGAGGATGCGGTCTTCGGGCAGGTGGGCCAGGGCTGGCTCGAGCTGCTCAGGCGCGCGCACCAGGTCGAGGTGGACGGCCGCCACCGGCAGCGAGCGTGCCAGCGGCAGGTTTTCTTCGAGGCCGCCGAAATAGGTGGTCAGCACCAGCGCCGGATGTTCGGGCCGGCTCAGCGCCGCGTAGGCCTGCTGATAGGCCTGTCGGGCACCGGGCGGCAGATCGCGCACCAGACAGGGCTCGTCCATCTGCACGTAGCGGGCGCCGGCCGCCTTCAACCGGCGCAGCACTTCGGCATAAACGGGCAGCAGGCGATCGAGCAGTGTCAGCGGGTCGAAGTGCGCCCCCGTCGCCCGGCCCAGCAGCAGGAACGAGACCGGGCCCAGCAACACCGGCCGCGTTTCGATGCCCAGCGCCTTCGCCTCCAGGTATTCATCGATGGGTTTTGTGGAGGCGAGCCGGAAGCGCTGCTCCGGGTGGAATTCGGGCACCAGGTAGTGATAGTTCGTATCGAACCACTTCGTCATTTCCAGCGGCGGCACGCCGGTGCCTTCCAGTCCCCGCGCTTCCAGCTCTTTTTCCTGCACGCCCCGGGCCATGGCAAAGTAGGTGGCCAGATCGACGGAATCGCCGCGCCAGCCAAAGCGTTCGGGCACGGCGCCCACGAGCGCGATCGTGTCGAGCACGTGGTCGTAGAGCGAGAAGTCGTTCGAGGGAATCTGATCGAGCCCGGCCTCCTGTTGCCATTGCCAGTGGCGGGCGCGAAGCCGGCGTGCCGTCTCCAGCAATTCGTTTTCCGAGACCCGTCCGGCCCAGTAGCCCTCGACGGCCCACTTCAGTTCACGTTCGAGCCCGATGCGGGGAAAACCGAGATTCGTTGCCTGGATCATGGACCGTTTTTGCTAGACTGGTTGCTTTTCTTTATTCATCCCACGAGAGCGCGGCGGCCTGCTGGTATTCGGTGACCCGCGTCTCGAAAAAGTTCTTTTCCTTGAGCAGGTCGATCGTTTCGCTCATCCAGGGGAACGGGTTTTTCGAGCCGTAGCGGGCTTTCAGACCGATGCGCTCCAGACGTCGGTCGGCGATGTACTGGACGTACTCCCGGAACATGGGCGCCGTCAGGCCCAGCACGCCGCGCGGCAGGCAGTCGTAGGCGTAGGCCACCTCCAGCTCGACGGCCTCTTCGATGAGCTGCTGCACCTCGCGCTGAAACTCGGGCGTCCACAGTTCGGGATTTTCGGCCTTGATGCCGTTGATCAGGTCGATCCCGAAGTTCAGATGGATCGTCTCGTCGCGCAGGATGTACTGAAACTGCTCGCCGATGCCGGTCATTTTGTTCTGGCGGTGGAAGGAGAGAATCATCGCGAAGCCGCTGTAGAAGAAGATCCCCTCCATGATCACGTAGTAGCCGATCAGGTTTTTCAGAAAGGCCTGGGCGCCTTCGACGGTGGCCGTGGTGAAGTCGGGCCGCAGCACCTCGCGCGTCAGCTCCATTTCGAATTCGTCCTTGCGGGCCACGGCCGGGATTTCGCGGTACATGTTGAAGACCTCGCCCTCGTCGAGGCCCAGGCTTTCGACGATGTAGAGGAAGGCGTGCGTGTGGATGGCTTCCTCGAAGGCCTGGCGCAGCAGGTACTGGCGGCATTCCGGGTTCGTGACGTGGCGAAAGATGGCCAGCACGATGTTGTTGCCCACCAGGCTTTCGGCCGTGGCGAAAAAGCCCAGGTTGCGCAGGATGACCAGCCGCTCGTCGTCGGTCAGTTTGTCGGAGCGCCACAGCTCGATGTCGCGGGCCATGGGGATTTCGCTGGGCATCCAGTGGTTCTTGCAGCCGTTGAGGTAGTGCTCCCAGGCCCAGGCGTACTTGACGGGCATGAGCTGGTTGACGTCCACCTCGTGGCAGTTGATCAGGCGCTTGTCTTCGACGCGAATGCGGCGCGAACCGAAGGCGGGAAGCTCCATCATGGCTGTGCTCGGTTTTAGGGTTGGACAGGATCGTTGAAGCAAAAAGGGATCACTGGCAGGCTTCGCAGCTTTCGTCGTCCGGCGAGCAGGCGGGCCCGTCGCGACGAACGACGATGTCGCTCGACGGCGAGCGGCTTTTCATCCAGCGGGGCTGGATGCCGCGGCGGTTGATGTCGAGCGTGGATTTTTCGATCTGGGTGGCGGCCAGCGCCCGCAGGTAATAGGTGGTCTTCAGGCCGAGTCGCCAGGCGAGCTGGTACATCTCGCTGAGCTTGCGGCCGCTGGGCTGGGCCAGATACAGGTTGAGCGACTGGCTCTGGTCGATCCACTTCTGACGCCGGGCCGCACACTCGATGAGCCAGCGGGGCTCGATCTCGAAGGCCGTCCGGTAGCGTTCTTTGAGCTCCGGCGGGATGCGGTCGATTTCCTGCACCGAGCCGTCGTAGTACTTCAGATCATCCAGCATTTCCTCGTCCCAGAGGCCCCGCGCTTTGAGATCGCGTACGAGGTAGGGGTTGAGCTGGGTGAACTCGCCCGAGAGATTGCTTTTGACATACAGATTCTTGTAGGTGGGTTCGATCGACGGGCTTACGCCGCAGATGTTGGCGATGGTAGCCGTGGGGGCGATGGCCAGCACGTTCGCGTTGCGCATGCCCTGGCGGCGGATCTTTTCGCGCAGCGCGTCCCAGTCGAGACGGGCCGTGCGCGGGACGGGCACCGGCTCGCCGCGTTCGGCCTCGAGCAGGTCGAGCGTGTCGAGCGGCAGCAGGCCGCGATCCCACTTGGAGCCTTTGAACGTGGGGTAGGCGCCGCGCTCGGCCGCCAGGTCCGACGAGGCCTCGTAGGCGCAGTAGGCGATGAATTCCATGAGTTCGTCGGCCAGCTCCACGGCGGCCTCGCTGGCATAGGGGAGGCCCCGGCGGTAGAGCACGTCCTGAAAGCCCATCAGGCCCAGACCGATCGGCCGGTGGCGCAGGTTCGACGTGCGCGCTTCCGGAATCGGGTAGAAGTTGAGATCGATCACGTTGTCGAGCATGCGCACGGCCGTGCGGATCGTGTCGCGCAGCTTTTCCCGATCCAGCTCGCCCTGCTCGTCCACGTGCGCCACCAGGTTGATCGAACCCAGGTTGCAGACGGCCACCTCCTCGGGCGAGGTGTTCAGCGTGATTTCGGTGCAGAGGTTCGAGGAATGGACGACGCCCACATGGTCCTGGGGCGAGCGGATGTTGCAGGGATCCTTAAAGGTGAGCCAGGGGTGGCCGGTCTCGAACAGCATCGAGAGCATTTTGCGCCAGAGATCGACGGCCTCGACGCGGCGCCAGTTGCGGATGCGGCCGGCCTCGGCCTCGCGTTCGTAGTGCTCATAGCGTTCGCGGAAGGCGCGGCCGTACAGGTCATGCAGATCGGGCACCTCGTCGGGCGAAAAGAGTGTCCAGTGCCGGCGCTCCCGCACGCGCTGCATGAACAGGTCCGGGATCCAGCAGGCGGTGTTCATGTCGTGCGTGCGGCGGCGCTCATCGCCCGTGTTGCGGCGCAGCTCCAGAAACTCCTCGATATCCAGGTGCCACACCTCCAGGTAGGCGCACACGGCGCCTTTGCGCTTGCCGCCCTGGTTGACGGCCACGGCCGTGTCGTTAACGATCTTCAGGAAGGGGATGACGCCCTGGCTGCGGCCGTTGGTGCCCCGGATGTGGGCGCCCAGGGCGCGGATGGGTGTCCAGTCGTTGCCCAGCCCGCCGGCCCACTTCGAAAGCAGCGCGTTGTCGCGGATGGCCTTGAAGATCGCGCCCAGGTCGTCCTGCACTGTGGTCAGGTAGCAGGAAGAAAGCTGCGGATGGGGTGTGCCCGCATTGAAGAGCGTGGGCGTGGAGTTCATGAAGCGGAAGCTCGAAAGCAGCTCGTAGAACTGGATGGCGCGGGCGGTGGGATCGTCTTCGGCGAGCGCCAGCCCCATGGCCACGCGCATCCAGAGATACTGGGGCAGCTCGAAGCGGCGGCCTTCGGGCTCGTGCAGCAGGTAGCGGTCGTAGAGCGTCTGCAACCCGAGGAAGGTGAACTGGCGGTCGCGTTCGGGGCGCAGCGCCGCGGCCAGGCGGTCGAGGTCGAACGTCTGGAGCAGGCGCTCGTCGAGGCGGCCCAGGCGGACGCCATGCTCCAGGTACGCCCGGAAGCCGGTGCGACAGGCTTCGGCCTGCTCGGAGGGAGGTATCGGGCGGCCGAAGACCTCCCGGTAGAGGGCGTCCAGCAGCAGCCGGGCGGCCACGTACGTGTAGTCGGGCTCGCGTTCGATATGCGTGCGGGCCGCCAGAATCAGCGCTCGGTCCAGTTCGTCTTCGGGAATGCCCGGATAGACCGTGCGGAGCAGCTCTTCCCGGACCAGCTCGGGATCGACGTCGTCCAGGCCGTCGCAGGCCGCTTCGATGCGGGCACGCAGCGCCTCGTGCGGGAACGGCGCCTCGGTACCGTCGGCGCGGCGGTAGGTGAGCTGCTGACGACGGCGCGCTTCGGCGCGGGCCTCGCGGTAGAGGATGTAGCGACGGGCGACGGCGTAGCGCCCGGCCCGCATGAGCGTGCGCTCCACTTCGTCCTGAATTTCTTCGACGGACACCTCGGCGCGGTCCCGGCACCAGCGCACCACGGCGCCGGTGAGGGCCTCGATCTCTTCGGACAGCTCGGCCGAAAGAGGCATGTCGGTGGGTAGTTCGAGCGTGGCGCGGAAGGCTTTTTCGAGGGCGCGCCGAATGCGTTCGGCGTCGAACGACACGCGTCGGCCGTCCCGCTTGACGACGGTGGGCAACCCTTCGGTTTGACTCGCTTCCTCCGCACGGTGGTCCGGCGGGGCCAGGGGTTCTCGGGACTCCAACTGCGGCGGAAGGCCGGGCGAAGTCGGACTTTGTCCGGCAGAGGCGACTCCGCTGGAACCTTTCCGCGTTTCAAGATCCGTTGCACAAAAGCTTTCGATGCCCGCACGAAGGGGCTCCGCCGGCCGAAATCGGCCGCCGTCGGAAACTGGCATGGCAAGTGGTGATACGAGCGCGGCCGCCAAAACCGCGCCATTCCGTTCCTCCCCATCCTGTCGTTTGGCGCGACAGCGATCCCGTCACCCAACGGGATCCGATGAGCGTGAACAAGCAGGTCTTCTGGCTCCGAGGTCAACCTACTCCGCCGGCCTTCCCATCCGAACCGGACAGTGGCCTTTCTGGCGTTTCGTCGCTCGTTACAGCGGCGCAACCGCGCGGGATTCGCACCCGCTTCCCTATTCTCCCCACACAAGGGGCACTTGTTCACGGGTGAATCCGGAGGAAACCCGGATTCTTCAAAGAACGCGCTGCAAGATGAGGGGGTTTTTGCGGCTGTCAAATCTTTTCCGAAACGGAGCGGAACCCCGTGGAAATGCATGGCTTTCTGCGGAAAACCGCACCGCGGATGCCGTTCACGACCTTGAACAAGCCCGCCTCTCGTTCCCTGTCCGGAGAGCCTTCGATTGACGGGAAAAGCCCGGCCTGTTACAAGGCGCGGTGCGTTCCTGGAGCGCGAGGCAACGTCCCATGGCGAAACAAGCAAAACCCAAGTACCGGCGCATTTTGCTCAAACTCAGTGGCGAGGCCCTGGGTGGGCCGCAAGGCCAGGGCATCGACCCCGACGCCGTCCACCAGATGGCCGAGCAGATCCGGGAGGTGCGGGACCTGGGCGTCCAGGTGGTGGTGGTGTTGGGAGGCGGGAACATCTTCCGCGGCCTCAGCGGCAGTCAGAAAGGGATCGAACGCGCCACGGCCGATTACATGGGCATGCTGGCGACGGTGATCAACGCCCTGGCCTTGCAGGATGCCCTGGAACAATTGGGCGTGCCCACACGGGTCCAAAGCGCCATCACCATGCACCAGATCGCAGAACCGTTCATCCGCCGCCGCGCCGTTCGACACCTGGAAAAGGGGCGCGTGGTCATCTTCGGCGGCGGCACCGGCAACCCGTACTTTTCCACCGACACCGCCGCAGCGTTGCGCGCCAACGAAATCGGTGCGGAAGTCATCCTCAAGGCCACCAAGGTGGACGGCATCTACGACCGCGATCCCAAACTCCACCCCGATGCCCGCCGGTTCGATCGCATCACCTATCTGGAGGCCCTGCAGCGGCAGCTCAAGGTCATGGATTCAACGGCCTTTTCACTCTGCATGGACAACAAAATGCCCATCATCGTCTTCGACCTGTTCAAACCGCACAACCTGAAGAAGGTCGTCCTGGGCCAGAAGGTCGGCACACTGGTGACCGCCTGAGCTTCCGTCCCGAATGCCGGTCCGGCCGACGGAACACACCCGGGCCCGCCCGATTCCCCCAACGTCACACGCGCTCCCAACCCGGCCGCAAGGACCACCCAATCTCCCCCGGGGCAACCCGGCCAGTCCCGCGGGGGCAACCCCGCCTGCCATGGCGTCCGACCCGGTCCCCTTCCCGGCTGGACGGTTCCCCGCGCTCCGGCACTCCCGAAAAAACAGGAGGCCCTCCCTGCGCCTCAGACAGGGAGGGCCCGAGACAAGCCTTGGGCGGATCCGGCGCCCGGTGGCGATCATCCGGTCATGACTTGTCCGGCAAACCAAGCCGCTTGCGCACGGCCTCAAAACCGCCGCCGCCGTACCCGACCATCCGCCCCACCTCCTTGCCGTCGGCATTCAGCAGCACCAGCGTGGGGTAACCTTCCACCTTGAACTGCTCCTGCAGCTTGCGGTTGGCCTGCTTGCGTTGTGGCGACTGCTCCTTCTTCCGCGGAAAGTCCACCTCCACCAACACCAGGTGTTTCTCGGCGTACTCGGCAAATTCGCGGGTATCGAACACGTCCTTCTTCAGGCGGATGCAGAATCCGCACCAGTCGGAGCCGGTGAAGTTCACCAGCACCTGCTTCTTCTCGGCCTTGGCCTTCTCCAGCGCCCGGGGAAGGTCCTCCAGCCAGACCGGTTCGGCGGCAGCCAGCGTGGACACACAAAACGCCGCCGCGCAGGCAAACGCCCATCTTCGAAGTGTCGCTTTCATGCCCCAACCATAGACCGCCCCGCCCGGATGCGCCAGTGCGACCCCGCGGCTCCGGTTGGAGAAATCCCGTCCCTAAAAGAGTCAAACGGACGAGGCCCCTCCCACGGGCCATCGCAAAAAAGTCTGTCCCGCGGGAGTTGCAAAAGCCATGCTCATACGTCAGAATCGACCACGAACCATATCTTAACCTCGACCCGGTGCGATCATGAAAAACCGAATCCCCACCTGCTGCGTCGTGCTGGGCCTGTTGCTCGGTCCGGCCCTCCCGCCCGCGACCTGCGCGCAGGACGCCGGCGTGCTGCCGTTGCCCAAACCCCGCATTCACGGAGGCAAACCACTCCTGGAAGCGCTCCAGGAACGGCGTTCCACCCGGGCGTTTCGACCCGACCCGCTCCCGCCTGAGATTCTTGGCAATCTCCTCTGGGCCGCCTTCGGTGTGAACCGGCCGGACGGACATCGCACGGCGCCGTCGGCGATGAATCACCAGGAAATTGACGTTTATGTGGCCACCGCCGACGGCGTGTACGTGTACGACGCGCGTGCGCACGCGCTTCGAAAGGTGCACGGGCGGGATGTCCGGGCCGCCACGGGCCGGCAAGATTTCGTGGCGACCGCGCCGGTGAACCTGGTGCTGGTGGCCGACTGGTCCCGCATGAGCCGCGTCCCGGAGGAGAAAAAGCCGGTTTGGTCGGCCGTCAGCGCCGGTGCCATCGTCCAGAACGTGTACCTCTTTTGCGCCTCAGAAGGGCACGCCACGGTGGTGCGCGGCACGTTCGACGAGTCCGAGCTGGCCCGTGCTCTGAACCTGCGACCGGAACAAAAGATCGTGGTCGCCCAAACCGTGGGCTGGCCTGCCGGCACAGCCGGCACCGGTGCCGCCCGGCCGGCGCAACCGTGAAGGAGACGACCCGCTTGCCGAGTCCCATTACCGTGGGCCGTCGCCGCACCACCCCTCAGGCCCGGTTTGCAAGGCGGACAAACCGGGGTAGGCTGAGCTCATGCGATTTGCCTCGCGAACGGAAGCCGGCCAATTGTTGGCGGAGCACCTGATCCGGGCCGGTGTGACGGCTGACTCGGTGGTGGGCCTGCCCCGCGGCGGTGTCGTGGTCGCGGCGCCGGTGGCGCAAGAGCTGGACGCACCCCTCACGGCCTGGGCGGTCCGAAAAATCGGTCACCCGCTCAACCCCGAGTTTGCCGTGGGCGCGCTGGCCGAGCCGGACGTACTCTGGCTGGACGAGCGTTGGGTGCGCAACGACCCCGAGGTCCACCGGGCCCTCCGCCGCATCGTGGCCGAGGAACAGGCCCGCATGCAGGCACTGGCCCGCTTCCTCCATCCGCAGGGGCTGCCGCCCGTCCGACATCGGAAGATCATTCTCGTGGATGACGGCCTGGCCACCGGCGCCACCGCGCACGCCGCGGTGCTGGCACTTCGCAAGCACGACGCAGACACTGTCCACGTGGCGGCGCCCGTGGCCTCCCCGGAGGCCGTGGAACGACTCCGGCAGGTGGCCGACGGGGTGCACGTGTTGCGGGCCGATCCGGATTTCACCGCCGTGGGGCACTACTACGCATCCTTCGAGCCTCCCGACGAAGAGGAGCTGCTCCAGCTCTTGCGCCCGTCCGACGAATCCTGATCCCCGTCCATGCCCGAGCTGCCCGAAGTGGAGGTCCTCGCCCGTTACCTGGACCCGCGACTCCGGGGACAAGTCATTCGCCAGGTCGGCGTGTTGCGCCCATCCACACTGTCTCCACCAGATCCGACCCCGGCCGATCGCATCTGGCAGGGCCGCCGGATCCGCCACGTCCAGCGCCGCGGCAAATACATCCGCGTGGAACTGGATCCCGCACCGGGAGTGCCCGGACTGTTTTGGGTGCACCTGGGCATGACCGGCCGGCTGTGGCTGCAGCCTGCGGGCGCCCCGCTGCCCCCGCACACGAGAATGTTCTGGGACTTGAACCGCGCCCGGCTGGTCTTCTCGGACCCCCGCGGTTTCGGTCGCTGTGGCTGGGATGAGGCGCCCCTCTGCCGGTTGGGTCCCGAGCCGCTGGAACGAACCTTCACCGCGGCCCGGCTGGGGCCTCTCCTGGTCTGCTCCCGTCAATTGCTCAAGGCGCGGCTGCTCGACCAGACTGTAGTAGCCGGGTTGGGCAACATCTACGTGTGCGAGAGTCTGTGGGAAGCCGGCCTGTCGCCGGTGCGCCGGTCGGACACGCTGGCCGGCACCGAGGTCGCGCGGCTGGTCGCCGCCATCCGGCTTGTCCTGCGCAGGGCCATTCGATTCGGCTCAAAGCTGAACCTCGACTGGGCCGGAACCGGCCGGGACCGGCTCTTCTACTTCGGGCGGGCCGCCGGCAGTTCATCTCCTCCGCGGGAACGTTTCGCCGTTTACGAAAGGGAAGGCGATCCGTGCCGCCGTTGCGGCGCGCTCATCCGCCGCATCGTGCTTGCGGGGCGCGGCACCTATTTTTGTCCGGACTGCCAGCTTTGAGGTGTGTCGCCGGGGGAGCTCGCGCATGCGGCTCCTGCCGATCCCTCGGCGGTCGAAGACGGCTCCGAGGCCCCGGCGATCGGGCTCGCGTCCTGTGTCCTGGCCAGTCCCAGCAGCTCCGCCCGGCACTGGATGAACTGTGCCAGGACGCTCACCGCGATCTCGTTCACGCCGATGGCGTGGATGGGCAGTCCGACCGGACACACCACACGGTCCAACTGCCCGGCCGTTGCCAGCTTCTGGCGAAGGAACTGTTCCCGGATCAACCGCGCCTTGCGCCGGCTGCCGATCATGCCGAGAAACGCGAACGGCCGGTGAATCCACTCCGACAACACCAGCGCATCGTGCTGGTGGCCGCGGGTGACGATCAGGCCAAAGGTCGGCACCCTCGGCAGAGGCTCCTGCAACAGTTCATGCCACGGGCCCACCCGCAGGATGGTTTGTACGGGAAACAGCCGGTGATTCGCAAGCCCGGGCCGGTCGTCGAAAACGGTCACCGCAAAATCCAGCTGCAGCGCCAGCGGCGCGACCGCCTGGGCCACGTGACCGGAACCGGCGATCCACAAGGCAAACGGCGGATGAACGGTCTCCTCGTAGAGCCAGGAACCGCCCGGCCCCTCGACCCGCGCGATGGAGAAGTCCTCGCGCACACCCCAGCGCACCGGCTCCGTCGCCTCCGCCAGCTCGGCCCACAAAGGCCCCATGCGATGTGCGTCCGGCAGGATGAGCCCCTGGACGCGTCCCCCGCAGATCAGGCCGTCGTCCCATCCGAAGTCATGATCCAGCAGGAGGTCGAACGTGTCCGGTTTGCCGGTTCGCAACGCCCGCAGGGCACGTGCCTGGACCTCCGCCTCCAGACAACCGCCACCCAACGTGCCCACGATACCGCCCTCCGGCAGGAACAATGCCTTGGCCCCCGTACGCTGCGGGCTGGAACCCTTCACACGGGCGATCAATCCCAGCGCGAACGGACGGCCCTCGGCAGACAGCCGGGCCATTTCCTGGTAGATCCGTCGTGTCATGGCAGGGACTCCCCGCGGCGACGCCGCGCCGATCAGAACAACGTGTTCACCAGCAGGCTCATCACACTGAGCGGCCCCTGGTCCTCGAGGCCCTCCGTGGCCTTGTCAAGCTTCTGCAAGGTCAGCCGGGCGTTGCGATAGAGCGCGTCGTCGTTCACCAGTTTGCCGGCCGAACCCTCGCCCCGGTTGATCTTCTGCAGGATTTCGCGCAGTTGGGTCACGGCATTGGTGGACTCGCGGTAGAGGGCCGGGTCGGTGATCAGACGGCCCAACGTACCCTGACCCGCGCGTGCCTCGGCCACCAACCCACGGGCCTCCTCCACCGCGCCGTTTACGGTTTCCAGGGTCCGGTCCAGGTTCGACACCGTGTTCAGGGCCGCCGCGTGCAGGGTCTCGTCGTAAATCATGCGTCCCACCGTCCCCTCGCCCGAGCGGATCCGGGCCGTGATGTCGCGCAGGTTGGTCAGGGTCTGGCTCAGCGTGCCGCTGTTCTGCCGCACGAAATCGGTCAGCGGACCGAGCAGATTGTCAATCTTGTCCCCGGTGAAACTGCGTGTGAGGTTTTCCACGCCGGAGGCCACGTTGTCCAGACGCGCCATCAGCGCCGCGAAATCCGGTTGCTCCGCCGATTTGAGCACGGTCCCGTCCTCGGCCCGAGGCGCGTCCGGCCGCCCGAAATCCAGCGACACATAGTTCTGCCCCATCAACCCTGTGAACTTGATGGTGGCCACACACTCCGTGTTCACCGGGTGATCCGGCCTGAGTTTCATGGTCACGCGGACCCGATCGCCCTCGAGACGGATCGCTTCCACGCGACCGATGTCCACGCCCGCCATTTTGACGCGGTCGCCCACCTTCAGCTCGAGCGCGTTGCGGAAGAACGCATGCACGCGCGGTCCCTGGCGGAAACGCTCCAGTCCACCGGCCAGTTCCATGACCAGCACACCGGCCACCAGCGCCACAGCCACAAACATGCCCAGCCGGGTCTCCAACGAATCTTTCATGCGCGCACCTCCTGGGAAGGTTGCAGGCTGGCCGCCTGCAAGAATCGTCGCAACACCGGATCCGGATGGCCCGCCAGCCGGTCCGGCCGATCCACCGCCACGAGCCGGCCCTCGTTCAGAAAACCGATCCGGTCACCCACGCCGAACGCCAGGGCACGGTCGTGGGTCACCACGATCGAGGTGACCCCGATTCGATCCCGCAGGCTGACGATCTCCTCGGCAATCACCTGGGCCGACAAGGGATCCAGTTCGCTCGTCGGCTCGTCGTACAGGATCAGTTGCGGCTCCATCACCAGCGCACGGGCGATGGCCACCCGTTTGCGCATCCCCCCGGAGAGTTGTCCGGGCAGCTTGTCCTCCGTGCCGGCCAGACCGACCAGCGCCAACTTTTCCGAAACAATGCGCCGGATCTCTTCGGGCGGGCACAGGCGGTGTTCGCTCAGATACAACCCCACATTCTCCGCAACCGTCAGCGAATTCAACAACGCCGCCGACTGAAACACCATCGCCACCCGGTAGCGGTCCAGGACACCGGGTCCCCGCACCGGCTCGCCGTTGATCCGGATTTCACCGGCATCCGGCTCTTCCAACCCGATGATGTGCCGCAGCAACACGCTCTTGCCACTGCCGCTGGGTCCCATCAGCACAAACACCTCGGCCGGGTCCACCGAAAAGCTCACCCCCCGCAGCACCTCCTCGGTGCCGAACCGCTTGCGCAGGTCCCGCACCTCCACCGCCACACCGCCCGAGCGTTGGTCCGAAGCCGCGTTCATGAAAGCAACAGCCGCGTCAGAATGTAATCCGACACCACGATCAACACGATCGAGTTCACCACCGCCTTGGTCACCGACCGGCCGATGCCCCGCGGCCCACCCCGCGTCACCAGGCCCTGATGACAACAAATCACCCCCACGATCCACGCAAACACGAAACTCTTGAACAGCCCGTTCAGCACGTCCTCCAGCGCCACCACGTCCCGCAGATTCTCGAAAAAGGCCTGGAACCCGATGGCGATCCGGTCGTTGTACGCCGCCACCAGCGCGCCCCCGAACCAGCCCACCATGATCGCCACCATCACCAGCAGCGGCAGCGCCACCGCCAGCGCCACCAACCGCGGCATCACCAGAAAATGCACCGGATCAATCCGCATCGTCCGCAGGGCGTCGATCTCCTGGTAAACCTGCATCGAACCGATCTCCGCCGCCATGGCCGACCCGTTCCGACCCGCGATCAGGATGGCCATCATCACCGGAGCCAGCTCCTTGCAGATGGACACACCCACGATTCCCCCCACCGCCGCCGCCAGCCCGCGGTCCACCAGCACCGGCCCCGTCTGTAACGCCACCACCGCCCCGATGAAGAACGACAGCATGCACACCATCAGCAGACTGGCGTTGCCGATCTCGTAAAACTGCTCGAACACCTTGCGCCGCTGCCGCCACACCAGCGGCAACGACCGGAGCGTGCGCCCCAGCAGAATCACCATCTCGCCCAGGTTCTCGAACATGCCGGTCCCTCAATCCGCAGCCGGGGCCGTTTCCCGTTCCCCTCCGGGTGTCAACGCTCCCGCGGCGGTTCCCGCAGGCTTGTCTCCCTCGCGCGGTTGCGCAGGCCGCCTCCAGACGGACCACCCCAGCAATCGCAACCGCGACCCGTCCCCGTCCGATTCATACCGAACCATCCCGAACAGCAGCGAGCACTTTCGGCCCGCCGGACCCCCATCCCATCGCCAGAGATTCCACAGAAACGATCTCCCAGACCGGCCCGTCACGGGATCCGCCTCCGCCCGCCAGACCGACCACAGGGCACTGTAGTTGCGCTCCACGCCCGGATTGCCCGGCAGGACCGGCTCCAAGGGCGCCAACACCTGCAGCCGACTGCGCCCCAACTCGTCCTCCCGGTAGGCAAACAACGGCCACAAGGACCGTCTCAGACGCCGGCCCTCCACCAGTCGTTCCTCCACCTCGCGATACACGAACAATCCCATGCGCGTGTCCTCACGCTCCATCCCGGCCGACCGGCTCCGCCGCTGCTGCCACAGCGGCCACAACAGAAACTGCCGTTGCCCGTTGGTCCGGACCGAACTCCCGTAAAACGGCCAGATACGATGCGTGGCCCGGCCGGGTCCTCCGCCCCAAACCACGAACGGCCACGGCGCGCCCACCTCACGGTACCCGGTCACCGATTGGGTGCTCACCGTGACCCCAAGGGGCCAGCCCCATGACCGGCTGCGTCCCCTCTCCGATGCGCTCTCCGCGTAGAACGGCAGAACCACCCGCTGATGGCCCGGACTCTCCGTCCCCAGGCCGGTTCGAACGTCGAAAAAGACCGGCCACAACACGAATCGCTTGCGGTACCCGGGGGAAAGTTCCGTCTCACCCCAGGCATTGGTCTGCAGCGTGGGCACCTTTTCCTCCCGACCGTAAAACGGCCAGACCTGCCAGCCTTCCAACCCGGGACCGTACCGGCGGTGATAGATCGGGTAGAACCAGTTTTCCGTCACCACCTCGCGCTTGCGGGTGCGGCTCCAGAGCGGGAAGAGAACCACGTCAATTTCATCCCGGAACAGTCGCTTCTCCAGATGCCCGTAAAAGGGGAGGAACGCGAACGCATCGCGTTCCGGATCCTCCGAACGCTGCCAAAACAAGACGGGAAACAACGTCCATCGCGCCGTGGTCCGCTGTTCCTGATCGGCACCCCGGCTGCCGGACAAAAGCTGCAACAGCTGCCAGCGCGCTTCCGACCCGGTCCGATCGTACGTGAACAGGGGATACAACACGTCCACCGAGAGCCTGTCCGGCCCTTTCCAACTCTCGACGGAAACCACCGGATGAACCGCCCACATCCGGGTGTCCGCGTTGTCCTCCCGCGCGAACAACGGGCCGAGTGCCTCGGTCCGCTCGCCCTCCTCCAACGTCAGGGGGAAACGATGGACCAACGGCCCCGCCTCGAGGGCGGTCAGGCGCACGCCCGCGGCCAACCAGGCCACCAACACCATCGGGCGGACACGGTCACGGAAGGTTGCACACACTCCGCGCGCTCCATTAAACCACGCACCCGCGGCCGTCAAGCCGGCCGCCGCCACCGGACCGCGGCCCCCCGTTGCCGTCGCGCCGCAAGGTCCCGCGGGTCACTCCCAGTTGATGCACCAGCCGGAGCTCGCGCCACAACGTCTCCCCGCGGATCTCGCCCCGGAGCAACGAGGCGTACCGCGACAACGTGCGCACCACCTCGTCGGCCGTCTCATCGAGGAATTCGATGCGGAAATGTCGCACGCCGGCCCGCGCCAGCCGCTCGGCATATTCGGCACCGGTCTGGGCCCGCGCGTTGAAAACCGTGTTCCGACACCCCGCGTCGGCCTTCACCGGATGCAACGCACCCACCCGGTCCCGTAACCGGACCCGGTGCTTCTCGCAGGGCCGGCCGCAATCGCGATAATCATGTCCCCGGGACAGAAACGCGCAGAACACACAATGCTCCATGTGAAACATGGGCATGTGCTGGTGGAGCGTGACCTCGACGCAGCCGGGCGGCAGGGCGCGAACCAGCGCCTCCAACTGGTCGGCGTCCAGGTCATAACTGGCGGTCACCCGCCGCAGGCCGAACCGTTCCAGGAAAAACTCCGCGGCCAGATGATTGGCCACGTTCAATGTGGCATCGCCCACACAGGGGCGGTCCGAAAAGGCGTACAACTGGTCGGCGTTGCGCACCAGGAAACCGTCCGCTCCGCAGCCCGAAAGTTGGCGGAGGATCCAGTCCTCGCCCGGCTTGCAAATCCGGGGACCGGCCACCCAGACGGTCGTGGGGGCCCTCACCTCCGCACCATGCCGGCGCACGCGCTGGACCGCCGCCGCGTATTGTTTCGGGTTTTCAAAATCGCAATACACGGTCTTGGCGCCCCACTGAAGGGCGGCCTCCAGCTGGTCCATGGAGCGAACCAACACAACCAGGGTCGGATCGGTCCCGGCGGGGTTCTCCTCATCGGGATCGCGCCCGGCCCGGCAAGCCGCACGGATCACCGGCTCGGGCCGCACGGTCCAGCGGGGCGGTTGCCGGCGCAATTGCTCCAGCCGCTCCACCGCCACCCTGCGCATGCGGTTCAGCTCGCGAAACGGCAACAGGACCTCGCCCTCCCACGCGCATTCCAGGCCGGCCAGATAAAAGGGCGTGCCGCCCAGCCGGCCGAGCTGCGCCTCCAACACGGCGCGTCCCAGCGGCCGCTCCCGGGCCGGCTCCAACGGCAGTTCCGAAAGCACCCGCACCTCCCGCCCCTGCTCGTCCCGCACCACCAGTTCCAACGGTTCACCCGCACGGCCGCTGACGCGCATCGTCAACGGCCGCCGATACCGTGGCTGTTCACCTTCGAACGTGCGTCGCCAGGATCGTTCCAACACCGGGTCGCTGGTCTTCCAGACCTTCTGCCCGGGACGCACCCTCGCCCAGCGAATCGTTCCCGCTCCAAACCGCAGGCGCAGCAGCGGCCGGCCGTCCTGTCCCTGACCAACCGGCTCCACTCCGTGGACCCGGCCGCCCTCCTCCTCCACTTCCGGGTTCCCGGCATCGAACACCACGCCGTCACCCGGGCGGACCGCCCCCGCCGCCGCCAGGACCACCGACCCCTTTTCCACCCGCAACACCTCGCCCAGGCACACCCCCCGCTTTTTGCCATACCGCCCGTGAACCAGCGCCTGGTTGTCGATCCCCTCCAACCAGCCCGTGTACAAGCCGCGGGAGAACGCCATTTCCAGACCGTAACGCGTCTCCGCATCCGCCGCGTATCGTGCGGGCAGTTCACCGGGCGCGCGGGCGGAGGCTGCCAGCTCATCCAGGGCCCGGCGGTACGCACGCGTCACGTTGGCCACGTATTCGGGAGACTTCAGCCGTCCCTCGATCTTCAGCGAGGCCACCCCGGCGCGGATCAGATCCGGCAACAATTCGAGTCCCATCAGGTCCTGCGGGCTCAACAGATACTGACGGTCGCCCAGCGGAACCGGCCGTCCGTCGGCCACCAACCCGTACGGCAACCGGCATGCCTGGGCGCACTCGCCGCGATTGGCCGAGCGCTGCCCCAGCGACTCGCTCGTCAGGCACTGGCCGGAATACGCCACGCACAACGCCCCGTGCACGAACACCTCCAGCGGCATCGGCCGGCGCTGCGGATCCCGCTCCTGCGCCTCCTGGATGCGCCGGATCTCCGCGATCGAACATTCCCGCGCCAGCACCACCAGTTGACAGCCGAGTTCACGTGCCAACTCCACACCTGCGGCACTGGTGAGGGTCATCTGGGTGGACGCGTGCAACGGAAAATCCGGCGAAAGCATCCGCACCAGCCGGGCCACACCCACGTCCTGCACGATGACCGCGTCCACGCCGGCCGCCATCATCGCCCGCAACAACGCCTCGGCCACCGGCAGCTCAGGCTCGAAGACCAGCGTGTTCAACGTGACATACCCGCGCACGCCCCGCAGATGCAGCCACTCCATCAGCGTCGGCAGTTCCTCCACCGTGAAGTTACGGGCCCGCATCCGCGCGTTGAACGCTTCCAGCCCGAAATAGATCGCATCCGCCCCGTTCTCCACCGCCGCGCGAGCGCACTCCCAATCCCCTGCCGGGGCCAGCAGCTCGGGCAACCAAACCGGCCGACGCGGAAAACCGACTTCGTCGGCCTCCGCCCCGCACGGGCCGGTCCGGGTTGTCTCTGTCGTTTCCACCGGGGCAGAAAAGTGGTCCGGACCCATCCCGCTGGCAAGGTCAGCGTGCCCGACCCCGCTCTGCGCGGGCCTCCCGGGTCTCCTCCGGTCCGGCCTCTCCTCCGCCGCCCGGCCAACCGGGTGACTGCCCATGAACCGGTCCCCGGAGCAGGCCGGTCCAAACCCCCGTGCCCCATGCGGCATGCACCAGGCACAGGATCCACGGAAGCACCAGCGCACTGCGCACATCCCAGCCGGCCGGCCGCGGCCGCCGCGACAAACCCGCCGTCGCCAGCAATAGCCATCCCGCGTACAGCCCGGCCCAGACGGCGGCCGCCGGCAGCCACCGCCGGTCCGCCAGCGAGGCAGCCGCCCACCACACGTTCGTCGCCATCCACAGCGGCGGCACCAGATGACGCGGCTGAAGCGACCGCGGTGCCATTACCAAAAACCGGCCCTTCCAATGGCCGTACCGAAAATACTGGCGCGCCAGCCGACCGCAGGTGGATCGAACCCGGTACTGCGCCCGAACCCACGGCAGCAACCAAACCCGTCCGCCCGCCCGGCGCAGGCGATAGTTGAACTCGTAATCCTCGTGGCAAAGAAAACCCTCGTGGAACAACCCCACACGCTCGAACGTCTCGCGCCGCGTCACCCAGAACGGGACACTGTCCACAGCCTGCGCACCGGCCCCCGCCGACACGGTCCGGTACCGCGCATTGCCCACCCCCCAGGGCGAACCCACCGCCCGCGCCACCGCCGCCCCCAGCCAACCCTCCCCCACACAGTCCCAGGCCCCGCCCGCCACGGCCGGCCCCGTTTGGCGCTCCAGAAAAGCGGTGCACTCCCGCAGGTACTCCGGAGGCCAGGTCCCGTGCCCGTCCAACCGCGCCAGCCACTCCCCGCGCGCCGCCCGCAAACCGATGTTCAACGCCACGGGAATGATCCGGCGCGGATTCTCCAACACCCGCACCCGCGGATCCTCCCGCGCCACACGGGCCAGGATGGCGCGTGTGCCGTCCGTGGACCCCCCGTCGACCACACACACTTCCAGCGCCTCCCCCGGCCACTCCTGGTTCAGCACCGATCGGACGGCCGCCTCGATCGAGTCGGCCTCGTTCCACACCGGCATAATGACCGAAACCAGCCGCGCCATACACCGGGCCGATCCGCCTGGGGCCACCGCAGACCTTCGGCCGAAGAACCCAGCCCCCAGCCATGGCCCGGCGCGTCACCGGCCGGGCGCCACGCGCCCCTGCCACACCGGCGCGCCAAACCAAGGGCCGATACCGGGCTGTCGCACCCGCGCCCCGCAGCCACCCGCTCCCGCCCGCCCTGACACCCCCGGGAGCAAGTCAGGTGGCCCGTGACGCCCCCGCCTTCTCCAAACGAGCGACAAACCGCCCCAGCCGGTTCATCGCCTCCTTCAACTGCTCCATCCCCGTCGCGTAGGCACAGCGCAGGAAACCCTCGCCACACCGGCCGAAGGCCGTGCCGGGCACGGCTGCCACTTTTTCCTCCTGCAGAAATCGCAGGGCAAACTCCTGGGAGCTCAGTCCAAAGCGTCGGATGTCCGGGAAGGCATAAAACGCACCGCGCGGCTCGGGACACGGCAGGCCCAGATCCCTCAGGGCCGAAGCCACGAAATTCCGGCGCCGCCGGTACTCGTCCACCATCTCGCGCACGTCCACCTCGGGTCGCGTCAGAGCCTCCAGGGCCGCCTTCTGACTCAGCGAGGAGGCGCAGAGCATGGTGTACTGATGAATCTTCATCATCGCCTCGGTCAGCTCCGCCGGCGCACAGGCATAGCCGAGACGGAACCCCGTCATGGCCCATGCCTTGGAAAACCCGTGCAGGAAGATGGTGCGCTCCCGCATCCCCGGCAGGCTCACCAGGCTCACATGCGGCGCGTCGTACGTGAGCTCGGCATAGATCTCATCCGTGATGACCAGCAGATCATGCCGGCGCACGAAGTCGGCAATCTCCTCCAGATCCCGCCGATCCATCACCGCCCCGGTGGGATTGTTGGGAAAATTCAGCAGCAGCACCTTGGTCCGCGGCGTCACCCGCGACTCGAGCATCGAGCGCGTCAGCCGGAAACCGTCCTCGGCACGCGTCTCCACCGCCACCGGAACGCCGTGCGCAAACTGGACCAGGGCACGATACGACACGTAACACGGCTCGTGGTAGAGGACCTCGTCGCCCGGGTTGATCAGCGCGCGCAACGCCAGGTCCAGCGCCTCGCTCACCCCCACCGTCACCAGAATCTCCGTCTCCGGATTGTACTCCGCCCCGAACTGGCGCGCCACGTACCGTGACAGGGCCTTCCGGAGCTCCAGATACCCCAGGTTGCTGGTGTAATGCGTGGCCCCGCGTTCCAGCGCAAACACCGTGTATTCGCGCACATGCCAGGGCGTGTCGAAATCCGGTTCCCCGATGCTGAGACTGATCACGTCCCGCATCGTGCTGACGATGTCGAAGAAATCCCGGATGCCGGAGCGGGGGATGTCCCGCACCTGCCGCGCCACCCGGTCACGGAGAGACAGCGAGCCGTTCATCGGGAGTCTCCGGATGCATCAGAACACCCAGACGCTTGTAGGTTTTCAGCATGAAATGCGTGGCGGTGGACAACACACCCTCCAGCGGCGCCAGCTTCTCGCTCACAAACGCCGCCACCTCCCGCAGGTTCCGCCCCTCCACAAACAACAGCAGATCGTACGCACCGCTCATCAGGTAGGCCGACCGCACCTCCGGAAACCGGCTGATCCGCTCGGCAATGCGGTCAAACCCGCCTTCCCGCTGGGGAGTGACCTTCACCTCGATCACCGCCGTCACCTTGTCCAGCTCGAGCCGGTCCTCGTTCAGAATCGCCTGGTACCCGCGGATGATGCCCGCCTTTTCGTACTCCCGGATGCGAGCCTCCACCTCCTCCACCGAGAGGTTCAGCATGCGGGCGATCGTCTCGCGCGATTCCAGCGCGTTGTTGGCCAGGATCTTTAACAGTTCGTCCATAGGATTCCCCTCGCGAACGTTGGGCCGCAACCTACCGGCTCAACCCTCACCCGTCGAGAGTGAAAGCGGTCCGATCCCCGACGCCGCCAAACCGCCCCACCAGGGACGCCAGCAGCCCCGCGCATCCCTCCCCACCCCCACCGCGTCACGGAACAGTCCGGGGAACCCACCACGGAAGAACCGATCCCGCCCTGCACCGAACACGAAACCATCCGCGCCCAAACCACGCTTCACGGAAACGGCAGGAGCCCGCCTTGCCGCAGCTCCCCGTCCGACGTTCAGGCCCCAGCCACACTCTCAACCGGAGCCCACCGCGGGTCCCAGGCTCGGAGCCCGAAACAACGGGCCCCCATGGCCGGATCAGGACCTCAAACGCCGGGACCCGTCTATCCGCCAACCGCGCCCCGCCTCCGCCTGCAGTCCAACCCCACGGGTCGTGCCCGCACGCGACAAAACCGCGCCAGCCCATGGTCCGGACCCCGCGCAGCTACCGCATGTCCGGCCCGGCTGATCACAAACGAACGAAAAGTGTTGACTGGTTTTTTATTGGCATAAGCGGGCCCCTGAAGCCCAAAGCGCCAAGAACCAGACCCGGTTGCAGACGTCGGAACCCCTTCGGTCTCCGCACAAGCGGGCGGGCAGGTTTGCCGCACTTCCAGCTCGGGTCGCCTGTGCAGGAGCCGAACACTCCCGATCCAAACGAACGACGATGAAACTCCTCGCGAATACGGTTGCTCGCAGCGGACAGGCACGTGCAAGTGCACCCGCCGCGTTCACGGCCTTGGCCATTGCTGTATGCATCCTGGGCTGGATCGCCACTGTGATTGCCCAGGAGTGCCCCAACATGTTTGCGTCCACTGAGTTGAAGTCCATTTGCACGGAATGCACCGACTCCGGACCCCGGCCCAAGAATACCGGCGTCCGATGTTCCTACGTGAGCGCCAACTACATCGTCTTCTGCGATTGCAGCATCCGGGTCAAGTGCGTGACCATCCCGAACCCGGACGGCACCCCCGTGAAGGCGTGGGTCACCGTCACCGAGCGGGCGGGAGGAATCTGTACCAACGGTGCTTGCGAGGGCTTCACCCAGATCAACAGCTGGGAGCAATGGTTACCCGTTCGCATTTCCATCGGGTGTCACCCGTAAGCTCGGTGTGCAACCCATCCCATGAAGGTCCCGTGGAGCCGCAGGAGCCCGCCCCTCCGGCCGGGACAGGCCTTTGTTGACAGGCTGTCCGTTGGAAGTTTCAATCCCCTTGGACTCATGCGAATCGCCCTGACCGTTGCATCTTCCATCCGGGTCGGTTTGTGTTTGATCGTCCTGGGCGACCGACCGGAGGCGGCGGCTGTACCGGCATTGGCCCTCGAGGGCACGGCCACCTGGGGAACTCCGGATACCACCGACCCGTGGGTCTATCGCTTCCAGATACGCCTCCAAGACCGGCGGTGGGAGATCCGGCTCGAGCCCACCCGCACCCCCATCGAAGATGCCCGCCGCTACTTCCGTCACCTCGCCGCCGGGGACGAAAACACCGTGTACATCGTCACTGAACGAACCTCTGACAAGGCCATCAAACAGGTCGTCCCTGCACCCCCACCTTCTCCGAACGAAACGGGCATCCCCAATACCCTCCACATCAGCGTCCACACCAACGGGGTGCCGTCTGAGCAGCATATGGCGGCTGCGGTGTGGTTGGCGTTCGCTTCGCACGGGCATTTGGCCGGGCTCAAGCCCGGTGATCTGATGAGCACGCCCTTTTCCGAAGGCGTGATCTCGGGCAACCCCATTAATTCAGCGGTCGCCCATTGGTATCAGGAGGCCACCTGGTGGAAGAAGCTGCCCGGCTCCTGGGGTGTTCCGGCCCTGCTGCACATGGCCGAGGACGGCGAACTCAAATGGTACGTCGGCATGCAGGTCCGCGGGCGCGGAGAACGCTACCCGGCACCCTTTGACAAGGGTTTTACCAACATCGTCTATGAAGTCATCGAAACCCGGGACTTCGACGGCTGGCGCGTCCCGTGGCGAGCCCGTCTGAGCCTCTACCTGCTGAAGTCCTACTGGGGTGAGTGGCTGGATCCGCAGACGGGCTTTTTTGAAGCCCAGCGCGTCAACATCCAGGCCGAAAGAATCCGGACCCACAACGATCCCATCATCCTGCCTCCGCCCATCCGGGGAGTAGCCATGGTCAACGATCACCGGGTGCGCTTCGAGGGCCGGCAGGCCTTTGTGACTTACGCCACCACCAATCGGATCCTTGCATTGGAAGAGTTGCCCCAGGCAAGGCTGGGACCGTATTCGGCCTGGGAACTTGCGCAAGGCAACTGGTCGGCCGTGGCCCGTGGTCAGCGGCTGGCCAAGGCGGAGGCACGGCAGGCCCGCCGCGCGGTGACCTACCGATGGATCCTCATCACCAGCAGCCTCGCCCTGGCGCTGGCCATCGGCTGGGCCCTCTATAGCCACCGCATCTCCCCGGCCGGCAGGACATCCGGTCACAAGCCTCCTCTTTCATGACTTGGCCAAAAAAGGGGTCCATCGGGATGAACCAGCCCGATGCCCGGACTCCGAGGCCGGGCACTCGAGAGGAGTCGACACGATGAAAAGGTTGGTTGTCTTACCCGCTGGGACTCGGCTGGACGTGTGCCTGACCGCGCTCCGGCGCTTCACGGCACTGCTGTTGGGGCTCACGGCCCTCGGCAAAGCGGTGGACCTGGCCACGGGCAGCGTAAGCGGTACCGATCCGGTGTTGCAACTGGACCGGCGCTGGGTGTGGACCGGTGCCGTGCTCCTGGAGCTGGTTGTGTGCGGTTACCTGTGGGCAGGTCGGCTGCGCGTGGTCCAAGGGCTCTTGCTCCTGTGGCTCGGTGGTCATTTCATGGCTTACCACGCAGCCCTGGCAGGCGATCGCGCAACAGGGTGCGGATGTCTGGGTTGGTTTGGCCCGACCACGGAGTCCCGCCCGAAAACGGAAGAACGGATTGCGGTGGGCATGGCCACCGGGATGTTGGTGGTGGGGCTCGTCACCCTTGTGGCCGCCCGGGCAACTGCAGAGGCGGAGTCAGAAAGCGGACCGGAGGGCTGATGGTGTTCCAGCCTGTACGGTGGAGGCGATGACTGCGCCACGGCAGCTGCTGTGTACGAACACTACCCGGGGCATGCTGCTCCGTCAGTGGCTGCCTCTCACACCTGGGTCCGAAAACTCTGGTGCTCCGACAGAGCGGGTCCCCGTGGGCTTTTCCAGCCGCAACGTTAGGTGGCGTCCAGCGGAGTCCGCCGACCTTCCCGCAGTCGGCTGCGGAGGAGCTCACGGCTCGACGGTGGTTTTAACTGGATCAATCTTCGAAACTCCCCTGCCAAGGGAGCGTTGGCCGGACGGTCTGATCGCAGGAACGGCCGTGGACCGCACCGACGGTATCGCGGACCCCAGCACCGACGGATGGAGAGAATGAACAACAGGGCTCCAACGCGGCGGGTTTCCCACGCCGAGGGCGTGCTCCTGCTGGTGATGGCGCTGTTCGACATCGGGTTGCTGGTGTACGCGGCCTGGAGCGACAGCATGGCAGGGGACGACGAGGGCGGTCACCTCGTCTCGGGCATCTGGCACTGGCAATCCGGCGAATTTGATCTGTACCGTGTCAATCCGCCACTGGTCCGGTTGTGGGCCTGTTGGCCGGTCCGGGAGGTCGCGGCGAATCGGATGCCGGCCTGGGTTGAAGAGGCTTTTCAGGTCCGGCGCCCCGAGTTCGCGTTGATGAGCCGGTTTGTGCGGGAGCTGGGTTGGGAAGCCCAAATGCTCCTGTTCCGGGCGCGGCTCATGGTGGTGCCGCTGAGCCTGCTGGGATTGTGGATCTGCTGGCGGTGGGCACGGGCACTGTTTGGGGCACGGGCCGGGCTGTTGTCTGCGATGCTCTGGTGCGCGGGGCCGAACGTTTTGGGACATGGCCACCTCATCACGCCCGACCTGGGCGCGGCAGCGGTCGGTCTGGCAGCCGGATACGTGTTTTGGCGGTGGTGCAGGCAGCCCGCGCCCGTCCGCGCGCTGGGAGCCGGAGTGCTTTTGGGGCTTACCCTCCTGACCAAGTTTACGTGGATCGTACTCGTGCCACTGTGGCCGCTGATCTGGTTCTTCCACTGCCGTGGGCGGGCATGTCAGGGCGCGCCCGCGCCCTGGCGGCGGCAGGCGGCGCAGATTGCGGCGATCTTTGCCACGGCCTGGCTGGTCCTCCATGTGGGATACGGCTTTGAAGGCACGATGCGTCGCCTGCGGGATTACCCGTTCAGTTGCCGGTGGTTGAGCCGGCCGGGAGACCCCGCCCGGGGTGAGCTCGGCAGGATCAACCGGTTTCGGGACACATGGCTGGGGTCGCTGCCAGTGCCGCTTCCGTTCAACTACCTACTGGGAATGGACGTCCAACAGAGCGATTTCGATCGTGGCAACTGGTCCTATCTGCGGGGTGAATGGCGCCATGGCGGGTGGTGGTATTACTATCTGTACGCCTGGGCGCTGAAAGAGCCGGTGGGAACGTTGTTGCTGGGAGCAACAGCGGGATTCTGGCTGGTCCGACGGCGGTTACCCCGCCCCGTGCTCCCGGATGAAGCAGCTCTACTCCTGCCCCCTCTGGCAGTGGTGACGCTGGTCAGTTCGCACACGGGGTTCAACCATCATTTCCGTTACGTGTTACCGGCCGTGCCGTTTTTCTATGTTTGGGTCGCCCGCGTTGCGCAACGGTTACGGTTCCCTCCGGACGCGGCCACTCTCTGGGTGGCCGGGCTGGCCACATGGACGGTCTTCAGCAGTCTGCGGGTGTACCCGCACAGCCTGAGTTACTTCAACGAATGCGCCGGGGGACCGGAAAACGGGTGGCGGCACCTGCTGCACAGCAACACGGACTGGGGCCAGGACCTGGGCCGGCTGCGGCGCTGGGCGTTGACGCATCCGGATGCCCGCCCGCTCTACGTGGCGGCGGCCGTCTCGGCCAGCCCGGCCCTGGAAGGATGGCACTGGCTGCCACCGCCCGTGGACCCGCGCGAGGCGGATCCGATCGTCCACGCCGATCGTCCCATGGGCCCACAACCCGGCTGGTACGCGGTCAGTGTCAACCGTCTGCAGGAACGGGACGGGGGTGTGGCTTATCTGCGTCTCGCGCAGCCGGTGGATCGCATCGGATACACCCTCTGGCTTTACCATCTGACGGAATCGGATGTGGTGAGGATCCGGCGCCAGATGGAACAGGGGAAAGCAGGAGGGACTGTTCCGGCACCGGCAGGTGCGGCTGCATTCGACACCCCTGGCAGCCGGGCGCGTCTCTCCAGACGGGTCGCCACCGGGCAGGAGTCCGTCGCTTTCGAACCGGTGGCCCGGCCCATGCCCGGGCTTGCAAGGGAGAGCGAAGACGCGGCGCGTCAGAAAGGCCCCGGCAGGAAACGGAACCGGCCATCGAAGGCCTTCGCCGCACCGGCCGATTGATTCCCAGGCGGCGCGAGATGCTTCAACGGCGCGTCCAAAGATCGAAGCGGCCACCTCGGGATTGACCCCAGAGAATGGAGTGTCCGACCAGGTGGAAAAGGAACCATGCGCCGGTGGAAGGTGCGGCGCCCCGGGGGCTCATGCCCGGGGCGTTCATCCAACCATCTCCATCCCGGTCACTCCGACGATCAGTCTCCATCCGACGACAGGGCCACCGGGCGAGCCGGTGGGAATCCCCTTGTGAGACCTCTGACGGTGATTAGGATGGAAGCGGTCAGTCATGAATCGCACGCCGCGCATCCTGATCGTGGATGACGATCCCGGCCAACGCAGCCTGCTGGAGTCGTTTCTCCGCGGCCGGGGTTACGTCACCCTGACGGCCTCCACCGGGGAGGAAGCCCTGGCCGTCCTGCAAAGCGAACCGGTGGATCTGCTGATCTCCGACGTCCGAATGCCCGGAATCTCCGGCTTGGAAACCCTGCGCCGGGCCCGCCAACAGAATGCACTCCTGCCGGTCCTGCTGGTGACCGCCTACGCCGACATCCGCGAAGCCGTGGGTGCCATGCGCGACGGCGCGCTCAATTACCTGCCCAAACCCATAGACCTGGAGGAACTGCTCCAGCATGTTCGCCAGGCCACCGGGCAGGCCGCAGACCGGACCGATCTCGGGCCCTTGCCGGAACTGCCGCCGGACGTGGTGGCCGTCAGCCCTCAGATGCGCGCGCTCCTCCGCGACGCCGCACTGGTGGCCCGGTCCGAAACCCGTGTCCTGATCACCGGGGAAAGCGGCGTGGGCAAGGAAGTCCTGGCCGATCTGATCCATGCCTGGAGCCCGCGCGCCCGCGGCCCTCTCATCAAGATCAACTGCGCGGCCATCCCCGAGACCCTTTTGGAAAGCGAACTGTTCGGCCATGAAAAGGGCGCCTTCACCGGCGCGACCCGCCAGCGGATCGGCCGGTTCGAAGAGGCCAGCGGCGGCACGTTGTTCCTCGACGAAATCGGCGACATGGCACTGCCCCTGCAGGCCAAGCTGCTGCGCGTCATCCAGGACGGCCGTTTCCAGCGCATCGGCTCCAATCTGGACATTCACTCGGACGCGCGGATCCTCGCCTCCACCAATCGCGACCTCGAAACAGCCGTGCGCGAGGGCCGGTTCCGGGAGGATCTCTATTACCGGCTGAACGTCGTGGAACTTCACGTGCCGCCCCTGCGGGAACGGCCCGAGGACATTCTGCCCCTGGCAACCCATTTCCTCCGCCAGTTTGCAGGAGGCCGCGCGCGATTCGCGCCGTCGGTGGCGGAGATCCTCCAAAGGTACGCCTGGCCCGGCAACGTGCGCGAATTGCGCAATGTGATGGAACGGGCCGCGCTCCTTTGCCGGGGGGAACTCGTCCTGCCGGAACACCTGCCCGCACGCGTCCTCCGCAGTGTGGAAGAACAAGGGGAACCCGGAGGCTCGGAGGAATCCCTGCGTCTTGAAGAGGTCGAACGACAGAAGATCCTGGAGACCCTGCAGCGCTGCGGATTCAACCGCACCGAGACCGCCCGCGTGCTCGGCATCAGCCGTCGCACCCTGGTGTACAAATTGCAGCGCTACCGCGAAGCGGGATACAGGGTGGACCCGCCGGACCGCTGACGCTGCTGCTTCACCCGCCCGCTGTCATCCGCCCACACGCCCCCGCCCGGACGTCACCCCTTGCACGGCATCTGACCGCCCGGCCCTGCCGAAACTGCGCCCCAACCCACTCCCTGAAGGAGCCGCTGCGCGCTCCACTTCCCACAACACCAAGGGCCTCCAAACGATGATTCCGGCCGACACACGGAGTTGACCACCGAGACACAGAGACGGTGTGGTTGGAAATGAACCACAGAGACACAGAGACCACAGAGAAACATCACAGAGAAGATATCAGAGACTTCTGGGAAGGAATGCAGTGACGTGGATGGCCGGGGAGTTGCAGACCAATCCAGATGCTGCGACATGATGGCTACGCATGCAAACGGACAGCGTCAGGTCCGGCAAGCGCCGTTCACACTCAGGCAAGGGCCGTCGCTCACAAGCTGGTTCGGCATCTCAGTGTTCGTCTCTGTGTTCTCTGAGGCTCTGTGGTTGAAGTACATGCAGGCTTTTCGGTGTCTCTGTGGTGTGCCGTCGGGCCATGGCCTTTTCTGTCATCAGATCCCTCGGTGCACCTTAAAAGAAAAGGACGACACAAATCTGCTCTCTGCTTTCCTCCGCGACTTTCGTGCCCTCTGGTTTCTCTGACAACCGGTCCCGTGGCTCCGGACCTTACATGTCCTCGGTGTCCTCGCGGTCAGCAAGCGGAGAAACAGACACGGCAGATGCTTGTGCTGCTGCCCTCCGTTTCTCCGGGGACGGCACGCTAACACCCACGTGTGCTTCCCTGTTCTCCGCATTCTCCGTGCCCGCAGGGACGGTTCGCATTGAGGACAATTAAAACTAACACCTCTCTGTGTTTATCTCGGTGTCCTCTGTGGTTTATTATCTCCGTGTCTCCGTGGTTTTTCCGCAGGCCCATCTCTGTGTCCTCCGTTCTTTTCGAGGCCTCGGCAAGCGAAAATGAGAAAGACAGGTCACTTTGTTGTTTCGTGTTTCTGGGTTTCTGTGGCTCGACGGCTCGGGGAAACGCCTTCCGTCCCAAGGTTCAGGGCCGGCCGTTGACCCGCGGGAAGGGCACCTTCCCCGGAGGCCCGACCCTGCGATGATCGCCGTTCTGGGGCGTTTCTCCGGGTTCAAATCTCACTGTCATCACCGGGTCTCTTTGGCTCAGCGCACGGACGCCGTGCCTCCTTGTGTCCGGAACGGAATCGCGAGCCGGAGCATCGAAGGACCCCGTAGAATGGAGACGGTGGCAACCGACAGCTTTTTACCTTCAGAATCGGCTTTGAAACTCGTAGGTTCCCGATCCGACGGCAAACACGGCGCGGTCGCCCTCCATCCGCAGGAATTTCACCCACGCACTCCGGGTTGCCGGTTGGTTTCCCTCCGTCACGTCCTCCGCCCTTCGGGCCGGCATCCAGATCGTGGCCGTGGTGTTGGGCGGGATGGTCACCCGGAGCTGGAATAGATGGTTCTCGCGTTTCCACTCGCTTGCGATGAGACCGCGAATCGAGTCGTACCGTGCGCGCGCCCAGGCGAGGTCGCCCACCGGATCGGGTCGGATCACGATCTTCTTGAATCCCGGCCCCTCGGGATCGCATTCGATGCCGCAGAGGTCCTTGTAGAACCACTCGGTGATGTGTCCCAGCATGAAGTGATTGTGGGAACCGGTGCGCCGCGCGTCCCAGAATTCGGTGAGCGCGGTGGCGCCCCGCTCGATCTGGTATCCGTACCCGGGCGGGTCCCGCCGATTGATCATCCGGTAGACCACGTCCGAATGCCCGTTTTCAGCCAGGGCCTGCACCAGGAACCGGAATCCCACGTCCCCGGCCGTCATGGCGTAACCGCGCACGGCGAGATCGCGGATCAACGAGCCCAGCACCTCGTCGCGCTGGCCGGGTTCGGCCAGCTCCATGGCCAATGCGATGGCGTTGGCCGCCTGCGAACCGGTGGCGTAGCCGCGCCGGGCGGGATCCCAAAACTCGCGCCGAAATGCGGCGCGGATGGCCTCCGCCTTGCGCGCGAATGCGTCGGCCTCCTCCGGCCGGCCCAGCAACCGGGCCACGCGCGCCAGGGTGGCCGCGTCGAGATAGTAAAACGCCGTGGCGGTCACCCGCGGAGGAGTCAGCTCGGCCCGGTTGACGCGCGCGGGGCCCCAGTCGCACCAGTCGCCCAGCCCCTGATCCAGCAGACCGTCCTTCGCGCGGGCGTCCAGCCAGGCGAAGTAGCGCTTCATGCGATCGTAATACTCGCGCAACAGATCGAGGTCGGCGTAGAAGAGGAACTGCTGCCAGGGCACTTGGATGAAGGCACTGCCCCATTCGGCGGCGGCGCGGAACGGGCCGTTGAAGACCGTGTATTCGGGTGCGATGTTGGGCACCAGGCCGTCCGGCAACTGCGCATCCGCCATGTCGTGCATCCCCTTGGTGAAGAGACGGCCCAGGTCGAACTCGTAACGGATGGCCGGACCGTTGAGGTGGTACTGCTCCAGCCAGCCCAGCTTCTCACGGTGCGGGCAGTCGGTGAGAATCGAGACCATGTTGGCCCGTTGCGCCCAGCGAACGAGGTCCCGGATTTGGTTCACCAAAGGGTTCGAACACTCGAACTCGCCCACCGGCTCCGATGTGGAATGAACCAACACGCCCTCCAGGGAGACGATCTCCGGCAACGGACCGCCCGGTTCGGCCGGAAACAGGCGCGCCTCGAGATAGCGGCAACCGACGTAGTAAAACTGTGGAAACCAGGTCTCGTCCGGCTCACCGTCCGATCCGGCGACCTGCCCGGGTGAACCGCCGCGGAGCGTGTACTGCCACCAGGAAATGCCGCGGTTGGTGCTGCCCATGGTCTGCCGGTCAATCGAACCGTCGGGGAACAGAATCTCCGCAGGTGTCAGGCGGACCGCGCTGCCGGCGGGACCACGAACCGTGAGGCGGGGCATCCAGGAGGCATTTTGACCAAGGTCGTAGATCCACACGTCCGGTGCCAGCTTCCGGACGGCCACCGGTTTACGGGTCTCGATGGGCCGGATCGGCAGGGCGGCGGCATGATGGCCGCGCAGGGTGGGTGCCGGTCGCACCACGGCCACGGCGTGCTCCCAATCACGGTCGTCGAATCCGGGCAGTTTCCAGCCGCGCGGTTCCTTCCGCGCATCGTAATCCTCGCCCCCGTAGATGCTGCTGTAGGTGATGGGACCCGGATGAACCTTCCAGGTGGGGTCCGTGCCCACGAATGCCGTGGTGCCGTCGGCGTATTCCAACCGCAGGTGCACGATGGCACGGAGGGGACCGAAAGATCCGGTGAACTTCGCGAAGCGATGACGCCGCACCACGTGATACATCCCGTTGCCCAGCATGAGGCCGATCGCGTTCCGTCCGGGTCGGAGCAGCTCGGTGACGTCGTACGTGTCGTACAAGGTCGTCTTGCGGTAATCGGTCCAGCCGGGGGTGAACAGGTCCTCCCCCACCCGCCGGCCGTTCAGGAACATCTCGTAATGGCCCAGGCCGCAGACGTGAACGACGGCACGGGTCAGGCCGGTGCGAACCTCGAACTCTTTGCGCAGGATCAGCGCCTCCGTTTCAGCAGGTGCACAGATCCACCGGCCGCGCCACTCGGCGGGGTCGAGAATGCCCATGATCCAGGTGCCGTTGGTGCTCCAGGGCGAGGGCCGATCCTTTTCGTCCCAAACACGAACCTTCCAAAAGACCTGTTGCGAGGAGGACAACGGCTTCCCGGCGTAACGGATGTGAATCGTTTCGTCGGAAACAACCTTGCCCGAGTCCCACAGGTCACCCCGGTCTCGTGCCAGGAAACCGGGGGAAGAGGCCACAAGAATCCGGTAAGCGGTTTGGGCGCGGTTCCGGCCCGGGCCGGCCAGTTTCCAGAAGAGCCGGGGGTGCTGCAGCTCGACGCTGCGCGCAAAAGGGTCGTATTCGCAACGCAGACTGATGGGAAGGAGGGCATCCTCGGGCGATTCCGGCGGTGTACTTCCCCAAACCCCGCCAGCGCCCATCAGCAAGGCTGCCAACCACACGCTGGTGAAACGTCGCAGCACGGTCACACGATCCACGGGCCACAATGTAACGGCCCGGGTGGCCCGGGGCCAATCTCCCCGGCCGGCCAAGGCGCGTTTCCGGCACGGAGGCAACCCCGGCCACGCGCGGACACGGCACCCACACTCCGCTCGTGCAAGCGACCCGGCCGTTTGAATGCTCAGGACCGGCGCCGAACGAGAATCACCCAGTCCTCCCCGGGGTCCGCCGGCGGGTTGCCGAGGCGGACCGGACCGGGTCCTTCCACCTCGCCAACCGTGCCGGTCTGCAACGGGCCGCCCTCCCGCGGGTTGTACCACCTGACCTCGAACGTTTCCCGGGCAGGTCCGAGGTCCAGCGTGGCCGTGCCTCCCCGGGGCAGGTACACCACGTACATCTCTCCCGGCAGGGCGAGACAATAGCGGGAATTGTCATGGGTGGGATTGCCCACGAGAGCGTCGGCATGGTGCGCGGCCCAGAAGGCAACGCGGTGATCCCGAAAGAAGGCCAGGGCCAGCCTGCCGTACCGCCAACTGCGGTCCCTGCTGCGCCAGTCCTCGCACTGAAGATCGTTCTGGGGCAGGTCGTAACCGAAGTAGTACTCCACACCGGCGCCCCCGGCCATCAGCGTACCCCAGAGACAATACCGCCGGATGTCGTGCAGGGAGTAGGTGCGGTCGCCGTCCCGTGCCGTACCCGGGTGCCCGGCGAACCCCGGGTCCGGAGGAACCCCGCCCGAGGCAGGATTCTGTTCGTCATGGCAGACCACCCACGGATGCCCCGCGCGCGCGGATGCTTCGATCCAGTGCAGCACCCGCTGATGCGCCGCGCTCCAGTGGTTCTGGAGCGAAACGCCTGTCAACACGGCTCGATCGCCCAACAACGGGTTGTACACGCGCTCCTGCTGGTTCGGGTAGGTATGGAGCACGACGGGATGATCGTAGGGATCCAGTTCCCGCAACCAGGCAGCCATCGCCCGAATCTGTTCGGTGCTTTGCGAGTTTTCCTCCCCGAGGTTCCACTGCAGCGCGGGCAGATGCGCGAATCGCGCCACCAACTCGCGCAGGTAAAGTTTTCGTTCGGGGCCCAGGTCTCCTCCATCGAGCGCCTCGGGAACGACCCGCACCGATCCGCCGGCGCCGACACGGTTGTCGTCCATTTCGGTCTCCTGGAGCTTGAAATGGACCAGCAGGCCGCAGCGGTTGGCGTGCTCGAACACGACGGCCCACTGGTCGAGCTTCGAACAGTCGTAGTGGAACTTGTCGTTGCGCGTCACGAACGGCCAGACGTCGTCGCCGTCGCCACCGGCGTTGTAGGTGAGGAGGCTGACGGCGTTCATGCCGCAGCCGGCCAGGTAGTTGAGGGCACCGATCAACCCCCGACCGCGGCCGTTCTGCCACGTGGGATCGCCGGGACGCCAGTCACGCACATGCGGTCCCCAGGTTTTGAGCCGGCCGGTGGAGGCGTTCTCGCCCGGCCGGGCCGCACGCCGGCCCGGCGCGACGGTGCCGTCGAAGTCGGCGTACGCGAGCAGGTTTTCCGGTGAATCGGCACCCACCTTGAGGAAAAACCCGCCGGAGCCGGCGCAACGGAGATAACGAGTGCCGACGTACTCGAGCCGGCCACGCCCGCGGAAATCCGGCGGCGCCTTGTCGGAAGGGCCGATGTCAAACGACCCGCTGCGATGAAACAGGGCGCGGGCGCCCGGCACCGCGCCGTCGTCGGTGGCCACCCCCTTGCCCTGCAGGAGCGTCAGTTCATACTCCCAGCGGCCCACGGCATCCGGGGCGAAATGGACCCGCCAGCAGGATCCGGCATCGGCGGAGGTTTCCCCCGCCCGCCCATCGGCTGCAAAGTAGCCCGGCACCACGTACCTGCGCCCCGTCTCCGGATGCCGAAAGACGGCCGTCAACCGATAATCGGTAAACGGATTGGGATCGGTGTCCCGTTCATTCGCGAAAGGACCGTCCAGGTCGAGGGTCACCTTGTGCCACTGTTTCAACTCTCCCCGGACCGTCACCGTGCCGCTGCCCGGCAGCCCGGTCGCCGCATGCGCATCGGAACCCGCGTCCGGTCGCGCCGCATCCGCAGACACCAACCAAGCGAGCACGGTCAGTGCGACAAGTTGAAGCAGGGCACTTCTTTTCACGTGCCCAGTGTCGGTTGCGCAGACCGGGCAGGCAAGTCGGGCGCGTGCGTTTCGTGCCGCCGGCGCGGCCGGTGCGTCATCCCGGTTTCTGACGCGGCCGCAGCGGCCGGGGACGCTGCCGCGGCGGTCGCTGCCAGTGGCGCACCCGGTGGAGATACTCCAGTTCCTGGCGCAGTTTCTGGTAGCTGGCCAGTCGTTCGGGATCGAGTTCCCCGGCAGCCACGGCCTCGCGCACGGCACAGCCCGGCTCGGTTGCGTGGTGACAGTCGCGGAACCGGCAACGCAGCGCCAACAACTCGATGTCGGGAAAGGCCTCGTGGAGACCTTCCCCGGCCATCCACAGGTGGAACTCACGCATGCCCGGGGTGTCAATCACCAGCCCGCCATCGGGCAGCACGATCAGCTCGCGCCATGTCGTGGTGTGTCGGCCCTTGTGATCGCGTTCGCGCACCTCCGCCGTGGGCTGGATTTCCTCGCCGTAAAGCCGGTTGATGAGGCTGGACTTGCCCACGCCCGACGGGCCGAGGAACACGCCGGTGCGCCCCGGCGGCAGAAGCTGCCGCAGCTCCTCGATACCCGCGCCGGATCGCGCGCAGGTGAGGATCACCGGAGCCTCCCCGGCGCGGCGCCGCGCCTCGTTCATCAAGGCCGTCGGGTCCGGGCACAGATCGGCCTTGTTCAGCACCACCGCCGGCTGCACCCCGCCCTCCAGGCACATGAGCAGCATCCGCTCCAGCAGCCGCGCATTGAAGGTTTGATCGAGTGCCTGGACCACAAACGCCACATCCACGTTCGTGACCAGGACCTGTTCTTCTGTTTCGCGGCCGGCCACCTTGCGCGCCAGTCGGGTCCGGCGTGGCAGAACCGTTTCAATCCGGGCTGGTTGCCCCGGTGCACCGGGTGTACGGTAACCCACCCAGTCGCCCACCTTCGGCAGATCGGCCTCGCTCTCGGCCAGCCGCACCATCTTCCCGGGAACCTGTGCCTCGCACTCACCCTCCTCGCCCCACAAAAGGTAGCGATGCTTCTCCTGGGTGATCACCCGGGCCGGACGCAGCCCCGCTTCGCGGTGGGCCTGGAACGCCTCTTGCCAGCCCGGATCCCAACCCAACGTCTGCAACGATGGAACCGCACCGTTCATGCAACGGACGGAGCTAACCACAGTAACATTGCGCTGGCAACGACCATGCTCGCAAGCGGGCCGTTTGTGCTGTGGCCGGGTTGGGATCCCCGCCCCGACGATCCTCCCACACCCACGGACAGCCAACCCGACGGCTGCCCAGCACCGGGTCCACCCGTCACCCTGCCGCCCCCACATTTCCCCGCATTCCACCCCTTACGGAAGACCGTGGCTCCGACGTCCCGGTGCGGACCCGGTGCAGCGTGGTTTCTTCAGCCGACAGTCGCCGGGTGCAAAAAGAATCGGCGGGAACACTTTACCATTCAAAAGCTCACGCGACACAACCGGGGATCACGCCGGGGTGTGGCCGCTCCTCTCTGATGCATGCAGCATCGGCGGGACAAGATGGTTCCACGCGGGCCAACGGCTGCACGGCCGTCTGCGGAGTTGACGGTCACGGCATGAGCAGCGCCCGGCACACGCCCCGGGATGCGCCATCCGCCAAGCGGACACCAAGCCGATCGGCCCGGGCACAAGCCGCTCTAGCCCGGACTCTGCATCACGCTAACGCCGGGTTCCCGGACGCGAGACCCTGTCGCATGGGACGGCATCGGCGGGTCAGTATCGGACGCGGAAGAACAGACGCTGGCTGGTGGGACGCACGGTGTAGGGGCTGGTGGCGTTGGCCACCGGTTGCCACGGCCCCGTGACCGCAGGCGCCTGTTCGAGCACACCCCCGCCCGACCATGTCAGGACCAGTCCGTTGGGAGTCCGGCCCACGGTGATCTTACGCTCGCAAACCACCGTGACGCAGAAGGTGCAGGTGGCGGTGTTGCCGGCCAGGCTGGTCGCAACGTTGGTCACCACGGTCGTGCCCACGGGAAAGAGGCTGCCCGACGGCGGCACGGAGACCACCGCAACGTTGGTTTCGTACCGGGTGAAGGCCCGGACCTCGAACTCCACGTAGGCGCCGTTGGTGGTGTTGCACGGAACGACGATGTCAGGCGGGCATTCGATGGTCACCGGAGAAGGATCCACCACGGTCAGGATCACATTCGTCGCGCCGACATTCCCGTTTTCATCCGCCACGGAAAGTTCCACGGAGTAAATGCCGGGCGGAACGGCCGTGGCGGGGACGGGCACCTGCTGCGGCTGGGGCAGCTCGGGCGTGCAGTTATCCCCCACGGTGGTCATGCTGCGCAGATCCGGTACGAAAGCCGTGCCGGGTTGTTGCTGGTTCTGCGTGACGTCCAGCGTCACGTGCGTGACCGACGGGGTTACCTTCGGAGGTGCGACGTCTCCGAAGTAGAAACAACCCGGGTGCCCGTACGAATCGTACAGTGCCCAGCCGTAGGTGAGGATCCCGAACGGCGCGCCTGCCATCAGGATGTGCGCGCCGGTGCTCACGCTCACGTTGGCCACGGCATAGGAGCTGCCGGGAACGGGCTGGAACAGCGCCGGGTTGATGGCCACACCGTCCAGGAGGACACTGTTGGTCACCGAAATCGGCGCCACCACCTGCACATAATGGGACGCGAAGTCGTTGGTGGGGGTGCAGACGATGTAGGCCTGGGAGAAATGTCGCGGCGCCTGGACCAATGCCATGAAGGGGTCGGATTGCGCGTTGCCGTCCCAGTCCGAACTGGCGGCGTAGTGGGCCACGAGGACCGGACGCGAGGCATTCACCCGGACGGGCCCGGTCGCCAGGCCGAGAAACGCTTCTCCCGCGTTGAGAGTGGCCACCATGGTGCCGTTGACTGCGACACTGGTACCGTCGTAGGCCGCCAGCACGCGGTACGGACTGCCGTTGCCGCGGGTGGCCAGCGGGGCCAGATAATACTCCCCGCCCCAGGTGTTCACCGGCAGCAACTGTTCCACCAGCGTGTCACAGTACCACTGGTTGGTGGTGGGCACGTTGGCGCAGGCATGGCCGGCAAACACCGCCACCGGCCGGGTGGCCTTGATGAGCGTGCCGGTCAGGTCGGCCGGTGCATCGTTGGTGTCCCGGAGCTGGTAAACGTCCCCGGGCTGGAGCACGATCGTATAGGCCGCGCCCGGCGGTTTGATGGCCGAGGTGGCGGAGGGCACGATGGTGACCACGGTGTTGCTTTCCGTGCCCACGATGGCGAACTGGCTGCCGTTGAGCGGCGGCACAGCGGTGTGGAGGTTCGGCCAGGCCAGAATCCGGTATTCGGTCCCCAGGGTGCTGGCATGGAAGGCCTGGTAACTGTCGGTGGTGTGGCGAACGTGGTTGAAGGCCACCACGCGCACATCCCGGGAGGCTTTCACGCGCACGGCGCGGCCGGGCAGGACCACGTCGTTGAAACCGCCCAGATCAGCCAGGGCCGGCAACGGCACCCATGCGGTGAAGCTGGCGGGAATGTTGAAATTGGTGGAGAAACCAAGTGCCGCGATGGTGACGGTGCCGACCGTGCCGGCCGGCCCCTGGATGCAGAGGGCCGGCTGCGGAGGATTGGTCGGGTCCGGCGCGTAATTGCCGGGGAACGTCAGCCAGAACTCCCGGCCCTCGCAGCCGAGGTCGCACCGTTCACGATCCGGGATGACGCGCGCCACGTGATCCTCCACTTCGCCATCGGGGGCGGGCCCGGTGAAGCTGAGGGCCGCCCCCTGAACGGTGAACCGCCATCTCGAGAACACCAAGCCCGCTTGCGCCGTTTCCGGCACGTCGAAGGAGAGGTTGTTGACGCCGCTGTTCAGCAGCTGGCCGGCAAAGATTTGCTCACCCGGATCGGCCCAGGAACCGTTTTGATTGAAATCCATCCAGGCATAGAGCCTGCCCCTGCGCGAAGCCCGGACCTCCACGGTGGCCGTGCGACCCGGAACGAGCGCCGAGGTGAAGATGACGCCGTCCTCGTCATCCGGACCGGTGGTGGGGTTGAGATCGTCCCCGTCGGCTGCCGCGTTCGGTTGGCCGTCGCCCTCGACGTCCACGCTGAACCTGAGGTAGGTCTCGGGCACCACGAAATGCCGCGCGCCATCGTCCTTGAGCAGGGTGGGATAGGGCGCCGGTGCATCGCCAAAGTCCAGTAGCTGCTGGATGTTCACCTGGTAATCCTCCACCTCGCCTTCCGCGGCAAATCCCCGGAAACTCAGCCCGCCCTCCTGGGCGAGCCGGAACCGGGCGAAGGTAGGCCCGGGCGAAGCGCTCACCGGCACGGCGAAGCCCAGAATGTTGCTGCCGGCCTGAATGACCCGGTTGGTGAAGATCTGCTCGCCAGGGTCGGCCCATGACTCGTTCCGGTTGAAGTCGAGCCAGGCGTTGAGCACGCCGAAGCCAGGCCCCCCGTTGGGGTTCATGGGGGCAGTCAAGATCACCAAGACCAGGGCCGTCTGACCGGGCGAGACGGGTGTGAGAAAGAACACTCCGTCCTCGTCATCGGCCGCTCCGGGGGGATTTTGATCGTCGCCAAGGGCATTGGGATCCGGCTGACCGTCCACCTCGGTGTCAATCCGCGCGCCGAGGTGGAATCCGGGCAGGAGACGATGGCGCGCGCCGTCGGCGTTCAGAATCGTCGGGTACTTGCCCGGGGCATCGCCCAAATCCAAGTCCGACGCGCTCATCGTCACGCGGTAATCCTCCACCTCGCCATCCTCGGCCGGGCCTTTGGGCTCCAGCCCCTGCCGCGCCGTGCTGATGCGGAACCGGGCGAAGGTATCGCCCGGACGAAGCTCCAGTGGCACGACAAAAGAGAGCACATTCACTCCCGCTGCGACAGGCTTGGCTTGAAGAATCTGATCACCGGGCTCGCTCCAGCTTCCATCGGCGCCGAAGTCAATCCAGGCATCCAGGAAGGCCAGGTCGATGTTGCCCGAGACCCGCACCTCCACCTGGGCGGTGGTGCCGGGGACGATCGGCGTCAGAAAGGTCACGCCATCCTCGTCATCGCCTTGCGGTGGATTCTTGTCGTCACCGAGCGCGTCCGGGTCAGGCTGGCCGTCGGCCTCGGTGTCTTCAAGCAATCCGAGCCGCGGTCCGCCAGGGAGGTGACGGGCCCCGTTGTCGCGTCCCAAGGTGGGATACGGCAGGGGCGCGTCGCCGAAATCGGCCTGCTGGGCGTTGAGTCCCGGCGCCAGGATGCACAACGCCATTACGAGAAGGCCACGCAGCGGTGCGGCGAACCCAACAGGGGTCCGCAATCGCGAAATGAGTGAGAGCGCATGTCCGCCGGGGTTCGCCCGTTCCCGGCCGCGCCCCGGGGCCGCGGGACGCGCATGCAGGTTTCGAATGGGAATCAGGGGTCTCATGGCCTGTGTCAGAAGGAGTACTCCACCGTGGAAGCCACGCTGAGGATCAAAACGAGGTTGGGGAAGTTTTGCGGCAGGGTGGTATGGAGGTTCACCACCAGGCCGCTGAGTCCAATGCCCAACAACATGTCGGCGTAACCTTCACCCGGGGATTCGGTCACCGTGTCGGTCCCCTGGTCGAAGCTCAGGTCGAAAATGTAGATGTCGTTGCCACGCCCGCCGGCCAGTGTGTCGTCCCCGCCGTTGCCGCGCAGGACATCGTCGCCGTCGCCGCCGTACAGGGAATCATTGCCGCTGCCGCCGTAGAGCACGTCGTTGCCGCCGAGTCCGTACAGCCAGGTAGCGCCGGTGAATGCCGTGGCATCCAGCACGTTGGCCGTGTCGCCCCCGCGCAGGATGGCCTGCTCGATGCCGATCAGGTCGTCCAGCTCCATACCGATCGCCAGGCTGGTATCCGTCAGCAGCATGTCGGCATCCCGCGTCTCCACCACGGTATCGGTGCCGGCACCACCGAGGATCTGGTCGTCACCCCGGCCGCCGATGATGAAGTTGTCGAGGTCGTTGCCCTCCAGAAGGTCGGCACCGTCGCCACCCGCGAGGTATTCCAAACTGTCACCGTGGACGAGGGTCAGTTGGAGCCGGCCCGGCACCACCGTCTGCAGGGTGGTCACCCCCAGCCGCATCGTCACGCCCACCGAAGTGGTCTGGGAGAAGTCGAGCATGTCCGTTCCGGCTCCGGCCGCCTCATCCACCGTGTCGTGGCCGAGGACCAGGTCGGCATCGAACCGGTAGACGTCGTGCCCCGCGCCGCCTTGCAGGATGTCGTCCCCGGCCCCGCCCACCAGGATGTCCGTGCCCGAACCTCCGATCAGCACGTCGTCACCGTCGCCGCCGTTCAGCAGCGTGGCCCCGGTGAACGCGGAGGCGTCGATCGTGTTGTCACCGGCACCGCCGGTCAGCGAGGCCTGTTCGATGTCGGTCAGGGCGTCCGTGACACCGCCGATGGTGAGCGTCGTGTCGGTGAGGACGAAGTCGTCGTCCGCGGCTTCGACCACGGTGTCGCGGCCGCCGGCGCCGTCGAGGTTGTCCGCGCCGGGCCCGCCGGTGAGGAGGTTGTCGAGGCCGTTCCCTCGGAGGGTGTCATTTCCGGCGCCTCCGATGAGGACTTCGATGTCCTCCTGCGGGAAGAAGAACTGCAACTCGCCGGCGAGGGCCGTCTGCACGCTGCCCAGCAGGCCCAGATCCACCGTGACACCGGCGCTGAAGGAGGAGAGGTCCAGCGTGTCCGACCCCGCGCCGCCAACCACGACGTTCAGGTCGGCCACCACGGCTCCATCCTGGGCGAACACGAACCGGTCATCACCGGGGCCGCCTTCGAACCAGTTGGGACCGGGACCGTCCAGGATGAGGTCGTCTCCGCCGCCGGCGTACACCCAGGCCGTCCCGGTGAAGCCGGTGACATCGAAGGTCTCATTGCGGTCGGTTCCGTTGAGCACGGCCCATTCGATGGAGGAGAGGGTGATGGGTGCCGCACCCGTGAAGGTGACGCTGGTGTTGGTCAGGATGACCGAGGCGCCGTCCGGAGCCGGCAGGCTCGGCACCGGCAGTTGCAACCGCAGAGTGTCCTGCGCACCGCCGCCGCCGTAGAGCGTCAGCGAGCCGAGGGTCCACCCGCTCACATCGAAGCTGTCGCCCTGTGCGCCGCCCGTCAGTTGGAGCTCCTCGATGCCGGTCAGGTAATCCACCTCGTGGATCGAATCGTCCGTGGGCGTGGGGCTGGGATCACGTTGGGTGATGAAGAGCAGATGGTTCTGCGCGACGAAGTCCACGGGCCACGGGGAGGCCGAAAGGTCCTCGGCCAGTCGGTCGGAGCCGGTCCCGCCGTCTACCAGATCGTTGCCGCGGCCGCCGGTCAGGATGTCGTTGCCCGGGCCGCCCTGGAGCACGTCCGCGCCGGAACCACCGATCAACACGTCGTTGCCGAGGCCGCCGGTCAGGAACGCGCGACCCGAGAAGCCCGAGGCATCCAGCAGGTTCGGACCTTCGCCGCCCGTCAGCCGAGCCTGTTCGATCGAGTTGAGGAGCATGGGCCCGGTGGCCACGGTGACCGCCAGGGCGGTGTCGGTCAGGACAAAGTCCGCGTTGGCGGCCCATACCACGGTGTCCCATCCTCCCTGGCCAAGGATGCTGCCCTGGCCGGTCCAGCCGGTCAGCGTGAAGGTGTTGTTGCCGGGGCCGCCGCTCAGATGAGCGATCTCGATGCTGTCCAGCGTGTCCACTTCACCGGTGCCGCGGCGCAGCTCCCAGTCGGTGAGGCTGAAGTCGGTGTTCGCCGACTCGACAATGCGATCCACACCCGCGCCGCCCAGGAGCGTGTCGTTGCCGGAGCCGCCGCCGAGGCGATCGTCGCCGCCCTTGCCATCGAGCAGGTCATCACCCGGACCGCCCACCAGCCAGTTGTCATTCCCGTTGCCCCGAATGACATCGTCGAGTGCGCCGCCCCGGACGACCTCGATTCCCTCGCCCACCAGCCGCAGCCGCAGGTTGTCATTGACGACCTGGAACACGCCCAGCAGGCCCATGTTGAGGTGGATCGAACGGGTCGTGGTACCCGAGAAGTCCAGGGTGTCCACGCCCGGATCCGTGATCTGTTCCACGACCGTTTCGTCGCCCCAGGCCAGGTCGGTGTCGAAGACGTAGGTCTCATGACCGGCACGGCCCTCGAGCCAGTCGTTGCCCGGGCCACCCTGCAGGAGGTTGTCGAGGCTGTTACCCCGGAGGATGTCGTCGCCGTCGCCGCCGATCGCGTTCTCGATTTCGTCCTGCAGCACCAGGTCAAGGTCCGCATGGACCGTCTGGGCCGTGCCGAGAATGGCGAGATCCACCGTCACGCCGTCGGCGGTGCCGGAGAAGTCCAACGTGTCAGCGCCGCCATTGCCCCGGAGAGTGATGACATCCAGGGGTTGATCCACGATGAACCGGAACACGTCGGCGGCCGGGCCGCCCAGGTAGGTGTCGCCGCCCGGGGTGGCGACGAAGGTGACCGGCCGGGAGTAGGCGGTGGCGTCCAGCACGTTAGCCGAGGGCCCGCCCTGGAGGGTCACATCCTCCAACGAAGCCAGGTGGTAGGTGGCGCCGGTGGGCAGGGCCAGCGCGGCGTCTTTCGGGAACCCGAGCAGCACCGTCCACAGCAGGTGCTCCAACGGCGAGGCGTCTTTCAGGACCATGTCGGTGTCGTGGGTCACCAGCAACGTATCGCGTCCGCCCGACCCGTCAATGAAGGCGGTCCGGGACCACCCGTTCAGGTCGAACCGGTTGTCCTGGGCATCTCCGTACAGCTCGGCCTTTTCGAACGTGTCGTGGAGGGTGTGAACGTTGAGCGTGACCAACGAGCCGGCCTGCCACTGCTGATGGGTCAGCGAGGTGGAGGTCAGGACAATGCCCGGGACCGGCCGGCGCGAGACAACGGTGTCGTCGCCGTGGTCACCCCGGATCTGGTCGTCGCCCTGGCCCACCTCGATCCGGTCGTCGCCCAGGCCGCCCAGGACGATGTCCACGCCATCCTCACCGGCAAGCCGGTCGTTGCCCAGCTGCCCGTCCACGAAATCGGCGCCGATGCCGGCCCGGATCACGTCATGGCCCGGGCCACCGAACCGTTGCAGGTTGCCCAGTTTGGCCGGCTGGTTCATGTCCGCCCATTCGGCGGTCACCGCGTAACCCGGGATGTTGCCCGAGTCGCCGAGGATGATGTCCCAATCCACGCCGCCCAGGATGAAGTCGTCATCGGTCACGGTCGGATTGCCCTCGCCCACGATGTAAACGGTGGCCGTATCGTACGGCCGGCCGGTCGCGTCGTGCAGGTTGAGCGTGAAGTATCGGAACTCGGTGAAGTCGAGGTTCCGGTTGTGGACCGGGATGCGGAAGGTTTTCAGGGTCTCGCCGACGTCGAACACCAGCACGGCAGTCGTGGCGGTATAGTTGCGCGAAGAGACCGGGGCAGAAACCGCGCCGTTGGGCCCCGTGCCGTCGAAGGTGCGGGCCACCACCACGGCCGGATACGTGGCCACACCGCGGATCACCGTGATCTCCACGTAACCGGGCTGGACCTCCGAAACGCTGTAGGTGCCGCGGCTGAAGTGCACGTTGCCCAGCTCGGCGTACACCCCGGCCGGGACCACACCGGCATCAATCGAAACCTTGAGCGGGTTGGTGACGTTCAGCTCGATGACCCGCGTGCGGTTCACGAACTCGGCATCACTGTCCACCAGCGAGAAGTCGGTGGCCGGGTTGGCATCCCCGACGTTGGCATCCACGAAGGTGAACCCGTCGGGCAGCTCGAATTCGACCACGTACCGGCTCGGCTTGGCCGGGTCGGAATCGATGTAAAGGTTGGTAAACTCGTAGTTGCCGGTGGTCGTGAACAGGGCATTGACCGGGTTGCCCGCGGCGTCCAACAGCGTCACCAGCACGCCCTGGGTGAACAGCGGGTCACCGGCGTTCTGCTGGTGGTTCAGGTTCAGATCGCGCCAGATCTGGCCCCCGATGCGACCGGGGAACAGCTGCGGGACCACGGAGAAGATTGGACCGTCATCGTAGATCGGGTGCAGGGTGGAGCCGGCCGGCAGCCCGTACTCGGCCACCAGATCCGTGGCCGAGGTGACGACCACAACCTCGGCATCATACGCGGTCCGGTTTACGGGCATGTTGGTGTCGGTGGCGGTCTGCCAATGACCGCCCACCACGTGATCGTCACCGCCGCCGGCATCGATCGAGTCATTCCCCGGCCCGCCAAAGAGGGTGTCATCCGTGCCACCACGCCCCACATCCCGCGAGGTGCCCTGCGTGCCGAAGCTGATGCTGTTCTGGTACCCCACCGGGGTGAACGGCGACAGCCCGGTGATGCCCTCGAACTGTTCGCTCTGATTCTCATTGTTGGTGGTGTTGGTCCAGGTTCCGGACCAACCCATCAACAGATAGGGACCAAACCCCTTCTGCCAGGGCGACTTCACCGTCGAACCATCCACCCGGACGGAAACCGGTCCGAGGGTCACCGCCTGGCTGTACAGGCCATTGTCGTCGGTCACCACCGTGGCCACCTGGTTCGCCCCGTTCTGCACCCACGTGATCTCGACGCTGACGTTGGCAATGCCGGCCTCGCCGATGTCGAGGAACCCGTTGCCGTTGGCGTCGTAAAAGACCCGGCCCTCAACGGTGTACAGGTCGTCGTCATGGATGGTCGCCGACCCGACGAACTGCTGCGGATGCAGCACGGCCCGTACGGGGTTCGACAACCGAAGACCGAACCGTTCCGTCAGTTCGGGAACCGCATCCCGGATCACGGACACATTCACCGTGGTCGTCAGACTGCCGCCCGGGATGAAGGCCGTACCGGCTGCGGCAGTGAAGTCCTGGCCGGCCCGCGCGGTGCCATTGACGGTGGCCCAATCGACGAACACCCCGCCGGCCGGCGCCGGAGCGCTCAACTGGATGGTGAAGGTGGCGGTTGTCGTGCCCGCACCGGTTCCCTCCGTGACCACCGTGCCGGGCTTGACCGAGACCAGCGGCAGATCCGCATCCCGAATGATGAGGATCGCGCTGTCCGGGCCGGCGCGAACGGGTCCACCGGTGGGATTGCGCAGGAACAGTTGCACGGTTTCGTCACCCTCGGTCACCCCGTCGGCATGGATCGGCACGGCCACCAGCCGGGTTGTGGTGTTGCCCGGGAAATAGACCAGATGCCGCTGGACGGGCGTGTAATCGCTGCCGGCCGTGGCCGTGCCGTTCACCGTGTAGAACACGGCCACGGGTTGTGAGCTGCCCGGAGTGCGATGCAGCGTGATCCAGGCATACGCCGTGCCCGACTGGGGCTCCTGCACCACGAAGGTATCCTCGCCGAAATAGACGCTCCACGGCCCGGCGTCCACCGGCGCACCGCCATCGTCGTCCACGATCTCGATGACGAAATGATTGCTCTGCGAAAGCGGGTCCGCGGCCACTTCGGCGTTTTCCGCGTTCAGCAGATTCACGAAGAAGAACTCGTCAGGCTCGTCCCGGAAATCGCCAAACACCTTGATGGTAACGGTCTTGGAGGTCTCGCCCGGGGCGAAGACCAGCACCTGTTGACTTTCCGGCATGCCGTCGTACGGATTGGCGAGGTAATCGGCGGCCTCGGTGGGATCTCCCGAGTAAACCGCTTCGACGGCCGTGCCCGGTGAGGTGGCGTAGCTCACGGTGATCTTCTTGCCGCTGGGCGCGGACAGGCTGATCTCCACCGGCACGAGCTGGTACCCGTAGTCGCCCTCGAACACGCTCGTGAAGAACGAGGAGGGATCGCCCGATTCGTGGATGCTCACGCTCACCGGCGCGTCGTCGTCCGGAATGATCCCGTAGCCGCGCGCGTCACCGATCCGGGCGTACTCCGGTGCGAAGAGTTCCAGATAAAAGCTCTCGTCGTACTCGTCGAGCGTGTCCTGGCGAAGCTGGACGGTCACACGCTTGGCCGTCTCGCCCGGGTTGAAGACCAGCGTGCCCGGCGCGGGTTGCACGTAGTCGCCGTCCGCATACAACGGGAAGGGCTTGGCCGGGTTCGGATCACAACCGCAGTCCCAGGCCGAATCCACGAGGTACCGGACCTGGATCACCCGCTCGCTGGGGTTCGACAGTGTGATGACGAATTCGGCGGTCGTGTCTTCCGGCACCAGGTAAATGCGGCTGCCGTCCGGCAGAAGGGTCGAGGGCGGTACATAGTCGCCGGCGTGGATCACCGGGATGGGATCGTCGTTGAGGATGGTGACCAAAGCCACGGCTGCCGAGGGCGGAATCACGATCTCGGGCGAGGCATCGAAGAAAAGGACGCGGAACTGCTGGTGCTCCTCGTACACCCGATCGCCTAGGACGACAAAGGTCAGTGTCCTGCTGGTCTGGCCGGGGGCAAACGTCAGGATGCCGGTGGCCGCCAGGTAGTCGCCGGCAGCCACCATGGCGTTGCGATACGGATCGGCGTCGTTGCCGTCCGCGGTGGCGTAACGCACGCTGACCGGCACGCGTTGCGGGCCGGAGAGGGTCACGCGCATGCTGACCAGCGTCTGGCCGTCGTTGCCCTCCAACACCGACACGTCCTCGACCGACAGCCGGGACGGACCCTCGTACCCGGCGGCGATGTTCCGCTCGGTTTCATCGAAGGTGAGCTGGAAGTCCGGCGTGCGACCGGCCAGCGGTCCGGTGGGATAAACATCGCTGTCCAGACCGGACTCCTCGGCATCGGCCGCCCCGCCGCCGAACTGGGCGATCCAGTTCAACCCCGGCACCGCACTGAAGGTCAGGTAATACCGGTCCGGATCCAGGCCGGTGAACTTGAACGAGCCGTCCACATCGGTCTTCACGGAGCCGATGAGCAACCCGTCGTTGCGATACAACGTCACCGTCACGCCCCCAAAGCCGGTCTCATCCGGGTCGCGCACGCCGTTCTGGTTCAGGTCGTAGAAGATGGCCGATTGGATGGCGATGCCGGTGTCACGATCGCCCGTCCGGCCCATCGAATCGTCGCCAAAGATGCTGTCGTTGCCCGGGCCGCCTTCGATGAAATCGTTGTGATCCTCTTCGATAACGGTGGTCTCGCCCTGGTTCATGAAATTGCCGCCGTACAGGGTATCGTCGCCGGGCCCGCCGAAGATCATGTCCACGTTGCCGCCGCCGATGAGGATGTCGTTGCCCTTGGCGGTGTTTTGTGCGCCGGGCAGGTTGCGGACGGTCAGTCCGGCCGTCGGAATGGCCGCCAGGGCGGCCCGGATGGCCGCGAGGTTTGCCGGGGTGATGGCCAGACCGTTGATGGTCAGGGGCGTGGCGGGGTCGTCATCGCCGATGAGCAGGTCCACACCACCATGGCCGTTGGCCCAGTCGGAACCGGCGCCGCCCAGGAGGATGTCGTTGCCGGCGCTGCCGTACAGACGATCATCGCCGGCGGCGCCCTCCAGCACATCATGGCCCGTCGAGCCGTAGAGCCGGTCGTTCCCGTCGCCGCCGCGGATCCAGTCGTTGCCCTCCTCGCCGTACAACTCGTCGTTGCCGCGCCCGCCACGCAGGATGTCGTCGCCCGCGCCGGCCCGGATGACGTCGTTGCCGTCGGCAGCCGTGCCCGAGCCGTCGTCACCATGAAGCTCGTCGGCTTCGGGGGAACCGGTGATGAGGTCATGGCCGGGCCCGCCGTAGATCACGATGGCGGAGGCGCCGGCGGTGAGCGTGTCGTTTCCGGCGCCGCCGTACAGGATCACCCCGGTCACGCCGCTGGCGTTGCTGGCCACGATGAGGTCGTCACCGTCGTCGCCCCAGGCCCTGGAGTTGGGCCCGTCACCCAGGTAGATCGTGTCTTTACCGGCTCCGCCGTGCACTTCCACGGTCGAAAGCACGCCGCGGAAGTCGAGGTAATCGTCGCCCTGTCCGGCGTCCTCGACGATCACCCTGCCCACGTTTTCGAAGGTTTGCTTCCAGTTGCCCCACTGGACCTCCACGGTTTCGGCACCGGCCGAACCGCCCACGTGACGCACGATGAAGGTTTCGCTGCCGTCGGTGGTGTCGATTTCCTGCCGCCGATCGGCGCGCGAACCGATGTTGAGGATGAGATCGGTGCCGGAGAACTCGGCCAATACCGGTTCCGGACACGTGATCTCGAAGCTGAAGAGAGTGATCTCGGCGAAGCGCCACGTCTTGTCGATGCTGAAGAAGAACAGGTCCACCTTCAGGAAGGCCTCCAGGAAGACGTAAATCCGGCCTTCGATGTCAAAGATGCAGCGGGGATCCTGTTGGGCGTTGGCCACGATCTCACTGACCCGCACACGACCGTCGTCGTTGATGTCGTTCAGGTCGAAGGTCACCTCGAACCCGAGCCCGCCCTGGACACCCGCTTTGGCCACCACCAGGTTGATCTCGGCCCCGGCAAACAGTTCGCCGTACAGCCGCACCTCGGGCTGCTCGTGACCGCTGGCGTCGAAGTCCAGAACGTAGAACCCGTCCAGGATGTCCAGGAAGTTCTTGTCCTCCGAACTGATGAATTTCTGGATCCCAAAGGTGTCGTAGCCGAAGCCGATGTTGATGTCGGCACCAATGGTGCCTCCGAACCGGGCGAAGAGCGGGCCGTAAATGGAGAAGGAGTGGGTGTAGGTGAACTTGAATTTGAAGGTGGGCATCCGCCACTCCACCAGGCGGACCGGTTCACCGATGAACAGATTGAACAGTTCGGTGGGGTTCTTGAAAACCGGGATGGAGAAGTTGTCGAGGCTGCCCACGTCGCTGACGAACCCGGACACCGCACTGGTATAGCTGCTGCTGGCGCCCGGGCCGGTGGCAGCCTGGGCGGCAGCGGCGATGTCCTGGAAGGTCCGCGAGGTCAGCGCCTCCAGGGGCTGGATCTGCGTGCGGCGACCGTCCGGGCCCTCGTTCAATCGGAATGAACCGAACGGAATCAGAATGGTGCCCTCGCCCAGTCCGTCGAGGCTGTTGATGAGGTCGACGACCTGCAGGACCCCCTCGATGAAATCCACTGTGGAGGGCTCCAGATAGCCGAAGCTGGCCGCCAGATCCAGCATGGTGATCTTCCGCCCCGCCAGATCGGACAACACCGGCAGGCGCATCGTCACGATGTCAATCAGCGGCTGGACCGGCTCGGTGACCTTCCGAATCTCCTTGAGGATCGGGCCGAGGAAATCGCTGACGAACGTGCCCAGGTCGAGCCGGATGTTGGTGAAGTCAATGACCGGCGGGGTGACGCCCTGATCGGTGTTGGCCGTCCAGCTCAGCGTGAAATCGGCCAGCACCCGTGGAAAGGCCGTGTTGCCGCCAAAGCTGGCGATGAGGTCCAGGTTCACCCAGGCCGTGGCCCCCAGCACCGCGTGCAGCACATCCCCGAACTGCGTGCCGCTGGAGAACAGTTCGGCCATGGTGAGTTTGCCGTCCCGGTTGGGATCCTTCAGATCCACGCGGAAGCTGCCGTCGAAGTAGCTGGGCTGGTCGGCATCATCCATCACGTCCAGTTGCAGGAAGAACAACTGGCCGCTGGCGTGGAGACCGGGGATCTCGGCCCGGAAATAGATCATCAGCTCGGGATCCGTGGCCGGCGCGGAGGTGTCGAAGTAAAACCCGTTGGTCAGGTCCACACCGAAGCCGAACTTCCAGTCAAACCCGAGCGACAGCACCACGTTGCCATCCACCGCCAGGCCGAAGCCGGGAATGCCAATGTTGAAATCGATGGGATTCTGCGTGGTGTCCAGCAGGGCAATCTCACGCGCCAGGCGGATGTTCACCACCAGGCCGGTCTCGCAATCCAGGACCACATCGAGCTGACTGAACCCGGCGCTCGGATCCAGCGGGTCGCCCGTCGCGGCGTCCACCAGGAGGTTCAATCCGCCCGGGCCCAGCGAGTTCCAGAGCGCTTTCTTGATGGCGTTCTCGACCGCCGTCAGCCCGTTGCCGCCGGCGGCTTCGATCTCCGCACGCAACTCCCGCAACAGCCCGTTGCGGAAACCGCCGATGAAATCCGCCGCACCTTTCAACCCGTCTCCAATCAGCGGCAGCTCGGTGTTGTACACCACCGTGTTCAACCCGTCCTCGATCAGGCCCAGGAAGCGATCCAGCCCCGCCAGGATCTCGTCCAGGCTGTTGGCAATGACGTCGCAGAGCTCGAGGCCGTCGAACAGCGCGCCGAAGTCGGGCGTGACCAGGAAGACGTTTTCCAGCACGCCGGTCCCGTCGTTGCCGGTGGTCTGGGGATCGCCGTCATCATCGGCGGTCAACGCGCTGGAGCCAAAAGCGCCGCCCGTCCCGGCCGCCGACTGAATGGCCGACAGGGCGGTAACGGCCCGCGTGGTGCCGAGGTCGATCTGTACCGTCAGGGTCTTCGTTGAGGGGTTGTACGAGGCACTGGCGGTGTCCCCGCTCAGCGTGTCCAGAAAAACGATGCGGTAGTTGGTGATCGTGCCGTTGCTCTGGATCAGCAGATCGTTGTGCAGTCCGGCAAACCGGACCACCTTGCCGGCGCCCGAGGCGCGCGTCGAGACGGCTTCCTCGATGAACAGCCGCACCAGGTCCGGAATCTCGACAACGAGGTGGTTGTCCGGATAGCCGTCGCCGTTTACGTCGGCGTTGCCGCCGAGGGGCGTGCTTTCCAACGGGGCGAACACCGGCAGCCGGGCGCTTACCCCTCCCTCCAACTGCAGGTCCACCACCTCGCCGTTCAGCCAATCCTCGTCGAAGTACAACCGCCCGTCACCGTTCGGATCCTGCAGGCCCAGGCGGAAGACCGCGCCCCGATCACCCTGCGTGGGGCCGGTGTCGGGATCGCCGTCCTGATCCAGGGTCACCGTCCCGTCCTTGATGAAGATGCCGAACACCGCTCCCAGCGAGGTTTCCAACTCGATCTCCGTGCCGGCCACACGCGCCAGCAGGGTCGCTCCCGTGGTGTCGGCCAGGAACGGCCGCGGCCGCAGCGGATCGGTGATGTCGAAGCCGAAATCCAACTGCAGCTGCGCACTGGCGCTGACGGCCAGTTGGCCCTCGCCCTTGATCTGGACGAGCGTGGTCGCGAGCTCGAGGAAGGCGCGGAGCGTCGGGTTGTCGCCCGCCACGTGGCGGAGCAGCTCCTGCAGGTCGAGGTTGAAGGGGAGAAGATGAGAATAGGCTGTGGAGAACTCGAGAGAGAAGGTGAGGGCGGCGGTGGAAAGGGTGCCGGTGCCGTCGTTGCCGGATGCCGGGTTGTCCGGTGGCGCCAGCGCGGCGTTCCAGGGAGAGCTCAGGGCGTTGATGGCCGAGACAATGGCCGAGGCGGTGGTGCGGCCCGGCTGGATCCGGATGGTCAGGAGTTTTTGATTGCCGTCCCAGGTTACCCGCGCCGTGGCGTCGTTGATGGTCGAGTCGCCGACAATGCGCACCACCGTCCCGTTCAGTGCCGCACCGTTGGTGTTGGCGGTGATCCGGAAGGCGTTGTTGTCCCCGTTGTAGTTGATCAGGAGCGAGCTCGGCTGGCTCGGACTGCCGCCGGAGGTCACCAGGCTGCCGGCCGGCACGCCATTCTCATCCAGCGAAATCGTCAGTATGCCCGGATCGAGGTTGAACAACGTGTCGAGCTGCTGCTTCAGTTGGGCCAGCGTGTTCTGCAGGGTCTCCTGCGCACCCGCGGCGGAAAGACCGTCCAACCACTGCGCGATCTGCCCGGCGTAATCGAGCATGTCGTTGACGCTGAGGTTCACGAAGGGCAGTGGCTCGTCGAGGAAGGAAAAGGCGCTCAGCGAGGAAAGGTTGTCCGCCACCGCCTGCAACGCCTGCACGATCGTGCCGAAGTTCAACTGCGTCAGGTTCTCCAAGCTCCCCAACGACGGATAGGTCACGAAGATGCCGTGCGGATTGGTCGCCGGATCGTACGGATCCGGATTGTAATCGAGGTGGGTGATGTCGGGGATCCAGACGGATATCTCCGGATTGGTCAGCGGCAGCGAGAAGCCCAGACCCGTGACACTGATGTTGTCCAGGCGCGCCAGGAAGCTGCCGCCGAACTGGAAGGCCGGCACCAGATTGGCGATCCGATCGGACGAGGTGTTCTGGAAGAGTTCCGAAATGTAGAACCGGGTCTCGCCGGTGGTTTGATTCTCCAGGGTCAGCGTGGCCGTGATCGGTGCGTGGGTGACACCGTCAAGGGCGCGCGTCCCGAAGGCGCCCCCGCTGGTCTGGATCTCGACGAATCCCAGCCGCAGCGTGCCCTGGATGCCGGGCGCCACCGTCCCGATGTCCACCGACGCCTGCAGGGACGCATCCTCGATGAACAGCCCCCGCATCGGCGACACCGCCACGGTCATGGCCACCTGGTCCGTGGTGGTGCCCGGATTATTGTCCAGATCGAGGATCTCGTCTCCAAAGCCCAGTTCGGTCGTCAACGGATCCTGCCGCGGGGCGATCATGACGATGCGGTTGATGATCCCCAGTTGTTCGGCCCGGGCGGACAAGACCACCGTGCCGCCCGCAGCCTGGGCCACCAACACATCCCCCAGGGTGCCCGACCCGTAGGGGACACCGGCCAACACGGCGTTCAGGTCGGCGGCCAGGTCGCTCACGCTGTTGTTGTCGGTCGTCTGCGCCGCGGTCAGCGTGATGGGGAACAACTGGCCGAAGGTCCCCAGCGGGTTGGGTTCCGCATCGTTGAGGTAAAGCCCGAAATGTGCGTCCGCGGTCAGGCGCCCGTGCACCGGCACGGGCACGCTGTTGCCGAAGAACACGCGCGGCACATCGGCGGCACCCAGGTCGAACCCGAGCGTGAACTGGAAACCGAGGGAGACGTTGAACTGAAGGGCGCCGCTGATCGAGGCGCTGCCAATCGGCCCCAGCGCGGTGTCCCACCGGAACGGCACGGTGCTGGTACCGAACAGGTCGTTGGTGGTGTAGGTGACCGACTTGTTGACCGTGTACGTGTACATCCGCCGCGCGGGGTCGTACAACACCCCGCCATCGCCGTCCAATTGCCCGTCATTCAGGACATCCGCAATCGCAGGGAAGAAATCCTCCGTGGAAAACCGTTCCACCAGCACGGCCGACTGATCCACCGTGTCGTCGTCGCCATCGCCGGGGCCAAACCCGAGAGCCGCCGCCTGCGCATCGGCGTCCACCAGCACCAGGGTGGTGTTGCGGGCGATCTCGTCCTCGCGCAATGCGATCACCACCTGCTGGTTCTTGTTGATCCGCGCCACGAGCGAGCCGGCCAGACCGGCGGCGTTGATGGCGTTGTTGAGCAACTGAACGAGCTCCGTCCCGGTCCGGCTGTTCGGATTGCCGATGTTGTCCGTAACGGTCAGCGTCTTCACCGGACCGTCGTTCAACCGGATCTTCAGTTGCGCGCCGCTCAGCGCCCCGGTGTGCACCGTGGTTTCAAACACCGACCGCGACTGCAGCTCCACGCTCACCATGAACTTGTAGAGCGTGTCCATGTACAATTGCGGCCAGTTCAAGACATCCGCCAGCGTGATCCCGTCGGTAAACGGTATCGGGATCTGGAACAGGCTCGAGTTCTGGAAGCTGTCCAACCACTGCCAGAGCTGCCGCAGCATGGTCACCCATTCCAGAGGCGTGGCCTGTGCGAAATCGAAGTTCGCCAGCGAAGCCAGCGGCGGTCCCAGCGTGATGTTGCCCGCACCGTCCACCGAAACCAGCAACTGGTTGGAAGCGTCGCGGAATTCCACCACGCCGCCGCTGACCCGCACGATCAGGTCGAAAGGCAACGCGAACGATCCCACATGCAGATTGCCCTGGACCCGCACCTGTAGTCCCAACAAGGCCGGCAGATTCAGCGTTCGCGGGCCGCTCGCCACCGTCACCGTGGTGTTCACGGCGGTGGCCAGCGTGTTCAACTGCAGCACAATCGTCCCCGACAACCCCACCACCCCGGTTTCGAACTGAAGATCGGCCTCGCCCGCAATCCCGCCTCCCGTGATCAAGAACGCGCCTTCCCCCTGATCAAAGCTCACCACGGTGAAGCTGCCCGCCTTGAGCGCAAAGTGCAGATCCGAGGCGCCCACCTTGATGACGGGACTGCCGCCCACCACCGCACGTTCGAAGGTGAAATCCCCGCCCAACACCACCGCCCCCGCCAGACCGCCCAACTCGGCCGTGCCCGAAACACCCAGGAAATTGTGATAATAGCTCCCTTGGAACTGGATGGGCACATCCTCCGCCGGGTTATCGCTGACCGGCACCATCACCGGATCCGGCACGCCCACGTCCGCTCCCGTGTTGTTGATCCGCAACCGCAGATTCTGAGCGGTCAACGTCAGTGCGCCGGCACCCGACAACCCGGCCGTCGTCACCTTCACCTGGCCGGCCAGGCCGGTCGAGTAGATCACGAACGCACCGGACCCACCCGAGACGGTCAGGCTCACCGGTCCCGCCCCCAACGTCGCCGTCACATCCGAAGCCGCCACCGTCACGTACGGCGTGCTCCCGGGCACCAGCCCCAGCACAAACCGCCCCTGCAAGGTCTGCGTGTACGAACCCACCTGCACTTGGATACTCACGGGCACCGGACCGGAATCGAGCCTCTGGAACGGCCCGGCCGGTAGGTTCAAACTCGTCGGATTGCCCACCGTCTGCTCGAACGAGCTCGCGGTCGTGTTGAAACTCCAGTCGAACGTGTGCGAGAACGTGTTGCCGAACGCGGCCACCGCCACCGTGATCTGCCCCTGGCCCGCCACGCCGGCGTCGGTGATCATGAAGAAACCGGACCCGTTGCTGGCCGTCAGCAGGCCCGTGCCAAAACTGAACGACACCTGCGAGGCCGTCACCAGAATCAGCCGGTCGCCGCTGTCGCTGGTCTTCTGTTCGAACCCGAAGTTGCCCGTCAACGACGCGCCAAACACCCCAAGGGTCACCCCCGTGCCGCGCACCCGCAGGTACGGACCCGCCGGCAGGTTCACCGTCACGGGTGAACCGCCCACCGTCACCGTCTCGTTCACCGCCACCGCGGCGTCATTGATCTCCACGGAAAACGAGCCCGACAACGTCACACCTGCGGCGTTCAATGTCACCGAGGCCGAGGCCGTCCCGGCCAGGCCCTGCGCCGTCAGAATGAAGGCGCCCGTCCCGTTGTTGACCACCAGCAAATTCGGCGCCACACCACCGAACTGCAGCGAAAGGTTCGAAGCCGCCACTGTCACCACCCATTCCCCACCCGTCGTGGTCTGACGCCGTTCGAACGCGAAATCCCCGTTCACCCCGATCCCTTGCACCGTCAGCGAAGCCCCCGCCCCGCTCACCCGCAGCAGGGGCCCCGCCGCCACGTTCACTGTCACGGTTGCCCCGCCCACATCGAAAGCCTGATTGAACGCCGTGCCCGTCGTGTTCAGCACCACGCCGAACGTCCCGCTCACACTCACCGCCGGCACCGCCACCGAAGCCTGCGCCGACAAACTCCCCACCAGCCCGTTGCTCAGAAACACAAACGCACCCGTGCCGTTGCTCACCTCCAACAGCGGATCGGTCCCGTCCGTGAACACAAAACCCAGACCCGATACCGCCACCGCCACCTCGTCCCCGGGCACGCCGTCCACGTTGCGCGGTTCGAACAGGAACGAACCGTTCAAGGAAGCCTGCGGTTGGGTCAGGGTCAGCGTGCCGGTCCCCGACACGCGGAAGTAGGGCCCGGCCGGCAGATTCACCGTCTCCCCGGCCACCGTCGGGACCGCTCCGGCCGACGTGTTCAACGAAAGCGTCAGACCCGTCACGCTCATCCCCAGACCCGGAATCGCCGGACCCAGATCGAAATCCAGCGTCAGCACCCCGGCCAGTCCGGTATCGAGCAGAACGAACGTGCCTGACCCGTTCTGCACGCTCAGCACACGATTGCCTCCCGTGCCCAACTGGAAGTTCACCCCCGTCGCCTTCAGTATCGTTTCCGTCCCGGTGTTTTCGAACGTGAACGACCCGTTGAGCGTCTGCCCCATCACCACCAGCGTGCTGTTCACATCCACGCTCAGCTTCGGCGGCTCCGCGAACAGATCCGAAGTTTCCACCCGCACCCGGTAACTGCCGGTCAGGCTGAACCCGGCGAACGTCAACCCGCCGGACAGCGGAAATTGCGCATTCAACGTCCCGCCCTTGCTGAAATTGAATGCGTCGCCCACCGCAATCCCACCCGAGGCCAGTTGCCCCAACGTCCCGGCCGTGATGCGGCCGCCCGTCAGGACGCTGGCGTCCGGTTCCGCCCGCACAAACGCATCCAACAACACCGACCCGCCACTGCCACTCAAACCAGCCGATCCGGTGGGCAGAGTGAAATTGAACCCGTACCCGCTCAACCCCGTCACGTTCACCGACGCCTTGGCCCCGATCTCGTCAACCTCCAAGATCAGCCCGGCCGCATCGCGCCCCACCGACAGGTCCAGAACGATCGAACTGTTCACCGTGACCGTCGGAGCCGCCCCGCTGAATACCGCACCGAAAACCCCACCCGTCACGTTCTGCAACGCCAGGTTCACCGAGCCCGGCTCCAGCTCCAGATCCAGATCCCACCACATCGGATCCGAACTGGTCGCCCCAAAGTGTGCCAAAACGCCACGCACGCGGAAGGTCAGCCCGCCGAAGGTCGTGCCATCCCAACCTTCGATCGTCCGGGTCACCGTCGCCGCCGACGGCAGGCTGTTGAGCACCGACTGCAGCCGGTTCTTCAACCCGTTGACCAGGCCCGTACCCATGTTGGCCAGATTGCCCAAGTCAGACCCGATCAGCGGCAGGCTCTGGGCAAAGCTGCCAAAGGTGTCCAGCGCGTCGGCCACCGAACCCAGGTCGTCAATGGCGTCCAAGATGACCGTGTCTGCGCCCGGAACGAGCGCGGGCGTGGCTGCGATCTGAAGCTGCAGTCCCGTGGCGGTGTAGGTCGGAACAAGGGCCCAATCAGGTTGCCCAGGGATGGAAGCCGTGCCCAGCCAACGCGCAAATTCACCCGTCCGTGCCCCGTTCGGCCAGGTGATCACCGTGAACGTGTCACCCAGGGAAGGAGTGTAACCGCCCTGAGGATCGAAGAGAATCTTGAGAGTGCCGTCGAGAACCGCCGATCCGGTGATCTCGATCCAGTCGTACGCCGTTCCCTGCGTGAGTCCCTGAATCTCAATCTCTGTGACGGCATCCGGACCGGGTTGGAAGGTTGAAACAACGATGTGCCCCGGCGAGTTGCCCGGCCGGATCACACCATCGCCGGCCACGACACCCAGGATCATGCCGTTGCCGCTCAAAACCTGACCTTCCTGCAGGTAAAGCGTCCCACCACCCAAATCCAGAACTTCATCCGGGTTCAGGTGGATCCCCTCCTCCCCGGTCGGTGGACCGTTCGCAGCCCGCAGGGTCTCGACCAACTGCGCTGCCAAAGGAGACAAAGCCGTAGCGACTCCCCCGCCCTCGCCGTCGCCGAGGTCAACCGTCGCGGCCACCCCCTTGGTGACCTCGTCCGGTTCCACCGTCACAACAGCATCCGCAGCATCCGCGGACACGGCCTCGGACCCCCCGCCAACTGGATCAGCCCCTGGCTCCTCCGTACCAGACTCAGCCACACCGGTGGAGCCATCCAAAGCCGACTCAGCCCGGGCCGACCCGCCCGATTCCACCCCTGCCAAGGTCACCCAAACCGCAGAGCCCAACCCGCCAAACCCGTCGGCTGCTTCCCCGCCCGGCACACCGTCCGAGGGGGGATCCTGGACCCCGCGCGCCCCTCCGGGATCGGCCGCAGACAATGTGTCATTCTGGCTCGAGAGGCCAGCGGCCAGGTCGCCGGCGGTCCCAACCACTGAACCGTCACTCAACACGCTGGCGCCCGTCTCCTGTGCAACGGCCGTCTCCTGCGCCAGCGAACAAACCACCGCATCGGAAGGAGGCACGTCACCAGGTGAGGAAAGAGGATTTTCGGGGAAAGGCCCCGTGGGGATGCCGGGCCAGCGCGGACCGGAAACACCCAACGCGTCGGCCGAAAGAAGGATCCTCGGCTCCAGCGCCTCCAACTCGAACTCACGTCTGGGATCCGGCCCGTTCACAATGGCTCGCGATCACTGCGGCCCTGGAGCCTCCCCAGTGGCACCACGACCCGACGCACAATAAGAGCTGCTCACACCATTCTTCAACCAGCTCTGCGGCCTCCCTTTCTAAGCCATTCGCGCAAATTGTCAAGCACCCGGACAAAAACTCTTCAACAATTCTTAGCGCGAAAAGGCGGAGCCCTCCGCGCCCCATGCACCAGCTTGGGTTGGACATGGACCGACCGAGTTGCGCTCCGCCGTGGGTCGGCGCGATGCGCCCCGGGCTCGGATCAAATCACAGCTCCGCCCCAGCAGGCCGGGCCCCGCACACAAGCCTCACGACAACACAGCAGGCCTCTCTCAAGACTCGCAGGACCAGCCACACGTCCGCGCCGTGGTGCGACGCGTCACCATGTGACTCATCGTCGATAGACTTGCCGGTCGTTCATGCAACAAGATGGAGCCGTGTGAGAAGGCAAAACACCACCCTTCAGGCCTTCGGCCACAATGTGCGGCGTCACAGGGAGCAGCGCAACATGACACAGGAAGCACTGGCTGAACGAGCCGACCTCGACCGCACGTACATCAGCGACATTGAGCGCGGCCTCCGTAATCCCGGCATCTTGAACGTTGTCCGCATTGCCAAGGCTCTGGGGACCACTGCGGCGGACCTCCTGCGGGGAATTGATTGAGGCTTTCACGGAGCAACCCGTAATCGCACCCAGTTTCAGGGATCTCAGATGGCCCACAGCGTTGGACGAAGTCGCGGGCGGATGACGTTCCTTGATCTCTTTTCCGGGTGCGGGGGCTTCACGCTGGGTTTTCTCAGAGCCGGGGGAAGATGCCTCGCCGCGGTCGACAACGATCCCCATGCAATAGCGACACTCAGGCACAACCTCATCGAGCGGTGCCCGGACGAGCTCATGCCCGTCGAGCACGCGGTCCAGGCTGACCTCACCGCGCTTCGGCCCGAGGAGCTCGGCGCGCTCGTGGGCGCGGAACATGTGGATGTCATAATTGGGGGGCCACCCTGCCAAGGGTTCAGCACCGCCCGCCAACGTGACGGCGCCAACCATGGCACCCGCCGCTTCCTGCCCGACGACCCCCGCCGCCATCTTTATCGGGACTTACTCAGGTTCGTCGCTTACTTCTGTCCCAAGGTCTTCGTGATGGAAAATGTGCTGGGCATTCGTTCAGCCGCCGGGGGTGCGTACGTCACGCGCGTCCTTGCGGAGGCCCGCGAATTGGGGTACCGTGTCCACGGTCAGATCGAGGAGGCCACGCGCTTGGGGGTTCCCCAAAAACGCCGACGACAGCTTTTCATCGCCGTACGGCTGGACATCTCGGACTACTTCGTCCCCGATCTGCCGCCTGCCCCTCGGGCCGTGCCGGTGCCGGGCTGCGAAGAGTCCGCATCGACCTTCACCCTGTGGGACGCCATTGGTGACCTGCCGCCCTTGCGGGCGGGCGAGGGCCGCTTCGAGGCCGACTATGACATTCCGCGTCGCCAACAGCACGTCGAACGCCGGGGTTCCAGAGCCCGCCATTACCTTTACAAGATCCTTGAGATTCAGAAGGCGCCGAAGCTGACAAATCACGTGGCCCGCCCGCACAGCGACAGGGACCTGCGTGACTTTGCCAAACTCGGCGAGGGCGAGAGCTCTGCCGCTGCAATGCGCCGAGGTGTTGTATTTGAGTTTCCCTACGACAAGACCGTCTTCAAGGACCGGTACACCCGACAGCACCGGGAACGACCGTGCTCGACGATCGTGGCTCACCTCAGCAAGGATGGCCTGATGTTCATACACCCCACCCAGAACCGGTCTCTTACCCCCCGGGAAGCCGCGAGGATTCAAAGTTTTCCAGACTGGTTCGTGTTCCCGGCGGCACAGACCCACGCTTTCAGGCTCATCGGAAACGCTGTTCCGCCCCTGGTCGCGGAAGCTGTTGGCAGGAAGGTGTTTGATTTTCTCGCACGCGCCGCAGAGCGCCGACGTCGACAGGTGACGGCATCCCAATCGACCGAGGCCGCAGCCCGTGAGCTCCGCCGCATTGCAAGTCTCGACAACAGGCAGCTGCGGCAGCTCCCCAACGAGGACCTCCTCGGCGGGTGGTACGCCCTGCTTTCCGTCTGTCCGGAGCTGCACCCTGACAACGCCAGAGACCACGGTCCCGAAGTGATGAACGCTCAGCCTCACGGCCTACACCCGCCCGGCCTGGCAGACCTCCTCAAACAGCGATACGTCCGTTCGGGGTGGCCCGTGCAACTGACAGCCCTCGGCGAGGAGGTTTGGCGGCGTGTCACAGCTGGTGAGATGACACGCGAGGAACTCTACCGACCGCGCATGGAAACCACCGAACGCGAGGCCGGGACCAACACCGTCCATCCTCTCCTATGAGCCCGAAGAGAACCACGAAGTCCCCAAGCTGGCATTTCAACGAACGCCGACCCTGCGACCGCCTGCGGGATCCTGAAAACGATGCATTCTTCACGGCCGACAGTCTCAAGGATCTCAACGAGGCTGTTGTTCGGGAGGCAATCCAAAACTCCCTGGATGCGGCCGAAAGGCATGACGGCCGCCGACACGTCCAAGTCCGCATGGCGTTTTACGAGCACGGCACCGGGGCCATGAGGGACTTTCTGGAATGCCACTTCAGACCCGCCGAGCGCCACTTCGGGTCCGGGTTCGACGATTTGTCAGCCTTCGACGACCTCCTAAGCCGGGCTGGAGCTCTGGTGATCGAGGACTTCGGCACCAAGGGGCTTACCGGTGATGTTGGGGAATACCGGGAGCAGGAAATCGTACACAACGCCTTTTTCAGCTTTTTCCGCGCCGAGGGTAGATCTTTCAAGGCAGGCCCATCCTTGGGGCGGTGGGGCATTGGAAAACACGTGCTCCTGGTGGCAAGCAGGTTGCGAGCGATGTTCGGGCTCAGCGTGAGAGCGGACGAGCCCCGAAAGGTTCTCATGGGGTCCGCCGTGCTGCGGAATCATACCGTGGACAAAAAAGAGTACCAGCCGGATGCGTGGTTTGGCATTCGCGAGACGGACGATGCTCTGGTACTGCCGGTCACAGAGCCCGACTTCATCAGGCACTTTGAACAGTGTTTCGATCTCGCGCGCGGGGACCGGACCGGGCTGTCGGTCGTGGTTCCGTGCCCGGATGAACGGCTGAACCACGACGATCTGCTCCGTGCTGTGTTGCGCAACTTCTTCTGGCCCATCCTGCGCGGTGAGCTGACCGTGAACCTGAAGTCCGCGAAGAACGAGCACACCATCGACCAATCCAGCATCCTCAAACATGCCGATGATGTGTTCTCCAAAGACCCGGACATGCATGCCCTCATGCAGCTTGCATCCTGGGCATCCTCGGTCCCTCCATCCGAGTGGGTGGAACTGCCCAAGTACGCCGCCCCGAAACCAGCCTGGGACGAGCTTGGGGACAGCCTTTTGCCACCGGACGTGCTAGACCGTATCCGCGCGGAGCTCGGGAACAAAGGCTGCGTCGCCATCAAGGTCCCTGTCCCGGTTAGTCTCCAAAAGCAGCCCTCTCCGGAGCAGTTGTCCTTCTTCACAGTCTTTCTGCGGTCGTGCAGTGGCGGCAGCCACCAGCCGCTCTTTCTCCGCGAGGGGGTTCTGATTTCCGACGTGCGGCCCGGCAGAATTGCGGGAATACGCTCCCTGGTGGTGGTGGATGATACGCCACTTGCCACGCTCCTTGGAGACGCTGAAGGCGTGAACCACACACAGTGGCAGAAGGACTCCCCAAAGTTTCACAGGAAGTACAGGTACGGGCCTGATACAATTAAATTTGTGAAATTGAGCGCAAAGGAGCTTTGCAAAAGGTTGGACGATTCGGACAGTGATGGGGATCCGAACCTTTTGCTGGATTTCTTCTACCTGCCCGCCGACAACCAGCCGCAGCGACGCACCCTTCAGCTTCGAGAAGGCCCGCCGGAGCGCTCCGTCCCACCCGGGGAACTGGGTCCGGACCACAAGCCCAGCAAATTCGACGTGCAAAAGGCGCCGTCAGGATTCCGAATTGTGCCGGCCGGGATCGCTTCGCCGTTTCAACCGTTCAAGATCCGCGTCAAGGTCGCTTATGCTGTGCGGCGCGGAGACCCTTTGAAGAGCTGGAGCCCGTATGATTTCAAATTGATTGAACGGCCACTGACCGTGCAGGAGAAGTCCGGCGTTGCCATCCTCCGGGCGCAAGAAAACCTCCTGGAAATCGAGGTGCGTTCACCCGACTTCAGGTTCGCGATCACCGGCTTTGATCCGAGGCGGAATCTGCACGTCTGGGCCACCGAACTGGAGGAGTCGTTGCAGGAATGAGACGCACGTTCAATTACACCGGGCTCAAGCGAATCCTGCGTGAGCACGTCGGCATCACCCTGAGACGTTCAGCCGACGAGCCGGAGTTTGACGCCAGCCTGAACCTGGGGGAGTACGGCTTTCCCGGAAATGCCAGCGTCTGGGTCGAGGCCTACAGGCGAAGCATGTGGATGCAGTGGCGCTGGGGTACGGTTGCCCGGCAACAACCCCCCGCCGACCGCCGACTCACCGAGTTTGACGTACCGGATGGTGTTCTGTTCCGCGTAAGGGTTGTTGGGCAGGACGAGGCAGACCGCAACAAACTCCTGGGCGAGGCCGATCGAATCCATCCTGTGACGGAGGGCGAGGCCCTCCAACAGCGCCGGTCGCTTCTCACATGCCTGCCCGGTGACCTTGGAGACGTGGTCTGGCAACTCAGTTGGGACGACGACGAGCCCAAGTTGTTGATCAATCGCAACGCCGAACCTTCCTGGAGCAAGGCAGCCAGAACCCCTTGGTTTTTCACTTTGGTGTACCCCGAGGTGCTCCGCCAGATTCTCAAAAGGATTCTCATTGAGGACGAATGGGCTCCCGGCAATGATCAGGACCCGGACTGGCGCTCCAACTGGATCCGCTTCGCATCCCAGGTGCTCAAGGTCGGCCCCTGCCCTAATGGTGACAAGCACGATTGCTTGGATTGGATCGATGACGCTGTCAAGTCGTTTGCACGAAGAACAGGCTCGTTGAGTCGTTGGAACAACGAAGTGCAGGAGAACACGCAGCCATGAACCTCAGACGTTTCAAGAAGGAGGGACTTGAGAAGTTCAAGGATTACCATGACCGGCTCAGGGACACTCCGACATTGAATCCGCCAACTGAATTACTTGAGGACCGTAAACACACTGAGCCGGTGTCGCAAGACAGCGAGGTTGAGCAGCGTCATTTTGACACCCGCCTTGAGGCGGGCCTGTATCTGAACGACCTGATCGAGCGGGCGCAAGTTCGGTCACCTGAACGTGACCAGGGTCTTTGGGCTTGGCTGACGCTGTTCTACTTCGACGAGGTCTGTCCGCGCGACGCCGCAGGAAGGCGCAAGGTTGGAGAGACCGCGCGCCTCATACCGGAGCTCGACAGCCACCGCAAGTATTACAGGCATCTTTTGCTGGGCCCCTTCCTCATCGTGCGTGCCCACCGCGACAACCCCGAGCGTGCAATGGCCCTGCTCTGCGGGCGCCTGGACAAGCCCGGCGATGTGGCAGAGCAGCTTTGTTCCCGACAGGAGCTCGTCACGAACCGTGGCGTCATCGAGCTGGCAACACGGCTGTACTATGACGGAGAGACAAAACAGCTCAAGCGGGGAGCGGGTGGAAAGGGGCCCGGCTCTCCGCGCCGCCTCGCACAACTCCTCAACCAGCTGGACCTGACCTACTATCTGTACACGATGACCGCGGACGAGCTGGAGGCTTTATTGCCGGACGAGTTCAGACGCTTCAGGGAGGTTGGTGCAAACCAGTGCCATCCGGGGGGCAAGCGACCAGATTTTGCTTGAATCCCCGTAGCGCTCGAGATAGGCACGCGCAGGCGTGTGTGTGCTTGCCCGGATCGCGAAGGGAACCGGGACGCCCCTGTCCGGACCGGGCGCTCTTGACCGGGCCGTTTCACGAGAGCAACTTTTGCCGCTGGGCCGCAGCCTCCGCCCGGCCGCTGTACATTGCGGGGGCCACCAAAATTGGCGAACCGATGGCCATGCCGGACGTCTTCTCGAAAGCCAAGCGCTCGGAGGTCATGTCGCGTATACGCTCACGCGGCAACCGGGCCACGGAACTGGCCATGGTCCGCGCCCTGAGAAAAGCAGGGATCTCAGGCTGGCGCAGACACGCGGAAATCCGCTTTTCCGGTAAAGAGGGAAAACAGGTCAGAATCCGGCCGGACTTTGTTTTTCCGTTGCTCAGAATCGCCCTGTTTGTGGACGGCTGCTTTTGGCACGGCTGTCCGATCCACTCTCCACCGCGGCGCTGGCTCCGTAGAAGCACCATGGCAGCCGGCACAGGGTCCGGCATGCCCGGCCCGCGTACCGGCAAGGCCTTCTGGCGTAGGAAGCTCCTTGAAAACCGGCACCGCGACTCCCGAGCAAATCGTCTATTGCGCCGAAACGGCTGGAGTGTAATCCGGATCTGGGAACACGACCTGGTGAGGCCGGAAGCCTGTGTCAGGCGGATTCGCCGGGTGATCTCCAGACGGCCGCGCCAATAAACGATCGGGCCGCCATGTGGATCGGTGAGCACGCACCGACCCAGCCGCCAGCAGCGCCTTCGCGCGCTTGACATCCCCACTCTGAGCGACCTGACCCGTGTGTCACCCGCACACCCCGTGAATACCCTCCCCCGGGCGGCAGTCGAACCTGTTGGGAAGCCCCCGAACGGACCGGTGGCAACCCGCCCGAAAAAGCGTACATTGGAGAGGCTTATGAAAACCGGCATCCCCATCGCAGCCGCAGGGCTCCTGAGCCTCCTGCTCTGCCTGCCCCTGGCCGGGTGCGCCCGCAACACCCAGGCCGAAAGCCCGGCCCCGCCTCAGGATACTGTCGCCAACTCACGCCCCAAAGATACCCAACCATCCCACGAAGAATCGTCCCCTGCCGGGCAAACCACGGACACAACCGACGCCAACCTGCCCCCGGTGCCCATGGACGAACCCGTCGCCGAGGCAACCCCGGTGCTGCCACCCGAAAAACCCGAACCCGCACCGGCAGCCGCTCCCCCGGCCCTCCCCGAACACCTCAACTTCTCCCCAGCCACGCTCGAACTGGTGAAACTGGCCCGGGCGGCCGTGCCGGAATCCGTCATGCTCGCTTACGTCACCAACAGCACCCGCACCTTCAACCTGTTGGCCGACCACATCGTTTACCTGAACGACCTGGGCGTCTCCAGCGAGGTCATCCGGGCCATGATCGAACAGGATCGCCGACTGCGTGAACTGGGCGGTCAATTGCCCCCACTCACCGCCCAGGCCCCCGCCACCAACACAACCCCGCCCGAATCCGAATCGCCCGTTGCCGCCGCACCCCAATTCGCCCCAACCACCACCAACGCGCCGGCCGAACCCGCCCCCGAAATCACCGCCGCCGCGCCCACCACCAACACCAACGTCACCTACCAGTACTTCTACGAGGCGCTCTCCCCCTACGGCACCTGGGTGTACGTGGACGGCTACGGTTACTGCTGGCAACCCAGCGTGGTCATCCTCCAGCCCGGGTGGCGACCCTACTGCCACGGCGGTCGCTGGATCTACACCGATTACGGTTGGTACTGGCATTCCGACTACACCTGGGGTTGGGCCACATTTCACTACGGTCGTTGGTTCCTCCACCCCCGCTGGGGCTGGTGCTGGTGGCCCGACACCGTTTGGGCACCCGCGTGGGTGACTTGGCGTTACCACCCCGGTTACTGCGGTTGGGCGCCCCTGCCACCCTACGGTCACTTCAGCGGATTCGGCTTCGCCTACAGCAGTTACGGGTTCGGATGGAGCTGGTTCACCTTCGTCTCATGGGACCGTTTCCATGATCGCCACCTGCACCGTCACCGGGTGAAAGACGACGATTGCCGCCGGCTGGTGCGCGAATCCCGCGCGGTCAAAGACGGCCTGGTGCGCGAGCGCGACCGGATCGTCAACCGGGGCATTGATCCCGACCGGGTGCGCGAACATACGGGTCGGGAAATGCGACCGCTGCGCGTCCGACCCCAGCCGGTGGACACCGCCCAACCGGCCAGCCTGGTGGCCGCCAAGGAACGCTACGAACCGGCCCGCGGCGAAGTGGTGGTGCCGCGATTGCGTCCCGCCGACCTGACCGCCGCCCGGGCCCCCGGGGCCGGCCGACCCGAACGTGCCCCTGCACCGCCAGCCGCAGCCCTGCCCACAGCAGGTTCCGGTGCCGTGGCGCTGCGTGGCTCCACGGGGGCCGTGCGTGAATCGCTTGCCCCCACACGATCCGCCGCGCCAGTAGCACGCGCCCGACTTGCTGAAAACCGCGCTCGCCCCGCCGACACGGAATCCAACATTCCGGCCCGCCCCGAACGCACACCGGAACTGGCTGCACAAGGCGCACCGGAGCCGCGCCCGACCGCACCGCGCCCCGTGCTCGAGCGGCCCGCAACCGCTCCTGGAAGCGCCACCGCGCGCGGAACCGACGCTCCCGCCCCACGCAGCGAAGCATCCACGCCGGCTGTGCCGGCCCGACCGGTCACTCCCCGGCCGGAGAGTCGCGCCACCTACACCTGGACCCGGCCCGCCCCCGCCGTTCCACAGGCCCCGGCCGCAGCGCCCCAACCTTCGCCGGTCATGCAACCTCGACCCGCACCGGCACCGGCACCCACGCCCCGGCCGACTCCCCCCGCACCCGCGCCACAGTCCCCGTCGCAAAATGTCATCGTCATCCGTCCCAGCACACCGCCCGGATTCAATGCCCCGGCCGCGCATCCGTGGGGGCGCGGCGGCGATTCCGCTTCGCGCTATCGCGTCTTCTCCTCCCCGCCGGCAAGGCAGGTGAGCCCCGCCCAAGCGCCCGCACCCTCACCCGCGCTCGGAGGTGTCCCCGCCCCGGCCCTCACGCCGCCAAGCCGGCCCATGGCACCGCCGCCGTCCTTCCAACGACCGGCCCCCGCACCGGCTGCGCCCCCGGCTGCGGTTCGTCCCGCGCCCACACCCTCCTTCCGGCCGGCACCCGCGACACCTCCGGCGCCGGCACCCTCCGCACCCGGCCGCGGCGCCGCCGCCCCGGGCAGGTCGCGATCCGAACGGTGACACCCCCTCCCTGTCTTTCGTCGGTGGGTTGATCCCATGAACCTTCCACGGATCGCAACAGGACAGCAGGTGTCTCGCCCGGCCTTCACGCGGACCTCTCCGCCGCGGAAACAACGTATCCCGGACGCCACGGCCCGCCGGTTGCACGGGTTGGCGGTCTGGTGGCTGACGCTGGCGTTGCCAGTCTCGTCCCTCCGGGCCGACAGCACCAACCTCTTCTTCACGGCGTTTGAACGTGCCGAAGGGTACGACACGAACTACACCCTCATCGGCCAGAACGGCTGGCTGGGCACCGGCACGGGTGGAAACGGTCTGGTGCCGGATTTCTTCCCGGGCGAAGGGCAACAGGCGTACATCGGCTACTGGCCACCCCTCCAAACCAACGAAACCGAAACCATCATCTGGCGGCCGTTGAACTTCAATCCGGCGGCGGCCGGACTGCCCCTGGTGGAGTTCTCCGTGCTGATGAGCGTCGAGGATTCCTCGGCCGCAAACGGGCAATACGACAACTTCCAGTGGCAGATCTACAACGACCGCACGAACCGCCTTTTCACCCTGGACTTCGACAACTATCACCTCGACATCTCCTACCGGCTCGACGGCACCAACGATTGGGTGGTCACCCCGGTGAAATTCACCAACGGCGTGCCGGAGCGGCTGGTGATCACGATGGATTTCGCCGCCAACCGCTGGAGCGCCACCTACGGCGGCCGCCTCGTCGCCACCAACCAACCCATCACCACCACCGGCCTGCCCCTCACACTCGGTGAAATTGACCTCGTCTGGGCCTACTACGACCCGAACCGTCCGGGCGACAACTACCTGCTGTTCGACAACTTCCGCGTGACGGCGCGCGCCGCGCAGGATCGGCCCCGGCTCCTGCTCCTGGAACGAACCAATGGCGGCCACGTCTGGCTCCGTCTCCTGGGCCAACCGGGCGTGCGGTACGTGATCGAATCCACCCCCACCCTCGTCCAACCCACCTGGCTGCCCCTGCGAACCAACTCCAGCGGCGACGGCGTGCTCGACTTCATTGACACCACCGCGGTCCATGCACCCGCCCGGTTCTACCGCGCCCGCGTTTCACCCTGACGCCGCCGAGCCCACCCCGCCCTGACCCTCACCACCGAGACACAGGGAGGAAACTTTTTCTAAAAAACCACAAAGGCACAGAGGACACGGAGGAAAGCACAGAGGCATGTTTTCGGAATTACGAGTGCAGGGTCTTTGTGTCCGTGCAAGGCGGCCCGCTTTTATTGCCGCCTGTGGTACTGAATATGGTCGGGAACCCTGCTCATCGCGCCGGACCGAGCGGCAGACCGTCGCCTGCCGGCGCCGTTCGTTTCATGAGGCTTGTTGATTCCTCTCTGTGACATCTCTCTGTGTCCTCTGTCTCTCTGTGGTTGATTGGGCAATCCTTCTCCGTGTCTCGGTGGTCTGGCGGGGGCCACGGTCGCGGCCTTCACACCCCTCCTCCCCCGTCCGACCCCCCGGCCACCTGGCAGACCGGGCCCGCTCCGTTCCCGGGTCGGGCGGCAAATTTTTCCCTTAGGTTTTCCTCCCGGATGGCCGATGGAGAAGCTGAACAGGAACGCGGAAACCACCATGCCTGAAACCGCAGCCAACGAAACCGTCCGGCCGCTGAGCCTGAACCAGATTCAGGCCCAGCTGAGCCGATGCCCTTCGCTGCCCTCCCTGAGCAGCATCAACAAGGCGTTGCAGGAGTTGCTGGGCGCGGAGCAACGGTATTCGGCCCAGATTTCTGAGATCATCCGGCGCGATCCCAGCCTGACCTCGCGACTGCTGCGGCTGGTCAATTCGGTCTACTACGGCCTGGCCCAACCGGTGAACAGCATCGAGGAAGCAGTGTTCTACCTGGGCATCCGGCAGATCCGTCAGTTGGCGCTGGTCACCCCCATCATCGAGGACTTTCAGCGGCTCACCCGTCAATGCCGCTTCCCCTGGCGCGAGTTTTGGCAGCACTGCATCGGCGTCGCGCTTCTGACGCGTGAGGTGCTCGGCACGGTGCAGACCCCCATGGACGAATCCGATTACGTGGCGGGGCTCGTTCACGACGTGGGCAAGATCGTCATGGCCTGGAGTTTCCCTGAGCACTTCGCCGAGATCCACCGGCAGGCCGTGGCCGGCGAACGGGATCTGACCGACATCGAACGGGAAGTCCTGGGGGTGGATCACGCGGAACTGGGGGCCCTGTACCTGGAACGCCAGCGGCTGCCCGATCTGATGGTCCAGGCCTCGCGATATCATCACCAGCCCGACAAAGCGGAGCGGTACACGGCCCTGGTGGCGTCGGTGCAGGTGGCGGACCTGCTGCTGCGGGCCGAGGGGATCGGCTGCAGCGGCAACTACCTCCCTGTGACCCGGGAGCAATGCCAGAGCTGTGCCGGCTGGCATTTGCTCTTCCCCAACCCCAAGGAAGCCGAACAGGCCATTGCCCAGGCATCGCTGCAGCGAAGCCTGGAGCGCCTGCCCCACATCCTCGAAGGTCTGGTCTGACCTGCAGCCTCACGACCGGCCGTTCACCGTGTCCCCGAGTCTAACGCCCTGCCCGGCTCGGCTTACCACGGAGACACGGAGACAAAGCTTTTTTATAAAACCACAGAGACACCGAGGACACAGAGAAAAACACAGAGCCTTTGTTCCTCTTTCAACCGCTGACGTCCGTGCCTGTCTCCTGATCACGGCTGGCAACAGGACGTCTCACTCTGTAATGCGCCCTCGGCGCTCCGAATGCCCGCCAACCGTTGACTCCGGCACACACTCCGCAGCATTTTTTTCCTCTTCTCTGTGAAGGCCTCTGTGTTCTCTGTGCCTCTGTGGTTTATATATCACATCCTCGCCGTGTCTCCGTGGTGGACTCGGTGTCTCCGTGGTGAACACGGCCGGGCGGTACCGGATCGAGACACCGCTGTCAATCTTCGAGGACATGCCCGAGGCTTTCGCCCAGGCTGCAGGTGGGCGCCACACCCACACCGTTGATGGTGTAGGTGCCACCCGCCGGGCACTCGGGCCAAACCTCCCGCCAGAAGTAGGGCTTGAGCTCATCCGGTGTCGGCGGGTCCGACTCCTCCGTTTTAAAGTTCTCGAGTGCCCACTGCTGCTTGATGCTGTCAATCTCGCGCAGGTGGCTGATACAGATGTTTCTTTGCGTCTGGGTCCGCGCCCTCGCGAAGTTGGGAATCGCGATTGCCGTCAGGAGGCCAATGATGGCCACCACGATCATGACTTCCACCAACGTGAAGCCCATTAGAGCTCGCCTTCTCGTTCTCATATCCTGCCCACAGTTGCTTGCCGTTTTGCTGCAGGCAGACTGTGCATCATGAATTATGAGGCCAGTTTTCAACCACGGTCTCCCTGCAGCTTCGTCAATCGTATCTGAAGCATAATCCACGCCATGTCCGCAGTCGCGGACCTGCGCCTGGCTGAAACGACTCACCGCCGAATCTCCGCACATGCGGTGGCGAGAACAGGCCGGCAAGGAAACGGCAAGGCTGGGAGTCGCGCCAAGCCATGTAAACGTCGTACCGCGCCGAGTCTTCTCCACCTTTGCCTCGAGTGGTGCGACTCCCACAAAGGCGTAACGAAAAGAAAAGAAGGCCCGGGGACACCGGGCCCTGAGACAATCGTTGCTAGCGGTTGCGAGCCTACTTATGGCAACTCATGACCCTCTACATTGCACGTCGGATCTGCGTCTACGGTGGTCACAGTGTATGTGCCGCCAGCAGGACACACGACATCAGCTTCTGCGAAAGATGTAGCGTTAGGATTCCGGCCAAGGTAGCGCACAACTTCAGCCTCATCTACCTCAGCACCAGGTGCAGCGTTGTTCTCCAACGCCCACTGTTGGATGGCTCCCGCGATTTGGCGCAGGTTGTTAATGCAGGCATTCGTTTGCGCAGTGGTGCGTGCCCGCACAAAGTTCGGGATGGCAATGGCGGCCAGCAGGCCGATGATGGCCACCACGATCATGATTTCCACCAGGGTGAACGCACCCGTGCGACGATAGGTTTTCAGTTTCATAGCTGTGCTGCCTTTCTTTTCCATGCGGCGCGAACAGGGCAGCCGGCGGGTTGCATACCATCAGGACGGTTCTGTTCGCTTCATTGCCGACTGCAACCGCACCCGACCCATGAGCAGACCGGATGCCAGCCGCTTCAGGACCTCGTCAGACCCCGTTTCGTCCGGAATCCGGCGGTCTTTGAGCACATTCGCCAGTCGAACGCACGCGCACGGGTGTCCAACGGCACGAGATTCCCGGACACACCGTGTCCCGTTTCGGGACAATCCCGTCACGCCCGAGCCGGACGCAGGTGCCCGACCTTCCCTCCAGGGACAGGGCATCGACAGGGGGCCGATCGGTCCGAAACGCCTCGCACAAGGGCAGGCCGCCACCGACGCCGGACCATCATCATGCCGATCCGAACGGGCCGACCGGACGAACGGACACCGGGATCAAATTTTTGCGTGACGCGGCGTGCCGCATCCGTATAGTAAAGACACGACGATCGCGACCCTATCGTCTAGTGGTTAGGACACCACCCTTTCACGGTGGTAGCCCGGGTTCGAATCCCGGTAGGGTCGCCACCCTCATTCTGCATAAGTCCGCCCATCCAAACGACCTGTGCCCCTCAAGCCTCACGACTCCGCCGCCATGGCGAGGGCTGTGCATACCGGGGCAGAGAAGGCGACGCAACGTCTGTTGAACCCGTTCGCCGGCCTGTCCGGCCGGCCGGCGGCCTTGCCGGAGGATCTCCCACCCAATGCGCAGACCTTCGCCGGAACGCCACCGTAACGGCGGCACTTTCGCATGCGGCTCCGTTCAACAGGCCGCCTGACCCACGGCCGGCAGAGGTGTGGGCGGACTCAATACGTCAGCAGGTCCAGGAGCCTTTCCCCGCGGGAGGCAAGCGTCCAGCCGGTTCCCCTGCGGGTCACCATGCGCTGGCAGGGGCGGTCGCGAACCTCGGCTTCGTTCACCTGCACGAGCTGGTAACGGGCGTGGCCGGGCCAGACACCGGCGGTCACCGGCACCGCCCGGACGGGCAGGCCCTGGTAGGCGAAGGTGATCTCGTACCCGACCACAGGATCGGTCCCGGCAGGGGCGGGTTCCACCAGCCGGGGTTGACGCCGGAGCCAGGGAAAATCCGTGTCGCGCACGCGAACGGTGCACAAGGGCGTCTGTTGCTGCACGTAGTGGAGGAGGGAGAAACGGGGGCCGAGGGCCTGTTGGAGACGGAAAATCTCGGCCGGGTCGAGTCCGACGAAGTTTTGCCCGTTGTAATTGCTGTGGTCGTTGCGCTGGTTGGGTTCGTTCCGACGGAACCAGGCATCGAACCGGTCGGAGATCAGGAAGGCGATTTCGAAGTGGAGATGGGCCCGGTCACGGCCGATGGGGGTGCGGGTGTTGGTGCTGCGGCCCAACACACCCAGGACCTGCCCGGCGCGAACCGCCTGCCCTCTGCGGAGTCGGTCGTCCAGGGAACGGAGATGGGCGTAAAGGGTGTAAACCTCCATGCCCTCGATGAGGTGGCGCAGCACGATGTAACGGCCGTAGTTGGAGAGGGCGGGTTTGGCGTTGATGTAGGCGACCACGCCGTCGGCCGCCGCGGTGACGGGATCGGTGGGTTCACCCCGGGAATCGCGTCGGGTGGCCAGGATGTCGATGCCCTCGTGCCATTGCCGTCCCTCGGTGCGGGTGCAACCATAGGCGCCGCTCTGCCAATCCTTGCCGGGTGTGGGGGCATAAAAGCGGTCTTCCCCGCCGGGTTCGAACAGGGCGGTGTTGGGCGTGGGCAGGTGGAATGGGCCGGCGGCGCGGGCGAAGCAGGCCAGCACCAGGAAGACGCAGGCCAGAAGCAACGCCGGAACGGTCTGCACCAACCGCATCACAGGGTCAGAAATCCTTTTGTTTGCGTTGGGCGACCAGGTTGTTCAGGCCGCGGACGATACGCTCGGCCTCTTCCCGGGAGGCGTCGGGTGTGAAGACCAGGAACCCGTCGGCAATGCGCTGCCGGATCAGCGGCGCGGCCAGCCAGCGGGCCTTGTCGGGCGTTTCGCCGAACTGACTGAAGATGGCCATGTGCCGGCCGCGGTTGGCCGTGGTGTACTGTTCGAGCAACCAGGTCCCGGAACGGTTGAGCTGGATCTGGATGGCCGGCACACCGAACCGGTCCACCAGTTTGGCAGATTGAACATGTACCTCGGTCAGAAAGGGCGACTTTTCGACCGTCATTTCCACGGGGTTGTCGCGGAAAACGGTGATGGTTTCGGTCTGACCCGTCGGTTCGGGTCGCACCTCGAGATGCACCCGGAACGTGCTGATCTCCTTGCGGGCGCGGGAGGAGGAGGTTTGGCAGCCGATCACCGTGGGGATCAGCAGGACCAGCGCCAAATAGAGGTTGAACTGTCTGCGGGGCCACTCCATATTGCTCGGCCCAAACAAACGCATCCGAGCGGGGTTGTAAAGGAACTATGGGCAAGCAGTACAACAAGATTTTGAAACGGCGCCGCCGCCAGCGCTACATCAAGCGCAAGAAACTGGCGGCCAAGCTGGCGCGTCAGGCGACCCAGGGCACGGAGAAGCCGGCCGCCACCGGCCAGGCGTCGGCGGCTGAACCGGCCGCTCCTGCACCGGCTTCGGCGCCGGCCGAAACACCGGCTGCTCCGGCGACCGGCGCCTGAGAGTGGCGCCCGGCAGTTTCCGACGCCTTTTCGGGACAACCGCGCCGGTGCCCCGTGCGGGGGCCATCGGCGCGGCCGTTTTTCCAACCCACCCGTACGGTCAGATTCCAACCGCGCGCGGTCCGGACCGGCCTGTCATGAACTCCGGGAGGGACGGCGTCCCCGGCGGGTCCGTCCAACCACAGAGACACCGGGAAGCTTGTCTCCAATCGAGACAGAAGGAACACAGAGGAAAGGACAACCGCGCCGGTGGTTTGCTTTTCCACGGGCAGCTCCATTCCTGCGTCATGGCCATGTCCGCCGGACGGATGTGTTACTCTGCAGTGTTGTCGCGGACTTCCGACCAGCCGGGGGCCATGGGCAGGGACCATTGTTTTCTGACATTCGGTTTCTTCTTCTCTGTGAAGTACGTCCGTGGTCTTTGTGCCTCTGCGGCTTGTTTCTGAACCCTGCCCGCGTCTGTTGTGTTCAACGCCGTGTCTCGGCGGTGCCGGTCCTGCCGTGCCTGCGGGAGCGGAGCCGTTGCAGGCAACGTCCCACCAGGGCCTGCAGGCGTTGGCGTTCGGTTTCCGTCAATCCCCTGGGGTCGAACCGGTAGCGGTAGTGCAGCAGGAGGGCCTCCTGCAGTTCCGGTGTCCAGAGGGGTGCAGACAGGCCGGACCGCACGCGGCGCAGCCATCGAGCGGGCGGCTCGTGCGGCTGGCGCTCCCAACCGCGGCGTGCCAGCCACCGTTCCAGTTCGTAAAACTCCGAGTCCAGGCCCGGTCCGGCACCGGCGCGCTGATCGGCTGCCCGGCGGGCGGCCCGCCGGCGTCCCCGGCGGAACATGACCTGGAAAAGCAGCACCCCCAGGATCGGGACGAAGAACCACAGCAGGTACTGGCGCAGTCGCGTGTAACCCCACCAGGCCAGGGCGAGTTGATACCGCACCCAGCTCCAGAAATCCTGCCAGGCCAGCCACTGCGGTTCCCGCGTGCGTTCGTGGGCGATCCAGTCGGCGGGTGTGGTGTCGAAGTCCTCCCATTGACCGGTTCGGTCGTTCCAGACCTGGCACCAGGCATGGGCGTCCCGGTCCCGGACCACGTACCGGCGACCGGACCCCTCGTGAACCGCATAACCCACCGAGTAGCGGGCCGGGATGCCCAACCGGCGTAGCAAGAGCACCGTGGCGGTGGCGAAGTACTCGCAATGACCCGCCCGGCTTTGGAGGAGGAAGTGTTCCAGGGCGCGGCTTCCCCGCCGGAGCGGGCGCGGCAGGGGCTGCCACAACCGGTACTGGAACTTCTCCGCGAAAAACCGGGCCACCACGGGCCGCACCTCCTCCCAGGAGGTGTTCTCCGGCAGATCCAGCTCCGCAAGCACCCTCTCCAGTGCGGGGACCAGTTGTTCCGGCACCTCCAGGTCCCGTTCCGGATCGGGCGGAGTTTCCCAGCCGACCGCACCGTTGTGGACCGCCTCGAAAACGAGCAGCCCCGGCCCGGTCGCCAACACGGCCCCGAGCGGGTTGCGTTCCACGCTGAAGGCGGGGAGGTTGCGCAACCGGACGGTTCGTGGGGGCAGGGGCAACAGACCCGCCCGCGACTCGTTCTTGCGCGCGCGCAATGCGGTGGCGATGCGCACCACGGCGGGGCCGTTGGTGACCCTCGCCAGCGGCCAGTTGCCGCTGTCGGGAGGCGATTCGGTGACCGGCAGCAGAGAGTCCCCCCCGTCGGTGCTCAACCAGTCGGGCGGTCTGAACAACTGATACACGCTCTGCCGCAGATAGGCCGGGGCCGGCCCTTCCAGGACCTCCAACCGCACGGCGATGCGCGTCGAAAGTTTCCACGGCGCCAGGCCCTGCCAGGAGATCCGGGAGATCCCCATCTCCGTGTCGCCACCCGGGCTGCGCAGTTCGGCCAACCACGCCCCCAGGCGACCCGACCCGCCGATGTAGCGCTGGAGATTCCAGATCCCCAACTGGCCGGCCACGCCCAGCGCCACGGCGACGATCAGAACCCCCAGCCAGACGAGCACGGGATAACGGCGCGATCGCAGCGGCCACAGCGCCCAACCCAGCAGCCCGGCCAGGCCCGCCAACGTCCAAGCAAACCCGCCGCCGGGCGCCGGTTGCATGCAGGCGCCCGCCAGACAACCGGCCAGGTAGAGGTAACCCGGATGGAACCGTGCCTCCGGCAACAACGGCACTCCCGCCTGCTCCAAACGGCGCCGGCGGCGGCGCACCAGGAGGGACACGGTTCCCAGTGTGAGACCTTCACGGTTGCTGTAGGCGTGGGCCGCCGCGAGCGGAAACATCAGCAACGGCAGCCAACGAAAGACCGACGCCGCCGTGTCGGTGGTCACCCGGCTGGCGCGCCGTTGCTGGAAGTAACCCGGCGAATCGAGCAACTGACTGAATGCGGAGGGGCCTTCGTTGGAGGTGAAGGCCCACACCAACGCCGCCAGCAGCATCACCGAACAAAGGCTCCAAATCCGCCGGAAATCCTCGTCGGAAAACTCCCATCGGAAGGGCAACCAGCGCGCCGCTTCCAGGACGACCGCCATGGTGATGGCCAACGCCCAGTGCCCCGTTTGCCACCCCCAGAAGAGCAGTCCGGCCCCGATCAGAAACGGCGGTGGACGCACCACCGGAGACCTTGCCGCGGCCGGCCGCCCGTCCACCGGCCCGGCCTGTCGTGCCGGTGCCGGCCCGTCCGGTCGCTCTACCGCTCCGGCCTGTGGTCTCGCCCCGTCCATCGCCATGGAGCCGAACCTCCGCGTCAACCATGATCCCGGTGGCGCGGCTTGGCAAGCCGGTCCGAACGTGGCACGGGCGATCGGGAGAGGCTGGCAACGGGGCTGCGCCGGGGCACCTGCCGCTCCGGCACCACCAAGACACGGAGATCACCACGGAGACACCGAGATGGACTTGTCAATCAACCCCGGAGGCGCAGGGAGATTTCACAGGGGTCGTGGACAAAATCGTGTTCCACCTGGAGAAAGGGGTCGTGGGCACAGCCGAGTGGTTCAAGGTGGACGACGATGCCCTGGGGGCAGAGGAATCCGGAATGCAGAATCGCCCCGGATTCCCGGGGAAAATGGTTCGCTTGCAAGACAACAGGCACCTCTGTGTTTTTCTCTGTGTCTCCGCGTTTTTTTTAAGAAAAACTTTTCTCTCTCTGCCCCGGTGGTAGTTACCGAAGAGGGGCCGCTCAACCCAGGATGCGCCGGCCCTCGTCGAGGAAGATGCCCTTGAAATTCATCTCCAGCGCCTGCGGGTTGCTGGCCTTGGACAGGGCCTCCTTTTCGGTGATGATGCCCTCCCGCACCAGCTGGAAGAGCGACTGATTGAAGTTGAGCATGCCGTCGTCCGTGCCCGTTTCGATGGCCGCCGGCAGTTTGTCCAGACGGTTTTCCTCGATCAGTTTCCTGACCGTGGGGGTGTTGATGAGGATCTCGAAGGCCGGGATCATCCCGCCGGCGATGGTGTTGCACATGCGCTGGCAGATCACCGCCTGCAACGTGCCCGCCAGTTGACGCCGGATCTGTTCCCGTTCCTCGGCCTTGAAGAAGTCCAGGATCCGGCTGATGGACTGCGCGGCATTGGTGGTGTGGAGGGTGGAGAGGACCAGGTGGCCGGTGTCGGCCGCGCTCATGGCTGCGGTGAAGCTGATCGCGTCGCGCATCTCGCCGATCATGATGATGTCCGGGTCCTGCCGCAGGACGTGTTTGAGTGCGTGATGGAAGGAGAGCGTGTCCAACCCCACCTCGCGCTGTTCGATGATGCACTGGTTGTCCTCGAAGACGTATTCGATGGGATCTTCCAGCGTGATGATGTGTTTGCGGAAGTTGGCGTTGATGTGTTCGATCATCGCCGCCAGGGTGGTGGACTTGCCGCAGCCGGTGGAACCGGCCACCAGCACGATGCCGCGCGGGGATTCGGCAATGCGCTTGATCTGGGGCAACAGTCCCAGTTCTTCGAAGCTCGGCACCTGCGTCTTGACGTAACGCATGGCCAGGCACCATTGGCCGCGCTGCTGGAACAGGTTGGTGCGGAACCGGCCGATGCCGGGCACGAAATACGAGAAGTCAATTTCGCGTTCGTTTTCCAAACGCTGCTTCAGATGAGGAGGCGTGATCGTGCGGACGACCTCCTCCATCCATTCCTGGTTGGGGATGGGCGCGTCCACGGTGATCAGTTGCCGGTTGATGCGGAAGACGACCGGGGCGTCGATCTTGATGTGGACGTCGGATGCGCCTCCATCCACGGCGGCTTTCAAAATCTTGTGGAACAGTTCCAGTGCCATGGCTCCAGCTTACTCCAGCTGCGGCCCCTTGTGCCAGTGGGGAAAACACGCGTCCGCTGGCGTCCCTCCCGCGCTTGTGCCAATGTCAGAGCCCCCGGGGCGGGCGGGCAACGGGTCCGGCCCCATTGCCGCACGCGCCCGGCCGGGTATCGAAAAAGTGGTGAGAAAACGGCGACCATCGCAGGATCGGACCGGTTCGTACACGGCCCGGGCTCCCCGGTCTGCCGCCGGCTCGCACGCCGTCGGCGGCCACCGGCGGGGACGCAGCGGACGGCCACGCGGTTTTACCCTGCTGGAGCTTCTCACAGTGGTGGCCGTGGTGGGGATTCTGGCGGCGCTTCTGTTGCCCGCGCTGCAACGGGCCCGCCGGTTGGCCCACCGGACGGCCTGTCTGAACCAACTGCGCCAGCAAGGGATGGCCTGGCGGATGTATCTGGACGAGAACGAAAGCCGGTTCCCTGACCGACGTGATCTGAAAACGGCGTTGCCCGGCGGATATCGGCCCTGGTCGGACTGGCCGCCGAGCGATCCCCGGGCCGGTTGGGCGGCGGTGGTCCTTGCGGCGCACCTGCCGGAGAGGGGCGTTTGGGACTGCCCGTCCGCGCGTGCCGGTGGGCTGGCCGACCGGCCGCAGGTGCTGCAACAGGGCGGCACGAACGACCCCGCACCGGCGGTCCGATACTGGATGTGGCGGTTCGACCGTGTGGACGAGCCGGTGCCCTTGGACAACTTTTGGGGCCGACGGGAATCGGAATGCGTGGCTTCGCTACGGGCGGCGGACAATCCTGTTGTCGGTCAACCGAACGGCCCGGCCGAGGTGGAGCTGGTGGTGGACGTGTATTTTCCGGGCACCATACCGGGCGTCGCCCCGGAATTGCGCGGGCGTAGCGCTCATCCCGCGGGGCGAAACCAGCTGATGCTGGACGGGCACGCGCGGTTTTTACGGGACCGACGGTTGAGCGGTGGATGAGCCGTGCGGGGGTGCGGCGGGCTTGTTCGGTGCGGCCGAACCGGGCAGATTGCCTCCCCGCGTGCCTGGGCGGCCTCCGGAGCAGGTTTCATGAACATCGTTTGGGAACCACAGGAAGCAAGGGACCGGGCGTACCGCATCCGTGAGCGGGTCCCGCCCGGCGGCCTGTTCGCCGGTGAAACCTGGCGGATCAGTCCGCTGCCTTTCCGGCTGCCCGCCGGGCTGGCGGCCGAATTGGAGTCGCTGGGCCGGGTGCTGTTGCAGTTCTACCGTGCGATGGATCTGTTGTACCGGCAGTCGGTGGCCGGGAAACAACCCGCCTGGGTGGCCGCGTGGCTGGACCAGGGAAAACCTCCCGAGCTCCTTGCATGGCAGCGGCACCCCGGGTTCCGTCACGAATTGCCCCGGGTGATCCGGCCCGACGTGTTGCTGACGACCGACGGACCCAAGATCACCGAACTCGACAGTGTGCCTGGTGGGATCGGGCTGACGGCCTGGTTGCAGGAGGTTTATGCGGAGTTGGACGGAGGGCCGGACCACCGGCTGATGGGCGGGGCGGACGGCATGCGGAAGGGGTTCGCCGGCATCTTCGGCGACGCGGCGCAGGTGCATGTCGTCGTCTCGGAGGAATCGGCGATGTACCGGCCTGAAATGGTCTGGCTGGCCGGCCGGCTGGGCGACCGGTTTGCCGTCCGGGACGTGCACTTCCGGGATGTGGCCGACGGGGATGCGGTGTACCGCTTCTTCGAATTGTTCGACCTGGCCAACGTCCCCCGGGCGGCAGAGTGGTTCGACCGCGCCGCGCAGGGGCGGATCCGCCTCACCCCGCCACCCAAACCTGCCCTGGAGGAAAAACTCTGTCTGGCGTTGCTGTGGAACCGGAATCTGCAGGAGTTCTGGCGGCGCGAACTGGGTGCGGCGTTTTTCGATCGGTTGCGCGGCCTGGTGCCGTACACGTGGGTGGTGGATCCGGCGCCGCTGCCGCCGCATGCGGCCATCCCGGAACTGGGGTTGACCGACTGGCGGCAGTTAAAGACGCTCTCTCAGAAGCAGCGCCAGCTCATCCTCAAGGTCTCCGGGTTCTCCCCGTCCGCCTGGGGCGCCCGCGGGGTGGTGTTGGGCAGTGATCTTTCGCAGGATGCCTGGGCCGCGGCGGTGGAACGCGCCCTGAGGGAGTTCCCCGACCAACCCTGGGTGCTCCAGCGCTACCATGCCCCGGCCCGGCAGCCCGCCTTGTGGTACGATTTCGAAAACGATCGGGCGGTCCCGTTCGAGGGCCGGGTCCGCCTCTGCCCGTACTATTTTGTTCACGGGGAGCGCGAACAGGCGCGGACCCGCCTCGGCGGGGTGCTGGTCACCATCTGCCCGCTCGACAAAAAAATCATCCACGGCATGGATGATGCCGTGGAAACCGTGGCAGCCGCACCGGTATGACGGATTGGATGCAATTTGGTTTGCTGGCCTTCGGGTCGCTGTTCGTGATCGTGGATCCCATTTCGACCGCGCCGGCGTTCCTGGCCATGACGCCGCAGAACACGCCCGAGCAACGGGTTCGAATGGCCCGGACCGCCTGTGCGGTGGCCACGGGCGTGCTGATGCTGTTTGCCGCGGCCGGGCAATCCATCTTTCGCTTTCTCGGCATCACGCTGCCCGCCTTCCAGATCGCGGCCAGCCTGGTCCTGCTGATGGTGGCGCTTGACATGCTGCGCGCCCAACGATCCCGCGTGCAGGAAACCCGGGAGGAGACCGAGGCCGCAACGGTCAAGGAGGACATCTCGGTGACGCCCCTGGCCATCCCGCTGTTGGCCGGACCCGGCGCCATCTCCACCGCGATTCTGCTTCAGAGCCAGGCGCGGGACTGGATCCAACACGGCATCCTCTACGGCGTGATCGTGCTGGTGATGGCGGCCAGCTATCTAATCCTGCACCTGGCCGCGCACAGCACCCGGTTTCTCAATCCGATCGCGCTGAACATCCTCTCGCGGGTGATGGGTCTCTTGCTGGCTGCCGTGGCCGTCCAGTTCATGATCAACGGCCTTCGTGCGCTCCGGGGCGAACTCTGGCCGGCCTGACCCTGAGCACCGTCCTCCGGCTGTCTCCTCCCGAGGACCGCATGCTGTTGCCGGGAGGGGCGGTTACCTTCACGCAGGATCCGCCGCGCGGGCAGGCTTCTCCTGGCGCCGCGGGGTTTTCCGGCGGCTACCTTCGGCCGCTGAACCACGGAGAGACGGAGCCCACCACGGAGACACTGAGAGAATGTTAACAATGAACCGCAGAGGCACAGAGCAACGGTCTTAGGATGCAAGGTTTTTTAGGCAGGAATTGAGGTGGATG